>FWWL01000166.1_pt1 | contig 190919 bp, 172 predicted proteins | sample 2228331 | NCBI WGS metagenome assembly FWWL01 (sample SAMEA103939775, study PRJEB20133) | metagenome | reverse complement strand
GGCCGCCGCCGCGACGGCACAGCTCAATGCGGCGCTGGACGTGCCGCTCGAGCCCGGCTCCGGACGGCCGCGGGCCGAGGCGCCGGCCGGCGCGACTGCCGACGCACAGTCGATTCGCCAGAACCTGATCGCCGCAGCGAGGCGCTCCGCCAAGGCAGCGACGGAGGCCGCCGCCACCGCGCCGGCGGCTGCCCCGGAGACGGCGAAGGGCGGCAACCGCATCAAGGAGATGCTGGAGAAGCGCAAGCGCCCGCTCCTGCTCGGTCTCGCCGCGCTGGTGCTGGCGCTCGGCACCGCGCATCTCGTCAGCGGCGCGCTGAAGGGTCCGCGCACCGCCGCGACCGGCGAAGCCATCCAGAGCCCGATCGCGCCGCGCGAGGAGGCCCCGGCCCTGCCTCCGCCGGCAAAGGACCAGTCTTCCGCGCTGCAGCCCGGCACCGCCGCGCCGCAGGCGAGCACGCTGGCCGCGATCCCCGCCGGTGCTCCCCCCGCCGCCGAGGTTACGGGCTCGACCACGCAGCCCCCGGCTTCGCCGCTGGCGGCCCCCGTCGCCGCTTTGCCGGCGGCGAATGCCGAGGCGGTGCAGCCCGTGACCGGCCTGGGCGAGTTGCCCCCCGGACTGGGCGGGCCGGGGCTGCGCAAGGCAGCGCTCGATGGCGACGCCCGCGCCGTCTACGAACTCGCCAGCCGCGCCGCCGACGGCCCGGCCGCCACGCGCGATCCGAAGCTCGCCATGCGACTGTTCGAGCGCGCCGCCGTAGCCGGTCTTGCCCCGGCGCAGTTCCGCCTCGGCAACATGTTCGAGAAGGGCATCGGCACAGCGCGCGACCTGTCGCTGGCCCGCGTCTGGTACACGCGCGCCGCCGAGCGCGGCAACGCCAAGGCGATGCACAATCTGGCCGTGCTCCATGCCGAGGGCGTCTCGGGCAAGCCGGATTATGCCTCGGCCACGGACTGGTTCCGCCGCGCGGCCGAGCACGGCGTGCGCGACAGCCAGTACAACCTTGCCGTCCTGCTCGGCCGCGGGCTCGGCGCGCCGACCGACCTCGCCCAGTCCTATCTCTGGTTCGCGGTCGCGGCCAGCCAGGGCGACGACGACGCGACGCGCAAGCGCGACGAGGTCGCCCAGCGCCTGAGCCCGACCGATCTCGCCGCCGCCAAGGCCGAGGCCGCCGCCTGGAAGCCGCGCCAGGCCAGCGCCGCCGCCAACGAGGTGACGCCGCCCGCGCGCGGCTGGGAAGCCGCGCCGACCGCCACGGCGCCGAAGCCGGCCAAGCCCGCCCGCATCTGAGCTCGAGGCGAGCGGCCGGAGGAGCCCACAGGGCGGAACCGTCATGGTTTCGACGCGTTGGCGCGCCATCAGGACGAGGCCGGCTTTCGCCCGCGTCGTCCTCGCCGCATCGGAAACTCCCCTTAACCGGATCGGTGCAGAGTGAGTCCCGGCGGGCGGGGCCGCCAGCAGACGCCCGCGTCGCGTGAGGAGCCGAGGTGCAGATCTATCTCCCGATCGCCGAGCTGCCGATCAGCATCCTTACGGTGCTGGGGCTCAGCGGCGCGGTCGGCTTCGTCTCCGGGCTGTTCGGGGTCGGCGGCGGCTTCCTGCTGACCCCGCTGCTGATTTTCCTCGACATCCCTCCCGCGGTCGCAGTCGCGACCGTCGCGGCCCAGGTCGCCGGTTCCTCGACGACCGGCGTGCTGACCTATTGGCGGCGGCGCGCTCTGGATCTGAAGCTCGGCAGCATCCTGGTCGCGGGCGGTATCCTCGGCACACTGCTCGGCGTGCTGTTCTTCAACTCGATGCGTCGCCTCGGCCAGCTCGAGCTGGTGATCACCCTGTCCTATGTGACGCTGTTCACGATCATCGGCGGGCTGATGCTCTATGACGCGCTGCGCGCCATGTTGCGCGTCCGCGCCGGCAAGCCGGCGCGGCTGAAGCGACGGGCCGGCACCCATCCCTGGTGGATGGGGCTGCCACTGCGGATGCGCTTTCCGGATTCGCAGCTCTATTGCAGCGTCATCCCGATCGCGACGCTCGCCATCGTGATCGGCTTCATCGGCGCGGTCCTGGGCGTCGGCGGCGGCTTCATTCTCGTCCCGGCCCTGATCTATTTCTTCCGCATCCCCACCGCCATCGTGGTCGGGACATCGCTTTTCCAGATCCTGGTCACGATGACCGGCGCAACGCTGTTGCACGCGCTGACCAACCAGTCGGTCGACATCGTGCTGGCGATCCTGCTGCTGCTCGGCGGCGTGATCGGCGCACAGTTCGGCGGCCGGGCCGCGCGCAATCTCAACGTCGAATCCTTCCGTCTGCTGCTGGCCTTGCTGATCCTCTCGGTCGGGCTGCGCTTCGCCATCGAGCTGTTCATCCCGCCCAGCGAGCCGTTTTCCGTCGTGATCTCGGAGGGGACGCGATGAGAGCGCTGGCACGCCTCGCGGCGATCCTCGCCCTTCTCGCGGGCACCCTCGGCTCGGCGCGCGCGGAGTCGCTGATCGCGGCCATGTCGAGCCACCAGATCCTGATCACGTCCAACTACACCGGCAGCCAGCTCACCGTCTTCGGCGTGGTCGAGCGCGACGGCCGCACCGTGGCGCGTGGCGACCCCTACGACATCGTCGTCACAGCGCGGGGGCCGCGGCGGATGCTGCTGGTGCGCGAGAAGGAGCGGCTCGGGCCGATCTGGATCAACCGCACACAGCGGCGCTTCCCCGACAGCTCGCTGTTCCTGACGGTCGCCAGCAACCGGCCGCTGAGCGAGATCATGAGCCCTGAGACGGCGCGGCGCGAGCGTGTGGGGCTTGAAAACGCCCACCGAACGCGCGACGCCGCGCTCGACCTCGACACGACCACCGCCCGTTTCTCCGACGGGCTCCTGCGCATCCTGTCCGAGAAAGGGCTTTACTCGGCGGCGGAGCGGGGCGTGACCTTTCTCTCCAGCACGGTGTTCAGCGCGCCGATCGAGGTGCCGGCGACGGCGCCGACGGGATCCTACGAGATCGAGATCGTGCTCTATGCCGGGGGCGTTCCCCTCGCCCGCCAGACCACCAATTTCGAGGTGGTGAAGAGCGGCATGGAGCAGCGCCTGGCGGCAGGGGCCCATGAGCTGCCGCTGGTCTACGGGCTCGTCACCGTGCTGATGGCTCTGCTGCTGGGCTGGCTCGCCAGCGTCGTCTTCCGGCGGGACTGAGAGTGGCTCAGCCGATCAACAGCGCATAGGCGAGGAAGGGCACGATGGTCCCCTCTTCGATCCGCGTCATGTCCTCGGCGAGTTCGACCAGGCCGTCGGTGCGGGTGAGCGAGGTCAGCACGCCGGCTCCGTCCTGCGGGTGCTTGCGGGCGACCTGCACGCCATCAGGGCCCGGCTCGAGCGAGACCCGGACATATTCGCGCCGCCCCTCCTTCTTGCGGTAGGCGAAGCCGAGCCGCACCGGCAAAGACAGGGGCGCGACAGGCGCCGTGCCGGCGAGCCGCGCGATCAGGACGCGGGCGACGAAGGCGAAGGTGACGAAAACCGCGACCGGGTTACCGGGCAGCCCGATGAACGGAACCGTGCCGATGCGCCCCAGCGCCACGGGCCGGCCAGGCTTGATGCCAATGCGCCAGAAGGCGAGCGCGCCGACCTGCTCCAGCGCCGCCTTGACGTGATCCTCCTCGCCGGTCGAGACACCGCCCGAGGTCAGGACAAGGTCGCAAGAGGCGGCCGCCTCGGCCAGGCGCTGAGCGAGGCCCGCGCGCTCGTCGCGCAGGATGCCGAGATCGACGACCTCCGCGCCGGCGCGCGCCACCATCGCCCGAAGCAGGGCGCGGTTGGCATCGTAGATCGCGGCCGGGCCCAGCGGCTGTCCAGGTTCGGTGAGTTCGTCGCCGGTCGAGAAGATGGCGACGCGCGGCCTGCGGCGCACCACCACCTGCGTGACGCCCAGCGCCGAGAGCAGTGCGAGATCCTGAGGGCGCAAGCGCTGGCCCGCCGCGGCGGCCAAGGCGCCGCGGGCAATGTCCTCTCCGGCCGGTCGGGCATTGGCGCCCGGAGCGAGTCCCGCCGGGAGGAGCACCGCCCCGTCCTCGAGCGTGACATCCTCCTGCATGAAGACGGTGTCGGCGCCCGGGGGCATCGGCGCGCCGGTGAAGACACGGATGGCGCGGCCCCGCGCAGCGAAACCGGCCGCGTCGGCGCCCGCCGCGACGCGGCCGCCGAGGGGCAGGCGCGTCGCACCGGAAGGCGCCAGATCGGCGGAGTGGACGGCATAGCCATCGACGGCCGAGTTCGCGAAAGGCGGCAGATCGAGCGGAGCGAGAACGGTGTCCGCCAGCACGCGACCATCGGCCGCCGCCAACGGGACGGTTTCCGTTCCGCCCACCGGGGCGACAAGCGCGGCGACGCGTTCGCCCGCCTGTTCCAGCGTCATCAGGGCGCCGAAGGCCTCGTCGTCGCGGCTGAGCTGGGCCATGGCGGCGTCACTTCCTTCCGCTGCAGCGCGCCAGCGCCTCGGCCAACGGCAGGGCCTGAGCCAGCACGATCTCCGCCACGGCGGCGATGTCGTCGAGAGCGACGACCGGGCGTCCGGCGTCAGGAAAGGCGATGTCGCTGGCGACCGCGACGATGCTGTCGTCGCCCGGATGCAAGGGCGGCTTGCCGTTGGCGGCGCGGTGGATCTCGATCTTGGCATGGCGCTGGCGCTTGAAGCCCTCGACCACGACGAGGTCGACGGGCGACAGCCGCGCCAGCAGGTCCGGCAGTTCAGCCTCGGCCTCTCCGCGCAGCTCCCGCATCAGGGCCCAGCGCCGCTCGGAGGAAATCAGCACCTCGCGCGCGCCGGCCTCGCGATGGGCGTGGGAGTCCTTGCCCGGCGTATCGAGATCGAAAGCATGGTGGGCGTGCTTCAGCGTCGAGACGGAGACGCCGCGCCGCCCGAGTTCCGGGATCAGCCGGGTCAGCAGGGTGGTCTTCCCTGCACCGCTCCATCCCGCCAGGCCGATCACACGCATCGAAGAGCTTCACCCCAAAACGAAACCGGGCGCCGAAGCGCCCGGTCGTCATCGGTCAGCCGACCCTGCGGGTCAAGCGGATCATTCGGCCGGCTGGAGCCGGTTGTCGGCGCCGGCGCGGGCCTTCTGCATCTCTTCTTCCACCCAGAGCGAGTGATGCGCCTTGGCCCAGTTCAGGTCGACCTCGCCGGAGCCCATGGCGTCGAAGGCGCCCTCCATGCCGATCGAGCCGATATAAATGTGGCCCAGCATCAGCGCGATCATCAGAACCGAGACGATCCCGTGCACAACGTTCCAGAACTGGAGGTTGAGCACGCCGCCCGCCGAGAAGGGGAAGAGCAGGTAGAAGCCGGAGACGGAGAGGGCCGCGCCACCCAGGACCACGCTCCAGAACACGACCTTCTGGCCGGCATTGAAGCGCCGCGCCTCGGGATGACCCTTGCCGATGATGCCGCCGCCGGCCGCAAACCAGCGGATATCCATCGCGTTGGGGATGTTGTCCTTGATCCAGATGACGAACATCAGCGCGATGCCGAGCATGAAGGGCCATGCCAGGAAGTTGTGCGCCCATTTGGCGGCGATCGACAGGTTCGTGAAGGCCTGCGGCCCGATCAGGGGCAGAAGGACCAGTTTGCCGAAGGTGACGTTCAGGCCCGACAGGGCGAGAATGATGAAGCAGCCGGCGGTGAGCCAGTGGATGAAGCGCTCGAAGGCATTGAAGCGCGTGATCGTCTGCCCCGCCGGCCCTGCCTCGGTGCGGATGCGCCCGCGGATCAGGAAGAACGCCGCCAGGACCAGCAGGGTGCCGAGCACCGCGATCACCGCCGTCCGCAGCATGGTGCCCTGGTGGAAGGCGCGCCAGTCACGGCCCGCGGGCCGCTCCAGCGTCGCGGCCTTCTGGTCGGGGATGGAGATGCGGCCCTGGAGTTCGGCCTGGGGGTTGCCCTTGAGGGCATCGAGGAACTGCCGCTCGCGGACGGCGTCGGCCGTCGGATTGACCTGCTGGGCGCCGGCTGGAACGGCGAGAGCGACCGCGAAGGTCAGCAGCAGGCCGGTCACCAGCAGGCGGATATGGGCGCCGAAACGCATGGCTCTGTTCCCTTGCTCCGGCCCTCGTCGCGAGAGGCCGATCTGTCTGAAAGGGGCGCCCCGGCGAAGGGACCGGCAAGGCCGGCTTTCGGTCGAAGCACCTGTCGTGGCCCCTCTTCGCGAGGGCCTCTCTCCGTCTCCAGACGGGACGTCAGATGGCGATGGTTTCCTTGTAGGCCGTCTGCCAGCCCCAGGCGCCCGAGCCGTAACCGCGCTTCACCACCCGCTCCTTGTAGATCTGGGCGATGATCTCGCCGTCGCCGGCCAGCAGAGACTTGGTCGAGCACATCTCGGCGCAGAGCGGCAGCTTGCCCTCGGCGAGGCGGTTCGAGCCGTATTTCTGGAACTCAACCGGCGAGAGATCGGCCTCCGGACCGCCCGAGCAGAAGGTGCACTTGTCCATCTTGCCGCGCGAACCGAAGTTGCCGACCTTCGGATACTGCGGCGCGCCGAAGGGGCAGGCGTAGAAGCAGTAGCCGCAGCCGATGCAGAGGTCCTTGCTGTGCAGCACCACGGCGTCCGCCGTCGTGTAGAAGCAGTCAACCGGGCAGACCGCCGCGCAGGGCGCGTCGGTGCAGTGCATGCAGGCCATCGAGACCGAGCGCTCGCCGGGCTTGCCGTCATTGATGGTGACGACGCGCCGGCGGTTGATGCCCCAGGGCACCTCGTTCTCGTTCTTGCAGGCGGTGACGCAGGCGTTGCACTCGATGCAGCGATCCGCGTCGCAGAGGAATTTCATCCGGGCCATGGTTCAGTTCCCCCTTACGCCGCCGCAATCTGGCAGAGCGTGACCTTGCCTTCGTGCATCGCCGTCACCGGGTCGTAGCCATAGGTGGTGACGATGTTGACGGATTCGCCGAGTACGATCGGGTCCGTGCCCTTCGGATAGTTCCCGCGCTGGTCCTGCCCCTGGTAGAACCCGCCGAAGTGGAAGGGCATGAAGGCCACGCCCTTGCCGACGCGCTCGGTGACCAGCGCCTTGACGCGGGCCTTCGAGTTGTTCTCCGGGCCCGACACCCAGACGAAGGCGCCGTCCTTGATGCCGCGCGCGGCCGCATCCGCCGGGTTGATCTCGACGAACATGTCCTGCTGCAGCTCGGCCAGCCACTTGTTCGAGCGGGTTTCCTCGCCGCCGCCCTCGTACTCGACCAGACGGCCGGAGGTGAGGACGATCGGGAAGGACTTCGCGATGCCCTTCTCGACCGCCGCCTTCTGGACGGAGGTGTGGAGGTTGGGGATGCGCAGCGTCCGCTCGTCCGGACGGGCCGGCCATTTCGCCACGAGGTCGACGCGAGGCGAGTAGATCGGCTCGCGGTGAGTCGGCACCGGGTCGGGCAGGTTCCAGGCATTGGCCCGGGCCTTTCCGTTGCCGTAGGGCACGCAGCCATGCTTCAGCGCAACGCGCTGGATGCCGCCGGAAAGGTCGTTCGCCCAGCTCACCGCATCGATGTTGTTGCCACCGATCCAGGTGATGGTCTCGAGCTCCTTGGGCGTCAGATCGGCATCCCAGCCAAGCTTCTTGAGCACGCCCATGGTGAACTCGGGATAGCCGTCCTTGATCTCCGAGTTGAGGGAGTAGGAGCCGTTCTCCGCCAGCAGCGTGTCGTTGACCTTGCTGCCGTCGGCGAGCGTGCGCTCGCGGGTGAGGCCGAAGCGGGGACGGAAGGTGCCGCCGCCGTTCCCCGCCTCGAGCGAGGTGTTGTAGAGGATGTGGGTACCGGGATGCTTGAGCTCCGGCGTGCCCCAGCACGGCCAGGGCAGGCCGTAATAGTCGTTCTCGACGGGCGAGCCCTTCGCGCCGCGCAGGCTCACGAGATCGAACTTGTCCTGATGCTCCATGTGGAGCTTCAGGCGCTCCGGCGACTGGCCGGTGTAGCCGGTCGACCAGCCGCCGCGGTTGATCTCGCGCAGGATGGACTCAGGCGAGGGCTCGGGGCCGTACTTGCCCTGCACCATCTCGTAGTTCTTGTGCATCTGCTCGGCAAAGCCGAGCTTCTGCGCCAGCTTGTAGATGACGAAATAGTCGCTCGCGGCCTCGAAGATCGGCTCGACGACCTTTTCGCCCCACTGCACCGAACGGTTGGAGCAGGTGCGCGAGCCCGAGCATTCGAACTGCGTGCCGATCGGCAGCAGATAGGTACCGTTCTTGCGCCCGCCGAGCGAGACGAAGTTCGTCGGGTGCGGGTCGGCGACCACGAGGAGTTCGAGCTTCTCGAGCCCCTTCACCGCGTCGGGCATGCGGGGAATCGTGTTGCCGCCATGGCCCATGACGAACATGGCCTTGAGGTTGTCCATCTGATCGACCTGCTCGGCCGGCAGATTGGCCGCATCGAACCAGCGGGTCGAGGTGTGGCCAGAGGTCTCCATATTGGCCTTGCGCGTCCGCGCCGGCCGGCCGCCCTTGGCCGGAACCTCGTCGAAGCGGGTGACGAAGTAGTCGTAGGGCACGTCCCAGACGCGCGCCCAGTGGCGCCAGGCGCCCTCGACCAGCCCGTAGTAGCAAGGCAGGTTCGAGATATCGAGGCCGAAGTCGGTCGCGCCCTGCACGTTGCAGTGGCCGCGGAAGATGTTGGCGCCATTACCCATGCCGCCAACGTTGCCGGTGGCGAGGAGCAGGTTGCAGATGGCACGGACGTTGGCGGTGCCGACCGAGTGCTGGGTCACGCCCATGCACCAGATGAAGGTGGCGGGCTTGACCTTGGCAAAGGTTTCGGCGGCACGCTTGAGCTGCGCCTCAGGCACGCCGGTAATGTCCTCGACCGTCTTGGGGTCGTATTTCTCGACCTCCTTGCGGACGTCATCCATGCCGTGCACGCGGGCGGCGAGGAATTCCTTGTCCTCCCAGCCGTTCTTGAAGATGTGCCACATCATGCCCCAGATCACCGCGATGTCGGTGCCCGAGCGGATGCGGATATAGTCCGTCGCATGGGCCGCGGTGCGGGTCAGGCGCGGATCGAAGACGATCACGTTGGCGCGGTTCTGCTCCTTGCCGACGAGGATGTGCTGCATCGAGACCGGATGGGCCTCGGCCGCGTTCGACCCCATGAACATGATCGTCTTGGAGTTGCGGATGTCGTTGTAGGAGTTCGTCATCGCGCCATAGCCCCAGGTGTTGGCAACACCCGCGACCGTGGTGGAGTGACAGATGCGCGCCTGGTGGTCGACGTTGTTCGTGCCCCAGAAGGCGGCGAACTTGCGGAACAGATAGGCGCCCTCGTTCGAGAACTTGGCCGAGCCAAGCAGATAGACGGAGTCGGCGCCGGACTTGGCCCGGATCTCCATCATCTTGTCGCCGATCTCGTTGATCGCGACGTCCCAGGAGATGCGCTGCCATTGGCCGTTGACCAGCTTCATCGGATACTTGATGCGGCGGTCGCCATGGACCAGTTCGCGCACGGACGCGCCCTTGGCGCAGTGCGAGCCGCGGTTGATCGGGCTCTCCCAGGCCGGCTCCTGGCCGACCCAGACGCCGTTGGCGACCTCGGCCTTGACGGTGCAGCCCACCGAGCAGTGCGTGCAGATGTTCTTGACGACCTTGGTGCCGGTCGCCGGGCCGAGGCCGGCGGCCTCGGCCTTGCGGACGGACCCGATCTGAAGGGCGCCGGCGGCGGCGATGCCGCCCGCGACGAGACCCGAACGGCGCAGGAAGGCGCGGCGGTCCATGACGCCGGACGACAGGCCGACGATCGCGGACTGGAGCCGGCCGCGCTGGACGTCGGCGGATTTACGCTTGATCAGCATGGTGCGGCGCCTCTCAATAACGGTTGACGCGGTAGAAGTCCTTGACGTGCTCCGACTCGCGGTAGCGCGCCTTGGTCTCTTCCTTGCCCGGATCGACGGCCGCGGCCGGCGTCACCATCGCCGGCGTTGCCGCCAGCGTGGCGCCCACGCCCAGCGCCTTGAAGAAGCTGCGGCGATCGACGGCCGGTTTTCCGGTTTCTTTGCTGTTCGACATCGTCGTCTCCCACGCGTCGGGTTGAGCGTTTTGTGTGTTGCCGGTCATGCGGGCAGCCCCGCAGCCTGCGTTTCGATGGACAGGAACAGGCTGCCGAGCCGCCCCACCGCCTTGTAGAATTTCGCGGCCTTCGCGATCTCGAGATCGGCAAAGAAGCGCTCGCCCCAGGGCTGGATGTGCCGGGCGTAGAAGCGATCCGCGTCGATGCCGTCGGCGGCGACCTCGCCGCGCAGCAGCTTCGCCATGATGTCGAGCAGCACGGCGATATGGTCTTCCGGCTCGCCGGCACGCGCATCGCGGGCAAGGCCGAGGGCGCCCATGTCCTCGCGCACCAGCGCCAGCGGGCGCTCATGCAGGAAGCCGGTCAGGTAGTAGGAGGCGTAGGGCAGCAATTCGCCGCGGCCCACACCGATGAAGAGTTCGAAGAACTCATCGCGCAGGCTTTCGGGCGTCGCCTCGTCGGCGGCTTCCGCCAAAGCGAGATGCGCCATGCCGAAGGGCGAGGCGTCGCCCTGCAGGCTGCGGAGGACCTCAAGCGTCTCGGCCGTCGGGGCCCGCCACAACAGAGCGCCGATCAGTTCGCACTCTTGCGCCCGCGCGGCATCGATCTCGTCGATCGGCCGCGTCAGCGTGATTTCGGAGTGGACCGGGGCTGTGGCCTCCGGCTGGGGATAGAGATCGGGACGCAGCTCGGTTCGCGGAATGCCCGTGGTCGCCTCGACAGACAGAACCCGATCGGCCGGAACGCGCTTCCAGCTCGAGATCGCCGGCTGCGAAATCCCGAGACTGCGCGCCAGAGCCCGGACGCCGCCGACGCTTCCGATCGCTTTTTCCAGTGCCGGGTCGCGCATTTGACTCAGGTCAATGTCCTTTGGGCAGGGCGGCTCAACAATCGGCCGCCCAGGCTGCCGTGATAACGACAGGTTATTGCCCAAAAATAAAACGATTCCAATCTCTTTTCAGATTGGAATTGCGCCACCTCCACGCTTGCGCACACGCACGGAAACCGGCTCGCGCGGGGCCTCTTGCTGCATTGCAGCATCAAGACCTGATGACGTCGAAGCGCGTTCCTGCCACGGATTTGAGCGGTTTTCCGAGCCTGCCGTGAGACGCAGCGGGGCAGGCTCCTCGTCCGCAGACTCGCCTTCCCGCACCGCAGCATCGGCGCTCTCCGACTTGTCCTTAGACGAAAGGGGATGCGACATCCCGTCGCCGGGTGCCTCTTCGGTGACCAGGGTGGCTGCCGTTGGGGCAGGCTGCTCGCCGAAGATGCCGCGGACCAACTCGGCGATGTCGTCTGATTCCGTCAGCGGGCCATAACCCGGCGCCCCGCCAGGCGTGTTCCAGTCGAGCGCATAGTCGCGGGCGGGGTTCTCGAAATTGGCGATGGCCGGATCGTTCTCCCAGGCGCGCCGCATGGCGGCGAGCTTCCACGTCTCCGGCACGTTCTGCTTCAGCCACGAGGCCAGGTCGAAGTCCTTGTCGATCAGATCGAGCGACGGGGGCTCGATCATCTCGACCTCCGGCTCGGGCGCTTCGGTCGCGGCCGGCGCAGCGCTCTCGCTTGCCGGGGCGGCAGGGAGCGATGCCGGCTGCTCCTCAGGCTCGCCCTCGCGCTTGCGGCGCGACCAGCGGCTGAGGAATCCCTCGTCGGGTGGCGTGCGGGTGCTCATGCTGCGCCCCCGGGCCCGCTTTCGCGCCGACGCAGGCCCGGCTCGGACCGGGGTGCCGGCCCCTTGCGCGGGTCATGCTCGCTGCGCTTGCGCTTGATGAATTCGCGCTCGACATGGTGCGCCTCGAAGAAGGCGAGCACGGCCTCGGCGATGGCGAGCGGCATCGGCAGCGCCTCGACGATATCGCCGACATTCTCGCAATAGACCTCGCCCTCGAAGGGGTCAGCGGTCACGCCGACGAACTCAATCTCGGGCTCTATTCCGGTCGGGCGGATCGCGACCCAGAGCTTGGCGCGGCCCGCCTGAAAATTCTCGCGGAAATGGGCGGTGTCGACCGAATGCAGCGTCAGCGTCGCCGGGCCGAGATAGAATTGGCGCCGGCCCGGCTCGCCCGGCAACTCGGTCCAGGGCGCGAGCGACGGCGGCTCCGGCAGCACGGCCAGCGGCGCCCAGGCATGGTCCGCCCAGGGCGAGTCGATGGCGCGCCGTTCGACGACGATCCCGACCTCGATGTGCTGCTGCGTCATCGCGGACTCCTCAGTTCGCCATTTCGCGCCGGGCGAGCGGCAGGCCGGCGACGAGGTTCTGCGGCTTCAGCCGCAGCAGATTGTCACCCGACATGGCCATGATGAGATAAATGGGCTTGCCCTTCGCCGCCGGCAGGACCGGGACCTCGGCGGGCAGCGTCAACGTGAACAGGGCGAGCACGCGCGCCATCTCGGCCGCGGCGACCGTCTTCCCCTGCCAGAGCGCATTGCCGATGGCGGTGGCCTCGGCGTCGAGCCCGACGAACCAGCGCCAGTCGGCATCCGTCACCGTCTCCAGCGGTTCGATGGCGACGTCGAAACCATGGATCTGGCGGATCCAATGGCGCAAGGCCTGGCCGAGCGCCGCCCGGCCTGAAGGCGACCCGCCGAGGTCGAGCACCATGTCGAAGCCGTCCGAGCGCTGCCAATAATGATCGGCATTCGCCGGCTTGAGGATGTCGAGTTCGGTCGCCGCCGGTCCGCCCAGCATGGCGAGCAGCGGCGAGGCGTGCCGGTCGGCCTCGTGGCCCTCGATCATCTCGGCATCGGCCAACAGGATCGTGTTCTCGTGGAAGGTGACGCGCTGCGGGCGGAACAGGCACTCGGCGGCCCGGGTGACGAAGGGATCGTCGGCCTCGTCGAGCGCGGCGCGCATGATGACGTGAACCAGCTGGTCGAGGAAGAGCGGCGGGATCCCGCTCACGCCCTCGCGGATGAGGCCGGCATAGGCCGCCTCCAGCGTCGGCGCGGCCAGCAGCCGGTCGCGCCAGCCGAGCATGAAGCGCCAGTTCTCGCGCGCGTCCTCATCGGCGATGGCCTCGATCGCGCTCGCCGGCACCTCCGCCTGAGGCGTCTCCATCAGCCTTGAATGAAGCGCACGCTCGGCCTCGCAGGCCTCCGCCGGCGGCAGCAGTTCCGGCCGGGCGAGATAGGCCTTGAGGAAGTCGTCGGTCACGCGCAGCCCGCCGCCGGGTTCGCGATCCAACAGGAGATGGCCGGAGCTGGCCCAGAAATGCGTCATGTCAGCCTGGTCTTTTCGAGATTGAGGAGGTCGACATGCTCGACCGGCCGGTCCTCCTCGCCCGCCACCTCGAGGAATTCGAAGGCGCGGAAGCCTTCGCTCTGGCTGGCATCGCGCGGCGTCAGGGTGCGGAAGCGCTCGCGAATCTCGCCGTCTTCAATCGTCCGGTGCAAAGCGAGCAGGGTCTGAGGGGGATGATCGCAGAGGGTGGCGGCAAAAGCGACCTCCTCGGCGGCGGCCGCGCGCGCCGTCGCGAGATCGGGTGCGCCGAGCTTGTCGACGAGATGACCGGCGAGGCTTTCGACCGCCGCCTCGCGCTCGGCCTCGCTCGCCTCCGTCACCACGGCGAGCGTGCTCCAGCCGAAGCTCGCCACGCCGAGGAAGCCGGAGCGGAAGGCGGCCTTGCCCTTGGCGTCGAGCGCGGAGGGATCGGTGCCGCCGAACAGGAAGGACCCGGTCACGAGCCAGTCGCCCGGCTCGGCCGCCCTCCGGAAGACGAAGGTGTCGGACGGGTCGAGCCGGATGGCGCGAGGCAGCTTCAGCCCCTTCACAGCTTCGGCCCGCCGCTCTCGCGGTCCAGCCAGTCGACCCGGGCCAGCGCCTCGACCAGGCTGCAGCGCTCGGTACCGGCCTGGGTGGTCGCGACGAGATCGCCGTTGGGCTCGATGCCGTGGCGCGTGCCGACGACCTTGTCGAGCCGGTCGAGCCAGCGCAGCGCGGCAGCCTTGGGCCCGGCGCTCTGCCAGCGGGTGACGGCCAGCATGAGATGGCGGGCGAAGGCCTCGATCAGATCGACGGCGTCGATCTCCTCGAAGCCCTCCTCGGCCATCCCGACACCGACCTGCCCGATCGCGAAGGGCGTCATCGTGGTGGCCCGCAGCATGGCGCCGAAGACGACCCATTCCGGCACCTCATCCTCGCCGCAACTCTCCGGCCATGCGAGCCGGCCGCCGCCGATCAGGCCGAGATCGTAGATCAACGCATCGGGCCAGCGGAAGAGGATCGGCCGCTCGGGCGGGCTGTAGACCGCGAGCGCATCCGCCAGCGCCGTCATGGCGAGATAATGCGCCAGCCGCGCCTCACGCAGCGGATTATCGGGTTCGAGCACGACGGCAAATTCGATGACGTCGAAGCGCCGGGTCCAGACCAGCGTCGCCGCGCCCGCCTCGGCCGCGATCGAACAGGCATGGGCGAAGGCGTCGCCCGATTCCCGCAGCGCCACCAGCGAGAATCCCGGCGGCAGGACCGGCTCGCGGCGCAGATCGTCCGGGCGCAGGGCACTGGCTGCCATGATCGGGCTTCCTCCGGGACGCTGCGACGAAACACGCCGACTTCGTTTCTTTTGAACCGCTCCAATTCCATATAAGCATGGTTTATCGCAAGAGAGGCGACACAACGCCGCCGGCCCGAGGATCAAGCCCACCATGCCTGACACCACCCGCACGCTGATAGTGTGCTCGTGCGAGGACACCATGCCGCTCGATGCGGCGGCCATCGCACGCGGCTGCAAGGGCGCCGATATCCGCAGCGCGCGCCATCTCTGCCGGACGCAGACCGAACTGTTCACGCGCGCATTGGGCGAGAGCCAGGCCATCACCGTCGCCTGTACGCAGGAGGCACCGCTGTTCGAGGAGATTGCGGCCGATCTCGATTATGCGGGCGATCTCGTCTTCACCAATATCCGCGAGACGGGCGGCTGGTCGCGCGAGGCCAAGGCGGCCGGGCCGAAGATGGCGGCGCTGCTGGCGGCGGCGGCCGAGCCGATGCCGCCGATCTCCTTCACGACCCTGACCAGCAAGGGCGTCGCCCTGGTCTATGGCCACGACGAGACGGCACTGTCCGTCGGGCAGCGTCTCTCGGAGCATCTCGACGTCACCATCCTGATCAGCCGGCCCGGGGAGATCACGCCGCCGCGCGTGGTCGAGACGCCGGTGCTGAAGGGCACCATCGTCGCCGCGACCGGCTGGCTCGGCGCCTTCGAGCTGCGCATCGACGATTATGCCGCGCCGGCCCCCTCCTCCCGAGCCCGCCTCGTCTTCGGCGAGCCCCGCAATGGCGCGACCTCGCATTGCGACATCGTCATCGACGTCTCGGGCGGGACGCCTCTGTTTCCCGCCGGCGAGTTGCGGGCGGGCTATCTGCGGGCCGACCCGGCGAGCCCCGCCGCAATCGAGAAGCTGATCGCGGAAGCCGGCCATCTCGTCGGGGAGTTCGACAAGCCGACCTATGTCCGGCTGAACGAGGATCTCTGCGCGCATTCGCGCTCGAAGAAGACCGGCTGCACGCGCTGCCTCGAGCTCTGCCCCACCGGGGCCATCACCCCGAACGGCGACCATGTCGCGATCTCGGCCGAGATCTGCGCCGGCTGCGGCGCCTGCGCCGCCGTCTGCCCGACCGGTGCTGTGACCTATGCGCTGCCGCCGGCGGACGCGCTGCTGCGCCGGCTGCGGACGCTGCTGACCACCTATGCCGAGGCCGGTGGCCGCGAGCCGGTCGTGCTGCTGCATGACGAGGCGCATGGCGAGCCGCTGATCGACGCGCTCGCCCGCTTCGGCGAAGGGCTGCCGGCCCGCGTGCTGCCGCTGCGCGTCAACGAGATCACCCAGATCGGGCTCGACGCCTTCGCGGCGGCGCTCGCCTTCGGTGCGGCCTCGATTCAGGTGTTGAGCCGCGCCCGTCCCAAGCACGATCTCTCAGGCCTGCAGCGCAACCTCGCCTATGCCGAGACGCTCGCCGCGGCGCTCGGCTATGGCGCCGGCAGTGCAGGGCTGATCGAGACCGACGATCCCGAGCAGCTGGCGGCGGCGCTGGCGCGGGTCGTGCCGGGCACGGTCTCGCCGAAGCCGGCGCGCTTCCGCCCGATGGGCGAAGGCCGGCCGCTGCTGCGCCAGACGATCGGCGAGTTGCATGCGGCGGCGCCGATGCCGGTGGCCACGGTGGCACTGCCGCCGCGCGCGCCTTTCGGCACCGTGCATGTCGACACGGATGGCTGCACGCTCTGCCTGGCCTGCGTCTCCGCCTGCCCGGTGCAGGCGCTGTCCGACGATCCCGACCGGCCGACGCTCGCCTTCCAGGAGGATCTCTGCGTGCAGTGTGGGCTCTGCGCCGCGACCTGCCCTGAGAAGGTCATCACGCTGGAGCCGCGCATCGATTTCGAGGCCTGGAAGGGCGGAAAGCGCGTGCTCAAGCAGGAGGAGCCGTTCCACTGCATTGCCTGCGCCAAGCCTTTCGGTGTCCGCAGCACGATCGAGAAGATCACCGCCAAGCTCGAGAACAAGCACTGGATGTTCTCCGGCGACGCGGCGAAGCGCATCTCGGTTTTGAAGATGTGCGAGGATTGCCGCGTCGAGGTCGTCGTGAACGAGAGCTTCGACCCGCATCTCTCGCCGCAGCGCCCGCCGGTGCGCACGACCGAGGACTACCTGCGCGAGAGGGCGGAGCGCGGGGAAGATCCGCTGCAGTAGGCGTCATGCTCGGGCTTGACCCGAGCATCTCTGACACCAGCGATCTGGTTCAGGAGATTCTCGGGTCAAGCCCGAGACTGACGCCTATTTCGTCACCTTCTCCAGCCAGTCGACCAGCGCCTGCCGGTCTTCGGCCGAACTGATCGTCTGCTCGGGCATCTTGGTGCCCGGCGTGTAGGCGTTGGGGCCGATCTCGAAGAGCTTCGCCACCGTCTCCTTGGTCCAGACGATGTCCATCGTCTTGAAGGCCTCGGAATAGGCGTAGCCCGGCGCGCTGGCGATGCGGCGGCCGAAGATGCCGTGCAGCGTCGGCCCGGCGCGGTTGCCGTCCGACGGGGTCAGGGTGTGGCAGGCGGCGCAGGCGCGGAAGACCTGCGCACCACGCTCGCCGTTGAAGGCGGCGAGCACATCGGCCCCGGCGCGCGGCACGACCGTGCCGATATGCTCGCCCGTGACGGCGTTCCAGCGGCGCACGAGACGGTCGGCGCCGCCCGAGAGGATTTGCTTGCCGTCTGGAAGGAAGGCGAGCGACCAGACCGGAAGGCCCGGCCCGACAAGCGTCGCGCGGATGCGGCGTGCGGCGCGGTCGATCAGTGCGACCTGCCCGCGCAGGCCGCCGGCGGCCAGCGTCGTGCCGTCGGCCGAGAGCGCCAGCGCGATCAGCGGCGTCTCGCCGACAGTCACCTCCCCGCGCGCTTCGCCATCCGGCCCGAAGAGCCGCAGCCGCCCGTCCGCCGCGGCGACGGCGATTTCGCCATCGGCGGCCACGACGACCCCGTTCAGCGGCGCTGGCAGCGTCACGATCCGGGGGGCGCCGGCATCCGCCGGCCAGATCCGCAAGGTCGCGTCATAGCCGGCGGTGACGAGGCCGCCGCCGGGCAGGAAGGCGACGCCGTTGACCGGCCCCTGATGGCCCTCGAAGGCGACCGCAGCACCGCCCTCGCGGGTCGTCACCCGCGCCGTCCCATCCCAGGAGGCGGAGGCGATGCGGAGCCCGTCGGCCGAGACCGCCAGCGCGGCCACCGGCCCCCTATGGCCCTCGACGACCTCGGCCGGCGCGGCCGCCGCCCCGCGCCAGAGCGCGATGCGCCCATCCTCGGCACCGGTGGCGAAGCCGAGGCCCGGCACGGCCGCGACCGCATTGACCGCGCCCTCATGGAAGCGCAGCACGGCCTCCGCCGTGCCGCCCGACAGGCTCCAGAGGATCGCCGACTGGTCGAAGGAGCCGGTCATGGCGGTCGTCCCGTCGGGCGCGACCGCGATGGCGCGCACCGGCCCGCCATGGCCGCGCAGCTCCTGGGCGGCGACGGGTTGGGCGAGACAGAGAAAAAGGATGAGGGGCTTCAGGAGGGGTCGCATCTTTCCATCATGCCGGCTCCCCGGCGCCGTGACAAAGCGGCCAGTTGCCCCGGTGCGACCGGCCATCCTATGAAGCGGCGCCCCTCCTGCTGGTTACCGCCATGACCGCCACGCCTCTCAATCTTCGCGGCCTGAAATGCCCCCTGCCGGCGCTGCGGGTCCGCAAGGCGCTGAAGGGTGCGGCGCCCGGTACGCTGTTGCTGGTCGAATGCACCGATCCGATGGCGGCCATCGACATTCCCAACCTGATGCGCGAAACCGGGGATGCGATCGAGGAGAGCCGCAGCGACGGCGACCTGCTCGTCTTCCACATCCGCAAGGCGCCGGCCTGAGCCGCGCCGATAGGAGTTCAGCCCTTGGCCCTCACCCAAGCCGACATCCTGCGCGCGCTCGAGCTGGTGAAGCTGCCGGCCAGCGGCCAGTCGCTCTCCGCCTCGGGCCGCGTCGCCGACATCCTGATCGACGGCGGCAAGGTGATCTTCGCCATCGGCATCGACCCGACCGAAGCCGCGGCTATGGAGCCGGTGCGCAAGGCGGCCGAAAGCGCGGTGTCGGGCCTGCCCGGCGTGAGCCAAGTCCTGGTCGGGCTGACCGCCGACAAGGCGCCCAGCTCGGCCGCCGCGCAGGCGCGCCAGCAGGCGCAGCGTCCCACTCCCGGTGCGGGGCCCGGTGGCCCGACGCCGAAGGCGGCCGGCGTGCCCGGCGTGCCCGGCGTGAAGCAGATCATCGCGGTCGCCTCCGGCAAGGGCGGCGTCGGCAAGTCGACGACGACCGCCAATCTCTCCGTCGCTCTGGCGACGCTCGGCCTCAAGGTCGGCGTGCTCGACGCCGACATCTACGGCCCGTCGGTGCCGAAGATCTTCGGCATCACCGGCAAGCCGCGGCTGGTCTCCGGACGGACGCTGGCGCCGATGGAAGCCTATGGGCTGAAGATCATGTCGATCGGCTTCCTGATCGACGAGGAGACGCCGATGATCTGGCGCGGGCCGATGGTCATCTCGGCGATCACCCAAATGCTGCGCGAGGTCGCCTGGGGCGAACTCGACGTACTCGTGGTCGACATGCCGCCCGGCACCGGCGACGCGCAGCTCACCATGGCGCAGCAGACGCCGCTGGCCGGCGCCGTCATCGTCTCGACGCCGCAGGATCTGGCGCTGCTCGACGCGCGCCGCGGCGTCGCGATGTTCAAGAAGGTCGAGGTGCCGATCCTCGGCATCGTCGAGAATATGAGCTATTTCATCTGTCCGGAATGCGGCACGCGCTCGGACATCTTCGCCCATGGCGGGGCGCGGCATGAGGCGGAACGCCTCGGCGTGCCTTTCCTCGGCGAGGTGCCGCTGGCCATGCCGATCCGCGAGACCTCCGATTCAGGCCGCCCGATCGTGGCGAGCGATCCGGATTCGGCCCATGCCAAGGCCTATCTCGCGATCGCGCGGCAGGTGATGGCGTCGATGGCCGGAGGCGCCGCCAAGGCCGCGCCGCGCATCGTCATCGAGTGAGGGCGGAGCTCGCTGGCGCGACCTCGACGTCATTCTCGGGCGAAGCGAAGCGCAGACCCGAGAATCTCAGGATGATGAAGCGCCACGCTTGCGGCGGCACGAGATGCTCGGGTCAAGCCCGAGCATGACGGCCTGGCTCGGGCGCCGCTTCAACCGTTCAAAGCCGGACGCCACCGGTCGTGAAAGCGACGTCGACGGGCTTCTGGAAATAATCGTTGAGGACGAGGCTCGCGCCGAAGGCGAGGATGGCGGCGACAGCGACAGCGGCGACGAACGACTTCATGATCTTCCCCCGAGAGGCGACACGGCAGCGATAAGCCGCTCTTATACAAGACAGATAGCGAAGGACAGCGGGCGCTTCAAGCGGTGGCGAGAGTGGCGAAAAGCCGCTCGGCCTCGTCCAGATCCTCGGGCCGGTTGGCATTGAAGAAGGGGTCGACAGGCTCGACCGGCCACTCCGCGCTCGCGCAGCCATGGCGGGCGGTCCAGCGGTCGATCTTGCGCTCGTCCTCGACCGTCAGCGCCCGGCGCAGATCGTCCCTCAGCGACACCGGCCAGAGCCCGATCACCGGATGCGTCCAGCCGCCCGAGGCGGCGCAGGCGAGCGGGACGCCCTGCTCCTCGCGCGCCTCGTGCAGACGGGGGACGAGATCACGCGGGATGAAGGGCGTGTCGGCGGCGACGCTGACGAGCCATTCGGTCTGGGGCCTATGAGCCGCCATCCAGTCGAGCCCGGCGAGGATGCCGGCGAGCGGCCCGGCGAAATCCGGCACACTGTCGGCGACCACCGGCAGGCCGTAATCCGCGAAGCGGGCTGGATCGCCATTGGCGTTGATGACGAGCCCGTCGCATTGGGGCGCCAGGCGCTCGATGACATGGGCAAGGATGCTGCGGCCTGCGATGGTCCGCAGCGGCTTGTCACCGCCGCCCATGCGCCGGGCGAGTCCGCCGGCGAGGAGCAGGCCAAGGGTTGGAGGGGATCTCATTGTGAACCCTGCTCGTCATTCCGGGGCTTCGCGCAGCGAAGAACCTGGAACCCACGACCGGGTGAGCGCTTTACAACGCCGTCAGATCGTCGAGCCCCGTCGTGGGTTACGGGTTCGGTCCTGCGGATCGCCCCGGAATGACAACGCAACTCAATCATCACGATCGGCCCCTTTCCGCCGGCTCCGGCCGCCCTCCTCCTCGACCGTGTCGGGGTCCTGGTCGAAGACGATGTTCTGCTCGCCGGCGAGCGCGACGAAGCGCTTGCCGCGGGCCCGGCCGATCAGGGTGAGGCCAGCTTTGCGGGCCAGTTCGACGCCCCATTCGGTAAAGCCGGAGCGGGAGACCAGCACGGGGATGCCCATGCGCACGGTCTTGATCACCATCTCGGACGTCAGGCGGCCGGTGGTGTAGAAGATCATCTTCGCGGGATCGACATTGTGCCGGAACATCCAGCCCGCGACCTTGTCGACGGCGTTGTGGCGGCCGACATCCTCCATATAGACCAGCGGCCTTTCGGCCTCGCAAAGCACGCAGCCATGGATCGCGCCGGCCTCGAGATAGAGCGAGGGCGTGGTGTTGATCTTCTTCGTCAGCGCATAGAGCCAGCTCGTTCGAAGTTCCGCCTTCGGCAGTTCGATCTCGTCGATCGCCTCCATCAGATCCCCGAAAGCCGTGCCTTGGGCGCAGCCGGAGGTCAGCGTCTTCTTCTTCAGCTTCTCCTCGAAATTGGTGCGCTCCGGCGTGCGCACGACCACGACCTCGAGTTCCTCGTCGTAATCGACGGCGTCGACGACATCGCCGCGCTTGAGCATGTTCTGGTTGAGCAGATAACCCAGCGCCAGCGCGTCGGGATGGTCCCCGATCGTCATCATCGTGACGATCTCCTGCGCGTTCAGGTAGAGCGTCAGGGCCCGCTCGGTGACGACACGGGTCTCAACGGTCGCGCCGGTCTGGTCGATGCCCGAGACGGTCGCTCCGAGGCGGGCCGCCTGCGGGTCGGGCCGCACAAGATAATCGTCGAGGAAGCTCATATCCTGTGGCATCGCGCCCCTCCGCTCAGGCGGCGACCCGCGCGACGCCGAGCCCCCAGGACTCGACCGCCTCGGCCAGAGCCGGCAGCTCGGTCCAGTCCTCCCCCGCAAAGTCGCGGAAGGCGGGCAGCATGTCGCGCCGCACGGCGATCAGCACGGGCAGGCCAGCGAGCAGCGCCGCGGCGATCTCCTGCCGCAGACCCTGTCCCAGAGCCTCCTGCCGGCCGAACTTGTTGACGATCACGAGATCGGTCTTGTCCGCCAGCGCCGCGCCCAGCGCACCGCCGGCAGCCGCGAGGCCGGTCGCGTCGAGGCGGCAGCCGGTGGCGCCGGCGCCGCGGTTCTCGCTGATCGGGAAACGCACGCCGCTGGTGAGGTCCTCCAGCGCCATCGCGAAACAGCCGCTCTCGCAGGTGCCCTCATTGTGCTGGACGACGCCGCCGAGGCGCAGGCCCCGCGCTTTCAGTCGCGAAGCGGCGTCGGCCATGAACCGGTCGATCTCGAAACCCGACGAATAGGGAATGACGGCCATCAGCATCAGGACCTCATCCCATGAATTGGGGGCTGCCACCAGTGGACATTCGCCGCAGGAGGAGCGGGCGTTTCGCGGAGAGAAGCGAACCCAGTGTTGCGCCGGACCTACAGTCTCGCCCGCCGGGGGCGGCTACGGTTGAGATCCGCTCTCCGGGTGCTCGCCGGCAGAGCCTTTCCCTCGGTTCCCGTTTGATGCCACGTCACCTTGCCCCAACTCCGCTCGACCCGGCTGCCGACGCCGCGCTGCTGCTGCGCCGCATCGCCTTCGGCACGCTCGCGCTGCTGCTGCCGATCGCCTCTCTGGTCTCGCGCCGCGCCGCCGTCGTGCTGGCGCCGATCGGCGTCGTGCTGCTGGTGATTGCCGTGCTGATCGAGGACCCGCGCGATTTCGTCTCGCGCCTGAAGCGCAGCGTATTCAGCCTGCCCGGACTGATCCTGCTCGGCCTTGTCGGCTGGGCCGTGCTATCGCTGGTTTGGAGCCCCTATACGGGCTCGGCGACGGAAAAAGCCGGCAACATCGTGCTTGCAGTCGCGCTCGGCTTTCTCGGCAATGCCGCGCTGCCGGAACGGATGCGGGCCTCGAACCTCAATCTCGCCCCGCTCGGAGCCGGCACGGCCGCCGCCTTCGCACTTGCGCTGATCGTGGCGACGGCGCTTCGCCATCAGGACACCGATGCCGGCGTCGAGCGTGGCATCAGCGTCATCCTGATCATGGCCTGGCCCGCCCTCGCCTGGCTGCTTTCGCGTGAGCGCGGCTTAAGCGCGCTCGGGCTTGCGCTGGTCATCGGCCTGCTCTCGCTGACACGTTTCGAGGATGGCGAGGCCGTCGCGATGATCTGCGGCGCCGTCGCCTTCGGCGCGGTCAGCGCGAGCCGCGAGAAGGCCTCGGCCCTGATCGCGGCGGCGATTGCAGGGCTCATGCTGCTCGCGCCGATCCTGCCCTTCCTGCTGATTCCGATCGCCGCGCGCCTGCCGGACAGCGGGCTTGTCGCCTCGCTCGCTACCTGGGCCGACGTCGTCAGCGGCGCGCCGATCCAGCTCGTGACCGGCCATGGGCTCGACACCGTGTTGCGCGGACGGCTGACCGGCGCGCTGCCGCCCGCGACGCCGACGACTCTGCTGTTCGAGACCTGGTACGAGCTCGGACTCGTCGGCGCGGCCGCCGCCGCCTTCTGCCTCTATGTCGCCATCCGGGCTGCGGGGCGGATGCCGAGCGCGCTCGCGGCCGGCGGTGTCGCGGCTTTTACCACCGCCTTCGCGCTGTCTGCACTCGGCTTCGCGACGCTACAGCCCTGGTGGCTGATGACGCTGACGGCGGTAGTGCTGCTGTTCGGCGCCATTGCGCGCGGGCAATACCGGACGGACCGGCCCGTCGCGCCGCTGCTCAAGCCCGCCGGCACGACGCGCCCGAAGGCCGGCACGCCCGCCTGATCGCGATCAGGCCGCCGCCTCGCGCGCGGCCTGCACGGCATGGCAGGCGACGCCGTCGATCACCGGCGGAGTCTCGAGCCGGCAGCGGTCGAAGACGAGCGGGCAGCGCGGGTGGAAGGTGCAGCCCGGGGGCGGCGCGATCGGGTTCGGAATCTCGCCCTTCACCGATTGGCGGAGCTTGCCGACCATCGCGAGGTCGGGCACCGCGTCGAGCAGCATGCGGGTATAGGGGTGGCGCGGCGCGGCGAAGAGCTGCCGCCCTTCCGAGACCTCGACGAGGCGGCCGAGATACATCACGCCGATGCGGCTCGCCATGTGCCGGACCACGGCGAGGTTGTGCGAGATGAAGAGGTAGGTCAGCCCCAGCCGCTCCTGCAGATCGCGCATCAGGTTGAGGATCTGAGCCTGGACCGAGACGTCGAGCGCCGAGGTCGGCTCGTCGCAGACGATGAATTCGGCATCGGAGGCGAGCGCGCGGGCGATCGCGATGCGCTGGCGCTGGCCGCCGGAGAACTCATGCGGGAACTTGCTGCGGTCGTCGGGATGCAGGCCGACGAGGCTGAGCAGTTCGCCGACGCGCTCGGTGATCGCCGCCTCACCCTCGATCAGCCCGAAGGCGCGGATCGGTTCGGCGATGATGCGCCCGACCCGCCAGCGCGGATTGAGCGAGGCGTAGGGGTCCTGGAAGATCATCTGGATGCGTCGGCGCAGCCGCTGGCGCTCATCGGCCGCCGCCGCATCATGCATCGAGACGCCGTCGATGGTGACCGTTCCGGCCGAGGGCGGCAGCAGGCCGACCACCATGCGTGCCACGGTCGATTTGCCCGAGCCGGATTCGCCGACCAGCGCGAAGGTCTCGCCCTTGCGGATCTCGAAGGAGACGCCGTCGACCGCCTTCAGGAACTGGCGCGGCGCGCGCTCGATGACGCGATTGAGCCAGGGCTTCGAGACGTCGAAGACGCGCTTGAGATCGCGGACCTGGACGAGTGCGGAGGGATCGGCGGTCATGCAGCTGCCTCGCTCTCGGTGGGCCGCTCGTAGAGATGGCAGGCGACCTTGCGGCTGCCGACAGCGATCGGCTCCGGCCGCTCGCTGCGGCAGCGGTCGAAGGCCAGGGCGCAGCGCGGGTTGAAGGCGCAGCCTTGCGGGATGACGGAGAGCCGCGGCATCGAGCCCGGGATCTGCACGAGCCGCGTGGTCTCGCCCTCGAGCGAGGGGATCGCGCCCATCAACCCCTTCGCATAGGGGTGGAGCGGCTCCTTCACCACCTCGCGCACGGGGCCGATCTCGGCGATGCGCCCGGCATACATCACCGCGACGCGGTCGGCCGTCTCGGCGATGACGCCCATGTCGTGGGTCACGAGCATGACCGAGGTGCCGCGCTCGCGGCAGAGCGTCTTGATCAGCGCGATGATCTGCGCCTGCACCGAGACGTCGAGCGCGGTGGTCGGCTCGTCGGCGATGATGAATTCCGGCTCGGCGCACAGCGCCAGCGCGATGACGACGCGCTGGCGCATGCCGCCGGAGAACTCGTGCGGGTAGCTGTCGATCCGCTTCTCCGGGGCGGGAATCCCGACTTCGTCGAGCAAAGCGATGGCGCGGGCGCGGGCTTGGGCGGCGTCGAGATCGGTGTGGACGCGGATCGTCTCGATCAGCTGCTCGCTGATCCGGTAGAGCGGGTTCAGGCTGGTCAGCGGGTCCTGAAAGATCATGCCGATACGCCTGCCGCGGACCTTGCGCATCGCGTCGGGCGGCAGATCGTCGATGCGCTCGCCCGCCAGCCGGACCTCGCCGCCGGCGATGCGGCCGGGCGGATCGATCAGGCCAATGATGGCCGAACCCGTCACCGACTTGCCGGCGCCGGATTCGCCGACCACGCCGAGCACCTCGCCGCGCGCGACGTCGAAGGAGATGCGGTCCAGCGCACGCAGCGTGCCGCGGCGGGTGACGAACTCGACCGTCAGGTCGCGGACGGAGAGGATCGGTGCGGCGTCTTCAGGCTCCATCGCGCTCATCTCAGCTTCGGGTTGAGCGCATCGCGCAGCCAGTCGCCGAACAGATTGATCGACAAAGCAAGCAGGACCAGCACAAGCGAGGGAAACAGCAGGATCCACCACTCCCCGGAGAAGAGATATTGCTGACCGAAGCGGATCAGCGTGCCGAGCGAGGGCTGGGTCGGCGGCATGCCGACGCCGAGGAAGGAGAGCGTCGCCTCCTCGATGACGGCGAGCGCCAGGTTGATGGTCGCAATCACCAGCACGGGCCCGGCGACATTGGGCAGGACATGCTTGAGCATCACCGGCCAGGCCTTCAGCCCGATCAGCCGGGCCGCATCGACATAGACCTTGTTCTTCTCGACCAGCGTCGAACCGCGCACGGTGCGGGCATATTGTGCCCAGTTCGACAGGCCGATGGCGACAACGAGGACGAGCAGCGTCATCTGCTCCTGCAGCGCCGGCGGGATGAGGCCGCGGGCCACGCCGAAGACCAGCAGCGCAACCAGGATCGCTGGGAAGGAGAGCTGCACGTCGGCGACGCGCATGATCAGCGCCTCGGTGCGGCCGCCGACATAGCCGGCGACGAGACCGAGCCCCACGCCGATGATGAGCGAGAACAGCACGGAGGCCGCGCCGACCAGCAGCGAGACGCGCGAGCCGTAGAGGATGGCCGAGAAGATGTCCCGCCCCTGCGCGTCGGACCCCAGCCAGAATACCTTGCCGGTGATCTCGTTGGGCACCATCGGCCGCGAGAAACCGTCGGAAAGATCGAGCGAAGCGGGGTCGAAGGGATCATAGGGCGCGATCAGCGGCGCCGCGACCGCCGCCAGCACGAGCAGCAGCGCGAGCAGCGTCGCCACCACCGTCACCGGCGAGGAGCGGAACGACCAGGCGAGGTCGGAATCCCAGATCCGCGCGAAGCGGCCGGGCGGCTTGGGGGAAGCAGGCGTGCTGGTCATGATGCGAACCTCGCTCTCACTTCGCCATGGCCGGATTGCCCGTCCGCAGGCGCGGATCGAGCGCGACATAGACGAGATCGACCAAGAGCGAGGTCAGCACGAAGACGAAAGCCACGAAGAGGAGATAGGCCGACATCACAGGCACGTCGACGAACTGCACGGCATTGACGAAAAGCGCCCCCAGCCCCGGCCACTGGAACACCGTCTCGGTGACGATGGCGAAGGCGATGACGCCACCGAGCTGCACGCCGGCGATGGTGATGACCGGGATCAGGGTGTTGCGCAGCGCGTGGCGGAACTCGATGCGCCGCTCGGGAATGCCGCGCGCCCGTGCGAAGCGTATGAAGTCCGCCCGCATCACCTCCAGCATCTCGGAGCGGACGAGGCGCATGATCAGGGTGAGTTGCAGAAAGCCCAGGGTCAGCACCGGCAGAACCAGCGATTTCAGCCCGCTGGTCGTGAGCAGACCGGTGGTCCACCAGCCGATCGCGACCGTGTCGCCGCGCCCGAAGGAGGGCAGCCAGCGCAACTCCACGGCAAAAATGTAGATCAGGCCGATGCCGATCAGGAAGGTCGGCAGGCTGACGCCGATCAGCGAGAGCGACATCACCAGATTGGCGAGCCAGCCATCGCGCCGGATGGCGGCATAGACGCCGAGCGCAATGCCGACGACGAAAGCGAAGATCGCCGACAGCACCGCGAGTTCGACCGTCGCCGGCAGCCGCTCGAGGATCAGCGTCGAGACCTTGCGACCCTGGCGGTAGGAGATGCCGAAATCACCCTGCGCCGCATCCGCGACGAAGCGGGCGAACTGCAGCGGCACGGGGTCGTTGAGGCCGAGACGCTCGGTCAGCTCAGCGCGGTCCTGCAGCGTCGCCTCCTGGCCGAGCATGTTGACCACGGGGTCGCCGACGAAGCGGAACATCGAGAAGGCGATGAAGGCGACCGCCAGCATCACGACGATGCCCTGCATCAGCGAGCGCAGGATGTAGGCGAGCATTACGGGGTTACCTTGTCATCCATCACGCAGACGCAGCCCCACCGTCATGGTCGGGCTTGTCCCGACCATCCACGTCTTCGATCGTCGAACTCGACAACAAAGACGTGGATGCTCGCCACAAGGGCGAGCATGACGGTTGAGGTTCACACGGAGATCCGCGCGGACTACGAGCCCTTGAAGCTCACCATCTTCAGCTTCGGGTTGTTACCGACATCGACCGGGATATCGAGCGAGGTCTTCATCGCGTAGCTGAGCGACTGGTGGTGGATCGGCAGGTAGATCGTCTCGTCCTTCAGCCGGGTCCAGAGCTTCGCGATGGTCGCATCACGCTTGGCCAGGTCGACCTCCTTCGACAGCGACTCGATCATCGTGTCGACCTCGGCGTTCTTGAAGCCGGTCGCGTTCCACGAGCCCTGCGAGCCGGTGCGCGAGTGGTACATGTAGGAGAAGATGTAGTCGGAATCATAGGTCGGGACGCCCCAGCCGACGAGGTAGAACTCCGTCTCCGGCGGGTTCCGCTGGATCAGGTTGAAGTGGATCGACTTCGACTGCGAGACGAGGTTCACCTTCACGCCGATCTGGCCGAACATGCCGACCGCCGCCTGGCAGATGCCCTCGTCGTTGACATAGCGGTCATTGGGGCAGTGCAGCGTCACCGAGAAGCCGTTGGGGTAGCCCGCTTCCGCGAGAAGGGCCTTCGCCTTGGCGTTGTCGACCGCGGGGAAGCTGTCCAGCTCCTTGGTCCAGCCATTGACGAAAGGCGGCATGATCACGCCCGTCGGCACCGATTCGCCGCGCATCACGACACGCTGAATCGCCGGCCGGTTGATCGCCATGTTGAGAGCCTGGCGCACCCGCTTGTCCGCGAAGGGGTTCTTGCCCTGGACGTCGTCGCCCTTCAGATCGGCCGAGGCGACGTCCATGCCGAAGAAGATGGTGCGGTTCTCGGCGCCGGAATTGACCCGCAGGTTCTGCTGGTTCTTGAGACGCGCGATGTCCTGCACCGGCACGTCCTGCACGAAGTCGACCTCGCCGGAGAGGAGCGCCGCGACGCGGGTCGCGTCCTGCTTGATCGGCACCAGCGTCAGCTCGGTGATTTCGAGCGGAACCTTGGCCTTGTTCCAGTAGGCGTCGTTGCGCTTCATCACCGTCTTCACATCGGCCTCGCGCGAGACGAGGATGAAGGGGCCGGTGCCGTTGGCGTTGCGGACGGCGAAATTCTCTTCCTTGTTCTTGAAGTCCTGTGCCTTGACGTCGTTGTTCTTCTCCGCCCAGGCCTTGCTCATGATGCGGATGGACGAGGTGTTGTTGACCAGCAGCGGGTTCGGCCCCTTGGTCTTGATGCGCACCGTCAGGTCGTCGACCTTACTGACCTTCTCGACCGAGGTGAGATAGCCCTTGAAGTCCGAGGTCGGCTGCATGGCGCGCTCATAGGAGAACACCACATCGTCGGCCGTGAAGGGCGTCCCGTCATGGAACTTGACGCCGGACTCCAGCTTGAACTCCCAAGTGGTCGGATCGTCCGGCAGGACGCGCCAGGACGAGGCCAGCAGCGGCAGCAGCTTGCCGGCGTGGTCACGCTCAGTCAGGCTTTCATAGATGTGCTGGTTGAGCGACGTCGTCGGCCCCTCGTTCTGGGCATGGGGATCGATCGTCAGGGCGTCGCCGGCAGCGGCCCATTTCAGGGGTCGGGCCTCGGCGGCGCCGAGCGCCAGCAGCGAAACCCCGAGCAAAGCGGCCGCAAGGCCGAACACACGCGCTTTCATCGAATCTCACCTCCCCTTGCAGGCGCCGCGCGGCGCCTGAAAGGCAGGATGTTAGGGGCAGGCCGCGCGCGAGTCACGGGTCTCCCGCACGGCAGACGCATGGCTGGGTGCACGCGCTGCACAAGTTTTCGTCATCTGCAGCGACGGAGCTCTAACGCGCGAGGTCGGCAATGAGCTTGCGCACGAACTGCGTGCCGGCCTCGAGCTGAGCGAGCGTGATGAACTCGTCCGGCTGGTGAGCCTGGGCGATGTCGCCCGGACCGCAGACCACGGTCGACCAGCCGGCGCGCTGGAACAGGCCGCCCTCCGTGCCATAGGCCACGACATGGCGGCCATTATCGCCGGTCAGGCGGCGGCAGAGTTCCTCGGCCGCCCCGTTCTGCTCCGGGCCCATCGCCGGGGTGTCGGAGGTCACGACGAAATCGATGCCGGTCTCGGGGGCGATCGCCTGCATCTGCGCTTCCAGCGCCGCAACCTCGGCGCGGTAGCGCTGCTCGTAGCTCTCGAAGCTCTCGCCCGGGATGCAGCGAACCTCATGGGTGAACATGCAGTTCTCGGCCGTGATGTTGACCGCCGTCCCCCCATTCACCACGCCGACGTGGAGCGTCGTGTAGGGCGGCTCGAAACCGTTACCCGGCGCGGTGCGGGCCTTGTTCTCGGCCATCACCTGGTTGTGCCAGTCGATCAGGCGGCCCGCGATCATCACGGCGGGAACACCGACATCGACGCGGCTGGAATGGACGGCGTGGCCGCGCACCGTCGTCCTCATCCGCATGCCGCCCTTGTGGCCGGTGACGACGTGCATCATCGAGGGCTCGCCGACGACGACGGCCGAGGGCTTCAGCCCGTCCTTCGTCATCGCCTCGATCATGACGCGGGCGCCCTGGCAGCCGACCTCCTCGTCATAGGAGAGCGCGATGTGGATCGGCCGCTTGAGCGGCGCCGCCAGCATCTCGGGAACCAGCGCCAGCGCAATGGCGTCGAAGCCCTTCATGTCGCAGGTGCCGCGGCCATAGAGCTTGCCGTCCCGCTCCGTCAGCGTCCAGGGATCGGAACTCCAGTCCTGCCCCGCGACGGGCACGACGTCGGTGTGGCCGGAGAGGACGACGCCGCCGTCCAGCTTAGGGCCGATCGTGGCGTAGAGATTGGCCTTCTGCCCATCGGGGCTCGGGGCCAGACGGCTCTCGACGCCGAGGCCCGCCAGATAGTCGCGGCAGAAATCGATCAACTCGAGATTGCTGCGCTGCGATTCCGTGTTGAACGAAACCAGCCGAGCCAGCATCTCCTTGGGGGTCATCGTCACGCGGCTTCACTCCAAATGGCGCTGCGAGGCAGGTTTCGTGCCGGAACCGACACGGCGCTGCCTTGATATATGTCCTAGGCCTCTGCGCCGCCGCTGCCAACGATCCGTTTCCGTCCACCGCCGGGCACGCCTATAACGACGGCTCCAGACACGAGGCCCAGCATGACATTCGACGTCACCCTTGCCGATATCCAGGCTGCCGCTGCGCGCATCGCCGGCAAGATCCGGCGCACGCCGACCTATTTCAGTGCCGGCCTCTCGGCGCGGCTGGGCGTCGAAACGGTCGTCAAGGTCGAGAGCCTGCAACTCGGCGGTTCGTTCAAGGTCCGGGGCTGCTTCAACAAGCTGATGGCGCTGAGCGAGCGGGAGCTTGCACGCGGCGTCGTGACCGTATCGGGCGGCAATCATGCGATTGCGGTCGCGCTGGTCGCCAAGACGATGGGCTGCCGTGCGCTGGTGCTGATGCCGCAGAACGCGGCGGCCTTCAATGTCGAGATGGCGCGTTCGCTGGGGGCCGAGATCGAGCTCTGCGCGGATTCGATCGAAGCCTTCGCGAAGGCTGAAGTCTACGCGGCCCGGGGCATGACCCATGTCCATTCCTATGACGATCCGGCGATCATCGCCGGCCATGGCTCGCTCGGGCTCGAGATGAACAACGATGCCGGCGGGCGGCTTGATCATGTCTTCATCTCGATCGGCGGCGGCGGCTTCGCGGCCGGCGTCGGCGCGGCGATGAAGGGGCTCGACCCCGCCCTGCGCATCCATGGCGTCGAGACGGAGGGCGCCACCGCGATGACGCAGGCGCTGGAAGCGGGCAAACCAGTGCCGATCCGGCCGACCTCGATCGCACGCACGCTCGGCGCCCCCTTCGCGACAGAGCGGACCATGGCCGCCGCGCGGCAGTTCCTCGAGGACATCGTGATCGTGCCGGACGCCGAGGCCGTGCGCGAGATCACCTGGGTGCTGCAGAACGGGCGCGTGCTGCTGGAGCCGGCGGCCTCCTGCGTGGTGGCCGCGGCGCTGGCGCGCAAGGCGATCTTCAAGCCCGGCGAGCGGGTCGGGCTCGTGCTCTGCGGCTCGAATGTCGCGCTCGACGACATTGCCGCCTGGCGGACGCAGTTCGGGGTTTGAAGCGCCTGTGCCGCCGACGCGCGGCAGGGTCGCGGCGCCGCGCCTTGACGCTGCCGCCAGTTCCGGGTTGTGGAGAGAGGCGCCACGTCCGACCGAGACGGCGGGGGGCCGCCTCGGCGGGCGCGGGCTGAAGCGGAGGCAGGCCTATGACGATCCTCGACCACAAGACGCAGCCGCAGGAGAAATGGCGCGACGGCGTCATGACCGAGATGCGGGTCTCCGCGATGGTCGAAAGCAAGCAGCTCTGCATCTTCGAGCAGTTCTGCGAGCCCGGTCTCGGCGCGCCGATGCATCTGCATGCGGTCGAGGAGGTGCTGGAGGTGATGGCCGGCACGGCCGAGATCTATCTGCGCGACAAGACGATGGTCGTTACCGCCAACCAGTCCGTCCTGGTGCCGGCCGGTGCCCGCCACGGCTTCAAGAACATCGGCACCGACACGCTGCATGTGCGCGCGACCCTGGCGGCTGCGATCTTCGAAGCCTCCTATGACGACCGCAACGAATTGTCGCGCCGCTACGTGCCCGCCAACGCCTGAACGGCTCTGTCCACCTTGCCCATGACGCGATCCGCCGCGGGTGGATCGCCTACGCGCTTTCCGAGGTTCCGATGCCCAAGACCGAACTCATCGCCGCCATTCATCCGGAGCTCACGGCGATCCGCCGCGACCTGCACCGCCATCCCGAGCTGATGTACGACGTGCACCGCACGGCGGGCGTCGTCGCGCAGAAGCTGACCGAATGGGGCGTCGACGAGGTCGTGGCCGGCATCGGCAAGACCGGTGTCGTCGGCGTGATCAAAGGCCGCAACCAGGGCTCGGGCAAGGTCATCGCGATGCGCGCCGACATGGATGCGCTGCCGATTCATGAAGAAACCAATCTCGAGCATCGCTCGACCGTGCCGGGCAAGATGCACGCCTGCGGCCATGACGGCCACACGGCCATGCTGCTCGGCGCCGCGAAGTATCTCGCCGAAACCCGCGATTTCGACGGGACCGCGGTGGTGATCTTCCAGCCGGCGGAGGAAGGCGGCGCAGGGGCCAAGGCGATGATCGACGACGGGCTGATGACCCGCTTCGGCATCCAGGAGGTCTATGGCATGCACAACAAGCCCGGCCTGCCCATCGGCCAGTTCGACGTGCGCAAGGGCCCGACCATGGCGGCTGCCGACCGCATTCACATCAAGATCGAGGGCAAGGGCGGCCATGCCGCGGCGCCGCACCGCGTCAACGACCCGATCGTCGCCGCCTGCCAGCTGGTGACGGCGCTGCAGACGATTTCCTCGCGCAATGCCGACCCGCTCGATTCGATCGTCGTCTCCGTGACCGCGATCAATGCGGGCGAGGCCTTCAACGTCATCCCGCAGACCGTCGAGCTCAAGGGCTCGGTCCGGACACTGACGCCGCAGATGCGCGAACTCGCCGAGAAGCGCATCAAGGAGGTCACCGCCGGCATCATGGGCGCCTTCGGGATGAGCTTCGTCTGCGACTATCTCCACGGCTACCCGGTGACCTTCAACCATGCGGAGCAGGCCGAATTCGCGGTCAGCACGATCGAGGCCGCCTTCGGGGCGGGCAAGGTCGATACCAGCGTACCGCCGACGATGGGCTCGGAAGATTTCTCCTACATGCTGGAGGAGCGCCCCGGTGCCTTCATCAATATCGGCAATGGCGACTCGGCCGGCCTTCACCATCCTGCCTACGAGTTCAACGACGAGGTGATCCCCGTGGGCGTGACCTACTGGGCGCACCTCGTCGAGACGGCGATGCCAGCCAAGGCCTGAAGGGCACCCGCCTCATGCATGACATCGACTGCCTGGTGATCGGGGCCGGCGTCGTCGGCCTCGCGACGGCTCGCGCGCTGGCGTTGGCCGGGCGCGAGGTCGTCATCGCGGAAGCCGCCGAGGGCATCGGCACCCAGACCTCGGCGCGCAACAGCGAGGTCATCCATGCGGGAATCTATTACCCGCCAGGCTCGCTGAAGGCGAAGGTCTGCGTCGAGGGCCGCAAGCTTCTATACGCCTATCTCCGCGAGCGGGGCCTGCCGCACAAGGCCTGCGGCAAGCTGATCGTCGCCACCAGCGCTTCCCAGAAGCCGGCGCTGGAGACGATCATGGCCCGTGCTCAGGCCTCCGGCGTCGACAGCCTGCGCTGGCTCGACGCGGCCGAAGCCAAGGCGCTGGAGCCGGAGGTGCGCTGCGAGATCGCGCTGCTCTCGCCGGAGACCGGTGTGGTCGACAGCCATGCTTTCATGCTGTCGCTGCTCGGCGAATGCGAAGCGGCGGGCGGGTCGCTGGCACTCAACACGCCGATCGCCGGCTGGAGGCGCGAGGCGGACGGATTCAGCGTCGATTTCGGCGGGGCGGAGCCCGCGACCTATTCGGTGAAGACGATCGTCAATTCGGCCGGCCATGGCGCGCCGAAGCTGCTCGGCACACTGGAGGGGTTCCCGCCTGCGCATGTGCCGGTGCAGCACTATGCCAAGGGCAATTACTTCGCGCTGCTGGGCAGGCAGCCCTTCTCGCATCTGGTCTATCCGGTGCCCGAGGCGGCGGGCTTAGGTATCCACGCCACCATCGACATGGGCGGGCGGGTTAAGTTCGGCCCCGATGTCGAATGGGTCGAGCACGACCAGGACCTCGTCGTCGATCCCGCGCGCGCCGACAAATTCTACGCCGCGATCCGGACCTATTGGCCGGCCCTGCCCGACGGCGCTCTCGTCGCCGATTATGCCGGCATCCGCCCGAAGCTACATGATTCGACGCAGCCGATGCCCGATTTCCGCATCGATGGGCCGGCCGTCCATGGTGTGGACGGGCTGGTCAATCTGCTGGGGATCGAAAGCCCCGGCCTGACGAGTTCGCTGGCGATCGCGGAGATGGTGGCGGAGCGGCTGGCAGCGTAGCGCGCGTCAACCCCGCGCCGCCTTGAACGCATCGCTGGCCTCTTTCGCCAGTTGCGTCACCCGCTTCCAGTCGCCGGTCGCGATGGCGTCGGCCGGCACCAGCCAGGAGCCGCCGACGCAGATGACCTGCGGCAGCGCGAGATAGCTGGCGAGGTTGCTGAGGCCGACGCCGCCGGTCGGGCAGAAGCGCATCTGCGGGAACGGCCCCGAGAGCGCCTTGAGCGCTGGCGGGCCACCCGCCGTCTCGGCCGGGAAGAACTTGGCAACAATGCGGCCGGCGGCGACCGCGCGCATGCAGTCCGACGCGGTGGCGACGCCCGGCAGCCAGGGCAGCCCCGCCGCCTTCAGCGCCTCGTCGACCGCCTCGCTGAAGCCGGGGCTGACCACGGCCTTGGCGCCGGCATCCTTGACCTGCCGGACCTGCGCCGGGGTGACGACCGTGCCGGCGACCGGCAGCGCGCCCGGCACCGATCGGGCGATCGCCTCCAGCGCGGCCAGCCCGGCCGGGCGGCGCAGCGTGACCTCGACGACGTCGATGCCGCCGGCGACGAGGGCATGCGCCAGGTCGATGGCGCGCGAGGCGTCCTCGATCACCACGACGGGAATCACGCCACAGGCTTCGAGGCGGGCAATCGCGGCAGTCTCGTCCATCGTCGGCGTCTTTCAATCGTTTGAACGGCTGCGCGCGGTCTACTCTTTCGCCCAGTAGACGTCGAGGCCCTGCGGGCGGTCGATGAGGATGTCGACGGGCAGCGGCACGGAACGGTCCAAGGCGGCCTTCAGCACGGCCTCCTTCTGCGCGCCCGAGACCAGCAGGCTCGCCCAGCCCGCGCCTGCGAGACGCGCCGGAGACAGGGAGAGACGCGGCGGCAGGCCGGGCGGCGCGGCGATGCAGATGCCGCTGTCGGGCTGCGCTCCGAAGCGAGCCTCCTCGCCGGGAAACAGCGAGGCGATGTGGCCGTCGGTGCCCATCCCGCTGATGACGAGATCCAGCGGCGGCTGGCTCGCGAGGTCGGAGGCCAGCGCAGCCGCGGCCGCCTCGATGTCTTGGCCACGGCCATGGAAGGACAGGAACCCGACCCGCCCCTCGCGCAGCGGTGCGAAGTGGGTGCGGATCATGCGCTCGTTCGAGGCCGGATCGTCGGCCGCGACGAAGCGCTCGTCGGTCGGCAGCAGCGTGACCTTGTCCCAGGCCAGATCGCACGTACCGAGCGCTGCGAGGAAGCGGGCCGGCGTCGTGCCTCCGGGGACGGCGAGCGAGGCCCTGCCCTGCCCTGCCAGCAGCGCGCGCAGGCGGATGGCGACCGCCTCGGCCAGCGCCTCCGAAGCGTCGGCGAGCGTCGCGAAGCGATGCCAGGCGACGGGTCCTTGCGGCTGCATCACTCGAAGTCCGGATCGGCCCAGGAGCGGCCCTCGCGCTCGATCAGTCCGATCGCCTGGGACGGCCCCCAGGAGCCGGCGGCGTAACGATGCGGGTGGGGCGAGTATTCCTGCCAGCCGGCGATGATCGGATCGACCCAGCGCCAGGCCTGCTCGACCTCGTCGCGATGCATGAACAGCGTCTGGTCGCCCCGGATGACGTCGGTCAGCAGGCGTTCATAGGCGTCGGGCGTGCGCTCGTCGAAGGCGGTGGAGTAGCGCAAGTCGAGCTGGCGCGGCACGATCTTGAGCCGGCCGGAGCCCGGCACCTTCATCATCAGCTGGAGCTGGACGCCGTCGTTCGGCTGCAGGCGGATGAGCAGGCGGTTGGCATAGAGCTTGTCGCAGGAGCCGCCGCCGAAGATCGAATGCGGCACCGGCTTGAAGGTGACGACGATCTCCGAATAGCGCTGCGCCATGCGCTTGCCGGTGCGCAAATAGATCGGCACGCCGGCCCAGCGCCAGTTGTCGAGTTCGCAGCGGAGCGCGACGAAGGTCTCGGTGTTGCTGAGATGGCCGAGCTCGTCGGCATAGCCGCGCACGCGCTGGCCGTCGATCTGGCCGGTGCCGTACTGGCCCCGGACCGTGTAGCGCTCGACGTCGGGGCCGACGATGGGCCGCAGCGCCTTCAGCACCTTGATCTTCTCGTCGCGCACGGCGCCGGCCTCGAGCAGGTTGGGCGGCTCGATGGCGAAGAGGGTCAGCAGCTGCATGAGATGGTTCTGGACCATGTCGCGCATCTGCCCGGCCTTGTCGTAATAGCCGGCGCGGGCTTCCAGACCGACCGTCTCCGCCACCGTGATCTGGACGTGGTCGATGTCGCGGCCGGTCCAGGAGCGCTCGAACAGCGTGTTGGCGAAGCGCAGCACCAGCAGGTTCTGGACCGTCTCCTTGCCGAGATAATGGTCGATCCGGTAGGTCCGGTCCTCCGGCAGGATGCGCGCGACGGCGTCGTTGATCTCGCGCGCGGAGGCGAGGTCGCGCCCCAGCGGCTTCTCGAGGATGACGCGCGAGGTCGGCGTCAGGATGTCGGCGGCGGCGAGGTTCTCGCAGATCGGGATGAAGAGGTCGGGCGGCGTCGAGAGGTAGAAGGAGCGCACGCGGCCATCGTCGCCGAGCGCCTTCTTCAGCGCCTTGTAGGTCTCCGGCTTCACGGCATCGAGAAGCACGATGGTGAGGCGCTGCTGGAAGGCATGGATGTGATCGGCGGAGAGCCCCTCCTCCTTCAGCCGCTTGGCGATCTGCTTCGGCAACCCGTCGACATCCTCCTGCTTGCGGACGATGCAGAGGATGCGGCTCTCATCGGGGAGAACGCCCTCGCGGCTGCGCTGCGCCAGCGCCGGGAACAGCTTGCGCATGGCGAGATCGCCGCCCGCGCCGAAGATCACCAAGTCGAAGGCGGGCACGGGCGTGCGCTCGGGAATGGTTTCGGGCCGCAGCGTGCGGCCGGCAATGGCGTCCATGGTTCCGTCGTCTCCGTGCCCGTCCGCGAATCCGGCGCGGCGTCCTAGTGGACGGCGGGCGTGCGACGAGAATGAGACCAAGCGCCGCGATTGCCAAACGCTCAGAGCGCAGGGCGGCCGGCCGTCAACCGCGGCGGAAGCCCTCGCTGGCGGTCAAGAGCTGCCGGGCATAGTCCGTCTGCGGGTTGCGGGCCGCGAGCGTGCCCGCCGTCATCTCCTCGACGCCGCGGCCGAACTGCATGACCAGCAGCCGCTCGCACATATGGCCGACGACGGCGAGATCGTGGCTGACGAGGATATAGGTCAGCTTGCGCTCGTGGCGCAGCGCCTGCAGCAGGTTCAGCACCTCGGCCTGGATCGAGACGTCGAGCGCCGAGGTCGGCTCGTCGAGCAGCAGGATCGAGGGCTCGAGCACGAGCGCGCGCGCGATCGCGACGCGCTGGCGCTGGCCGCCGGAGAGCTGGTGCGGATAACGGAAGCGGAAGGAAGACGGCAGCCCGACCTCCGACATCGCCCGCCCGATCCGCGTCTCGGCATCGCCGATGCCGTGGATGGCGAGCGGCTCCGCCAGCGTGTCATCGACCGTCTTCTTGGGATGGAGCGAGCCGTACGGGTCTTGAAAGACCATCTGGACGGCGCGGTAGAAGGCCTTGTCGCGGATCTTCGGCTGGGTCTGGCCGGTGATCTCGACGGTGCCGCTCCAGTCCCGGTTCAGCCCCGAGAGCACGCGCAGCACTGTCGACTTGCCGGAGCCGGACTCGCCGACGATGCCGTAGCTCTCGCCGGAGGCGACCGAGAAGGAGAGGTCCTTCACGACATGGGAGTCGCCGAAGGAGACGTTGAGCTTTTCGACGCGGATGGCGGATTGCGTGGTCATTCAGATGTTCCGGGGTCGGCAGCCGCACCGCCGTCATGCTCGCCCTCGTGGCGAGCATCCACGTCTTGGTCATAGTGCTCGGCGCAGAGAGGCGTGGATGGTCGGGACAAGCCCGACCATGACGGGAGAGGCAAGGCGCTGAACGCGACGACCCTCATGCCAGCCATTCCGGGTCGCGCTGGAGGGTCGACAGCTTCGCGCGCGGGTGGTCGAGATCGGGCAGGCAGCCTAGCAGGCCGAGCGTGTAGGGGTGGCGCCGGGCGCGGGCGGATTCATCGGCGAGTTCGGCCGCGGGCAACGTCTCCATCGCCTTGCCGCCATACATGACGATGACGCGGTCGCAGAAGGACTGCACCAGATGCAGGTCGTGGCTGATGAAGATCAGCCCCATGCCGCGCTGGGTGACGAGGTCGTCGAGGATCTTCAGGATCTGCAGTTGCACGGTGACGTCGAGCGCCGAGGTCGGCTCGTCGGCGATCAGGATGTCGGGCTCGGCGATCAGCATCATCGCGATCATCACGCGCTGGCCCATGCCGCCCGAAACCTCGTGCGGGTAGAGGTCGTAGACGCGGCCCGGCTCGCGGATCTGGACCTGCTCCAGCATGGCGAGCGAGCGTTCCTTAGCCTCGCGGGCGCTCGCCCGGTGGTGGACGCGATAGGCCTCGGCGATCTGGTCGCCGACGGTGCGGACGGGATTGAGCGAGAATTTCGGGTCCTGCATCACCATCGAGATGCGGCGGCCGCGCAGCTTGCGGCGCTCGCGCTTGTCCATGGTCAGGAGATCCTGCCCGCGGAAGACCATGCGGTCGGCCGTGACGAGGCCGGGCGGCGGGATCAGGTCGAGGATGGCGCGGCCGGTCATCGACTTGCCCGAGCCGGATTCGCCGACGATGCCGAGCCGCTCGCGGCCGAGCGTGAAGGACAGGCCGCGCACGGCGTGGACGATGCCGGTCGGCGTGTGGAAATCGACGCGCAGATTGTCGAGTTCGAGGAGGGGCTGGTCCATCTCGCTCACCTCGCATCCATGACGTCGCGCAGGCCGTCGCCGAGCAGGTTGAAGCCGAGCGCGACGATGCAGATGGCGATGCCAGGGAAGGTCGCGACCCACCACTGGTCGAAGATCTGCTCGCGGCCGGCCGAGATCATCGCGCCCCATTCGGGGATCGGCGGCTGGGCGCCGAGCCCGAGGAAGCCGAGGCCGGCCGCGATGAGGATGACGCCCGCCATGTCGAGCGTGGTGCGCACGATCAGCGAGGGCAGACAGAGCGGCACGACATGCTTCCAGACGATGCGCCATTGCGAGGCGCCCTGCAGGCGGATCGCGGCGATGTAGTCCTGCTGGCGGATGATCAGCGTCTCGGCGCGGGCGACGCGGGCGTAAGGAGGCCAGGCAGTGATCGCGATGGCGATGACCGCATTCTCCAGCCCGGGGCCGAGCGCCGCGACGAAGGCGAGCGCCAGCACGAGCCGCGGAAAGGCCAGGAAGACATCAGTCATGCGCATCAGCGCTCGGTCGACCCAGCCGCCGAGATAGCCCGAGGCCGCGCCGATGAGCAGGCCGATCGGCCCGACCGAGACGACGACGAGCAGCACGATCACCAGCGTGACGCGGGTGCCGTAGACGATGCGGCTGAAGATGTCGCGGCCCAGCGAATCAGTGCCGAAGAAGTTCGTGCCCGAGGGCGGCAGCAGGCGGCGGTCGAGATTCTGCGCCAGCGGGTCGGCCGTGGCGATCAGAGGCGCGAAGGCCGCGACCAGCAGCAGTGCGACGATGATGCCGAGCCCGACCATGGCGAGCCGGTTGCGCCGGAAGGCGAGCCATTTCCGGTACATCTGCCCGAGCCGCGCCTGGCGGCGGGAGGACGGCGAGTCGGTGAGGAGATAGTCGGTCCAGGTGGTCATGCCGTCCTCAGCGCGTACGCGGATCGACCAGCCGGCCGAGGATGTCGGAGAGCAGGTTGACGCCGATGAAGACGGCTCCGATCACCAGCGTGCCGCCCAGCACCGCGTTCATGTCGGCGTTCAGGAGCGAGTTGGTGAGGTAGCGGCCGAGCCCGGGCCAGGCGAAGATCGTCTCGGTCAGCACCGAACCTTCGAGCAGGTGCATGTAGGAGACGGCGATGACCGTCACCAGCGGCACGAAGGCGTTGTGCATCGCATGACGCCAGACCACGCGGAATTCGGAGAGCCCCTTCACCCGCGCGGCGATGACGTATTGCTGCTGCAGCTCGGTGATCATGAAGCTGCGGGTCATGCGGCTGATATAGGCGACGCTGAGGATGCCGAGCACGGAAGCCGGCAGGACGAGATGGGACCAGGCGTCGCGGACGGCCTCCCAGTCGCCCTCCAACGCGGCGTCGATCATCAGGATGCCGGTGACCGGCGTGATCAGGTCCTGGAAGGCGACGCCGGCGCGACCGGGCCCGCCGACCCAGCCGAGCTTGGCGTAGAACAGCAGTAGCCCCATCAGGCCGAGCCAGAAGACGGGAATCGAATAGCCGAACAGGCCGATGATGCGGGCGACCTGATCGGGCCAGCGGCCCTGATAGACCGCCGCGACGACGCCGAGCGGGATGCCGAGCAGGCAGCCGATCAGCGTTCCGAGCGTCGCTAGTTCCAGCGTCGCCGGGAAGACGCGCTTGATGTCGTCGACGACGTTGTTGGAGGTCAGCACCGAGCGGCCGAGATCGCCGCTGAAGACCTTGCCGACATAGATCGCGAATTGCTGCCAGAGCGGTTTGTCGAGGCCGAGCTCGATGCGGGCGGCCTCATAGGTCTCCGGCCGGGCGTTGTCGCCGACGACCGCGAGCACCGGGTCGATCGGGATCACCCTGGCGATGAAGAAGGTGATCAGCAGCAGGCCGAAGATGGTGATGGCTACGGTGACGAGTTCGCGCGAGGCGATCTTCGCCCAGCGTCCCGCCGTTTCGCCCCAATGGCGTTTTCGAACCGGGCCGGCAGCCATGTCCGTCATCGTCGTTCTTCCGTGTTCGGCTCCGGCGAGGCAGGTGCGCCCCGGACCGGAAGCAAAAGCCCCGCCGCGGCCGGCCGGCCGAGGCGGGGCGTGTCGTGAGAGGCGCTCAGTTCTTGGCGATCGGCGCGTAGAAATTCGTGTCCGAGCTCGGCCCGATGACCCAGTTCTTGACGTTCTTGCGCTCGGCCGAGACCTCGACCTGCTGGAACATGATCACGAAGGGCGAGACCTTCTGGTGCTCGCGCTGCAGATCGCCATAGACGGCGGCGCGCTTGGCGGCGTCCTGCTCGAGCACATTGGCCTGGGTGGTCTTGGTCATCTCGGGGATGTCCCAGGCGTTGCGCCAGGCCAGCGTCTTCGACTTCGCGTCCTCGTTGTTGTTCTCGTTAATGGCGAAGGTTTCGGCATTGGTGTGCGGGTCGAGATAGTCCGGACCCCACTGGCCGATATAGATATCGTGGGTGCGGGCGCGGTACTTGGTCAGCGTCTGCTTGCCGTCACCGGGGATCAGCTCGAGCTTGATGCCGGCCTGACCCCATGTCGACTGGATCGCCTGGGCGATATCCGTGATCGGGCTGACCGAGCGCACGTCCATCGTGACGGAGAAGCCGTTCGGCAGACCGGCCTTGGCGAGCAGTTCCTTCGCCTTGGCGGGGTTGAACGTGTAGGGCTTGTCGTCGATCGCGCCGAGGAAACCCTTGGGCAGGAAGGACTGGTGCGCCTTGTAGGTGCCCTCGACGATGTTGCGCTCGATCGAGGCATAGTCGACGAGATACTTGAGCGCCTCGCGGACCTCCGGCTTGGCGAAGTTCGGGTTCTTCGTGTTCAGACCGAGATAGAGAATGTAGCCCTTGTCGCCCTGGACGAGCTCGATGTCCTTGTTGGCCTTGACCGCCGTCAGCTGGTCCTTGGACAGGTTGCGGGCGATGTCGATGTCGCCCTTCTCGAGCAGCAGGCGCTGCGAGGCCGGCTCGGCGACATGGCGCACGATGATGCGCTTGTTCTTCGGTGCGCCCTTGTACCAGGACTCGTTGGCGTCGAGCGCATATTGCTCGTTGGGACGGTAGGCGCGGACCTTGTAGGCGCCGGAGCCGGCCGAGTTCTGCTTCAGCCAGCCATTGCCCCAGTCGCCATCCTTCTCATTGGCCTTGACCAGCTTGCTGTCGACGATCGAGGCAACGCCGGAGGTCAGGCAGTTGAGGAAGAAGGTCGGCGCGAAGGGCTTGGAGACGGTGATGACGAGGGTGGAATCGTCGGTCGCCTTCACCTTCTCGGTGACGTTGTCCTTGGTGAAGCCGAACTGGGCCAGGATGAAACCGGGCGACTTGTTCAGCGTCACCGCGCGCTGGAAGGAATAGACCACGTCGGCCGCCGTCAGCGGGTTGCCCGAGTGGAACTTCACGCCGGGGCGCAGCTTGAAGGTGTAGGTCAGATTGTCGGGCGTGACGCTCCAGCTCTGGGCGAGTTCGGGGACGAGCTCGTTGTTCTTGGCGAGGTCGACGCCCATCAGCTTGTCGTAGAGATTGGTCACGACCTCGACGCCGGAGAATTCGAACGCCTCGGCCGGATCGAGCGAGATGATGTCGTCGATCTGCTTGGCCATGACCACCGTGTCCTTCGGGGTCTGGGCTAGGGCCACGGTGGTCTGGGCGGTCGTCGCCAGCAAGGCCGTGAAGGCCGACGCCACCATCAATTTCGCAACGTGACGCATCGCATTCCCCATCGGTTCGGATTGTCGGCCGCGCTCCGGCGGCCATTGGCGTGAATGTGGAACCAGTTGGCGGCTTCTGTCCAGCAGGACGAGGCGCATGTCCAGATGTTGCTGCACAGTTCTTGTGCATCGGGCTGGTCGAGATCGGGCAATGCGTCGCGAGTTGCGGCTTTGCGCGCCCTGCCGGCCTCGCTAACGTGAGCATGCTCCGGCGCCCGCCGGCCCATGACAAGCAGGTGCCCAGCCCTTGGCCATCATCGCCGCGCTCCACCACGTCACGCATTACCGCTACGACCGGCCCGTCACGCTCGGGCCCCAGATCATCCGCCTGCGCCCCGCGCCGCATTGCCGGGCGGCGATCAACAGCTATTCGCTGAAGGTCACCCCGGCCGAGCATTTCGTGAACTGGCAGCAGGACCCCAGCGGCAACTGGCTGGCGCGCTATGTCTTCCCGGAGCCGGTGCGGGAGTTTCGCATCGAGGTCGATCTCGTCACCGAGCTGTCGATCATCAACCCCTTCGACTTCTTCGTCGAAACCGATGCCGAGACCTTCCCCTTCGCCTATCCGGAGGAACTCAGGGCCGAACTCGCGCCCTATCTGGTGACCGAGCCCGCCGGCCCGTTGCTGACGGAGTTCCTCGCCAAGGTGGCGCGCGAACCGACCAATACGGTCAACTTCATCGTCGACCTGAACGCGCGGCTCGCCGGCACGATCGCCTATGGCATCCGCATGGAGCCCGGCGTGCAGGAGCCGGAGCACACGCTCGGCATCAAGTCCGGATCCTGCCGGGACACGAGTTGGCTGCTGGTGCAGATCCTGCGGCATCTTGGACTCGCGGCCCGCTTCGTCTCCGGCTACCTGATCCAGATGAAGGCGGATATCGACCCGCTCGAGGGGCCGCGCGGCACGGACAAGGACTTCACCGACCTCCATGCATGGGCCGAGGTCTATATCCCCGGCGCCGGCTGGATCGGGCTCGATCCGACCTCGGGCCTCCTAACCGGCGAGGGCCATCTGCCGCTGGCGGCGACGCCGCATTACCGCTCGGCGGCGCCGGTCTCGGGCCTGGCGAGCTATGCCGAGACGACGTTCGATTTCGACATGAGCGTGGCGCGCGTCCATGAGGTGCCGCGCATTACCCTGCCCTTCTCGGACGAGTCCTGGCAGCGCCTCGACGCGCTGGGCGAGCGCGTGGAGGCGGACCTCCAGGCGCAGGACGTGCGGCTGACGATGGGCGGCGAGCCGACCTTCGTCTCGATCGACGACCAGACGGGCGAGGAATGGAACATCGCCGCGGTGGGGCCGACCAAGCGCCAGCGTGCGGATGTCCTGATCCGGCGCCTGCGCGAGCGTTTCGCGCCCGGCGGCATGCTGCATTACGGCCAGGGCAAGTGGTATCCGGGCGAGAGCCTGCCGCGCTGGGCCTTCGCGCTCTATTGGCGCGCCGATGGCGAGCCGATCTGGCGCGACGCCGCGCTGATCGCCCGCGAGCCCGGCGCTCCGACCGGAGTCGACCGCGAACTCGAGGCGGGCGCGACCATGGCCGAGGCGGAGGCTCTTGCCGAGGGGCTCTCCGACAAGCTCGGGCTGGGCGCCGACTATGTGCTGCCGGCCTATGAGGACACCGGCTTCTGGCTGCTGAAGGAGGCGCAGCTTCCCGACAATGTCGACCCGCTCGATCCGCGGCTCGCCGATCCCGAGGAGCGGGCGCGGATGCAGCAGGTCTTCCAGCTCGGGCTGGGCAAGCCGCGCGGCTACGTCATCCCGGTGCAGCGCTGGCAGAGCCAGGCGGGCGACCGGCGCTGGCGCTCGGAGAAATGGCGCCTGCGGCGCGGCAAGCTCTTCCTGGTGCCGGGCGATTCCCCGGTCGGCTACCGGCTGCCGCTCGGCTCCCTGCCGGTGGTGCCGAAGGCGGAATACCCGCATATCCACCCGCAGGACCCGATGGAGGCCCGCCCGCCGCTGCCGCGCGCGGCCGGCGGCTTCGGCCCCGCGGTCGATCCGCCGCATGAGGCGCCGGTCAAGCCGGAGCCGCACCCGACCCAGGACCCGCCTCATCAGATGTCGCGCTCGGTCGAGACCGGCGGCGCCGCCGCGCAGGACCGCACCGAGCAGGAGATCGGCGGCGAGCATGTGCGCACCGCGATCAGCCTCGAAATCCGCGACAAGGTGCTCTGCGTCTTCCTGCCGCCGGTGGAGCGGCTGGAGGATTATCTCGACCTCGTCGCCAGTGTCGAGGCGGTGGCACGCGAGCGCAACCAGCCCGTCCATATCGAGGGCTATGCGCCGCCGCACGATCCGCGGCTCAATGTCGTCAAGGTCACGCCCGATCCCGGTGTCATCGAGGTCAACATCCACCCGGCACGGAACTGGCGCGAGGCGGTCGAGATCACGCGGGGCGTCTATGAGGAGGCGCGGCTGGCGCGGCTCTGCGCCGAAAAGTTCATGGTCGACGGGCGTCACACCGGAACGGGCGGTGGCAACCATGTCGTGCTCGGCGGCGTCACACCGCCGGATTCGCCGTTCCTGCGCCGGCCGGACCTGCTGAAGAGCATCGTGCTCTACTGGAATCGGCACCCCTCGCTCTCCTATCTGTTCTCGGGGCTGTTCATCGGCCCGACCAGCCAGGCGCCGCGCATCGACGAGGCGCGGCACGACGCGCTCTACGAACTCGAGATCGCGCTGGCGAACATTCCCGGGCCGGACGCGCCTTCGATCCCGCTCTGGCTGGTCGACCGGCTGCTGCGCAATCTCCTGGTCGACGTCTCCGGCAACACGCATCGCACCGAGATCTGCATCGACAAGCTCTATTCGCCGGACGGGCCGACGGGCCGGCTCGGGCTGATCGAGTTCCGTGGTTTCGAGATGCCGCCGGATGCGCGGATGAGCCTGGCACAGCAACTGCTGGTGCGGGCGCTGATCGCGTGGTTCTGGCGCGAGCCGCAGACCGGCCCGCTGGTGCGCTGGGGCACGGCGCTGCATGACCGCTTCATGCTGCCCGAAATGGTTTGGCAGGATTTCCGCGACGTGCTCGGCGATCTCGGCCGGGCCGGTTATGCCTTCGATCCGGTCTGGTTCGAGGCGCAGGCCGAGTTCCGCTTCCCCTTCTTCGGCAAGGTCGAGCATGGCGGCGTCGAGATCGAGATCCGCCAGGCGCTCGAACCCTGGCATGTGCTCGGCGAGGAGGGCGCGATCGGCGGCACGGTGCGCTATGTCGATTCCTCGGTCGAGCGGCTCCAGGTCAAGGCGAAGGGGCTGGTGCCCGGGCGCCATCTCGTCACCTGCAATGGTCGCCGCCTGCCGATGACGCCGGCCGGGACCACGGGCGAGAGCGTCGCGGCCGTGCGCTTCAAGGCGTGGCAGCCAACGTCGGGCCTGCACCCGACGATTCCGGTCCATGCTCCGCTGACCTTCGACATCGTCGACACCTGGGTCGGGCGCTCTCTCGGCGGCTGCGTCTACCATGTCGCCCATCCGGGTGGGCGCAATTACGAGACGCCGCCTGTGAATTCCTACGAGGCGGAAGCGCGGCGGCTCGCGCGTTTCGAGGCGATCGGCCATACTCCCGGCGCGCTGGCGATTCCGCCGGAAGAGCGCAGCGCCGAATTCCCGCTGACGCTGGATCTGAGGCGGCCTGCGGGAGTGTAGACGGAAGCGATGGCAGCCCAGAGCCGATCCCCCTCCGTGCGCGTGAGGACGGAGCGTCGCAACGCTCTGCTGGCGGATTATCGCCCGCTGCCGGGCGTCTATGACGAGATCCTCGGTTCGGACGGCCAGGTCCGCTCGCAATGGGAGCCCTTCCTGACGGAGTGGTGCGCCTTCTCGCCCGACGAGCTGAATCAGCGCTTCGGCCTTGCCGACCGCCATGTCCACGACACCGGCGTCTCCTACCGCGTCCATGGCGACATCGATCCGCGCGACCCGACCGCGGGCGAACGGGCCTGGCCGCTGAGCCATGTCCCGCTGGTGATCACCGGCGCGGAATGGCAGACGATCGCAGCCGGCGTCGCCCAGCGGGCCCAGCTCTTGAGCGGGCTGCTCGAGGACATCTACGGCCCCGGCGAGATGGTCGCGAACGGGCTCCTGCCCGCCTCGGTGGTGACGGGCAGTCCGGACTATCTGCGCCCGCTGCAGGGCGCGCCCGGCGGCGGCACGCTTCAGCTCTATGCGGTCGATCTCGGCCGCGGGCCGGACGGACGCTGGTGGGTGCTGCAGGACCGCACCCAGGCGCCATCGGGAACCGGCTACGCGCTGGAGAACCGGCTCGCCCTGTCGCGCGCCTTCCCCGACATGTTCCGGACGATGAACATCGAGCGGCTGGCGGCCTTCTTCCAGGCCTTTCGCGCCGGCCTCGTCGCTCGGTCCAAGCGCGTCGAACCGCGGATCTGCCTGCTGACGCCAGGGCCGCTGAACGAGAGTTACTTCGAGCAGACCTATCTGGCCCGCTATCTCGGCTTCCTGCTGGTCGAGGGCGGCGATCTCGTCATGAGCGAGGGGCGTGTGCATGTGCGCACCATCGCCGGGCTGAAGCGCGCGGACGTGATCTGGCGCCGCATCGACGGCGATTTCGCCGATCCGCTCGAACTCAACGCCTCTTCGGCGCTCGGTGTCGCCGGGCTGGTGCAGGCCGTGCGCAAGGGCAGCGTGCATGTCGCCAACGGGCTGGGCTCAGGCGTCGTCGAGGCGCGCGCCCTGATGGGCTTCCTGCCTGCGCTGGGCCAGCGTCTGCTGGGCGAAGCGATGATTCTGCCGAACGTCGCGACCTGGTGGTGCGGCCAGCCGCGCGAGCGGGCCGTGGTGCTGGAGCGCTTCGACGAGATGAGCATCGCCCCGGCCTTCCGCAGTGCCGGCGGCGGGCTCGACAGCGGGCCGGTCGTGGTGGCCGATCTTCCGGCCGCCGAGAAGGAGGCGCTGAGGCGCCGCATCGAGGCGCGGGGCATGGACTATGTCGGGCAGGAGGTGGTGCGGCTCTCGACCACGCCGGTCTTCCAGAACGGGCGGCTGCAGCCGCGCCCGATGACGCTGCGTGTGTTTGCCGCCGCCACGCCCGACGGCTGGAAGGTGATGCCGGGCGGCTTCTGCCGGATCTCCGACGAGCGGGACGCGCGGGCGGTGAGCATGCGCAGCGGCGTGCGCTCCAGCGACGTCTGGGTGACCTCGGATGCGCCGGTCGACCCCGTTTCGCTGCTGCCGGCGCCCGACCGCATCACCATCCGCCGCATCACCGGCACGCTGCCGAGCCGCGCCGCCGACAACCTGTTCTGGCTCGGGCGCTATCTGGAGCGGACGGAGGCGACGCTACGGCTGGTGCGCGCGCTGCTGGGGCGGCTGATCGACACCGACCCGGCGCAGGGCCGCAACGAGACGCTGAAACGCCTCGCCAATCTGCTGGTCGCCTGGGGCGCCGCTCCCGGAGGACGCGGCCAGACTCCGGCCGGCCAGGCCTCCGCGGCGCTCCACGCGCTCGATCAGTACGGCTCGGCGATCGCGACGATGCGCGAGGCGCGACGCACGGCCTCGGTTATCCGCGAGCGGCTCTCGATCGACGCCTGGCGGCTGTTCGGAGACATGCAGGAACAGCTGACCCTGGAAGCCGGACGCGAGCCCAGCGAGGGCGAGGCCTACGAGATCGCCGACCGGGCGCTGAAGTCGCTCGCCGCCTTCTCGGGCCTCAGCCAGGAGAACATGGTGCGCGGCCCGGGCTGGCGCTTTCTCGACATCGGGCGACGGCTGGAGCGCGGCATCGCTACCTGCCGCTTCGCCCGCCATTTCGCCGAGACCAATGCGCCGGGCGACGCGCTCGACGCGCTGCTCGACCTGACGGATTCGCAGATCACCTATCGCTCGCGCTATCTGCTCGGCGCCAGCCTGCAGCCCGTCCTCGATCTCGTGATGCTCGACCCCTACAATCCCCGTTCCGTCGCCTTCCAGATCGACCGGCTCGACACCGAGATTCGCCACCTGCCCTCGCTCACCGAGGACGGCATGCTGGAAGCGCCGCGCCGGCTGATCCTGAAGCTCGCCGCCGAATGCCGCACGGCCGAAGCCTCGCGACTCGACCGCACCAGCATCCTGCTTTTCGAGCAGTTGCTGATGGGCGTCTCCAGCGCCATCGCCGACCGCTACTTCCTGCAGAGCAGCGGTCCGGAAGCCTCGCGCCTGACAGGCATCGCGTGATCTACGACCTGCGTCACGTCACGACCTATGCCTATAGCCGGCCGGTCCCCTTCGCGCGCTGCATCCTGCGGCTGCAGCCGCGCAACGATGGCGGGCAGAGCGTCCAGAGCAGCGAGCTCGTCGTGACGCCGCGCCCGGCCGAGCGCGACGACGGCATCTGCTTCTTCGGCAACCGGATGACGACGCTCACCATCGCCAAGCCGCATCGCGAGCTGAAGATCGAGATGCGGGCACGCGTCGAGGTGCGGCGGCCGCAGGCGCCCTTCCCCGCTCTGACGCGCAGCTGGGAAGAGGTCGGCGAGCAGGCCCTCGCCTCGGCCAGCCTCGCGCCGGATTCGCCGGCGCATCATCTCTATCCCAGCCGTCTCGTGCCGCCGGTCGCGGCCGTCACCGACTATGCGCGCAACAGCTTCCCGCAGAGGCGACCCGTCCTCGAGGGCGCGACCGAGCTGATGGCGCGCATCAAGACCGACTTCACCTATGATCCCGAAGCCACCGAAGTCTCGACGCCGCTGGAGGAAGCCTTTCGCCAGCGCCACGGCGTCTGCCAGGACTTCGCCCATGTCATGATCGCGGGGCTGCGCGGGCTCGGCCTGCCGGCAGCCTATGTCAGCGGCTATATCCGCACCGTGCCGCCGCCGGGGCAGAAGCGGCTCGAGGGCGCCGACGCCAGCCATGCCTGGGTGATGCTCTGGTGCGGGCCCGAGACCGGCTGGATCGGGCTCGACCCGACCAACGACCTGATCGTCGCCGACGACCACATCGTCACGGCCTTCGGCCGCGACTATGCCGACGTCTCCCCACTCGACGGCGTGGTCATCGGCCCCGGCTCGCAGAAGATCGGCGTGGCCGTCGACGTCATCCCGATCGGCTGAGCGCCTGCGGCCACGCAGACCAGCCCGAGGCGCTTTTCTTTTATTGGTTGCCATGGCAACTTGTTTCCGCGTAGCCGCCGGCAAGGCGGGCGCAGGGAGGATCTCGTGCGAACTCAGGTGGCGATCATTGGGGCCGGCCCGTCGGGGCTGCTGCTCGGCCAGTTGCTGCATCAGGCGGGGATCGACAGCGTCATCCTCGAACGCAAGAGCCGCGACTATGTGCTCGCGCGCATTCGTGCCGGCGTGCTCGAACAGGGCACCGTCGGCCTGCTCGACAAGGTCGGGGCCAGCGGGCGGCTGCATGCGGAAGGCCTGCCGCATGACGGCTTCGAGCTGCTCTTCGGCGAACGGCGCCACCGCATCGCCCTGAGCGAACTGACCGGCGGCCGGCACGTCACCGTCTACGGGCAGACGGAGGTGACGCGCGACCTGATGGACCAGCGTGCCGCGCAGGGCGGCAAGACGGTCTTCGAGGCCGACGACGTGACGCTGCACGGCTTCGACGGCACAAGCCCCTATGTCACCTATCTCGAAGGCGGCGTTCCGAAGCGGCTCGACTGCGACGTCATCGCCGGCTGCGACGGTTATCACGGCGTCGCCCGCGCCAGCATTCCGGCGAGCGCGCTGCGCGTCTTCGAGCGAGTCTATCCCTTCGGCTGGCTCGGCATCCTCGCCGATGTGCCACCCGTCTCCGACGAGCTGATCTATGCCCGCAGCCAGCGCGGCTTCGCGCTCTGCTCGATGAGATCGCCCACGCGCAGCCGCTACTATGTCCAATGCGGGACCGACGAGCGGGTCGATGCCTGGTCCGACCAGCGCTTCTGGGATGAACTGCGCCGCCGGCTCGACCCCGAAACGGCGGAGGCGCTGACGACGGGGCCCTCGATCGAGAAGTCGATCGCGCCGCTGCGCTCCTTCGTGGCCGAGCCGATGCGCTTCGGCCGGCTATTCCTCGCGGGCGACGCCGCCCATATCGTACCGCCCACCGGCGCCAAGGGCCTCAACCTAGCCGCCAGCGACGTGCATTACCTGTTCGAGGCGCTGCGCGAGCTCTTCCTCGACCATTCCGAGGCCGGCATCGACGCCTATTCGCAGACAGCGCTGGCGCGGGTGTGGAAGGCGGAGCGTTTCTCCTGGTGGCTGACCTCGCTGATGCATCTCTTTCCGGAGCAGAGCCCGTTCGAGCAGCGCATGCAGCAGGCCGAACTCGACTATCTGGTCTCGTCCGAGCACGCGATGGCGGCGCTGGCGGAGAACTATGTCGGGCTGCCTTACTGACGGAGGCGCTCAGGCGGCCTGCGGCTCCCGCTGCGTGGCGTGGCGTTCGCCCCACGCCTTCAGCGCCATGATGACCGGCTGCAGCGTTCGCCCCCTGTCCGAGAGCGAGTATTCGACCCGCGGCGGCACCTGCGGATAGACGACGCGCAGGATCAGCCCGTCGGCCTCCAGCTCACGCAGTTGTGTGGTGAGCATGCGCTGGGTCACGCCGGGGACGCGCTTGCGGATCTCGTTGAAGCGCAGCGTCCCGCTCATCAGGTGATAGAGCAGGATTCCCTTCCATTTGCCGCCGATCAGCCCCAACGCGGCCTCGACCGGGCAGCCTGCGGAACAATAGGGCTCCTGAAAACGAGGCGGCATCACGGTATCCTTTTCGGCACTATCGGCGGAAATTGTGCGTTCTTGCGGCATCCGAGAATAGGGATCATCTCGCCTGCATTGCAATGCAGGAGACCTCCCCCATGCGCGCCATCGGCTATCGCGAACCCCAGGACATCAGCGCCGAAACCAGCCTCATCACCCTCGATCTGCCCGAGCCCGTCGCGACCGGCCGCGACCTGCTGGTCGAGGTCAAGGCGATCTCGGTCAATCCGGTCGACACCAAGGTCCGGCGCAACGCCCGCCCGCCGGAGGGCGAGGCGCGGATTCTCGGCTGGGATGCGGCCGGCATCGTCAAGGCTGTGGGTCCCGAGGTCACGGCCTTCGGGCCCGGCGACGCCGTGTTCTATGCGGGTGCGCTGAACCGCCCCGGCGCCAACATGGAGTTCCATCTCGTCGACGAGCGGATCGTCGGACCCAAGCCGAAGAGCCTGTCCTTCGCCGAAGCCGCCGCCCTGCCCCTGACCATGATCACGGCCTGGGAGATGCTGTTCGACCGGCTGAAGGTGCGTGACCCCGTGCCGGGCGCGGCGCCGGCCCTGCTGATCGTGGGCGGCGCCGGAGGCGTCGGCTCGGCGGCGATCCAACTCGCGCGCCGGCTGACCGATCTCACCGTCATCGCCACCGCCTCGCGGCCGGAGACCCGGGCCTGGGCGAGCGAACTCGGCGCGCATCATGTCGTCGATCACAGCCGCCCGCTGGCGGAGGAGGTCGCGGCTCTCGGGATTGGAGCGCCCGGCTTGATCTTCTTCACAACGCACACTGCCCAGCATCTGCCCGAGGTTCTGCAACTGGTCGCGCCGCAGGGGCGGCTCGGCGTCATCGACGACGCGCCGACGCTCGACGTGATGCCGCTCAAGAACAAGTCGCTGTCGCTGCACTGGGAGCTGATGTTCACCCGCTCGCTGCACCAGACCGCCGACATGCAGGCGCAGGGCGACCTGCTGGCCGAGGTGGCGCGGCTGGTCGATGCCGGCGCGCTTCGCTCGACCCTGACCGAGAGCTTCGGCCGGATCGACATCGCCAATCTCAAGCGCGCCCATGCCCTGCTCGAAAGCGGTCGGGCCAGGGGGAAGATCGTGCTCGAAGGTTTCTGAGCCTCAGGCGTGACGCGGGAGCGCCGAACCGTTCACCGGGCGGCGCAACACGGTGAGCAGCCGACCCCGCCCTTGCGGATTCCCGCTAGGTTCGCGCGGTCGGGCCAACTGATGGCAGCCAGCCCGGAACCCCTCCGGGCCCAGGCCGTTCCTCAAAGGCCTCCGCACCTTCGGCGGAGGCGACAGCAGAAAGGAACGTCATGCACAGACGCTCATTTTTGGCCGTCCTGATCGGCAGCCTGACCATGGCGACGAGCGGAGCCGCTCTGGCGGCATCGACCGTTTCGAACGAGGCGCAGGCCGATGCCGTCGATCTTGCGGGACTCGACGAAGCCGAGGCTGAATATGCCCATATGCCGCCCGGACCGCGGCATCGCGGGCATCGCGAATGGCACCGGCGCCGCTGGGCCCGGCGCCGTCGCCGCCGGATGCGCCGCATGCGCCGCCGCTGGCATCGCGGTCGCTGGCATTATTACTGATAGCCGGCCGATGGCTTGAGGCGCTGCCCCGACATGACGACGCTCGCGCTCCGTTGCGCGGGCGTCAGGCAGGGGTGGCGAACTCGGATCCCGACCATTCGACGGGGACCTTCAAGGTCCCAGCGACTATGGAGTTCGCCGCAGCTTCGATCCGCCCCCGGATATCGACGGGCACCGAGGGGGCCATAACGAGCCGGACAGCCTCCGGCGTCTGCAGACCGAGATGCTTGATCTCCCCGGTCGCCAAATTGCCTGATGTAAAATCCGATACCGCGTCGAAGAGTGCCCGGCCGGAATCAGCGAAAGCCGATGCGATGAAGACGTCGGGCGCGATAGCGGTCCAGTCGCCGACATTGCCGATCTGCTTGACGCCGCGCTCGCGGCAGGCGGCCGTGACGCCGTCGCGACCGGCATTGAGCATGGTGAAGATCACCTGCGCATCCTTGGCGATCATGGCGCGGGCGATCTTCTCGGAGAGGGCGTTATCGTCCTGGTTGCCCGAGAAATTGGTGAGCAGGATCACCTTCGGGTCGGCATGAGCGACACCGGCGGCATAGGCGGCGCGGCCCTTCAGGCCCGGCGTGACGCGGATGCCCGACATATGGCCGACGACACCGGTGCGGGTGGTCAGGGCGGCGAGCATGCCGGCAAGGAAGGCCGACTGCTCCTGCAACACCTCGTAGCTCGCGAGGTTGGTTCCCGTGACGTTGCCCTGGGTCACGGCGAAACGCACCGACGGGAATTCGGCCGCCACCGCCTTGGCGGCGGCGTTGTTCTGGCCGCCATGGGCGATGATGAGGTCGGGCCCGGCAGCCGCGAGTTCGCGCAGCGCGGCCGTCAACTCCTCTGGCTTCGGCTGGACGCCCTGTTTGAAGGCGACGGAGACGCCGAGACGGGCTTCGGCCAGCTTCAACCCGTCATAGCCCGCCTGCATGAAGCCGCGATCGTCGATGCGTCCGGCGAAAAGCGCGGCGACCTTCTTCGGAGCCTGAGCCCGCCCGAGGGTCGGCAGGCAGGCGGACGAGATCAGGGCGAGCGCGGTACGGCGGTTCGGACGAAGCAGGGTCATCGTGGCGGGGTGCCTCCGGTTGAGATCAGCCGGGAGCAAAGACCAGATCGGCGGGCGCTGCAATGTTGGAAGACCGGGCGGCGCTGCGGCCGCCCGGTCCCGAGTCGTCTCAAGCCAGCGTGTAGGCGGTCTTGACCGTGGTGTAGAACTCTTTGGCGTAGGCCCCCTGCTCGCGGGGTCCATAGCTCGAGCCCTTCCGGCCGCCAAAGGGCACATGGTAGTCGACGCCTGCGGTGGCGAGGTTGACCATCACCATGCCGGCTTCGGCATTGCGCCGGAAATGCGTCGCATGCTTCAGCGAGGTCGTGCAGATGCCGGAGGACAGGCCGAACTCGGTGTCGTTGGCGATGGCGAGCGCTTCCTCGTAGTCCTTGACGCGGATGATATTGGCGACGGGCCCAAAAACCTCCTCCCGCGAGATCCGCATGCTGTTCGTGGTCTCGGTGAAGAGCGCCGGCTGGAGATAGAAGCCGGGCGTCTCGCGGTTCAGCAGCTCGCCGCCCCAAACCAGATTGCCCCCCTCGTCCTTGGCGATCTGGATGTATTTCAGGTCCTGATCGAGCTGGCTCTGGTCGACGACCGGGCCGATATGCGTGCCGGCCTTGAGCGCGTCGTCGACGACGACGCCCCTCAGCCGCTCGATGCAGGCCTCGACGAAGCGGTCATGAATGCCGGACTGGACGATCAGGCGCGAGGACGCCGTGCAGCGCTGGCCGGTGGAGAAGAAGGCGCCGGTGACGGCGGCCTCCACCGCGACCTTGAGGTCGGCGTCGTCGAGCACGACGAGCGGGTTCTTGCCGCCCATCTCGAGCTGGACCTTCTTCATCGGCGAGGAGGCGATGCAGGCCTCGGCCACCTTGCGGCCGGTCGCGACCGAGCCGGTGAAAGAGATGGCGTGGACGTCCTTGTGCTGCAGCAGCGCCTGGCCGACGACCGAGCCGCGGCCCATGACGAGGTTGAGCACGCCCTTGGGCAGGCCGGCGCGCTGCAGGATGTCGACCAGCGCCCAGGCCGAGCCCGGCACGAGATCCGCCGGCTTGATGACGACGCAATTGCCGTAGGCGAGCGCCGGCGCGATCTTCCAGGCAGGGATCGCGATCGGGAAGTTCCAGGGCGTGATCATGCCGACGATGCCGACCGGCTCGCGCGTGATCTCGACACCGACGCCCGGACGCACCGAGGGGAGCGCCTCGCCGGTCAGGCGCAGGCACTCGCCGGCGAAGAAGGCGAAGATCTGGCCGGCGCGGCCGGCCTCGCCGATGCCCTCGGCCAGGGTCTTGCCCTCCTCGCGGGAGAGCAGGCGGCCGAGCTCCTCCTTGCGGGCGAGGATCTCGTCGGACGCCTTCTTCAGGATCTCGTAGCGCTCCTGCGGCCCGGAGCGGCTCCAGGCCGGGAAGGCCGCCTTGGCGGCGGCGACAGCGTCGTTGAGCTGGTCGACGGAGCCCTGGGCATATTCGCCGACGACGTCATTGGTGTTGGAGGGGTTGATGTTGCGCGAAACTTGCGAGCCGCCGGCCCATTCGCCAGCGATCAGGTTCTTGAACATCTCGGTCATCAGCGGCCTCCCACGGCGTTTTGTGTTCGCCGCGCGGTGTAGCCGTTTTGGCCGGCGATGACCATTGCCGCGGCGGGACGGGCCAAGTCCGCTCGCGCATGGAGGGCGCTCAGAACTCCGCGTCGAGCTCCTCGACCTCGTCGGGCTCGGCCTTCGCGGCTTCGATCCAGCGCTGCAGCACGGGCCAGGCGGCGATGGTGCGGCAATAGCTCCGGCAGGCTTCGTCCAGTGCGACGTCATAGGTGAGGAAGCGCAGGCAGACCGGCGCATACATCGCATCGGCCATCGTCAGCGTCCTGCCGAAGAGATAGGGCCCGCCATAGCGCTGCAGGCAATCGCGCCAGATCTCGGTGACGCGGTCGATATCGGCCTGGGCGCCCGCCCAGACCTTGAAGCCGGGATAATGCGCCTTGAGGTTCATCGGCAGGGCCGAGCGCAGATTGGCGAAGCCGGAATGCATCTCGCCGCAGATGGCGCGGCAATGCGCGCGGGCGGCGGCATCCTGCGGCAGGAGGCCGGCCTCCGGCCTGATCTCGTCGAGATAGGCGGCGATGGCGAGCGTGTCCCAGACCTTGATGCCGTCATGGGTTAGGCAGGGCACGAGAAAGGAGGGCGAGAGCAGCAGCAGCTCGGCCCGCGTCGAGGGATCGTCGGCGGAGAGCATGTGCTCCTCCACCTCGAGACCCGCCATCATGCAGAGCAGCCAGCCGCGCAGCGACCAGGACGAGTAGTTCTTGCTGCTGATCGTCAGTGTCGCGCCGGTCATGGCAGGCATCCTCTGCGGCAGTCAGAGATCTAGCAAGAGCCATTCCACTGCGGAATGCGGATTAGAACAATCTTGCGGAAACCCGCTTTTGCAGTGCAACATCGAGCGGGGCGCGGCCTGCCGACGGAGAATGCCGGTCGCGGCCCGCCGGGCTGTTCAGCAAGGGCGCGTCGCGATGCTCTATCTCGCCTATCAGGCCCAGTCGGATCTGTTGAATCCGGCCCGGATGTTGGCGCAATCCGCCCTGGCAGCGATCGGCGCGCGGGCGATGAGCGGCCAACCGGTCGACTGGCGCGCGACGGCGGCGGCTTACGAGATGGTGACGCGGGCAGGCCTGACCCATGAACGCCCACCCTACCACATCGAGAGCGTCCGCGAGGGCAACCGCGATGTGCCGGTGACCGAGGAGGTGGTGCTCACCCTGCCCTTCGGCAGCCTGCTTCGCTTCCGAAAGGACAGCGACGTGCCACAGGCCAAGGTGCTGGTGGTGGCGCCGATGTCGGGCCATTTCGCAACCCTGCTGCGCAACACGGTGGCGACGCTGCTGCGCGACCACGACGTCTACATCACCGACTGGCACAATGCCCGCGATGTCACGCTGGAGGCCGGGCCCTTTGGCTATGACGACTATGTCGACACGCTGATCCGCTTCGTCGAGACGCTGGGCGAGGACACGCATATCGTCGCCGTGTGCCAGCCCTGCGTCCAGGTGCTGACGGCTGCGGCCGTGATGGCCCAGGCCGGCAGTCCCTTCCAGCCGCGCAGCATGACGCTCATGGCCGGGCCGGTCGACACCCGCATCAATCCGACGACGGTCAACAAGCTCGCGACCGACAAGCCGATCGACTGGTTCCGGCGCAACCTGATCGCGACGGTGCCCTCACGCTTCCCCGGTGGCGGGCGGCGGGTCTATCCGGGCTTCGTCCAGCTCGGCGCCTTCGTGGCGATGAACATGCAGCGCCATGTCAACGCGCATATCGACATGTTCCTTCACCTCGCCACCGGCGAGACGGAGGAGGCGCAGAAGATCAAGTCCTTCTACGACGAATACTTCGCCGTGCTGGACCTGCCGGCGGAGTTCTATCTCGAGACCGTGCAGTGGATTTTCCAGGAGGCGCGGCTCGCCGCCCGCACCCTGACCTATCGGGGCGAGCCGGTCGATTGCCGTGCGATCCGGCGCACCGCCCTGCTGACCGTCGAGGGCGAGCGCGACGACATCTGTTCGCTCGGCCAGACCTCGGCGGCGCATGACCTCTGCTCGGGGCTGAAGCCCTTCCGCAAGCGCCATCATATGCAGGCCGGCGTCGGCCATTACGGCGTCTTCTCCGGCCGCAAATGGGAGGGGCAGATCTACCCGATCGTCCGCAACATGATCCTGGCCAACAGCTGAGCGGGAGCCGGCTTCACTTCTCCTTGATCGACAGCCCGTTCTTGCCGACCGAGATCTCGACGCCCTCGGGCTGCTTCTTCTCCTGGTAGAGGGCATAGCCGGTGGCGGCGAGGCCGACGACAAGGGCGAAGACGAGGGCAACGAGCAACTGGCGCGAGGCGAGCATGTGACGATCCATGTGAAACCGCATCCCCTGCGGCGCGTTGACAACCCGCGACCCGCCCCGATGTTCCCGGACATCCGCGTCCGGCGGCGGGCCCGTTCGGAGAAGGAGACCGCCATGCCGGACAGCGAACTGCAGCAGAGCGTCTGGGAGGCGCTGGAGCGCCACCCCGTCTGCATGGTGACGACCGTGGTCGACGGGGCGATCCGCACCCGCCCGATGAGCGGACATGTCGAGCGCGAGCATCACCGCCTGCTCTTCATCGTCCATCGCAAAACCGGGCTCGTCGCGGCCGCCGGTCAGCCGACCGGGCTTTCGATCGCGATCAGCGACGAGGCCCGGAACTTCTATGCGGCCGTACGCTGCGCCGCGGCGGAGATCGAGGACCGGGATCTCCTCGCCCGCATCTGGACGCCGGTGACAGGGGCGTGGTTTCCGGGCGGCCCAGACGATCCGGAGGCGACGCTGCTGGCGCTGACGCCGGAGAGCGCGGAAATCTGGAACGGGCCGTCGAGCGGCGTTCTGGTGGCCTTCAAGCTCGCCACAGCCAAGCTGCTCGGGCGGACGCCCGATCTCGGCGTCAACGCCAGGATCGACATGCGCTGAGACGGCGTCGCCGTCTCAGGCAGCCTGTCCGGCCGGCGGCGGCTCGATCCCCTCCGCCCGCGCCATGCTGCGACCGAGGATCGCGATCGACAGACTCGACCAGGCAATCCCGAGGCACCAGCCGCCGATGACGTCAGTCGGCCAATGGACGCCGAGATAGATCCGGCTGAGCCCGATCAGCACGATCATCACCCAGGCGAGCCAGACGCAGAGCCGGGCAATGTCCTCCCGGCGGGAGGCCAGGCCGACGAAGCCGGCGATGCTCAAAAGCGTCACGGCCGAGAGGAAGGCGTGGCCGCTCGGGAAGCTGGCGGTAAAGGTCAGCGCCGCATGTTCAACGATATCGGGCCGGTCGCGGCCGATCAGAATCTTCAGCACCGTAGAGGCGAGTGTCGCGATGAGAACCGAGACGGCGAGCCCGATCGCCAGCGGCCGGTGTCGACAGATCCAGAGCGAGAGGCTCGCAGTGATCGTCATCAGGCCGAGACCGACGAAACTGCCGAAGGCGGTCATGTCGCGCACCGCCTCCTGCAGCCAGGCAGGCCCTATCGGCGAGGTCGGGTCGCCCGTCTCGCGGAAGAACAGGACGATGCTGCGGTCAAAGGCGAAGCTGCGCCCGGAGACGATGAAGAGAGCCAACCCCAGAAAGGCGAAGCCGGCAGCGACGGGAAACAGCACACGCGGGGACAACACGAAAAAACCGCCTCCGGAACAGTGACCATTGGGACATAGGAGCCAAAGGTCGGGACGCAACCCGCTCGCTAGCCGGCGAGCCGATCGCGCGCGGCAATCAACTGGATCGCTCCCGGCAGGAGCGCGTAGCGGAGCGGGCCCGCCTTGCGTTCGACCTCGCCGTCGAAGGTGATATGGCCACGGCGCTGGTCGCGGCGCGTCAGCGTCACCTCCTCCGCCGTGAAGGAGGTCAGGTTCGGTGAAGTCCGCCAGCCGCCGGACACGACGGACAGGGCCGCCTTGCAGCGCGAATAGACGCCGCCCGCCTTGAGGATATGGACCTCGAACACGCGGCCGTCGAGCCTGGGGCGCCGCCATTCCGCGCCCTCGAATCCGTTGACGGTGACGAGCACGGCGTCCGCCTGGACGACGCTGCGTTGGCCCTGGACGCCGATATCGACCGTGACGGCCCGTGTGAAAAGGATCGAGCGCGTCGCTGCGACGACGAAGGCGATGGCCCGGCTGAAGGGAAAGCGACGACGCGCCTGCTCGCGCTCTCGTGCCATCAGGCTGAAGAACCCCATGCCGGACAGTGAATGGAACAGGCGGTCGTTGACGGTGCCGATGTCGAGAACGACCGGCTCGCCCTGGCAGAGAGCCGCGATCTGCTCCTCCAGCGTTCCGGCGAGGCCGAGGTCGCGCCCGAGCACATTGACCGTCCCGAGCGGGAGCACACCGACCGGCCGGCCGGCCTGAAGCAGGACGGGCAGAACGCCGTTCAGCGTGCCGTCGCCGCCGGCGATGACGGGGATGCTGTCAGCGTTCTCGATCGCCAGCGACAGGGCATCGTCGAGTTCGCGCGGGTGCACCAGCCGCACCTCCGCCGTGCAGCCGCTCGCCTCGAACGCCGCGACGATCCGCGCCGCGAATGCGTCGGGCCCCGCCTCGAGAGCGGTCCCGGCCCGAGCGTTGACGACGACGGTGTGGTGCATGGGCCGGGGAATGAGAGGGAGGGACGGAAGGAGAGGTCGAACGACGGCAATCAGGCCAGGACGAGATACTCGCCCTTCAGTAATGGATGGTCAGCGGCAAGCTATCCCGGCGCGGCCCGGCGGCGAATGCCGGCGAGGGCACGGGATCCTCGATTTCCTCGGTGATCACCTCGAACCGTTGCAGCGTGTGCGGCCCGAACGAACTGAGCATCGCCACATCCGTCGCGTCGCGGCCCCGGGCGATCACGACACGTCCGATCCGCGGCATGTTGTGGCGGGCGTCGAAGGTGAACCAGCGCCCGCCGAGATAAACCTCGAACCAGGCGTTGAAGTCCATGGGCGCGGGATCCCGCGGCACGCCGATATCGCCGAGATAGCCGTTGCAGTAGCGCGCCGGCACATTCATGCAGCGGCAGAGCGCCACCGCGAGATGCGCGAAGTCGCGGCAAACCCCGATCCGCTCCTCGAAGGCCTCGGCGGCGGTGCGGGTGCTGCGGGCGAACTGGTAGCCGAAGGTCAGATGATTATGGACGAAGTCCACGATCGCCTGGACGCGGGCCCAGCCGGCGGGAATGTGGCCGAACAGGCTCCAGGCCTGGGCCGAGAGCTTGTCGGTCTCGCAGTAACGGCTGCCCATGAGATAGACGAGCGCCTCGTCGGGCAGACGCGCGGGGGGCACCTCAATTGCGGTCGGCTCGACCGGGTCCGGCTCCCCGGAGTCGTGAACGATGCCCTCGGCGCGCAGCGCGATCCCGCCCGCAGGGGCGGTGATCCGGCGGCAGATGTTGCCGAATTGGTCGATGTATTCCTTGGCGGCGATCCGCAACGACGGGTCGCGCAGGGAGACGATGTTCAACTCGTCGGCGACCAGGACGTCGTGACGACGCGACGGGTGGATGTCGAGCAGCGTCACGAGCGGCAGATCCTGCTCGCAGATCATCTCGATATTGTATCCGTAACGGATGCGCATGACGCCCTCGCGGTTCGCCCTGTGCGCCGCGAAGAAGGCAGCGCTTCCTGAATGGGCCGCCTCCAACCCCAGCGCTCACGCGGGGTTGGAGGCTCTCACAAAACGGAAGATGCGGGCCTTTCGGCCCGCATCCCGCCGCCACGACGGTTCGGCTGGGGGGATAGCAACCGCCGCGACTTGCGTCTGGGCGTCGCCTACATCATCCAGTAGGGCATCGTGCCGTAGTAATCGTGGACCCGCTTGCCATAGGTGCGGTCGTCCCAATCCGGCTCGCCCTGACTGTCATACATCGGCGCCGCCTCGAGCTTGTCCTTGGTCATGGGGACGACATAGCCGCCCCGTTCCGGATCGAAGTCGAGAACGCTCCAGGGGATGGGATGATACTTCTCGCCGAGACCGAGGAAGCCGCCAAAGGACATGATCGCGTAGGCGACCTTGCCCGTCTTCTTGTCGAGCATGACGTCGTAAATCTCGCCGAGATGCTCTCCTGCGGTGTTGTAGACCTCGGTACCCGCCACTCGCGCTCCGGCAATCAGCGGATTCGACGAAACCGTGGACTCCGACGTCGAGAACGTGTCGCGCAGGGTCATGATCGTTTCCTCCATTGGGAGCAGCATTCGGTGCTGCGGATCGTCGGAAGAACGCCGCTTCGGAGCCAAAGGTTCCGCCAGACCAGCGGCTTTTCGATCGGACCAGCAACCGCCCATCTCTGGCGGCGACCTGTCGGTGGCGGCCCGATGCGGCGGAACCTTTGCCGAGAGAGCACGTTCCGTTGGGCAGCCGGCCATCGCGCCGCCACGATGTGCACCTCATTCTGGCGTCCGCGCGGCAATGCTCCGAAACGACAGCGCCAAGGAAACGAACCCATGAAGAAGATTCTGATCATCGCCGCGGTTGCGGCCACGCTTGGCGCCTGCACGGCGCAGGAAGAGCGGACCGCTGGCGGCGCCCTGATTGGCGCGGGCACTGGTGCTGTGATCGGCGGCCTTGCCACCGGCCGGGCCGGCGGCGCCCTTGCGGGTGCGGCCATCGGTGGCGCTGGCGGCGCGATCATCGGCTCGGCCAGCGGACCGCGTACTTGCGTCGGCCGCGACGAATATGGTCGTCGCTTCCGCTACGACTGCTGATCACCCGCCGCAGCGGCGGCGATGTCGAACGCGGCCGGCGCATTGCGCCGGCCGTTTTTTATGGCTCAGACCGCTCCGTAAGGCCCGAAGCGGCCGACGAAGCGGTGGCGGCTGCCCGGATAGAGCAGCCGCACCGCCGTGACCGGAGCTTCATGATTCCAGGTCCGCCGCTCGATCAGCAAGCAGGCTTCCCCGGGGGCGATGTCGAGCAGGGCGGCATCATCAGGCTCAGCGGGCACGGCACTGATCGCGTGTTCAGCCTGTGACCAGAGGCTGTGCTGCAGCAGCCAGTCGCCCGGCGGGGTCTGGGTGAAATCCTCATCCGCCGCGCCGGGCACGGTCGCGAGATGGATGACCCGCTCCTCCAGCACATGCGGCTGATCGTCGGCGCGATGCAGCGTGACGAGATGGGCGATCCTTTCGCCACGCTTCAGTCCGAAGCGCAGCGCCAGCTCGGGCGTCGGCCGGCCGTCATGACGCGCCAGAACCTCGAAGGTGTAGCGCTGCCCCAGCCGCTCCACCTCGGCCGGGATCGACAGGATGTCGAGCATGGCGTGGGTCGTCGGCGGGCTCGCCACCACGGTGCCCGAGCGGCGGCGGCGGGTGATCAGCCCCTCGCGCGCCAGCTGCACCAGCGCGCGGTGAACGGTCATGCGGGAGGCGCCGAGCTGGTCCATCAGCGCGTGCTCGGGCGGCACCGGCGTGCCGGGCGGCCAGGTGCCACCGAGGATGAGATCGCGGATAGCACGGCGGATCTGGTCATAGACCGGGCCTGCGCCATCCAACTTCACGGCATCGAGCCGGTCCTGAGCCATCGCCGTCACAGCGCCGCCAGCAGCTTGCGCATGACGCTGCCGAAGCGGCCCTTCACCCGCTCGCGGCCGCGGTGGCGCCCCTCTGCGACGAGGTGCCGGCCGCCGACGATGACATCCCGCACCGGCAGCGCATTGGCGGCGAAGATCGCACTGTCGAGGGCCGCCTCGCCCGTCTTGCCGATGAGCGCCGGATGGTCGGCATCCAGTGTCACGAGGTCCGCCCTCATCCCCGGCGTGAGCACGCCGAGCGCCCTTCCGCAGGCCCGAGCGCCACCTACAGCGGCGGCCCGCCACAAAGCCACGCCAGTCGGAGCGTCTTCCTCGGCGAGCAATGCACGGCGGCGGTCGCGCAGGCGCTGCGAATATTCGAGCAGGCGCAATTCGGAGCCGGCGTCGATCTGGATGTTGGAATCGCTGCCGACGCCGTAAGCGCCGCCGGAGCGCCGGTAGCGCACGCCGTCGAAGATGCCGTCGCCGAGGCTCGCTTCCGTGATCGGGCAGAGACCTGCGACGGCGCCGCTGGCCGCGATCGCATCGCGCTCGGCATCGTCGAGATGGGTGGCGTGGATCAGGCACCAGCGCGCATCAAGCGCGATCGTGTCGGTCAGCAGGGCGACGGGCCGGCGTCCCATGATCGCGATCGAATCCTCGACCTCGCGCATCTGCTCGGCGACATGGATGTGCAGGGGCGTGCCGGGGCGCAAGGCCGCAAGCCAGTCCAGATCCTCCAGCGCGACGGCGCGCAGCGAATGCGGCGCGAGGCCGAGGCGCGCATCCGGCAGAGGGCGGATCGCGGCTTCGCTCGCTTCGATCAGCCTGAGATAGGAATCGCGATCATTGACGAAGCGGCGCTGGCCGTGGACCGAGGGCGCCTGGCCGAAATTGCCGAAGCGGTAGAGCACAGGCAGCAGCGTCAGGCCGAGCCCTGTTTCCTCCGCTGCAGCGGCGATGGCGGCGCCCATCGCGGCGATGTCGGCATAGGGGCGACCATCCTTATCGTGATGGAGATAGTGGAACTCGGCCAGCGCCGTGAAGCCGCCTTCCAGCATCTCGACGAAGGCCTGGGCGGCGAGCGCCTGCACGTCGTCGGGATCGAGCCGGTCAAGGAAGCGGTACATCACCTCCCGCCAGGTCCAGAAGGAATCCTCGCTCGCGCCGCGACGCTCCGAGAGACCGGCCATGCCGCGCTGGAAGGCGTGGCTGTGGAGATTGGGCATGCCCGGCAGCGCCAGTCCGGCGAGCCTTGTGTCGCCGGGCAGAGCAGGGACGCCGGGCTCGACCGCCGTGATCGTTCCTTCGGAATGGGTCAGGCGCACATTCTCGGCAAAACCGTCCGGCAGCAGGGCCTGCTGCAGATGCAGGGTCAGGGTCACGGCGTCTCTCCAGCGTCCAATTGCCTATGCAATTGAGGGCTTGTCATTTGCATATGCAATTAGCTAGCATACTCGCCGTTCGAGGATAGTCGAGAGGACACGACATGGCGACGATGTCGGCTGAGACCCCGACCTGCGACCGGCTCTGGACGAAGGCCCGTCTGGCGACGATGGCGGCCTCGGCGGCGGCTCCCTATGGCACTGTCGAGGATGGCGTCGTGGCGGCCCGCGACGGGCGCATCCTCTATGCCGGGCCGTGCAGCGAGGCGCCGGCCTTCGCGGCGGCGGAGACGATCGATTGCGGCGGGCGCTGGATCACGCCGGGGCTGATCGATTGCCACACCCATCTCGTCTATGGCGGCGACCGCGCCCATGAATTCGAGCTGCGCCTGCAGGGCGCGAGCTATGAGGAGATCGCGCGCGCCGGCGGCGGCATCCTCTCCACGGTGACCGCGACGCGGGCGGCGAGCGAGGACATGCTGTTCGCCAGCGCCGACCGGCGGCTCTCGGCCCTGCTGGCCGAGGGCGTCACCACCGTCGAGATCAAGTCCGGTTATGGGCTGGAGCTCGAAGCCGAGGCGAAGACGCTGCGGGTCGCGCGCCGGATCGGGCGCGAGCGGCCGGTGCGGGTGCGCACGACCTTCCTCGGCGCCCATGCCGTGCCACCCGAATTCAAGGGCCGCTCGGGCGACTACACCGCGCTCGTCGCCGGGCCGATGTTGGACGCCATCGCGGCGGAGGGGCTGGCGGACGCGGTCGATGTGTTCTGCGAGGGCATCGCCTTTTCGCCCGACGAGACGCGGGCCGTGTTCGAGGCCGCGCAGGCCAAGGGGCTGGCGATCAAGATTCACGCCGAGCAGCTCTCCAATCTCGGCGGCGCGGCGCTGGCGGCCGAGACGGGGGCGCTCTCGGCAGACCATCTCGAATATCTCGACGAGGCCGGCGTGATCGCCATGGCAAAGGCCCGCACGGTCGCGGTGGTGCTGCCGGGCGCGTTCTACTTCCTCCGCGAGACGCAGAAGCCGCCGATCGAGTTGTTGCGCCGGCATGGCGTGGCGATCGCGCTCGCGACGGACGCCAATCCCGGCTCCTCGCCCCTGACCTCGCCGCTTTTGGTGATGAACATGGCCTGCACGCTGTTCCGGCTGACGCCGGAGGAGGCGCTGGCGGGGCTGACCCGCCATGCCGCGCAGGCGCTTGGCCTCTCCGACGAAATCGGCACGCTGGAAGCGGGCAAAGCTTGCGACCTGGCGATCTGGGACATCGAGCGCCCGGCCGAACTCGCCTACCGCATCGGCTTCAACCCGCTTTACGCCCGGATCTGGAACGGACAATGAGCACGCCCCTTCTCCTCGACCCCGGCCATGCCGCCCTGACGCAGTGGCGCGACGTGATCGACGGCGCGTCGATCACGCTGTCGACGGCGAGTGCGGATGCGATCGCTGCCGCCCAGGCGATCGTCAACGACATCGTCGCGGCCGGCACCGTGACCTATGGCGTCAACACCGGCTTCGGGAAGCTCGCCAGCGTCCGCATCGCGGATCGCGACCTCGCCACGCTGCAGCGCAATCTCATCCTGTCGCATGCGGTCGGCACCGGGCCTGCCCTGCCTGACGGCGTGGTGCGGCTGATCCTCGCGATGAAGGCGGCGAGCCTGGCGCGTGGCGCATCGGGCGTTCGGCCTGTCGTGGTCGAGGCGCTGCTCGGCGCGCTCAAGGCCGATGCGCTTCCGGTCGTGCCAGCCAAGGGCTCGGTTGGCGCTTCCGGCGATCTCGCGCCGCTCGCCCATCTCACCGCCGCGCTGATGGGCGTCGGCGAGATCAGGCTGAAGGGCGAGGTGATGCCGGCCGCCGACGCGCTCCTGCGGATCGGCCAGGCGCCGCTGGCGCTCGGCCCCAAAGAGGGGCTGGCGCTGATCAACGGGACGCAGGTCTCGACCGCGCTGGCACTCACCGGCCTGACTGCCATGGCGCGGGTGTTCGATGCCGCGCTCGTCGCCGGCGCGCTCTCGGTCGATGCGCTGAAGGGCTCCGACACGCCGTTCGACCCGCGCATCCAGGCGCTGCGCGGCCAGCCCGGCCAGATCCGCGTCGCGGCGCTGCTGCTCGAGCTGATCGCCGGCAGCGCCATCCGCGACAGCCACCGCTTCGGCGACAGCAAGGTGCAGGACCCCTATTCGCTGCGCTGCCAGCCGCAGGTGATGGGCGCCGTGCGCGACCTGCTCGCCAACGCCGCCGCGACACTGTCGATCGAGGCCAATGCCGTCACCGACAACCCGCTGGTGCTGGGGCCGGGCGAGGTCGTCTCGGGCGGGAATTTCCATGCCGAGCCGGTCGTCTTTGCCGCCGACATGCTGGCGGTGGGGCTGTGCGAGATCGGCAATCTCTCCGAGCGGCGGATCGCGCTTCTGGTCGACCCCGTGATGAGCGGCCTGCCGCCGTTCCTGGCGCGCGATGCGGGGCTCAACTCCGGCTTCATGATCGCGCAGGTGACCGCGGCCGCGCTGGCCTCCGAGAACAAGCAGAAGGCCTATCCGGCCTCGGTCGATACCATCCCGACCTCGGCCAACCAGGAAGACCATGTCTCGATGGCGACGCATGGCGCCTATCGCCTGCTCGACATGGCGGCGAACGCAGCCAGCATCATCGGCGTCGAGCTGATGGCGGCGGCAGAAGCGATCGAGCATCATCGCCCGATGACGACGAGCCCGCGACTGGAGCCGGTGCTGGCGCTGCTGCGGGGCCAGATCGCGCCGCTGACAGAGGATCGCTACCTCGCGCCGGACCTCGCGGCGGCGACGGAATTGGTGCTGTCGGGGGCGGTGGGCCGGTCTGCGGGGCTGGATTCGTTTGCGGAGTTTTCAGCGTGAGGCTCGCGCGCATCATTCTCGGGCGGAGCGCAGCGCAGACCCGAGAACCTCGGGCAGGAGATGCTCGGGTCAAGCCCGAGCATGACGGAGCTTTGAACGCATGACCTCGATCGTCACCGTCACCCGGGGCCCCTCCCCGCTGATCCTGTCGATGCCGCATCCCGGCACCGGCTTGCCGCCGGAGGTCGATGCTGCGCTGAACGAGCGCGGGCGGCTGGTCGAGGACACCGACTGGCACATGCGCGAGGTCTACGCCTTCGCCGAGCGCTTCCAGCCGACGATCGTCGAGGCGAAGCTGTCGCGCTTCGTCATCGACCTGAACCGCGATCCGTCGGGCGTCTCGCTCTATCCCGGACAGGCCACGACCGAGCTGGTGCCGACGACGACCTTCGACGGAGCGCCGATCTGGACGGTGTTGCCTGACGCGGCCGAGATCGAGCGGCGCCGCGTCGCCTATTTCCAGCCTTATCACGACGCGCTCGCGGCCGAGATCGCGCGGGTCAAGGCGGCCCATGGCTATGCGGTGCTGTGGGACTGCCACTCGATCAAATCGGTGATCCCGCGGCTGTTTCCCGGGACGCTGCCGACGCTCAATCTCGGGACGAATGCGGGGGCGAGCTGCGCGCCTGCGGTCGAGGCCGCCGCAGCGGCGGCGATGGCCGCACAGCCGCTGACCCATGTCGTCAACGGACGCTTCAAGGGCGGCTGGATCACCCGCCATTACGGCCGCCCGGCCGAGCATGTGCACGCGCTGCAGATGGAAAAGGCGCTCAGCGCCTATCTCGCCACGGAAGCCGCGCCATGGACGTTTGATGCAGCGACCGCTGCGCCGCTGCAATCCGCCCTCGCCGCCATCATCGCCGCCACGCTCGACGCCGCGGCCCTGCACGAACGGAGCCGTTCATGACCCGCATCGACAACAGCCGCGTCATCCGCAGCCCCCATGGCACGGAGCTCTCCGCCAAGAGCTGGCTGACCGAAGCGCCCCTGCGCATGCTGATGAACAATCTCGACCCCGACGTCGCCGAGAAGCCCGGCGAGCTCGTGGTCTATGGCGGCATCGGCCGGGCTGCCCGAACCTGGGAGGATTTCGACCGGATCTGCGCGTCGCTGCGCTCGCTGGAGGCCGACGAAACGCTGCTGGTCCAGTCCGGCAAGCCGGTCGGCATCTTCAGGACGCACACCGATGCGCCGCGGGTCCTGATCGCGAATTCCAACCTCGTCCCGGCCTATGCGAACTGGGAGCATTTCCACCATCTCGATAAGCTCGGGTTGATGATGTACGGCCAGATGACGGCCGGCTCCTGGATCTATATCGGCACGCAGGGCATCGTTCAGGGCACCTACGAGACCTTCGTCGAGGTCGGTCGCCAGCACTATGGCGGCTCGCTCAAGGGCAAATGGATCCTGACCGGCGGCCTTGGCGGCATGGGCGGGGCGCAGCCGCTCGCCGCGACCATGGCCGGCGCCTCGATGATCGCGGTCGAGTGCAAGCCCTCCTCGATCGAGTTCCGCCTGCGCACGCGCTATCTCGACGAGAAGGCCGACAGCATCGACGAGGCGCTCAGGATCGTCGAGGCGGCGCATGCCAAGGGCAAGGCCGTCTCGGTCGGCGTGCTCGGCAATGCCGCCGAGATCTTCCCCGACATGGTCCGCCGCGGCATCCGCCCCGACGTCGTCACCGACCAGACCTCGGCGCATGACCCGCTCAACGGCTATCTGCCGGCCGGCTGGACGATTGCAGAGTGGGAGGAGCGCAAGGAGCGCGACCCGGCCGGGACGATCGAGGCCGCCAAGCGCTCGATGGCCGAGCACGTCAAGGCGATGCTCGACTTCCAGCAAATGGGCGTGCCGACGCTCGACTACGGCAACAACATCCGCCAGATGGCCAAGGACATGGGCGTCGAGAACGCCTTCGACTTCCCCGGCTTCGTGCCCGCCTATATCCGGCCGCTGTTCTGTCGGGGCATCGGTCCGTTCCGCTGGGCGGCCCTCTCGGGCGATCCGGAGGACATCTACAAGACCGACGCCAAGGTGAAGGAGCTGATGCCCCACGACACGCATCTGCACAACTGGCTCGACATGGCGCGCGAGCGCATTCAGTTCCAGGGCCTCCCCGCCCGCATCTGCTGGGTCGGGCTCGGCGACCGTCACCGCCTCGGCCTCGCCTTCAACGAGATGGTGGCGAAGGGCGAGCTGAAGGCGCCGGTCGTGATCGGCCGCGACCATCTCGATTCAGGCTCCGTCGCCTCGCCCAACCGCGAGACCGAGGCGATGAAGGACGGTTCCGACGCGGTCTCCGACTGGCCGCTGCTCAACGCCCTGCTCAACACCGCCGGCGGCGCGACCTGGGTCTCGCTGCACCATGGCGGCGGCGTCGGCATGGGCTATTCGCAGCATTCGGGCGTGGTCATCGTCGCGGACGGCACACCGGAAGCGGCCAAGCGGCTGGAACGCGTGCTCTGGAACGACCCGGCCACGGGCGTGATGCGCCATGCCGATGCCGGCTATGAGATCGCGCAGGACTGCGCGAGGGAGAAGGGGCTGAAGCTGCCGGGGATTTTGGGGTAAGGCGCAGCCGCCGGCTCAAAGTCGCGCCGTCATTCCGGGGCGGCGCGACAGCGCCGAGCCCGGAACCCAGAACCTCTGCCGCACAATGAAAGATGGCCCCGCTTGTCTCGGACCCGGCATCGGTTCTGGGTTCCGGGCACATGGCTTCGCCATGCCCCGGAATGACAAGAGAGGTCGACCGCGTTCCGTCTGAGGACATACCCATGCGCATCATCCGCGCCGCCGATTGCCGGACCATGCCGTGGAAGAACGGCGGCGGGACGACGACCGAGATCGTCGTGTGGCCGGAGGGAGCTTCGCTCAGCGATTTCAACTGGCGGGTCTCGATGGCGCAGGTCGGGGCGGACGGACCGTTCTCCTCCTTCCCGGGACTCGACCGGACGCTGTGCGTTCTAACCGGTGCCGGCATTCGGCTGGCCTTCGGCGATGGCGAGGCGGTGGCGCTCGATCACACCTCCGCGCCCTTCGCCTTCGCGGCCGACCGGGCTGTCGACGGCGTGCTGATCCAAGGACCGATCGTCGATCTCAACGTGATGAGCCGGCGCGGCGCCTGGACGCACAGCGTCGAGCGGCTCGTGGGCCCGGGCGAACACCGCATCGCGGGCGAGGCCGTCCTGCTGCTGGTCGCGCCCGATGGCGGCTGGAGCATTGACAAGGCGACACTCTCCGTGGGCGACAGCGCCCTCATCCAGGGGCAGGCCGAGATGACCTCTGTCTCCGATGATGGTGGGCACGCGCTTTATGTGATCCGGCTGGAACCAGAACCGTGATCGCGCGCTCCCGCCATCGCGAGCGCAGCGAAGCAATCCAGAGGCGACTGCGCTCCGCGTCCCCCAAATGGCTTGGTCGCTGCGCTCCTCGCTAAGACGCGTCGCCTCACGCCGCCTGCATGGGCCGCGGCCCGACATAGACCGATTGCGGGCGGATCAGCCTGCCGCCGGCGATCTGCTCCTGCGCATGGGCGAGCCAGCCGATCGTGCGCCCCATCGCGAAGACGCAGGTGAAGGCCTCCGGCGGGAAGCCCAGCGCTTCCAGCAGCAGCGCCGTGTAGAATTCGACATTGGTTTCGAGCGGACGGTTCGGCTTACGCTCGCGCAGGATGGCGAGCGCAGCCTGTTCCACCGCCTCGGCGAGGACGAGCCGCGCGGAGTCGGCGCCGAACCGCCGGAGCGCGGCCTTCAGCGCATCGGCCCGCGGATCGCGCACGCGGTAGACACGGTGGCCGAAGCCCATCAGCCGCTCGCCCCGGTCCAGCGCCGCCTCGAGCCAGGCGCGCGCATTGCTCGGCTCGCCGATCGCGTCGAGCATGTCGATCACGGGTCCCGGCGCGCCGCCATGGAGCGGGCCTTTCAGCGCGCTGATGCCGGCCAGCTCGGCCGAGACGAGTCCCGCCCGCGTCGAGGCGACGACCCGGGCCGCGAAGGTCGAGGCATTGAGGCCATGATCGGCCACGGTGACGAGATAGGCATCGAGCGCCGCCGCCTCGGCAGCGCTCGGTCGGTCTCCGCCCAGCATGCGCAGCGTGTCGGCGGCGTGAGACAGGCCCGCTTCCGGAGCGACCGGTTCGAGACCGCGGGCCCGCCTCACCGCGGCGGCGGTGAACACGGCGGGTGCGGCCAGCAGCGTCACCGCCGTGCCGGCGTCCTCGCCATCCGGGATCAGCGCCGTCCAGGCGCGCAGGGCCTCGACGGGCGACAGCCCCGCCGGAAGCGACGCGCGCAGCACGATCGGGAAGACCGAGGCCCGCGCCGCACCGAGGACCGCCTGCAGTTCCGCTCCCTCGGGCAGCCCGGGCAGGAGCCCGCCGAGCATCAGGGTGGCCATCTCCTCGAAGGCCATACGCCCCGCCAGATCATCGAGGCTGCGGCCGCGGATCACCAGACGGCCGGCGACGCCATCGACGTCGGACAGGGTGGTGTGGGCGGCAACGACGTCTTCAAGACCATCGGACATGGGCTGGACTCCTTCAAGGCAAGGCCTTGAGGATCAGCGGATCGGGCGCTACGATCAATCTTGAACAATATAATCAATCTATTTCGATGAGCGACTGGCTGACGGCTTCAGAAGCGATGGCACGGCTCAAGCTCAAGCCGCAGACACTCTACGCCTATGTCAGCCGCGGCCTGATCGAGACCCGTCAGGAGGGTGGCGACTCGCGCCGCAAGCTCTACCGCGCGCAGGACGTGGCACGCCTCGAACAGCGCAAGATGCGAGGACGGCGACGTGCGGCCATCGCCGAGGACGCCATCGCCTGGGGCGAACCGGTCCTGACGTCGAGCATCACCACGATCGCCGGCGGCAGGCTCTGGTATCGCGGTCAGGACGCTGCACAGCTCGCGGAGACGGCCCGTCTGGAGGATGTCGCAAGGCTGCTCTGGGACTGCGGGGCGCAGCGCTTTCCGACGCTGACGCAGCCTGTACCGGCCGGTGCTCCCGTGACGCGCATGTTCACCGCCATCGCCACCCGCGCCGCCAGCGACACCGCGATGGCCGGCCGCACCAAGAAGGCGCTCTACCTGGAGGCGGCCGCCGTTCTCGATACGCTGGTCGATGCGGTGGCCGGCGGCCCGGGCGAGGGCCCGATCCATCAGCGGCTCGCGCGGGCCTGGGGCTGCGCGGACAACGCGGATCTGATCCGGCGGGCGCTCGTCCTGCTGGCCGATCACGAGCTCAACGCCTCGACCTTCGCCGTCCGCGTCACCGCCTCGACCGGAGCCTCGCTGGCGGCCTGCGTCATGGCCGGATTGTCGGCTCTCTCCGGCCCGCTGCATGGCGGCATGATGCGGCGCGTGCTCGGACTGATGCGGGAGGCCCGAACAGACGGCATCGCTGCGGCCTTGTCGGAAAGGCTCGCCGCCGGAACAGAAATCCCGGGCTTCGGCCACCCGCTCTACCCCGATGGCGACCCCCGCGGACGGGCGTTGATGGCGGGGTTCCGGATGCCAGAGGCCTATGCCGAAGCCCGAACGGTCGTCGCGGCCCTGACCGGCGCCGAGCCGAACATCGACTTCGCTCTCGCGGGTCTCGCCACGCATCTGGGTCTGGAGGAGGACGCGCCCTTCCAGATCTTCGCCGCGGCCCGCGCCACGGGATGGCTGGCGCATGCCCTCGAGCAGAACGAGACGGGGCGGCTGATCCGCCCCCGTGCGCGCTACAGCGGCCCGGCGCCTGGCTGACCCCGCCGCCGGGCCATCGGGCCGGCGTTGCCTAGCGCACCATCCCCATCTGTCGCGGCAGCCAGAGCGTCAGTTCGGGGATGAAGGTGATCGCGATCAGGGCTGCGAAGAGCGGGATCAGCCAGGGCAGGATCGCCATGGTCGTCCGCTCGACCGAGAGCTTGGCGACGCGCGAGAGAACGAAGAGCACCATGCCGAGTGGCGGATGCAGCAGCCCGATCATCAGGTTCAGCACCATGATCAGTCCGAAATGGATCGGGTCGACGCCGAGTTTGAGGGCGATCGGCAGCAGGATCGGCACCACGATGGTGATGGCGGCGATGGTGTCGAGGAAGCAGCCGATGAACAGCAGCAGCAGATTGACCAGGACGAGGAAGATCCACTTGTTCTGAGTCAGGCCCAGAATGAGGTCGGACAGGATCTGCGCCGTCTGCGACACGGTCAGAAGCCAGGCGAAGATCGAGGCCGCCGTGACGATGAACAGCACCGACGCCGTGGTCTCGATCGTATCGAAGGTCGCCTTCGTCAGGCTTCGCAGCGTCATCGAGCGATAGCGGACGAGGCCGAGGAAGAGCGACCAGATCACCGCCGCTGCGGCGGCTTCGGTCGGCGTGAACCAGCCCATGGTCATGCCGCCGATCAGGATGACCGGCGTCATCAGCGCCATCACGGCCGAGAAGTCGAAGTAATAGTCGAGCCCCAGCAGCACCGCGAGCGCGAGCCCAATGGCGAGGTTCTCCTCAAGCCCCACCCAAACGAGGCCATAGGCCAGGATGGGGAAGCCAAGCACGACCAGCACCTCGATGCCGGCCGTTCCGATCTCGCGCAGCGAGAAGGCGGCATCGGAACCCCATTTGTAGATGCGGGCGAAGATGGCGACCGTCACCATCATGAACAGCGTCATCATCACGCCGGGGACAACGCCGGCGAGGAAGAGCGCGCCGATCGAGGTGTTCGACATCATCCCGTAGATGACGAAAGGCAGGGAGGGCGGGATGATCGGCCCCAGCGTCGCCGAAGCCGCGGTGACGCCGACAGCCACCTCGGTCGGGTAGCCGTGGTCCTTCATCGCCTTGATCTCGATCGTGCCGATGCCGGCAGCATCCGCGATCGCGGTGCCCGACATGCCCGAGAAAATCACCGAACCGATGATGTTGACCTGCGCGAGCCCGCCCCGCATCCAGCCGACGAGCGCCACCGCGAAGGCATAGATGCGCCCGGTCACGCCGGCGATGTTCATGAGATTGCCGGCGAGGATGAAGAAGGGCACGGCGAGCAGCGGAAAGCTCTCGACGCCCGCGATCATGCGCTGGGCCAGGATGACGTCGGGCACATTGCCCGAGATCAGGATGAAGGCGAGCGAGGCGACGGCCATGGCGATGGCCACCGGCACGCCGAGGATCATCAGGCCGAGGAAGGAACCGAGAAGGATCAGCATGGTCGCTCTCAGGCCTCCGAGCCGTCGAAGGCTTCGGGCTTTTCCAGCACGGAATACCCGCGGCGCCAGTTCTGCCAGGCGACGTGCAGCGCCCGCAGCGTCATCAGCGCGAAGGCGAGGACAACGGCGTTGAAGACGATCGACTTCGGCAGGTCCACCGTCGTCATCATCTCGTCGGGGATCAGCGAGGCGTATTTGTAGGTCAGCCAGGTCGCATAGGCCAGAAAGCCGATCCGCACGACATCGACGAAGGTCGCCATGATTCGGCCAGCACCCGCCGACATGTAGCGGTAGAGGAAGTCGACCTGGATGTGCCGGGAGGCCCGCACGCAGAGCGACGCGCCGAGGAAGACCACGACGACGAGCGCATTGATGGCGATCTCTTCGGTCCAGGCGAAGGAATTGTTCAGGACATAGCGTGTGAAGAACTGCAGGATGACGCAACCCACCATGACCCAGAAGGCGGCGAGCGTGATCCAGTCCTCGACGCCATAAACCGAGAGATCGGCCGGCGGCGGCGCCTCGTCGAAGACGTGGGCCAGTTCCTCGCCGGTCACGGGCGTGTGGATCTCGTGTCGAATATCGGCGGCCACGGCAGACCTCTCGTGATGCGGCCGCAGCGGGGCCGGCGAAGCAGGAGACCCGGCGGCGAGAACGCCGCCGGGTCCGTTTGTCGAAGACGTTACTTGATCGCCTGAATGCGTTCCCAGTCGGCCTTGCGATAGCCGAACTGCTCGAAGGTGACGTTCTTCTGGACATTGGCGAGGAAGTCGGCCTTGTCGACCTCGGTCACCGTCAGGCCCTTGTCCTTGAAGAACTGTACGAGCTTGGCCTCGGAGGCCTGGATCTGCTTGGTGGCCCGGGCGGAGGCCTCCTGCGCGACCTCGGTGAAGATCTTGCGGTCTTCAGGCGACAGCTTGTCCCAGAGCTGCTTGGCGACGACCGTGTTGAGGTGGTCGACGATGTGGCCGGTCAGGACGATGTGCTTCTGGACCTCGTAGAACTTCTTGGCCTCGATCGTGGTGAGCGGGTTCTCCTGCGCCTCGACGGTGCCGTTCTGCAGCGCCAGATAGACTTCGGCGAAGGCGATCGGCGCGGTGTTGGCGCCGCAGGCGCGCGGCATGGCGAGATAGGCCGGCACGTCGGGCACGCGGATCTTGAGGCCCTTCATGTCGGCGCAGCTCTTGATCGGCCGGTTCGAGGTGGTGTGGCGCGTGCCGTAATAGGTCACCGAGACGATCTGGTGGCCGGTCTTCTCCTGATAGCCCTTGGCCATGTCAGCGAAGACATCGCTCTTGGTGTAGGCGAGCAGGTGGTCGGGGCTGCGGAAGGTGAAGGGATAGTAGGTCACGCCGATCGGCGCGAAGGAGCGCGCGGCGAAGCTCGAACCGGAGATGATAATGTCGACCGTTCCCAGGGTGAGACCCTGGTTGATGTCGGTTTCCTTGCCGAGCTGCGACGCCGGGAAGACGGTGATCTCGTAGCGGCCATTGGTGCGCTTCTTGAACTCTTCCGCCGCCCAGACCGATTCGGTGTGGAAGGGCTCGGAGGTCTCGTAGACATGCGCCCATTTCAGCTTGGTCTGGGCCTGGGCCGGCAGGCCGCCCAGCGCCAGTCCGGCCGCCATGGCCATGATCGTCAGACAGGTCTTTTTCATCGTCGTCCCTCCCATGGGATTGCTCTCGTTGACGTCGTTAAGCGGTCTTCTTCTTGTTGATCGGATACCGTCGCTCAGGCCTCTTCGTTCAGGACTTGCCCGCGATACGCGACAGCCCGCCCTCCCCGGCGCGGGTCCTTGGCGGCCCCTCGCCGAAACTTTGTGAAAAGCGTTCCTGGGACCGCTGCAGATGGTGCCGCATGGCCGCCTGGGCCGCCTGCCCGCTTCCTGCGGCCAGGGCATCGCGAACGGCGCGATGCTCGGCGACCGCTTCCTGCCAGGACTCGGCGTTCTCGAAATAGCTCGCGAGCTGGCGGAAATAGGGGTTGATGCGCTGGTCGAAGAGCAGGCCGACGAAGCGCGCAAGAACCGCGTTGCTGAGGCTGGCGGCGATGGCGACGTGAAACGCCCGGTCGAGCGCGACGAGTTCGTCGCTGCCGAGCCCCGGCAACGCCATGCGACGCAGGATGTCGTCCAGCGCGGCGATGTCGGTGGCGGATGCGACCCCGGCGGCCTCGGCGCAGATCGCGCTCTCGACCAGTTCGCGCGCCTTGAGGACCTCGAAGGGGCCCTCGGGCGCCTCGTCAGCCGCGATCAGCGTCGCCGGGGCCACCGGCCGCTCGACGACATAGACGCCCGAACCCATGCGGATGCGCACGCGGCCCTCGACCTCCAGCGCGATCAGGGCCTCGCGGACAGACGGGCGTGAGACGCCGAGCTTCTCGGCGAGCTCGCGCTCGGGCGGCAACCGGCCGCCCGCCGGATACTCGCGCCGATCGATGAGATGGCGGAGCTGGTCGGCGATCTGGCGATAAAGTCTTGGCGACTCGACAGCCTCGAGCGGCACGGTCTGCTCCCGGTTTCCATCCCCAGGCCTCTGTCGAGAGAGGCTCTTTTGGCCATGTGGTCAGGCCAATTGACGCAGAGACAAGCATCTGCGCGACCGGGTGTCAATCGCCGGACCGGAAGGCCGGTCGAGCGCCGGGGTCTGGCAGGGGAACAGGCCTGACGGCGCGCGGGCGCCATCCCCATCAGTGGTCGGCTGCCATCACCTCGGCGCGGATTTCCTCGACGAGGCGCTCCTTCAGGGCCACGAATTCAGGACTGGTCTTGATCGTGTAGGGCCGCGGATGCGGCAGATCCACGGCGATGTCCGCCTTGATGCGGCCGGGACGTGCGCTCATCACCACCACGCGCGAACCCACGAAGATCGCCTCCTCGATGTCGTGGGTGACGAAGAGCACCGTCTTGCGCTCGCGTTCCCAGATGCCGAGCAGCATCTCCTGCATCAGGGCGCGCGTCTGGTTGTCGAGCGCGCCGAAAGGCTCGTCCAGCAGCAGGATCTTGGGGTCGTTGGCGAGCGCGCGGGCGATCGCGGTGCGCTGCTGCATGCCGCCCGACAGCTGCTTGGGAAAATGGTCGACGAAACTCGCCAGTCCGACGCGCTCGGCCCAGCCGCGGGCGATGTCGAGGCGCTCGCGCTCGGCGAGACCTTTCTCGTGCAGGCCGAAGGCGATGTTCTGGACGACCGTTAGCCAGGGGAAGAGCGTGTAGCTCTGGAAGACGAAGCCGCGATCGGCGCCCGGCCCGGTGACGGGGGCGCCGTCGAGCATGATGCGCCCCTCGCTCGCCGTCTCGAGGCCGCCGATGATGCGCAACAGCGTGGACTTGCCGCAGCCGGAAGGGCCGAGGATGGCGATGAAGTCGTTGTCGCCGACGCTGAGCGAGGTCGGCATCAGGGCGCGCGTCGGTTGGCCGCCGCGCTGGGGCGGGAACACCTTCCCGACATTCTCGACGAGGAGCTTGCTCATCTTCGCGCCCAATTACCTTTGCGCCCACGGAAACAGGCGCTGGTTGACCGCCTTGAAGAGGAAATCCGACACCAGCCCGATCAGGCCGATGACGATGATGCCGAAGATGATCTGGCCGGTGTTCAGCAGCGCCTGGCTGTCGGTGATCATGTGGCCGATGCCGGAGGACGAGCCGATCAGCTCGGCGACGATGACATAGGTCCAGGCCCAGCCGAGGACGAGGCGGAAGATCTCGGCGATCTCGGGCGCCGCATTGGGCAGGAGGACGCGCCGCACGACGGAGGTGTCGGTCGCGCCCAGCGTATAGGCGGCATCGACCAGATCGCGCCGGATCGAGCCGACCGCCACAGCGATCATCAGGATGAGCTGGAAGACCGAGCCGATGAAGATGACGAGCAGCTTCTGCGCCTCGCCGATGCCGGCCCAGAGGATCAGCAGCGGAATGAAGGCGGAGGCCGGCAGATAGCGCGCGAAGGAGACGAAGGGCTCGAGGAAGGCTTCGACCGGCTTGTAGGCGCCCATCGCGATCCCGAGAGGCAGCGCGACGAGGGCCGCCAGCACGAAGCCGCCGACGACGCGCCAGATCGTCATGGCGATGTCGAAGGCGAAGCCATACTGGAAGAGGAGATTGTACCCCTCCCGGACCATGGTGAAAGGGTCCGCCAGGAACAGCTTCTGGACATAGCCGCCGAAGGTCGCGACCGACCACAGCGCCACGAAGAGCACGAAGAAGGCGACGCCATAGCCGATGCGGGCGGGCGCAGAGACCGGCTGAAGGGGTTTCATCGGGTGATGATCCGCTGCGTCATCCCGGGCGGCCGCAGTGAGACCCGGGCTCCATGCCTGAACGGTTCAGGCATGGAGCCCGGATCGGCGCCGCTGCGCGGCTTGTCCGGAATGACGTCGAGGGGTTGGGAACAGGATGCCCGGGCCAAGCCCGGGCATGACACGCGGGAGTCAGCTCACTTGCCGGCGACGTATTTCGTCTCGACGAGGCTGGCGAGGTCGGGCTTGGTCTTGATCAGGCCGATCTCGAGCAGAAGATCCGCGGCCTTGGCCGAGAAGGCCTGCCAGTCGCCGGAGAAGAACTTCTTGTTGCCCTCGGCATCGGACCAGCGCAGGAAGCCGGCCGACTTGCCGAACTGCTCGGCAGTCTGCTTCACATCGGCGCCCATGATGCCATAGGCCTTGGCCTGGTCGGCCTTGATCATGTCCAGAGCCTCGAAATAGCTCTTGGTCAGCGCGGCCGCGGCAGCATCGTTGGCGGCGAGGAAGGCCGGCGTGCAGCCGAAGGTGTCCATCACCATCGGGTAGTCGAGCGTGGTGGCGATGATCTTGCCGGCGTCAGGCTTCTCGCGGACGGCCGAGAGATAGGGCTCATAGGTCATCGCCGCGTCGTTCTGGCCGGCGATGAAGGCCTGCGCGGCCGGGCCGGGCTCCATGTTAACGACCGCCACGTCCTTCACGGACATGCCGTTCTCCTTGAGGAACCAGGCGAGCGCGAAATAGGGCGAGGTGCCCGGCGCCGAGGCCGCGACGGTCTTGCCCTTGAGATCCTTGATCGAGCCGATGGCGGCGCGGGTCACCATGCCGTCGGCGCCGTAGCTCTTGTCGAGCTGGAAGATCTGCTTGGTCTTCACGCCGGCGCCGTCCCAGACGATCCAGGTCTCCACGGTGGTCGCCGCGCACTGGATGTCGCCGGAGGCGATGGCGAGGTGGCGGTCCTTCTGCGGGATCTTCTTGATCGTGACGTCGAGGCCGTTCTTGGCGAATATCCCGGCCTCCTTGGCGAGGACGAGCGGCGCGAAGCCGGTCCAGCCCGAAATGCCGATGCTGACCTTGGTCTGTGCCTGCGCGCCGCCGGCGGCCAGCGCTGCCGCGAGACCGAGACCCGCGACCGTTCCCCAACGCTTCAAACCTGTCATGACGGAACCTTCCCCTGTTGTGATGTCCGACCCGACGCGCGAGGGCGGAAACCCATCGCAGCGCATGGCGACGCCGGATGCAACCTTCGTTCCAGCGGAGGTTAAATGCATATGCAAATCCGTCAAGCCGTCGATCACCGCGGCTGGGGACAGTGATGACATTCTCTCGTTTGACAGGACCGGGAACATCCCCTCCCCTGTGCGTCCCTTCGACGACCTTTCCATTCTCTTCCGTGGGATACTCCGAATGAACGGTGCCGACCGCCTCTGCGACACGCTGCTCGTCAATGGCGTGGATGTCTGCTTCGCCAACCCCGGCACCTCCGAGATGCATTTCGTCGCGGCTCTGGATCGGAAGCCGGAGATGCGCTGCGTGCTGGGCCTGTTCGAGGGGGTCGTGACGGGTGCGGCCGACGGCTATGCGCGCATGGCCGACAAGCCGGCCGCGACGCTGCTGCATTGCGGACCGGGCATGGCGAATGCGCTCGCGAACATGCACAACGCCCGCCGGGCCTGGACCCCGATGATCAACGTCGTCGGGGACCATGCCACCTACCACCTCGTCAACGACGCGCCGCTGACCAGCGACATCGAGAGCCTGGCGCGGCCGATGTCGCACTACGTGCACCGGATCGCGACGCCGGAGGATGTCGGGCCTGCGATCGGCGAAGCCTATGCGGCGGCGATGTCGCTGCCGGGTGTCGCGACCGTGATCCTGCCCGGCGACTGCGCTTGGGGCTCGGTCGAGCCGGCCGAGGTCAAGGCGACGCCGGTGCCGGCCTTCCGGACGGTCGGGAGCGATACCATCCGTGAGGTCGCGGCCGCGCTGCGCAAACACGGTTCGCGCGCTGCGCTGATGATGACGGGCGCGTCGCTGCGCGCCGGGGCGCTCGAGACCGCGGCGCGCATCTGCGCGGCGACCGGCTGCAAGATGTACGGGCAGATGTCGAACGGGCGCATCGAGCGTGGCGCCGGGCGCGTCGCGATCCCTAAGGTGTTCTACCCCGTCGACATGGCTTTGGAGCAGCTGAAGGACGTCGACCTGCTGGTGCTGGTCGGCGCTCAGATCCCGGTCGGCTTCTTCGCCTATCCCGGAAAGCCCGGCCGCCTCATCCATGACGGCTGCACCGTCACCACGCTCGGCAAGATGGGCGACGATCTCGTCGGCGCGCTCGAGGCGCTCGCGGAAGAAACGGGCGCCAGCAAGGTCGAGCCCGCCTTCATCGCCAAGGCGCAGACCGAGACGGCGCTGCCGACGGGTGACCTCGACGCCGACAAGGTCTGCACCATTGTGGCGCGGCTGCTGCCCGAGAACGCGATCATCTGCGACGAGTCGGTCTCGTCCGGCCGCGTCTTCTACCAGCAGTGCCACAACGCGCCGCAGCACGACTATCTGCAGCTCACCGGCGGCGCGATCGGCGAAGGCATCCCGATGTGCGTCGGCGCGGCGGTGGCCTGCCCCGACCGCAAGGTCATCGGCATGCAGGCCGACGGGTCGGGCATGTACACCGTCCAGGGCCTGTGGACGCAGGCACGCGAGAACCTCGACATCGTCACGGTCGTCTTCGCCAACCGGACCTATGCGATCCTGCATGGCGAGATGCGCGCCGTCGGCGTCAATGATTTCGGCCGCAACGCGACATTGATGCTGAACCTCGACGAGCCGGCGCTGGACTGGGTCGCGATGGCGCGCGGCATGGGCGTGGAAGCGGCACGCGCCACCACCGCCGAGGAATTCACCAAGCTGTTCAAGGGCGCGCTCGGCCGGAAGGGGCCGTTCCTGATCGAGGCGGTGATCTGAGACGCACGCCTGTCATGGTCGGGTCGAGCCCGACCATGACGCGGCTGGCTAACCCTTGAACCCGCCGAGGAACGCATCCAGGCACTCGCCGATCGCCTCGATCGCGTAGCCGCCCTCCTGCACCACCAGCGTCGGCAGGCCAAAGCCCTTCACTTTGCTGGCGATGGTACCGAAGTCCGCGGCATCGAGCTTCAAGACGCCGATGGGATCGTCCTTATGCGCGTCGTAGCCGAGTGCGACGATGACGACATCCGCGCCGAAGGCCTTGATCGCCTCGCCCGCCCTGTCGACCGCCGCGGCCATCGCGGCGCCACCGGCGCCATGCGGCAGCGGCAGGTTGAGGTTGAAGCCCTCTCCCGGCCCGTTGCCGCGCTCGTCCTCATAGCCCGTGTAGAAGGGGTAGTAGTTCGACGGGTCGGCATGCGCCGAGATCGTCAGCACGTCGTCGCGGCGGTAGAAAATCTGCTGCGTGCCGTCGCCGTGATGGGCATCGACGTCGAGGATCGCGACCTTGCTGAACTTCGAGCGCAGGCGCTGGGCCGCGATGGCGGTGTTGTTGAGATAGCAGAAGCCGCTGGCGCGGTCGGCGCGCGCATGGTGACCCGAGGGGCGGCAGAGCGAATAGACGGCGCGTTCGCCGGCGATGACGGCATCGGCGGCCGTGACCGCCGTCTCGGCCGAGAGCAGGGTCGAGCGCCAGCAATGCTCGCCGATCGGCACCGACATGTCGCCGAGATACCAGCCGAGCTGGCCGATGAAGCCGGTGGGGCGGCAGGGCGGGCGGACGGCTTCCTCCGGGCGGCCGCTCCAATAGGGGAAGGTGCTCGGCCAGACTTCGGGGCCGCGCTCGGCCGGCAGGTCCTGCCAGCGCTCCCAGGCGGTCTCGAGGAATTGGACGAAGCCGGCATCGTGGATCGCCAGCACCGGCTCCTTGCCATGGGCCGCCGGCCGCTCGGGCGCGATGCCGTGCCGCGCCAGCGCCGCCAGCAACCGCGCGGTGCGCTCCGGCAGATCCTTCGGCGCGACGACCGCACCGAAACGCAGATACTGCTTGGGATCGTGCATCGACTGGTCGTGATGATAGAAGGCGCGCATGGGTCGACAGGTCTCCGGGGACGGGCCGATAGCGGCCCGAATGCCGCGAGGCTAGCAAAGCCTGCGCCGCGGCGTCAGGCGGGAACGACGCCGCCCTGCCCTGCGTCGGCAGCGGGCCGCAGATCCGGCCTCGTCAACAGCGCCGGGACATCCCGCGCTGCGACCGCCGGCGCATACAGAAATCCCTGGCCGAAGCGGCAGCGATGCGCACGCAGAAACGCCTGCTGCGGCAGTGTCTCGATGCCTTCGGCGACGACGTCCAGTCCGAGTTCAGCCGTGAGCGCGACCACGGCGCGGACGATCGCCGCATCCTCGCCCTGCTCGCCGATGCGGGCGACGAAGGAGCGGTCGATCTTGACGACGTCGACCGGGAAGCGCCGCAGATGGGTGAGCGAGGCGTAGCCGGTGCCGAAATCGTCCAGCGCGACGCCGATGCCGGCGCCACGCAGTCGGTGCAAGGCGGGGCCGGCCTGCTCGCCCTGCCGCGTCAGCAGGACATTCTCCGTGACCTCCACTCCGAACTGAGCCGGCGGGAGCCCCGCGCTGCGCAACCGCTCCAGCAGCCCATCCGCGAACAGTGGGTCGCGGAATACGCCCGGTGCGAGATTGAGCCAGACCCGCGGGACGGTCACGCCCGCGTCGCGCCAATGGCGGCAGTCGGCCAGCACCTGGCGGAGCACCGCTTCGCCGATCTGGCGCGCAGTCTCGGGATCCTGCAGCGCCAGAAGAAAGGCCCCGGCCGGCAGGATCCCGCGCTCGGTATGGTCCCAGCGCGCCAGCACCTCCAGCCCGTCCACCGCGCCGCTGCCGAGATCGATCTGGGGCTGGTAAAAAGGCAGGATTCTCCCTTGCGCGACGGCCTCCAGTATCTCAGCGCAGATCGTGACACGAGCCTGCATCGCCTCGCGCATCGCCGGCTCATACGCCACCGCCATGTTCCGGCCGAGCGCCTTGGCGCGGTAGAGGGCGAGATCGGCATCCTTGAGCAGTTCGCCCGCCTCGTCATGGTGCTGGGGCGCCAGCGCGAAGCCGATGCTCGCCCGCATCGGACCCGCAATCGCGAGATCCGGCAGGGACCTTTGCAGAGCCTGGAGGAGATGGCGCGCCTTGGCCGCCGCCATCTCCGGGCCCGGCGCAAGTGGCGCCACGACCACGAATTCGTCGCCGCCGAGCCGCGCCACCCTGTCCCCCGGCGCCAGAGCCGCGGTCAACAGTTCTCCGACATTGACCAGAAGCCTGTCGCCGACATCGTGCCCGAGCGTGTCGTTGATCGACTTGAAGTCATCGAGATCGATGAGGAAGACGGCGACACATCCCTCGCCACGCCCGGCGAGCGCCTCCGTCAGCTGTTCCTGGAACATCAGCCGATTGGGCAGGCCCGTCAGCGCATCATGCGTCGCCTGCCAGCGCATCTGGGCTGCGGCGGCGTTGCGCTCAGTGACATCGACGATGCCGGCGGCGAAGCCTTGGCCCTGGCCGACCGGCACCGAGGCCGCCGTGATGACGGCCTCGCGCATTCGGCCCTGCCCGTCCCGCAGCGAGACCTCGAGCGCCTCGATCCGTCCTTGCTCGCGCAAGGCGGCAAGCGCCCGGCGGCGATCCTCGATACCGAGGCTGTTCCCGATCGAGCGGCCGGCGAGATCGTCCGCGCCCGGCGCGCCGAGATAGCGGATCGCTGCCTCGTTGGCGCGCAGATAGCGGCCATCGTCGACCGCGGTGACGACGAGCGGAATCGGCACGGCCATGAAGACGCGTTCCAGCAGGGCCTGGCTCGCCTCCAGCGCCTCGCGCGCCGTGCGCTCGGACCGGGTCGCGAGCCATTCGAGCCGGCGCAGGCGGTTGGCATGAATGACGACGAGGCTGAGCGCGAAGTTCAGCATGACGAGCACCAGCACGAGGCCGAGCAGCGTCGAGGGATAGGGGCCGCGCCCCAGATAGCCCACCAGCATCAGCACGCTCGCGCCCATCCCCATGAGCAGGGTGAAGCGGAACGGCGTCGGTGCGACGAGGTAGAAGATCGACGGCAGCAGAAGTACCACGAACAGCGCCAGATCGCTGCGCGAGCTGACGAGGAAGGCGACCGCCACGGCCGTGGTCGCCTGCCAGAGCAGTGTCGCCCCAACGGCGCGGCCGACGCCGGTCGCACGCCTGACCAGCAGGAAGCAGATCAGCGAGAAGGCGACGACGCAGAGCCGAGCCGGCACGGCCACGAAAAAATGCGGCGTCCCCACGAAACGCCAGTCGCTCACCAGAAACAGCGTGTTGAGCACCGCCGAGAGCAGGAACAGCAGCCGGCATTGCCGGAGCGTCTCATCCAGACGGGCAGCCGTGAAGGCGTGCTCCATGGCGGCATCGCGAAACTCGCCGCCGAACTTCAGTCTATCCCCAGCCATGCGGCGCTTGTCCGCGATAACACCTCAAAAGCGAGTTAAATCGACCCGTCGCTTCCGAAGCGACATCGTTTTCCGGTCAGTTTTCGAGGATGAGGGCCGAAAACTCCTGCGCGACCTCTGCAATCGCGAAGCGCCCGGGACGAAACCAGTCGATCGAGCCGTTCATCGCCCCCAGGATCATATAGCGCATCAGATCGGGCGAGCGTTCCCTGGGCAGGGCTCCGGCATCTTGCAACTCCGTGATGAGGCCACGCCAGAGATCCTCATAGGCCCGCCTCGCCGCCCGCACGCTCTCGGGCACCGGTGTCGCGCCGAAGGTGAAGACGCGGAAGCTCGCGGTGGTGTAGTCGCGCTGGCCATGGAGGGCGGTCAGATGGGCAATGATCGCCGCCTCGAGCCTCTGCGGGGGTGGCGCGGCTTCGGTCGCGGCGAGCGCGGCGACGACGGTCTCGTGGACGAAGCGGACGCCGTCATTGACCACCGCCTCGACGATCTCCTCCTTGGAGGCGAAGTGGTGGTAAAGGCTCGCCTTGCGGATGCCGACCGCCTCCGCGATGTCGCGCAGGGTGGTCTGGTGGTAGCCGCCGGCGCGCAGGAGCCGCGCCGCCGTGTCGAGGATCAGGCGGCGCGAGCCGCCCACGGCCGCCTCGCGCGGGAGAGTATCCGCCGCTGCGCTCACAGCCGCTTGGCGACCTCTTCCAGCATCACTTCGGTGGCGCCACCCCCGATGGCCTGAACACGGGCATCGCGCGTCATGCGCTCGATCGCGCTCTCGCGCATATAGCCCATGCCGCCGTGGAACTGCAGGCAGGCGTACATGACCTCATTTACCAGCTCGCCGCAGTAGGCCTTGACCATCGAGACCTCGCGGGTCGCATCGACGCCCTGCGCGTCGAGCCAGGCCGCGTGATAGACGAGCTGTCTGCCGGCCTCCACCTTGGCGGCCAGCATGGCGAGTTTCTGGCGGATGGCCTGCTTGTCCCAGAGCGGGGCGCCGAAGGCTTTCCGGGTCTTCACATAGTCCAGCGTCAGGTCGATCGCGGCCTGCGCCTCGCCCATCGCCATGGCGCCGATCACGGTGCGCTCGTTCTGGAAATTGCTCATGATCGCGTAGAAGCCGCGCCCCTCCTGCCCGAGCAGGTTTTCGGCCGGGATGCGGCAGTCCTCGAAGACGAGTTCGGCCGTGTCCGAGGAGCGCCAGCCATGCTTGTCGAGTTCACGGGCGACGCGGAAGCCGGGCGTGCCCTTCTCGACTAGGAAGATCGAGACCGACTGCGATGGCTTGGCCGAGAGATCGGTCTTGGCCGCGACGCAATAGAGATCGGCGTGGACGCCGTTGGTGATGTAGACCTTGGCGCCATTGAGCACATAGCTGTCGCCTTCGCGGCGGGCCGTGGTGCGGATGCCTTTCACGTCCGAGCCGGCATCGGGCTCGGTGACAGCAACGGCGACGATCTTCTCGCCGGCGATGATGGCCGGCATCAGCCGGTCGCGCTGGGCCTTGCTGCCGGCATTGGCGATGTGGACGGAGGCCATGTCGGTGTGGACCAGCGCCGTGATCGCGACGCCGGAAAAGGTCGAGCGGCCGAGTTCCTCGGCGAGGACGACGGTCGCCAGCGTGTCCATTTCGGAGCCGCCATATTCGGCCGGATAGCGGATGCCGAAGAAGCCGAGCGACCCCATCTTGCGGAGCACCTCGCGCGGGACGAAGCCCGCTTCCTCCCAGGCCTTGGCATGAGGCTTGATCTCGGTCTCGACGAAGCGGCGGACCTGATCGCGCAGCGCCTCGTGTTCCTCGGTGAAATAGGGCGAGCGTGCCGCCGTTCCCGCGGACCCGATCTTCTCGACTGCGGACATGCCGGTCTCCTCCCGATGCGCCAACCTACCGGACGGTAGGTTGGCGGGCCCGGGAGATCAAGCGGGGCTTTCCGCCGCGGCTCGGATCGTCGGCGCGCTCAAGAGGCCCAGCGCGCCCAGGCCGGCAGGAAGCGATTGACGATGGGCACCAGACGCGGCGGAAAATCGCTGCGGAAGCGCAGGCCGGTGATGTCATTGTCGTCGAGATAGAGCGCGCAGGCGTAGCTGTTCAGCTCGAAGATCGTGTAGAGCGCCGAGGTTCCGCGGATCACCATGGTCTCGTTGCGGATCCGATCGACGCAGCCGTCACAGACGATCTGCGCATTGTCCATGGAGACGATGGCGTCCTGAAAGGTCGCGATCGCCGCCTTGGTCCGCGGACCGATGATGCCGTCAACCACGAGTTTGCGGCTGGCCGGAGGACCGCCCAACTCGCGTACGCGCGCCTGGTTGGGATGGTGGAAGTAGAGGTTGAGCAGATACTGCACGACGGTGACGTCATCGCGGTTGTTGGCCCGGCCCGGGCCGACGCCCAGATCCACCGTCAGCATCGTGCCGTCGTCCGTCTCGATCACCTTGGCCATGTCGCCCTCCCGCCCCGATGCGGGCCCGATGGCCCGCTGCTGGAGATCAGGGATAGGCTCGGCGGCGTGTCGGCGCTGTTCCGGGCGGAACAGCCGGCGGCGCGGGCTACTTCCCGGGCGGGAAGGTCAGCGGCGAGATCTCGAGATGGTCGCGCTTGGCCCAGTCGAGCTCCTTGACCTTCGGCTCGGCGCGGCGCTGGGCTTCCTCGAGTTCGGCGGCGGCAGCGGCATAATCCATCGTCAGCACCTTGCCGTTCTCGACGACGGTGACGCCATCGACGATGACCGTCGTGACCGCGCGCTCGCCCGCCGCATAGATCAGGCTGCGGATCGGATCGCGCAGCGGGCGCATCATCGGGTGCGTGACGTCGACCAGCACGATGTCGGCCTTGGCACCCTTGGCGAGGCGGCCGATGTCGTCGCGGCCGAGCGCCTTGGCGCTGCCGAGCGTCGCGGCATTGAAGGCATCCGAGGTTCTGAGATCGTAGACGTCCTCCGCCATCATGCGCGAGCCGATGCAGACGGCGCGGAGTTCCTCCAGCATGTGGTGCGGATAGGTGTCGGTGCCGATGCCGACATTGACGCCGGCGGCGACATATTGCCCGAAGCTCTGCATCGCGATGCCGCGGCGCTGGAAGACGATCGGGCAGTGGGCGACATTCGTGCCGGTCTCGACAAGGCAGCCGAGATCGTCCGTCGCCGGCCATTTCGCCGAGGAGTGGTGGTCGAGGAAGATGCCGTGGCCGATGATCGAGAACGGCCCGAGCACGTCGAGCGACTCCAGCCATTCGACCGGCGTCATGCCATGGCGGCGGGTGATCTCATGAAACTCCACGACGCTCTGGGCGGCGTGGATCTGGAAGGGAACCTTGCGCCTCTCGGCCTCGGCATAGCTGGCCTGGATCAGCTCGGGCGTGCAGGTGTCGATCTGCGAGGGCGAGACCATGCCTGAGAGCCGCCCGCTGTCGTCGGCCGCGACCTGGTCGAGCAGCTTCATGGCGGCGGCCATGGCTGCTTCGCCGGCCTTCTCGTCCCATTCGTATTTCGCGAGATGGCCGTTGTCGGTGTACCAGCGGGCCGAGCGGTACATCGGCGAGAAGACGCCGCGCAGGCCGGAGGCCTTGAAGGTCTCGAGCCAGCCGTCCCAGGCGACCGACATGTCGACCAGCGTGGTCACGCCCGACATCAGCAACTCGGAATAGGTCACCTGTGCGCAGGACTTGATGCCCTGGGCGTCGCAACGGAACAGCGGCATGAACTCGTAGAGCGCCGTGCCATACATTTTCGGTGAGCCGAGTTCGTCGTTCCAGCCCTTGGTCATCGCCTCCGAGGAGGGATGGGAATGGATGTTGACGAGGCCCGGCATGACCATCTTGCCGCGACCATCGATGGTGACGTCGGCCTTGCCGGCATAGCTGCCGCCGACATGGACGATCCGGTTGCCGTCATAGGCGACGTCGCCGTCGCGCAGATAGACATGGCCCTTCGCTTCCGCGTCATAGGCGACGATCCAGCTGGCGTTGCGGATGAGTGTGATCGGCATGGCAGGCTCCGGCGTGGGGCGGAATGAAGGCGTCATGGTCGGCCACAGGCCGACCATCTTCGGCGAGAGTGGTTCCCGGGTGCGCGTTCCGCTTCGCCCGAGAACGACGAGAGGTCAGCGGACGAACTTCAGGTCCAGTCCCTTGTAGAGCCCGCAGCCATAGATGTTGTGGGCCTTGAAGGGGGCGAGGCGAGCCGAGGCCGCGATCTTCATCGGCTCGTGATAGAGCGGCAGCCAGACGGCGGCCTCATGCACCTTCTTCAGAACCTCGCCATAGGCGGCAGCGCGATCGGCATCGTTCAGAGCCGTCATGCCCTTGGAGAGCAGCGCATCGGTCTCGGCGTCCTTCCAATTCATCCGGTTCGGCGTCGGCGCATTGGCGGAGGGGAAGTAGAGGTTCAGCGCGTCGCCGGCCGAGATATAGGGGAAGCTCATCCCGAACATGTCGAATTCCTGCGTCGCCATCTTGCCCCAGGCGATGGTGGCATCGAAGAGCTGGACCTTGAGGTCGACGCCGATCTTGCGCAGATCGCCCTGGATCGCCTCCATCAGCTTCTGCCAGGTCGAGCCGGTGAAGCCATAGACGACGGGGGCGAGCTTCTTGCCGTCCTTGGCGCGGAAGCCGTCGGCGCCCTTCACCCAGCCGGCGGCGTCGAGGATCTTGTTGGCCTCGGCGACATTGGTGGTGATCGGCGTGACGCCCTTGTTCCAGTCCAGCGCCTCGGTCGAGATATAGGTGTAGGCCGGCTCGACCTCGCCGAAATAGAGGTTCTCGGCGATCGCCTTCTGGTCCACGGCCATCACCATGGCGCGGCGCACTGCGGGGTCGCTGACGCCGTCCTTGTCGATCTTGAAGCCGACGAAATAAGTCCAGAAGGCTTCCTTGGAGTCGACGAGCTTGAGGTTGCGGTTGGCGCGGATCTGCGACAGGCCGGAATAGGGCACATATTGCGTGACCTGGCTCTGGCCGGTCATCACCGCGGCGAGGCGGGTGTTCTCCTCCGGAACGATGCGCCAGACGATCTCCTCGATCTGGGCGGCACCCTTGTTCTCGTAGATCGGCGGGCCCCACTTGTAGGCGGCGTGCTTCTTCAGGCGGAACTCGTTGCGCGGCTTCCAGTCACCCCAGCAATAGGGGCCGGTGCCGTTGAAGCCCTTGACGCCGAAATCGGCGCCGAGCGCCTCGACATTGGCCTTGTCGACGATGACGGCGAAGCTCTGGGTGAGCTGGTAGAGCAGCTCGGAGAAGGGCGCGGTCAGCTTGTACTCGACCGTCGTGTCGTCGACCGCGACGATGTCGTCGACCTTGCCGGCGCGCCAGCGCACCGGCGAGCGCGTGGCGGGGTCGATCCAGCGCTTCATCGAATAGACCACGTCCTGCGCGGTCATCTTCTTGCCGTCGCAGAAGGAGACGTCGTTGCGCAGCTTGAAGGTGTAGGTCTTGCCGTCGGGCGACATCGTCCAGGAGGTGGCGAGGCCGGGCTTGATCGTCGACATGTCGTGGTCGAGCGAGACCAGCGTATCGGCCATCATGAAGATGACCTCGGAGGCCGCGCGTGCCGTCGAGCGGTGGGGGTCGTAGCGGTCGCTGTCGACCTCGCGGACGATGGTGAGGCTGTTGTTCGAACCTTGCGCCAATGCTGGCCCGGCGAGCGCCGTCAACCCCAGAAGGGCGCCTGCGGCGATGGATGTCAGATGCTTCACGATCGTTCTCCCCTTTTGTTTTGAAACGAGCGGTCCGGGCGGGCGCCTCACTGGTTGCGCATGCGCGGGTCGAGCAGGTCCCGCAGGGCGTCGCCCAGCAGGTTCACGCAGAGCACGATGGCGATGATCACGAGGCTGGGCAGAAGCGAGATATGCGGCGCGAAGAAGAGCGCATCGCGCCCCAACGAGGCCATCATGCCGAGTTCGGCTTCAGGCGGGCGCACGCCCAGCCCGAGGAAGGACAAGGCCGCGCCGATCAGGATGATCTGGCCGAAGCGCAGCGTCATGAAGACGAAGACCGGCGACAGACAGTTCAGCGCGAGATAGCGCCAGATCAGCGTCCGGTCCGGCAGGCCCATGGCGCGGCCGGCCTCCATGTAGTCCTGCCCCATGATGACGATGGCGGCGCTGCGGGTGATGCGGGCGACGTCGGGGATCGTCGCGATCGAGAGCGCGATCACGATGGCCGTCAGACCGGGGCCGACGACGGCGGCGAGCGCCAGGCCGAGCAGGATCGCCGGGAAGGACAGGAGGATGTCGGCGCCGCGCATTATGTAGGGGTCGAGCCGGCGGTAATAGACGCCGAGCAGCGCGACAAGCGCGCCGAGCCCCCCGCCGATGACAATCGAGGCGAGACCCATCACCAACGTCAGCCGCGTGCCGTAGAGCAGGCGGGAAAGCATGTCGCGGCCCTGCCCGTCCGTGCCGAGCCAGTGCTGCGGCAGCGAGCCCTCGCTCCAGACCGGCGGAATGAAGGGCCGGCGCGTGGTGTTGTAAGGGTCGAAGGGCGCGAGCCAGGGCGCAAACAGCGCCGCCAGCACGATCAGGAGCAGCACGACGGCCGCCAGCAAGGCGAGCTTGTCGCGCAGGATGCGGCGGCCGAAGGCGGCGAGCGGCCGGCTGGCGGCGGGAGCGGCGATGGCGACGTCAGCCATGTTTTTCCACCCGCGGATCGAGCACGGCATAGAGCATGTCGACGATCAGATTGATCACCAGGAAGGCCAGTGCCAGCACCAGGATCGCGCCCTGCGCCAGCGGGAAATCGCTGGCGAGGATCGCGCCGACCGCGAGCCGGCCGACGCCGGGCCAGGAATAGATCGTCTCGGTGACGACGGCGCCGCCGAGCAGGTAGCCGGCCTGCAGCCCGATCAGCGTCACCACCGGGATCAGCGCGTTGCGCAGCACATGGCGCAGCACCACGGCGCGCTCGGACAGGCCCTTCGCGCGGGCGGTGCGGACATGGTCGGCACTCAGCACCTCGAGCGCAGCGGTACGGGTCATCCGCGCGATCGGGCCGATGAAGACGAGGCCGAGGGTCAGGGCCGGCAAGGCGATGGCGGCGAGTCCGTCGAGGCTCCAGAGCGGGCCGCCGCGCCCGATGAAGGGGAGCAGGCCCCAATGGTAGCCGATGTACTGCATCAGGATGAGCCCGATGAAGAACACCGGGGTCGAGACGCCAGCCACCGAGATCGCGATCACGATGCGGTCGAGCAGGCGGCCACGATAGACGGCCGCGATGGTGCCGAGCGCGATGCCGAGCGGCACCGCCCAGACCAGGCAGGCGAACATGAGTTCGGCGGTGGGGCCGATCGCCTCACCGAGTTCGGCGACGACGCTGGTGTTGGAGATCAGCGAGACGCCGAGATCGCCCTGCAGGACGCGGGCGAGATAGATGCCGAACTGGACGATGACGGGCCGGTCGAGCCCGAGGTCCTTGCGGATCTGCTCGACCAGTTCGGGGCTCGCGGTCGGCCCGGCAACGATGGCAGCCGGATCGGCCGGGACGAGCTGCAGCAGCAGGAAGCCGAAGAGCAGCACGCCGAGCAGCACCGGCACCGACATGGCGACACGCTGGGCGATGTGGTTCAGCATGCGCGCGCGCCGGCTTTGCCTTGCTCGTTCCCGCAGCCCTCATCCTGAGGAGCGGGCGCAGCCCGCGTCTCGAAGGATGATTCAGAGCACACTGGATCATCCTTCGAGACGCCGCTGAAGCGGCTCCTCAGGATGAGGGCTGAGTTAAACCGAGCCGCCACCATCACGCTCCCGCCTCGTACACGACCTGGCCGTCAATGATCGTCATGTCGCAGCGGGTCTCGTGCAAGAGCTGCTCGGGCGTGGCCTGGCGCAGATCGCGCGAGAAGATCGCGATGTCCGCCGCCATGCCCGGCAGCAGCCGGCCGCGGTGGTTCTCGCAGCGGTTCACATAGGCGCCGAAATCGGTATAGGCGGCGATGACCTCGTCGATCGTCATGGTCTGATCGGGTGCAATCACCGTGCCGCGCGCCGTCTTGCGGGTCAGCATGGTGTAGATGTTGGGCCAGATGTTCGCGTCGCAGACCGGCGCATCCGAGGAGGCGGCAGGCTTCAGCCCGGCTTCGATCCAGTCGCGCATCGGATAACAGGCCTCGACGCGGTCGGCCTCCAGCACCGAGAGATAGAGATCGCCGAAATCATAGATGAAGACCGGCTGCGGAACGGGCTCGATGCCGAGCCTGACCATGCGGGCGATCTGCTCCTTCGAGTTGAAGCCGCAATGCTCGATGCGGTGGCGGCGGTCGGGATCGGGGTGATCGTTCAGCCCGTTTTCCATCGCGTTCAGCGTCTGCTCGATCGCGGCATCGCCGATGGCATGCACCGCGAGCTGATAGCCCTTGGCGTGATAGTCGCGGGTCAGCGCGTCCATCTCGGCATCGGAGAGGCAGAAGATGCCCTTCGTCTCCGGCTCGCCGAGATAGGGCAGGCTCATCGCCGCGGTGCGGCCGCCGGCCGAGCCGTCCGTGAAGATCTTGACCGGGCCGACGCTGAGCCAGTCGTCCCCCGCACCCGTCACCAGCCCGTCGGCGAAGCACTGCTCGACGATGCCGTTATGCCCGCCGAGCAGGCACATGTTCGTGCGCACCGGCAGGCGGCCCGTTCGCTGCGCCGTGCGATAGGCCGCGACCTCGCGATAGCGCGAGCGCATGCCCACCGCGGCGTCCATGACCGAGGTGATGCCGAAGGAATTGCAGTAGCGCCCGGCCCGCTCGATCGCCGCGACGAGTTCCTCGTCGGTCGGATCGGGGATGACCTTCTTGACCGGGTCGCGGCCGTTCTCGGCCATTAGCCCGGTGAGCACACCATTGACCTGCTCGATCGCGCCGCCGGCGGGAACGGGGGTTGTCTCGTCGACGCCGGCGAGCTTCAGCGCCAGCGAATTGGCCACCGAGAGATGGCCGCAGGCGCGCACGATATAGACGGGGTTGTTCGGCGCGGCGCGGTCGAGTTCCGTGCGGTGCGGGTGGCGCTTCACGTCGAGTTCGAAATGGTCGTAGCCGCGCGCCAGGATCCATTCGCCGGGCTTCGCCTTCACCGCCGCCTGCGCGATCATCTCCAAGAGCCCGTCGAGCGTGCGCACGAAGCGCGGCCTTATGTCGAGTTCCTTCATCGTCAGCCCGAGCGGCAGCAGATGAAGATGCGCCTCGTAGAGGCCGGGCGTCGCCATGCGGCCGGCGAGGTCGATCACTTGGGTGCCGGGCCCGATCAGCGGCGCCATGTCGGCCGGTGTTCCAGTCGCCAGAATCTTGCCCGCCCAGAGCGCGACAGCCGAGGCGTAGCCCTCCTTCAGCCCGAGATAGACCGGACCGTTCTGGAGAATAAGATCCGCGTGCGGCAGGCTAGGCATGGAATTAGTTCCTCCGGGAACCAATTCATGACATCAAAAAAATCCCCGGGCAATCGCGGGGCGCGCAGCAAAATGCGCCAGTGCGGCGATGAAGAGATGGGCAGCATCGCGCGCCCTCGCTCGCTGAGCAAGGCTCATTCAGATGACGCTGCGGGAGATCGGGAGTGGTGCCGCTTGAGGGATTCGAACCCCCGACCCCCTCATTACGAATGAGGTGCTCTACCAGCTGAGCTAAAGCGGCGACGCGGGAGCCTCTACCAGCCCGGCCGATTCTTGGCAAGGCGACGGCACGGGGCTCGGCCGGAAAATCCGGCCCGCTCGTCAGTCCTTGCGCAGCTTCTCCGTCTCCGGCTTTTCCTGGCCGAGCGCGACGATGCCGCGGCGGATGGCGCGGGTGCGGGTGAAGTGCTTGTGCAGCGTGTCGCCATCGCCGAAGCGGATGGCGCGGGTCAGCACCGCCAGATCCTCGCTGAAGCGGCCGAGCATCTCCAGCACCGCATCCTTGTTGTGCAGGAAGACGTCCCGCCACATCGTCGGGTCGGAGGCCGCGATGCGGGTGAAGTCGCGGAAGCCGCCGGCCGAGAACTTGATCACCTCCGACTGCGTCACCGCCGCCAGATCCTCCGCCGTGCCGACGATGTTGTAGGCGATCAGATGCGGCAGATGGCTGGTGACGGCGAGCACGAGGTCATGATGGCTCGCGGTCATGATCTCGACGATCGCGCCCATGCCTTCCCAGAACTGGCGGGTCGCGGCGATGGCCGCGGGGTCGGCACCCTCCGCCGGAGTCAGGATGCACCAGCGGTTGAGGAAGAGGCTCGGGAAGCCGGCATCGGGGCCGGAATTCTCGGTGCCCGCCACGGGATGGGCCGGCACGAACTGCACGCCCTCCGGCAGATGCGGCGTCACCGCCTCGACCACGGATTTCTTGACCGAGCCGACATCGGAGAGGATCGCGCCCGGCTTCAGCGCGGACGCGATCTCGGCCGCCACCGGCCCGCAGGCGCCGACCGGCACGCAGAGGATGATGTGGTCGGCGTCCGCCACGGCAGCCGCCGCGCTGTCGGCGATCTCGTGACCGAGGCCGAGTTCGCGGGCGCGCTGCCGGACCTCCGGCTCGCGGTCATAGAGCACGACGCGTCCGGCGAGGTTCAGCGCCTTGGCGGCATGGGCGATCGAGGAGCCGATCAGCCCGATGCCGATGATCGCGAGCCGCCCGAAGAGCGGTGCCTCACGCCGCGGCGCGAAGCTGTCCTGGGACGGCGCCATCACGCCGCCAGGAATTCACTGAGCGCGGCGACGACGAGCCGGTTCTGCTCCTCGGTGCCGATGGTCATGCGCAGCGCGCCCGGCAGGCCATAGGCGCCGACGCCGCGCAGGATCAGCCCGCGCTGCGTCAGGAAGGCGTCAGCCTCCTTCGCGGTCCGGCCCGGCGTCGCAGGGAAATGGACCAGCACGAAGTTGCCAACGGAGGGCGTCACCGTCAGGCCGAGCTTCTCGAGTTCGGCGGTGGTCCAGGCCAGCCATCTGTCGTTGTGCTCAATCGCGGCCGCGACATGGGCCTCGTCGGCGATGGCCGCCGCGCCGGCCTCGATCGCCGCGCCGTTGACGTTGAACGGGCCGCGGATGCGTTCCAGCGCATCGATGATGTGAGCCGGCCCGTACATCCAGCCGATGCGGAGATTGGCGAGGCCGTAGATCTTCGAGAAGGTGCGCGTCATCACGACGTTCTCGCTCTCGGCGACCAGTTCGAGGCCCGAGGCATAGTCGTTGCGGCGGACATATTCGGCATAGGCCGCATCCAGCACCAGCAGCACGTTCGAGGGCAGCCCGGCATGCAGGCGCTTGACCTCGTCGAAGGGCAGATAGGTCCCGGTCGGGTTGTTGGGGTTGGCGAGGAAGACGATCTTCGTGCGCGGCGTCACGGCCGCCAGGATGGCGTCGACATCGGCGGTGAAGTTCTTTTCATCGACCACGACGGGCCTGCCGCCCGCCGCCAGGATGGCGATGCGGTAGACGAGGAAGCCGTGCTGGGTGAAGACGCCTTCGTCGCCATCGCCGAGATAGGCCTTGGTGATGAGCTGGAGCAGCTCGTCCGAGCCGGTGCCGCAGAGGATGCGGCCGGCATCGAGCCCGTAGCGGGCGGCGATCGCCTCGCGCAGCTTGGTCGAGGAGCCGTCCGGATAGAGTTCCAGCTTGCCGGCGATCTTGCCATAGGCCTCGACGGCCTTGGGGCTCGGGCCCAGCGGCGTCTCGTTGGAGGAGAGCTTGTGCAGCTTCACGCCGGTTGGGGCGGCCGATTTGCCGGGGACATAGGCCTCAATGTCGAGGACGCCGGGGCGGGGCATGGGGCGGGTGGCTGCGGACATGGTCTTGGCTTTCTTCGATTCGAACACCCGTACCGTCATCCTGGGCGACCGCAGGTCGACCGGGATCCATCGGAGGGCGCGACGCTCTACGATGGATCCCGGAGCGCCGCTGCGCGGCGTCCAGGATGACGGAAGGTGGTTCAGGACGACATCGGAAGCGGGTTCACGAACGGACGGGCTTGAAGGCGAAGCGGGCGGCATGGCTGCCGATCTCGGCGAAGTCGCTGAGACCGGCAGGCTCGAGCGAGGCGCGGATCGTGGCCTGGTCGATCTCGCCAGAGGCCGCCACCAAGAGCGAGAGATGGGACCCGTCGGCGGCCGAGGCCGAGACCTCGGCGAGATGCTGGGCGAGCCCGGCCCGCAGCGTCTCCGACCAGCGCTCGACGCGGGCGGCATAGAGCACGATCTCGCGCACGGCCGCATCCGCCAGCGGCTTGGCGACGCAGTAGACCGGCGTGCCGGCCGGGTGATCCGGCCGCTCGATGAAGGGCAGGCGCGCGATGATCTTGGGCGCGTCGGCGCCGACGAGATCGCGCCACCAGATGCCGGCGCTGGCGCCCTGGTCCATGCGGAAGATGCCGAGATCGCCGGCCGAGCCCGCCACGGCGCGGATGACGGCGCGCGCATCCTCATGGGTGACGAAGGGCACCGTGAAGCCGAAATGGAAGCGGGCGGAATCGCGCATCGCGGCATCGCCACCCGAAACGTCGGCATGCACCGCGTAATTCGCCTGCACATAGGTGAAGGTGGCGATGATGATGCGCCAGATGCCCTCGATGGTATCGAGCGGCAGCAGGCCGCGATGGCGCAGCGCGAGGCGCTTCATCATGTCGGCCTCGCGTCCGGGCCGAAAGGCGGAGCCGGAGGCCTGCGTCTTCTTGACCGAGATCAGCGTCTCGATAATCGAGGAGCGCTCCATCAGCAGCGCATGCATCTCGGCGTCGATGCGGTCGATCTCGGCCCGCAGATCGGCGAGGGTCGTGGGGGCTGCGAGCGAGGGCGGGGCGGCTTCGGTCATGATGGCAAGACGCGCTTCTCGCCTGCTCCTCAGGATGAGGGCTTTGGCGATCGTCACGCTCCTTAGCGCCCCCACCTCGCCTTGGCAAAGCGACCCGATGCATCGCCGCGTTGACAGAAGCCGCGCGTCACGCCATCGCTAGGGTTCGATCTTCCGAACGAGCCGACCGGCAAGACAGATTATCGCGTCGAAGCGGACAAGATGAGCGATTTCGCAGCGAGCCTGGCGGACCCCCTGAAGGAAGCGAACGAGCCGACGAGCGCGGTGGCGCGCTTCGGCCCCGAGACGCCGCTCGCGATGGATTGCGGCGTCAGCCTCGACCACTGGCAGATCGCCTACCAGACCTATGGCGCCCTCAATGCGGCGCGCTCCAACGCGATCCTGGTCTGCCATGCCCTGACCGGCGACCAGCATGTGGCGAGCCGCAACCCGATCACCGGCAAGGGCGGCTGGTGGACCGCCATGGTCGGCCCCGGAAAGCCGATCGACACGGACCGCTTCTTCGTGATCTGCGCCAATGTCGTCGGCGGCTGCACGGGCACGACCGGGCCGGCCTCGACCAACCCCGAGACGGGCCAGCCCTGGGGGCTCGCTTTCCCGATGGTGACGATCCGCGACATGGTGCGGGCGCAGCGCCATCTGGTCGACAGCCTGGGCATCGACACGCTGTTCTGCGTCGCGGGCGGCTCGATGGGCGGCATGCAGGTGCTGCAATGGGCGGCGAGCTATCCCGACCGCGTCTTCGCCGCGCTGCCGCTGGCGACCGCCGCCAAGCATTCCGCCCAGAACATCGCCTTCCACGAGGTTGGCCGCCAGGCGGTGATGGCCGATCCCGAATGGCGCGGCGGGCGCTATCTCGAAGAGGGCACGCGGCCCTCCAAGGGGCTCTCCGTGGCACGCATGGGCGCGCACATCACCTATCTGTCGGAGCCGGCACTGCACCGCAAATTCGGCCGCAAGCTGCAGGACCGGGAGGCGCCGACCTTCTCCTTCGACGCGGATTTCCAGGTCGAGAGCTATCTGCGCTACCAGGGGCTCTCCTTCGTCGAGCGCTTCGACGCCAATTCCTATCTCTACGTGACCCGGGCGATGGATTATTTCGACCTCGCCGCCGACCATGACGGCGTGCTGGCCAAGGCCTTCGCCGGCACCAAGACGCGGTTCTGCGTCGCCTCCTTCACCTCCGACTGGCTGTTCCCGACCGCGGATTCGCGCGCGATCGTGCATGCGCTCAACGCGGCGGGCGCCTCGGTCTCCTTCGTCGAACTCGAAAGCGACAAGGGCCATGACGCCTTCCTGCTGGAAGAGCCCAACCTCTTCGCGACGACGCGCGGCTTCCTCGGCGCGGCGGCGCGTGCGCGGGGAATCTGACGCGATGGCGCTGACGGACACCCACACCAACCGCATCGACCTCAAGCTCGTCGCCGAGATGGTGGCGCCCGGCTCGCGTGTGCTCGATGTCGGCTGCGGCGACGGCGAGCTGCTCGCGCTGCTGGCCGAGACGCGCAACGTCGATGCGCGCGGCATCGAATTGTCGCGCGAGGGCGTGGCCGGCTGCGTCGCGCGCGGGCTCTCGGTGATCCAGGGCGACGCCGACACCGACCTGACCGAATATCCCGACGACGCCTTCGACTACGTCATCCTGTCCCAGACCATCCAGGCGACGCGCAACCCGCGTTTCGTGCTGGAGCAGATGCTGCGCGTCGGCCGGCGCGCGATCGTCTCCTTCCCGAATTTCGGACATTGGCGCATGCGTTCGCAGGTGTTCTTTCAGGGCCGGATGCCCGTGACCGATGCCCTGCCCTATGCGTGGTGGGACACGCCCAACATCCATTTCTGTACGATCCGCGATTTCGTGACGCTGTGCGAGACGATCGGCGCGGTGAAGGAGCGGGCGGTGGCTCTCGACGCAGCCGGGGGACGCGTCGGCGTCAGCGCGCCCTGGTGGTTCTGGAACCTGTTCGGGGCGCAGGCGGTGTTCCTGCTGAAGCGGGGCTGATCCTTCTTCCCTCGGGGAGAAGGTGGCAGCGCGCAGCGCTGACGGATGAGGGATGCCTCGACCGCAAACAAGAAAGGGCCGCTTGCGCGACCCTTCCCTCATCCGTCTGCTGCGCAGACACCTTCTCCCCCAAGGGGAGAAGGGAAAAGACTTCAGTTCAGCGGCACGCCGACGGGCCGCTTCTCCTTCACGGCCGCGACATCGCCCAGCATCAGGCTGGCCGGGCCGACCGTGACCGGCACCGTCTCGCCGTCATGGACCTTGCCGGCCAGCAGCAACTCGGCCAGCGGGTCCTGCACCGACTTCTGGATGACGCGCTTGAGCGGGCGCGCGCCGTAAGCCGGGTCGTAGCCCTTGTCGGCGAGCCACTGCCGCGCCTCCTTCGACAGCTCGAGCGTGATCTTGCGATCGGTCAGGAGCTTGCCGAGGCGGGCCATCTGGATGTCGACGATCGCGCCCATATCCTCCCGCCGCAAGCGGTGGAACAGGATGATGTCGTCGATGCGGTTCAGGAACTCAGGCCGGAAGGCCTGCCTGACCACACCCATCACCTCGTCGCGCACGGCCTCCGAGTCCTGCCCCTCCGGCTGGTTCACCAGATACTCCGAACCGAGATTCGAGGTCATGATGATCAGCACGTTGCGGAAGTCGACCGTGCGGCCCTGGCCGTCGGTCAGGCGCCCGTCGTCGAGGACCTGCAGCAGGACGTTGAACACGTCCGGATGGGCCTTCTCGACCTCGTCGAAGAGCACGACCTGATAGGGCCGGCGGCGCACGGCCTCAGTCAGGGCGCCGCCCTCCTCATAGCCGACATAGCCGGGAGGCGCGCCGATCAACCGGGCGACGGAGTGCTTCTCCATGTATTCCGACATGTCGAGGCGCACCATCGCGGTGTCGTCGTCGAACAAGAACGAGGCCAGCGCCTTGGTCAGCTCGGTCTTGCCGACGCCGGTGGGCCCCAGGAACATGAAGGAGCCGATCGGACGGTTGGGGTCCTGCAGACCGGCGCGGGCGCGACGGACGGCCGTCGAGACGGCCTCGACCGCCTCGCGCTGGCCGACGACGCGGGACGCCAGCACCTGCTCCATGCGCAGGAGCTTGTCCTTCTCGCCCTCCAGCATCCGGTCGACCGGCACGCCGGTCCAGCGGCTGACGACCTGCGCGACATGGTCGGCCGTCACGGCCTCCTCGACCATGCCGCTGGTGTCGCCCTTGGCCTCGATCTCGGCCAGTGTCTTCTCGAGCTGGGGGATCTCGCCATAGGCGAGCTCGCCGGCGCGCTGATACTCGCCCTTGCGCTGCGCCTGGGCCAGTTCGTTGCGGGCGTTGTCGAGCCGCGTCTTCAGTTCGGCGGCGGCACCGAGCTTGTCCTTTTCGGCCATCCATTTCGCGGTGATCGTGGCCGAGCGCGACTCCAGATCGGCCAGCTCGGATTCGAGCCGCTTCAGGCGCTCCTTCGAGCCGGCATCGTTCTCCTTCTTGAGCGCCTCCTGCTCGATCTTGAGGCGCACGATCTCGCGGTCGATCGAGTCGAGTTCCTCCGGCTTGGAGTCGACCTGCATGCGCAGCCGCGCCGAGGCCTCGTCGACGAGGTCGATCGCCTTGTCCGGCAGGAACCGGTCGGTGATGTAGCGGTTGGAGAGGGTCGCAGCCGAGACCAGCGCCGAATCCGTGATGCGGACGCGGTGGTGCTGCTCGTATTTCTCCTTCAGCCCGCGCAGGATCGAGACGGTGTCCTCGACCGAGGGCTCCTCGACGAAGACGGGCTGGAAGCGCCGCGCCAGGGCCGCGTCCTTCTCGACATATTTGCGGTACTCGTCGAGCGTCGTCGCCCCGATGCAGTGCAGATCGCCGCGGGCGAGCGCGGGCTTGAGCAGGTTGGAGGCGTCCATTGCCCCGTCGCTCTTGCCGGCGCCGACCAAGGTATGCATCTCGTCGATGAAGAGAATGATGCCGCCCTCGGCCGCCGAGACCTCGTTCAGCACCGCCTTCAGCCGCTCCTCGAACTCGCCGCGATATTTCGCCCCGGCGATCAGAGAGCCCATGTCGAGCGAGAGCAGGTCCTTGTCCTTCAGGCCCTCGGGCACGTCGCCATTGACGATGCGCAGCGCCAGCCCCTCGGCGATGGCGGTCTTGCCGACGCCGGGCTCACCGATCAGGACAGGATTGTTCTTGGTCCGGCGCGAGAGCACTTGGATCGTGCGGCGGATCTCCTCGTCGCGGCCGATGACCGGATCGAGCTTGCCTTCGCGGGCGGCGGCGGTGAGGTCGCGGGCGTATTTCTTGAGCGCGTCGTAGCTCTGCTCGGCGCCGGCGGAATCGGCCTTGCGGCCCTTGCGCAGGGCCTCGACGGCGGCGTTCAGCGCCTGCGGCGTGACGCCCGCCTTGCTCAGCGCCTTGCCGGCTTCGCTGTCCTTCTCGATCGCCAGAGCAAGCAAGAGCCGCTCGACCGTGACGAAGGAATCGCCAGCTTTCTCGGCCGCCTTCTCCGCAGTGTCGAAGACGCGGGCGAGGCCCTGCGTCAGGCTGAGGCCGCCGGCCCCGGCGCCGCTGACCTTGGGCAGCCGGGCGAGTGCGGTGTCGGTCAGCTGCAGGGCGAGCTTGGCATTGCCGCCCGAGCGGTCGATCAGACCGGCGGCCATGCCCTCATTGTCGTCCAGCAGCGCCTTGAGCAGATGCTCCGGCGCGAACTGCTGATGGCCCTCGCGGAGCGCAATGGTCTGGGCCGCCTGCAGGAAGCCCTTGGCCCGATCGGTGTATTTCTCGATGTTCATCTGGTCACTCCGCCCACCGGCACGCCCCGTGGCAGCGTGAACCGGTCGCCTTTCGTCAGGATGGAGCGCCCGTTCGGGCCGCCCCTCGCGACTTAGATAGTGTGGCATTCCCGCAACGGAAGAGGGTGCGAAACCGAATTGACCTGGGTCAAATCCAGCGGGCACGATGGGCCATGGCTGGCACGCAGCGACAGCAGGCGATCCGCAAGGCGCTCCGGGCACTGGCTCCGGGGATTCCGTTGGCGGACGCCCAGGCCGTGATCGAACTGGCCGAGCGCCGGCACATGAAGGATCTGCCGCCTTCGACCGCGCTTTGGCTCGCGCTCGGCAGCCATGTGCGCCATGTCCATACCGATTACGAGCAGTTGCTGGCCGATGGTTACGAGCGCGAGGCGGCGCGCTTTTTCGTGGTCGAAGAGACCGATGCGGTTCTCGCCGGCTGGGGCTGCCAACGTTCGGTCGCGGACCTGCCGGAGGCGGAGGACGAGGCGGTCCGGACCCGCATCGCGCGGCGCTGATGGTGACCATGACACAGAGTCATCGGACCTCGCGGCCGTGTCGCGCTAAGGTCCCGCAGCCATCGATGAAGGACCAGCCATGCGTATCGCCTCGCTCTATCGCTACCCGGTCAAAGGTCTCTCGCCCGAGCGCCTGACGTCAGCGCGGCTGGAAAGCGACAGCTATTTTCCGGGCGACCGGCTCTTCGCCATCGAGAACGGGCCTTCGGGCTTCGATCCGGCGGAGCCCGTCCATCAGCCGAAGATCAAATATCTCATGTTGATGCGGCACGAAGCGCTGGCGACGCTGCGCACCCGTTTCGAGGATGCCAGCGGCGAGCTCGTGATCGCCCGCGACGGCCAGGAGGTGCTACGGGCGAACACGGCGACGGCCGCGGGGCAAGCCGCCATCACCGCATTCTTCGAGTCGTTCATGCCGGAGGCGCTGCGCGGCCAGCCGCGTCTGCTGCAGGCGCCGGCAGGCTACCGCTTCACCGATTCGCGCTCAGGCTTCGTCTCGCTGATCAACCTCGCCAGCGTCGCCGATCTCGAACGCCGCCTCGGCGCGGCGGTCGATCCGCTGCGCTTCCGCGGCAACATCATGGTCGAGGGTCTGGCGCCCTGGGCAGAGCTCGACCTGGTCGGCCGCGACCTCACCACTTCATCGGGGCTGCGGCTCAACGTCATCAAGCGGATCGAGCGCTGCGCCGCGACCAATGTCGACCCGCAGACCGGTGCCCGTGATCTGCAACTGCCGAAGACCCTGATGTCCGCCTTCGGCCATGTCGATTGCGGGACCTATTGCCGCATCGTCGCAGGGGGCACACTGGTCGAGGGCGAGCGCCTCGAACTCGCCGAGCCGCCCGCCTCCCTCGGGATCGCCTGACGAGAAAGGGGCCCTCGCGGGCCCCTTCGTCATCGTTCAAACGCGGCTGCGTTCACTCGGGCGAGCCATCGGCCTCCGAGCCCAGCGCATCCATGACCTCGCGCGGTGAACGCCGCCGACGCGGGCGCTTGGGAGCCCCCTCCACAGCGGCCTCCGGCGCCTCACTGGCGGCAGGCTCCACAGCGACCGCCGCCGGCTCGACGGCGACGGGAACGCGCACCGGATTGGTCAGGAAGGACGGCAGCGCGGCCGCAACGTCCTCGCCCGGCTGATCGGCATCATGCGCGGCGTCGCGCTCGCGGCGAGGCCGGCGCTCGGGGCGCGGGCCACGATCGGGCCGGTCGAAACGACGCTCTCCCTGCACCGGCTGCGGCGCCAGATCCGGCTGCTCGCCTCCGACCGGAATGTCGGAGCGCGGCGCATCGGGGCGCGGCGCGTAACCGCCCTGCGGGTTCTGGCCGGCCTCCGTGCGCTCGAAGCGCCGCTCGCCATTGCGATCGTTGCGGTCGAAGCGGCGGTTGCCCTGCCGATCCTGGCCTTGCCGATCCTGGCCCTGGCGATCATTGTGGCGCGGGGGCCGGTCGAAACGCTGGCCCTCGCCGCCCTCGCCCTCCGGGCGAGCGGCATGCTGGCCATTGTAGCCGTTGCCGTTGTAGCTGCCCTGACCACCGCGCTGCTCGGGCTGCTGCGGGCCGCCCTGCTGCACCGGCTGGTCGTCGTCGCCATCCTCCTCGCCCTCGTCCGCATCCTCGTTGAAGGCGCGGTTGGGCGGGAAGCTGTGGCCGAACTGCTGGGCCATCTGCTCCTGGGCTGCGAGCAGGATGCGGTAATAATGCTCCGCATGCTGGAAGTAGTTCTCGGCGGACACAGGGTCACCCGAGGATTGAGCGTCACGCGCCAGCTGCAGGTACTTTTCAGCGACATGCTGCGCCGTACCGCGGACCTTCACGTCGGGACCGTTGGACTCGTAGCTCCGCTGCAGCGGGTTCGGCGCCTTCCGGTTACCATTGTTGTTGTTATTGTTGTTGCGGCCGCGCATGCGCCGGTTCTGACCTGGTCTCATTCGCGTGAATCTCGCGCTCTGTGCTCAAGGCAACCGTGGGAACATCATGCGCGTCCCGGCGCACAGCGGGTTGCGGCGCTGCGCCGGAGGAGATTGACCTGAAGTGGCTTTGCGCCGTTCCTGGTCTTCACGCGCTCTTTCCAAAGGGGACCCGAGGTCCCGTCAGCCGATCAGCGCCACGGCGCTTTCGGTGTCCAATCTGGCTGGTCAGTTCCGTCGATTCGCGGACATGTCCGGGGGAAGCGACCGGGGCGCCACAGACATGACCCGCGGCTCCATGCTGACGACACCAGCGTCGGCTAGGTTGGTGCATAGAGGATTTCCCCGTCCGCTCCAAGCAAAATCGCTCGAATGATCGCGCTTTTTCAGGGGAGAGCGAAGATCAGCGCGCGCGGATGACCTCCCAGATCGCGCCGCGTTGCACGAAGGCACCAGCCCGCCTCCCGCATGATCGCCGTCACATCCCCTTCCTGCCCCGCCCCGATTTCCAGCACGACGAAGCCGCCGGGCGCCAGATGGTTGCCGAGGCTGTGCGCGAAGATGCGATAGGGCTCCAGCCCATCGGCGCCGCCGTCGAGCGCCAGCAACGGATCGTGCTCACGCACCTCACGGTCGAGTCCGGCGATGTCGCGGCTCGGGATGTAAGGCGGATTCGAGAGGATGAGATCGAAGCGGGCGTCGAGCCCCTCCGTCCATCGTCCCTGGCGAAACTCGCAGCGCTCCCCGACGCCATTTGCCAGCGCATTGGCGCGGGCGATCTCGCAGGCGCCGGACGACAGATCGATGCCCAGCCCGGATGCGGCGGGACATTCGTGAAGCATTGCGATCAGGAGGCAGCCGGTCCCGGTCCCGAGGTCGAGCATCGTCAGCGGCTGGCCGCGACGCGGCCCGAGCGTAGCGAGGGCGGCCTCGATCAGGGTTTCGCTGTCGGGCCGTGGTTCGAGCGTGTCGGGGGACAGGCGGAAGGGCAGCCCCCAGAACTCGCGCTCGCCGATCACCCGCCAGAGCGGTTCGCCGGCGAGGCGCCGGATGAGGAGCGCGTCGAGACGGTCCGCGTCTTCCGGCGCCAGCGGCACCGACATGTCGGCGGAGAGCCCCGCGACCTGTTCGACCAGCCAGCGGCCCTCGAGCGCCGCATTGACGAAGCCGGCCTCGGTCAGACTCCGAACAACATCACGCCGCACCTCCCTCAGGGGAGATGCGGCGTCGAAAGAACCGGCTGCCGCGGCGGTCGCCGGGCTCAGTTGCCCTGCATCTTCTCGTTGATGCAGAAGCGCATCTTGGTGCGGATCGCCGAGCGGCTCTCGCCCGAGCCGCGCATCTCGTTCTGGCAGGCCCGACGTGCCTGCGACTGCGTCATCGCCTTGTTGATGCGGGCCGGCTGGCCGCTCGTTGCGCGCTTCAGGCCGCGCTCCATCGAACGCTCCACACGCTCCGCCGTGCCCTGGGCCTGCGCCGGCGCGGCCAGCATGCCGGCCATCAGAGCGGCGGCGGCGAAGCTCGAAAAGGTCTTGATCATCGAGGGGTCCCCCCTGTTGCACTGTCGATGCGTCAGCAACGCCGGAGGGGCGAAGAGGTTTCATCGCAGGGGGCTCGTCGCGCTTCACGCCAGCCCCTCGGTCGCCAGCAGGCGGGCCTGATGCTCGGCCGTAAGGGCGTCGATGATGTCGTCCAGCACCAGCCCCTGCATCATCTCGTCGAGTTTGTAGAGGGTGAGGTTGATGCGGTGGTCGGTAACGCGGCCTTGAGGGAAGTTGTAGGTGCGGATGCGCTCGGAACGGTCGCCGGAGCCGACCTGCGAGCGCCGGTCGGCGGAGCGTTCGGCATCCAGCCGCGTCCGCTCCATGTCGTAGAGCTTGGCGCGCAGCAGATCGTAAGCACGGGCCTTGTTCTTGTGCTGCGAGCGTTCGTCCTGCACCACGACCGCAATCCCCGTCGGGACATGGGTCAGGCGAACGGCCGATTCCGTCTTGTTGACGTGCTGGCCGCCGGCGCCGCCGGCGCGCATCGTGTCGAGACGGATGTCGGCATCGTTGAGGACGATGTCGACGTCGCCGGCGAGCGGGAGCGTCGCCACGGTGGCCGCGGAGGTGTGAATGCGGCCGCTGGTCTCGGTATCGGGCACGCGCTGGACACGATGTACGCCGGATTCGTATTTCAGCCGCGCATAGACGCCGCGGCCCGAAATCTCGGCGATGATCTCCTTGTAGCCGCCGACCGTGCCCTCGCTTTCGGACAGGATGTCGAGGCTCCAGCTCCTCTGGGCGGCATAGCGCTGATACATGCGGAACAGGTCACCGGCAAAAAGCGAGGCCTCGTCGCCGCCGGTACCGGCCCGGATCTCGAGGATGACGCCCCGCTCGTCGGCGGCATCCTTGGGCAGCAGCGCGATCAGGATCTCGCGAGCCCGGGCGTCGATCTCGGCCCGGGCGGAATCGCGCTCCTCATAAGCGAGTTCGCGCAGCTCGGCATCGGTCGCGCCATCCTCGATCAGCGCCTCGGCCTCAGCCAGCCCCGTCTGTGCCTGGCGCCAGGCGGCGATGGCGTCCACGACCGGGCCGAGCTCCGAGAGCTCGCGCGAGAGTTCGACCACCCGCGTCGCCTCGGTCGCGGTGTTGATCTCGGCGGACGCCGCGGCGTGGCGGGCGACGATGGCGTCGAGGCGGTCCTGCGGAAGCTGAAGCGACATGATGAACTCGGGCGGGAGGTGTGAAGGGCGCGGCGGGGCCAGAACGGACCGCTAGACCGGCACCTTGAATTCGGCGGCGAAGGCTGCGAGCTGCGGCCGCAGGCTGGCCGCGCCCTCTCCGGAGGCCAGCATCCAGTCGATGCGCTCCGTGAGCTTGCCGACATCGAGCGCCCGCAGCATCGCCTTGACCGGGCCGATCGACGCCGCCGACATCGAGAAGGCGCGATAGCCCAGCCCGATCAGCGCCAGCGTCTCGAGCGGCTTGCCACCCATCTCGCCGCAGACGGTGACCGGGCAGTTCGCGTCCGCCGCGGCCTCGACGATGCTGCGAAGGGCGCGCAGTGCGCCGACGCCGAGCGGATCGAACCGGTCGGCGACCCGCTTGTTCTCGCGGTCGGCCGCAAAGAGGAACTGCATCAGGTCGTTGGTGCCGATCGACAGGAAATCGGCCTCGCGCACGATCTCCGGCAACTCGAACAGCAGCGACGGCACCTCGACCATGACGCCGAGTTGCAGGCTCAGCGGCGGCACATGGCCCTGCTTGGCGAGCATCGCCTGCTCACGATCGACAATGGTGCGGGCGCGCAGGAACTCGTCCACGGTCGCGATCATGGGCAGCATGATCTTCATGTCGCGGCCCGAGCCGGCCCGCAGCAGCGCGCGGATCTGGGCGCGCAGCAGGCGCGGCTTGTCGAGGCCGATGCGGATCGCGCGCCAGCCCAGCGCCGGGTTCTCCTCCTCGACGCGCTCCATATAGGGCAGCACCTTGTCGCCGCCGATGTCGAGCGTGCGGAAGGTGACGGGGCGCCCTTGCGCCTGGTCAAGCACCGCCGTGTACAGCGCCTGCTGTTCGCTCGTCGTCGGCATGTGCTCGGCGACCATGAACTGAAGCTCGGTGCGGAACAGGCCGATGCCCGCCGCGGCCGTCGCCTCCAGATTCGGCAGATCGACGAGCAGGCCGGCGTTGATCTGCAGGACGATCGGCACCCCGTCGCGGGTGACCGCCGGCTGGCTCTTGAGCTTGCGATACTGCTCCTGCTTGCGGGCGCGCAGCCGAGCCTTGTCCTTGTAGGCGTTCTCGACGTCGGGCTGGGGCCGGATCTGGACCTCGCCGGCCTGGCCGTCGACGATGACGGCGTCGCCCGACTGGATCAGGGCGGTGGCGTTGACGATCTCGCCCACCGCCGGGATGCCGAGCGCCCGCGCGACGATCGCGATGTGGCTGGTCGGACCCCCCTCCTCCAGTACCAGCCCCCGCAGACGGGCACGGTCGTAATCGAGCAGCGCAGCCGGGCCCATGGAGCGCGCGATCAGGATCGCGTTCTCGGGCATTTCCTCGCGGGCGACGCCGTTGGCCTTGCCCACTAGGGTACGCAGCAGCCGGTTGGCGAGGTCGTCTAGATCGTGCAGGCGCTCGCGCAGATAAGGGTCCGTCTGGCGCAGCATCTTGGCGCGGGTGTCGGACTGGACGCGCTCGACCGCCGCCTCGGCCGTCAGGCCCGTCAGCACGACCTCGCGCATGCGGCGCAGCCAGCCCTGGTCATGGGCAAACATGCGGAAGGTTTCGAGCACCTCGCGATGCTCGCCGATATGGGCGACGTCGCCGCGCTCGATCAACTCGTCGATCGAGGCGCGCATCTCCGCGATGGCGGCTTCAAGACGCTGCACCTCGGCGGCCGGGTTCTCGGCGATGAGATTGGTGATCGCCACGCGCGGCTCGTGCAGCACGGCGTGTCCCAGGCCGACGCCGTCCGCCAGCGAAACGCCGACGCCATGGATCGGGCGGTCCAGGCCGATCGAGGCGCCGGGCCGGGCCAGAGACTTCAACCCGCCGGCGGCGATCATCTCCGCCATGATCATGGCGGTGGTCTGGAGCGACTCGACCTCTTCGTCGCTGTAGAGGCGCGAGGCGCGGTTCTGGATGACGAGCACACCCATCACCGCACCGCCCCGCAGGATCGGCACGCCGAGGAAGGAGCGGTAGATCTCTTCACCCGTCTCCGGCCGGTAGGAGAAGGCCGGATGGTTCTGGGCGTCCGAGAGCGCGAGCGGCTCCGCCTCACGCGCGATCAGGCCGACAAGGCCCTCGCCGGCGCGCATGGTGGTGAGATGCACCGCCTCGCGGTTGAGACCTTCGGTGGCGTAGAGCTCGAGCGAGCCGTCCTCACGCAGCACATAGACGGAGCAGACTTCGGCGACGAGGTTGGCGGCGATGAGGACGACGAGCCGGTCCAGCCGCTCCTGCGGGCTGATCGACGCCGCCATGACCTCGCGAAGGCGGCGCAGCAGAACGCCCGATCCTCCGAGAGCGCCTCGCATCGATTGTTCGTCCTCCGCCTGCCCGGACTTCCAGGCCGCCTTGCATTGCAGACCTGACACCTGTCATGGCCGAGTCGCAAGCGCTCCCGCCTCGGGCGCCTTCTAGCCACCCGGGGCGGTCTTGGGCAAGGGCCGCGGCGGCGATGGCGCGGAATGGTTGTAGGGACCGCCGCTCGAGCGGATGTCAGCTGCGCGGCTGGGGACCGGCTGGAGCGCTGCCCCGCAGGCCGACCGGACCAAGCTTGCGCGCCGGGACACCTCCTGCGGAGCGCGGCTTCTGCGGCGGCTTGCGCGATCCGGATCGCCCCTGGGGGCTCTTCGCGGATTTATCCGAGCCTGGCACGATCTCGGGCTCCAGCGGCGCTGCACCCGACAGGACGGCGAGATAACTTCGTGTCCACCAGCCGATATCGGTCGCGGCAATGGTGCCATAGAGCTTCTCAAACCGCCGGACTCGCTCGGATTTCGGCATGGCCAGCGCGGTGCGGATCGCCTCCGCGACCTCGTGCGTATCGAAGGGATTGACGATCAGAGCCTCGCCCATCTGATGCGCCGCGCCCGCGAACCGCGACAATACGAGCACGCCGGGATCGGCCGGGTCCTGCGCCGCCACATACTCCTTGGCAACGAGGTTCATGCCGTCGCGCATCGGGGTGACGAGGCCGACCTGCGCGCGCCGGTAGAAGCCCGCCAGCGCATTGCGAGAGTAGGCCTTCTTGACCACGCGGATCGGCGTCCAGTCGAATTCACCGAGCGCCGCGTTGAGGCGCCCCGCGACCTCATCGGACTGGCGGTCGAGTTCCGCATATTCGGGCACGTCCGAACGCGAGGGCGGCGCGATCTGCAACAGACCGACGCGGCCGCGCTGATCGGGATGGGTGCGCAGGAAATGCCCGAAGGCCTCGAGCCGCTGGACGATGCCCTTCGAATAGTCGAGCCGGTCCACCCCGACCACGAGCTTGCGTTCACCCAGCGACTGGCGCGTCGCCCTGAGCGGCGTCGTCGCCGAGCGGACCGAGGCCGCCGCGAGTTTGCGGAAAGACTCGACGTCGATACCGATCGGGAAGGCCTGCACCTGCGTCTGCCGGCGGCCGACGCGCAAGCGCGAGCCGTTGATGCTCGCGCCGCACATGGCGACGAGGCAGCCCATCAGATTGGCGACATCGGTTTGCGTCTGCAGCCCCACGAGGTCGTAGGCCGCGACCGTGCTGGCGAGCGTCGATGCAAAGGGCAGCGCCCCGAACACTTCCGCCGGCGGCCAGGGGATATGGTGAAAATAGCCGATGCGGTTGCCGACCCCACGGCGACGCAGTTCCGCTGCCAGGGGAATCAAATGGTAGTCGTGGATCCAGATGATATCGTCAGGACGCAGGAGACCGATCAGCGCCTTAGCGAAGCGGCGATTGACCGCGAGGTAGCCGGCATAATCCGTCCGCGAAAACTCGGTGAGGCCGAGCCGGTAGTGCATCAGTGGCCAGAGCGCGCGGTTCGAGAAGCCGAGATAATAGGACTGGCGCTCGGCTTCCGTCAGATCCGTCACCGCGTAGGTGACATTGCCACGCTCCACCACATCGGGCGCGCTGGTCGCTTCCCTGACATTTCCACTCCAGCCGAACCAGAGGCCGCCCTGCTTCTCCAGCGCCTCGCGCAGCGCCACCGCCAAACCGCCGGCGGCGGCTTTCTCGTTCCGCTCGGGGATGGTGACACGGTTCGAGACGATGACGAGGCGCATGGTGGCGATGGTCTCCTGTGGCTGTATACCCGCGATCGCAGCGATCCGATTTTAGGCGGGGGAGCAGGAACAGAACGCCTGCCGCGGCGTAATGTTTCGATTGCGCGGCACCGGATTTCGGCGTCCGAGCGGCGAAGCTGTGAGCAGAAGAAGGCAGGACCATCCACGAAATGTCAAATTCCGATGCTGAGTAGGCGCGCATTCCGCGTCGTATTGCCGGTGTCCGTAGAAATCTAAAAAGTCCACGTTCCGTTCAAAAGCTCTTGATTTCAAACAGGCTATTGTCATGAACTTGACACAAACCGGGAATGAACCGCCCCTCGACGATTGGGCCCGGGACGAGCGCGCCATCGCGCTGTTCCTCGACTTCGACGGAACCCTGGTCGAGATCGCTCCCTCACCTGCCGATGTGCGGCTCGACCGCCGGGTGCCGGCCGCGCTCGACCGCCTGCGCGGCCATCTCTCGGGTGCGCTTGCGCTGGTGTCAGGTCGGCCGATTTCCTTTCTCGACACGGTGCTGGCGCCGTACCGCTTCGACACCGCCGCGCTGCACGGCGCCGACATCCGCTGCGGGGACGAGGTGCTGACCCAGGCTGCCGCTTCCACCGAAATGCGGCAGGCGGTGCGCGATCTCGTCCGCTTCGCCAACAGCCATGTCGGCATCATCGTCGAGGACAAGGACCTCTCCGTCGCCCTGCACTGGCGCCTGGCCCCTCAAGTCCATGACGAGGCTCTGGATCTGATGCGCGCGCTCGCCGAGCGGATGGGCCCGCTCGTCCGGCTGCAGGAGGGCAAGGCCGTCGCCGAGCTCGTGCCGGCGAGCGCCAGCAAAGGCACAGCCATCGCCCAACTGATGCAGACCGCGCCCTATGCCGGGCGCGTGCCCGTCTTCATCGGCGACGACGTCACCGACGAGCACGGCTTCGAGGCGGTCAATGCGCTGGGTGGCCTCTCCATCCGCATCGGCGATGGCGAGACACTGGCGCCGCTGCGCCTGCCCTCGCCGACCGCGCTGCGTGCCATTCTGCTCAACGCGGCCGAAACCGGCCGCCTGACGGCTTCCAGCTTCTATCAGGGATAACCATGACTGTTTCGACGATGCCCGCGGGGCCCCACTCGGCCTCGCTCGACCTCGGCGTGATCGGCAACTGCTCGATCGCCGCTCTCATCGACCGGCGCGCCCGGATCGTCTGGGGCTGTTTCCCGCGGTTCGACCGCGACCCTGTGTTCTGTGCGCTGATCGACAATCAGGCGGAGGATGGTGACGCGATGCCGCGCAAGGGCGTCTTCGCGATCGAACTCGTCGGCATGACGCGCTGCGAGCAGACGTACCTCGACAACACCGCGATCCTGTCCTCCGTCTTGTCCGACGATCACGGCAATGCCATCGAGATTCTCGATTTCGCGCCCCGCTTCGTCCGCTACGAGCGCTTCTTCCGGCCACCGCAAATCGTCCGGCGCGTGCGTCGCGTCTCAGGACGGCCGCGCATCCGTGTCATCGTGAAGCCCGCGCTCGGCATCGGCGAGGAGCCTGACGAGATCACGCGCGGCTCCAACCATGTGCGGTTCGTCGGCGCCGACCAGACGATCCGGCTGACGACGGACGCCCCCATCTCCTATGTCGTGGACGGCGTACCCTTCGCGGTGGAGCGGCCCTATTCCTTCTTCATCGGCTCTGACGAAGCCTTACGCGCCGAGATCGAGGAGACCTCGCGCGAGTTTCTCGACAAGACGACAGACTATTGGCGCGACTGGGTGCGCTCGCTCTCGCTGCCCTTCGAATACCAGCGCGAGGTGATCCGCGCTGCGATCACGCTGAAGCTTTGCGCCTTCGAGGAAACCGGCGCCATCGTCGCCGCGCTTACAACCTCGATCCCGGAGGCGCCGGGCACCCAGCGCAACTGGGACTACCGCTTCTGCTGGCTGCGGGATGCCTATTTCGTCGTCCATGCCCTCAACCGACTCGGCACGACCAGGACGATGGAGGATTATCTCAACTTCATCACCAACATCGTCGACAGCTTCACCGAGAGCGGCGCCGATCATCTGCCGCCGCTCTATCCGATCACGCGGGGCGGGTCGCTGCGCGAATTCGAGGCCGCGACCCTATCGGGCTATCGCGGCCATCAGCCGGTGCGGTTCGGCAATGGCGCGGCGATCCAGATCCAGAACGACGGCTATGGCGCCGTCGTGCTCGCGGCGACGCATGCGTTCTTCGACCAGCGCCTGATCCAGCCCGGCAAGGAATCCCTGTTCGGCCAGCTCGAGCGGATGGGACAACTGGCCGTCACCTCTTTCGACAAGCCCGATGCGGGGCCCTGGGAACTGCGCGAGAAGGAGGCGGTGCATTCCTTCTCGAGCGTGATGTGCTGGGCAGCCTGCGACCGGCTCGCCCGCATCGCGGCGACGCTCGGTCGCGCCGACCGCAGCGATTACTGGGAGGGCGAGGCGACGCGCCTCAAGAGCGTGATCCTCGACAACATCTGGAACGCGCAGAAGGGCCACCTCGTCTCGACCTTCGGCGGGGAGGATCTCGACGCGACGCTGCTGCTCTTCGCCGAGCTCGGCTTCCTCAAGGCGGACGACCCGCGCTACGTCGCGACCGTGGAGGCGATCGGCCGGGATCTGACGCGCGGCGATCTGCTGCTGCGCTACGCGACGCAGGATGATTTCGGCTTCATGCACACCGGCTTCCTGATCTGCGCCTTCTGGTATGTCGATGCGCTGCACGCGATCGGCCGGCGCGAGGAGGCGAAGGCCCTGTTCGGCCGCATCCTGCAGCGGCGCAACAGCTTCGGCCTGCTGTCGGAGGACGCCGATCTGGAGACGGGCGAACTCTGGGGCAACTTCCCCCAGACCTATTCCCATGTCGGGATGATCAACTCGGCCATGCGGCTGAGCCGCAACTGGGAAGAAGCATTCTGACGGCAGTCGCGCGGTCCGACGCCGTCATGCTCGGGCTTGTCCCGAGCATCCACCTCTTGAACACCGTGCTCAACCCGCGACGCAGTGGATGGTCGCCACAAGGGCGACCATGACGACGGAGCGGGGCCGGCCGGCCTCACTCCATCAGCTTCGCAGCGCGCATCACCGACAGGGCCAGAACCTGCGCGGCGGGCACGAAGCTCTCGACCTCGAGGAACTCGTCGGGCGTATGCGCCATGCCGCCGATGGGGCCGACGCTGCAGAGCGTCGGGCAGCCCTGTGCCGCGGTGAAGCCGGAATCGGCGCAGCCGCCGGTGAACTCGGCGATGGTGGCGATGCCGAAGCCGGCCGCCGCGTCGCGATAGGTTTCGAACAGCTTCTGCGAGTCCGGGGTGCCCTCCAGTGGCAGGAACTCGCCCTTGATGGTCAGGGCGGCCGATGTCCCCACGACAACCGGCGTCTCGACGATGGCGCGGATGGCCTCGACCAGTTCGGCCCGCTGGGCCGCGGTGACGTAGCGCAGGTCGATCTCGCACCAGGCATGGGGCGCGACCGTGTTGACGGTCTGGCCGCCGCCGATCAGCCCGACATTGACCGTGATGCCCTTCTCCAGATCGGTGAGGCCTTGGAGCTTCGGGATCTTGTGGCCGAGATCGACGATGGCCGAAGCGCCCTTCTCGTAGTTCGCACCGGAATGGGCCGGCTTGCCGGCGAATTCCGCGCGCATGAAGACGCCGCCCTTGCGGCCGCTGGTGACCGATTGCCGCCGGTCCTTCGCGAAGTCGCTGCCGGCCGGTAGGCGGCTGGGCTCGGCATTGAAGACGCAGCGCGATTCCCGCGCCGCCGCCTCGATCACCGGGCGCGAGGAGGGCGAGCCGATCTCTTCGTCGCTCGTCGTCAGCATCGTCAGCGGTGCGGAGAGGCCGCCGCATTCGGCGAAGGCTGCGGCGACGAAGGCCTCGATCACGAGGCCGGCCTTCATGTCGGCGACGCCCGGCCCATAGGCCCGGCCATCCTGGATCGAGAACGGCCGGCGCGTCGGCTCGCCTTTCGGGAAGACGGTGTCGCGATGGCCGAGCAGCAGCACCGGGCGCTGGTCGTTGGCGGTGGGATTCGGCAGGCGCGCCTTGACCGCATCGCCATAGCGTCCATCGGGAATGATCTCGACTGCGAGACCGTTGCGCTCGTGGAAGCGCGCGAGTACCTGCCCGGCGCGATCGACGCCCTCCTTGTCGTAGGAGCCGGAATCGGTGTCGACCAGTTCGCGCAGGAGCGCGACCATCGCCTCCTTGCGCTCGGCGAGCCAGGCCACGACCTTGGCTTCTTCCGGAGTCATCGTGCTCATCGCTGCTCTCATGGTTCCGTATGGGACAGGTTGTGCAGCATAGCGATGCCAAAGCGGGCCGGGTAGCGCTGCGCGGAGGGCGATCCCGCGCAAAAATGGAGATCGACAACGCGGTTCCCGCAAGGGAACCACGCCCAGCCGCCACCGTTATCACCCGGGCCCGCAGGTCGGGTCGGGGGGACTTCCATGACGCTGTTCAGCCGTCTGCTTTACACGGTGATTGCCTTCACGCTGCTGGCGGCGGCGATCCTGCTCATCGCCGTCGCCGTCTGGCGCACAGCGACGGGCTTCTGGACCGGCGAAAATGCTTTGGGGTCGATGCTCGACGGCATCAGCCTGATCATCATCGCGGTGGCGGTCGCCGATGTCGGCAAGTTCCTTTTCGAGGAGGAGGTTCTGTCAGACCGGGAGTTGCGGCGTCCGGCCGAGGCGCGTGGGTCGCTGACCAAGTTCATGACCATCATCATCATCGCACTGCATCTCGAGGCTCTCGTGCTGATCGCCAAGACCTCACGCGAGACGATGGGCGACATCGTCTATCCGGGGCTGCTGGTGTTTCTCGCGGCGACGGCGATGGTCGGGCTCGGCCTGTTCCAGAAGCTCAGCCAGAACGCCACGGCCGTGGTGCCGCCGGACCGGACCGGCGGCGAGCGCGACGAGCCGCAGCTTCGCGCGGCAGCCACCGAAACCTGACGGCAGGCTCAGCCCTCCGGCTCAAGCAGCATCAGGTCCGTGTCGTCCGGCCTCGCGCCGGCCGCCGTCAGCATGGCGTGGATCTGGCCGCGATGATGGGTCTGATGGTTGAAGAGATGGACGACCAGCAGCGCGCGGGGCTTGCGCATTTCGCACTGCGTCGCGCCGGAGAACCAGACCATGTCGTCGGCCAGCCATTCGGGAGACAGCCCGCGCGCCCACTCCAGGATCGTGACGTCGAAGGCCTGCCGCTGCGCGACGAGGTCGGCCCAGTCCGCGACGAGGTCGGCGGATTCGTGGATGCGGTGGGTCGGCTTCGGTGTGCCGGCGAAGCGCGAAAGCCACATCCGGTCGGCCCAGAGCAGATGGCAGAGCGTGCCGTGGATCGAATTGAAGAAGGCGCCGCGATCCTGCCGGCGGGCTGCGTCGTCCAGCGTGGCGGCAGCGGTCAGGAGGCTCTCGTTCTGCCAGACGTTGTAGCGCGCCATCGTCCGCACATAGGCCGTGTCGATCACTGCCGCCTCCGCTCAGATGACGTTGGTTTCCAAGAGCGGCCGGCCCTCGACGATCCGCTCATGGCCGAGATCGCTGAGATCGAGGGTGCGATAGCCGCCATGCAGGATGTGCTCGGCGAGACCGCGCCCGACCGCCGGCGCCTGCTGCAGACCATGACCCGAAAATCCGTTGGCGAGGTAGAGCCCCGCAAGGCTGACCGCAGGGCCGACGATGGCGTTGTGGTCGAGTTCGTTCATGTCATAGGGGCCGGCCCAGGCGCGGCCGGGCCTGATCTGCTCGAAGGCCGGAATGCGGTGGGCGAGCGCCGGCCAGACGACCTCCTCGAAGAAGCCCCAGTCGACATCCTCGACATCCGCCTCGGTCTCGATCCACTCCCGGTCCTGCTCGGGCGTCAGCGGCGAGCAACTGCCGATGAAGAGCTGGCCGTCGGTGCTGCGCTTGCCTTCCGGCCGGCACCAGGAGCCGCTGCGGTCGATCAGCAGCGGGCAATTGTCGACCTCACCCTTGCAGAAGAAGGAGAAGACATAGCGTTTCATCGAGCGCACCGGGATGGTCACGCCGGCGGTGGCGGCGAGGCGGGCGCCATGCGTGCCGGAGGCATTGACTGCCGCGCCGCAGGCGATGCGGCTGCCGTCAGCGAGTTCGACGGCGGCGATGCGGCGGTTTCCGACGATGTACCGGGCCACCTCGCCCTGGCGGTACTCGACGCCCAAGGACCGCGCCTTCTTGCGAAATGCTTGCAACAAGGCCCAGCCGTCGAACCAGCCCTCGCCGCTCACGCCAAAGCTGCCACAGGCGATATCGTCGGTGTTCATCCAGGGAAATTTGCTGCGCAGCATGGGCGCAGCATAAAGCGCAATATCGGCGCCCTCAGTGGCCTGCAGCGCCTGGTTGGCGGCGAGCACGGGAGCCCCCTCCTCGCCCGCCAGATAGAGATAGCCGCCCTCGTGCAGATCGATCACCGGTGCCTCGCCATCGACGGCCAGATGGGCGCCGATGTTGCGCAGGAAATCGATGCCGTGCAGCGAGATCCGGATGTTCACCGCGCTCGAATATTGCTGGCGGATCGAGGCGGCCGACAGCGCCGAGGCGGCGTAGCGATAGGTCGGGTCCTTCTCGACGACAATGACCCGGCCCCTGAAACCCGGATCGGCGGCGAGGTGATAGGCGACCGAGGAGCCGAGGGCACCACCGCCGCAGATGACGACGTCGGCGGATTCGGACGAAGACGACATGGCGGGTCCCGAGTCAGAGACGGGTGCGCGCTGCGACCCGGTTGATGAACGCTGCGCATGAATGGCGCGGCCGGCGAAACTTGTCGAGTCAGCTCGCCATCTCGCACTCGGCAAGCAGCCAGTCGCGGAAGGCCACGACCGCCGGCAGTTCCGCACGGGTCTCCGGGTAGACGAGGTAATAGCCTTCCGTCCCAGTGACCGGGCGATCGAAGGGGATGACCAGCGAGCCGGAGCGCAGTTCCTCCTCGACCAGGAAACGCGGCACGATGGCGAGGCCCAGACCGGCGACGGCTGCCTGCGACACCATGGCGAACTGCTCGAAGCGTGGCCCCATCAGCGCCCGCTGCGGTGGCAGCCCCTGCTGCTCGAGCCAGTTGGCCCAGGCGCGCGGCCGCGTCGACTGCTGCAGCAGCGAGCCCCTGAGCATGTCGGCGGGTTCTTTGAGGTCCAGGCGCGCCACCAGCCCTGGCGCGGCGACGGGCACGATCTCCTCGCCCATCAGCCGGTGCAGCCGCGCGCCGGGCCAGACCGGATCGCCGAAATGGATCGCCGCGTCGAGCGGCTCGCGCGCGAAGTCGAAAGGCACGAGCTTCGTGGTGAAATTGATGGTGATGCCGGGATGCGCCTCGGTGAAGCGCGGCAGGCGCGGGATCAGCCAGCGTGTGCCGAAGGTCGGGAGAATGGCGAGGTTCAGCACACCGCCGGCCCCTCGAAAGGCCATGGTCGAGACGGTGGCCGCCGCCAGCCGCGAGAGCCCGTCCCGGATTTCGGCGGCGTAGGCGGCGCCGGCTGACGTCAGCGCGACGCGCTGCCTCGCGCGCTGGAACAGGGCCACCCCCAGCACCGTCTCGAGATGCGCGACCTGCCGGCTGACGGCGCCCTGGGTCAGGTTCAGTTCCTCCGCCGCGCGGGTGAAACTGCCATGGCGTGCCGCGGCCTCGAAGGCCGCCAGCGCGGACAGCGACGGCACGGTGAGGCGGCCCGGAACGATCTCAGGGTTCATGATCTCTTCTCATCAAGTCGTGAGAACATATCGGTTGCCCGGATCGGGCGTAAGAGGGCATTCTCGGCAGCCTGAAATCCATCCGGCCGAACCGCGCCCAGGACCTATCATGACCTCTCCTCTCCCCCAGGACGCACTCGCGCTGCTCAAGCGGCTCGGCGTCACGGATGCCGCCTTCGCCGCCACCGGCCTCGCCGCCCGCTCGCCCATCACGGGCGAGAGCGTCGCGACGCTGCGGGAGACGAGCGCGGCCGAGGCCTCGGCCGCCATCGGCCGGGCGCACGCCGCCTTCCTGGCCTGGCGCAAGGTGCCGGCGCCGCGGCGTGGCGAGTTCGTGCGCCTGCTCGGCGAGGAACTGCGGGCTGCCAAGGACGATCTCGGCCTGCTGGTGACGATGGAAGCCGGCAAGGTGACGTCGGAGGGCCTCGGCGAGGTCCAGGAGATGATTGATATCTGCGACTTCGCCGTCGGCCTGTCGCGCCAGCTCTACGGCCTGACGATCGCGACCGAACGGCCCAACCACCGCATGATGGAAACGTGGCATCCGCTCGGCGTCTGCGGCGTGATCTCAGCCTTCAACTTCCCCGTCGCCGTCTGGTCCTGGAACGCGGCGCTCGCCTTCGTCTGCGGCGACAGCGTCGTCTGGAAGCCCTCCGAGAAGACCCCGCTGACCGCACTCGCGGTTCAGGCGATCGTCCAGAAGACCATGAAGCGCTTCGGCCCCGAAGCGCCGGCAGGCCTGTCGGAGGTGCTGATCGGCGGTCGCGAGATCGGCGACATTCTCGTGCAGGATCACCGTGTCCCGGTCGTCTCGGCCACGGGCTCGACCCGGATGGGTCAGGAGGTCGGCCAGAAGGTCGCCGCCCGCTTCGCCCGCGCCATTCTCGAACTCGGCGGCAACAATGCCGCGATCGTCGCGCCCTCGGCCGATCTCGACCTCGCGCTGCGCGGGATCGCGTTCGCGGCCATGGGCACGGCCGGCCAGCGCTGCACCACGCTGCGCCGCCTGATCGTGCATGAGAGCGTCTATGACGCGCTGATCCCCAAGCTCATCAAGGTCTATGCCAGCGTGAAGATCGGCGATCCGCGCGAAGCGGGCGTTCTGGTCGGCCCGCTGGTCGACGAGGCCGCCTTCAAGGGCATGCAGGCCGCACTCTCGGAGGCGAAGGCCGCCGGCGGCACCGTGCATGGCGGCGAGCGCGTCACCGTGGGAACGGGGGGCTTCTATGTCCGCCCGGCAATCGTCGAGATGCCCCAGCAGACCGGCCCGGTCGCCCGCGAAACCTTCGCGCCGATCCTTTACGTCATGAAGTACAAGACGCTGGACGAGGCGATCGCGATCCAGAACGCCGTCGGCGCCGGGTTGTCCTCCTCGATCTTCACGCTCGACATGCGCGAGGCCGAGACCTTCATCTCGAGCGAGGGCTCGGATTGCGGCATCGCCAACGTCAATATCGGCCCGTCCGGCGCCGAGATCGGCGGGGCCTTCGGCGGCGAGAAGGAAACCGGCGGCGGCCGCGAGGCCGGCTCCGACGCCTGGAAGGCCTATATGCGCCGGGCCACGAATACGCTCAATTACGGCACGACATTGCCGCTGGCGCAGGGCGTCAGCTTCGATGTGGATGCGTGAGCGATAGGCTGTAAACTCCAGCGAGAATATCCGCGCCGTCATCCCGGCCGGAGCGAAGCGCAGAGCCGGGATCCATGCCTGAACCGTTCCGGCATGGATCCCGGGTCTCCCTCCGGTCGCCCGGGATGACGTCCACACAGAACCAAGGGAGCAGATTACCATGGCCGAAGCCGCCCGCAGCCACAGCACCAGCCACAAGCTGGCCGAATTCACCTGGGACGACGCCTTCCTGCTCGACGAGCAGCTGACCGAGGATGAGCGCCTGATCCGCGACACGGCGCGGGCCTATGCGCAGGAGAAGCTGCAGCCGCGCGTGGCGGAAGCCTATCTCGAGGAGAAGACCGACCGCGCCATCTTCAACGAGATGGGCGAACTCGGCCTTCTCGGCGTGACCGTGCCGGAGGAGTATGGCTGCGCCGGCGCCAACTACGTCTCCTACGGGCTGGTCGCTCGCGAGGTCGAGCGGATCGATTCCGGCTATCGCTCGATGATGTCGGTGCAGTCCTCGCTGGTGATGTACCCGATCTACGCCTATGGCGACGAGACCCAGCGCAAGAAGTACCTGCCCAAGCTCGGCTCGGGCGAGTGGGTCGGCTGCTTCGGCCTGACCGAGCCCGATGCCGGCTCCGACCCGGCCGGGATGAAGACCCGCGCCGAGAAGGTTGCCGACGGCTATCGCCTCACCGGCTCGAAGATGTGGATCTCGAACTCGCCGATCGCCGACGTCTTCGTCGTCTGGGCGAAGTCGGCCGCGCATGACAACCAGATCCGCGGCTTCATCCTCGAGAAGGGCATGAAGGGGCTCTCGGCCCCGAAGATCGGCGGCAAGCTCAGCCTGCGCGCCTCGATCACCGGCGAGATCGTCATGGACGGCGTGATCGTGCCGGAAGAGAACCTGCTGCCCAACGTCTCCGGCCTTAAAGGCCCGTTCGGCTGCCTCAACCGGGCGCGCTACGGCATTTCCTGGGGCGTGATGGGCGCGGCCGAGGACTGCTTCCACCGCGCGCGCCAGTACGGGCTCGACCGCAAGCAGTTCAACAAGCCGCTCGCCCAGACGCAGCTCTACCAGAAGAAGCTCGCGGACATGCTGACCGAGATCACGCTCGGCCTGCAGGGCTCGCTTCGCGTCGGCCGGCTGATGGACGACGGCAAGATGGCCCCGGAGATGATCAGCCTGGTCAAGCGCAACAATTGCGGCAAGGCGCTCGACATCGCCCGCCAGGCCCGCGACATGCACGGCGGCAACGGCATCCAGATCGAGTACCATGTGATGCGCCATGCGGCGAACCTCGAGACGGTGAACACCTATGAGGGCACGCATGACGTCCACGCGCTGATCCTCGGGCGGGCCGTCACCGGGCTGCAGGCGTTTTTCTGAGCGTGTCCGGCAGCCGTCATGCCCGGGCTTGACCCGGGCATCTCGTCCCGCGTGAACTTCCCCGGAGATGGTCGGGTCAAGCCCGACCATGACGTCGAGCCAAAGGCGCCATGACCGTCACCCCTCCCCTCGCCGGCCTGCGCGTCCTCGAACTCGCGCGTATCCTCGCCGGGCCCTGGGTCGGCCAGGTGCTGGCCGATCTCGGCGCCGATGTCGTCAAGGTCGAGGCGCCCGAGGGCGACGACACCCGCAAATGGGGGCCGCCCTTCGTCGAGGGCGCGGGCGAGGAGCATCTCTCGGCCGCCTATTTCCACTCCGCCAATCGCGGCAAGCGCTCGATCACCGCCGATTTCCGGACACCCGAGGGCCAGGCGCTGGTGCGCAGGCTCGCGGCCCATGCCGATGTCGTGGTCGAGAACTTCAAGGTCGGGGGCTTACAGAAATACGGGCTCGACGCGGCCTCGCTGCGAGCCGCCTATCCGCGGCTGATCTACTGCTCGGTCACGGGCTTCGGCCAGACCGGCCCCTACGCGCCGCGCGCCGGCTACGACTTCCTCGTCCAGGGCATGGGCGGCGTGATGTCGCTGACCGGCGAGCCGGCGGGCGCGCCGATGAAGGCGGCCTATGCGACGGCGGATATCTATACCGGACTCTACGCCACGATCGGCATCCTCTCGGCGCTGCGCCGGCGCGACGCCACCGGAGAGGGTGCGACGCTCGACATGGCGCTGCTCGACAGCCAGATCGCCGTGCTGGGCAATCAGGCGCTGAACTATCTCGTCTCGGGCAACCTGCCGCCGCGGCTGGGCAACGCGCATCCGAACATCGTGCCGTATGATGTGTTTCCCGTTGCGGACGGGCACATTATCATCGCGACCGGCAACGACGGTCAGTGGCGCAAGCTCTGCGAGGTGCTGGGCGAGGCAGGCCTGGCGGACGACCCGGCCTATGTCGACAACCGGTCGCGGGTGAAGAACCGCGTCGCGCTAACGGAGCGGCTGCACATCCTTTGCCAGCGGTACACCAAGGCCGATCTGCTCGCCGCGCTCGAAAAGGTCGGGGTACCAGCCGGCCCGATCAATGCCGTCGACGAGGTCTTCGCCGACCCGCAGGTGGTGGCGCGCGGGGTACGCGTCGATCTGAAGAGCGCCGAGGCGAAGGGCGGCGCGATCCCGACTGTCGCCTCCCCGATCGTCATGGACGGAGTCCGGCAGGTCTCGCCGCGTCCGAGCCCGCGCCTCGGCGAGCATGCCGACGAGGTGTTGAACGACCCGGCCTGGGGCGGGCGCCTCGGATAATGTGACGTACACGGCCCTCGATTTGAGGAGCCGCGAGAGGAATGTGGCTATGGCACTACGCACCGGCGGGCAGATCCTCGTCGACCAACTCCTGATCCATGGCGCGACCGACGCGTTCTGCGTGCCCGGCGAGAGCTATCTCGCCGTGCTCGACGCGCTGCACGACGCCAAGTTGAGGGTCACGATCTGCCGGGCCGAGGGCGGCGCCTGCATGATGGCCGAAGCCGCCGGCAAGCTGACGGGAAAGCCCGGCATCTGCTTCGTCACCCGCGGGCCGGGCGCCACCAACGCATCGCCCGGCGTCCATATCGCGCATCAGGATTCGACGCCGCTGATCCTGTTCGTCGGCCAGATCGACCGCTCGATGCGCGAGCGCGAGGCCTTCCAGGAACTCGACTACCGCGCCGTCTTCGGCACCATGACGAAATGGGCGACCGAGATCGACCAGGCCGAGCGCATTCCCGAGATCATCAGCCGCGCTTTCCATGTGGCCACCTCGGGCCGGCCCGGCCCGGTGGTGATCGCGCTGCCAGAGGACATGCTGACCGACGTCGTCGAAGCGGTCGATGCCGAGCCCTATCAGGTGACGGAGACCCACCCGTCGCTGCTGCAGACGATCGACCTGCAGAAGCGGCTCTGGGCGGCGAAATCGCCGGTCGCGATCCTCGGCGGCTCGCGCTGGGACCCGCAGGCGATCGCGCGCTTCCAGCGCTTCGCCGAGCGTTTCGACCTGCCCGTCGCCGTCTCCTTCCGGCGGCAGATGCTGTTCCCGGCCGACCACCCGAACTTCGCCGGCGATCTCGGCATCGGCCCCAATCCGAAGCTGCTGGCACGGATCAAGGAGAGCGACCTCGTCCTCCTCGTCGGTGGGCGGCTTTCGGAGATGCCGAGCCAGTCCTACTCGCTCTTCGGCATTCCCAATCCCGGCCGACCGCTGGTGCATGTCCATCCCGATCCGGAGGAACTGGGACGCGTTTACCGCCCGACGCTGGCGATCAACGCCTCGCCCACCGCTTTCTGCGCCGCGCTGGAGACGGTGCATCCCCCGCAGCAGATCCCCTGGGCCGGTGCCGCGGCTGCGGCGCATGAAGCCTATCTCGGCTGGAGCGAGCAGCCGGCGCCGGTCGCCGGCACGTTCCATCCCGGCGAGATGGTGCGCTGGCTGCGCAACCACCTGCCGGACGATGCGATCCTCTGCAACGGCGCCGGCAATTACGCGACCTGGGTGCACCGCTTCCACCGCTTCACCAAGTTCGCGACGCAGCTGGCCCCCACCTCGGGCTCGATGGGCTATGGCGTGCCGGCAGCGATCGGCGCCAAGCGGCTCTATCCGGAGCGCACGGTCGTGGCCTTCGCCGGCGATGGCTGCTTCCTGATGAACGGGCAGGATTTCGCCACCGCGGTTCAGTACGACCTGCCGGTCATCGTCATCGTCGTCGACAACGGCATGTACGGCACCATCCGGATGCATCAGGAGCGGGAGTATCCGGGCCGCGTGTCGGCGACGACGCTGAAGAATCCGGACTTCGCGGCGTATGCGCGTGCGTTTGGCGGGCATGGCGAGCGCGTCGAGACGACCGCGGAATTCGGCCCTGCCTTCGAGCGGGCGCAGGCCTCCGGCAAGCCTGCCATCATCCACTGTCTGCTCGATCCCGAGGCGATCACGCCGGCCCGCTCGCTCTCCACCATCCGGGCAGAGGCGCTGGCGGCGAAGGGCTGACCGAGCGCTCCGACTGCCGCGCCGAAAATGTTAACCGCTTCGGTGAACCGGGGCTGAACCTTTTGCGACCATTGCTCGTTGATCAGCCGATTGACGGAGGATGGTGCGATGACGGCGCGGCGAGCGACGATGGTGGGGCTGGTGGCCGTGATGGCGGCGGCGGGAGCGCCGGCGCAGGCGGCCAACATCTTCGAGGAGCTGGGCCGCGCCATCTTCGGCGGCGGCCAGCGCCTGCGCGCGACGCCGATCTACGAATATGACGAGCCGCGACAGCAGACGCCCCGCCAGAAGGCACCCGAGGTCTCGTCCAAGCCGAAGCCGCCGGTCGTTCAGCTCGATCCATCCTCGGACCCGAACTGGTATCTGAAGGACCCGACCCTGCGGCGCGGCGACATCGTCGTCACCGCGCAGGGCGTGATGGTCTATCAGGGCGGACGCGGCGGCGACGGTCGGCGCAGCGACTTCACCGCCCTCAGCGCCGGCAAGGACAGCAAGGGCTGGAAGGCCCAGCTCGAGACCGCCGCGGCGGGCGGACGCAGCTTCTTCGAGGGCGCCACCGCCCCGCCGAAGCCGGCGATCACCGCGCAGGCCGAAGCGAAAGCGCCCTGATCGACGCAAGACGCCTCAGACGAGGCGCGCGGCAACCAGCTTGCGCAGTGCGCGCAGGTCCTTGACGAAGCCGCGGATGCCCTCCGCCAGCTTTTCCGTCGCCATCGCATCTTCATTGAGCGCAAAGCGGAAAGCCTTCTCGTCGAGATGAAGACGAGCCGGCGCCTCACGCGGCGCATCGGGAGAGAGCTTGCGCGGAAGGTCGCCCGTCGCGGCGGCCAGCTCGTCGAGCAGGGCCGGGCCGATTGTCAACCGGTCGAAGCCGGCCAACGCCTCGATCTCGCCGGTGTTGCGGAAGGACGCGCCCATCACGACCGTGCCGATGCCGTGGGCCTTGTAGTAGTCGTAGATCGTGCGGACCGAGACCACGCCCGGATCGGTCTCGGCCGTGTAAGGGCCGCCGCCGGCCTTGACGTGCCAGTCCAGGATGCGTCCGACGAAGGGCGAGATCAGAAAGGCCTTGGCGTCGGCACAGGCGACGGCCTGCGGCAGGCTGAACAGCAGCGTCAGATTGCAGTCGATGCCCTCGGCCTGCAGCACCTTGGCCGCCTGGATGCCCTCCCAGGTCGAGGCGATCTTGACGAGAATGCGGTCCTTCTCGATCCCCCGCTCCTGATAGGCGGCAATGATGGCGCGTGCCTTATCGATCGTCGCCTGCGTGTCGAAGGAGAGATCGGCATCCACCTCCGTCGAAACCCGACCAGGGACGATCTTCGTCAGCTCGGCGCCGAAGGTCACGGCCAGCCGGTCGCAGACGGCATGGACCGTCGATTCTCCACCGCCCGCCTTCTTGCCCCAGGTCACGGCCTCCTCGACCAGATCGGCATAGGCCGGCGTCTCGACAGCCTTGAGGATCAGGGTCGGATTGGTCGTGCAATCGACGGGCTTCAGCCGGCGGACCGCTTCGATGTCGCCGGTATCGGCAACGACAGTGGTCATCTGGCGGAGCTGGTCGAGCTTGGAGGCAGTCATGTCGGTCCTGTGGAAGGCTGGGCGTGGAGCCCGAAAGTGGGACGGCGGGGTGGAAGGGTCAACCCGGCGATGCGAAGAGCCGCGCCCACATCCGTGACAGCCGGGCAGATGACGACGCTTTCATGGATATGTCATATGCGCAGACTACCGCCAGCGCAGGCCCCGTTCCGGGCATCCGCACAGGAGACCATCATGCGCTTCAAGGCGTTCCCCCGCGCCCTCGCCTCCGGCCTCTTCGCCAGCCTTTCGGCCACGTTCCTGCTTGCAGGCCAGGCTGGGGCGGTCGAAGGCAAGCTCGTCCTCTACACGAGCCAGCCCAACACCGACGCCCAGCAGACCATCGACGCCTTCAAGGCCAAGCATCCCAAGGTCGAGATCAGCTTCGTGCGCGACGGGACGCCGCGCGTCATGGCGAAGCTGCGGGCCGAGTTCGAGGCGGGCGCGCCCCAGCCCGACCTGCTGCTGATCGCCGACGCGGTCACCATGGAAGGCCTCAAGAAGGAAGACCGGCTGCTCGCACATGACAAGGCCGACATCTCGGCCTACCCCGCCGGCGTGCACGACAAGGCGAAGTTCTGGTTCGCGACCAAACTGATCACCACGGGCATCGTCTACAACACCAAGGCGCCGCTAAAGCCGTCGAGCTGGCTCGACCTGACGAAGCCCGAAGCGAAGAACCTCGTCGCGATGCCCAGCCCGCTCAATTCGGGTGCGGCGATGATCCACACGATCACGCTCAGCAGCAACCTTCCGACCGGCTGGGGCTTCTATGAGGCGCTGCAGACGAATGGCGCCCTTGCTGCCGGCGCCAATGGCGACATCCTCCGCCAGGTCGCCACGGGCGAGAAGCTCTACGGCATGATCGTCGACTTCATGCCGATCCGCGAGAAGGCCAAGGGCGCGCCGGTCGAGTTCGTCTTCCCGAGCGAGGGCGTCTCGGCCGTGAGCGAGCCGGTGGCGATCCTGAAGACCAGCAAGAATCCCGAAGCCGCCAAGGCCTTTGTCGACTTCCTGCTGTCGAAGGAGGGCCAGGAACTCGCCCTCAAGCAGGGCTATGTCGCGGCCCACCCGGACGTCGCCCTGCCGGCCGGATACCCCGCCCGCAGCGCGATCAAGCTGATGCCGTTCGATGCCGCCAAGGCGCTGGCCGACGAACCCGCCGCCCGCAAGCGCTTCAGCGCGATCTTCGAGTGACGCTCGCCGCCCAGACAGGCTGGCGGGAGGCGCCCGGCCGCCCGGCATGGCGGCGGCCCGCCCTGCCGGCCGGGCTCGGCCTGCCCGTGCTGGTCGCCGCCATCGCGGTCCTGCTCGGCGGCCTGCCCTTCCTGCGCCTCGCCGGGGCCGCCTTTGCGCCCGGCGGGCAGTTCGCGCCCGGCGATGCGCTCGCCCTGCTCGCCAGCCGGTCGGCGATCAACGCGACGCTGCACACGCTCGAGACGGCCGGCCTCTCAGCGCTCGGCGCGCTGCTGATCGGCGGCGCGGCGGCGATCCTGCTGAGCGTCACCGACATGCGCGGCAAGAGGCCGATCGCCTTCGCCCTCGTCTTCTCGATGATGATCGCGCCGCAGGTTGCCGCGCTCGCCTTTCTCAGCCTGTTCGCGCCGCAATCACCGATCCTGGCGTTGATCGGCCTCGCCCCGCCTCCGGGCACGCCGAACCCGCTGCTCGGTCGTGGCGGTATCGCGCTGGTGATGGCGCTGCACCATGCCCCGCTCGTCGCGATCACGCTCTGGACCGGGCTGCGCAGCGTGCCCCACTCGCTGATCGAGGCCGCCCAAATGGAGGGCGCGGGACCGGCGACCATCATCGGCCGCGTGCTGCTGCCGGTGCTGCGTCCGCAGATCATTGCCGCGGCGCTGCTCGCCTTCGTGGCCGGCATCGGCAATTTCGGCATACCCGCGCTGCTCGGGCTGCCCGTGAACTACCTGACGCTGCCGACGCTGATCTATCGGCGGCTGTCGAGCTTCGGCCCGGCCGGCCTGCCGGACGCGGCGGCCCTCTCGATCCTGGTCGGCCTCGTGGCGGCGCTTGGCATCGCAGCCGGCATGCTGGCGACGCGGCGGGCCGGCGGGAGAGTCGAGATCGAGCGACCGCTCGAGCCCTTCTGGACGCTGGGCCGGGCGCGGCCCTTCGTCACCGGCGCGCTTCTGCTTCTGCTCTCGGTCAAGCTCGGCCTGCCCTTCCTGGCTTTGCTGGCTGAGGCGCTGACGCCGGCGCTCGGTGTCGCCCTGACCTGGCAGAGCCTGACCTTCGAGAAATTCGCCGAGGTTCTGCTGCGGCAGGACGTGACGATGCGGGCCTTTCGCAACTCCTTCCTCTTCGCCGGCAGCGCCGCGCTGATCCTGGCGCTCGGCTCGATTGCCTTCGCCTATGCCTTGGAGCGGCGGATGGGGAAGCTGCGCCGGATCGTCGAGGCGGTGATCGAGCTGCCCTATGCGCTGCCGGGCGTGGTGCTCGCCATCGCCTGCATCCTGATGTTCCTGAAGCCGCTGCCGCTGCTGGGCGTGAGCATCTACGCCACACCCTTCATCATCCTCTTCGCCTATCTCGCGCGCTTCCTGCCGCTGGCGCTGAAGGCGCCGCTGGCCGCCATGGCGCAGATCGAGGCGCATCACGAAGAGGCGGCGCGGCTCGACGGCGTGACGCTCTGGCAGATGCTGCGCTTCATCGTGGCGCCCATCCTCGCCCCGGCGGCCGTGGTCAGCGCGCTGATGGTGTTCCTCGTGGCCTTCAACGAGCTGACCGTCTCGGCCCTGCTCTGGTCGTCGGGCACGGAGACGCTCGGCGTGGTGCTGTTCTCGCTCAAGGAAGCGGGTCTCGCCGGGGAGGCGGCGGCTGTGGCGATCAGCGCCTCGGCCGTGATCCTCGCCGCCATGCTGACGCTCGACCGGCTGGCGAAGCGGTTTCCCGGCAACGTCCTGCCCTGGCGGATCTGAGGGTTCCGGTCTGCATCCTCCGCCGGCCGGAGGCAACGTCTCGTTAACCCTCCGCTGCCTAGAGCAGGGCGACGCGCGCCTGCAAAATGTCCGATTTGGACATGACGTTCCGACAGACGCACCGAACGATGCCTGCCAGGACGAGCCTATGAACCAGCGCACAGCGGAACGGCAGCCCCTCTTCCGTCCGCAAGACAGGCGCAGGGTTCTGGTCGTCGAGGATTCCAAAACCTTCGCCATCGCGCTGCGCCAGATGATCGAGGCCGAGACGGGCCTGAAGGTCACCAGCTGCGCCAGCCTCAAGGATCTGAGCGCCGCCATCCTGAAGGATCAGGAAGGCTATGCGATCGCCGTCGTCGACCTCAACCTGCCCGACGCGCCCGATGGCGAGGCGCTCGACTGGACGGTGAGCCACGGCATCCCGACGATCGTGTTCACCGGCACCTTCGACGCCGCGACACGCGCCCGCATCATGGAGCGCGAGGTTTTCGACTACGTTCTCAAGGATACGGAATTCGCGCTCGGCAACCTCGTCGGTTCGGTGAAGCGCGCGCTGACCAACCGCGAGACCCGCATCCTCGTGGTCGACGACATGACCACCACGCGCCGGCTGCTCGGCCAGATGCTGACGAGCCAACAATACACCGTCGTCGAGGTCGGCTCCGGGGCCGATGCGCTGAACATGCTGGAGAAAGACCAGGACATCCGCCTCGTCGTCTCGGACTACAACATGCCCGACATGGACGGGTTCGAGCTCGCCCGGCGCATCCGCCGCCGCTATCCGGCCGAACAGGTGCGCGTCATCGGCATCTCCTCCTCGACCGACCGCACCATTTCTGCCGGATTCCTGAAGGCAGGCGCGCATGACTTCATCGCCCGGCCCTTCGTGCTGGAGGAACTGCAGTGCCGGATCGCCTCCAATGCCGAGACGTTGCTGCGGATGCGCCAGCTCCACGATCTCGCCTGGAGGGACTATCTGACCGGCCTGTTCAACCGCCGCTACTTCTTTGAACGGGGCCCGAAGCTGGTCGCCGAAGCGCGCCGGGCCGAACAGCCGACGAGCGTGGCGATCCTCGACATCGACCATTTCAAGCGGCTGAACGACGATTTCGGTCACGACGCCGGCGATGAAGCGCTGCGCATCTTCGCAAGCGAACTCGGCGAGATCCTTACAGGGCGCCCGCATCTGCTCGCCAGGCTGGGCGGCGAGGAATTCGCGCTGCTGCTGCCCGGGCTGGACGAGGCGGCGGCCCAGATTCTGACGGAGGCGATTCGCGACCAGGTCGCCCGGCGGCCGATGACCGTCGCTGCGCAGTCGCTCTCCCTGACGGTCTCGATCGGTCTCGCGAGCCTCTCGGCCACGGACAGCCTCGACACAGCCCTGCGCCGGGCCGACAGGGCGCTCTATGCGGCCAAGCAGGCCGGAAGAAACCGCGTCTACGCCTGAGCCGCAACGGCAGCGGAGGCCTCGCCCATCAGCAGCGCGCGGTTCGCCTTGGCCTCGCGGACGATGAAATCGACGATCGCACGGACCCGGGCCACGTCCTTCAGATCGGCATGGACGAGCATCCAGAAGGAGCGCGTGATCGAGACCGTCTCGGGCAGCACCGGCACCAGCCTCGGCTCGTCTGCCGCCATGAAGTGGTGGATCACGCCGATGCCCGCTCCGGAGACGACAGCGTTCATTTGCGCCAGCACGCTCGAACTCTGCACCTGGGCACGCAGACCCTTGGCGATTTCGTCGAGATAGTCGAGTTCGGGCGTAAAAATCAGGTCGTCGATATAGCCCACGATGCGGTGAGCGAAGAGGTCCTCAGGCTTCGTCACCGGCGGCATGGCGTCGAGATAATCCCGGCTGGCGTAGAGGCCGAGGCGGTAATCCGAGAGCTTGCGCGCGACGACCTTGCCCTCCTTCGGCGGCGCGAGCGTGATCGCGACATCGGCCTCGCGCTTCGAGAGGGAGAGCAGCCGGGGCATGGCGATGAGTTGGAGTTCGAGCCCCGGATAGACGCCGGCGAGCTTCGCCAGGCGAGGTGCGAGAAAGACCGTACCGAACCCGTCAGGCGCACCGATCCGGACCGTGCCGGCCAGCGCCATGTCGGCGCCGCCGATGTCGCTCTGGATCGCCAGCGCATCGGTTTCCATGTTTTCCGCGCGGACGAGCAGACGCTCGCCATGGGGTGTCAGCGTATAGCCCTGCGGGCGCCGCTCGAAGAGCTTGGCCTTGAGCGATTCCTCAAGCGAGGTGATGCGACGCGAGACGGTGGCGTGATCGGCGCCCAGGCGCCGGGCGGCGGCGGTCAGACGGCCGGAGCGGGCCACGGCGAGGAAGAAGCGCAGATCATCCCAGTCGAACCGCTCCATCGCCACTCCCCGGTATTTGCTTTTCCGCACGCCGTCGGCCCGGTCTCCGCTATAGCCGTGCGCAAACAGGAATGGTAGGGGAGAGCGGAATTTCGAGCCATCACCATTGGTAGGGGAGGACGCGATGCGTCAGGTCGGGCACTTTATCGGCGGCAAGCATGTCGCCGGCACCTCGGGGCGCAGCGCCGACATCTACCAGCCGATGGACGGCTCGGTGATCGGCAAGGTCGCGCTGGCCTCGGTCGCCGAGCTGCGCGCCGCTGTCGAGAATGCCGCCGAAGCGCAGCCGAAATGGGCCGCGGTCAACCCGCAGCGCCGCGCCCGCGTGCTGATGAAGTTCCTCGACCTGATCGCGCAGAACAATGACGAACTGGCCGAACTGCTCGCCCGCGAGCACGGCAAGACCATTCCCGACGCCAAGGGCGACATCCAGCGCGGCGTCGAGGTGGTCGAGTTCTCGCTCGGCGTGCCGAACCTGATGAAGGGCGAGTTCACCGACGGCGCCGGCCCCGGCATCGACATCTATTCGCTGCGCCAGCCGCTCGGCGTCTGCGCCGGCATCACCCCCTTCAACTTCCCGGCGATGATCCCGCTCTGGAAGCTCGGCCCCGCGATCGCCTGCGGCAACGCCTTCATCCTGAAGCCCTCCGAGCGCGATCCGGGCGTGCCGATGCGCCTGGCCGAGCTGTTCATCGAGGCAGGCGGCCCTCCCGGAATCTTCAATGTCGTCAACGGCGACAAGGAGGCGGTGGACGCGATCCTCGACGACCCCGACATCAAGGCGGTCGGTTTCGTCGGCTCGACCCCGATCGCGGAATACATCTATGCCCGCGGCTGCGCGGCCGGTAAGCGCGTGCAGTGCTTCGGCGGCGCCAAGAACCACATGATCATCATGCCCGACGCCGATATGGACCAGGCGGTCGATGCGCTGATCGGCGCCGGCTACGGCTCGGCCGGCGAGCGCTGCATGGCGATCTCGGTCGCGGTTCCCGTCGGCAAGGCCACCGCCGACGAACTGGTCAAGCGCCTGATCCCCCGCGTCGAGAGCCTCAAGGTCGGCCCCTCCACGGACGTCACCGCCGATTACGGCCCGGTCGTCACGAAGGCTGCCATGGAGAAGATCAAGTCTTACGTCGACATCGGCGTGCAGGAAGGCGCCAGCCTCCTCGTTGACGGCCGCGGCTTCACCATGCAGGGCTACGAGAACGGCTTCTATGTCGGCGGCTGCCTGTTCGACAACGTGACCAAGGACATGCGCATCTACAAGGAGGAGATCTTCGGGCCGGTCCTCTCGGTGCTGCGCGCCGAGAGCTATGACGAGGCGCTGAAGCTCACCAACGACCACGAATACGGCAACGGCACCGCGATCTTCACCCGCGACGGCGACGCGGCGCGCGACTTCGCCTCGAAGGTCCAGGTCGGCATGGTCGGCATCAATGTGCCGATCCCGGTGCCGCTGGCCTATTACACCTTCGGCGGCTGGAAGCGCTCGTCCTTCGGCGACCTGAACCAGCACGGCCCGGACTCGATCCGCTTCTACACCAAGACCAAGACGGTGACGGCGCGCTGGCCGAGCGGCATCAAGGACGGCGCGAGCTTCGTAATCCCGACGATGGGTTGAGAACGACCACCTCTCTTGCTATCATCTTTGATAGCAAGGGAGGTGTGGCATGGGCAATCTGCTGATCCGCGATGTCGAGGAGGCGGTGGTGCGGCGACTGAAGCTCAAGGCCGAACTCAACGGGACATCACTGCAGCACGAAGCCAGCCTCGCGTTGACGCGTGGTGCTCCGCTGACCGGCGCGGATCGGAAGGCTCTGCTCGAGAAGTTCGAGCGCGAACACGGCTTCCCGAAAGTGAACATAAGCGGGGCCGAAATCGTCCGAGAGATCCGCGATGAAGCGGACGATTGGGAACGCGATCTGTGATGATCGTCGACACCAGCGTGCTGTTCGACGCGGTGGTCGATGGCCCTCGCAGTCACACTGCAAGGACGGCCATGGCTGAGGTAGAGACCTTGTTGGCGCCGGACCTGATCCGCATCGAGTTGGCCAATGCATTGACGCGATCGGTCCGGCGCAACGCCGTTACGTCTGCGTTCGCGCGTGCCGCTTACGATTTCGCAGAAGGGCTCGTGCCGATCGAACCAAGCGTGCCGGAGGTTTCGCGTGCGCTCGAGTTGTCGCTGGAACTCGTCCATCCGTGCGCAGACTGTCTTTTTTTGGCCTTTTCGGAAAGGCGCGGCGCTCGCCTCGCCACCTCCGATGCGCGGTTCGCGCGCAAGCTCGCTGGCACGGGCTACGCCCGTCTGATCCATCTGATCGAGGCTTGACCCTATGACCGCCTTCGCGCTCTCCGAAGATCAGCTCGCCATTCAGGGCATGGCCACCGCCTTCGCCAACGATACGCTCGCGCCCAATGCGATGCGCTGGGACGAGGAGAAGCATTTCCCCGTCCCTGAAATGCGCCAGGCGGCGGCGCTCGGCATGGGCGGCATCTACATCGCCGAGGATGTCGGGGGCTCCGGCCTCACGCGCCTCGATGCGGCGCTGATCTTCGAGGCGCTCTCGACCGGCTGTCCGACGGTCGCGGCCTATATCTCGATCCACAACATGTGCGCCTGGATGATCGACCGCTACGGCTCGGCCGAGCAGCGGGCGGCCTTCCTGCCGAAGCTCTGCGCGATGGAGCATCTGGCGAGCTACTGCCTGACCGAGCCCGGTGCCGGCTCGGATGCGGCCGCGCTCAAGACGAAGGCGGTCCGCGACGGCGACCACTACATCCTCGACGGCCAGAAGCAGTTCATCTCGGGCGCGGGCGTCTCCGACCTCTATGTCGTGATGGTGCGCACCGGCGAGGCGGGCCCCTCGGGCATCTCGACCCTCGTCGTCGAGAAGGGCACGCCCGGCCTTTCCTTCGGCGCCAACGAGAAAAAGATGGGCTGGAACGCCCAGCCGACCCGCGCCGTGATCTTCGAGAACTGCCGCGTTCCCGTCGCCAACCGGCTGGGACCCGAGGGCATCGGCTTCAAGATCGCGATGGCGGGGCTGGATGGCGGGCGCCTCAACATCGGGGCCTGCTCGCTCGGCGGCGCGCAAAGCGCGCTCGACAAGGCGCTGGCCTATGCACAGGAGCGCAAGGCCTTCGGCTCGCGCATCGCGGATTTCCAGGCGTTGCAGTTCAAGCTCGCCGACATGGCCACGGAGCTGGAGGCAGCGCGCAGCCTGCTCTGGCGGGCTGCGGCGGCGCTCGACGCCAAGACGCCGGACGCCACCAAGCTCTGCGCGATGGCCAAGCGCGTCGCGACCGATACGGGCTTCACCGTCGCCAACGAGGCGCTGCAGATCCATGGCGGCTATGGCTATCTCGCCGATTATGGGATCGAGAAGATCGTCCGCGATCTGCGCGTCCACCAGATCCTCGAAGGCACCAACGAGGTGATGCGGATGATCGTGGCGCGCGGGCTGGTCGGCCGGGCGAAGGGGAATTGAAACGCGGCGTCATTCTCGGGCGGAGCGAAGCGCAGACCCGAGAATCTCTGTCATGAGCTGGTCGGCTCAAGGCCGACCATGACGTCGCAACCAACAGGAGAAACGACCATGACCAGCATCGCCTTCATCGGCCTCGGCAATATGGGCGGCCCGATGGCCGGGAACCTCGTCAAGGCTGGGCATGAGGTCCACGCCTTCGATCTGGTTCAGGCGTCGAAGGACGCCGCGGCCGAACTCGGCGTCTTGATTGCCGGCTCGGCGCAGGAGGCCGTCGCGGGCGCCGAGGTCGTCGTCACGATGCTGCCGGCCGGCAAGCATGTGCTCGCCGTCTGGAGCGACGTGCTGCCCCGCGTGAAGAACGGTGCCCTGATCATCGACTGCTCGACCGTCGATGTCGAGAGCGCGCGCAAGGCGCATGGGCTGGCCGGCGAGCGCGGCTGCCTCTCGCTCGACGCGCCGGTGTCGGGCGGCACGGGCGGGGCCAAGGGCGGCACGCTGACCTTCATGGTCGGTGGCACGGAGGCGGCCTTCGCGCTGGGCGAGCCGATCCTGAAGGCCATGGGCCGGCGCATCGTGCATTGCGGCGCGGCGGGCAACGGCCAGGCCGCCAAGATCTGCAACAACATGATCCTCGGCATCTCGATGATCGGCGTGTCGGAAGCCTTCGTCCTGGCGGAGAAGCTCGGCCTGTCGCATCAGGCGCTGTTCGACGTCGCCTCGACCTCGTCGGGCCAGTGCTGGTCGCTGACGACCTATTGCCCGGTGCCGGGCCCGGTGCCGACCTCGCCGGCCAACAACGAGTACAAGCCCGGCTTCGCCTCGGCCCTGATGCTGAAGGACCTCAAGCTCTCGCAGGAGGCGGCCCAGGCCGCCGGTGCGTCCACGCCGCTCGGCGCCGCCGCAACGCAGCTCTACGGGCTGCACAATGCCTGGGGCGAAGGCGGCGCCGATTTCTCGGCCATCGTCCATCTGCTGCGCGGCCGCAGCGCCTCGTAAGCGTGCTTGCGCGAGGGCGTGAGCCGGGTTTAGGACGGAGGGCATGAACGACGCCTCCCGTCCCCGCGAACGCTCGGCCCTCACCGGCTTCGCCGTCAACAAGCTCGACCGGCGCGAGGATCTGCGCAACAACCCCGATGCCGTCAACGCGCTACGCCACCGCTCGGATACGCGCATCGCCGTCGTCGCCGGTGAGACGCCGATCCTGAAGAAGCTCGACGGCGAGGCGCTCTCGATCTGGTTCAGCCATGGCGAGACGCAGTCGCTCGGCGACGGGCTGGAGGAGGCCTTCCTCGGCCTGGCGCCCGATGGCGCCCCGCGTTTCGGGCGCCTGCTGGACCGGGCGCAGGCGGATGTACTGCGGGCGCGGCCCGAACTGGTCGTCACGGATCTGCGCTCGGTCGCGCTCAAGCGGCTGGTCCCGGAGGACGAGGTCGGCCCGCTCGGCCAGGCCAAGGCGCTGCTGGACTGGCATGCGCGGCACCGCTTCTGCGCGCATTGCGGCGGACCGACCCAGCTCGGCGCCTCGGGCTGGAAGCGCGAATGCAGCGCCTGCGGAGCCCAGCATTTCCCGCGCACCGACCCGGTCGTGATCATGCTGGTGACGCGCGGCGAGACCTGCCTGCTGGCGCGCCAGGCGCGCTTCGCCCCGGGGATGTATTCCTGCATCGCCGGCTTCGTCGAGCCGGGCGAGACCTTCGAGGACGCGGTGCGCCGCGAGAGCTGGGAGGAGGCCGGCCTGCGCGTCGGCACCGTCCGCTACATCGCCTCGCAGCCCTGGCCCTTCCCCTCCTCGCTGATGATCGGTTGCATCGCGGAGGCGCTGAACGACGAAATCGTGCTCGACATGACCGAGCTCGAAGCCGGGCGCTGGTTCACCCGCGACGAGGCGCTGGCGATGCTGGAGGGCACCCATCCCGAGGGCTTCACCAGCCCGCAGCATCTCGCGATCGCCAACACGCTGCTGCGCGCCTGGTCGGTCGAGGGCGAGCGCGCCTAGGTCAGCTCCCTCACGCCCGCCGGCGTCTCGATGCTCGCGCGATAGCGCAGGGCAGGACCGGGCCTGACAACGGGCGGGTTGTCGATCGCGAATGCGTCATGCAGCCGCTGGATGGCCGCGGGATCGGGGCTTTCGAGCGTGATCCCCTGTAGCCTCGCGCCAAGATCAGCCATCGTCGCCATGGAGCGTGCCTTGCCGCGCCGGTCGATGAATGAGGGATAGGCGCCGTCGCCAGGCAGCGAGCCGTCGTCAGGGATCGCGAAATCGAAGGTGGGATCATCGAAAGGCAGAGCGACCTTTCGACCGAAGATGGTTTCGCGCCCCGCCAGCACGGCTTTGATGTCGTGGGTGCGTGCGACCCAGCCGCGCAGGCGCCGACCTTCGTCCCAGGCCCGCCGGACGCCCTCCTGATCGTCCAGGCCGAACCAGCGTGGCCGCCTGGGGGCGCGGCCTTCCGGATCGAGCGCGACGATCTCAAGATAGACCGAGCCACCGAGCTGCAGCAGGTGGTTGTGCGTGCCCATATAGGCGTGGCGCTGGCCGAAGGGCACGTCGAGATCGAGGCAGGCCCGCACATGGGCGACGCCCTCGGCCAGCGAGGGCGCAATCACCGTCAGGTGGTCGAGATGGAGCGAGAGCCGCTTCGTCGCGAAGGGCGGGATGCCCTCGGCCACGACGGCCGCCCTCCCTCTTACTCGGCCGCCTCGGCGAAGTTCTCGCGCAGGGGGCTTGCCGGGTAGACGCCGAGGATCTTCACCTCCTTCGAGAAGAAGGCGAGCTCGTCGAGCGCGCGGCGCAGGGCGGGATCCTCCGGGTGCCCCTCGACATCGGCATAGAACATCGTCGCCGAGAACTGGCCGTCGACCATGTAGCTCTCGAGCTTGGTCATGTTGATGCCGTTGGTGGCGAAGCCGCCCATCGCCTTGTAGAGCGCAGCCGGCAGGTTGCGGACCTGGAAGATCAGCGTCGTCACCGTCTTCGCGGCGCCCTGGCGGGTGAACTCAGGATATTTCGAGAGGATGACGAAGCGCGTCGTGTTGTGCTTCTCGTCCTCGATGTCCTCCATCAGGATCTCGAGGCCGTAGACTTCGGCCGCGATGCGCGGCGCGATCGCGGCACGGGTGACGTCCGCCGCCTCCGCCACCTGCCGGGCGGAGCCTGCGGTGTCGGCCGCGACCTCGGCCTTGAGGCCGAGCTTGCGGATGATCTTGCGGCACTGGCCGAGCGCGTGAATGTGGCTCTGCACCCGCGTCAGCGTCGCCAGGGTCGCGCCCTTCACCGCCATCAGATGGAAGCGGATCGGCAGGAAATGCTCGCCGATGATGTGCAGCCCCGAGCGCGGCAGCAGATGATGAATGTCGGCGACACGGCCGGCGATCGAGTTCTCGATCGGGATCATGCCGTAGCGCGCGGTGCCGTCGGAGACCGCCGCGAGCGCATCCTCGAAGGTGGCGCAGGGCAGAAGCTCGCAATCCGGAAAGACCTGCAGGGCGGCCTGGGAGGAGAAGGCGCCGGGCTCGCCCTGGTAGGAAACGATGATGGTCATGAATGCGGCTCTCGGACTTCAGGCACTGGTCTTCAGGACCGCGCGGGCGCGGTCGAGGTCGGGGGGCGTGTCGACGCCGCGCGGGACATGGTCGATGATCATGGCGTCGATGCGCATGCCGTCCTCGAGCGCGCGCAGCTGCTCGAGGCTCTCGCGCTTCTCCAGCGTCGATTGCGGCAGGCTGACGAATCGGTCGAGCGCGCGGCGGCGATAGGCGTAGATGCCGACATGGTGGTAGAGCGGGCCCTCGCCATAGGGTGCCGTGGCGCGGGTGAAATAGAGCGCCCGCAGGCGGCCCGGTGCCACGGGGCTGCCGATCATCTTGACGACGCTCGGCGCGGTCTTCTCCTCCTCGTCGGTGATGAGCCCGACGAGCGTGGCGATCTGCACCGCCGGATCCGCCAGCGGCGTGATCGAGGCGGCGATGGCGATGGGCTCCAGCGTCGGGAAATCGCCCTGGACGTTGACGATGACGTCGTGGAGGCCGTTGGGGTCGAGGATGTCGGCCGCCTCCTTGATGCGGTCCGAGCCCGAAGGGTGCTCGGCGCTCGTCATCACCGCGACGCCGCCCGCGGCCTCGACTGCGGCCTTGATGTCGTCCGAGTCGGTCGCGACCGCGACGGGGCCGATGCCGGCCGCGACGGCGCGGCGCCATACGCGAACGATCATCGGCTCGCCATGGATGTCGGCCAGCGGCTTGCCGGGCAGGCGCGTCGCTCGAAGGCGCGCGGGGATCAGGATCAGCGGGTCCGACATGATGGCTGGTAGGGCTCGGTGGCGGCGGCGCGAGAGCGCGGCACGAGGCGTCAAAAGGTCTCAAAGCGGAGCGTGCTTATACGAGTTGCAATGAGGCGCGCAAAGCGGTTAAGCAACGCGCGGGTGTCGGCCCTTCCGGGTCCGCACGATGCTGTCTTGCTTCCCGTGCCGGGCGCACGGGCGGCCGAGGGTTCGGATACGATGGATATCGAAACCAACAAGATCGCCGGTGCCGTTCTCTCGACGCTGCTCGTGGTGATGGGCCTCAACATGACGGCCGGCATCGTGTTCGCGCCGAAGAAGCCCGCCGTTCCCGGCTACGACCTGCCGAGCGACGAGCCTGTGGCCGCCGCTGCTGGGCCGGCCGCCGCGGCCGAGGAGCCGATCGCGGTTCGCCTCGCGAAGGCCGACGTCGCCCGCGGCGAGAAGGCCGTCGGCGCTTGCAAGGCCTGCCACACCTTCGAGAAGGGCGGCGCCAACAAGATCGGCCCGCATCTCTACGACGTCTATGGTCGCAACAAGGGCGCCGTCGACGGCTTTGCCTATTCGGCGGCGATGAAGGGCAAGTCGGCCGAGAAGTGGGAGGCCGATCAGCTCGACGGCTTCCTGAAGAATCCGAAGGCCTATATGCCCGGCACCATCATGGCCTTCGCAGGCGTGAGCCGCCCCGACACCCGCGCCGACATGGTGGCGTATCTGAATTCGCTGGCCGACGCGCCGAAGCCGCTGCCCAAGCCCTGAGCCGCAGCCGGCCTCCGATCACACTTCATTGAAGCCGGGCGCTGCGCCCGGCTTTTTTGTTGCGGCCCCGACGCTTGCCCCGGTCACGGTGTTGCCGCCACGATGATGTGCGATGTTGCACCTGCCGGCAGAGCGGGCCAGATGACAGCGGGCGATTCGGATGCCCCGCCATCGACGAGGAGACGCGACACGATGACGATCCGCATGACGCGCCGCCGGGTCCTGAAAGGGGCCGCGCTCCTCGCCGGCGGAACGGCGCTGCCCGGCCTGGTTGGGCGCGCCACAGCGCAGGCCACCGAAACGCACGGCCTCTCGACCTTCGGCGAACTCGGGCTGCCCGCCGATTTTCCGCATTTCCCCTATGTGAACCCGAAGGCGCCCAAGGGCGGCACGCTAACCGTCCAGATCAAGCGAGCGAGCGGCAACCAGAGCTTCGACACCTTCAACACGCTCAACACCTTCGTGCTGCAGGGCGACGGCGCCGCCGGTATGGATGCCTGCTTCGACAGCCTGATGGCCGGCTCCGGCGACGAGCCGGGCACGCTCTACGGCCTGCTGGCGAAGAGCGTTTCGGTGTCGGCCGACCGGCTGACCTACCGGTTTCGCTTGAGGCCGGAGGCGCGCTTCCATGACGGCAGCCGCGTCACGGCGCGCGATGTCGCCTTCAGCATGAACCTTTTGAAGAGCAAGGGGCACCCCTCCTACCGGCTGATGCTGAACGAGCTGGCCTCGGCGCAAGCCGAGAGCGACGAGATCTTCGTCGCCCAGCTGACGCCGAAGCGCAGCCGCGACCTGCATCTGGTCGTTGCCGGCCTGCCGGTCTTCTCAGAAAAATACTGGTCCACCCGCAATTTCGAGGCCTCGACGCTGGAGGCGCCGCTGGGCTCAGGTCCCTATCGCGTGGGACGCTTCGAGCAGGGCCGCTTCATCGAGTTCGAGCGCGTGGCCGACTACTGGGGGCGCGATCTTCCGGTGAATGTCGGCGTGAACAATTTCGACAGGGTGCGCTGGGAGTATTTCCGCGACCGGCAGGTGGCGTTCGAGGCCTTCAAGAGCGGCATCATCACCTTCCAGGAGGAGTTCACCTCCCGCATCTGGGCGACCGGCTACGACTTCCCGGCTTTGCACGAGGGCAAGGTGAAGAAGGAGGCGCTGCCGAAGACGGACCCGACCGGCTCCCAGGGCTGGATCTTCAACCTGCGCCGCGAGAAATTCGCCGACCCTCGCATCCGCGAGGCGCTCGGCCTGTGTTTTGACTTCGAATGGACGAATCGGAACATCATGTTCTCGTCCTTCTCGCGGATGACGTCCTATTTCGAGAACTCGGATTCGAAGGCGACCGGCCTGCCCTCGCCGGCGGAGCTCAAACTGCTCGAGCCCTTCCGCGGCAAGGTGCCCGAAGAGGTCTTCGGCGAACCGTTCCTGCCGCCGGTCTCGGACGGGTCGGGCAGCGACCGCGCCCTGCTGCGCCGCGCCGACGACATGTTCCGCGCCGCCGGCTGCAAGCGCGACGGCAATGTGCTGAAGCTGCCGAACGGCCAGCCTTTCGAGATCGAGTTCCTCGATTCGCAAGGGGCGCTGCAGCCCCATACGCAGCCCTTCCAGGCCAATCTGAAGCGGCTCGGCATCAGCGCCACGTCGCGCATCGTCGACGCGGCCCAGTATCAGCGCCGGCTCGACGAGTTCGACTTCGACATCATCAGCCGCGCGCTCGGCGGCAGCGCGATCCCGAGCGATTCCTTGCGCATCGTCTATGGCTCGGAGGCGGCCAGGACCCGCGGCTCGCGCAATGTCGGCGGCGTCAGCCACCCCGCCATCGACGCGATGATCGAGGCGATCGGCCAAGCCGACAGCTATGCCGAGGTCGTGGTCGCGGCCAAATGCCTCGACCGGATCCTGCGCGCCGGGCGCTACTGGATTCCGATGTGGTGGAACCCGACGGAGTGGCTGGCCTATTGGGACATGTTCGAGCGGCCGCAGACCAAGCCGAAATACGGCTCGGGCGCGCCGGCGATCTGGTGGTACGACGCCGACAAGGCGAAGCGGATCGGGAAGGCCTGAGGCGGCATGCTGAGCTATATCGCGCGCCGCATCGCCCTAATGGTGCCGACCCTGTTCGGCATCCTGTTGATCTCCTTCGTGATCGTGCAGTTCGCCCCCGGCGGGCCGGTGGAACGAGTCATCTCGCAGCTTCAGAACCCCAACAGCGGCGGCGCGGCCGACCGCGTCGGCGGGGGATCGGGTGGGGATGCGGGAGCCCAGGCGGCGGGCGACGCCGGCTCCGCCTATCGCGGGGCACAAGGCCTCGACCCCGCCTTCATCAAGGAGCTGGAGAAGCAGTTCGGCTTCGACAAGCCGGCGCATGAGCGCTTCCTGAAGATGCTCGGCGACTATGTGCGCTTCGATTTCGGCCGCAGCTATTTCCGCGACGCGCCTGTGCTGCAGCTGATCAAGGAGAAGCTGCCGGTCTCGATCTCGCTTGGCCTCTGGATGACGCTTCTGTCCTATGCGATCTCCATCCCGCTGGGCATCCGCAAGGCGGTGAAGGACGGCTCGCGCTTCGACACCTGGACGAGCGCGGTGGTGATCGTCGGCTATGCGATCCCCGGCTTCCTCTTCGCGATCCTGCTGATCGTGCTCTTCGCCGGCGGGTCGTTCTGGCAGATTTTCCCGCTGCGCGGGCTCACCTCCGACAACTTCTCGCAGCTGAGCTTCTTCGGCAAAATCGCCGATTACCTCTGGCATATCGCCCTGCCGGTGACGGCGATGGCGCTCGGGGCCTTTGCGACCTCCACGCTGTTGACCAAGAACTCGTTCCTCGACGAGATCCGCAAGCAATACGTCCTGACGGCGCGGATGAAGGGGCTGTCCGAGCGCGGCGTGCTTTATGGCCATGTCTTCCGCAACGCGATGCTGATCGTGATCGCGGGTTTCCCCGGCGCCTTCGTCGGTGCGCTCTTCGCCGGCTCACTCCTGATCGAGACGATCTTCTCGCTCGACGGGCTCGGGCTCCTCTCCTTCGAGGCGATCGTCAACCGCGACTACCCGGTGGTCTTCGCCAATCTCTATATCTTCTCGCTGATCGGCCTCGTCGTGCATCTCATCACCGACCTGACCTACACCTGGGTCGATCCCCGCATCGATTTCGAGACGCGGGAGACGTGAGATGAGCGACACGCTGATCGCCCCGCCGGCTGCCCTGCGTGCGGAGACGCCGCTGGCCCCGGCCGAAGCCGCCCAGGGCTGGCTCAAGCTCTCGCCGATCAACCGGCGCCGGCTCAATAACTTCAAGGCCAACCGGCGCGGCTGGTGGTCGCTCTGGATCTTCCTGACGCTGTTCGTGCTATCGCTCTTTGCCGAGTTCCTGGCCAACGACCGGCCGCTCATCGTGCGCTACAAGGGCGAGTGGCTCTTCCCCGTCGCGGTAAACTACCCGGAGGAGAAGTTCGGCGGGTTCCTGGCCACGACCGATTACCGGGATCCGGTAATCGCCAAGGAGATCGACGCCAACGGCTTCTCGGTCTGGCCACCGATCCGCTACAGCTATCGCACGCATAATCTCGACCTTCCGGTGCCGGCCCCGGCGCCGCCGACCTGGATGCTCAAGGACGAGCAGTGCAAGGGCATCGCCGAGCGGACCGGCGGGACGGGCTGCCGCGATCTCGAATGGAACTGGCTCGGCACCGACGACCAGGGCCGCGACGTAGTCGCCCGGTTGATCTACGGCTTCCGCATCTCCATCCTGTTCGGGCTGATCCTGTGTGGGATCTCCTCGGTGATCGGCATCGCCGCGGGCGCCATCCAGGGCTATTTCGGCGGCTGGACCGATCTCATCTTCCAGCGCGTGATCGAGATCTGGACCTCGATCCCGGCGCTCTACCTGCTGATCATCGTCGCCGCGATCATCACGCCGAGCTTCTTCGTGCTGCTCGGCATCCTGCTCCTGTTCTCCTGGGTCGCGCTGGTCGGCGTTGTCCGGGCCGAGTTCCTGAGGGCGCGCAATTTCGAGTATGTCCGCGCGGCACGGGCGCTCGGGCTCTCCGACCGCGCCATCATGGTCAAGCATCTGCTGCCCAATGCGATGGTCGCGACGCTGACCTTCCTGCCCTTCATCCTGAACGGCTCGATCACGACCCTGACCTCGCTCGACTTCCTCGGCTTCGGCCTGCCGCCGGGCTCGCCCTCGCTCGGAGAACTTCTGGCGCAGGGCAAATCCAACCTGCAGGCGCCGTGGCTCGGTCTCTCCGGCTTCGTCGTCATCGCGCTGATGCTCTCGCTGCTGATCTTCATCGGCGAGGCGGTGCGGGATGCGTTCGACCCGCGGAAGACGTTCGCATGAGCGCCCCCCTCCTCTCCGTCCAGGATCTCTCCGTCGCCTTCCGTCAGGGCGGGCGCGAGACGCTCGCGGTCGACCGGGTGTCCTTCGATCTCGCCAAGGGCGAGACGCTCGCCATCGTTGGCGAGTCGGGCTCCGGCAAATCGGTCTCGGCGCTGTCGATCCTGAAGCTGTTGAACTATCCGGCGGCGCATCATCCCTCCGGAAAGGTGATGTTCGACGGCCAGGACCTCATCGCCGCCGACGAGGACGCGATGCGCAAGGTCCGCGGGAACGACATCACCATGGTGTTCCAGGAGCCGATGACCTCGCTCAACCCGCTGCACACGATCGAGCGGCAGATCGGCGAGATCCTCGAGCTTCACAAGGGTCTGCGAGGCGAGGCTGCGCGGGCGCGTACGCTGGAACTGCTGGAACTGGTCGGCATCCGCGACGCGAAGAGCCGGCTCGACGCCTATCCGCACCAGCTTTCCGGCGGCCAGCGCCAGCGCGTGATGATCGCGATGGCGCTCGCCAACGAGCCGCATCTCCTGATCGCCGACGAGCCGACCACAGCGCTCGACGTCACCGTACAGGCGCAGATCCTGAAGCTGCTCAAGGATCTGCAGACGCGGCTCGGCATGGCGATGCTGTTCATCACCCATGATCTCGGCATCGTCCGCCGCATCGCCGACCGTGTCTGCGTGATGCTGAAGGGGCAGATCGTCGAGCAGGGGCCAGTGGCCGAGATCTTCGGCAACCCGCAGCACGCCTACACACAACGCCTGATCGCGGCCGAGCCGACCGGGCGCCCCGACCCTGTCGCGGACGATGCTGCCACACTGGTCGAGGCCGGGCCGATCAAGGTCTGGTTCCCGATCAAGAGCGGCTTCCTCCGCCGGACCACCGGGCATGTGAAGGCGGTCGACGACATCTCGGTGAGCGTGCGCGAAGGCGAGACGCTCGGCGTCGTCGGGGAATCAGGTTCGGGCAAGACGACGCTCGGCCTCGCCATCCTGCGGCTGATCTCGTCGGAGGGGCCGATCCTCTTCCTCGGCGACCGGATCGATGGGCTTTCGGCTTCCCAGGTCCGACCGAAGCGGAAGGACCTGCAGGTTGTCTTTCAGGATCCTTATGGCTCGCTGTCGCCGCGCATGTCGGTGGCCGAGATTGTCGCCGAGGGGCTGACCGTCCAGGCGAAGCAGCAGAGCTATGCGCAGCGGCGCGAGGTGGTGGCGCAGGCCCTGAGCGATGTCGGGCTCGATCCCTCCGCGATGGACCGCTACCCGCACGAGTTCTCAGGCGGTCAGCGTCAGCGCATCGCGATCGCCCGGGCCATGGCGCTCGATCCGAAATTCGTCGTGCTGGACGAGCCGACCTCGGCGCTCGACATGTCGGTTCAGGTCCAGATCGTCGCGCTCCTGCGCGACCTGCAGGCGAGGCGCAAGCTGGGCTATCTCTTCATCAGCCACGACCTCAAGGTCGTGCGCGCGATGGCCCATCGCGTGCTGGTGATGCAGAACGGCAAGGTCGTCGAAGAGGGTCCGGCCGAGGAGATCTTCTCCCGGCCCCACGAGGCCTACACCCAGGCCCTGCTTGCCGCGGCACTCAATCTCGAACCCGCCGGCGCCGCCGCCGTGAGGGACTGAGCATGGCGCGCGCCATCCTGATCGTGCTCGATTCCGTCGGCTGCGGCGGGGCGGAGGATGCGGCGGCCTATGGCGATGCCGGGTCCGATACGCTCGGCCACATCGCCGCCGCCTGCGCGGCCGGGGCGGGAGACCGGGAGGGCCTGCGCAGCGGGCCGCTCGCCCTGCCGCATCTCGTGCGCCTGGGGCTGGCCCATGCCTGCGAGGCCTCGACCGGAACCGCACTGGCGGGCGCAGCCAAGCCGGCCAGGCCGACCGGCCGGCATGGCTACGGCGTCGAGCGCAGCCAGGGCAAGGACACGCCCTCCGGGCATTGGGAGATCGCCGGCTGCCCCGTGCCCTTCGCCTGGGGCTATTTCACCGATCTGGAGAACTCCTTTCCGGCCGATCTCGTCGCCGCCATCATCCGCGAGGGCGGCCTGCCCGGCATCCTCGGCAACAAGCACGCCTCCGGCACGGCGATCATCGACGAGTTCGCCGACGAGCACATCGCGACCGGCAAGCCCATCTGCTACACCTCCGTCGATTCCGTGCTGCAAATCGCCGCGCATGAGGAGCATTTCGGCTTGGAGCGACTCTATGCGCTGTGCCGGACGGTGCGGGATCTCGTTGATCCGCTGCGCATCGGGCGTGTGATCGCGCGGCCCTTCGTCGGCAGCCGCGAGACGGGCTTCACCCGCACCGGCAATCGCAAGGACTTCGCCATCCCGCCGCCGGGCGAGACGATCCTTGACCGGCTCGCCACACAGGGACGGCCGGTCGTCACGGTGGGAAAGATCGGCGACATCTTCGCGCATCGCGCGACGGGGACCGAGATCAAGCCCTTCGGCAACGCGGCGATGTTCGAGGCGGCGCTCACCGCCTGGTCGGATCTGCCGGATGGCGGGTTCTGCTTCGTGAACCTCGTCGATTTCGACACGGAGTTCGGCCATCGCCGCGACGTACCGGGCTATGCGGCGGCACTCGAAGCCTTCGATGCGATGGTTCCGCGGCTCGAAGCCGCTTTGTGCCCCGGCGATCTCGCGATCCTCACCGCCGATCACGGCAACGATCCGACCTGGCCGGGGACGGACCACACGCGCGAACATGTGCCGATCCTTGCTTTCGGCCCCGGCATCGCGCCCGAGCCGCTAGGCCGGCGAGAGAGCTTCGCCGACATCGCCGCGACCGTCGGGCATTGGCTGGGCCTCGGCCAGATCGGCCCCGGCCGGGGCTGGTAGGCTCAGGCCGCCGCCACCCGCCCGCAGAAGGCGGCAACTTCGGCGCGGATCTCGCGCGTATGGCTCGCAACCGCCTCGGCCGAGCCCTGCACCTGGCGCGCCGCGTGATGGGCACCTTCGGTCATCGCCTCAAAGCTTTCGACGATGTCGGCGCTGCGCCGCGCGCCCTCGAACGACATCCGGACCTGATGCGCGATCTCGCCGGTCGCCTGGCCCTGCTGCTGAACGGACACCGAGATCGCTTCTGCCACGCGCTCGACGTCGCCGATGGCCGTCACGATGTCGCGGATCGCCTTGAGCGAACGCTGCGAGGCGTCCTGCATGGCGCCGATCTGCGCCGAGACCTCGTCGGTCGCCTTGGCGGTCTGGGCCGAGAGCGTCTTCACCTCGCCCGCGACAACGGCGAAGCCACGCCCCATCTCGCCGGCCCGCGCGGCCTCGATCGTCGCGTTCAGCGCGAGCAGGCTGGTCTGCGCCGCAATGCTGCGGATCAGCTCCACCACGGCACCGACATTCTCGCTGTTGCGGGCGAGCACCTCGATTTCGCTGCTCGCCCTGCGGGCCAGTTCCGCGGCCGTCGCGGTGCCGTCGGCGGCGTGGGCCACGCTGCGGCCGATCTCGCCGATCGACATGGCGAGCTGATCGCTCGCCGCGGACAGGTGGTCGATGCTGAGCAGCGTTTCCGACGTCGCATCCGAGACGACGACCGTCTTGCCGCGGGCTTCGTTGGAGGTCGTCGTGAGCGCGACGGCCTCGGCCTGCATCACGCCGGCGGCGCCGTCCAGAACCGCCATCTCCTCCTCCATGCGCGCGCGGAAGACGGCAACCGTCTCGCGCAGCAAGTCGGAGCGCCGAGCGATCTCCTCGCCCAGTTGCTTTTCCCGCTCCGCCACCTGTCGCTCGCGATCCGCATTCTCCTGCGCCTTGGCGAGGCTGTTTTCGTTCAGCACGAACATGCGCTCCAGCATGACCGCGACCATGGTGAGGAAGGAGGTCTCGATGACGACGATAACCGCGTGCAGCAGCACCCGCCCGAGGCTGCCACCCTGATAGAACACAGCCGCCGGAAGGATGTATTGAAGTGCGAGGTGATGGAGGGCCGTTAGTGCCGCCCCCAGCACGATCGGCCGCCAGTCGCAGAAGCCCGCGAGCAGCGCCAGCACCGCGAAATAGTACATGTGCATGTCGGGCTGCCAGGGGTGCCCGGCGAGGCTCGCCACCATCAGCGAAACCTGTGCGATCAGCACGATCGCGAGGGCGAGCTGGGTGACGATGGCGGCTCCGCGCGTTGCGTAGAGAAGCCAGGCGGCCGCCGCCATGCCGAACGCCAGCGCCGTCGGCAGCCACACCGATCGACCGAGCATCAGCTCGATCAGCAGCAGCAGCGGCACATGCAGGAAAGCGAGCCCGAGCAGGACGCAGGCGACGCGGCTCCGGACGGAATCGAGCGTCCAGCTCATCATGCGCGCCGATCGTCGGCAGGAGCATCGAGGCAGCCGGCAAGACCGGTCAGCGCAACCAGCAGGAGCGCGCCGCGGGGACGGTTCGCCATTCCTTCATCCGGAGGCGCGATCACGACGACATTCGCCGCGCGCCCCTGACGCAGCACGCGGTGCCCGGCCGCAAGGGTGAGCGCCACAGCGTCGCCGGCCTGTGTCCATGGCGGGTAGATGACCGCGACGGGCACCTGCGTCCCAGGACCCGCCTGAGGCAGCGCGACGGCGATCGCGAGGGGGCTGGCAAGGGCGACGCACAGGAGGGCAAGACGGTCGCGAGCGGACAAGGCGCGCGACGGAGAGGGGCGCGAAACTGCAGTCGAAGGCATGAGGAACCCGAACGCTGGACCACCGTCCGCAGGCCCCCCCGGCAGACCCCGTCATTCACACAGATCGAGGTTAAAGATCGCTTACACGGCAACGCTGGAGGGGCGCGACTGGCGCCGATCGGCCTCAGCGCGCGAGCCGTTCCTTGATGCGGCGCATCAGCCCGTCCCGAACCTCGCGATAGGCGTTCATCATCTGGTCGCGAGAGCCCTGGACGGCGGTCGGATCGACGGTCGGCCAGTATTCGACCTCGGCGGCGACGGTGCGCGTCAGATCGAGGGCGCGGTGATGCGCCTCGGGCGAGAGCGAGACGATGAGGTCGAAGTTGAGCCCCTCCCACTCCTCGAGTTCCTCGATCGATTTCGGCTTGTGCTTGTGGGCGTCGATGCCGATCTCGTCGAGAGCGGCGAGCGCGAAGGCATCGACCTCACCCCGTCGCGCCCCGGCCGACTGGACATAGACCGACTTGCCGAAGAAGTGCTTCGCCATCGCCTCTGCCATCGGAGAGCGAACGGCGTTGTGCGCGCACATGAAGAGCACGCTTTGGACCTTCCGCGAGGCGGGCGGCTCCAAGCCTCAGCCCTTCCAGTGCAGCGCGTAGATGAGGGTAAAGAGCCGCCTCGCTGTATCGAAATCGATCTCGACCTTGCCCGCGAGACGCTCGACGAGGATGCCGGCAGCCTCGTCGTGCAAGCCGCGCCGGCCCATGTCGATGGCCTCGATCTGGGAGGGCGTGGCGGTGCGGATGGCGGCGTAATAGCTTTCGCAGACCATCGCATAGTCCTTGACGATGCGGCGGAACGGCGTGAGCGAGAGATGGTGCGTGATCACCGGCGCGCCGTCGGCCTCGCGGATTTCGAAGACGAGCCGGCGCTCGACCATGGCGAGATGGGCGAGATAGGGGCCGCCCTCATGGCCGGGCAGGACGAAGCGGTTGCGCTCGATCAGATCGTAGATCGCGACGGCGCGCTCATGCTCCTGATCGGCCGAGCCGCCGCCCAGCGAGGAGGGATCCAGCGTCACGCCGACGAGGCACTGTTTCGCGGATGTCTCGGCCTGGGGCATCGGTCCCTCCGGTTCCGCCAAGGCGGTCTGCCGCTCCGAGGCGTGGCCTCAAAGATTCAGCCTGATCGTCACGGAACGTCCGTGAGCGTGCAAGCCCTCCGCCTCCGCCAGCGCGGTGGCGGCCGGCGCCAGCACGCGCAGGGACTCGGGGCCGCATTTCAGCAGCGATGTCCGCTTCATGAAGTCGAGCACGCCGAGACCCGAGGAGAAGCGGGCGGAGCGGGCCGTCGGCAGCACATGATTGGGCCCGCCGACATAATCGCCGACCGCCTCGGGCGTATGGCCGCCGAGGAAGATCGCGCCGGCATTGCGGATCAGCCCGGACAGGCGCTCCGGCTCCGCGGTCATGATCTCGAGATGCTCCGGCGCCATCCGGTCGATCAGCGGCACAGAAGTCTCGAGATCGGCGACGAGCAGGATCGCGCCGAAATCAGACCAGCTTTTTCCAGCGATCGCCGCGCGCGGCAGCGTGCGCAGCTGTGCCTCGACGGCCCGTTCGACCTGGTCCGCCAAAGCCGCATCATCTGTCATGAGGATCGACTGGGCGGACGCGTCATGCTCCGCCTGTGCCAGAAGATCGGCGGCAATCCAGTCCGGATTGGCGCTGCCGTCGGCGACGATCAACACCTCCGAGGGACCGGCGATCATGTCGATGCCGACCTGGCCGAAAACCCGGCGCTTGGCGGCGGCGACATAGGCGTTGCCGGGACCGACGATCTTCGAGACCGGCGCGATCGTGGCGGTGCCATAGGCGAGCGCCGCGACGGCCTGCGCCCCGCCGATGCGGTAAATTTCGTCGATGCCGGCGAGCCGCGCCGCGGCCAGCACGAGGGGGTTCGTCTCGCCCCGCGGCGTCGGCGCCACCATCACCACCCGATCGACGCCCGCCACCTTGGCCGGCACGGCGTTCATCAGCACGGATGAGGGGTAGCTCGCCGTACCGCCGGGCACATAGAGGCCCACCGCCTCGACGGCGCTCCAGCGCCAGCCGCTCTCGACGCCGGCGGCGTCCGTGAACCAGGCATCCTGCGGTTTCTGGCGGGCGTGATAAGCCTCGATGCGGTCGCGCGCGGTTTCGAGAGCCTGGATCTGCGCCGGCGAGCAGGCCGCGACGGCGGCGTCGATCTCGGCCGCCGGCACGCGCAATGTCGCTTCCGTCAGCCCGAGTTCGTCGAAGCGCCGCGTGTAGTCGATGACCGCGGCATCACCACGCTCCCTGACCGCCGCGATGATGTCCGCCACCACGCGATCGACCTCCTCGGAGACCTCACGTTTGGCCGATAGCAGATCCCGGAACGCGCTTTCGAAATCGGCGGTGCTGTCGTCGAGCCTGATCGGCATCGCTGTCCCCGGAGGTGCTGGTCGGCTGGGTGGTTCGCAGGCGGGAGAGACGTTCGGGTCAGGGACCGTCGGGATGTTCCGGCTTGGCCAGGGCTTCCCAGACAGGGCCGAGATCCTTCATCTGCGCCTCGACGCATTCGACGGCGAGGCGGATCGCGGCGCCGTCCGAGAAATGCAGCGTCACGTCCCCCTCCGGCCCGTCGCTGCCGGTGAAGGCGATCGCCAGCAGGCTCAGCACACGGTCGGGAATCTGCTTGTCGATGCCGGTGCTGCGCACGGCCAGGACACGATCGAAATGAAGCGCGGTGAGCCGGCGCCGGTACTGGCCGCGCGGAGCCCCCTCCCAGTCGAAGCGACGGGCGGCGAGTGCGAAACGCTTCTCGGCCGGCAGCCAGACGATGTCCGCCACCTTCAGGACAGCATCCTGCAGATGGGCCGACATCACGGCGAGGTCATCGGCATCGAGCGCGATGAGCTTCAGGGGGTCTGCGGCATCGTCCGACATGGCCTGTGTTCTGGCGGTGCCGCCCGCGCGCGTCAACCGCTCAGGCGCTCGACCTTGGCGCCGCACCGGGTCAACTTCGCTTCCAGCGCCTCGAAACCGCGGTCGAGGTGATAGACACGGTTGATGGTGGTCTCGCCCTCGGCGGCGAGGCCGGCGATCACGAGCGAGACCGAGGCGCGCAGATCGGTGGCCATCACGGGCGCGCCGGTCAGCTTTGCCACGCCCTCGACATGGGCGGCGTCGCCCTCCAGGCGGATCTTCGCGCCGAGGCGCGCCAGCTCCTGCACATGCATGAAGCGGTTTTCGAAAATCGTCTCGCGGATGCGCGAGGTGCCCTTCGCCTTGGTCATCAGCGCCATGAACTGCGCCTGGAGGTCCGTCGGGAAGCCGGGGAAAGGATCGGTCGCGATATCGACCGCCTCGAGCGGCCGGCCGTTACGGCGGACGCGGATGCCCTCATTCGTCGTGGAGATGTCGACCCCCGCCCGAACCAGCACGTCCAGCGCCGACTGGAGCAGTTCGGGTCGCGCGCCTTCGAGCACCACATCGCCGCCCGTCATCGCGACCGCCATGGCGTAGGTCCCGGCCTCGATCCGATCGGGCAGCACCGCGTGATGGGCACCACCCAGTCGAGCCACGCCCGTCACCACGATCCGGCTCGTGCCGGCACCCTCGATCTTCGCCCCCATCTTGGACAGGCAGGCGGCGAGATCCGCAATCTCCGGCTCGCGAGCAGCGCTCTCGATCACGGTCGTTCCCTGAGCGAGGACCGCGGCCATCAGCGCGGTATGGGTTCCGCCGACCGTGACCTTCGGGAAGACGATCTCGGCGCCCCGCAGGCCGCGCGGCGCGCGCGCGATGGCGTAGCCGTTCTCGATCTCGATCTCGGCACCCAGCCGCTCCAGCGCCATGAGCAGCAGATCGACCGGGCGGGTTCCGATGGCGCAGCCGCCTGGCAGGGAGACCTTCGCCTCGCCCATGCGGGCCAGGATCGGCGCGATGACCCAGAAGCTCGCCCGCATCGTCGAGACGAGTTCGTAGGGCGCGCAGGTGTCGACGATCTGCCTTGCGGTCAGCGCGATGGTCTGGCCCGTCTCGGCCGACTGACCGATGCGCTTGCCTGCGATCGAACGATCGACGCCGTGATTGGAGAGAATGCGCGAGAGCGCGCTGACATCGGAGAGGCGCGGCACATTGGCGAGCGTCAGCGTCTCGTCGGTGAGCAGGCTCGCGATCATCAGCGGCAGGGCGGCGTTTTTGGCGCCGGAGATCGGGATGGCGCCGTCAAGGCGCTGGCCGCCGGTGATGCGGATCTTGTCCATCGTCGGGTCCTGCTGAGGCCCGGGCGAATGGCCGGGCGCGAGGAAGTCGGTGTCAGGACCGGTCTGGGTCGGCCTGGGCTTGCGGCGCTTCGTCCGTCTCCACGGCCGCCCCTTCCACACGACGGGCCCGGGCCTGAGCCTTGCGGCGCTTCAGGTTCTCCCGGAGGGCGGCGGCGAGGCGCGCCCGTTTCTCGTCTTCTGCGGATGTCTGGCGGTTCACGGCAACGACTCGGCAACCGGTTTCAACGCTGGCAACGCGGCGAAATCGCGGCGCATCGTTAGCCGCATCGCCGCTCTTCGACAAGCGTGGCCGAGCGCCGGCATGCCGCTTGCCTGCGGCAAGACATCGGCCCGTCTCCGTGCCAATTCGATACAGATCCGCAAGCAATCACCTGACGTTAGGTAATATTGGTTAACAAGATTAACCATCTGCTCGGGTTTTCATTTACAGTTTGTTAACTTCGCGTAGCTTGGCGGCATCGCGCTCCTCGCTAGCGGTACGGGATCAGCAGCATGTTCCAGTCGGTTGCTTCGGTCGTGAATGCCACTCCCGCAGCGGTGCTCGATAGCTGCGAGGTCATCGACGCGATCCGTCACCGGGCGGGTTTCCTTCCCGAGACGCAGCTTTCCTATGAGCCCGAGATCAAGACGCTCTGGGTAACGATCCGGCCCGAGCTGAAGCCGGTCTTCACGCTGCAGCTGCTCGACAGCCTGGTGAAAATCCAGAGCGCGATCATGGCTCTGTGGGGCGCGCCGGACCAGTATCACCGCGCGCCTGTCCGCTTCCTCGCCTTCCGCGGCACGGGTCCGTTCTTCACGCTCGGCGGCGATCTCGATTTCTATCTGGACTGCCTCGCGAAGAACGACCGTGCGGCCCTGGCCGAGTATGCCCGGCTCTCGGCCGCCGGTGCCGTGATGAATGCGAGCGGTCTGAACGGGCTTGTGGTGACGCTCTCGACGATTCACGCCAAGGCGATCGGCGGCGGCATCGACGCCCCGCGCTCCTGCAATGTGATGATCGCGGAAGAGCAGGCGTCGTTCGTTTATCCCGAGATCAAGTTCAACCACTTCCCGATTACCGCCGTCGCGATCCTTTCGCGCCGGATGGGGGCGCGGGCGGCGGAACGGATGCTCATGTCGGGCGAGGAGATGAGCGCGCAGGCGTTCATGGAGGCGGGCGGGCTCGAAGCCGTCGTCCCAACCGGCACGGGCGAGGCCTGGATCCGCAAGTATGCGCATGATTCCCTGCCCATGCATGCAGCCAAGACGGCGCTGTTTTCGGCCTTCAACCGCCGCGCCGGCGATCTCCGGGAAGAACTCGCCCAGCTCGGCCAGATCTGGACCGACTGCATGCTGCGGTTGAACCCGAGCGCGATCTCGAAGTTGCAGCGGATCGCGCAGACGCAGGACCGGATGTTGGCACGGATGTACCAGCGTCCGACGGCCGGCCAGGATCTACAACTCGCCTTCTGACCCGAGCCATATCCTGCGCAATGCGGCGCCGCGCCAACACCAAACATTTACCTCTCGTCCCTTAAAACTTTAAACCCGGAGATAGGCGCGGGCACCGCGAGCGCGCCCATCAGCGACCGGCGGGACGGGATGAGATGGCGGGCGCGCTGAAGGATTGGTGGAACGCCAGACTGCGTGGTCCCGGCGAGGACTTCGATCAGCCGAGCTACGCGCTCCTGGTCGCCTCGCTGTTTTCCTCACCTGCCTCGATCATTCCCGGCGGCGTCGCCGGCATCCTGACCCCGCTCCTGTGCTGGATTTCGACCGGCCTCGTCGTCTTCGAGGCCCTGACGATCCTGGTGGCGCTGATCGTGCTGCTGCGGCTGGCGACCTTCGTCTCCTATCGACGCGCTGATCATTCGCGCGACGGCTATGACGAGACGCGGCGCTGGGACCGCGATTACTTCCTCGGCGCCACCGCCTTCAGCGCCGTGCTCGGCTACAGCTGCTATGCGGCGCTGGCGCAGACCGACGATCCGGCCGCCCATATCACTTCGGTCGCATCGACGATCGCGATCGCCTCCGGCTATGTCTCTCGCAATGCCGGTCGGCCCAAATTCGTCGCCGTACAGCTTCTGACCTTCTGCGTGCCGATGGCATTCGGCCTGATCCAGGCCCACAATCCTTATTATCAGTATATCGGCTACTTCGCTTTTCTGTATGTGGCGGCGAACATCGCCATCACCAATTCGCTGCATCGCAATCTCCTCGCGCTCAGCGATGCGACCAAGCAGTCCAAGGCGCTGGCCTCCGCCCTGCATTCGCAAAACCTGACGCTGGATGCCGCGCTCAACACCATGATCCACGGGCTGGCGATGTTCGACCGCGATCTCAAGCTGGCCGTCAGCAACGCCCCCCATCTCGCGCTCTACGGCCTGCCGGAGACGCTCGCCCTGCCCGGAACGCCGATCACCGCGATCGCCCGGTTCCTCGTCGAGCGACAGGTCGTCGCCGCAGGGCAGCTGCGTGACCTCAAGGAGGCGCTGACCGAGGTCCAGGCGACGCAGATGACGACCAGCCGCGAAATCCAGACGCGCGCGGGGCGGGTTCTGGTGGTCACCTTCGCGCCGGCGGCCGAGGGCGGCGTCCTGATGTCGACGGAGGATGCGACCGAGCGCAAGGCGACCGAGGCGCGGATCGAGCAGATGGCGCGTTTCGACGAATTGACCGGGCTCGCCAACCGCTTCGAGTACAATGCCAACATCGCGGAGGCCTTCGCGCGGCTCGACCGCACGGGCGAGCCGTTCGCGCTGCTCTATGTCGATCTCGACGGCTTCAAGCAGGTCAATGACAGCCTTGGTCACGATGTCGGCGACCGCGTGCTCGTCGAGACGGCGGAGCGCCTGCGCGGCGCGATCCGGGGAAGCGATGTCCTGGCCCGCTTCGGCGGCGACGAGTTCCTGCTGATCCTGCCCGCCGCCAACCATCTGGTGGTCACCGCGATCGCGCAGCGCATGATCGACGCGATGGCCAAGGCGTTCCGGCTCGACAACAAGACCGTCTACGTCACCGCCAGCATCGGCATCGCGATGGCGCCCGCCGACGGCGCCTCGCCCGCGGATCTGCTGCGCCATGCCGACACCGCGCTCTACAAGGCCAAGGCCGCCGGCCGCAACACGCTGATGTTCTTCGACCCGACGATGGCCGAGGAGATGACTGAGCGTCACGAGCTCGAGGTCGACCTGCGCAAGGCCTGCGAGGACGGCTCGCTCGAACTCTACTACCAGCCGATCATCGACCTGCGCACCGGCGAGGTGGTCTCGCGCGAGGCGCTGATGCGCTGGCGCCATCCCGTCCGCGGCATGGTGCCGGCGGGGCAGTTCATTCCGGTGGCCGAGCAATCGGGCCTGATCGCGACCATCGGTGACTGGGCGATCCGGCAGGCCTGCAAGGACGCCGCCTCCTGGGAGAAGCATGTCGGCGTCTCCGTCAACATCTCGCCGCTGCAGTTCCGCGAGCCGCGACGGATCGTCGAGACGGTCAAGAACGCGCTGATCGCCTCCAATCTGAACTCGCAGCGCCTGACGCTCGAGGTCACGGAGTCGCTGCTGATCGAGGACAACAAGACGACGCTCGGGGTTATCGACGAGCTGCGGATGCTGGGCGTGACCTTTGCGTTGGACGATTTCGGAACGGGCTACTCCTCGCTCGGCTACCTCTCGACCTACCCCTTCGCGCAGGTGAAGATCGACCAGAGCTTCACCAAGACGGTGCAGTCGAGCGAGGCCTCGAAAGCGATCATCGAGGCGGTGTGCCAGTTGGCGCGGCGGCTTTCCATGAACGTCGTCGTCGAAGGCGTGGAAACGGAGCAGCAGCGCATCGCCGTGCAACTGCTCGGCGCCCAGCGGGCCCAGGGGTATTTCTTCGGCAAGCCGGCGCCGGTCGCCAGTCTTGCCGAGGCCAAACGCCACGTCGCCTGAGCCACCGCCCAGCGCGCGGCCTTTCGGCGCGGAAGTGGCGCGAAACGACGTGCAACCGCCGATGCGGTCTTGATTCCGCTCCGACGACACCCCATCAGCGAGAGGTGGATTCGTTCCGGATTGCGGGAGACAGCATGATCCGACCCGACGACGGCTCGTTCGCGCCCCTCGACTGGCGGGCCGGCGCTTGAGCGAGACGGCCGCTGCTGCTCCGCCGGCGCTGCTGGCGCCGGACCTTTGCGTCATCGGCGCCGGCACGGCCGGACTTGCGGTGGCCACCGCCGCCGCCGCCTTCGGCGTGCCCGTGGTGCTGGTCGAACGCGACCGGATGGGCGGGGAGACCGGCAGCAGCGCCATCGCGGCTCTCGCCAGTGCAGGCGCCCGGGCCCAGGCCATCCGCGAGGCGGGTCGCTTCGGCCTCGTCGTCGGCGAACCCGAGACCCGCGATGCGGGCCTGCACGACCATGTCCAGCGGGTCATCGCGGCGCGCCGGCCGAACGTCTCGGCCGAGCGGCTAAAGGCGCTAGGAGCCACCGTGGTTTCCGGCGAGGCGCGGTTCGTCAGCCGCAGCACAGTCGTCGTAGGCGAGCAGACGATCAAGGCCCGTCGCTTCGTGGTCGCGACGGGTGCGCGAATCGCCCTGCCCGACATTCCGGGGCTCGCCGACCTGCCGCACCTGACCGAGGGGAGTCTGGCCAGCCTGACCCGCCGGCCGGAGAGCCTCATTGTGCTCGGTGGCGCTCCGGCGGCCGCAGCCATCGCGCAGGCCTTGGCGAGGCTGGGCAGCAGGGTCGCGCTGATTGAGCCTGCGGGGCTGCTGCCGGACGAGGATCCCGAGGCCGTGGCGATCCTGCGGCGGACCTTGCTGCGGGAGGGCGTCTCGCTGCACGAGAAGAGGACGATCCTGCGGGCGGAGGCTTTCAAGAAGGGCCTGCGCCTCGTGCTGACGGGCGAGGGCGAGGGATCGGAGGCGGTCATCGAGGCCGATCACATTCTGATCGCCGGTCAACGCGTCCCGGAGATCGCGGGGCTGGATCTCGAGTTGGCAGGTATCGCGTCCAGCGCCGAAGGCATCCGGGTCGATGCCGGCCTGCGCTGCACCAACCGCCGGGTCTATGCGATCGGCGATTGCGCTGCCGGCGCCACGGGCGGCGCGGGGGGCGCAGAAGAGCAGGCGCGGCTGGTGCTGCGCAATGCGCTGTTCCGGCAGCGCGGGCGCTTCGATCCGGACGCGATCCCGCGCGTCACCCTCACCCAGCCAGTGATCGGTCATGTCGGGCTGAGCGAGGCGGAGGCGCAGCGGCGGGGCGAGGTGCGCGTCCTACGCTGGCCCTATGCGGAGAGCGACGCCGCCCAGGCCGGCCGACAGACGGAAGGGTTCGTGAAGATCCTGACCGACACCAGGGGCAGGCTGCTGGGCGCCACCATCGTCGGGCCGCAGGCCGGCGAACTGATCGCGAGCTGGAGCGTGGCGCTGGCGGCCGGGCGGAGCGTGCAGGACATGGCCGCGCTGCCGGTGCCGCTGCCTTCGCTGGCCGAGGTGTCGAAGCGCGCGGCGACATCCTTCCTGACCCCGCTCGCGACCAGGCCGGGGCTGCGGCGCCTCATCGGCTGGCTGCGTCGGCTCGGCTAGGATCGACGGCGATGGAGCCCCAGGGACGGGACAGCGAGCCGATCTCCGTCAGCCTGCCGCGCGGGCTGACGCGGCTCGGCCTGTCGGCGAAGCTGCTGGTGCTGACGGTGCTCTTCGTCATGGTGGCGGAGGTGCTGATCTATCTGCCGTCCGTCGCCAATTTCCGGCGCAACTGGCTGAACGACCGCCTGGCGGCGGCGCAGGTTGCCGTGCTCGTCCTCGAGGGCGCCCCCGAGGACGGGCTGCCGGAGGGCAGCGAGAACCGGCTGCTGATGGGCGTCGGCGCGCGCGCGATCGCGGCGCGTGTCGGTGGGGCGCGGCGCCTGCTCAGCCTCGATTCGATGCCGCCCTCTGCGGTTTCGCGCACGGTCGACCTGCGCAGCCTGGGCTGGTTCGGCGCCATCGGGGAAGCGATGGAAACGCTCATCCTGCCGGCACAGATGCCGATCCGTGTCATCGGCGAGGCCGTCGGCGGGGCGGATTTCGTGGAAATCGTCATCGACGAGGCCCCGCTGCGGCGGGCGATGCTCAAGTTCTCGGTCAATCTCCTGCTGATCTCGCTGGTGATCTCGGGGCTGACGGCCGTCGCAGTCTATGTCGCGCTGAACTGGATGATCGTGGGGCCGATCCGGCAATTGGCGGCGAATGTCATGGAGTTCGAGGTCGATCCCGAAAATCCGCATCGGATCATCGAGCCGACGCGGCGAGCGGACGAGATCGGCGAGGCGCAGCGTGCCCTGGCGCGGATGCAGATGACGCTGGCGGGGGAGCTGCGGACCAAGAAGCATCTCGCGGAGCTCGGGCTCGCGGTCAGCAAGATCAACCACGACCTGCGCAACATGCTGGCCGCCGCGCAGCTCATGTCGGACCGGCTGACCGAAACGCGCGACGCCAAGATCAAGCGCTTCGCGCCGCGGCTGATCGCGACTCTCGGCCGCGCCATCGATTTCTGTCAGGCGACGCTGGCCTATGGCCGTGCGGCGGAGGCGACGCCGGTGCTAAGGGAGGTCCTGCTGCGCCAGCTGGTGGCGGAGCAGGCCGAACTGCTGGGTCTGGCCGAAGCGGCGCAGGTGAGCTTCAGCAACGAGGTCCCGGCCGATCTGGTCGCCCCCTGCGATCCCGACCAGATGGCCCGCGTCCTGCTTAATCTGATGCGCAACTCGGTTCAGGCACTCACCGAAGCCGGCACTGAGCCCGGCGGGCGCCCGCTGCTGGCCGTCCATGCCACACGCGACAACGGCTCCGTCGTGCTGCGCGTCACCGATAACGGACCGGGCGTGCCCGAACGGGCGCGGGCCAATCTGTTCCAGGCCTTCCGCGGCTCGGTGACACCGGGCGGCACCGGCCTCGGCCTCGCTATCGCGGCCGAGCTGGTGCGGCTGCATGGCGGCACGATCGCGCTCGAGCCTTCGGAGATCGGCGCCGTGTTCAGGGTGACGCTGCCGGCGCCGCGGACGGCGGCAGCCTAAGGGCCGCCTACTGGCTCGCCCAGATCACGCGGGCCATGAAGGCGATCTCCGCGAGGGGCAGTACGCGGTCGCCATGCTCGGGATTGAGCGAAGCGAGCTCGACGGTCTTCGCCGTCTGGCGCTTGAGCTGCTTGGCCAGCACCTCGCCCTCGACGGTCTTGACCACGACGCGGTCGCCCCGGCGCACCGTCGCCGTCGGCGAGACGATGATGGTGTCGCCGTCGCGATAGAGCGGCAGCATCGAATCGCCGGAAATCTCCAGCGCGTACGCCTTCTCGTCGGCGACGCCGGGAAAGGCGACTTCCTCCCAGCCGGTGCCGACGGGAAAGCCGCCATCGTCGAAGAAGCCGCCCGAGCCAGCCTGAGCGAAGCCGATGAGCGGGATGGTTCGGGAGGGCGCCGCGCCACGGCGCATCACCACGCTCATGAACTCGTCCAGCGAGGCACCGGTGGCGGCCAGGATCTTCGCGATCGATTCGGTCGAGGGCCAGCGCTCGCGTCCGTCAGGGCCGATCCGCTTGGAGCGGTTGAAGGTGGTGGCGTCCAGTCCGGCCTTTCGGGCCAAACCCGAGGCGGTGAAGCCGTAACGCTGGGCAAGGGCGTCGATCGCGCTCCAGATCTGGTCGTGGGAGAGCACCGCACACCTCGCGTGGGATGTTGCCTTGGCCGGGGATAAGAATAGGAAATATCCCCTATTCTCTAAGACATCAATCTGATTTCTGCCGCAGGCGACGAGAAAAATTGGCGAAGCCTCCTGACAGCCGCTAAGCCGTCCGCAACTGTCATCGCCGAGGTCGCCCCGTGCCGCTCATCTACAAGATCTGCCCTGCCAGACTGTGGCGCGAGGCCGAGGCCGCGGGGCGTTTCGACGGCGCGGCGATCGACCTCACCGACGGCTTCATCCATTTCTCGACCGGCGGGCAGCTGCGCGAGACGGCAGCCAAGCACTTCGCCGGACAGAGCGATCTGCTGCTGATCGCGGTGGAGGGCGAGACGCTCGGCGCGGCCCTGCGCTACGAACCATCGCGCGGCGGGGCGCTGTTCCCGCATCTCTATGAGCCGCTCAATCCGCGCGGCGTGCGCTGGGTGGTGCCGCTGGCCCAGGGCAGCGACGGCAGCCCCATCATTCCGGAGGACATTGCGTGATCGGCTCGCTCTTCAACCTCGCCCGGCCGCTGATCCACAAGATGGATGCCGAGACCGCGCACCGCCTGACGGTCGCGGCGCTGGCGGCCGCCCCCGCACTGAGGCCGGCGCCGGATGATCCGGTCTTGGCGACGGAAGCCTTCGGCCTGTCCTTCTCCAATCCGGTCGGACTGGCGGCCGGCTTCGACAAGCATGCCGAGGCGGTGGACGGGGCGCTCGGCCTCGGCTTCGGTTTCGTCGAGGTCGGCGGTGTCACCCCCCTGCCCCAGCCCGGCAACCCGAAGCCGCGCGTCTTCCGGCTGGTCGAGGATGCGGCCGTGATCAACCGCTACGGCCTCAACAGCGACGGCATGGAGGCCGTGGCGCAGCGCCTGGCGGCCCGGCGGGCGCGAGGCGGCATCGTCGGGGTCAATCTCGGGGCCAACAAGGAGTCGGCCGACCGCGCGGCGGATTATGCGGTGCTGACACGCAGGCTCGCGCCTCTGACCGACTTCGTCACCGTCAACGTCTCGTCGCCCAATACGCCGGGGCTGCGTGATCTGCAGGCAGAGGCCGCGCTGGACGATTTGATCGCCCGGGCCCTGGACGCGCGTGACGAGGCGACCGCGGGCGGCCGGCCGACGCCCATGCTGCTGAAGATCGCGCCCGATCTTACCCTGCCGGAACTCGACGGCATGATCGCAGTCGCGCGCAAGCGCCGCATCGACGGGCTCATCGTCTCCAACACGACCATCGCGCGGCCGGAGAGCCTGCGCAGCCCGTCCAAGGGCGAAGCCGGAGGGCTCTCGGGCAAGCCCCTCTTCACCGCCTCGACGCGGCTGCTGGCCGAGGCCTTCCTGCGGGTCGAGCGGCAGTTCCCGCTCATCGGTGTCGGCGGCATCGACTCGGCCGAAACCGCCTTCGCCAAGATCCGAGCCGGTGCGGATCTCGTGCAGTTCTACTCCGCCATGGTGTTCCACGGCCCAGGGCTGGTGAAGACGGTCAAGGCTGGCCTCGCAGCGGAGGCACGCCGCGCCGGGCTGCCGAAGCTCGCCGCGCTGGTCGGGCGCGATGCCGCTGCGATCGCCGCGGGAAAGGGTCTGTAACCACGATTGCGATCGGCATTCGGGCCGCGGCCTCTTGCCGCCGCCCGCGACCTGGCCTATCGGGCCCCCGCACCCTGCGACGAACGATGCCTACCGCCGTCATCGCCGCCCGGGTGCGGCGGGATAGCGAAAGGCGGGGGCCTTGCCGACCATCGACTGGAAGAGGCTTGCGGCGAGCGCATTCGCGCCCGCCCTGCTGATCGGGCTCATCCTCGGAGCCATGCTCTGGCACCAGCAGGAGAGCGTCGAGCGGGTCGCAGATCGCGACCGGGCGGCACAGATGCGGCTCGTCGGCTCGCTGCTCGACGCCAATCTCGACCAGGCGGCGAAGTTCTCGCTCGCTCTGGCGGAGACCTTCGCACGCAATCCCCAGATCCGCGAAGCCCTGGCTGCCGGCGACCGGGGCCGCCTGGAAGCCCTCTCGAAGGACGCCTACCAGTACCTCAGCCGCCAGGCGAGCGTGCAGATCTTCGGCTATCACTCGCCGGATCTGCGCTACCTGCTGCGGATGCACCGGCCGGACCAGCATGGCGACGACATCTCCGGCTTCCGCGCCATGGTCGTCGCCGCCAACCGGCTGCGACGCTCGCAGACCGGCGTCGAGATCGGCATCGCCGGCATCGGCATCCGCGGCGTGGCCCCGATCGAACAGGGCGGCGCGCTGCTCGGCAGCGTCGAGGCGGGGCTCGACATCCGCCCCATGTTGGACCTGGTGAAGACAGCGACCAATACCGAGATCGCCGTGGTGGCCGCCGCCTCCCTCAGCGGCGTCGCGCTCGACCCCAAGCTGCCTTCCATCGGCGATCTTTCGATCATGGCCTCGACCAATGAGGCCTTGTTCGCGCGCTTCCTGCGCGCCGTTCCGACGAAGCCCGTGCGGGATGTCGAGGTCGCCACGCGCCGGCTCGACGGCCAGAGCTATGGCGTGATGGCGCAGCCGCTGGTCGATTTCTCGGGACGGCTCATCGGCATGGCGATCATGCTGAAGGAGGAGCCCAGCTCGGACTGGCGGCGACTGACGACGGAGCTTTGGGTCATCGCGCTCTGCGGCGGCATCATCGCCTTCGTCGGCTTCCTCGTGCTGGCGCGCCGGCGGCGGGAAGCGTGATGCATCGCCTGCTGCTGATCGCTGCGCTGCTGATCGCCTCGGTGGCGGGAGCCTCCGCCGAGGAGGCGGCCGCCGCCCGCACGGGTCTGCCGCAAAGCGTCGAACTGCCGGTGCGGGTCCGAGTCGCTTTACGCGTGCTCAACGTGCTCGAGATCAAGGAGGTCGCCGGCCAGGGGCGCCTCCAGGTCGAACTGACCCAACGCTGGCAGGATCCGCGGCTTTCCTTCGATGCCATCGCGCGCGGCCTCGCTAGGGACGACCGGGTCGGGGACGAGGCGGACGAGTATCTGAAGACGATCTGGACGCCGGGCCTGACGCTCGACAACCAGATCGGCGACAAGGATTCGCGCAGCGTCGCGCTGTCGGTCCACGCCCATGGCGAGGTCATGCTGATCGAGCGGTTCGAGAGCGATTTCCGTTTTCGCATGAACATGGACGCCTTCCCCTTCGACCAGCAGAGGCTGACGCTGTCGCTCTCGCTGCCGCGCTACCCGCAGCAGGAGGCGGTGATCGTCACCACCGAGGCGGATCGGCAATTCTCGGGCGTCGATGCCACGCCCTCGGTCGTCGACTGGCGCCCGCTCGGCCTGCGCTTTGCGAGCGAGCCGGCCATGGGCTGGAACGCGCGCTCCTATTCGCGGCTGAACGCCACGGTCACGATGGCGCGGGACGCGCAGCGCTATGTCCTGCGCGTCTTCGTACCGATCATTGCCGTGCTGGCGGTCTCGCTCTTCGTGCTGTGGTCGCCCGGCCTCAAGGAGCAGGACAAGGGCGGGCTGATCTTCTCCTCGCTGCTCGCTCTGGCGGCGATCAGCTTCACCTTCGAATCGAGCTTCCCGGGTTCGATCTCGCTGAACACGCCGATCGCCGAGATGATCTCGCTCGGCTATCTCTATCTCGTGGCGGTGCTGATGTTCGAGATCGCGCTGGCCGTCGTCATCGCCACGCCGCAGGGGCGCTGGACGGCCGAGGCCACGGCGCTTCGCTATCACCTGCGCTGGGCGCTGCCGGCCATCATGCTGATCGTCTGCCTCGGCGCGGCGCTCAGGGCACTGCCGGGCTGAGCCGGCGCTTCGCTCAGCGGCGCGCCGCGAAGAGCCGCGACAGCAGCCAGAGCGGCACGACGATCAGCGCGCCGCCGATAATCCACTGGCCGACCTCGCGCAGCGCGCCGAAGCCGAGATCGCCGAGCGAGCGGACGAAGCGGGCCGCAGCATCGAAGAGGGCGCGGGGCGAGAGGCCCAGAAAGGCCATCGCCGCGCCGACGAGCAGCGAGATGAAGAGCAGCCGCACGAGCACGCCGAGCGGCGAGCCGCCGAGGAAGCGTTCGATCCTGCCGTTGGCCATTCCCAAAACCTCAATTCCCGTCGCGTCGAGAAGACGCCCGGGTGGTTGAACCCCGGCTGAACGGGCTGTCAACCCACTGGCCGGTCAGGAGGTGGCGGAGGCTCCGGCCGTGGCCCAGGCGGTGCCGGCGATCTTGGCGGCGGCGATGACGGCCTGGGTTCGGCTGTCGACGTCGAGCTTGGTCAGGATCGCCGAGACATGCGCCTTCACCGTCGCCTCCGAGACGCCGAGCTCATAGGCGATCTGCTTGTTGAGCAGCCCCTCCGACAGCATCATCAGCACGCGCACCTGCTGGGGCGTCAGCGTCGAGAGGTTGCGCACCATCGTCGCCGTTTCGGCATCGACCGGCGCGGTGAGATCGACGCCTGGAGGCGTCCAGACGCCGCCGTCGAGCACGGCGCGAATCGCCTCGCCCATCTGCTCGACATCGGCCGTCTTGGGCAGGAAGCCGAGCGCGCCGAACTCGATGCAACGTCGGATGACCGCCGGATCGTCATTGGCGGAGACCACGATGACCGGGATCTCGGGATGATCGGCCCGCAAGAAGAGCAGGCCGGAGAAGCCTTGCACGCCCGGCATGGTGAGATCGAGCAGGACGAGATCGGCGTCGCCGCCGCTGTCGAGCGCCTCGGTCAGCGCCTCCAGCGAGCCGACCTCGCTGACATCGGCGCCTTCGAGCGCAGTGGAGACGGCCTGGCGCAGGGCGCCGCGGAAGAGCGGATGATCATCCGCGATGACGATCCGTGTCGACGGCTGTCGTTTCATGGGATCCCATCCTCATGCCCGGCCCGCATTGTGCCTCAATCGGGCACCGGTTCAAGCCGTCGGCGCGGGCTGCCGACGGGCAGGCTGTGAACCATCCGACGGCGGCGCGCAATCAGCCATTCGACGGCAGCAGCGCCTCCAGCGCCTCGATCCGGTCCGCCTCGCGGGGCGGCTTGTCCCACCGGATACGGCTGATCCGGGGAAAGCGCATGGCCACGCCCGACTTATGGCGGGTCGAGCGCTGCAGCCCTTCGAAAGCGACTTCGAAGACGAGACCGCTCTCGACGGTGTGCGTGACCTCACGGACCGGCCCGAAGCGGTTGAGTGTGTGCTTGCGGACGTAGCGGTCGAGTTCGACCAGTTCCTCGTCGGTAAAGCCGAAATAGGCCTTGCCGACCGGCACGAGTTCATCTGCCCCACCTTCGCCGTTGCGCCAGACACCGAAGGTGAAGTCGGAATAGAAGGACGAGCGCTTGCCGTGGCCGCGCTGGGCATACATCAGCACGCAGTCGATGAGCCTGGCCTCGCGCTTCCATTTCCACCAATGGCCTTTCGGGCGGCCCGGCAGATAGGGCGAATCGAGGCGCTTGATCATGCAGCCCTCGACGGCTTCCGCATCGGCGCCGGCGCCGGCCGTCGCAGGGTCGGCGCGCGCGGCGGCCAGATCCTCCCAGTCGCGGAACACAATCGGCGGGGAGAGATCGACGATCGGGCTGGCGAGGCGGGCGACGAAGGCCTCCAGCCGCGCCCTGCGCGCCGAGAGCGGCAGGTCGCGCAGATCCTCCTCACCATCGACGAGCAGATCATAGGCGCGGATATGGGCGGGATGCTCTAGCAGCATCTTCGCGGTGACGCTCTTGCGGTTGAGCCGCTGCTGCAGGCTGTTGAAGCTCTGGACCGCCGCCTGTCGCCGCACCAGCAGTTCTCCGTCGAGCGCGCCGTCCAGCGTCAGCGCCTCGACCACGTCCGGAAATGCGGCGGCGATGTCCTCGCCGGTGCGCGAGAACAGCCGCGTGACGCGCTCGCCATCGGGCCGCGTGCCGGTGACGGCCTGGACGCGGATGCCGTCCCATTTCCACTCGGCCTGGAATTCGGCCGGGTTCATCTTGTCGAAATCGCCGTCCTCGATCGGGTGCGAGAGCATCACCGGGCGGAAGGGCGCGGGATCAGTCGCCTCGGGCCGCGGGCCCCTGCCCTCGAGCCAGGCGAAGAGCGTGACATAGGGCGGCTCGAGCCCGTGCCAGACCTGCTCGACCTCATCGGCAGGGATGCCGCCGAGGCTGGCGGCGGCCGTCTTGGCGAGGCGCGCGGAGACACCGATCCGCAGCGAGCCGGTGATCAGCTTCAGCAGCGCCCAGCGGCCGGTCTCGTCGAGCGCGTCGAGCCAGGAGGCGACCAGTCTTGGCAACTCGGTCTTGCCGACGCTGCGCAGCCCTTCCACGACATCCGGCAGATGCGGCACGTCATTGGCGCCGTGCCGTGTCGGCCACATCAGCGCGACGGTCTCGGAAAGATCGCCGACATAGTCGTAGGAGAGCGCGAACAGCACCGGGTCGGTGCGCTCGGCGATCAGCGCCCGCACGAGTCCGGATTTCGCATTCGGGAAGACCAGCCCCCCGGTCATCGCCGCCAGAGCGAGGCCGCGATCCGGATCGGGCGTGCTGCGCAGATAGTCCGCGATCAGCGCCAGCTTGGCGTTGCGGCGCGGCTCATAGGCCAGCCGGTCTAGCAGCCAGGCGAAGCGGTTCACCGGCGCGTCCCCCGACCGCGCCGGCGTTTACCAATGCGGCGAACTCTTGGCATCATTCAGTTTCCATTCATGAAGGCGCCCGCAGGCTGACCATCGCTGAGGGGGACATGCCGAGCATGCGTGCTGCCATCCGGATTGCCGGCCTCGCCATCGCCATGGCGACTGCGCTGTCGGGCGCCGCCCAGGCCGGTGCCTTCACCTGCCGTGAAACGCCGATCGTCGCGCCGAACCATAGGCTGACCGCGCTGGCGCCACGGATCGCAGCAGGTGGCAAGCTCGAGATCCTCGCGATCGGCTCCTCCTCGACCGAAGGCGTCGGCGCCACCAGCCGCGACAGGAGCTACCCTGCGCGACTGCAGAGCCTGCTCTCGGCCGCGTGGCCGCGCGTCCAGGTCAGCGTGGCCAATGCCGGCATCGGCGGCGAGATTGCGCCCGAGACATTGCTCCGGTTGAAGAAAGCCCTGAGCGAGCGCCGCTACGATCTGGTGATCTGGCAGGTCGGCACCAATGACGCCGTGCGCGGCGGCGACATGGCGGCTTTCCGCGCGATGATCGCCGACGGCATCGCCGTGGTGAAAAACGCTGGCGTTAGCCTCGCTCTGCTCGACCCGCAGTATTTTCCCGGCATCCGGGAGCCGGCGCGCTATCGAACCTATGTCGATGCAATCGCCGACGTCGCCAAGCGCGAGAGCGTTCCCGTGTTCACGCGCTACGAGACGATGCGGGAATGGCACGATGCCGATGCCCAGGCCTTCAAGGCCGCGCTCGCGGCGGACAGCTTCCATATGAGCGATGCGGGTTATGACTGCCTCGCCCGCGACATGGCGGCGGGTCTCGTCTCTCTGACCACCGGCGGCCGGCCCGTCGTCGCGCAGACGCGCTAGCGCTTCAGACCGGAACGGCATCGGCGCCCTCCACGGCAGCCTCGGCCTCGCCCTCATCACCATAACCCACAAGATGCAGCGGCCTGGCGCGCAGGCCGACGCTCGTGCACCAGTGGACGAGTGCATCGGCCTCGCCATGAGTGACCCAGATCTCGCCAGCGCCCGTCTCGCGGATGGTGGCCTGGAGATCGTCCCAGTCGGCATGGTCGGAGACGATCAGGGGCAGTTCGACGCCCTTCTGGCGGGCCCGGGCGCGGATGCGCATCCAGCCCGAGGCGAAGCTCGTCACCGGATCGGGAAACTTCCGCGCCCAGAGGTCCTGGATTGCGCTCGGCGGGCAGATGACGATCTCGCCGCCCAGCGTCTTGCGCTCCGCGGCGACAACCTTGCGGACCTCGCCCAGCTTGGCGCCTTCGGAGATGTAGAACTCGGTCAGCTTCTCCATCGCGCCATGGAGATAGAGCGGGCGCTCGTAACCGGCCTCGCGGATCAGCGCCATGACGCGCTGCGCCTTCCCCAGCGAATAGGCGCCGACGATATGCGTCCGCTCGGGAAAGAGCCGGACCGATTCCAGGAGCTTGCCGACCTCAGCATGGGCGGGCGGGTGGCGGAAGACCGGCAGGCCGAAGGTCGCCTCGGTGATGAAGATGTCGCAGGGCACGGGTTCGAAGCCGGCGCAAGTCGGGTCGCGCTCGCGCTTGTAATCCCCGGAGGCGACGATCCGCAGGCCGCCGCATTCGACGACGATCTGCGCCGATCCGAGCACATGCCCGGCCGGCACGAAGGTGAAGTCCACCTCCCCGATGCGGATTATCTCGCCCGGCACGGCCTCCTGCCGCTGGCCGGTGAAGCCCTCGCCATAGCGCAGGGCCATGATGGCGAGGGTCTCGCGCGTCGCCAGCACGGCGCCATGGCCGGCTCTGGCATGATCGGAATGGCCATGCGTGATGAGCGCCCGCGCCACCGGCCGCACCGGATCGATGTAGACATCGGCCGGGGGGCACCAGAGGCCGGCCGGCGTCGGGATCAGCAGATCGGAGGGGCGCATCGTCCCCGGCGCGTTGCGTCTGGCCAGCGTCATACTCCTCAGATAGACCCGCGCGCATGATCGAAAAGGCCCCGACCGCGCATTCCGCCAGTTCCGGCGATCCGACGCTGGACCGCCGCTATGGCTGGGCCGAGGCTGCGTTCAAGGAGGGAGACGCGCAGGCCTGCGTCGAGATCCTCGACCAGACGCTGGCGCAGGCCTACCACTTCACCGCCGCCTGGCATCTATACGGCCTCGCGCAGGAGGCGCTGGGCCACAAGGAGGAGGCGGCGACCGCCTGGCGGCAATGCCTGACGCTCGACCCCAATGACCATTTCGGTGCCCGGCTCGACCTCGCGCGGATCGGCGCGATGGCGGCGGAGGACGCGACCTCCGAGAATTTCTCCGGCACGCTCTTCGATAGCTATGCCGACCGGTTCGACAGCCATCTGACGCAGGCGCTGCACTACAATGCTCCGGAACTGATCAAGGCCACGCTGGCTCGGCTCTGTGAAAACGCCGGCCGCGCCTTCCGGTTCGAGACCGTCTTCGACCTCGGTTGCGGCACCGGACTGATGGGCGAGGCGATCCGAAAAGAGGCCGGTTTCCTCGCCGGTTGCGATCTCTCGCCGCGCATGATCGAGCGGGCTCGGGCCAAGACGAAAGGCGATGGCTCGCCGCTCTACGACAAGCTCGCCGTGGCGGGCCTCACCGCTTTCCTCGCCAGCCGCCCCGACGCCAGCGCCGATCTCCTGCTGGCGGCCGACGTCTTCGTCTATCTCGGCGAATTGCGGCCGGCCTTCGCCCAGGCGGCCCGCGTCCTGTCTCTGGACGGGCTCCTGATCTTCACGGTCCAGAGCCACGAAGGCGAGGGCGTGGTGGTGGGTGAGGATCGGCGGTTCGCGCATGCGGAGGGCTGGGTGAGGCAGAGGCTTGCTGAAACGGGGCTCGAGATCGTCTCGCTCGAACCCGTCAGCACGCGTCAGGACCGTGGCGCTGCGGTTCCCGGCCTGCTCGTGGCCGCCCGGCGGGCCGCCTGACTGCCGCTGCGGCAGGGTGCCGCGGTGGGAACAATCGTTCGTTTCGCGCGATATAGAAGCGCCCGCGGAGCACCGAAGCCGAAGCCCATGTCCACCAGAGTTCTGATTGTCGAGGACGAGGTCCTGATCGCCATGGAGACGGAGGCGATCGTCGAGGATCTCGGCCATCATCCCGTCGGCATCGCCGCGACCTCCCGGGAGGCGCTCGCGCTGGCCGCCACCGAAGAGCCCGACATCGCGCTGGTGGACGTCAATCTCGCCGACGGGCCGACCGGCCCTGCGGTCGGGGCCAAGCTCGCCGATCTGGGCATCGCCGTCGTCTTCATCACCGCCAATCCGCGCATGCTGCAGCAGCGGATCGAGAATGCGATCGGCGTGTTCGACAAGCCGGTGGCCGACCGCGATCTGGCGGAACTGCTCGATTACGTCACGAGCCGCGCCGCTGGAAGACCGGCCCAGCCGCCGAGCCGGCTGCGGGTGTTCTGACCTTCGCAGCCCGTTTCAGGCTTGGGAGTCGAGATCCCGCGCCAACCGCGCCGCCGCGACCGCGACCTCCACGACCAGCCCCTCGCGCTTCCAGTCGCGTGTCAGGCGGCCCCCGAGCTGCCGGCCGACGCTCATCTCCGCCAGCCGGGTGCCAAATCCCGTCCGGCCCGGCTCGCGCTCGATCTCGGGGCCGCCCGTTTCCGTCCAGCGCAGGATGATCTCGTCGCCGTCGTGAAGGATCGCGATGTCGACGCTCCCGGTTTCGGCGGACAACGCGCCATATTTGACGGCGTTGGTGGCGAGTTCGTGGAAGAGCAGCGCGATCGGCGTGGCGCCGCGGTCGTCGACCGTGGCGTCCTCGCCCGTCACCGTCAGCCGCCCCTCGCTCACCGCCGGATAAGGCGAGAACAGGTTGTCCAGCAGGCCCTTGATCGTGGTGCGGCCGATGACCGGCTGCGACGCCTCGCTGTGGGGGCGCACGAATTCATGGGCCCGCGCCAGCGCCGAGACGCGCTCGCGGAACTGGGCGGCGAAGTCCTTGGCCTCCGGGAACTCCCGGGCCGAGAGCGCGATCAGGCTGCCGACCACGGAGAAGATGTTCTTGATGCGGTGACTGAGCTCGTGGCTCAGCAATTCATTGGCTTCAGCCGCGAGCTTCGCCTCGTGGATGTCCGTGCAGGTGCCGATCCAGCGGACAATCCGTCCCTCCGCATCGCGCACCGGCTGGGCGCGGCCGATCGTCCAGCGATACTGTCCGGAATTGTGGCGCAGCCGGTACTCGACCTCATAGACCTCGCCCGTCGCCAGCGAATGGCGCCAGCGCCGCCAGGCTTCCGGCTGGTCCTCCTCGTGGAACAGCCCGGCCCAGCCCTCGCCATCGGTCGAACCACGCGGGACGCCGGTGAACTCGTACCAGCGCTCGTTGTAGTAATCGTGGAAGCCGTCCGGCCGCGTCGACCAGACCATCTGCGGCATCACATCGGTCAGGATCTTGAAGGTCGCTTCGGTGACCGGCAGCCCGGCTTGGTACAGGAGGGTATCGGGCAAAGGCGGGACCTCGGGCTCCCGGCGGGAGCAGATAGCGGCTCAAACGCCGGGGACGCGGTTTTGTTGCACAGGGCCGATGCCAGGGCCAGTGCAACCGGGCGGCATAGGGATATTCGCCTTTCGTTCCGGCTGCAGCCATCCTATCTCTGTTCTCTATGGCCGCGCCCTCCCCGCTTCCTCCCGCCTTCGAGACCTGGTTCGCCAGCCGCGGCTGGAGCGCACGGCCGCATCAGCTCGCTCTGCTCGAAGTGGCCCGTGCGGGGCGCTCGACGCTGCTGGTGGCACCGACAGGAGCCGGCAAAACGCTCGCCGGCTTCCTGCCCTCGCTGGTCGAGCTGTCGCAGCGCGACGGCAAGCGCGAGGGGCTGCATACGCTCTACATCTCGCCGCTGAAGGCCCTCGCCGTCGACATCGCGCGCAATCTCGAGGCGCCGATCCGCGAGATGGGGCTGCCCATTGCTGTCGAAACCCGCACGGGCGACACCTCCGCCGCCAAGCGCACGCGGCAGATCAGGACGCCGCCCGACATCCTGCTGACGACGCCGGAGCAGCTCGCCTTGCTGGTCTCGCATCGCGACGCTGCGCCTTTCTTCGCCAGCCTGCGGCGGATCGTGCTGGACGAGCTCCATGCGCTGGTCACATCCAAGCGCGGCGACCTGCTCTCGCTCGATCTGGCGCGGCTGCGCAGCCTCGCCCCGCAGGTCAGCGCGGTCGGCCTCTCGGCGACGGTGCGCGAGCCGGCCGATCTGCAGCGCTTCCTCGGCGGCAGCGAGACGCCGGCCGGGCTCGTCACCGTCGGCGGCGGCGCTCCTGCGCGCATCGCCATCCTGCCGACGCAGACCCGTCTGCCGCTCGCCGGCCACACCACCGCCCATGCGATGGGCGCGATCTACGAGGCCATCAAGGCGCACAAGCTGACGCTGGTCTTCGTCAATACGCGCATGCAGGCCGAGTTCGCCTTCCAGGCGCTGTGGACCATCAATGACGACAATCTGCCGATCGCGCTGCATCACGGCTCGCTCGATGCCACGCAGCGCCGCAAGGTCGAGGCGGCGATGGCCGAGGGCCGGCTGAAGGCGGTCGTCTGCACCGCGACGCTCGATCTCGGCATCGACTGGGGCGATGTCGATCTCGTCGTCAATCTCGGCGCGCCCAAGGGCGCGAGTCGGCTGATGCAGCGGATCGGCCGCTCCAACCACCGCATGGACGAGCCCTCGCAGGCGCTGCTCGTGCCCTCCAACCGCTTCGAACTGCTGGAGTGCCGCGCCGCGCTCGATGCCGTCGCCGAGGCGGCGCAGGACACGGCGAATGCCCGGATTGGCGCGCTCGACGTGCTGGCCCAGCATGTCCTCGGCGTCGCCTGCTCGGACGGATTCGACTCCGACGCGCTTTACCGGGAGGTCTGCAGCGCCTCGCCCTATGCCGGGCTGGAACGCGCCGATTTCGACGCGGTGGTGAATTTCGTCGCCACCGGCGGCTACGCACTGAAGAGCTATGAGCGTTTCGCCAAGCTGCGGCAGGACAAGGCCGGACACTGGCGCGCCAGCCATGCCAAGGTCATCCAGCAATACCGCATGAATGTCGGCACAATCGTCGAATCGACGATGATGAAGGTCCGGCTCGGCAAGGCCCGCGCCGGCCAGCCCGGCCAGCCGCAGACGGTTCTGCGCGGCGGGCGCGTGCTCGGCGAGATCGAGGAGTATTTCGCCGAGACGCTCGTTCCCGGCGACACCTTCATCTTCGCCGGCGAGGTGCTGCGCTTCGAGGGCATCACCGGCAACGAGGCGGTCTGCTCGCGCGCCGCGCCGGGCACGGATCCGAAAATCCCCTCCTATGCCGGCGGCAAGTTCCCGCTTTCGACCTTTCTCGCCGCGCGCGTGCGGGCGATGCTCGCCGATCCGAAGGAGTGGGACTCCCTGCCCGAGGAGGTTTCCTCCTGGCTGCATGCCCAGCGGCTGAAATCGCGGCTGCCCAAGCCCGGCGAGTTGCTGGTCGAGACCTTCCCGCGCGGCGGGCGCTTCTATCTCGTGGCCTACCCGTTCGAGGGGCGCCTCGCCCATCAGACGCTCGGCATGCTGCTGACGCGCCGGCTGGAGCGCGCCCGGATGCGCCCGCTCGGCTTCGTCTGCAATGATTACGGCATGGCCTGCTGGGGGCTGGGCGACATGACGGCCGCGATCGCGCGGGGGGCCCTGAGCTTGGACGAACTGTTCTCGCAGGACATGCTGGGCGACGATCTCGAGGAATGGCTGGCGGAATCGGCGCTGATGAAGCGCACCTTCCGGCAATGCGCCGTGATCGCCGGGCTGATCGAGCGGCGCTTCCCGGGCCAAGAGAAGAACGGCCGCCAAGTCACCATGTCGACCGATCTCGTCTACGATGTGCTGCGCCGCCACGAGCCCGACCATGTGCTGCTCAAGGCCGCACGCGCGGATGCTGCGACCGGCTTGCTCGACATCCAGCGCCTGGGCCAGATGCTGACACGGATCAGCGGGCGAATCGTGCATCAGCCGCTCGATCATGTCTCGCCGCTCGGCGTCTCGGTGATGCTCGAGATCGGGCGCGAGGCCGTCTATGGCGAGGCGGCGGACGAAATCCTGGCGGAGGCGGAAGCGATGCTGATCGAGGAGGCGATGGCGTGAACGCTGCCACGGCAGGCGACGACGCGGCCACGGAAGCCGCCTTCCTGCTCGGGCGGCTCGTGGTCGTGCCCGACCATTCGGGCGCGCTCTGGCTGCCGGAAGAGCGCACGCTCGTCGTTGCCGACCTGCATCTCGAAAAAGGCTCCTCCTATGCGAGGCGCGGCGTCTTCCTGCCGCCCTATGATTCGGCGGCGACGCTGGCGGCGCTTGCAGCCGCGATCGCCCGTCATGCGCCGGCCCGCATCATCGCGCTCGGCGACAGCTTCCATGACCGCGAAGCGGGCGAGCGCTTCGGCGCGTCCGAGCGCGCCACGCTCGCGGCGCTTCAGGCCGGCCGCGACTGGATCTGGGTGACCGGCAATCACGATCCGCAGATTGGCGGCGGGCTCGGCGGCGAGGTCGTCGCCCGTCTCTCGCTCGCCGGCGTCACGCTGCGACACGAGCCGGACGCAGCCGAGGCCGGCTTCGAAATCGCCGGCCATCTCCATCCGGCGGCGAAACTGCGCCTGCGCGGGCGGGCGCTCCGGCGGCGCTGCTTCGCGCTCTCGGCCCGGCGCTGCGTCATGCCGGCGATGGGCGCCTATGCCGGCGGGCTGAACCTGCGCGATGCCGCCTTCGGGCCGCTGCTGGGCGCCGGCTACAGCGCTCATCTGCTCGGCGACGCCCGCCTCTTCCGCATCGACCCGCGGCTGCTGCTGCCGGACTGAGCACAGGCGAGACGGCACCGCAGACGACGGCCGCGCTCAAGGCCAGAGCCATCTCTTCCGTGCCGCGACGATGTGGGTTGCGTCCACCCGGCGCTTGTGGCATCAGGACGCCGCTTCGGAACGACGCCCGCCCTGCCCTCGCCCCGGCGACCGCAGAGCAACCTGGCCGACGATCCTGCTGCGGTAGCTCAGTGGTAGAGCACACCATTGGTAATGGTGAGGTCGAGAGTTCAATCCTCTCTCGCAGCACCAGCCTTTCCGGCTGGAGCCCTTTTGATCTCAGTGACATTGCTGGGTTATTGCGTCGGCGCTGGATGACGGCCTTGTGGCCCTGCGCCGAGGATGGCGGCAGCGGCGGATCGGCTTCGGCACGACTGCCCGCTACGCAGCCTCATTGTCGCCGCGGGGCGCCCGGGCGCCTTCCGAGAACACCCCGCGCAGGAAGCCACGCGAGGCCGCCCTGTCGGCGTCGGCCAGTAGCGCATGAAAATCATGCAGGAGCGCTCGCAGGGCCTGCCGCTCGCTGCCATGTTCCTCGACCAGCTCGATCAGCTCCCACTCGATCGCGTCGCGATCATCCTCGATCTCGGCTGGCTCGGCTGACATATTCTTTGCTCCCCTGAATGAGAACGAAATAGGAACATTGTCGGGTCTGGAGTCAAGATGCCTAGAGCCGGCTGACGTCGCTCGGAAACTGACAGTCATTCCGGACAAGCGGCGAAGCCGCGCCGATCCGGAATCCATCGTCAAGCTCCAGAGCCCTTCCGATGGATCCCGGGACAAGCCCGGGATGACGGCCGCGGTTCCGAGAAAACCCGGCACGCTCCAGGAGCGCCATCGCATCGAAGGCGCTCCCGCGTGTTCCCCGAAAAGAACCCGCCCCCTCAGCCCATCCCCTCGATGGCAAAGATCCGGGCCGGGGAGCCGTCGGCGTTGGGCAGCTTCAGCGGGGCGGCGCAGAGGAAGGTGCGGGGGTTCTTCAGCGCGCTGGTGTTGACGACATATTCGATCAGCGTGATGCCGGCGCGCAGGCAGATGTCATGCGTGACGTGCTGGTCGAAGGGCACGTGCCTGTCGTCGAGCAGCAGGCGGATCGGATAGTCCTGCGGGAAGTCGAAGGCGAGCGCGGTGGGCTTGCGGTCCTTGAGCCAGAGCGCCGCCTCGCGGGTGAGATAGGGAGCGTCGAGCCAGAACTCTCGGGTCCGGTAGTCGCGCTTCGTGTCCCAGCCGCTGGAGAGCAGCAGGATCTCGCCCTCCGGCCCGCCGGGGTCGGCCGCCGCGAGTCTCTCGGCATCTATCGCCTGACTGGGGGCGACGTCGCGCAAATCGAGCACGCGGCAGGGGCCGACGACACGCGAGAGCGCGGTCGCCTCGATCGTCGGGCTGTGGGCGATGACATGGGCCTGCGCATCGACATGCGAGAAACCATGACACGTCATGCTGATGCGGGAGACCCTGAACGGGTCCCCCGCCGCGATATCGCCCTTGATCGCCAGGTCGACCGGCCAGCGGAAATGCGGCTCGATCGGCATGGAGAGGTCGATGATCTCCATCAGACCGCGGCCTTCTTGATCGCGTCCAGCGTCTCGCCGCCGAATTTGGTGACGAACTCCTTCTCGACCTCCGCCGCGACGATCTTCGAGAAGGACTCGCGGTCGGGATTCTCGACCGCCTGCATGCCGGCCTTCTTCAGCGCGGCGAGGCTGGAGCCTTCCGTGTCCTCGTTCATCTGGCGCTGCACGCCGGCGAGTTCGATCGCGGTCTCGCCGAGGATCTTCTGGAGATCGGGCGCCATCGCGTCGAACTTCGTCTTGTTCATCACCACGGGGCCGGTGGTGAAGGCGTGGCGCGTCAGCGACAGATGCTTCTGCACCTCTGCGAATTTGGCGTTGAGGATCAGCGTCACGGGGTTCTCCTGCCCGTCGACCGCGCCCGTCTCGAGCGCCGAGAACAACTCGGTGAAGGCCATCGGCGTCGGCACGGCGCCGAGCAGCTGGAAGGCGCGGATATGGGCCGGGTTCGGCGTGGTGCGGATCTTCAGCCCCTTGATGTCGGCGGCGGTCGCCACAGGGCGGCGACTGTTAGTGAGGTTGCGCCAGCCGATCTCCCAAGTCGCCAGCGCCTTGAGGTTCGAGCCTTCGAGCTCCTTGCGCAGCCCGTCGCCGATCGGCCCGTCCATCACGGCGGCCGCATGCTTGCGGCTCTGGAACAGGAAGGGCAGGTCGAGCACGTTGAGCTTGGGCGCCAGGCCGGTGAAGAACGGGTTGCCGGTCAGGCAGATGTCGAGCGAGCCGCCCCGCACGGCGCTGATCGTCTGCGGATCGGAGCCGAGCGCGCCATTCGGAAAGATCTGGACCTCGAGCTGGCCGTTGCTCTTTGCCTTCACCTTCTCGGCGAACTGGACGGCAGCCTTGTGCCAGCTGTCCGATTCCGGATGGGGATGGGCGAAACGCAGCTTCGTGGCCTGTGCGAGAGCCGGCCGCCCGATCGCGAAGAGGGCAAGGCCGGAGCCGGCGGTGATCAGGGCGTGGCGCCTGGTGATGGTCATCGGGTTCTCCTCCTGAGGATATCGCTCTTGTGGTTTCTCGTTTTTCGACGCGGCGCCTCTTCAGCGCCCGTAGAACCATTTCGCCGGCACGGTCACGATCTCGGGGACCAGCACCAGCAGGGCGAGGACTGCGACCTGCGCCAGCAGGAACGGCATGACCCCGCGCACCACCCTGTCGACTGACACGCGGCCGACAGCGCAGACCACGTTGAGCACCGTGCCCACGGGCGGCGTCAGCAGGCCGATCGCGTTGTTCATGATGAAGAGGACGCCGAAATAGACCGGATCGATGCCGGCCTGCTTGACGATCGGCATCAGCACCGGCGTCAGGATCAGCACGGTCGGGATGAAGTCGAGCGCCGTGCCGACGACGACGACCAGCAGCATCATCGCCGCCATCAGCAGTGTCTTGTATTCGATCAGCGGACCCAGCATCGCGCCGACCTCTGCGGGGATGTTGGCGATGGTGATGAGCCAGGCCGAAACCAGCGCCGCCGCGACCAGGAACATGACCGAGGCCGACATCTTCAGCGCCGCCAGCAGCGCAGGCCGCAGATGCTCGATGCGCAATTCGCGATAGACGAACATCCCGATCACGAAGGCATAGACCGCGGCCACGACCGCGGCCTCGGTCGGGGTGAACACGCCGAGCTTCATGCCGCCGATGATCACGAAGGGCAAAAGCAGTGCCCAGAGACCGTCGAACGCGGCCTTCGCGATGCTCCGGACGCTCGGCCGCGGCAGGGGCGAAACCGGCTCGTCCTTCGCCAGCACATACCAGGTGATGACGAGCGCGAGGCCCATCAGCAGGCCCGGCACGATGCCGGCCAGGAACAGCCGGGTGATCGAAACGCCGGCCGCGACGCCGAACACCACGAAGCCGATCGAGGGCGGGATGACGGGCGCGATGATGCCGCCGGCCGCAATCAGCCCGCAGCTGCGGTCGAGCCGGTAGCCGGCCTGCCGCATCATCGGGATCAACAGGGCGGCGAGCGCGGCCGTATCGGCCACCGCCGAGCCGGAGATGCTGGCCATCACGATGGCCGCGACGACGGCGACATAGCCGAGCCCGCCGCGGACATGGCCGACGAGCGCCATCGCGAACGCGATGATGCGCTTGGACAGCCCGCCCGCGTTCATCAACTCCCCGGCCAGCATGAAGAAGGGCACAGCCATCAACGGGAAGCTGTCGGCGCCGCCGATCAGGTTCTGCGCCAGGATCTGCGCGTCGAACATGCCGAGATGCAGCATCAGCGCGACACCGCAGACCAGGAGCGAGATCGCGATCGGCATCCCCAGCGCCATCGCGCCGAGCAGCGAGACAAGGAAGACGAGGACGGTCATGGGCGCGGCGGCTCCTGCCGCTGCGCCTCGAATCCGGCCATCTCCTCCGATTCGGCGCCGATGACAAGTTCTCCCGGCGGCACGCGGCCGGTCAGCAGCCGGATCAGCGTGAAGAGGTTGATCGCCCCGATGCCGAGGCCGCAGGCGAGGCCGGCGATGTAGAAAATCGCGGTCGGCACACCCATCACCGGCGAGAGATTGGCCATGTTGAGGCTGCTCTGCTGCCAGCAACCGAAGACCAGCAGGCCCATGCAGAACAGCGACAGGCTCTCGGCCACGAGTCTCGCCAACCGGCGGCCGCGCAGTCCGAGCATCTGCACGATCGCCGTCATGCCGAGATGGCCGCCTTCGAGCGCCACGAGGAAAGCTCCGCCGAAGGTCAGCCAGACGAAAATCATGCGCGAGGCTTCGTCCGACATGGTGATGCCGGAGTTGAACAGGTAGCGCAGCACGACATTGCCGAAGACCATCGCGATCATCACCACGAAGGCGAGGATCAGGAGGTTTTCGAGCTGGCGAAGCAGGAATCGGGACAGAGGCATCACGGTCGGTTAGCCCAGCGACCGGTCAGTCGTGAGGAAGCCGATCGACCCATCGCGGTCCGGACGCTGGGTCGGAGCGGAGCCTGTCGCGACGAGACCCACCGACGCGTGCCAATGACGGATCTGCGTGCGCGCATGTCCGCTCCTCCGATGTTCCCTGCCCGTGCCATGGCGGTTCGTGTCGCCATTTTTATGTATGCTGCATACTGCGCGCCGCGTGCGCACCTTGTCAATCGAGGTTTAGCGGTACAGCGGGCGAACACATCCGACAGGCTGGATGGCGACAGACGCCCCCATTTCAGCAAAAAGGGCCCTGCCGGATCGGCAGGGCCCTCGTCAGGCGCGGGCAGTCAGGCCAAGCGCGATGCCCTGAAAACCACCTCAGAACTCTTCCCACCCCGACCCGCCTGCATGGCTGTTGGCAACCTTCTTGGCCGGAGCCGGAGCAGGGGCCGCGCTCTGCGGTTGCGAAGCCGCCGGCCGGGGCATTGCACGTGGCGCCCGCGCCTTGGTCTGGGCGAAGGCGGCTTCGGCAAGCTGGCGCAGGCGTGCGGGCTCGGTCGCCGTCGAAGTGGCGATCTGGCTGGCGGAGCCGGCCTCGGGCCCGGTCCTGAAAGCCGCGACGAGGTCGTTGAGCTGTCCGATCTTGCCCGAGAGCGAGCCGGCGGATGCCGCGCTCTCTTCGGCCAGCGCCGCGTTCTGCTGGGTGATCTCGTCCATATGTGCGACGGTCTGGCTCATCTCATCGATGCCGTTCGCCTGTTCGGAGGTGGCAGACGAGATCTCCGAAACGGTGCTCGCGACCTTGCGCGAGGCCTGAACGATCTGCTCCAGAACCGTTCCGGCCGAGCGGACCAGTCCGACACCCTGCTGAACCTCGCTGCCGGACTCTGCGATGAGCGTCGTGATGTCCTTGGCGGCGTCGCCGGCGCGCTGCGCGAGGGTGCGAACTTCGGATGCCACGACGGCAAAGCCCTTGCCGGCGTCGCCGGCGCGGGCCGCCTCGACGGCGGCATTGAGCGCCAGAAGATTCGTCTGGAAGGCGATGCCGTCGATCACGGTGGTGATGTCCGAGATCTTCTGCGACGCGGCTTCGATGCGCGTCATCGCATCGACCGCGTCCGAGACGATGGCTCCGCCCTTGCCCGCCACCGCCATCGCTTCCTCGGCGAGCTTAACGGCCTGACGGGACGCGTTCGCAGCCGCCTTGACGGAAGCCGCGAGTTGCTCCGTCGTCGCCGCGGTTTCCTCGAGACTCGAGGCCTGCTCCTCGGTCCGCTTCGACAGGTCGTTTGCGCCCATGTTGATTTCGCGCGCAGCGAGGCCGACATCGGCCGAAGTGACCTGAATGGTCCTCACAGTCGCCGAGAGGCGGTCGACCGTGTCGTCGATCGCCTCCTTGAGCGTCTGGAAGACGCCCTGATACTGGCCTGTCACGCGGCTGGTGAGATCGGCCGCAGCCAGGGCCTGCATGACCCGGGCGAAGTCGGCCGTCGCGTCCTCGACAACGGCTGAAACCTGGTTGAGACCGACGGCGATGTCGCGAACGAACCCCTCCTTGCCGTCGAGCGACAGCCTGGCCGAGAAATCGCCGGCACGGGCGGCTTCGACAACGGCCGCGACCTCGGCCTCGCTGCGCAGCTCGGCCGTCACATTGCGCCAGATCAGCGTGTGGCCGATCGTGTTGCCACCTGCGTCGCTGATATAGGCCATGTCGACCATGATCGCCTCGGCGCCGACATCGTAGCGCACCTTCCTGACCTGGCCATTGTCGAGGATGAGCTGGCGCTTGAGATTGGCGTTGGTGCGATAACAGTCGATATGCTCGCCCATCATCGCCTCGACCCTGAACCCCGGCGAGGCCGCCTGGAACGTCGGCTCCAGCTGCTTCAGCAGGCGCAGCAGCGAGGCGCTCATGAAGGTGATCCGCTCCTCAGGATCGGTGATCATCAGCATCGTCGGCGACTGGTTCATGGCCGAGACCGTCAGGGCCGTGCGGCCTGCCTCTGCCCGTCCCTGATCGGCAGCGCGCGCGATCTCGCCGATCTCGTTGGCGAGGGCGGTATGCGGAACCGGTCTGGAAAAATCCCCCGCCTCATGACGCCGCAGGGACGCGACCAGATCGCCGAGCGGGTTGCGGATGGTGCGGACGAAGCCGAGCGCACAGCCGAAGACGACAAGCGCCGCCAGCGCCGCGATGACGAGATCGCGCATCGCCTTCGACTCGATCCCGCCGATACGGGCCTCGATCAGGCGGATCAGCTGGGTCTGCGCACCGCGCCAGAGCGCGTCGGAGGCGGCCGCAAAAGCGGTTGCAGCGGCCTGAGCGTCCGGCTGGCGCAGCGAGGGCGCGCGCTCCATCGCATAGTCCTCGCGCAGCGCAGCGGCCTGGCGCGAGACCGCCGCGCCGGCGCTCTCGAAGCCGCTGCGGACGGCGGCGAGGGCAGCCCCGAGACTGCCATCGGTATTACCTGCGACACCGGAAGCGAGGGAGGACTGCACGGCCGAAAGCGCGATGTCGTAGCGCGTCGCCGCCTGAACCAGCGCGTCGTGCTGGCGGGGCGTGACCTTGTTGCCCATCAGGGCCGGTTGCATCGCGGCGTCGAGCGCAGCCCGCGCGATCACCAATTCCGGCAGCCGGACGGCGACAACATCCATCACGTAGTAGGAGTCGACATCGGGATCGAGGGTGAGGTTGGAGCCGTCGGCGATCTTCTGGATGGCGGCCTGGCCGGCGTCCCAGGCCGCGTTGCGGTCCTTGCCTTCGCCGAGAGCGCCGGCGAAAGCCCGCATCGCCTCTCCGGCCTTCAAAGCCTCGGCGGCTGGCTGCTGGGCAGCGACACGGCGCGCCTCGCTCGCGAGCCGATCGGCCGACGCCGCGGGCGCAGTGCTGGCCGCAAGCGCCGCCCAGACATCACTCAGCACCCGGGCGCCGGTGACCTCAAGCGCGGAAAAGGCGATGTCCTTGCGAACCTGTTGGACGAAAAGCAGCGTCAGATGCCCGATCGGCAGCAGCATGAGTGCCATGATCACGGCGATTTTCGCGCCCACCGTGAGAGACGCGATCCGGGCAGTCAAAATCTTCATCGGGGGGGGTCCGGGGCAGGGATGAGCCGGCACAAAGCTGGGACACAACCGTTAAGGATAACCTAAGGTAATGTTCCAATCGGAACGTCGCGACGAAGGTTGGAGGCGCCCGTCGCGGACTTCTCTGCGCAGGCTCCACGTCCTAAGCTCGGCGCTCGCGGCCGCCTTCCCACGCCGCGCAGCGAGAATGGACGGACGATGCAGAGGATCGATCTCAACTCGGATCTCGCGGAGGGCTTCGGCGCCTATCGCTGCGGCGACGATGCGGCGATGCTCTCGATCGTGACCTCTGCGAATGTCGCCTGCGGCCTGCATGCGGGGGACCCGGAGATCATGGCCAATGCCTTCGCGCTCGCGCGGCAGAACGGGGTGGCCGTCGGCGCTCATCCGGGCTTCCCGGATCTCTGGGGTTTCGGACGGCGGCGCATCCCCTTCAGCACGGGCGAGATCGAGCGGCTCGTTGCCTATCAGATCGGTGCCGCTGCCGCGCTTGCCTCCTATGCGGGCCACCGCATCACCTATGTAAAGCCACATGGCGCGCTCGGGAACATCGCCTGCGAGGAGCGGCCCGTGGCGGACGCGATCGCTCGCGCGATCAAGGCGGTCGATCCGACGCTGGGGTTCCTCGCGACCGCGCTGACGCAGCAGGTCGCGGCCGGCGAGGCGGCCGGGCTGAAGGTCCATCAGGAGATCTTCGCAGATCGCGGCTACACCGAGGAGGGGCAACTCGTGGCGCGCCATCTGCCGGGCGCCATGATCACCGATGCGCGCGAGGCGGCCGAGCGCGTCGTCGCGATGGTCCGCGAGGGCGCGCTGATCACGCTGTCGGGCCGGTGCCTGCCGACCGGCATCGAATCCGTCTGCGTCCATGGCGATTCCGCCCATGCGGTCGCGACCGCTCGCGCCGTGAGGGCGGCGCTGGAGGAGGCCGGCATCGGGCTCGCCCCGTTCGCATGAGCCAGGATGCGCCGGCTGCCCCGAAATTCCTCGACGCCGGGGAAGCGGCCCTGGTGGTCGAATTCGGCCGCAGCGTCGACCCCGGGCTGAGCGACCGGGTTCTCGCGCTCGACGCGGCACTGGCGGCCAATCCGCCCGAAGGCCTGCGCGAACTCGTGCCGACCTATCGCTCGCTGATGATCCATTACGATCCGCTGCGGCTCGACCGGGCCCGGCTGGTCTCCCATGTGGAGGCGGCCCTGTCCGGCCCCGCGCCGGTCGCCAGCCGCAGCGGCGCGCTCTGGACCCTGCCCTGCTGCTATGCGCCGCCCCATGGCGAGGACCTGGCCGAGATGGCCGGCCTCCTCGGGCTCACGGGGGACAGGGCCGCGGAGCTCCACGCCGCCGGGCGCTACCGCGTCTACATGTACGGCTTTTCGCCGGGCTTCACCTATCTCGGAGGCCTGCCGGAACCGCTGGCGATCTCGCGTCGCCCCCGACCTCGGCTACCCCATGACAGCCGGGCCGTGCTGGTCGGCGGCGGGCTTTGCGCCGTCGCCCATTTTGCGATGCCCACCGGCTGGTATGTCGTCGGCCGCACGCCAGAGCGGCTCTATGCGCCCGATCGGAGCAGCGCCTTCCTGTTCGAGCCAGGCGATGAACTCGCCTTCGAAGCGATCGACACCGAAATCTTCGCCGCGCTGCAAACCCGCGCAGAGGCCGGCGAGGTCGTCGCGCGCCGGGAGCCCGCATGACGGCGCTGCGCATTCTTTCCGCCGGGCCGGGCGTGACCGTCCAGGATCGCGGGCGCCATGGCTATTTGCGCTATGGCGTCACAGTCGCTGGGCCGATGGACCCCTTCGCCCATGCGGTCGCCAACCGGGCGCTTGGCAATGAGATGGGCGCAGCCGCGATCGAGGTCTCGCTCGGCGGTATCGAGGTCACAACCGAGGACCGGCCACTCGGCGTGGCCGTGGCGGGGGGCAGGTTCCGCGTAACGCTGGATGGCGAGGCGCTGCCGGCCGCTGCCGTGCTGCGCTTGGAACCGGGCTCGACCCTGAGGGTGCGCGCCGGCGATGACGGCATGTGGGCTTATCTTGCAGTGGCCGGGGGCATCAGCTTGCCGTCCGTGCTGGGCTCGCAGGCGACCCATCTGCGCACCGGCATGGGCGGCCCGGGAGGGCGCTTGCTCCGCGCCGGGGATAGTCTGCCCGTGGGGATGGAGACAGGCGGCACCACCGGCTCTGGCGAAATCCACGCCCCCCTGCTGGACCGGCCGGCCGATCTCGTCCGCGTGCTCCCCGGCCCGCAGGACGACTATTTCGACGCCGAGGCCTTCGCCGCCTTTCTCGCCGGTCCGTGGCGGATATCAGAGCGAGGCGACCGCATGGCCTGCTTCCTCGAAGGCCCTGTGCTGAGCCACCGGCTGGGTTTCAACATCCCATCGGATGGGGTTGCCATGGGGGCCATCCAGGTGCCGGGCGAAGGGCAGCCGATCGTGCTGATGGCGGACCGGCAGTCGACCGGCGGCTATCCGAAGATCGCGACGGTGATCGGAGCCGATCTCGGCCGCCTCGCCCAGGCACGCCCGGGAATACAGATCGCCTTCCGGGCGGTCAGCCATGCCGAGGCGGTGCAGGCGCTGGCGGAGGAGCGCGCCTTTCTCGCAGGACCAATCTCGGTCGAGCCCTTGCGGCGCACCACGTTCAGTCCCGAATTCCTGCTCGCCCGCAACCTTGTCGGCGGCTGGATCGACGGGCTGCGCCGGGACTGAGCGGCGCTCTCGCGCTCAGGCGGCCTCCTCGACGAAGGTCGCGACGAAGCGCACGAGTTCGCTCTGCCGGGCGGTGCCGGTCTTGGCGAAGAGGCGCTGGAGATGAGTGCGCGCCGTGGTGCGGGCAATGCCGAGCTTGCGGGCGGCCTCGACCGTGTCCATGCCTTTGACGATGAGGCCGAGGATCCGCGCCTCGGTGGGCGTCAGCCCGCAGGCTTCGGCGACTTCGTCGACATTGCGGTCGATCATGCGCTGGGGATCGTCGACCGTCAGGATGAAGAGATCCATGCCGGCCCCGCCGAGATGGACGGCATCGATGACCGTCTGGCGGCCGCAGCGCATCAGCAGCGGCAGCCTTATCTCCTCGGAGGCCGTGCCGGCCAAGCGCCGCTTGAGCCAGGTCTGGAGACGGGCCGCGAAGAGCTTGTCGGAGCAGATGAGACGGCCCTCGCCGCTGAGCCCCTCACGGGTCAGCGCCGTGGCGCCCTGATTGCGGAAATGCACGCGCAGTTCGGCGTCGATCACGAAGAGGGGTTTGGCACCTCGGCCCGGATCGCGTGCGGGAGCGCAGCAGGACGGGAGAGGCTGGGGTGAAGCCGGATGCGGCAGGCTGAAGATCATGGACATGCGAGGAGCGTCCTCGATTTCGAGCATCTTCGCGGTTCCTTGCGTGACAGCTGGCCCGGAAGCGCCCTGTCAGACGGCGTGGTCGTGTTCCTTCTGTTGGTCGCGCCGACGGGGTTGCTGGTTCATCGGGATCGTGCGGCGCCGCGTGGGCGGTATCGTCATATCCGCAGCGAAAGCCGATAGGTGTAGCTGTCGCCTCGGAAGAGGCCCTCGACATATTCGAGCATGTCGCCGTCACGGGCGAAGCTGCGGCGCTTGATCAGCAGACAGGGTACCGGCTCCGCGAAGCCGAAAATCGCGGATTCCTCCGCGCTCGGCTGTGCGGCCTCGATGGTCTGGTCGCAGCGTTCGAGCGGCGCGCCCAGCAGGGCCAGCGCCGCGTAAACCGACCCGCCGAGATCGGCCTGTTCGAGCTCCGGAGCCCTCTGGAGGTTGTACCAGCCGGTTTCGCGCGAGAGAGGCACTCCATCGCCACTTCGCACCCGAACGAGCTTCAGAAAACGCGCGGAGTCGTCCAGACCGAACAGAGCGGCGATGGTGGGATCGCTGACGACGGTGCGCTCCAGGATCCGCGACGACGGCACGCGTCCCAGTTCGCGCATTTCCTCGGTAAAGCCTTTCAGACGGTCCATCCCCGAATGCAGGCGCCCCGTCGTGCCCTGGACGATCGATCCGAGCCGCCCCTGCGCGCTCAGCAGCTTCTTCGACCGCAGCGCGTTATAGGCCCGCTGAACGGTCGAGCGGCTGATGGCGAGACGCTCGGCGAGCTGTCGCTCCGCCGGCAGGGTCGTGCCGGGTGGCAAGGTCCCGTCCCCGATCAGCCGCGCCAGCTGATCCTCCAATTGCTGGTAGAGCGGCTGCGCCGTGTCGCCGCGGAGATCCAGCAGATTCTGGAACGGCGGACGCCTCCGCACGTTGCTGGGCTTGAGCGGCGATGTCATCGGCAGGCAGATGCGCGGGCGGCGCTGACGGACTGCGAAAGGGGATCGGACAAGATGGCTGCAGGCTCCGTCTTCGTGCTGGGAAGCTTCGTCGTATCCTGCTCGGCCAAGGTTCAGCGGCTCCCGCGACCGGGCGAGTCCCTCGCGGCCGATATCGTCACGATCGAACCGGGTGGCAAGGGATTCAACCTCGCGATCGCGGCACGCCGGCTTGGCGCCGAGGTGGACGGGCTGCTGGCGGTGGGCGATGACCTCGCCTCGGCCTTCGCCGCGCCCGCTCTCGCCGGGGCCGATCTCCCCGGGCGGATGCTGATCCGCCTGCCCGGCAAGACGGGGAGCGGGGTCGGCTTCACCGACGCCCACGGCGAGACCTGCCTCGCCGTCGATCCCGGAGCGAACCGCGGGCTCTCGGCGGCCCATGTCCGCGAGGCCACGGAACGCATCGCCGCTGCCGCCATGGTGATGGCGCAGTTCGAGATCGCCGACGGCCCCATCGCCGAGGCCTTCGCGTGGCACGCCGCGCCGGCGTCGCGACCCTGCTCAATCCGTCGCCCTTCCGGCCGATCCCCGACGGCCTGCTCGCCGATACCGACGTCCTCGTCCTCAATCAGACCGAGGCCGAGGCGATGGCGGAATCGATCCTGCCCGGCGCGATCGATCCGGCTGAGCCGGCCCGGTTCGTCGCGGAGCTGGGGCCAGCCGTTCTGGCTCGCGGACCGAGGCTGGTCGTGCTGACGCTGGGCGCGGCCGGCGCCGTCGCGCTCGGACATGAGGGCGCCATGGGACAGCCAGCTTTTGCCGTCGACGTCGTCGACACGCTGGGCGCCGGCGATGCCTTCGCCGCGGCGCTCGGCGTGGCGCTGGCACGCGGCCGCGGCACCGCCGAGGCGCTGCGCCAGGCTGCGGCCGCGGGCGCGGTGGCGACGCGCCGCCTCGGTGTCTTCGACGCCCTCGGCCGCCAAGCCGATCTCGACCAGCTCATCGGCCTCTCCCCCACCTAGCGCGGGACCCGGCGTCGGCGACCGCTTTGGATTGTTTTTGGACTTTCCCGACCGATGTCGGCCTGCTAGCGTCTCTCGTCTGCCTGCTTCGGCAGGTGGGAGGATGAGGCGCGCCCATGTCCCGTTGCAGCGTCGAGGCGGTGACAGCCACAGCGGACGGTCTTCTCGCCGGCGCGCTCGATGCGGCGCAGATGCCGGAGGCGATCGAGCGGCTGCGCCGGCTCTTCGACGGGTCGAAAGCCTGCCTCGCCCGTCTGGGGCCCGGCCTCTCCGTCGCAGACTCCGTGGCGACCGGCAGCGACGAGGCGATGCAACGTCGCTGCTACGAGGATCTCGCCGACGATTTCATCGCGTTCGCCGATGGGCTGCGGGTCGTCCCGCTGGGCCGCGTCTATCGCGACAGTGATCTCTTCGGCGAAGCGACCCTCCGGTCCAGCCGCGCCTGGCGCGAATGGATGGCGCCTCAGGACATGTATGGCGGCCTCGGCTGTCGTCTCGCCGAGAGCGGCGGCAGCCAATGGTTCTTCGACGTGCAGCGCGGGCAGCGCCAGGAGCCCTTCGGGGCGGAGGAGACCGCGTTGCTGCAGCGGCTCGCGCCGCTGCTGCGGCGTGTCGCGCTCCTGAGCGCCGAGATGAGCCATGTCCGGCTGCAGCGGGACGAGGCACGCGACGCGCTCGATGCCGTGGCGATGGCGGTCATCCTGATCGATGGCGAGTTGCGCGTCACTTATGCCAATGCCGAGGCGGAGGCGATCGTCGCGGATGCGGAGGCGCCACTGGGACTTCGGCAGGGGCGGCTCTTCACCCGGAACCCGGCTGACCAGCGGCTGCTGAGACAGGGCGTGGAGACGGCGCTGCTCGGCGGCGGAGAGGTGCTCGCCCAGGGTCCCTTCAGCCTCCTGATCAGGGACAACCGGGACGGGGAGCCTTCGCTTTCCGCCTGCATCATCCCGATGTGGCCGACCGCGACCGGGACCGGGCCGCGGCGCGTGATGCTCGCCCTCAAGCCGTTGGAGCAAGCGGCTGACTTCGTCGCCAGCAGCCGCCAACTCTTCCACCTCACCGAAAGCGAAGCCCGCTTCGCCTCGGCCCTGGCCTGCGGCCAGTCGCTGATCCAGGCTGCCGCGGCGCAGAAGGTGAGGATTTCGACGGCGCGCACGCATCTGGCGCGCATTTTCCAAAAGACCCGGACGCACCAGCAGAGCCAGCTCGTCTCGCTGCTGCGCAGCGCCGTCCTGCCGCTGCGGTCGCGCTGACGGCAGAAGGATCGATACGACGCAAAAACGCCCGCAGTTTTTGGCTGCGGGCGTTTTGATCGTTTGATTTTGGTTGCGGGGGCCAGATTTGAACTGACGACCTTCAGGTTATGAGCCTGACGAGCTACC
>FWWL01000165.1_pt1 | contig 191695 bp, 188 predicted proteins | sample 2228331 | NCBI WGS metagenome assembly FWWL01 (sample SAMEA103939775, study PRJEB20133) | metagenome | reverse complement strand
ACCTTCCCTGGAAGGCATCCAGAAATTACCGCTATCCCAACACCAACAGCTAGGTTCAGGAGGATAAAGTTGGAAAGCACGGAAAACCCTCTGACAAGCCCCTTGGCCAACCCAGGAAAAAGAATACTTTTTGTAAAGTAGAAAAAAATAAGCGAAGAGATAAAGCCATTTGCAATGCTAAAATTCGAAAGGAACCAGTAGGTTTTATCCTCGGAAGAGACTTTCAAGACTTTCTCTGCCAAATAAAAATTTACTACAACAAGGGTTCCGATGAAGAAAATCAAAGGTTTTAAAGTCTTGAGCATGGTTCAATGACCCTCCCTTAAAGGGCGTTAAAACCACCGTGCGATTTATAACAGATCTGGCACCATTTTAGGGATTTTTTGCTTGAGCAAAATTATTGCAGAGCATATAAGGAATAAACAAACTTTTAAAAAAATAAAAGGAGGGCTTATGTTTTGGAGAGTTTTTGCAGCTGGGCTTGTTTTAGCAAGTTTACTCGTTGGTAACTCCTTTGGAGCTTCCGACTGTCCAACAATTCAGCAAGTTCAGGAAGGCATAAAAAAAGTTTTTGACAAGAACTTTGAAGTAAAAAACGTCAAACCTACCAAAGAGCTTCCAGGTATTTGCGAAGCCCATGTAATTGTTCAAGACAGATATAATATCCTTTATATTGACCAAACTGGTAAATACTTTATCGCAGGAAATATCATCGAGGTTGACACTGGCAAAAACTTAACCCAGGAGGCCAGTCAGGAGCTTAATAAATTCACCGAAGGAGATTTGAACAAACTAAAAAGTTTAGTAGCTTTTACGGTTGGGAAAAAAGGTCCTGAGGTCTTTTTCGTAACAGATCCTCAATGTCCTTACTGCAAAAAAGCTCTTCCTATAGTCAAAAAGCTTGCTGAAGAAAATAAAATAAAACTCCAGGTTGTCCTATTTCCCCTTTCCATTCATCCTGGTGCTTACGAACAAAGTGTTTCTATAGTTTGTGACAAGAAAGGTCTGCAGGAGCTTGAAAGCGGGTATAAATCCAGCAACCAATGTGAAGAAGGAAAAAAGAAAATAAGCGAAGCATCCACTTTTCTTCAAGCAAAAGGCATAAGGGGCACTCCCTCTTACATTTTCTCTAATGGCAAGGTCAATGTGGGGCTTATTGATTCAGAGGAAAATCTTCTTAAGATGGCTTCAGAAGCTAAATAATTTATCTTTACTCTCGCTTATTTTGAAAACAGGTCTTAATTTAAGGATTTAGGGGATCTTAGTTCCATGGGAAAACGAATCTTAGAGGGGAGGGTGTTAAAATGAAGAAAACAGAAAAAAATTTAAAGGAAGCCTTTGCCGGCGAGTCTCAGGCAGTAAGGAAATACCTTGCCTTTGCAAAGAAAGCCATGGAAGAAAACTATCCTGGTATTGCTAGACTTTTCCAGGCAGCAGCAGCTGCCGAAATGGTTCACTCTCTTAAGCATCTTAAAGTCATGAAGGGGCTAAAAAGCACCAAGGAAAACCTTGAGGAAGCCATTTCTGGCGAAACCCATGAGTTTACCAAAATGTATCCTCAGATGATTCAAGAGGCTATAGAAGAAGGCGAAAAGCAGGCAGAGATAAGCTTTAAATATGCTAATGAAGTTGAGAAGGTTCATGCAAGTCTTTACCAGAAAGCTCTAGAAAACATAGAAAACTTTCCGGTAAAAGATTATTACGTCTGTAAGATTTGTGGCTATACCGCAGAAGACCATCCACCGGAAAAATGTCCTGTTTGCGGAGCGGCTCAAAAGCAATTTTTCAAGGTTGACCCATCCTTTGGAGATATCCTCTAATTAACCACCTCACAAACCCATAGTAAATATGGGTTTGTGATCTCAAAAATAGCTATCAAAAATCAAAAATTTTAGTATAATCGATAATTGTCTTTAGCCAACTAGGAGGGAAAAATGAAGATTTTCCAAAAAGATACTCTAAAAGCTTTAAGAAATAGAACTGCCAAGAATGACTCTCCGGTTCTAAGTGTCTATTTGAACATAGATCCGTCAATTAGCATGAATGCCAAGGGTGGTTATAAGGTTGTTCTGGATCAGATGTTATCCAGAATAGAAAAGGCTATAGAAAATGATCCCAAATTAATCTCCCATTACGAGGAAGATAAGAACTGGGTAAAGAAGAGAGTAGAAAATCTTATTCCTGCAGGAAAAACATTTATTGCTTTTTGTGATGCTTCAGAAAATATATTCTATGAAGAAGAAATTCCCCTTCGCCTTGCCAATGCGGTGTATTATGAGCCCATTCCTTATATAAAGCCTATTGTAGAAGCGATGGATCATTATGAAAGATATGCTATAGTTCTCTTAGATAGCGAAAAGGCAAGGTTTTTTACTTTGATTTTTGGCAAGTTAGATGAGATTCAAGATAGTATAAACATTCCTCCTGTCAAATACAGGAAAGCTCCTGGCTCTGACCATATGAGGTCACAAACAGTTTTTCAGCGAAGGGCAGAAACATGGACGAACTGGTTCCTTAAGGACATAAGCAGTAAAATCCACGATATTGTAGAAGAGGAAGACATTCAACATATAATTCTTATGGGACCAAGTGAGGTAACTTCCGATCTATATAGATTTCTTCCCAAAGGACTCCAGGAAAGGGTGGTGGCACGATTGAGAATGTCTGTCAAGGCAAAGCCTGACGAAATTCTTGAAGTGGTAATGCCAGTGATTGAAGAAAGAGAAAGACTTTCAGAGCTTAGGACTGTAGCGGATCTTATCACAACAGCCAACAAAACCACTGAAAAGGCTGTTCTTGGATTAAATGCTGTCCTTGATAGTATAAATCAGGGAAGGGTCTATTTGCTGGTTTATCCTGCTGGAATAACCCTTCAGGGATATTATTGCTTAAAATGTGAAACTCTTATAGACCAGGTATCTGCAAGTAAGAAATGTCCCTACTGCGATACTAGTATGGAAGGCATGGAAGACGTTCTATGGATTGCCTCTGAAAAGGTGCTCTCCTATGGAGGTAAAGTGGAAGAGGTAAAGTCGGAGGATGCCAGGATAAGGCTTATAGAAAACGGCATGGTAGGAGCCTTTTTGAGGTAAAAACCCAATGCCATACAGATATTTAGAAGACGAAACAAAGGCTGACGAAGCCTTTTTAGCCTGGGGAAGGACTTTGGAAGAACTTTTTGTAGCTTCCTCCGAAGCCCTTTTAGGTATTATGTTGAAAAACTCTGAAAAGATTGAACCCACCGAATTTAAAACAATAGAACTAAAGGCTGACTCTGTTGAATTTTTGCTCCATAACTTTCTTCAAGAGATTCTTTACTTAAAAGATGTGGAACTTGTTCTCTTCAAAGCTTTAGATGTTACAGTAGAAAACACCAATGGTGAATGGTTTCTTAAAGCAAAGGTGGGGGGAGTGCCTATTGAATCTCGCAAGGAAGACCTTCTTGTAGATGTAAAGGCAGTTACCTTCCACGGCTTTAGCGTAACTAAAGGGGAAAAAGGTTGGGAAGCTAGAATTATGGTTGATGTGTAAAGATGAACTAAGATTTTATAATATTCTCTTCGGCTTTTTGCTGGCAATCGCCATAGGGGGTTTTATTGTCTTTTCAAAGCTTTATTCGGAAAGAAAGGCTAAAGCAAGAAGTAAAGAATTACAAAAATTTGCTTTGCTAAAGGGTTTTGAATTTGATGAAAAGGCAAATCTTCTTGAGCTATTGCCTAGTTTGGATCCGTCCAAAGATAAATCTTTCCCCTGACCTTGGTAGCTCTAAAAAGAAAAGGGGAGTTTTTCTACCCCTAATACATCTTATTACGACTTCTGGGAAAAATTTCCATTGAAAGATCCAAAAATATTTAGCTTGGGAAGACAAAAAGGTGCTAAGAATCTTATTCTAGTTCCTTACCGCAATTCAAAATTGATCTTTATGGATTATTACTACAGAGACTTTGGCTCAGCCATAACCGCCTTTTATACAACAGCCCTTCTTAAGTTAAAAACCGCCCTTCCCTCTTTTACTCTAATTCCCAAATCTTTTCACACCAAGCTAGTGAATTTACTTAGCTTTGAAAAGTCCATAGACTTTCAAGAAGAGGAAGGCTATAGCGAATTTTCAAAACTATATTACCTGGAAGGAGAACAGAAAAAAGAAATACTCAATTTTTTTAACCCAGAAAGGATAAAGGTTTTTCAACAAAATCCCGGGTGGCATGTCTTTGCTGAAGGTAATTACCTGGTGGTCTATAAGGAACATAGGAGATTACGGGTTTTACCTTATTAGCTGAACTATGGAACAATAAGTTACGTCACAGTTGAAGACTACCCAAAATACATCGACGAAGTAAAAGAACTGTTGTCATCTTTGAAATTGATGTAAGAAAGGATCAATCTAAAAGTCCTTAACATAAAAAAAACTCCTGTAAATCTCCGGATCGCTTCCCCAGTTATAAGGATCGCCCCCAAAAAGAAGGCCACCATTATCTTCAGCCCAAACTGCAAGATAAGTAATTACTATGGGAACAGGATTTTCAAGAGTTATATGGGTCTGATCTGGTTTTTTCAGATATTCTTCTATCTTTAGAACCTTTCTAGGATCTTCTTTTTCAAGAATCTTCTTTGCCAAATCTAGAGCTCTTTCTACCCTTATACAGCCATGGGAGATGGCTCTAAAGGATCTCTTGAAAAGATGAGGTTCCGATGTATCGTGAAGGTAAAACCCGTAGGGGTTGTCGAAAAGAAACTTTACCTTACCAAGAGGATTCTTTTCACCGGGAAGTTGGTATAGTCTTGGTTCACCCCAGGAGTAAGTGCTTTCTAAAGTCCTAAAGCCAGCTCTTTCGTAATAATACTCATTTTTTGCTAAAAGGCCTTCAAGCTCTAATCTTATGCGTTCAGGAACATACCACCTTGGATTTACAACTATAGATTTAATCTCACTTTTCAAAGGAAGGGTGTTGTTCCATCTTACTTTTCTACCCTTTACCGTTATTTCCTTGCCATCCGCTCTACCAACAATAACTTTATGCCTTGAAACTAGCTTGCCATCTTCATAATACTCTAAAGAAAAAGTGGGAATATTGATCCACACTAGCCTGTTGTAAAGCCTTAAGGGATATGTTGGAAAAGCTTCTAGGGTATTTTTTATCCATTCTAGTTTTTGGGCATAAGAAATATTTAGTTTTTCTATAGTCTTTTTTCCAACAGTTCCGTCAGGAGTTACAAAATGGGCTTTCTGGAACCGCATAACAGCTTCTCTGGTTGTTTCGTCAAAAACACCTGTTACCTTTCCAACAAGGTATCCTTCCTGGATGAGCCTTTTTTGAAGTTTTACAATGGCTTCGCCACTATCTCCTACCTGCATCTTAGAATCAGCATAAACTCGAACCTGGTCACTAGAAGCAAGTCTCTCATAATGGGGAAGGGCTTCCCTAAGAAATTTATAGCCACTAAAATGTTCAAGTCCATCATAGTTAAGCAAACTTATAAGAGCCTTTCCCTTATCAATCATGGAGACCCAAGAGTAGAGATCATAGGGACTTTTTGACTTAATTCTGTCCAAAACAGCGGTAGAAAGTAAAAAATCCACTTCAAAAACAGCCTTCGCAAGATTTTCTAATTCATCCCTTGTCTTGATTGCCCATTCTACCACTTTCTCTGCCTTTTTCTGATCTAAACCGATAACAGTAAAGGTGTTAACTTCTTCCCTAAGGGGGCAAACCATTACTTCTTTATTGTCCGTTACTGGTGGTTTATTGAGCTTTATGGATTCCTTTATTCGGATTACTTTATCGAGAGGTTCACCTATTTTCGCCTTTTCAGGCTCTAACTCTGATACTAAAGTCTTAACAACAAGCTTGGGACTTAAAGTTGAATCGAAAAATACTGGATTAAAGCCAAGTTTTTCATAGATCCTTTTGAGATGTCTATAATGCTCACTTTTTTCGCCAATCTGCCCCCTAAGCATATTAAGAGTCCACTCTGACCAGGGTTCCTTAAAAAAGGAAATAAGGGCTTTTGCCGTGGTAATATTTGGTTCTGTCATATTATCTAGAGGAATACACCATTGAGAGGAAACATTCTTAACAAAGCCAAGTAATACAAAAATAGCCCCAATAAAAATCCTTTTTAACATCCCTACCCCTTTCAACAATCTAGCCGATTAATTCTATTGTAGAGTTCAATCTGCTCCCCAAGACTTAGCTTTTTTATATTTTTTCGATTATTTTTGCAAACATTACATCTACTTTCAGAGCAGAGCTGACAGAAGGCGCAATCGGGACAAGGGTTCTTTTTATTTGATTCTTTCTTTGCTACAAAGGGATCATAAACCTTAAATCCTCCTATTGTTTTAAACATCGAACACTCCTTGTAAAAAGCGTTATGGGTTAATCTAGAATATAAAAACTCCTATTACTGTAAGCAAGATAGGGATCAAGTTGTTTTTAACTCTTGCAAGGATGTAAAAGGTTCTTATAGTATGAAAAAGGGTTTTTATAATTTTTTAGCTTAACAACACAAGGAGGTAGCAGTTATGAGTCGTTATGTTTGTTCTATTTGCGGTTATGTTTATGATCCTGCCAAGGGTGATCCCGATAACAACATTCCTCCCGGAACACCTTTTGAAAAACTTCCCGATGACTGGCGCTGTCCAGTATGTGGGGCTTCTAAAAGCGACTTTGAGAAAGAATAAAGCTAGGAGAAAAAGATATGATGTTTGGGTTTAATGCAGAGGAAGTCTTCGATATTGCAATAAACATCGAAGAAAACGGTAAGGCTTTTTACACCAAAGCAATTTCAATGATTGAAAATGAAGGCGTAAAGAAACTTTTTGAAGAGCTTGCCCAGGAGGAGGAAAAGCATAAGGCTAGATTTATAGAGCTTAAGAATGCCCTCCCTCCGAAGGCTAAAGAACCAACAGTTCCAGATCCTTCGGGAGAACTGAGTTCGTATATAGAAATGATGGCTAAAGAACACATCTTTAGTAAACCTGAGAACATGGAAAAAGAGCTTGGAAAAATCTCTTCTGTAGAAGAAGCCCTTCGTCTTGCAATTCAGTTCGAAAAAGATTCGGTCATATTTTTTATTAGCATGAAAGAGGCAACAGAACACACAAAGGGAAGAGAATTAATTGATCTTCTCATAAAAGAAGAACAAGAACACGTAAAAAAGCTATCACTTGCTTTAAGAAATTTAAAAAAAAGCTAATTTTCTAAATGGGCAAGCTCTAAATGAATGGGCTTGTCCCATATTTTGGGAGATTTCATTATGGCTGAAAGAGTAAGGATTTTTAGCACTACTACTTGTCCTTATTGCAAGCAGGCGAAGGATTTTTTAGCATCTAAGGGAATTAAGTTTGAAGATTTTGATGTGATTACCAACCCAGAAGCCTTAAGAGAGATGAGAGAGATCTCGGGTGGTGCAAGAACTGTTCCTGTAATAGTTATAGATGACACGGTTTTGGTAGGTTATGATGAACAGGAATTTACAAAAGTATTAAAGGATAAGGGTTTACTTAAATGAAAAAGGTGGTCGTCTATACCCTTCCTGGATGCTCCTTTTGTGAAAATACTAAAGCTTTCTTAAGAAGTAAAGGGATTGATTTCCAAGAAATAGAAGCACCCCCTCACAGTGACGAATGGCTAAAACTTGTAAAAATTACCGGAAGTGGTGCTCTTCCTCAGGTGGTTATTGATGGTGAGCCTATCGGTGGATATCTTGATCTTATCTTTTTAGAAAACTCTGGCGTTCTTTATGAGAAACTTGGTCTTTCAGGGAAGACTCCACAAAATCTTTACGATGTCATTATAATTGGTGCTGGTCCTGCAGGGCTAAGTGCTGCCATATACACTGCAAGAAAAGTTATGAAAACTCTGGTTATAAGTGGAAATATAGGGGGTCAGGTCACCTGGACCTATGATATTGACAACTACCTTGGATTTAGCCAGATAAACGCCCAGGACCTTATAAGAAAGTTTAAAGAACACGTTGAAAAGTATGGCGTTGAGACTATCATTGGGGAAGAAGTTGTTTCCGCTGACATTACCGGGCGAATAAAAAGGGTGACTCTGAAGAATGGAAGGCAATTCTATGGAAAAACCATCATAATAGCCACAGGAGGGCGCCACAGACACTTAGAAGTTCCAGGAGAAAAGGAACTAATAGGAAAAGGTGTGTCTTATTGCTCAACCTGTGATGCTCCCCTTTTTGCAGGAGCTAACGTGGCAGTCGTGGGAGGAGGAAATTCTGCATTGGAAGCAATAATAGATCTAATCCCTATAGCAAAAAGGATTTACGGCATATCTATCACAGAGCTTACAGCAGATCCTATTCTTCAGGAAAAGGTTAAAAACTCGCCAATTGTTGAATTCTTTTTAAGGCATAGAGTTAAAAGAATCATTGGAAATCAAGAAGTTGAAGCTATAGAAATTGAATCCCTAGACACCAAGGAATATAAAGTTATACCCGTAGAGGGTGTTCTTGTAGAAATAGGAATTATGCCTAACTCAGCTCTTTTTGTTGACGTGTTAGCAACCAATGAAAAGGGCGAAATCATTGTTGACGAGCTTTGCAGAACAGGCGTTCCTGGTGTTTTTGCCTGTGGCGATGTAACAAATGTTCCCTATAAACAGGTAGTAGTTGCTGCAGGGGAAGGTGCTAAGGCAGCTCTTTCTGCTTATTATTATCTCGTTAACAGGCGCTAATGACCCACCGAAAAGCAAAGGAAATCATAAAAAAGCTTATTTACGACCATTTCACTGAAGGCATCCCTGGTAATCTATCCTTTAGCCAAATTGATGAAAATCCAAAGTATTTCATAAATCCTATTCTTTCCTTTCTCACATCAACAGAACCTTTGGAAAAGTGGGGGGCGGTGGCACTTACAGGTTATACCGTATCAAAGATTGCTCAAATTGATATAGAATGGGCAAGAGTCACTATAAGACGCCTTATGTGGTATATTAACGAAGAATCAGGCGGGATGGGCTGGGGTGTTCCAGAAGCTATTGGAGAGATTTTGAAAAATAATAAAACTCTTGCTGAAGAGTATCACCACATATTATTTTCTTACATAGACCCCGAGGGAAACCAGCTAGATAATGAATTTCTCTTAGAAGGTGCCCTGTGGGGCATTGCAAGGGTCTGTGCCAGGTGGAATCTTTCTAGGATTCCAAAGGTAGATTTATATCTTTCAAGTCCTAGAGCTCCTTCAAGAGCCTTTGCAGGACTTGGACTTACCTTCTCTCGTGGAGGTAAACAAGAAACATCGAAGCTCTGTAAAAAACTCCTTGAAGACTCTTCAATTTTTCTATTCTTTTGGGATAACTTTTTTGGACACATAACTGTAAAAGAGGTTATTAGCAATTTTGAAAGATGGAAGATGAAAGGTATATGAAAATTGCCCTTGAAGCTGCAAAAAAAGCTTCAGCCCTTGGAGAAATCCCGGTAGGAGCTTTAATTGTTGATGAAAAGGGACAGATTGTTTCGATAGCTCACAACGAACCCATAAAAACCGTTGATCCAACCTCCCATGCAGAAATAGTTGCTATAAGAAAGGCAGCAAAAAGGGTGGGGAATTACCGTCTCAATGGTTTTACTCTTTATGTTACTTTAGAACCTTGCCTTATGTGTTTTGGAGCTATAATTCATGCTAGAATAAAAAAAGTTGTCTTTGGTGCTTTAGATCCAAAAAGTGGAGCCTTGAGTTCTGCTCTCAATCTGGCAAACCTGTTACAGGCAAAATCTAGTAATCTCAAAGTTTTCAACCATACTGTAGAGATCACTTCAGGCATCCTGGCTTCTGAATGCGGGCTTTTGCTTAAAAACTTTTTTGAAAGCAAAAGAAAATGAAGCTATCTTCTTTTGTGTTAGACCTTTTATTGATCTATCTTAGAACCTGTAGAATCTTTGTAGAAGGTTCAGAGATTGTAGAAGAACTTATAAATAAAAAATCCAGAGTTATAGCCACCACCTGGCATTGTGGCATTATTGGGGGTTTTTGTTTCTTATTAAAGCATCCTTCGAATCTTTCTTCTTACTGTATTGCCATGGTAAGTGTAAGTAAAGATGGTCAGATAGCCAACGATATTATGGTAAAGGCTGGTTTTAAAACGGTAAGGGGTTCTTCTGGAAGAGGGGGCATAAGGGCTGCTTCAGTCCTTATAAAGCACTTAAATGCTATTGAAGATATGCCAGCCTGTGCCATAGTTGTAGCTGACGGAAGTAGAGGACCTGCCAGGGAAGTCCAGAGGGGAATAGGCTTTCTTGCAAAACATGCAAAGGCACTTATACTTCCAATAGGAGTTTTTGCAAAGCCCTCTATAAGACTTCCTAGCTGGGATAAAATGATTCTTCCTCTTCCCTTTTCAAAGATTGGCATAAGTATAGGTTCACCTATCGATATGAATTTTGCTGATGATGAAAAACTGCAAAGAGAGCTAAAATTAATTCTGGATAGCCTTTATGAAAGGGCTAAGCTATTAGTGGACTGATTCCAAAGAAGCTGGTCTACCTGAAGGTCCCTTCATAAGAAGGGCTAAAAACACAAGTCCTATAGTCATCCAACCAAAGATCCAAAATACATCGTTAAAGGCTAACATGCTGGCTTGTCTTAATACTTCCTTGTAAAAAAGAAGAAGAACCCTTTGCTGATCAATCCAGGAGCTTCCATCACCAATAAATTCCAGAACTTCCTTGAATCTAGACTGAAAAAGAGGATTAAAGGGGTTGATGTATTCAACGAGAAAGTTTTGATGAAACTGAGACCTTTGAGACAAAAGGGTTGTTCCAAAGGCTGTTCCAAAACTTCCACCAAGATTTCTAAGGAGATTAAAAATACCTGTTGCATTTCCCATCTCTTCTTTTGGAATATTTACATAGGAGGATGCTCCAAGAGGAACAAAGAACATGCCCATCCCAAAGCCAAGAACTATTCTTGGTATTGCAACAGCCATGAAATCAGCGTAAAGGTTAAACTCTGCCATCATAAAAAAGGATATAGTCGATATAAGAAGCCCTATGGCAAGCAAGAAATTAGGTCTTACGCCTTTTTTAACAAGGATTCCAACTACTGGCATTATCATAAAGCTTGCTATCCCACCTGGCCCTAACACAAGTCCTGCCCACAAGGAAGTGTATCCCATAAGATTTTGGAGGTATAGAGGAAGAAGGACTATACTGCCAAACATACAAAAAAAGCCAGTAAACATTATAATATTTCCCAAGGCAAAACTTCTATCCTTCAGAACTCTCAGATTTACAACGGGATGTTTCACCCTAAGTTCAACGAATATAAAGATCGTAAGGCTTATGGCGGAAATGATACTAAGGGTTGTTATAAAATCTGACTCGAACCAATCTTCCCTTTCGCCTTTATCAAGAACCACCTGAAGACATCCAAGACCAAGAGAAAGCAGAGCAAGTCCAATATAATCTATTTCGCCTATCTCTCTTTTCAGATAGGGGGGATCTGTTATGAATGTTAGGGTAAGCAAAATGGCAATAACTCCTGCGGGAAGATTTATATAAAAGACCCAGCGCCATTCCCAATTATCGGTTATCCAGCCACCAACAACGGGCCCAAGGATGGGGGCAAAGACCACACCCATTCCAAAGATGGCCATGGCTGTGCCGTGTTCTTTTTGAGGGAAAGTTTCCAGAAGGATAGCCTGAGAAAGGGGTTGTAATCCACCTCCGCCAAGCCCCTGAAGCACCCTCGCAAATATAAGCATCTCAAGGGATGTGGCAGCACCGCAAAGAACCGAGCTAGCAGTAAAAAGGACAAGAGAAAACATGAGATAATTCTTTCTTCCAAAAAGTCTAGCAAGCCATCCAGTAATAGGAATAATGATAGCATTTGACACAAGGTAAGAAGTAAGCACCCAAGTTACTTCATCGAGTCCTGCATTGAGACTTCCCTGAATATGAGGAAGAGAAACATTTACAACACTTGTATCCATCACCTCGATGAAGGTAGGAAATATAACCGTAAAGGCTATTAACCACTTGTTGGGCTTAACTGATAAAATCACTTAACCGCCTCTTTATTAAGCCTTGCTTCTTTTATTCGAGGACCGCTTTTGTCGGAGGTATCCACTTTAACTTCTAAAGAAAGCCCAACCCTCAGGGGATATTCAGGAGGTGGAGGATTATCCAGTTTGATCTTTACAGGCACCCTTTGGACAACCTTAATCCAATTACCTGTGGCATTTTCAGGTGGAAGCAGAGAAAACACTACCCCCGTTCCCGATCTTATACCAACAACCCTTCCTTCATATTGATAGCCAGGATAAATATCAGCTTTTATCTTTGCCTTCTGCCCTATTCTTATGTCTCTCAGCTGGGTTTCCTTGAAGTTTGCTTCAATATAGATTTCATCTAAAGGAACAATAGCCATAAGGGGCTGGCCGGGTTGAACCCAGTCTCCTATTTGGATGCGCTTTTGAGCTATATAGCCTGATATGGGAGCTTCAATTTTGCAGTAAGAAAGCTGAAGCTTTGCTAGTTCAAGTTCTGCTTCAACCTTCTTTATCTGGGCTTCAAGATTTTTTATTCTGTGTTGTTCCATCTTTATGTTAAGCTCATCAGCCTCCGCTATCTTCAATTGTGCCCTTGCCTTCTCTGTATCTTTCCTGGCGGAATTTAAAGCAATTCTTGCAGAGGCAAGTTCTGCATTCAAAGCCTCAAGCTGAGCCTTTGCTTTCTTGTAAGAGGTTCTAGTCCTATCAAGCTCCCTTTCCGGGATAGCCTTTTCACCATAAAGGGCTTCAAATCTTTGGAAATCCTTCTCGTAGTGCTTAAAATCTACTTCAAGAGCCTTTCTTTTTTCTTCCAGCTCCTCAATCTTCTTCTGGGCTTGCTGTTCTCTATTAAGGGATATGTTAAGGTCTGCTCTTGCAGATTCTAATCTTGCTGTTACATTGGATTCAATGTAGGAAAGGTTTATTTGTCTAAGTTTATATTCTTCCCTTAGAGCTTCTAAAGAGGAAGCTATCTGTTGAACCTTTAAGGCATAATCTTCTTCATCGATTTCTACCAAAAGGTCTCCCTCTTTTACATAATCATCGTTTTCTACATGTATTTTTTTAATCTTTCCAGGGATTCTACTGCTTAAGGTGGCAATATCTGCCATTACATAGGCATTATCAGTCTTTTCATATTTTCTTTCCTGAACCCACCAGATAAAAAGAGCTACCGAAACCACAACAACAGGAATCAAAAGTATCTTTTTAACAACCTTATTGTTAGCCACCTCACCCAGCAATTTCTTACCTGTTCGAAGCTCTTCATCCATATCCCCATACCTTACTCAGTTAAAGTATCCTTTATCCCTGTTTCACTCAAATTAATAGGAAGTCAGCAAAAATTCAACGGACAATTACACGGGTTGCTTTTTTATTAAAGTCTGCTTAAAATAAACAATAACTTAACAAGGAGAGTAAAACAGTGAAAACATGGAAAACTAAGGTTCTCGTAACAGGTGGAGCAGGTTTTTTAGGTTCCCATCTTTGTGAAAGGCTTTTAAAAGGAAATTACGACGTAATTTGTGTTGATAACTTCTATACCGGATCAAAGCCTAACATTGAACATCTCATGGGAAATCCCTATTTTGAACTGATAAGGCATGATATTACTTTTCCTTTATACATTGAAGTAGACGAAATATATAATCTTGCCTGCCCTGCTTCGCCAATTCATTATCAGTTTGATCCTGTTCAAACAACTAAGGTCAGTGTTCATGGAAGCATAAATATGTTAGGCCTTGCCAAAAGAACAAAAGCAAGGATTTTACAGGCTTCTACTTCAGAGGTTTATGGAGACCCTGAGGTTCATCCTCAGCGGGAAGATTACAGAGGAAATGTCAATCCAATAGGCATAAGAGCTTGTTACGACGAAGGCAAAAGGTGCGCTGAGACCCTTTTCTTTGACTATCATAGGCAACATAAAGTTAGAATTAAGGTTGCAAGAATTTTTAATACCTATGGTCCTAGAATGCATCCTAACGATGGGCGAGTAGTTTCTAATTTTATTCTCCAGGCTCTTCTAAAAAAGCCTATTACTATTTATGGCGATGGTTCACAAACCCGTTCTTTTTGCTACGTTGATGACATGATTGATGGACTTATAAGGCTAATGAATACACCTGATGATTTTACAGGTCCAGTAAATCTTGGAAACCCAGAAGAGGTTTCTATCCTGGAGCTTGCTGAAACAATCATAGAACTTACTGGTTCTTCCTCAGAAATCACTTTCGAGCCTCTTCCCCAGGATGACCCAAGAAGGCGCTGTCCTGATATAACTCTTGCAAAAACAACGCTAAACTGGGAACCAAAGGTGCCCCTTAGAGAAGGCTTGAAGCAAACAATCGACTATTTTGATGATTGCTTGAGGAAGTTCTGGTGCAAGGTAGAATTTTAGTAATTTTTTTGATTTTTGCTTTGGCAGGCTGCACTAGTCAACCGGTTAAGAATTATTACGGCTCTTATGAAACTAAAGTTGAGCCTAAACCCAGGGAGGAAACTTTTTATTCCGGATCGAAGGTTGTTGTTGAAAAGACCCTTTGGGTTCCTTCCCAGAACAAAACTGTTGTCCACGAGGTAGCACCCCTTGAAACGCTTTGGCGTATTGCCAAGATGTATGGAGTTTCCGTAGAAGCCATAAAAAAGGCTAACAATCTTTCTGGGAATGATCTAAAGATAGGTCAGAAATTGGTCATTCCAAATGCTAAATATTTTAGAAACATAATCCCTCTTTATCCCAATCCCAAATGGCACTATATTATAATCCACCACACTGGCACAGAAATAGGAAAAGCTTTCTCTATCCATGAAAGCCATTACCGGCGAGGGTTTATAAATGGTCTTGGCTACCATTTCTTAATCGACAATGGGACACTTGGTAAAGGAGATGGTCAAATTGAAATCTCCCCAAGATGGATCAAGCAAGAAGATGGAGCTCACTGCAAGGCAGGGGGTATGAATTCGGTAGCTATTGGTGTTGCCCTTGTGGGCAACTTTAATGAAACTCAGCCTACCAAGGCACAGTTGGATTCTTTAATTACTTTGGTAAAATATTTAATGGAATATTACAGGATTCCTTACTCAAACATAATGGGACATAGAGATGTCCCTGGGGCAAATACGGATTGTCCTGGAAGATTATTTCCCTGGACTACCGTTAGACTTGCCCTGAAGTCTTTTTAAGATTTTTGTCCTTTTAGGAGGTATTTCCTATGAATGAACTTTTAGCACCTGGTGGAAATTTAGAGATGGTGGAGGCGGTTCTAAAAAGTGGGGCTGATGCAGTATATGTTGGCTCTAAAGGATTTAGCAGGAGAAAGTGTGCTTGGGAGTTGGAAGATTCCCAAATAAGGGAAGCCATAGAGATAGCAAAAATTTATGGAAACAAAAAAATAAGAGTTGCGATAAATGCTGAAATCCCTCCGGAAAAATTCATGATTCTTCTAAATAAGGTCTCTAAATATGCTTCCTGGGGTGCAGAAGGGGTAATAGTGAAAACACCACAGGTTATGCAAATGATCCATAAAAATTTTCCAGAGCTAGTAATCCATGCAAGCGTTGGGTGTAATATCCAGACACCAAAGCAAATTGAAGAATACAAAAGCTATGGAGCATCCCAGATAGTTGCGAGCACAGAGATCAACACAGTAGAAAAGCTAAGAGCTTTCAAAGAGGCAGCAGATAAACTTGGGGTAGCCACAGAGGTCTTAATCCATGGCAATAGATGCGTAGGGGGCGTTGGAAATTGTAGTTTCCATGAGTTAATAAGTGACTCTTACATAAAGAAGATTTATTACGACGAAGATGGAAATGAGATAGTAGAGTATGAAGGATGGCCTGATAGAAGCGGGAGCTGTTTCAGGCTTTGCCTTCTTACGGATGAGCAAAGAAGAAAGGTGTTAAAACAAAGAGGGAAAAAGGATAGCGAAATAGAGGCAATAAACGAGAAAATAAGAAAACATCCTAATGTGGCTTTTGCTATAAATGGCAAAGAGCTCTGGGACTACATGGATCTTGGGCTTGCAACGCTAAAGGTTCAGGGAAGAGAATATCCTGTAGATCTTATAGCTCGAATGATAAAAATTTATAGAACTTTTATAGACGCTCATAGAAAGGGCATTCCCCATGATGATCCTTCAATGAAGCCTCTTCAGGAAGAGCTTGATGAAATTGCAAGGGATAGAGACCGAGTAAGAATGGAAAAGACGAAAGAACTTCATAGAAACATAAAAGGACTTTTTGCCTAATAAAGTATAGCTCACCCCTAAGAGTGGGTGAGCTCTGTTTCAACTTGGAAGGTTTGGGGTTGTTTTCTAAAGTTTCCAGGGTTTAGATCTACCGAGAGGGCGTTGCACCTTCCAACCGCTGGGGTTTGTAGGTGTATTCCTTTGGTTGGAAGGCACAAGAATGCCCAATGAAAAGGCTTCCCAGGAACCTCCTCCCGTTAAGGGAAGTATTGGCCAGGTGGCACAGTCCATGGCTGTGTCATTACGGTTATTTTATTGAGAGTTCTTTTATCGTAGGAAGGAGTTTTCTAAATTCGTCGGTTCCAGCCTTTCCAAGTAACTCAAATATAACCATCTCTGTAGAACTTATTATGACTCCTGCCTGCTTTAACCTTTCTATGCCAACAAGCCTATCTTCTTCAGTCCTTGAAGATACCGCATCGGTAATAAGGTCAACTCTATAGCCAAGCCTTAGGGCATGAGAGGCTGTGTGGAATATGCAAACATGGCTTTCTATGCCTGCAATAATAATGGTTTTTTTGCCTGTGACTTCAATGGCCTTTCTTATGTTATCATTTTCCAAGCAACTAAATTCCAGTTTGTTGAGCACTAAGGGCTCAGGAACCTTACTGGTAAGTTCCGGAACGAATCCCCCTAGTTTTTCTCCGTTATGGGTTGTAAAGATTATAGGGATGTTAAAAACCTTGGCGGTATCTATAAGGGCAGAACAATTCTTAAGAAGCCTTTCTTTGTGAACACAGGGTTCCAACAGAACCTTTTGAATGTCCACAAGAAGTAGCAAGGCATCGTAGCTTTTTATAAACTCTGAAGCTTTATTCACCATGGCTCACCCTCCTTTTTTAGGTTTATGTTGCAAACTATACACGATTTTACTTATAAATAACCAGCAATCTATAAGCAATTTTTGGAGGGTGTTATCTATGGAATGCAAAAAAGAGCAAAATCTGAAAAAGTGCACCTGTTCTTACGATCCCTGCAACAAAAAAGGCATTTGTTGCGAGTGCCTTAGTTATCATCTCAAAAACCGTCAGCTTCCTGGCTGTGTGTTTCCTCCAGGTGCAGAAAGAACTTATGATAGATCTTTCGAGCACTTTGCAAGGCTTGTTATGGAAAAGAAAGTTTAGAAAAAATTCTAGGGATGGGTTCCTTCCCATCCTTATAGGAAGGAAGGTATTGGAGAGGCGATGGCGAAAAAGGAAAAACCCATAGAGATAGGCCTTGCGGAAGAAAGAGAAATCGAGGCAATCATTGACAGACTAAATGTGCAAAATCCTGAAGGAGAATCCTTTAAAAACTGCCTGGATTCTCTTAAAAAATTCTTAAGCGACAAGGAACATCTGGCGGTTGCAATCCTTGAAAGGATAAGCCAGAATCCGTCTCCAGCCTCGCTAAAGGCTTTCAAAAGTATTAAAGAAGTGGTCAAATCCAAAAAATGGCTCAAACTAGTAAAACAAATAGAATACCGCTTATCCCAAAAGGGCTTTGTTTTAGAAAAGTCTTCAAAAGAAGAGAAGGTTCTTTTTAAAGCTGAACTTTCAGGAGAGGCTGAGGCAAGGCTATTTTATGACAAAAGTCTTTCAAGATTTTGCCTTATGATCTACGAACAGCCTTCTCTTCGAGAGCTTGGTTATATTATTGGTGTGGAACTTTTCTTAAACAATTTGACGCCAGAGGCTTACTCTGAACCAGATCCCACCTTGAGAGTAGTAAGGGGACCAAAGAGGTCCTTTAAGGAAATGGTTTCTGCTTTGAATGAAGTTTACTCTGCCCCTTTAAAAGTGCCCTTTACCAAAACAGCCACTTTTTGCAAAGAGCTTCTGGAATTATATGACCAGAGGTGGGATGTGGAAAATATTGGTCATATAAATGTTGCCAAAAATCTATTCTCATCTTACGACCTAGAAGATGCTTCTTGTGAGATAGAAGAACCGAAGGATTTCGGTGAACTTATTTCTGTGGTAGGACCTTTCGTATTCAGTAAAGAAGCTATGGAAAAATTCCGTAGTGAGATATCAAGCCTTATTAGGCCACTTCTACATATTGATTCCTTCACTAAAGCATACAATCTAGAAAGAAAAATTTTTGAGACCTTTAAAAGCCTGGATACCCTTTCCCTAGGTAAATACAGGATCTATTTAGGCATAATGGCTCTTATATTGGCTAGCAAAAATGAAAACCTTTTTTATCCCTCCCTGCTTCAAAAAATCTCAAAAGATATCAAAGAAGGAAATTTTGATAGGTGGAAACCTTTCATTGTAAAGCACATGCTTTTTTCAATCTTTTATTTTGCGGTGCAAAACCTTATGACAGCTAAAGCTTCTGAATCAAGACTTATTGTAACTCCCTACGATCAAGGAAAGGCTGAGTGGGAAGATGTCCAAAACTTTATTCTAGAAATGGATCCTGATATTAATGTAATTTCTAGCAAGCTTGCTTCGAGGAAGTTATAAAAGCCTTTAAAAAGGGAGGCTTTACATGAAAACTATTCAGTTAACCACCTCATCAAGAAGTGTAGCAGTAGATATTACCAACCACGTAAGAAAGGTTATTGAAGAGGAAGGTCTAAAGAAAGGGCTTTGCTTCGTTTATGTTCCCCATACAACAGCAGGAATTACTATTAACGAAGGGGCAGACCCCCATGTTATGGAAGACTTAATGGAAGCTCTAGAAAAGCTCGTTCCCTGGAGAGGTCCTTACAAACACATAGAAGGAAATGCAGCAGCCCACATAAAGGCCTCTTTGGTTGGAAGCAGTGTTACAGTTTTTGTAGAAAACGGGAAGTTACTTCTTGGAACATGGCAAAGGATTTTTTTGTGTGAATTTGACGGGCCAAGAACAAGAAAGGTAAATATTCACTTCCTTAGCACTTAAGGGAGAACCCCAGGAGTAAAAAAATTACTTGGCAATTGACAGGAGATGGCGGAAGTGCATGGGAATCGAACCCACCGGAGGCAGCCTTCACTACCTCCCACCGGATTTGAAGTCCGGGAGCCCCACCAGCGAGCTAGGCACTTCCACCCAAAAATATAAACGAAACTCATCTTTTGACAAGGCTTAATTTTAGTAATAAGGAGGAGGAAATGAAGCTTGAAGAACTTCTATCTGCCATAGAACCTGGTGATCCTGCCTGGGAGCAAAAGGCGTGGGAACGCTTAAGATCGCAGATAAGACCAAGAGACTCCCTTGGCCAAATAGAAGCACTAGCCGCAAAGATTGCCTCAGCCTGTAGAACTTTGTCTCCAGATTTAAGTAAAAAGATAATCTTTACCATGGCAGGAGACCATGGTGTTACGGAAGAAGGAATAAGTTTATACCCCCAAGAGGTTACCTATCAGATGGTTTTTAGTTTTGTGCAAGGCTGGGCTACTATAAATGTCTTAGCCAAACATAGCCTCATCGACGTAAGGGTTGTTGATATGGGTGTTTCTTCTGACATTCCTGAAGAATGGCCTGTGGTAAGGAAAAAAATCCGAAAGGGCACCTCCAATTTTACAAAGGGTCCAGCCATGACAAGGGAAGAAGCCATAAGAGCTATCGAAGAAGGAGCGGAGGTAGTTATAGAAGCAATCTCTAAAGAGGGCTATAACCTGATTGGCACAGGTGATATGGGCATTGGGAACACTACCCCCTCTGCTGCCATTCTGGCGGTGCTAAGTGGAAAATCTCCCGAAGAGGTTGCAGGGAGAGGAACAGGTATAGATGACGTAACCCTTAAAAGAAAGATTGAGGTTATAAGAAGAGGTATAGAAGTCAATAAACCCGATCCTTCCGACCCAATAGATGTGCTTTCAAAGGTTGGGGGGTTTGAAATAGCCGGACTTGCAGGTGCTGTTCTTGGTTCAGCCTTTATGAAAACGCCAGTTGTTTGCGATGGTTTCATAGCAACAGCAGGAGCTCTAATAGCGGTAGCCCTTTCACCTAACGTAAAGGATTACCTCTTTATTTCCCATAGAAGCAAAGAAAAAGGTCACACCATTATGATTGACTTTCTTGGTTTAAGACCAATTCTTGACCTCGATATGAGACTTGGCGAGGGAACGGGGGCAGCCCTTGCCATGCCTATCGTTGAAGCTGCTGGAAGGGTCTTGAAGGAGGTTAAAACCTTCGAAGAGGCAGGTGTTACGAAGGCTTAATCGTTATAACATCGTTTACTAGCTTAATTTCGTAAACATCCTTTTCAGGATTCCATTCCATAAGCTGTGCAAGTTCGTAGTAGGCCACTTTGCCGAAACGGGCTTTTAGCTTTTTCTTTGTTACTCGACAATACAGGGCGGATTCCCCCTCTAGCCATATCTCCTTTGGGTTAAGGGGTTCCATCCGCCCATCGGTAAGCTCAAGTTCTATACCTTCTATAGCTCCCTCCGAGGTCTTTCTTACATGGATATACTTTATCCAAAGAGGGGCATCGGCTACTTCAACGGGATGGATCTCTCCCTCACACCTTACAAAATAACGCCCCTTATATTCAAAAAGAGACAAACTAAGCAACTTAAAAAGCTCTCGGTCGGCCACTTCATTACCTTCACAAAACCACCTTCCGGCATTGTCAATAAAGTAGTGATAAACATGCTTTTGCCTTTTGGGGATTTTTATTCCAAGGGTATTGGATTTTTTAGAGCAATCCATTCAAAACCTCAAAAATACCTGCTTCCTTCCAAAGACACCTTAACTATAACTCTTCAGGACAAAAGGTCACTACTTGATCTATAGAGGATGCCCCTGTAAAAATCATAACAAGCCTGTCAACACCAAGGGCAACTCCGGAACACAAGGGAAGATTAGAGCAAATCTTTAAAAAACTTTCTGGCATCCTGAGATAGCTCTTTTTTTCCATAACCATACTAAAGCGCTTTCTCAACTCCTTTTCATCGCTTAGCTCTGAATATCCATTGGCAAGCTCTATACCTCCCCAGTAAACTTCAAATCTTTCGCAAGTCCTTTCGTTGCATCTCGCAAGGGCAGACTCCGACAGAGGATAATCTTTTACAATAGTAGGAGTAGAAAACTTAAGGAAAGGTTCCACTTTTTCTACCAAATCAAAACTAAATCTTTCAGAATCCGGCATTTCTAGGGGATTCCATCCAGCAAGACTATTAAAAAGCTCTTCCACTGTAAAGACCCGCCGTCTTCCGCTATAACTTAGTTTCATTCCCTGATACAGAAAAGGATCTGGCATCTCCAAAGCTTCTCCCACAAATCTTATTAACCTGATGGTATCCTCCATGGTCTTTTCATAGTTAGCCCCCGCTCTATACCACTCAAGCAAGGTAAACTCCGGAAGATGGAGTCTTCCCCGCTCGCCTTTCCTGAAAACCTTGCAGATCTGGTATATCTTGTCATAACCTTCCGCAAGAAGCATTTTCATTTGAAGTTCTGGACTTGTTATGAGAAACCAATCCTCCGATGAAAAAGGCTCTATATGGTTTTCTGGAGTTGGGGCAGGCACCCTCAAAGGGGTTTCTACCTCCAGAAAACCTTCCTTTTCAAAAAAACTTCTTATGGCCTTTAAAATTTTATGCCTTTTCTCAAGGAAGAGCCTTTTAGACTCTTTCAACATAAAGGCCTGTTCTCGTATCGATCTTTAGAACATCTCCCTCTTCAACAAAAAGAGGAACCTGAACTTCATAACCTGTTTCAAGAACAACTGGCTTTGTAGCACTGGAGGCGGTATCTCCTTTTACGCCAGGCCCCGCTTTGATAACCCTTAAGTTAACAAAATTTGGAAGCACAATAGCTATAGGCTTTTCCTTGAAAAAGAGCATATTAACCTTTGTGTTTTCAACAAGATAGTTTGTCGCGTCTCCAAGTTGCTCCTTTGTCATCTCAACCTGTTCGTAGGTGGAAGTAATCATGAAATAATACTTGTTGCCTTCCTTGTATAAATATTCCGCTTCCTTTTCTTCCGTATCGGCCTCTATAAAGCGATCTCCTGATCTGTAGGTTCTGTCGAACTGAACACCGGTGATAAGATTCTTAAGCCTACATTTGTAAAGCGCCTGTCCTTTTCCAGGCTTTGTAAACTCAAAATCCACAATAAGATAGGGTTCTCCATCAATCTCAAGTTTTAGACCCTTTCTCAAATCACCTGCATTAATTACATTCCCCATACTACCTCCTACTTTTCTACATTTTTTGATCCGCCACTGGGGGCAAAACAAAATATTGCTAACGCTATTTTTATATCACTTATTGGTTCACTTTACTAACAATTTCGAAAAGATCCATCTCTTTTAAAGGTGTCATATTGGAAGCGGAAAGAGCTTAAAAAAACCTTTTAAAAAATCACTAAATTCGATAGACCATATGAGGGAAGTGGTTGCTAACTTATGGTCAACCGTAAGGGAAACAGTCCAAGGAGGTCAAAATGGGAGAAATAATTGGTATAAAGGCAAGGGAAGTTCTTGATTCCAGAGGAAATCCAACAGTAGAAGCTGACGTATGGCTTGATAGCGGATACATGGGAAGAGCTACTGTTCCATCTGGTGCTTCTACAGGTTCAAGAGAAGCCTTGGAGCTACGAGATGGGGACGAAAAAAGATACATAGGAAAGGGTGTCCTACAGGCTGTGAGAAACATCAACGAGGAGATAGCACCTCGCCTTGTGGGGATGAATGCCCATGACCAGGTTTCAATTGATAAGTTTTTGTTAGAACTAGATGGCACTGAAAACAAAAGCAGACTTGGTGCCAATGCAATTCTTGCAGTTAGTATGGCTGTTGCAAAAGCCTCTTCTGAAGAGCTGGGTCTTCCCCTTTATCGATACCTAGGGGGTGTCTTTACAAACCTTCTTCCAGTTCCTATGATGAATGTCTTAAACGGTGGAAAACACGCAGACAATAACCTGGATATCCAGGAATTCATGATAGTCCCTCTCAAGGCACCCTCCTTCAGTGAAGCTCTGAGGATGGGCGCCGAGACATTCCATAGCCTTAAAAAAATCCTAAAGTCCAAAGGACTAAATACAGCCGTAGGAGATGAGGGTGGCTTTGCCCCCAATCTTCCCTCTAATGAGGAGGCTCTGGAAGTCCTTGTAAAAGCCATTGAAACCGCTGGATACAAGCCAGGAGAAGACATATTTATTGCTATCGACTCAGCAGCAAGCGAATTCTACAAGGAAGGCTATTATGTAATGACCGCAGAGAAAGAGCCAAAAAAGACTTCCGCCCAATTAGTGGATTACTACGAGTATCTGGTTAAAAACTACCCCATTATATCCATAGAAGATGGTATGGCAGAGGATGACTGGGAAGGTTGGAAACTCATAACTCAAAGACTTGGAAATTCTATTCAAATCGTAGGTGATGATGTTTTCGTAACCAATCCAAAAATTATAGCAAAGGGCATCGCAGAAAAAGTTGCTAATTCTGTTCTCATAAAGCTTAACCAAATAGGAACAGTAACGGAGACTCTAGAAGCTATCGAGATGGCTCATAAGGCTGGCTATTTAACCATTATATCCCACAGGTCAGGAGAAACAGAAGACACTATCATAGCTGACCTGGCGGTAGCAGCAAGAACAGGGCAGATAAAAACGGGCTCCCTTTCAAGAACCGATAGAATTGCAAAATACAATAGGCTATTAAGGATAGAGGAAGAACTTGGAAGTTCAGCTGTCTATGGAGGCTCCTACATAGCCAAAAGGCTACTTGGGTAATTGATGGGAGAGTGCTAAGCTTTTGCTCCCATAAATAGCCTTGGACAAAGTAGTTACGAGTAATGGATCGAAGCTTTATTCGACCCCCTTTAGGTAGAGGAAAGATCTATCCGTTGCAAGCCTTGTTTGGGCATGGCAATTTGGTGTTGTAAGGGGAGGTCACTTCAAGCAGAAAGCGAAGCGGTCTAAGAGATTACCTCCCCTTCTCTTGGAGTTGTAATAAATGGCTTGCAAGGGATTAGATTAAGTGGAATAGGCTTTTGCCTCTCCACAGAAAGACATTAAATTACCTTTTCCCTTTTCAAGGCCTCTATCTTTTCTAAAGAGATTCCAAGCTCTTTTTGAAGAATCTCTTCAGTGTGTTCTCCGAGGTATGGCGCATGGGTTCTTATTGATCCAAAGGCATTAGAACACCTAAGAGCAATGCCAAGTTGGGTATAGGCTCCGTAGGCTTCGCTAACCATTTTTACAATAACACCACGGGCTTCTAACTCTTTGTCAGCTGCAACTTCATCAAGGCTCCTTACAGGTTCTACACAGCAATCAACATTTTTGAAAAACTCAACCCATTCCTGCTGGGTTTTTTGAGCAAATATTTCTTTGATGGCTTCTATAAGCTTCCTTTGGTGTTCGCCTGGCACAAAGTAATCGGAATTATTCCACTCGGGATGACCAACCGCTTCACAAAAGGCTTTCCAAAACTGGGGCTCTAAAGCCCCAAGACTCATGTAACGACCATCCTTGGTTTTGTAAAGGTTATAGCAAGCAAGGCCATGGTTTAACATGTCATCGCCAGGTTCAGGAACTCTAGAATCCGCAAGAAATTTTCCCCACCTTAAGACATTCCAAAGCACAAGATTATCAGTCATGGAAACATCAATAAAATCTCCTTCCCCTGTTTTTTCCCTTTGGTAGAGAGCCATTGCAATGGCAAAGGCACCAATAAGGGCACCACCGCCAAGATCTCCAATCTGAACACCAGGAAGCACTGGCTCCTTTTCCTTTCCACAATAAGAAAGCACTCCGCTTATAGAAAGATAGTTTATATCGTGACCAGCTCTCAAAGCCCTCTCCCCGCTTTGTCCATATCCCGTTATAGCGCAATAGATAATTCTTGGGTTTTCTCTTTTTAAAACTTCATAACCGAACCCAAGCCTTTCCATAACTCCTGGTCTGAAGCTTTCAAGAACCACATCAGCCTTTTTTACAAGCTTTTTGAAAAGCTCCTTTCCTTCTGGATGCTTAAGATTAAGGGTAAGAGATCTTTTATTCCTGTTAAGCACTACATGGTAACCGCTATATTTCCCCACCAGGGGAGCCCACCATCTTATGTAGTCTCCCACGGAAGGATCCTCTATCTTTATTACATCCGCCCCAAAATCAGCAAGAAGCATGGAACAAAAAGGTCCAGGAAGAAGTCTTGAAAGGTCAAGCACTCTTATGCCTTCAAAAGGCATTGATCTTTGGCTCATAAAGCCTCCTTTACTATCCAAGCCCAAGAGATTTTGCAATAATAAGCCTCATAATTTCATTAGTGCCTGCAAAGATAGGGATTACTCTTACATCTCGATAGAACCTCGCAATTGGGTATTCCTCCATATAACCGTATCCACCATGGAGTTGAAGGCAGTGATAGGCCACTCTATTGGCCATCTCGGAAATCCAGGCTTTGGCCATGGAAACATCAACAACTATGTTCTTTTTATCCATGTGATCCTTAATAAGCCGTTCCAGAAAGGTTCTTCCTATCTTGATCTCGGTAGCCATGTCAGCAAGTTTAAAGGCATTATACTGGAAAGTTCCTATAGGTTGACCAAAGGCTATCCTTTCTTTGGAATACTTAAGGGTCATTTCAAACATCGCTTCTGCCATAGCTTGAGCCATAATGCAGGCAAAAAGCCTCTCCTGCTGAAGATGTTCCATCATGTAATAAAAACCTCTGCTCTCTTCTCCCAGAAGGTTTTCAACAGGAACTTTACAACCTTCAAAGGTAAGTTCTGCTGTATCCTGAGCATAAAGCCCCATTTTCTTGAGCTTCTTACCTCTTTTGAAGCCCTCCACATCCCTTTCCACAACTATAAGACTTATTCCTCTAGCACCTGACTCCTTTGTTCCTGTTCTACAGGCAACTACAACAATATCTGCAAGAAGACCATTGGATATAAAGGTTTTTTGTCCATTTATGATCCAGTAATTTCCTCCCTTCTTGCAACAGTTGAAATGTTAGCAAGGTCTGATCCAGCATTTGGCTCTGTCATTGCTATAGCAAGAATGTATTCACCCTTTGCACACCCTGGAAGCCACTTTTTCTTTTGTTCTTCCGTGCCAAGATTGTGGAGTGGAGCCATAAGGCTTATAGCACCAGCCTTTGAGAGTTCCTCAGCAATTATTACCGAATACAAAAAATCTGCTCCACTTCCACCGTATTTTTCTGGAAGCCATGGACAAAGAAAACCCTGTTCGCCAAGTTTTTGCCAGGCTTCTCTATCAACAATGCCGTTTTCTTCCCACCTTTCAATGTTAGGAAGAATCTCTTTTGCAAGAAACTTTCTAAAGGCTTCTCGGAATATAAGATGCTCTTCTTTATACACTTTCACTCCATCAAGTAGACTTTTTCATGTAGAAATCTTTATAAGACTCCCTGGCCACCCTTTTTGCAAATTTTCCGACGCTTGTCTTTGGAATCTCCTGCACAAAAAGAACCTCATCAGGAAGTTGCCATTTTGCAAACTTAGGACTTATAAAGCTTAAAATATCTTCTTTTGTGACCTTTCCTTCGTATTCCTTCCTTAGAACAACCAAGGCAAGAGGTCTTTCCTCCCACTTGGGATGGGGAATGCCTATAACGGTTGCCTCAAGCACCGCAGGATGAGCCATGATTGCATTCTCAAGATCAACAGAAGAAATCCATTCACCTCCACTTTTTATAAGATCCTTGAATCTATCGGTTATCTTAAGATAGCCATATTCATCTATAGTTCCCGCATCACCACTTTTCCAGAAACCGTCAGGAGTGAAGGCATCCTTGGAGCGTTCATCGTTATAGTAAGATCTTGTAACCCACGGTCCTCTTATAATCACTTCCCCAACGCTTTTTCCATCATGAGGAAGGATATTTCCGTTAGGTCCCATAAGTTCAACATCAAGGCCTACCACAGGAAGCCCTTGCTTCTTTCTAAGTTCCCACCTAGAATCCTCATCTAGATAAGCAAGAGAAGGCTTAAGGTGGTTTACCGTAACGAGGGGAGCAGTTTCTGTTGCTCCGTAAGCATGGATTACCTGAGCTTTTCCAAGCTCCCAGTAGCCTTTCATCATAGCAAGGGGAGGCTCTGTAGCACCCGAAACCATTCTAAGCCCACAAAGATCAGGCTTTGGCTCCATAGCCTTTATGGTTTCAAGCATGGGCATAAACACGGCAGGAGCTCCGCAAGTAACACTTACCCTCTCCTGAATAATCAAATCAACAATTGGTTTCATGTTGTCCACCCCATATCTTCCAGGATAAACTAGCTTTGCTCCTGTCATGGGCCCACAGAAGAAAACACCCCAGCCCTGAGCGTGAAACATAGGAACAAGCTGTAAGATTACATCGTCGTGAGTGATTCTCAAGGCATGACATATCGCCCATGTGTGAAGATACATGGCTCTATGGGACATATAAACCCCTTTGGGCTTACCGGTTGTGCCAGAGGTATAGCAAGCGGTAGCGGCAGATCTTTCATCAATCATAGGCCATTCATATACAGGAAGCTGTTCTTTCAGAAGGGTTTCATAATCGTGAACTGGAAGTCCAAGATCTGGTAAAGGTTTTGAGCTATCATCTCTTATAATGACGAGTCCTTTCAGTGTGGGAAGCTCTCTAAGAAAAGGTGTAATAAGAGGAAGCATAGTTTCACTTACGAACATAAAAGACACTTCGCTATGGTTTATAACATAAGCTCTTTCTTCGTTAGAAATCCTAGGATTAACTTCCAAAAGCACAGCACCAATCCCAGTAATACCGAAATAAAGCTCTCCAAAACGGTGGGTATTCCACTCCATAACACCAATTCTATCTCCTGGCTTTACACCAAGAGCTTCCAGAGCATTTGCAAGCTGTTGAACTCGTCTATAATAGTAGGCATAGTTGTAGCGAAAAAGAGAGCCATCGAGATTTCTAGAAACGATTTCTTGTTCTGGATAGACTCTTGCAGCATGTTTTAAGAAGGTTATAAGGTTTAGTTGATAGTCGTCATTGGAGGTTGCTGGAAAACCTTTTACCAGATTCATAGCATGTCTCCTCTTAAGTTTAGGAAGGAGGAAAATGCCCTTCCTTCCAAAAGTTTTTAACCTCTCCCCTTACTTTAGAAAGCAAATCGTAGTTTTGGATATTTTTGCCATTGTGTTTCATTATGCCTCGTCAAAAGGCTAGCTATTCATTGGGGATTTTGTCATTTCTAAAACCACCGCTGGTATAGGATGGAAAAACCTAGATTGGTTTCCTCAAACCTGCCTACGCTTCTATAGAGATTTAATTCTATCGCCAAGTTATCGCTTTTTGTGAGCGTAAAGCCGTAACCACCAGAAAGTCCAAATATCAAACCGCCTTCGCTGTTGTATCCTATTCCCGAACTCATGAATGGTCTTGCTGTTCTCGTATAAAGATATCTATTGTCATATCCAAAGGAGAATTCCAGGCCTGTTTGCCAAAAGGAGCTCGGTAAAAACCTATTGTTGATTATGGGAGAGATTCTGTCCAGAGAACCTTTCGAACCGCTCTTTTCACCGTAAGTGTAGCTTTGGCAATACCACCTGAAGGTAAAGTCAGGATAGCTTATTCTGAGCTTGTAAAAAGTTTCTATCGTAAATTTTTCGGCATTTCCAACATCCTCATCGTCCTGAGAGTATACCTTTTCCACAGCATAAGATGCGCTGACTGCTACTCTTGAGTTCAAAGAGTAGGAAAGTCCTAAACTTGCACTGTCCTTTTTACCACCAACCGCTACATAAACGCTGTCATCTGCATAAACATTCTTACCGAAAAAACCAAGTAAAGCAAGACTGTCTTTCAAGTAGTGGGAAAAGCTCAGGCTTGCAAAGCTGTAATTCTCAACCCCTTCTCTACCACCCCCACCTACGCAGACAACCCCTCTTTCCGTCTTATGGCAAAGGTCAAGGACGAGCTCTTTATCTACCGAAGGTAGGTTGTAGATTACTTCCCTATTCTTAGAAGTGAAGTATCTCAGGGTAGGCTTTGCCTTTAATAACCACTCATTAGTTATCATCAACCTGTAATCTGTTCTTAAGTCAAAGCGATTTGTGTATTTTGAGGACAAAAAGTAAGGTTCTATCAACACTTTGTTTGAGTAGTTCATATAAAGGTCTCTGAACTGTTTATAAAGTAGATAGTCTTCAGGATTTTTCTCCAATCCTTCAAAAGCTAGACTTTTAGCTACCTCAACATTGCCAGATCTCTCTGTTGCTGTCACCCTGTCTCTTATAGGAAGTTCTTCTTTATTTTCTTTTAAAAGTTTTAACTGCTTGTCCTTATCCCAGTCCTCAAGGGCAATGGATAGATCCATCCACTTCCTTACCGCCTCCGGATTCTGCCTTGCAATGACCTTAAACTTCTCGTAGGCTTGCAAATTTATGAGATGAGCCAGATGGATTTCCCAATAGGTTTTGGAAGGCAAAACCTTTTTGTATTCTTCTGCTACACCCTCATATTTTACAGGGTCAAATTCCCTATAGAGGTTTAGAACCATCTCCGCTAAACGCCAGTCAGCAGGTGGTTTTTCAAGGTTTCTGTAGTTTTGATAAAGGTTGTATCTTATGGATCTTCCCTCTTCTACCTGCCCGCCCGCATCAAGAACAAAGGAATACAGATAAAGGTTTTCTTCGGTTTGAGCGTTCCTAAGAAAAAGGTAAACTCTTTTAGCTTTTTGGCTATCTTGCAAAAGCATATAGGCGGAAATAAAGGCAAGTTTAGTGTTCGTTGATCCCCTTAAAGCCAAATCTTCATATTTTCTTAAGTGGTTTTTAAGGGTTTCGTAATCTTTTATTTCTATTAGAAGCCACAGGTAATCGCCGATAAGAGTCTCATTCCCATGGACTTTAATCATATCCTCATAGAGTTTTTTTGCCTTTTGAATTTCTCCAAGTTTAGCCAGCGCCTTCGCATATAAACTCAGAACAATACTGTTCTCCCGTATTAGCCTTAAAGATTCCGGAAGATTTTCTATCCTGCCCAGATACTCCTTTGTCCATCCAACCTTGTCCGCCATCAGCATGTATTTTGCGAGCAAATAATCGCTTTTGAACTTCCTGAAACCCTCAAAGGCATACTCCAGAGCTAGCTCAGGGGCTTTTTCTTCCAAATACTTAATCGCTATCGTATAGTCCTCTGGTCTTCCCTTTCCTTCCTCTCTAAGCCTTTCGACATATCTGAAAGCTATGTCTTTTTTACCTAAGTCCCAGGCGAGAATAGCTATATCTTTTAAAACATCATCCTCCGCACCTTGCCCTTTTGTTTGTTTTATCTTTTCGTATTCCAAAAGATAGGAAAGAGACTTTTCGTAATCACGCCCTAAAAAGCTGATCTCTGCCAAAAGCCTGTAGCCCTGTTCCCAATGGGAGTCCACTTTGGACAAATATTGATTTATATAATCTTTAGCTTTGTCAAACTCGCCGATGTTGTAATTTAGTATTCCCAAGTACTTTAGAGCTTTCGGGTATCTGCCTTTTATGGATTTTAGAAACTTCATTCTTTTTTCTACCTGAAAAGATTTTTCTACAGCAAAATAATAATCATCTAGGTTAACCTCTTTTCCTGCAAGTATCTCTTGCTCCATTATGTCAAGGGCTACGTCGAAAAGACCTTTAGCTAGAAAAAGGTTTAACATATCTTTGTCGTAATTTCTGGTAAGCTGGTAATATCTAAGAGCGTAATCTACAGCTTTATCCAAATTTCCCTTCCATAGGGAAACCCTGTAACCCCATTCTAGAAAATAGGCGTTCTCTTTTAGTTCTTTTAGGGCACTCTCTATCACAGCCTGAGCTGTATCCAAATCATTTGCTCCAAGAGCTGCCTTTAGCATGATATCGTAGTAGGAAACTTGCGCTGAGGAAATGTCACAAACAGATATAACAGCACAAAGAAATAACATTAGCGATGTTATTTTTTTCATTCTTTCCTTTCCTTGAATACCTTTCTGACCAATTCCCCTGCCTTATCAGGTCTTTCTGACATAAGTAAATAACTAACCATCTTGTGTTCCATCTGCCTGTTTCCTATAAACTCGTCACCATACTTATCCACGAGCTCCACCAATAGGTCATACTTGTATTGGGCTATTGCTAGATCAAGAATCTGGGAAAAAAGTTTCTCCCTTTTATCTTTATCTTCTTCAACTTCAAAACTCTTTATAAGGGAGCTAATATCCGGTGTGGCTGTTGTTATTTCTAGGTCAAGAACTTTGGATAGTTCCCCAATAGCTTTCTGGTCTCTGTAATAAGAAGCATAGCCATAAGCTATCTTAGCCATATCCCTATTTTTTGTAAGCCTGTAAAGATCATAAGAAGCCCTGTAGACTACCTTGGGCACATACATGCTTATTCCTTCGTTAAAAACGAAATCAAGTTTCCTTTCATCTCCTGCTGAAAGTTCGTAAAGATTTTCCAACTCCTTCTCAACAATGCTTTTATTCAGCTTACCTGAAAAGTATAATCCCTTAAATAGAATGTATCTAAGAACTTTTAAATCCCAGTTTTTTATGTTCTCTTCTTGTAAGCTTAAGAGCCTCTGTAAAGCTTCTGTTTCTTCGCCTGCAGATAAAAGCCTTTCTATAAGGAGTTTCTCGTATTTTACCTTAGTATTGTAGTCTTGGGAAACCTTTGATAAAATTTTAAGGTAAGCTATTGTTAAATCTACATTATACTCTTTACCTCTCTCCAAGTAACGCTCTATCTCCCCTTTAGGAAAGATTAAAATTCCAACAACCGCTAAAAGTAGTCCTAAAAATATTAATTCGTAGCTCTTTATAAAAACCCTTGCAGTTTCTCTCTCCATACTTTTGTAAAAGTATACCTTTTCCTCCGGACTTATCTTCTTACGGACATACAACACAAACTTCCTCCCTACGCCTTTGGGAAGAAACTTCCTTCTTTTTTATCCATTATACACCCTTCAGGCGCGAACAGTCTTACCACCACTTTTTGATAGTATTTGAACCTGAAACGGAAAGTCTTTTCGCTGTTACAGCGTTACTGTCTATAAGATAGGAAACGTGGGGACTTCCCAATGCAAGAATGTAATTTCCCGAGCCATCCAAGTGCACATACCAAGAGTTATTGATTTTATTGTATCCCAAAACTCCTCTGCTTTTACTTAGGTCTATGTCTGTGTCCTGTTCCACTCGGATAGTCTTTAGAAATCCGCCGTTCTTTATCCTAAATCTTCCGTCATCCATAGGTATTATAGCGGTGTTCCTAAAATCAAGCACCTTCTTTATGTAATCCTCTATGTAAATAGGAGCTACCTCTTGGGACAACGCCCAATTATAGATTTTCTTTAAGGCTTCCAAAGATGCAACCTTTGATGCGGAATAAATATGGTAGTAAATGCCTATGGGCTTTATCCTGTAAGGTTTGTCTGTCATCTTGAAGGTATCTATTACGTCCATAAAGCCGTAGAAGGGTCCCCGCCAGAGGTTTGTGTAGTTGTTTTCATTGGCAAAGGGGCTGTAAATTTGGTAGTAGTCCTCCCTGTCCACTCCTGTAGGTGATATGTAAGAGAGAAAAGGTCTCTTCTTGTTTATCATTGTATTACCGCCGTTTATATTGTAAAAGCCTATGGTGTAAGCATACTTTAAGGTATGGGGAGAGGGGTTACACTGGCCACTCCAAAGGACGATTTCTACTTTCTTGGGATCTGCAAGCTTGTTGATGTATTCTGCGCTACCCTTAATCTCCCTCTCAAGATTAAAAGTATAGTTGGGCACCTTTAGGTTATAACCTTCACCATTTACTTCCACTTGATACCAGTCAAAGGGATGAGTAAAAGTATGGGTTGCAGGTTTTATATGGGGAAGTTTGTAAATTTGACGGGCTATTTCTTCCAGCCTTTCGTGAGGATCGTTGGGGTATGCACCATGGGGTGCAACTTCCGCCTCTATAAGGCCTATGGTATGGGCCAGTGGGTATTTTTTAAATATTTCGTTCAAAAGAGCTTCGGCAGCATAAGTGTATCCTTTTACCTCTGTCTTCTGATTAAAGCCATCCCCGTCAATATGTATGGTAAGTATTCTCTTTCCGTTCTCTGTAGTTACTGGATCCAAAGCGAAGGGAGGAAAGAAATCTTTTAAAAGATTTCTGAAAAACTCAAAGGGATTTACCACGAAAAGGTCTTCTGTAAGGGTTCTTATATAAGTGCCCTCTAATGCGTATCCTCCCCACCCTGTGTATGCTATAGGAATGTGCCTTTCTTTACCTTTTACATACACGAGCAAAGGTTGTGCATCTTTAGGGGTTACTACGGTAGTAAAGGATACAGAAGGCTCTATTTCAAACCCAAGCATTTTATCTTTATATTCAAGCTTGAACTCTTCCTTTGAAACAGTCTGTTTTACTGAAATTCCAAGCTTAGATAAAAAAGCGGGATTGTAGGAAGGAAAAGAGTCTATAAAAAGAAATTTAACGCCAAAGGAGATGTTATCCAAAATCCACTTTTCCAGCTTGGTTTGGTTCGAATAGGAAGAGTTCCAGTAAACTACCAAAGCATACCTGTCCCAGATGGGAAAGGACGTAAGACCCTTAGATAAATCCCATGTATCTACGGCCATGCCATAGTATTCCAGGTAAGGTTGCACAAGCCTGTTTAGGTTAGTCCAATACGGATCCACTGCGGTTGGATTATCTTTTGAATTAAAGAGGAGAAGAGCTCTTCTTGGTAGGGGAGTGCAGGGAGAAACCCCTATGACGTTTAGTTCTTTAACGGATACATAGGGTATAAAGCCGTAAGAGGATATCTTACTTAAAAGCTCTTTTGCATTCTTTTTATCCTCCGGAAGATCAGCATAATCCAGAACTATTACGGGATGGTTCTGTTTTATCTTCTCCAAAACTCCTAAAAGCCAATCTCTACCTTCATTTACTTCTACATATCCACTACCTTTTAGTTTCACGGTAGAGTAAAGACCTTCCACCAGAACACCATTTATGTAATCTTTAACTTCGTCATAAATTTCAAAGCCCCTGTTCAGAATTATCAGCCTGTCTGGAAAATCTTTTTTTAATCTTTTGATAAACTCCGCCAGCGATATTTCATAACTTCGCCACTCCTCTTGATTTAGAACGAGTTTGTAAGAGTCTAGAGTGTCTAGGAAGAAACCATCAAACCCCAAGCTTTCTATTCTTTTAGCCCTTGAGATTAAAAACTGCTGATACTCTTCTTTTCTTATATCCGCTATGTAGGTATTCCAGGCCTTGTTCTCTCCAAGAAGCCAGCTTTTATCTACCTCTTCAAAGTCTTCTCTGAAAGGCTCTACCTCTCCAACGCTCAGGTATCCAAAAAGCTTAGCCTTCCCACCCTGTATCATCAGTCGCTTATTTGTGAATGTCTCTTTAGCGCTGTCCGGATCCAAAATAAGCCAATCAAAGGCATAAAACATTTCAATAGGTATGCTGTTTGCGTAATAGACGCCCACGCACTCTGGGTTTTTACCGTAAGCAACTCCCCAGATTAACAGAAAAAAACTAACGACGCAAAGCAAAGGTCTCATAGTGAATTCTCCCTAAAAAATTTCTTACAAAGTTCAAACCAAGCAACATGGCAAATAGCGTTGAAAACACAAAGCCATACCCATAGTAGTAAGGCCCAAGCAGTATACTTATTATAGACAGGAGAAAATTAAGAAGGAAGTGTGTAATAACCACAATAAGAACTTCCTCACGTCTGTCGTAGTAGAAAAGCAAAGCTATAGCAGACACCAAGAGCACCTGGGTGGTGGTGCCCAAAAGGTGGACTTTAAAAAGTGGCCCATAAAGTAGAGAAAGCTTAAACATAGCAGATATCCTCTCAATAAAGCTGAGTATAAGTGCGTTGAATAAAGTCTGAACCACAAAGACATAAAATATCAAGTCCCTTGCGGATTGAGACATAGTCACAGCCTTCCTGTAAAGTTCACTAAGAGTTCCCCCTTCTATTACCAACCTGTAATACTCTTCGTAATTTTTGGATAAATAACCTTCCAGCACAAGCGTCATTATGGCAAGACCTGGCGTTATGCCGAGGTAAGCCAAAAATATGGGTATGTCGTAAATGATAGAAGCCCTAAAGGGTCCTATCACACTCTGACCGGTATTAACGTCATACCAAAAGACAAACTTGTCTATCCATACAGCAAGGTTGTAAAAAAAACCAATAGGGGCAAGGACATAGAAGCTCTTGTGCCTTGAAAGAAACTCAAACTCCACAAATTTCTCATAACTGTATTCAAAATATATTTTCGTATATATTAGGAGGAAAAACATTACCTGCCCGAACACAAAAGCGACCAAAAGCCCCTCTATGCCTCCCGCCTTTCCGAAGGGATACACCAGCAAGAAAAATGATGCATAGGAAAGCAAAAAAGATAGGGCTATCCAGCTAAACCTCTTCAAACCTGTCAACAGGCTGTTTAATATCCAGTTCATGTTTAGAATGACACTTAATGCTATAAACAGAATGGCAAACAGCGTGCTTAGGTCTTTCAGAAAGAAGAGAGAGTGGAAAAAGCTGAAAGCAAATGCCAACAAACCAACAGCAAAAAGGGCACCGTTAAGATTTGGCACTATTTTTTCACGTTCCTTTTCAAAAAGTCTGTCCGCTACGTATCTTACAAACATTAGCTGAAGCAGGCCTGACAGTATGAGAGAGTAGGCTATTGCATGGGTAACTACCACTTGAAACTTACGGGTTATGTCTACGCCAAGTTTATCCGAGTAAAAGAGCCCCACACTGACTATTGAAAGTATGGAGATGATAGTAGGTCCTGAACCGAGCAAGTAAGCATAACCTATTGCCGAGAAAACCCCGGAGGGCGTTCCCTTTTTCATCAACCTCCTGAACTCAAAGCCTATCCCCGCCAACCCAGGAACCTCTTGTAAACATTGCGGTAATTTTCCAAGAAGAGTTCCAAAGAATAAAATCTACCTACCCTTTCCAAAGCAGACTTTTGAGCCTTCCTGTAAAACTCCTCATCACTTAACAACTCGAAAAAGGCTTTTCCTATAGCTTTATCATCACCGGGAGGAACTACTATACCCGCTACCTCTAAGCCTCTATCCTTTTCGTCTAGACCACCCTCTATTAGCTCTCTCACAGCTCCTACGTCAGTAGCTACTACAGGCACACCTGCAGCAAAGGCTTCCAAAACACTCAACGGCATGCCTTCACTTATAGATGTAAGAGTTACTATGCCTACCTTTGGAAGTATCTCCGTTACTCTTTGCAGTCCCAGGAACTTCACTTTTTCCCCTATACCAAGCGCTTTTGCCAACTCCTTACAGGACTGGGCATACTCTGAATCCTCATCTTCAGGACCAACTACCCAACATTCACCGTTAGGCATAAGTTCCAAAAATACCTTGCAAGCTCTCACAAAGGTTCTAATATCCTTGATAGGAACCACCCTACCTATCATAGCCACAACAGGTGGTATGCTATCACCTCTAAGCTCTAAGGCTTTCCTAAAGTCGTCCAAATTAATACCGTTAGGGAGAACCTGTGTTTTCTCCGGCGGTGCTCCCAACTCTATCTGTATTTGCCTTGCACCTTCAAAGAGGGATAAAATCAAGTCAGCCTGATGGTATACAAGCCTGTTTATCCCTAGGAAGAAATTAGTCCACAGCTTTTTAAGGTAAGAGTCTTCCCAGTAATTTAGACGTTGAAGACCCCTTACATCCTTTATCCAGTCAGCCATTGATATATCTAACTTCCTCTCTCTTACGTATATGCCATGTTCGTGAATTACAAACGGCTTTCCTATTTTGGACTTTAGGAAAACACCCAAAAGCCCCGCATAGCCTGTAGATGGGCTATGCAACAAGCCAAAGTTTATATCTATATCCCTTACCAGTTCATGCACTTTCCACACAGGGATGTGCATATTCCTATGAGTCCAAAAGTAGTCAACGAAGGGCACATCATCAGCATTTTTCAAATACTCTTCAGTTATAAAATCCCATCCTTCCCTCGAATAAAGAAAATCTTCTAGCTTTACCCTTTCCAGTAGATTGTATATTCTCTCTGCAGACCATTTTCCAAACTGCTTTCCTTTGAACCAATATATCAAGGACTTTATCTCTTCCATGAGCTTTTTGTTAATCCTTCTTTCCTTAGGAGATGGAAGTTCGCTACTTTCAAACATGTAGTAGGCTTTTACGAAGCGGACATTTTCCGGAATTTTGTATTTTATATCTCCGTAGATTTCCTTACTTGCACCTAAGAAGATTATACCGAAGGTAAATTCCTTAAGACCACTTATCAGCGTATGAACCCAGGAAGATACACCCCCACTAATGTAGGGGTAAGTCCCTTCGCACAACAAAAGCACATCAACATCCCCCATGAGTCCACACCTTCGTAACTGGGTCTTCGCTCAAATAAGGAAAACGCTCAACCAAAGTCCGCATAATTTCTTTCAATTTAGATAAATTTCCCGTGAGAAAGTATAGTTCAGCAAGCTCTAATGTGATGTTGAAGGTCTGGTGTTGAGAATAGAGTTTTTCAAGGAAGTAAAAGGCATTCCCGCAATCTCCCAAAGCCTTGGCTATTCTTCCTGCAATTAGAAGAACCTCATATTTATCGCCTATTTTATTGTGTGCATATTGGGCAAACTCCCTAGCCCTTTCTAAGTAGAAATTAGTTAATTCCCTTGATATTAAGCCGGATACGGAAAACTCGTAGTAGGCTTCCGCTAACTTAAGAGCAACCTGTGGATCTTTATCTTTTTCAAAGATGTCTTGTAACTCTTTTATTCTATCTTGATATTCTTTTTCCAATTTTGAAATCAGAGAAAAGGCATATAACCTGCTTTCGTCTGGATTCTGTAGGAAATAATTAAGCTTTTCTATCTCTTCCAAACTTTGAGAAAAAAGTTTTATAGTTAAAATCTTTTCTTCAACGGAGCCTTTACCTCTGATTATACTACGTAATTTACCTTCTCCGATTTTTAAAACTTTCAAATTTTCGAACTCTAAAACGTAATCAAGGGGTATTAGCTCATAATTGTAGTAGGGTTTTACTTTTAAAACACGCGTTATAACGTAAGGTATCAAAAGGCTAAGAACAATGCCAGGTGTTCCAAGAGAGAATGAAATTAAATAGAGAAAGGAAAAAGCTTTAACATCTCTTAGGCCTCTTCTCAATCCTCCGTAGCTAATAAAGGCAGATATACTGGCGGGTATGGTGTGGACTAAGTAGTAAGATACCGTGGAGTAGGGCGTGGGCAAGGAAAAAAGGGAGCCTAAAGCCAATAACTCAACTGATACCATAAACAAAATCAGCTTGCTTTCCATCCCAGCAGTTCCTCCATAAACTTAAGGTCTGCAGAGACAGGAACTATGCTGTAGTTTACCCGTTCATCTATCCATACACCTAAGTAGTTCTTAAAGTGCGTTTTGAGCCTGTTTATAAAACCCTCTGCCCCCAAGCTATCAGTAAGAGGTAACAGGCAGAAAACCCCGCCTTCATACATGCAAACTGCGTCAAGGACTCTAGTGTTTTTCTTTATAAACTTGTAAAGCTCTTCCATTATGTCAGCTGGAAGGTTGCTGAATTGCACAACTACTACACTACTTTCAACCCCAAAGCTTGATTTCAACTTGATGCTGCTCATTAACTCCTTTGTGAAATCCTCACTACACAGGATAGGAATGTCTTTGTTCTTGTAGTCTTCGTATTGAGAAAACAGATATGAGAGTGTAATCCATATGAGTTGTAAGTTCTCCAATGTGTAGTATTTAAACATCATATCCTGTATAATTAAGACATAGTCGATGTTATCATCTTCTCCAATTATTGGTATGCACGACATAAAACCCATGGATTCAAGTCTCAGATCAGCGCTTTTGACAATACACAGGTTACTTTCTACCTTCTCTATCACCTCATTCCATACTTCTTTCGGTATATCTTTATAATTTTCCGTTGAGTATATTAGTTCGTATCCGAAGCTAGACTTTCTGTGAAAAGCAAAAGACTTAACACCAAACTCGTTGAGCAGGACATGATTTAATTCTTCCATAGCTTTATTAATCTGGCCACTTACGAACTCTTTCTTTAACCTCTCAAGTATAATTCTCAAGGGCATGTGTAGTATGTATCTTTTTGATATCTGATCGTAAGAAACTTTAAGTATGTAGAAGTTCCGTAAGAGTTCTTCGAGTTTTTTCTTTAGGTAATCCAGTTCCTCAGAAAGCCGTGTTGCTTTTCTTGTATATACATAGAAAAATAGCAAGGCCACTGAACCAAAGATTAAAAGAGTGCGAATTTTCTCCTCGGAAGGTAAGCTTTTAGCCGTGTAGTAATGAACAGCCCCATACAGCACAAAGCCGATCACAAAGGGAGTTATTCCTTGGTAAAGTGTTAAACCCAAGACGGTTAAGAGATAGAGATTTGGCTGGTAGTTCAAAAAGAGAAAGTTATTGCCGAGGGTTAATTTAGAAAAAATTAAAGCACTTCCATAGATTATCAGATACTCTAGTATTCTTATGATTACTATCATGGTATAGCTTTTGAGATAAGCTTCTGAGCCACAACTCCTACAGATTCATAAGACCAACCACTTCTGGAAAGCACCGCAGAATGTATAACCTCTTTGCTTTTAGCATTTATAAACTTGACAGTTACACTCACCGCAGGCTCTCCGTCAATTCCCGTCTTGTATCTCCATTCGTTAACGTATCCTACAACTATCACGTCTCCCAAAGTTCGTGCTTTATTGAGAAGTTTTCCAAGCTCCTCTTCAGAGGTCACTTCATCAGATTCCCCCTTTTCAAGCTTTGTAACCTTGTAGCCCCTAGTAAGCATCACGCCGTAAGTTATGGCTTGAGCTCTCTGTCCCGCTTTAGGTGTTTCCGTATAGTTTACGAAGGGCAGTAATACGTATCTTTTGCTTTTTTCAAGCTTAGGAGAAGAAGTGCTAACATAAGTGGCACATGAAAAGAGTAAAAAAGCCATAAAAAACAAGCCAAAACGCCTTAGCATTTTCACCTCTTTATTTTTCACACTGGAAGTTCTCTCTTATGGTTTGATACTACTTTTTTATTTTACCATAAAGATTATGGAATTGCAAAGACTGATCTCTCCTTAGGTCTAGGAAGGGAGAAATCCCCTTCCTTTCAAAAGTTTTTACTCTTTAACCTCTCCCCTTACATTAGAAAGCACATCGTAGTTTTGGGTGCTTACCTTCATATGATAGATGCCTTTTCCCATGCACCACCCTAAAATTCTAAGGGTTTCTCCTGGATAGACTACATTGGAAAACCTACACCCAAAACTTACAAATCTCCCAGGATCACCACCACAAACCTTGTCTACGAAAACCCTTACAGCAAATCCCATAGTGCAAAGTCCGTGAAGAATAGGCTTCGGGAAACCAACAGCCTTTGCAAAATCAGGATCTATATGAAGAGGGTTATAATCTCCAGAAAGCCTATAAAGAGCTGCCTGCTCTTCTAAGGTTTTTTCTTCTGATGTAAAATCAGGATCCCTATCAATAGGAATTTCAAACACTTCAGACTTAGGACCTGAATCTCCTCCCCATCCACCAAGCCCTCTACAAAAGATAGTCATTCTGGTTTCAAAAAGCTTTTTGCCAGTCAAATCCGTCGATTCCGAATCAAAAACCACGAGAGCTGCCTTCACCTTATCATAAATGCCAGAGATTTTAACATAGGTAATGATAGTTCCTTCCGGTGGAATAGGAGAAAAACTTTTTATGAATTCTTCGCCATGAAGAACCGTTTTTAGATCAATATTTAGTTTGTTCAAAAGCTCAAAAAGGGGCTGGTAAGTCGTTATAGAGGCAAAGGAAGGATAAACCTTAAGGCCTTTTTTTGCTTTTTCGTAGATATAATCAAGATTTGAAATCTTAGCGCCTATTCCTAGGTTGTAAATGATAACATCTCTCCATGAATATTTAAGTTCAAAAGGTCCAAAAGTTTTTCCTGCCAAGTCCAAGTTTATCATTTTACCATCCTCCGGTAACTTTTATAACCTGGCCTGAGACGTAATCTGAAAGGGGAGAGGCAAGAAATAGGATCACTCTAGCTGCTTCCTCTGGTGTCCCTGGGCGTCCCAGAGGTATGAGCGACCTGAAAATGTTAAGATACTCCTTTGGAACTCCAACAGGAATTCGGGTCCCATCCTTTTCAATAAAGGTATCTTCTCCCTTTGGTTGAGTAAGGCGAGTTTCAATCCATCCAAAGGCAACAGCATTTACATTCACATTAAGAGGACCCCATTCCTTGGCAAGGGTTTTAGTAAGCCCAAGGATGCCAGCCTTAGCGGTTGAATAATTTACCTGACCTGCATTGCCATCGGTTCCTGCAATGGAACTAACATTTATGATTTTTCTCATTACAACAATTCCCCTTTCCTTTTCCTTTTTAGCATTTTCCCTTATATAGGGGGCAGCTTCCCTTATGATTCTAAAAGGAGCAGTGCAGTGCACCTTAAGCATAGCCTCCCATTGCTCATCTGTCATCTTATGGACAACACCATCCCAGGTATAGCCTGCATTGTTAACAATCACATGAATATCAGGACCAAAGCGTTCAACAGAAGCCTTGATAAATCTTTTTGGGAAGTCCTCTGCTGTCACATCACCAACTACCGTGATAACCTGACAACCCTTATCACTAAGCTCTTTTGCAGTCTCTTCCAAAGGCTCCCTATCCAGATCACTTAACACTAGTCTTGCTCCTTCCTGAGCAAAAAGTATAGCAGTAGCTCTACCAATGCCTCTGCCTGCCCCAGTAATAAGACATATCCTGCCATCCAGCATCTTTTCCATTGCCCTAGCCTCCTTTCCTAAAGTCCAAAAATGGCAATACTGCAGACACTAAAAGATGGTATGCCTCCTAAATTGTGAGTAAGACCTAGTTTCGGGTTAGGAATCTGCCTACTCCCTGCTCTTCCAAGGAGCTGGTTATAGACTTCATAAATCATTCTGAGACCTGACGCTCCAATGGGATGACCAAAGCATTTAAGTCCGCCATCAGATTGACAGGGAATCTTACCTTCTAGCTCAAAGAAGCCATCGTTTATATCAAAGATAGCTCTGCCCCTTTCAGAGATAAGCAAGTCTTCATAAGTCACAAGTTCTGTTATGGAAAAGCAATCATGAACCTCGATAATACTAAGTTCTTCTCTTGGGTTTTTTATGCCTGCTTCCTTATAAGCCCTTATGGCTGCCTCTGTGGTTGTCTTTATATAGGTGCCATCCCATCGATTAGTATACATTTCTTCACCTGAAGTAGCGGCAACCTGTAAAGCCTTAACAAAAACTGGCTCTTTCTTAAGGGATCTTGCTATCTCGGGAGTAGTAACAATTGCACAGGCAGCACCATCGCTAACACCACAGCAATCAAAAAGCCCTAAAGGCCATGCTATAATGGGAGCTTTAAGCACTTGCTCTTCCGTAATCTCTTTTCTTAAATGAGCTTTCGGATTTAGGGCACCACATCGATGGCTCTTGCAGGAAATCTTAGCAAGAGCTCTTTTGCCCTCTTCTGGCGATATATTATACTTTGCAAAGTATCTCGTTGCCATGAGAGCAAAACCACCGGGAGCTGTAAAATTAGGAAGAATAAAGCGATTTAAAGTTCCCATTGCGGAATCGAAACCAGGAAGCCCTCCATAGCCAGTATCTTTAAGCTTTTCCACTCCAAGGGCGAGAGCAATATCTACAGCTCCTCCCGCTACCGCATAACAAGCTGCTCTAAAGGCTTCCGTGCCAGTAGCACAAAAGTTTTCTACTCTCGTCACCGGAATATTTGGAAGCTTCAAAACCTGAGAAAGGGGAATGCCACTTTTTCCTACATTTACTTCGTCAAAGCACGTTCCAAACCAAGCAGCCTGAATCTCTTTCTTATCTATTCCAGCATCTTCTATAGCCTCTACAAAGGCTTCAACAATTAAATCTTCTGCCCCTGCATCCCATCTTTCACCAAACCTTGTGCATCCCATACCTATAATGGCAACTTTGTCTTTTATCCCTGAAGCCATTTCCTAAGCCTCCTTGCTGTTAAAAGCAGGCATTGCCTTCCAGAAATAGGTGTGGATACCCCTGTGTTTGTCGTGATATTTCTTCCTGAAAGAAAGCTCTACCTTCATACCCACCCTTAGCTCACTTAAGGTGGTATCAGTAAAATCAAGCATCATCCTTCCACCCTCTTTAAAATCTATAATGCCGTAGATTTGGGGAGGATCGTAGGAAAAGGCAAGATTGTCTCCTGTGTAGCTAAAAATCACTGCCTCTTTATCAGAGAACCCGTATGGCTCCATTTCGTCTATAGCTTGACATTCCTGAATTGCGCAGACCCTTTGGGGAGGAAACTGGGGAGTATTACACTTTTTACACCTTGAGCCTACAAGCCCAAGAATGGTTTTTCTATGCCTCCACATGACTGAAAGGGGGCTTTCCGATTGAAATTCTCCTCTTAGACCCGTTTCAGCTTCTAGAATTTCCCGAAAGGTGAGAAACTTTTCATAGGAAATCGAAGCTTTTCTACCTAAAAGAGTCTCAAAGCTCCACTTTGGCTTAAAAGAAAAAATGTGCTCAGTTACTTCAAAGTGAATTACGTCAACGCCCCCACCCCACCCAACAACAAGGATTTGATCTCCTGGCTTGGCTCTCTCAAGAACATCACATAGCAAAAGCAAAGGATGGGCTGACGATGTATCACCCACTCTCAGAAAAAGAGGATCCACAACCCGGCCTTCTGAAAAACCAGCCCTTCTGCCAATAACTCCATGCTCCCTCGGATAAGGAGAACCATAAATTAGAAAAGCAAAATCTTCAGGAACTAGGTTCTTTGACCTAAGATAGGTAACTATAGCTTCAGGAATAAGTTTGAAAAACCCCTCATCTCTTGTCCACCTATCTTCCCAAAATCTAGAAAAATTCTTATAAGACCCCTTCAAAGGAGATGGAAAATCAAAAGAGATTGAATAACTTCCAATAAACTTTGCAACTACCCTGTCCTTCCCTAAAACAACAGAAGCACCTCCATCTCCTTGGATGAATTCATCAAGGCTTCCAGGCTTCGTTTTCTTCGTTTCTGCTGAAGTTACAATAGCCCACGAAATCTCTTCCGACTTCAGACTTCTTAAAGCGCTAAGTAAAGCAATGGTTGAAGCCCTAGAAGTGGAAGAAAAATCCCCAGTAGAAACACTCTCCGCCACTCCAAGGGCTTCCGCTATGATTGAAGCATTTATTCGCTCAGCATAAGGAAAACTTGTGGAGGCACTATAAAGAAGGCCAGACCCATCCGGCAATCCAACATTAAACAAAGCATTTCTCGAGGAAGCTACAGATAAGGTGATAGAGTCTTCATCCCAGTTTGACACTGCCTTCTCACCAGAGACTAATCCCAGAGTTGACGGGTTTATCCATGAAATAGCCCTGGCCATTTCTTTCCTATCCAAACGATATCTGGGAATATATGCACCAAAAGCCACAATCCCAACCATCTCCCCCTCCTATAAACCTTGGCGGTCTTTCAACTATGGTAATTAAAGTACCAGACCAAGCCACATATTCAAAACAAAAAACAAGATAGCCATTGAAACATATAGTTTACATTTTCTGTAAACTAAAGGCGACATAAGATTCAAAAACCTTGGAAATTCGAAATATCAGGAAAAGGTATACTAATTGCTATAAATCCTGGTTGTAAAAAGAAAGGAGGGTATCTGTGAAAAATATTAAAATATCTAAAAAAATTGGCTTTCTCTCGGGAATTCTTCTTGCTATTATCGTTTTAATTTCATGCATTGGAATTTACAGCATGACCAAGATTAATCTTTATACCAGGTTAAGCGACAAGTTGAATGCTGTGGCAAGAGACATTTTAGAAATGAGAAGACAGGAAAAGAATTTTATTATAAGGGGCTTTGAAAAGGTAAAGGGTGACGAACTCAATGCTGTTGAAAAGTGGGAAAGGATATACAGTTCATTTTTGAAAGAACTTTCGGATCTTTTAAATGACAAAGCTATTGGAGTTACTCAAAAAGAAATTCTTTCAAAGGCTGTAGAAGATGTAAAAAAATACTCTCAGGCTTTTCATAAATTTGTAGATTCCTACAAGCCAAGAAAAGAAGCTTTCAATGAATGGAGGGAACTTGGTTGGAAAGTCACAGAAGAACTTAGTAGCAAAAAAGCCCCATCAGAACTAAAAGAAGAGTTTTTACTCCTTCGCCTTAAAGCCCTTTACGCCGTTTATCTCGACTCCAAAGAAGCCTTTACAGACTATGAAGCACATTTAGAAAAAATAGAAAATCTTTTAAAAGCCAATCCCGAATTTTCAATATTCAAAGATTACATAGATGCCTACAAAAGGGTTGGCCAAAAATACATGGAAGCTCTTTCTATAAAGACTGAAGGTGAAAGCCAGATGATTACCTTTAGTAGAGAAGGACTTGACAAAATCGATCAGCTAATAACAGTCCTTCACAACGAATCAAACAAGATAGTCTCAAGACTGAGAAAACTCTTTGTAATATCTATTGTTTCAGGCTTTTTATCTGCCATCTTTGTAAGTATTGCCATAAGCCTTTCCATAACGAGGCCACTAAAACTTTTGGCAAATAAGCTTAATAAAGGAACCGAAGAAATTACATCGGCTGCTTTAATTCTTAGAAATGAAAATTCTAAACTTGCAGAAGGAGCTTCTAAGCAGGCCTCCTCTATAGAGGAAAGCTCGGCCTCTCTTGAAGAAATGTCTTCTATGGCAAGGGAGAATTCTGAGAAGGTTGGTCGCTTGAGTCAATTCGTTATTCAAACGGAGCAGGTTATCGCAGAAGTTTATGAAATTCTAAAGAATATGATAAAGGCAATGAATGAAATAAAAGCTTCAGGTGATGAAACTAGGTCAATAGTAAACAAAATTGATGAAATATCCTTCCAAACGAACCTCCTAGCTCTAAACGCCGCTGTTGAGGCAGCCCGTGCTGGAGAAGCTGGAGCTGGTTTTGCTGTTGTTGCTGATGAAGTAAGATCCCTTGCCCTTAAAGCTGCAGAAGCTGCCAAAGAAACAGGAAAAATAATAGAAAATTCCTCGAATAAAATAATAGATGGAATTTCCCATGTAACTAAAAGCGAAAAGGCCTTCGAGGTAATAATTAACAGAGCTAAAGAAATGAAAACCTTGATTGAGGAAATCAACGAAGCCTTTAAAGAACAAGCTACGGGTATTGAACAACTTAATACTGCTGTAAGGGAAATAGATAAAGTGATTAATCAAAACGCCGCTGCTGCTGAACAGGTTGCTTCAATAGCTCAAGAGCTGGAGGCTATGGTCAAAAGAATAAACGATATAGCAATCGAAATAAGTAATATGGTGGAAAGAACGGAAGACAAAAAGGTAAAATCTCCATCACTTGAGGTTTTAGAAGAAGAAAAGACTACTCTTCTGGTGGGGACAAAGGCTGTTCTCAATCCGGCAAACAAGGTAAAAATTGTCAAGGCTAGGAAATAGGAGGATGCAGAAATTTCCTTTTATCGTGTCCATGGGGTTTGTGATACTTCTTCTATAAAGAAGGTTGAGAAAGATCGTGCTGAAAATCTTAAAGGAGTGTCTAGTTCTTCCAACAGGCTTCAGAAGCTTGGTTTAAAAAGCTTGAAGAAGAAAAAGCCACTAGAAATTTTAAACTACATGATGGAAGTCTAAGATTTTTTCTCCTCTAGAATTTTCCCATCTTTCAGTAAAAGGTGGACATCTCCTAATCTTTCTGCCGATTCTTTATCATGGGTTGCTATAATTATGATGGAGTTAAGTCTTTTTTTTAGCTGGATAATAATGTCTTCTACTATCTCCCTATTTTCCTGATCAACAGAGGCTGTAGGTTCGTCAAGTAGCAGAATTTCAGGTTCAACAACAACTGCCCTAGCAATTCCCATCCTCTTAGCCTCTCCCGTTGAAAGAGTGAGAGCATTTTGTTTATCCTTATGGACTAAACCAACAAACTCAAGAGCTTCATAAACCCTTTCTTTTATCTTTTCTTTCTTGAACCCTCTTATTTCCAACCCATAGGCAACATTATTGAAGACGGTAGTGTTGAAAATACCCACCTCTGGTAGTAAAAGGGTGACTCTTCTTATTAGATTCAAGTCATGGGGTAATGGTTTTCCATCCTTTAAATAATCAATTTTGCCTCTGTCAGGATTTTCCAAAAGGGCACAAATCCTCAAAAATGTCGATTTACCCGATCCGTTAGCTCCCCCAAGAACATATATACCGCTTTTTTCGAAGGAAAAAGAACAGCCCCTTAAAACCTCTTTTTTGTCGTAACTTTTGTAAATATCTGAAACCACAAGTTTTAATCCCACCGCTCTAATAACCCTCTTTTTTGAATCAAAAATAAGACAAAATTTATCGAAAATGATATTAAAAGAAGTATTATTCCAAGAGCCATCGCTAGTTCAAAGTTACCTTTATCTGTTTCCATAGCTATCGTCGTAGTCATAACCCTGGTATATCCAGAGATATTTCCACCAACAATTAATATTGCCCCCACTTCTGCCATTACCCTTCCAAAGGCTGTAATAATAGAGGCCATTATTCCATATCTTGCTTCTTTGATGATGGCAAAGGATGTTTGTAAATCTGTCGCACCAAGCGTTCGGCAGGTAAGTTTAATAACTGGATTAACCTTTGCAATGGCTGAATGGGAAAGGGCGGTTATTATAGGAAAGGCAAGGATAGTTTGAGCAATAACCATTGCTACAGGCGTATAAAGTAAACCTAAAAAACCTAGGGGACCACTACGGGAAAAGATTAAATACAGGAAAAGTCCTACAACCACAGGCGGAAGCCCCATGAGGGTGTTGAAAAAGGTTATCATAAAATTTCTTCCCCGGAATTTTTTTAACCCAATAAATGCTCCTACCGGAAGTCCTATCATTGTGGCGATAATAAGTGCTCCGCCTGAAACCTTAAGCGAAAGAATTATTATGCTTAGAAGCTCTCTGTCTAAGTTTAATATAAGACAAAAAGACTGTTTAAAAGACTCAATGATAAAGTTCATTTTGCGCTAGGTATGAAAAGTTGGTTACCCCTTTCATCTTTAAAGGACGCCACAGCCCTTTGCCCTTCCTCGGAGATAATCCAGTTTATGAATGCCATTGCTTCATCATATTTTACATGTTTATGCCTTTTCGGCGAAACCGCCATAACTGAATACTGGTTAAAAAGAAGGGAATCACCCTGGAATAACAGTGAAAGTTCTAGCTCTTTTTTTATTGTAAGCCATGTTGCTCTGTCAGTAAGAGTATAAGCTCCTTTTTCGTTTGCAATTCTTAAAGTTTTTTCCATACTCTGTCCCGCCTCTAAATACCATTTTTGTCTCTTCGGATTAATTCCCATCCTTTCCCACAGTTGCATCTCCTTTAGGTGGGTGCCCGATTCATCAGCCCTTGAAACAAAGAGGCTTTGAGTTGAAGCAATTCTTCTTATGGCATCTATTGCTGACTTTGCAGAACCTACCTGGGCAGGATCACTAGTTGGCCCAACAATTACAAAATCGTTGTAAAAAATTTCGTGTCGATCCACAAAATAGCCCTGCTCTACAGCCTCAATTTCGAGTTCCTTTGCATGGACGAGCAAAAGATCGGCATCCCCCCTTTTACCCATCTCAATTGCTGCTCCCGTCCCCCTTGCTACAACTCTTACTTTTATACCTGTCTTTTCTTCGAAGATTGGCAAGAGATAGCTCAACAATCCAGAATTTTCAACAGAGGTGGTAGTGGCTAATATAATAGTTTCTTCTAAGGCTAAAGTGGTTTTGGCAAATGCAAATAAAAAAAGAAGCAACAGAAGAATTTTTACTTTCATCCTCCCCCCTCCCCTTTTCTTACCGCTTATCTTCTGCCTTAGATGTTGTTATTGTCAAGTTTGTCTTTTTCTTAGCTAGAAGTCAACCGCCCCACTGCTAAAGGGAAGGTTTGCAACTTGAGAGCGCTTCGCTACTGTTGTGCCCCAAATCATTAGTCAAAAAGTTCACAAAAGTTCAACAGGAAATTTTACCTATTTTCCAATAACAGTAAAAGCTGTTAATGCTTGACGATGATTTTTTTTTCACATAAGAATTAAATGAGTTTGTGCTCTAGAAAGGGGAGCTCCTATCTGTTAAGGTTTGTTCATATAGTCCAAAAATTTAACGTTTTCTGAGGGAAGTAGTCTAAAGCATGTAGCAAACGCTTGAAAGCAAAGGAAGCAATGGAGTTATTAATAGCTACTGGAAACACACTTAACAGACTGGGCTGGGATGGCAGAGACATATTTGAAGTTGAAGCAAAGTTTCAAACCACTAGAGGAACACCAAAGCAATCGTTTGATAACAGAAGTAAGCCTGAGTCCTTACGGATAGGGTATGGTCAGCCTGTGTTAAAAACAGGTAGGAATAGTCTGAGTGATTGCAAGGTAGAACCTAGTCGTTTAATTAACCTTTACACAACAAATGGTGAGGTAATTCTATGAGCAATTTAGGGTTAAAAAGTGTCCTTGTTATTGGTGGAGGTGTGGCAGGGTTAAATGTTGCTTTAGACCTTGCCGACCAGGGTTACCATGTTGACATTGTTGAAAAAAACTCTCAACTAGGCGGGATGATTCCCAACCTTCATCGGCTGTATCCCTTATGCAGTTGCTGTAAAGTGACCAACAGAACCATAGCATGCTCTCAACACCCCTTAATTTCTGTTTGGACAAATTCTACCGTAGAAAAAGTAGAAGGAAGCGAACCTCCCTTTAAGGTATCTCTCAAGACAGAACAGGGTTCTAAGGAAATTCAGGCTGATGCTATTGTTTTAGCGATGGGTTTTGAGCCTTTTGATCCCTCTATCTACGATACTTACGCCTATTCCAAGTTTAAAAATGTCATTACAAGCACGGAACTTGAATGGATGCAAAAACCAATATCCGGCACTGCTGGCACCGTTACAAGACCATCTGATGGTGCACAGCCAAAAAAGATAGCATGGCTTCAGTGTGTAGGTTCAAGAGACATCAATAAGTGTGATGCTCCCTACTGTTCTTCTGTATGCTGTATGTATGCCCTAAAAGAGGCTACCAACATGAAGGATTCCGATCCTGAGGCTGAAGTAACCATATTCTACATGGATATAAGAACCCATAGCCCCGACTATGAAAAGTATCTTACTAATGCCCTCCAAAAGGGTGTTCGACTTGTAAGGACAAGAATTCACAGCATAGACAGGGTTCCAGGATCAGAAGACCTTATCCTTGAATACACCGACGAAAACGGTGAAAAGAAGGTGGAACAATTTGATCTTGTTGTTCTTTCCGTAGGTCTTAGGCCATCTCAGGGCGTAAAGGAAATAGCGGAAAAGCTTGGTGTAAAACTTTCTCAGCATGGATACATTGAAACCTCCAGTTCTTCGCCAGTAGAAACTAACGTAAAGGGCGTTTTTGCCTGCGGAGCTGCTGTTGGACCAAGAGATGTTAATCAATCTGTTATAGAAGCTCAGGCGGTAGCTGCAAAGATAGGATCGCTTCTAAAAGCCAATGGAGCAACTCAAAAAACTTACTCCTTTAGAGACGTTAGCCAGGAAGAACCAAAGGTAGGTGTAGTTTTCAGTCTATGCCCCGTTAAAGGTTCAGACTTTGACTCAGTTATGGGGGAACTGGCAAGCTATACAAAGACCCTTCCAGGGGTAACCGCCGTAGAAAGAATAGATCTCCAAAATGCTCAAGCCTTTTCAAAGCTTTCTGAATGGATAAAGCAAGGTGGAGTTAACCGCCTAGTCTATGTCAGCTGTTCACCTGTTATGCACAAAGAAATGGTTGAATGGGCTCTTAAAGAAGCAGGACTTAACCCAACCCTCTATAGCTTTGTTGATTTAAGAACACTTTCTGCTGACCTAAAGAGATTAAAAGACCTGGTTAGAACTTCTGTGCTTCATGCAAGGCTTTCTGAGCCTTTACCAATAAAGGCAGTCTCTATAGAACAGTCTGCCCTGGTAATAGGTGGTGGTATAGCGGGGATGACAGCAGCCCTTGAGATGGCAAACCAGGGCATAGATGTGGTGCTTGTAGAGAAGAAGGATCGTCTTGGTGGTCATGCCCATAAAGTAAAATCTACATGGGATGGGACTTCCGTTCAAAATATGCTAAAAGAGCTCGTGGATAAGGTAAATAACCATCCCAAGATTAAGGTTTTTCTTAACTCAACGGTAACTGGAGCTAGAGGTTTTGGTGGTCAATTTGAGTCCACCATCACAGAAAGTGGTGGCAGTTCCCATACTGTAAGACACGGTGTTGTTGTGATAGCTACAGGTGGTCATTCCATAAAGCCAAATGAATATGCCTTTGGACAAAGCGATGCTATATACAGATGGTCTGATTTTACCAAAAAGCTTATCGAAAATCCCGATAGTTTCAAGAATGCAAAAAGTGGTGTTTTTATCCAGTGCGTTGGCTCAAGAGAACCTGAAAGACCATACTGTAGCAGGCTTTGCTGCACCTTCACTGTAAGAACTGTTTGTGACCTAAAAGCTCTCAATCCCGATATGGATCTTTATGTGCTCTATCGGGACATAAGAACCTTCGGTGAAAGAGAGCTCCTTTATAAGGAAGCAAGAGAAAAGGGTGTGCTCTTCATCAGATACGATCTAGACAAAAAGCCTTCTGTCCAAGTAGAAAACGGTAAAATCAAAGTGGAAGTCTATGACCCAATCCTTGGAAGAAATGTTTTACTTACTCCAGATTTTGTATCTCTCCAAACAGCCATTTATCCAGAAGACCTTACCAAACTTGCAAGTCTTTATAAAGTAAGTCTTGACGAATTTGGATTTCTTAAAGAATCTCCTGCCAAGATGAAACCTGTTGATGGTGAAAGCGAAGGTGTCTTTTTCGCAGGTCTTGCTCTAGGTCCAAAGGGAGTTGAAGAAAGTATAGAGGAAGCTTTGGCAGCAGCCGGTAGAGCGGTTAAATTCCTTAAAGAGGGAGTTGTATTTGTTGGAGGAGCGGTTGCAGAGGTTAACCCAGATCGTTGCGCTGTTTGCCTTACCTGTGTAAGGACATGCCCCTTCGGAGTGCCTTTCATAGAAAGCCTTCAGGAGGCAGCTTATATTGATCCAGCCCTCTGCCGAGGCTGTGGTATGTGCGTAAGTGAATGTCCAGGCAAGGCAATAATGTTTAGAAAACTTAGTGATGACCATATTGTGCTTATGACAGAATCTCTGGTAAAGGAAGCTTAACTAAAAACAAAAAGGAGACACCACAATGAGTAGTTTTGAACCGAAAATTATAGCTTTTTGCTGTTCCAATTGCGCTTCAGCGGCAGCCGAGGTAGCAGAAAAAGCCCAATGGAAACTCCCGGCCAATGTTAGGATTGTCCAGCTTCCTTGCACCGGAAGGCTAGATGCTTTACATATTCTCAAAGCCCTTGAAAATGGTGCAGATGGTGTCTATGTGGCAGGATGCCAGCCCGATAGTTGTCAGTTCAAAAGCGGAATAGAAAAGGCTGAAAAGAAAGTAAAATATGTTCAGCAGATTCTTTCAGATGTAGGTATAAATAGCGAAAGGGTTGCGATTTTTAGCGTAGGTGCTGGCAAAGCTAGCAAATTTATCGAAATCGCTCAGGGTATGGTAGATAAAATCAAAGAATTAGGTCCTAACTTCTAGTAAATAAAAAGGGGTGTCTAAAAGGACACCCCTTTTTGATTTCTAGCATCAAAAAACACGGTTAGTCTTTGATGTTATTGTGAAGTTTACAAGCCCTTACAGTATTTTTCATAAGCATGGTGATAGTCATAGGTCCAACACCACCTGGAACGGGAGTAATAGCGCTAGCAACCTCTTTTGCCTCATCAAAAGCAACATCTCCTTTCAGGATACGTTTTCCATCTGCCGTTCTTCCAACTTCATTTACGCCAACATCAATAACCACCGCACCAGGCTTTATCCAATCACCTTTTACGTATTCGGCAACTCCAGCAGCCACAATTAGAATATCTGCTCTTTTAGTATGGAAAACAACGTCCTTTGTTTTCGTATGACATACTGTAACTGTTGCGTTGGCGCCTTTGCCTTTTTGCATAAGCATGACTGCAATTGGTTTTCCAACTATGTTGGATCTACCAATTACTACAACCTCAGCACCTGCAGTTTCCACACCTGTTCTAATAAGAAGCTCCTGGATGCCGGCAGGGGTGCAGGGAAGATAATCGGGCTCACCTATCATAAGTTTCCCAACATTAAAGGGGTGAAAGGCATCCACGTCCTTTGATGGATCAATGGCATACAAAACTTTATTTTCGTTTATGTGCTTTGGAAGGGGAAGCTGAACAAGAATGCCATGGATTTTTGGATCCTTGTTATACTGATCAATGAGCTTAAGCAGTTCTTCCTCTGATATTGTAGCGGGACGATCCTCCTGAACTGAATAAAAACCAAGCTCATGGGCAGTCTGCTGTTTTGCCCTGACATAGCTCTGGGAAGCAGGATTTTCTCCTACCAAGATAGTGACAAGCCCGGGAACAATTCCGTATTTCTCTTTAAGGTGCTGAACCTCCTGCCTAAGCTCTTCTCTTATAGCTTTTGCTACCTCTGTTCCCTTAATAAGCTTTGCTGACATTTAAAGCCTCCTAAAAAATTAAGCTGGTCGAGAATGAATTCTCGACCATAGTTTTCGAATATTATCAATACTTAGAACAGTCCTTTAACAGCACCTGTATTGACGTCAACATCAACTCTTCTAAAGGCGGGGTTGGAGGATGTTCCTGGCATAAGGCTTATAGTTCCAGCGCAAGGACAGAGGAACTTAGCACCGGAATAAATCAAGACATCTCTTATAGTAAGGGTCCAGCCCTTAGGAACACCTTTCAAAGCGGGATTATCGGAAAGGCTAAGATGGGTCTTAACCATCATGGTCATATAATCAGCATATTTTGGATCAGCTTCAAGCATCTTAGCTTTTGCTTCGGCTTCAGGTGTCCATACTACGCCATCGGCACCATAGACTTCTTTGGCTATAATTTCCACACGATCCCTTAGCTTCATCTCAAGAGGATAAAGGAATTTGAAATCGGTAGGTTCTTTACAGGCATCAATCACAGCATCGGCAAGCTCAAGGGCACCCTCACCACCTTTGAGCCAGTGCTCAGAAACGGCACATCTTGCACCAGCCTCTTCCGCAGCCTTTCTCACCATCTTGATTTCATCTGGTGTATCAGTATAGAAGGAGTTGATACAAACAACAGGGTTTATTCCAGATTTTCTAATAATTCCAATATGATGAATCATATTAGCAAGACCTTTTTCAAGAAGGGCAAGGTTTTCTTTTGTATATTCTTCAGGAAGTGGAAGGCCTGGAACAACTTTGGGACCACCACCATGCATCTTGAGAGCTCTTATGGTTGTGGTAAGAACGGAAACATGAGGCTTAAGACCGCTTAATCTACATTTTACGTTCCAGAATTTTTCGAAACCAATATCGGCAGCAAAACCACTTTCTGTTACATGGTAATCAAAAAGCTTAAGACCAATACGGTCGCCTATAATGGAGGACTGTCCCACAGCAATATTAGCAAAAGGTCCAGCATGTATCAAAACAGGCTGATATTCAATAGTGCAACAAAGGGTTGGATTTATTGCTGGCAACATCCAGGCACACATTGCACCAGCAACTTCAAGATCGCTTGTAGTAACAGGCTTTCCTGTTTTATCAAAGGCAAGGGTAATTTCACCAAGGCGCTTTCTTAGGTCAGCCAAGTCATTAACAATTGAAAGAATCGCCATTAGCTCAGAACTTACCGCTATACCGAACTTGGACTGCATCATGTAGCCATCATTTCGACCACCAATTCCTATAATGATGTTTCTTAGAGCCTGGGCGCAGAAGTCGATAACCCAACCAAATTCTACCCTTGTGGGATCAATATCAAGACGCCTCATTCCACTAAGGCGTAAGAGTTGCTCATCAGTGTAGTTTCTTTCATGCTGCATCCTTGCAGTAAGAGCTACCATCGCTAGATTGTGGGCATTCATAATAGCGTTTATATCACCAGTAAGCCCCATGGAAAACTCAGTCATAGGAATAAGAAGAGCATTACCACCACCAGCAGCGGTTCCCTTAATATTCATTGTGGGACCACCAGAGGGCTGTCTCAAACAACCACCTACATTTTTGCCCCTCTTGCCAAGACCCTCTATAAGTCCTAAAGAGGTTGTAGTCTTACCTTCTCCAAGGGGTGTAGGAGTGATAGCAGTAACCTCTATATACTTTCCATCAGGTTTATCTTTAAGTCGATTAATGATTTTCATAAAATCGAGCTTGCAAATTTTCCCCATGGGAATTATTTCATCTTTTTCAAGCCCGAGCCTTTCCTGCCATTCATAGGGAGTTGGCATATTTTTTTCAGCCAATTCCGCAATTTGCCAATCAGCTAATTTGGTTGGATCGTAAGGCATCTTTTCCTCCTTTTTTATATGGTGGTACTTAAGTATAGGAACACGAAATAGATACGATACTTTTTTCACATTCTCTTGCAAAATATATAAATTCTTAAGCGATGTCAAGATACAATCATTAGTTCATCTCATTCACTAATATTTTAGTGGAGGAAGGCAAGTCACAGGGAATAAAAATAAACAGCACAATAGACAGTAAAATCAGAATGATTATTGTAAAATTATGGAAAATCAAAAAAGGAGGAAAGCTAATGAAAGATCTAGCAACTTACTTTGAAAACCACAAAGGTATTGGCGTTTTGGCAACAGCTGATAATCAAGGAAAAGTAAATGTGGCAATTTTTGCAAGACCTCATATTTTTGATGATTACACCTTAGGCTTCATCATGCCAGATAGACTAACCCATAGTAATCTTCAAAAAAACCCTTACGCAGCCTATCTATTTATAGAAGAGGGAGGAGGTTACAAAGGAAAAAGACTTATTCTTAGAAAAATTGGAGAAGAAACAGATAGGGAAAAGATTATGTCTTTAAAAAGAAAACATTACCCGAATGAAGAAAATATAGAGCTTTTTCTAGTAAAATTCGAACTCATCGAAGAACTTCCTCTGATAAGCAAGTAAAATCTAAAAGGGCTTTCAGGTGTCAACCGGGAAAGCCCTTTTTTAAACCACCACTTAAGTAATCACTTTATTTCCCCTTAAATTAAACATAAAATAACACTACCTGAGAAAATTAACTCGAAAAGGAGGAAATTACCATCATGAAAAAGCTAATAGCCCTGATACTTTGCATTTCTTTGGCAGTGTTGGGTTGTGCTTCTCCTGGTTATCCACCTCCAAGTAAGGCGCAACAAGGAACCTTACTGGGAGCAGGAATAGGTGCTGCCACAGGAGCAGCCCTTGGCGCCGCTATCGGCGGAAGTGGTAAAACAGCTCTTCTTGGAGCAGCTGCCGGAGCCCTTGCAGGTGGCCTCGCAGGTGGAATGATAGGTGCTTACATGGATCGCCAAGAACAGGAATTAAGGCAAGCCTTTGCTCAATCCCAGGCAGCAACTATCCAGCGAGAACAAAACATTCTAGCGGTGACCTTTAAGTCAGACTTCTTATTCGATTATGATTCAGCCACACTAAAACCTGGAGCCTATGCGGAAATTGACCGCATCGCAAGGGTTCTCGTTACATATCCCCAGACCCGCATAAGAGTAGAAGGACATACAGACTCTACAGGCTCATCCCAATACAACCAAATGCTTTCTGAAAGAAGAGCTATGGCGGTAAGGGATGCCCTTGTCCAAAGAGGTGTTGACCCAAGAAGAATTGAAGTAATTGGCTATGGTGAAACAATGCCGATTGCTACGAATACAACAGAAGCGGGAAGACAAATGAATAGAAGAGTAACGGTAGTAATTATCCCAGAGCAAGCTTAAGCTGGCAAAACCATAAATAAAGAGCTATTGCTACTGAAGTAGCACCATTTAGGGATTCTACAAGACCAGTTGTTGGAATTTTTACAGCTTTTGCTTTCCAAACCTCTGGTAGCCCCGGTCCTTCAAGACCGGGGAGTAAACCAAAAACTTCGGGAAAGCTTATCCTCCTTATATCTCTACCTTCAGCATCCAGAGCAATTATAGGAAGAGAAGGGCTTAAATCCTTTATAGAGGGTCCCCTAAAAATTTTTAGCTTAAAGACAGCCCCAGCAGAAGATCTTATAGCCTTGGGATGATAAGGATTAGCTCCTTCTTTAAGGATCACTACCCTCGTTACCCCAAAAGCTAAAGCAGACCTTAAAGAAGAGCCTATATTTTCGGGATCCTGAAAGGGAAGAAAAAGGGAACAACCCCTTTCAAAATTTCCATCCCATCCAGGAAGAGGACTAACCTTAACCACCAAGAAGGGACTCTTAGTGTTGAAAATGTCTATCTCGTTGAAAAGCTCCGGAGAAAATTCATACATCCTGGGTATTCTAAGAAGAATCTCTTCTGAAACAGAAAATCCTTTAGGTATCACAAGGGCTTCAATAATTTCAGGTTGGTAAATTGCTAGCTCTTTGATAATCTTACTTCCGAAGACAAGAGACTTATTAAACTTTTTTATACCTGATGAAGAAAGAAGTTTCTTTAGCTGGATGAAGAATTCATTATGACTGGATGTGATAACCTTTTTCATCCTAAATGGCCTATTTTTTACGAAGATAATCATTTACTAGTTTTGTATAAACCTTCAGGCCTTTCTGTGCAAGAGGACAGATCAGGCCATAGTCTCCAAAAACTCGTAAAGTTATGGATAAAAGAAAAATACCATAAGCCAGGAAATGTCTTTACCGCTATTGTCCATCGTTTAGATAAACCTGTAGCGGGGATAATAGTCTTTGCCAAAACCTCAAAAGCGGCAGAAAGATTAGCAAAACAGTTTAAAGACCGGTTGGTGAAAAAAGTCTATTTTGCTATTGTAGAAGGCAATCTCCCAAAGGATCAAGATTTTCTAAAACACTATATAAAAAGAGAAGGAAACAAAACTTTAGTCTTCGATTCCCCTCTAGATCAATGCCAAGAAGCAATACTTCATTATAGCGTTTTGGAAAGATCCTCCGGGAAAACCCTTATTTCTATTGTTCCCGTTACAGGAAGAAAACATCAAATAAGGGCTCAACTAAGCTATATAGGACACCCCATTTTGGGAGATACCCTTTACAACTCTTCTGTAAAACTTTCAGGTAACAGAATATGTCTTTTTGCAAAAGAGATAACCTTTCTCCATCCAACCAAAAAAATAGAACTTCATCTGGTCTCACCCCTTCCTTCTGGATGGCCTTGGGAAGGCTTTGAAAAAAGTAGTATCTTACCATGGCTTTGGCAGGAGTTTTTACAATCCAAGGAGTTCAAGCAGTTGGTCTTTCATTAAATCAGTGGGTGGTTCGAAGTTTTCTTCTAACCTAGGAATTTCTTCATCACGCCAGGAGTCTTTAATTATTTTTACTTTTTCTCCCCAGGGAGCCCATACAACTGGATCGGTTGAGCCAAAAATAACAATAGAAGGAGCTCCAGAAGCGGCGGCAAGATGGGAAACACCAGAATCATTTCCTACATAAAGCTTTCCTAAAGAAAGCAAAGAAGAAAGAAGAGAAAGAGAAAGATTTTTAAGAACCTTCACATCAAAGGCTACAACAATTCTTCTTACAAGGGGCATAACAACCTCATCGTCAGGACCAACCACAATAAATATGGTAGAGCTAGGCAAAGTTTCTTTAAGCCATTTCACAAGACCAAGCCATCTTTTAAAAGGCCATATCTTCTTTAGGCCTCCACTTCCAGGATGAATAAAAATTGGAAACCCAGAAGAACCTATTATCCTTTTCGCTTCTTCCATAACCTTAGGATTATGGTTAACTCTAAAGGGCTTTATAGGAAATTCATCAATAAAAAATTTATTTTTAACTTGCTCAGCTATAAACAAGGGAAGATGCACCTTTAGGTTATCTTCTGGAATCGAACAGATCCAGAAGGATTTAATATCCGGAAATCTTTTACCAAACCTCTTTGAAACCTCCGTAAGTGAGCTCCTACCAAAGAAAATCACTTTCTCTATGCCCTCTAAAGCTTCTGGAAGAAAAGCTCTCTTCCAAAGGCTGTCATCGAAAAAAAGCGACAAAAAGGGATTATCACTTGAAAAGAAGCCACCAAAAAAATCCGAATATTCAACAAGCTCCCTGTAAGAAGGTCTTGTCCAAAAAACTATCTTTTTACCCCAGAGCCTGGAAAGACCTTCAAAGATAGGGCAACACAGAAGAAAATCTCCTAAGGCTCCTCTATGGAATATGGCAATCTTTTTTAACATTTTTTAAATTTCCTCGTAACGTTTTTGTAATTATCATAAATATAAGTTTTTCAAACGAAGATGTGGAGGTGATCTTATGTCACTTGGCACGCCAAAAGTCTTGGTTATTGAAGATGATGAAGATATCAACAACTTGATAGCCTACCATCTACAAAATCATCGGTTCAAAGTCCTTCAAGTTTTCAATGGAAAAGAAGGCTATAAATTCGCCTTTGAAGAAAGGCCAAATATTATAATACTAGATCTTATGTTGCCAGATGTTGATGGCTTTGAAATATGCAAACAGCTAAAAAAACACAAAGAGACAGCTGCTATTCCCATTATAATTCTTACTGCCAGGTCGGAGGAAATAGATAGAATCCTTGGATTTGAACTTGGAGCTGATGATTACGTTGTAAAACCCTTTAGCCCCAGAGAACTCATACTAAGAGTAAAATCTGTTCTTAGACGCTACGAACCACCTAAAGAAGGAATTAAGATTTGGGAAAAGGACGGACTAAAGTTTAACATAGAATCTCACACCATCAGCGTAAATGGAAACACGGAATATCTTACCGCTACTGAATTCAAACTACTTCTTAACTTCATAGAAAACGAGGGGAGAACCCTAACAAGGGATTTTCTTTTAGATAAGGTTTGGGGATACCAGTTTGAAGGTTATGCAAGAACAGTGGACACCCACATAAGAAGACTCAGGAAAAAACTGGGTTCCTACTCTCACTGGATTAATACAGTAAGAGGGTTTGGCTATAAGTTTGAAACCAGGGAAAAAGAATAGTGAATCCAAAAAGAAGAATTCTTTTTCAGCATAAACTTCTTACCTATTTTTGGTTTATTTCCTTTCTTGCCTTTTTAGGATCCGCCTATTTCTACAAAATAACCTTAAATTCAGTTTTTCAAAAAGAAGCTATAAAGGATGCAGAAAGGAAACTCAATTTAACCACTTACCTTTTGAAAAACCATCCATCCTTTGAAAGTAAAAAAGATTTTGATGACTGGATAAAATCAATAGCCCTTATCTTAGGCGTAAGAATTACTTACATAGACCAGGATGGAAAAGTTATTGCTGATTCAGAGGTTCCCTTCGAAAAGATTGATCAACTTGAAAATCATGGAAACAGGAAAGAGGTGATAGAAGCAAAGCGGGCATCTTTGGGTATAAGTATAAGGGAAAGTGCAACCATTAAAAGAAGGCTAATTTACGTGGCAAAAACCTACACATCCTCTCATGTTCCTATAATCCCAGATGGCATCATAAGGGTATCTTTTCCAGAAATTATAGCGGAAGGAGAAACCCAAAAAATTCTTCCTCAATTCCTTTTGGTGCTCTTTGGAAGTTTTGTGATTACTGCTATCCTCGCCTATTGGTTAACCAGAAACATGGAAAACTCTATAGAAACCATCATAAACTTTGCAAGGCAAATAGCAGAGGGTCAGTATAAAAAAAGACTTTCTATTCCATCTAAATTCGAGTTCCCGGAACTAGCAGAATGTATAAATCTTATAGCAAATTCCATAGACCATCACCTCGAGTTTATTTCTAAAACGTCACAAGAATTTGAAATAATACTGGATGAAATGAGAGAGGGAGTTCTACTCCTTGATAAAAATCTAAAAATCTTAAGAGCCAATAAGTTTATGGAGCAGAATATCTTAAAAACGACTAAATATCTTGGTCGCCATCCTATTGAAGTCTTCCCTGTGCCTCATTTCCAAGAAAAATGTGAAGAAGTCCATAGAGTGGGCATTAAATACCTAAAATTTCCCGTCACTGTAATAGAAAGTGGAAAATCCTACGACATAACTATAAGCAGAATCGAAAAGGATGGCCAGTTCTACGGGCTTGTTGCAGTATTTCACGACATTTCCGAAATAAAACGGCTAGATAAGATGAGAAAAGACTTTATAGCCAATGTATCCCATGAACTTCGAACACCCCTTTCATCCATTAAAGGATATGCGGAAACACTTCTTGAAAGCATAAATAATCCAGAAATGAGGGAACAAAACGTCAAATTTATTGAAACAATCTTAAAAAATGCTAATTACATGATAGAACTTGTCCAAAAACTTTTAGAACTTGTAAAGTTAGAAAGTGGTGAAATCAGAAAGGAGGATTTTAAACCTCTAGACATTATAGGGATAGCAGAGGAAGCCTGGGAGATGTTTATTCCTACAGCAAAGCAAAAAGGCATAGAATTGATAAGGGACATCAAAACCCAAAATTCCACTGTCAGAGGCATTGAATCAGACCTTTATAAGGTCTTTCAGAACCTTTTTGACAATGCAATAAGATATCAACCCATGAAAACTCCTTTAAGATTGATTGTTGAAGAAACTGAAGACGGCAAAATAATGGTATGCCTCGAAGATAAAGGGCCTGGTATAGATGCAATACATCAAGAGAGGATATTTGAAAGATTTTACAGGATAGAACCAACAAGAACTAAAAAAACTCTTAGCACAGGCTTAGGACTTGCCATTTGTAAACACATAATAAAAAATCATGGTGGAGATATATGGGTTGAAAGTGCTCCTGGAAAAGGGGCCAAGTTTTGTTTTTCACTTCCTAAAGAAAGGAATTAGAAGAAACCATGATTTTAAGAGCCCAGTTTACCAAGGAATTAGAAGCCTTAAAAAGCGAGCTTCTTAAGATGGGAAACCTTGCTCTGGAAGCTATTCAAAGCGCAGTTATGGCCTTTTTGAGCTATGATGAAAACCATGCAAGAAGTATCATAAATAATGACCGAACCATAGATCTTATGGAAGTCAAAATAGATAACAAAGTCCTAAGCCTTCTAGCCTTGGAACAACCTGTGGCAAGAGATTTAAGGTTTATAGTAGCTGTCTCAAGGATGAACACAGAAATTGAAAGGATTGCCGATCAAGCGGTCAACATAGCTCAGCGTGCCATAAGACTTGCTAAGCTACCCCCTATTTGCCAACCTCCCGATTTTGAAAAACTCTACCAGGTATCGATCTACATGATATCCCAGGCATTAAAATCCTTTGCCGATGATGATGTAGAATTAGCAAGGAAAGTATGCGAAATGGATGATGAGGCAGACGATGCAAATTACAATGTATTAAAGGAATCCATAAACTTCATTGTAGATCATCCAAGCTGTGCTGAACAGGCTATACAGAATGTTATAGTGGCAAGGTGTTTGGAAAGATCTGCCGATATTGCAACAAACATAGCGGAAAATGTAATATTCATAGTGGAAGGGAAAAATATAAAGCATGAGGTGCCAAAATCTAAAAAGAGCTGGGATTGAAGAGGTCACTCAAAACTTCTCCGTTGTAATCAAAGATTATAATCCTTTGTTCCCTTACCAAAGGAGCTAACTTTGCGGAGTTAGAAAGAGCCAAAAGAGCTATCCTTTCTATCAAAGGCAGTAACCCTTCCCTTTTCAAAATATCCACCATCTCCATAGCAGTGTTGGAAGATGCAATAAGTTTAGAAACCTCTGGAGAAACATTGAGTATTTCAGAAAGTCTCTTCATATCAAGTCTTGCTTTGTGAGCATGGGTATAACCATATCCCAGAGCCATCTTAATAGCTTTGCCAAGGAAAGTTGCAAGTATTACAGAAGAGAAACCATAATGCTCTGCTCTTTTTAGAGAAAACTCAAAAAAGTCCGCTATTTGCACAAAAGAAAAGGATGGCATACCCTTTAAAACTGCTCTAGCATAGCCCTCACTTTTTCCTCCTGTGGTAAGCACCACCGAAAAAGAGCCATTAGCCTTGGCAAAACGTAAGGCATAATCTATGGTCTCCCTGTAAGATTCGTTGGAAAAGGGCTTTACAAGTCCCGTTGTTCCCAAGATAGAAAGCCCTCCCACAACGCCAAGGCGAGGATTTAAAGTCTTTTCAGCAATCCTTTCACCCCCTGGAATGGAGACTCTGACATAAATATCAAAGTCTATCTTGCTAGAAAGCTCAAGAGATATGGTTTTGGCGGAAGAAGAGGAGAAATTGGCTATTTTGAGGGTTGGGTTTTGGGAGAAGAAGATAGCTTTAGTTGCTTTGCCAATCAAAGCGACACTAAAGAGGAAGTCCACATTTTTTACAATCATGCTTCTTGGAGCGGGATTTATAGCAGGCTCTCCTACCGCAACGGGAAGCCCTGGCTTCGTAACTGTTCCTACACCCTCACAAGCGTCAATCCATATTCTACTCTTTTCTTTATCCTGTTTTTCAACGATACCAACAGAGACATTTATAGGCATTCCATGGGTAACGTCGGGATCATCTCCACCATCTTTTATAACCTCAACGTCAACCATATGGTTTGAATATCCCTTAATTTCAACAGGCACGGTAATATAAAAACCTGCAGGAATCCATAGGGCTAGCTGGCTTCTTTTCTCACCTCCCAGCAAAAACCTTAAACCTGCTAAAATACCAGCAGTTAGAGCGGTGCCTGTAGAAAACCCCTTTCTTAACCTATCCTTTTTCATTTATTCTGACTAATTTTCTTCTCTATCTTCGCCCATGAATCTTTCAGAGTTACAATGCGATTAAAAACTATCCGCTCTTTAGTTGTAAGAACCGGATCCACTGCAAAATACCCAAGCCTTTCAAATTGATAACGACTCTCTGGAGGAGCCATCGCAAGAGAAGGCTCAGCATAGCAGGGATATAGAATTTCAAGGGATTTGGGGTTTATATATTTTCTAAAATCTTCTCCCTCGGGAAGATTAACCATATCTTCCCTTGTAAAAAGATGATCATAAAGCCTCACTTCTACAGGAATTGCATGAGACGCCGAAACCCAGTGAATAGTTCCTTTTACCTTTCTTCCATCGGCACTCCAGCCACCCCTAGTTGCTGGATCATAGGTGCAGTGAACCTCTACCACTTCTCCCTGAGAATTCTTTTTTACATCAACACAGGTCACATAGTAACCATACCTAAGCCGGACCTCCCTTCCCGGGGCAAGCCTGTAGTAATCCTTCGGTGGGTCTTCCCTGAAGTCATCTTTTTCTATGTAGAGCTCTCTAGAAAAGGGAACTTTTCTTGTTCCCATTGATGGATCTTCAGGGTTATTTATGGCTTCAAGCTCTTCAGCCTGTCCTTCAGGATAATTGACAATAACAAGCTTAAGAGGCCTCAAGACAACCATTGCCCTGGGAGCTCTATTGTTAAGATCCTCCCTTATGCAGTGTTCGAGGAGGGAAATATCTACAATGCTATTTCTTTTGGCAACTCCGATTCTTTCGCAAAAATCTCTTATTGCTTCAGGAGTATATCCCCTCCGCCTAAGACCCCTTATGGTAGGCATTCTTGGATCATCCCAGCCAGAAACATATCCCTCTTTGACAAGAATAGACAAATATCTTTTGCTAAGAACAGTGTAGGTCAGATTAAGCCTTGCAAACTCAATTTGCTTAGGGTGATATAGCCCCAGTTCATCTAAAAACCAATCATAAAGGGGGCGATGATCTTCAAATTCCAGTGTGCAAATAGAGTGGGTAATGCCTTCAATGGAATCGGATACACAATGGGCATAATCATAGGTTGGATAGATACACCACTTGTTACCGGTTCTATAATGTTCAGTATATTTGATTCTATACATGACAGGGTCTCTCATATTGAGGTTGGGATGCTTCATATCTATCTTAGCCCTTAGAACATGAGACCCTTCAGGAAACTCGCCTTTTCTCATCCTTTCAAAGAGCTCCAAATTCTCTTCAACACTTCTATTTCTGTAAGGGCTTTCTTTACCAGGTTCTGTAAGAGTGCCTCTATATTCTCTGATCTCCTCAGGACTTAGGCTATCCACATAGGCTTTACCCTTTTTAATTAACTCAACAGCATAGTTATAGAGCTCTTCGAAATAATCAGAAGCATAATAGACCCGATTTCCCCAATCAAAACCAAGCCATCTCACATCTTCTTTTATGGCTTCTACATAGGTTACATCCTCTGAAGAAGGATTGGTATCATCCATTCTAAGATTGCACTTTCCACCATACTCATGGGCAAGTCCGAAGTTCAAACATATAGATTTAGCGTGTCCTATGTGGAGAAAGCCGTTTGGTTCCGGTGGAAACCTCGTATGAACCCTACCACCATATTTACCTGTTTTTATATCTTCTTCTATGATGTCTTTGATGAAATTGGGGGGTGGCGTAAAAACCTTCTTAGTCATAGTCCAAAAGCTCCTTATTTACCCTTTGGTATAAGAAAATCTTCTAAGTCTGGAGGTGCACCAGACTCAAGCGTTACAATGGCAAGCTCGGGATTTACAATTCTTTCTACTTTTACAGCTCCCTTCGAATTGCCTGGAATCCATCCAGCTGGAACTCCTGTGGGTGCATTGACTATCTTGCCTCCCGAAACAATTGTAAGAACATCTCCTTCTTTTATACCCGAAGAAGAACCAGCACTTATAAACCATCTGTTCTTTTCATCCTGAGAAAAGGCTTTGCAAAACCAGGGCATGGTATTCTTTTTTTCCAAGGAAATCTCCACCAACTTGGAAGCAATAATAGACATAAATTCCTGCCTGTCTTTGTCGTTATTTATTGGCATCTCCACTTCCATGGAAGGATATCTATAATTAAGCCCTGTATCAACAATACTAACTCTAGCTCTAGCTTTACCAGCCTTTGGAACTTCCAATATTTCTACCAGATGCAAAAACCTTGCTCCCGGATATATACCAACAACTTTGCTCATACAACCAAGGTCTTTCCTAGCAATGCAATCGGTTCTAGAAAGAACATCCTGAATGTCACGATGATCCACAAAGATTGCTCCTTTAGCCTGGGTAATCTCTTTAGCCACTTTCAAAAAAACCTCACCATCTCTAATGTCGATATTTTGATAATCTATAAAAAAGCCCACCTTTATCCTATATTCAGCAACTGCTACAGAAGAAGGCGCTGGAGATTCTTTTTTTCTAAATACCGCTTCTTCTAGCTTAGCAAGTCTTTTTTCCTGCTCGCTTGCTTCAGCCTTAGCCTTTTCACCCGCTCCTAGAAATATTTGAAAAAGATTGGTGGCTTCCTTTTCGGGATTTCTTCTAAGAAAGTAATCTCCTGAAAGCAGAAAAGGTTGATCAATAAGGATTTGCCTAACCTGGGCGCTTGAAAAGGTATGCCCTTCCAGAGGTTCTTCACTGACTATATCCGGAAACATGCCAGAACATGAAACAAGTAACCAAGAAAGCAAAACAAGGCAAAAGCTTAATTTTCCGTTCATATAAGCCTCCAAAAACTAAAAGGGGTATATGGCAAAAGCCATTATACCCCTTTTGATTAACTTAACAATACTAAATCTAGCTCAGCCCAGATCCTAGAAGTTCCATATAAGCTCTGCCGCAACACGTGAAGCTACATCATCACTTTCAGTGCCACTTATAGCCCTGGTAATATCTTTAACAACATCACCTGGGAAGAAGAAAGCAAATTGTCCTTTGATGAAAGTATTTTTGCTAAGAGCTAATGTGATCTCGTTGTCCCATTCAGTTCCAGCGTAACCTGATTCTATCCAAGTAGTTACTGCAGGATTTACCCAGCTTGTAACCTTAAAATCTTCATTCCACCAAAACATATTAACATTTGTTCTGTAGATGAGAAACACCTTGGGAGATACAGTAAGACCAAAACTTAACATAGTAAGACCGGGGTTATCACCTCTTCCACCGCCACCACCCGCAAAGTTCTGAAGTCCACCGGTAAAAACGGGAGTTCCATTTCCGTAAAGTTCAGGAAGGAATCCGTAGAGGACGGAACCAAGAATAAAATTGGTATCCGCTATAATGGTGTTTTCACCGCCCCAGTAGTTAGAAAATCTTTGGGCATTTTCAACGCCCTCATAACCTTCGAGCTTATCGTCGGTTGGATCGTCATCGCCAGAGGTATACATAATACCTACTCTAGGTTTTACACTAAAACCAAAGAAATCTTTTAAATCAGCACCGATATTTGCTGCCAAGGCATAAGCTCTTATGTCATAATCGTTGTGAAGACCGTATCTACTAAGACCTGTATTGTCTGCACTTCCAAATTGATAGGCTCCCTCAGCAAAGAGCTCAAATATACCAAACTTACCAGTCCAGTAAGCACCTATATGGTGGGAATCAATCTCGGGATCTCTATTTCCAGTAATACCAGCAGATCCACCACTTATAGCACTAAGAAAATCTCTTACTGGCACACTTCTTATACGATCGTAGGCATACATGAATTTAATTGCGTTATTGTCGTCAATTTTATATTTAAGCCAGCCAGCAATAAGATCCCTGTCGCTATCAACATCAAAATAGTATCTGTCTTGAATAGCATTGGTAAGGCCGGTTTGGAAATCTGTGTCTTGAAGTTTAAAGTAGCCAATGCTGTAAGTAATAGGACCAGCTTCACCATCCAACCAGAAACCAGGGTTATCATCGGCATAGACCATAGAAGCACCATCATAATGATCAAGTCCCCAAACATCCCATCCCGCATGAAGCCTAGTATTGAAAGGCAGGGCAATGCTTGCATTTAATCTTTCAAGACCAAAATTGCTGTTATCTCCTCTACCACCTCTATTATCGACGGTATCTGTATCAAGTGGACGGTCAAATTCAAGGGCTGCATAGAAAGACCAGGCTCTATCCTTTGGCATTGCGTTAAAATAAAGTTTTGTTTCGTTTCTTATATAACCATCATGCACTGTTCCACTTTCATTGAAGTGGGCTTCGAAAAATCTTCTGTTTAGCCTACCACCTAGGAAACCAGGCACGTTGTCAGACATACCAAAATCCCAGTTTGACTCTAGAGTGGGAATGAAACGAACAGTAGCGCCAAAACTCATTAAAATGTCTTTTGTAGTGGCAATACTTACACTTCCTGGACCAACAATTACTTCTTTAGTAATGTCTTCTGCCCTTCCCTTCTCTTCTTCGGCAGCCCAGGAAATGCCTGAAATTAGAAGCACCCCCAGTAAAACCATAAAAACTCTTTTTCCCATCCTACCCTCCTTTGGTAAAATGAATGAATAATCACTCAACCAAAACCTATTTAACGCTTCTTAGTCTACTAGCCCCTACCAAACTATTGAAGTTACAGATACTGAAAAGCTCCTACCCATAGGCGTCAAAATTAAGATACAAATTTATAAAGAATTTTGTCAAGAAAAATTACATTTCAAAAATTGTAAGATATTGAGATTATTTAGTAAATTTTTCAACAGCTTTTCAAAAGGATTCTTAAAAAAATTTAAAAAATTCCAATTCAGTGGTATATGAAAAAGGCAAATTCAAAATTTCTAAAGGGAGTGAAGGTGCATGGTAGTAAAAACGAGTTCCGAAGGCCAAAACAACGTCGAGACCTACACAGCCCAGCAGATAACTGTTTTGGAAGGTCTTGAGGCAGTAAGAAAACGCCCCTCCATGTATATTGGCAACATATCAACAGAGGGTCTTCATCATCTTATTTTTGAAGTTGTCGACAACAGCATAGACGAAGCCCTGGCAGGCTATTGTAAAAACATAGAAGTAACAATCCACATCGATGAAAGTGTAACAGTAGAAGATGATGGAAGAGGTATCCCTGTGGACATCCACGAAAAGGAAGGCATCCCTGCTGTTCAGGTCGTGATGACTATGCTTCACGCTGGAGGAAAGTTTGATAAAAGTATTTACAAAGTTTCTGGAGGTCTTCACGGAGTTGGAGTTTCAGTAGTAAACGCTTTAAGTGAATACTTAGAAGTAGAAATAAGAAGAGATGGTAAAGTCTATTACCAGCGGTATGAAAGAGGAAAACCAGTAACGGAACTAAAAATTATCGGAGAAACGAAAAAAAGAGGCACCAAGATTACATTCAAACCCGACGGAGAAATTTTTCCTGACACTTCTATCCACTATGACATTTTGGCAGAAAGACTAAGAGAGCTGGCCTATCTAAACCCTGAAATCTTTATTAAACTTGTTGATGAAAGAACCGGAAAGGTTAAAAATTACAATTATTCAGGTGGACTTAAAGCCTTTGTTGAACATCTAAATTCCAACAAAGAACCCCTTCACCCAGAAGTAATATACTTTTCCGGTATCCGATCGGATGTAATTATGGAAGTAGCCCTTCAATACAATCAATCCTATCAAGAAAAAATCTTGTCTTTTGCAAACAATATTAACACAAAAGAGGGTGGAACCCATCTTGTAGGTTTCAAAGCAGGACTCACAAAGGCAATAAAGCATTACGCTATTGAACATAAGGTTCCCAAAAACGAAGTGGAACGATTAGGTGGCGAGGATGTAAGGGAGGGGCTTGTAGCGGTAATAAGCGTCAAGGTGCCTGAACCCCAGTTTGAAGGTCAAACAAAAACAAAGCTTGGAAATATGGAAATAAGAAGCTACATGGAACAACTCACCTATGAAAAGCTAAGCACTTTTTTTGAAGAAAATCCAAATACTTTTAAAGCGATCCTTAATAAAGTTCTAGAGACCTTCAGAGCAAGGGAAGCTGCTAGGAAAGCAAGAGAGCTTGCAAGAAGAAAAGGTGCTTTAAGTGATCATGGTCTTCCTGGAAAACTTGCTGACTGTCAAGAAAAAGACCCCAGTAAAAGCGAAATATTCATAGTGGAAGGAGACTCCGCAGGAGGTTCCGCAAAACAAGGAAGAGATAGAAGATTTCAAGCGATTCTTCCGCTAAGGGGGAAAATTCTAAATGTTGAAAAGGCAAGATTTGATAAGATGCTTCAAAATCAAGAAATTCGAACCATGATAGCTGCTCTTGGAACGGGAATCGGTAGGGAAGAGTTTGATATTAAAAACCTTAGATACCACAAAATTATTCTTATGACCGATGCTGATGTTGATGGCGCCCACATAAGAACCCTTCTTCTTACGTTTTTCTTCCGTATGATGCCGGAGATAATAGAAAAGGGACACCTCTACATAGCCCAGCCTCCTCTTTACAGAGTAGCAGAAGGCAAATCAGAAAAATACATAAAAGATGACGAAGAGCTAACCCACTTTTTATTGGAAAGAGCTTTCAGCAAGTCAAAGATCTTTTGGGAAAAAAGTAAGAATGAATGGGTAGAGCTATCAAAGGATGAACTCTGGGAAATTGTAAAAAATTATACCAAGTATTCTAAATTACTAGAAAAAACTATTGCAAAGGGAATACCTAAAGCTCTTTTAGAACAGGTTATAAAGGCCTTAAACCAGCCCGAGGTTCAGGAAGCCTCTTTCAAAATTAAGGAACATCTAGAATCGCTTGGATATACAGTTTTCATAGAAATTGAAGAAGAACAAAGAGGACACGACCTTTATATAACAGATCCCGATCACAACCAGGTCAAGCTAAGCTATGAATTTCTAAAATCCATAGAACTTAAAAAAATCTCCCACCTGGCAAAAAGCATAATTCCCTACAAGGAAGCAACTTTTAAAGTGGTTCAAAACTCTTCTAAAGAGGAAAAGGGATCAGTATTTTGTGAAAATTTTGAAAGTCTTTATAACTTTCTGCTAGAGTTTGCTCGAAAAGGCTTAACAATTCAAAGATACAAAGGGCTTGGAGAGATGAACCCAGAACAACTCTGGGAAACTACAATGAATCCCGAAAAAAGAACTCTTCTCCAGGTCCGAATAGAAGACCACTACCAGGCAGAAGAACTTTTTACAATTCTTATGGGAGATGATGTAGAACCTCGAAAAGAATTTATTCAGAACAATGCCTTAGAAGTAAGAGAGTTAGACATATAAATAAAAAAGGGGATGGACTTAGCTAAGCCCATCCCCTCAGGTTATAACTACTTATTAATTACTTCTTTTCGGGTGGGCACATTTCTTCTAAGCTGATAGCGCCATCCTTATTAGCATCTTTTGCCTTGAAAGCATCTTCAGTATTCTTTTCACCACCAGCTTTGAACTCATCAAGAGAGAGCTTGCCATCGCCATTTTTGTCAAGAGCTTTGAAGGAATCAGGGCACTTAGCTTCCGCTGCAGAAGCAGAGCCTACACCAAAAAACACACAAAGAGCTAATGCCATCAAAACAGCGATCAAACGCTTCATACTTTAACCTCCACCTTAAGGTTTATTAGTTTTACAAACCAACCATCCAATTGGTGAAGCCAATATTTCTACTATTTTTTTTAAATGTCAATAGAAAAATTTCACTTACTTTTCATACCCACCCTTAAAATTTGGCTTTCTCTTCTCAATAAAGGCACTAACACCTTCTTTAGCATCCTCACTAGCAAAGACAAACCCGAAAGCGTTAGCCTCAAGGGCACAACCACTTCTAAGATCCATACCAACACCTTCATCAATAACTTTTTTAATTGCCCTCAAGGCAATTTGGCTTTTCTGGGCAAGAGCAGAAGCAATTTTTAAGGTTTCCTCAAGCAATTTCTCAGAAGGAAACACCTTAGCAACAAGGCCAATATTTTTGGCTTCCTCAGCAGAGATCATCTCACCCGTCATACAAAGCTCTTTAGCCTTTGCCCTTCCCACAAGCCGTGCAAGCCTCTGGGTGCCGCCAAAACCAGGAATTATACCAAGGTTAATTTCAGGTTGACCAAACTTTGCCTTGTCAGAGGCATAAATAAAATCACAACTCATTGCAAGTTCACAGCCACCCCCAAGGGCAAAGCCATTTACACAGGCTATAACGGGAATAGGAAGCGCCTCCAGTCTGAAAAAAACCCTCTGGCCTTTTTCCGCAAACTTATAGGCCTGTAAGGGGTTCATCTTTGGAAATTCCTTAATGTCTGCTCCGGCAATAAAAGATTTATCACCAGCTCCGGTTATTACAAGCACTTTAACATTGCCGTTTTTCTCTATGGAATCAAGAACCATATCAATCTCTTCAAGGGTTTCTGGATTTAAGGCGTTCAAAGCCTCAGGACGGTTAATGGTGAGAAGAGCAACACCGTCTTCTTTTACTTCAAACAAAATATTTTTATAAGACATTCTTTCCCCTCCTTCTACGGAAGTTCAACGGTTAAAGCTACACCTTGACCACCACCAATACAAAGGGTTGCAAGCCCCTTTCTGGCATTTCTTCTTTTCATCTCATAAAGAAGTGTTGTCAAGATTCTGGCACCGGAAGCCCCTATTGGATGTCCAAGAGCGATAGCTCCACCATTGACATTAACTTTACTAAGATCCCAGCCCATTTCCCTGTTGACCGCTATAGATTGAGCAGCGAAGGCCTCATTGGCCTCTATTAAATCAAGGTCTTCTACCTTCCAACCAATCTTCTGAAGAGCTTTTCTACTCGCATAAACAGGACCAATGCCCATAATACTTGGATCAACCCCTGCAGTCCCATAGGATCGGATATAAGCCATTGGGGTTATACCAAGGCTGGAAGCCTTCTTTTCAGACATCACAATAACAATGGCCGCTCCATCGTTTATACCGGAAGCATTTCCAGCAGTAACAGTTCCATCCTTCTTAAAGGCTGGTGGAAGTTTACTTAGTGCTTCCATCGTTGTGCCGAACCTGGGATGCTCGTCGGTATCAAAAACAATAGGATCACCCTTCTTTTGGGGAACTAAAACTGGAACAATCTCCTCCTTAAAACATCCACTTTTTATTGCATTTTCTGCCTTTCGCTGACTTTCCAAAGCAAAGGCATCTTGCTCTTCTCTGGTAATATTATATTTTTCAGCTAAGTTCTCAGCAGTTATTCCCATATGATAACCGTTAAAAATATCCCAAAGCCCATCATAGATCATTAAATCGACTATGTTAGTATGCCCCATCCTTTGACCCCACCTAGCCTTGGGTATGGCATAAGGAGCTTGGCTCATGTTTTCAATACCACCTGCAACTACAACGTTGGCGTCACCAAGCATGACCATCTGAGCAGCAAGAATAACAGACTTAAGTCCAGAGCCACAAACTTTGTTTATAGTATAGGCAGGCACCTCTATGGGAATTCCAGATTTTACAGCAACCTGCCTTGCAGGGTTTTGACCAAGACCTGCCTGCAGAACATTTCCAAGAATGACCTCGTCAACTTCTTTTGGTTCTAAATTAATCCTTTTCATAGCTTCTTTAAGGGCAACAACCCCCAGTTCAACAGCAGAAACCTCTGCCAAGGATTTACCGAAGCTTCCAACAGCAGTTCTTACTGCCATTGCAATTACGGGCTGGTTCATAAAAAACCTCCTTCCTTTCCATTTCCTCAAATCTTTGTTACCCTAATTTAATATAAAAAAAATCTATTTGAAAATTCTAAAATTCGAAGTCTCCCTACATTTTTTGTTGCTATAAAAAATTTTTGTTGATATATCATGAATGAATCATCATTCACGATATTTTTTAGAAAAAAGTGCTTGCAATAAAGTAAAAAATTTGGATTAGAGAAATTTGATTTGATTTTGCTTTACCATTAATAAAAAAGGAGGGGTATTGTGAACATCGTTGTGTTGCTCAAGCAAACGCCAGATACGGAATCGGTCATCCGTATCGCCGATGATGGCAAATCCATAGTAACGACCGACCTGAAATGGATTATAAATCCCTACGATGAATTTGCAGTAGAAGCAGCTCTAAGACTCAAAGAAAAACACGGCGGAACAGTAACCATTGTAAGCTGGGGTCCCCAAAGAGTTGTAGAATCCATAAGAACCGCTTTAGCCATGGGAGCAGATAAAGGCATCCTTATAGACGATAGCGCCCTTGACGAAAGCGACAGCCTCGGTATTGCCAAAGCCTTGACTGCAGCTGTAAAGCAACTAAATCCAGACATCATCCTTTGTGGCCATAGAGCGGTAGATTACGATCATAATCAAAGAGGCCCCATGGTAGCAGAACTTCTTGGATGGCCACACCTTCCTCTTGCTCTCTCTATGGAATGCGATGGTCAAACTGTAAAAATTGAAAGACCCGTTGAAGGAGGAAAAATCGTAATGTCTTCACCTCTTCCAGCGGTTGTCACTATGGGAGGCTCCCATGCAGTTTGGAATCCAAGGTATGCTAGCCTTCCTGGCATCATGAAAGCTAAGAAAAAACCCCTGGAGATCAAAAAACTTTCTGACCTTGGTCTTAGTGTTGACGAATGTGGTGGAACTGCTGCTAAAATCAAATTAACATCCCTTGAAAGACCACCTGAGAGAAAGCCAGGAAAAATTATCAATGGCAACCTTGATACAGAAGGCAAAGCAAAGGAACTTGTTAGACTTCTTCACGAAGAAGCTGGAGTTATCTAAGGAAGGAGAAAAGAGATGGCAGGCTGTGTATGTATAATTCCTGAATATAGAGATGGTAGCTTTAAAAAAGTTTCTTTCGAAATAGCCAGCGAAGGTAGAAGGATAGCCGATGCCTTGGGACTTGAGCTTTATGCCATAGCCATAGGTTCCGGTCTTTCAGATAAAGCGGACAAGCTTGGAAATTACGGCGTAGACAAGGTTTTCGTAGTAGATAACCCTGCCTGCGAACACTATAACGCCGAAGTATACGCTCCAATAGCTTCGGAAATCCTAAACCAGATAAATCCAAAGGTTATACTCCTTCCAGCAACTATGAATGGCAAAGACTTTTCTGCTCGTCTGGCAGCAAGAATTGAAGCAGGTCTTGCTCAGGATTCTACAGAAATATCCATTGTCGATGGCAAAATCAAAGCCAAAAGACCCCTTTTCGGTGGGAAATGTCTTGGGTGGTATGAGTGGACAGCAGAACCAGCTATAATCTCTTGTAGACCTAACGTAATGAGCTGTTTAGTTCCTAACGAAGACAAAAAAGCAGAAATTGTAACTCCATCCGTTACCATCCCTGAAGCAAAGTCAAAAGTCCTAAGCGTTGAAATGGACACCTCTGGCAAGGTAGAACTTACAGAAGCAAGCATTATCGTATCTGGTGGCCGTGGAATGAAAGGGCCCGAAAACTTTGCTATGTTGGAAGAACTTGCAAAGCTTTTAGGAGCTGCTGTTGGAGCTTCCAGAGCAGCTGTTGACGCAGGCTGGAGACCCCATTCCGATCAGGTAGGACAAACCGGAAAGGTGGTAACTCCAAATCTTTACATAGCGGTAGGTATCTCTGGAGCTATCCAACACCTTGCTGGCATGGGTTCATCAAAGTATATAGTAGCGGTCAACAAAGACCCCGATGCTCCCATTTTTAGCAAAGCTGATTACGGCATAGTAGAAGATCTCTTCAAGTTTATACCAGTTTTCACAGAAGAAATTAGAAAATATAAATCCACCTGTTAGTTTGAAATAGCGGGAAGCCCTGAGGGCTTCCCTATTTTTATTTGGAGGTTCTATGAAATGTCACTAGATTCTATTGAATCTCTATGGATTGGCCACTATGACAAAGGGGTGCCCAGGCACACCAACTATCCAGAAGAGACTCTCCCAGTTATACTTTCTAAAAATGTAAAAAAATGGTCTTATCTTCCCGCTACTTACTTTTACGGCGCTACTCTTACCTACGGTGACCTATGGAACCAAATAATGCGTTTTGCGGAAGCCCTTTCAAGGCTTGGAGTTGGAAAAGACACAAAAGTTGCCATTATGCTTCCTAACTGCCCTCAAGTTATAATTTCTTACTACGCCATACTCTGGTTAGGGGGAGTAGTTGTCAACACAAATCCTATGTATGTAGAAAGGGAGATAGAACACCAGTGGAATAACGGCGATGTGGAAATAGCCATTGTCCTTGACCATCTATTTCCCAAGGTGAAAGATGCTCTTCCAAAAACAGGAGTAAAAAAAGTTATCGTAACAAGTCTTAAAGAAGCTCTTCCTTTCCACCTTGCAATGCTTTATCCTCTGAAGGCAAAGAAGCAAAAGCTTTTTACGAAAGTTCCCTATAGTGAGTCTATTTTAAACTTTAGCAAACTAATAAAGAACACCCCTCCTACAGAAAAACCCTGTCCGGCAACCCTTGATGATGTTGCAGTTCTTCAATATACAGGTGGGACTACCGGTGTGCCCAAAGGAGCTATGCTTACTCATAAAAACATTCTTGCTAATGTTGTGCAAATCACTTCCTGGTTTCCTGATCTAAGATGGGGACAAGAAAGAATTGTAGGACTTCTTCCGTTGTTCCACGTTTTTGGCATGACTACTTGTATGAACTGGGCACTTTATACAGGAACACAAATTATTTTGATACCCAGGTTTGAAATTAACGATCTTCTCAAAGTTATGAACAAAACAAAGCCCACCCTATTCCCTGGCGTTCCAACCCTCTATGTTGCTATAGTAAATCATCCAGAAATCCATAAATTTGACCTCTCCTCTGTAAGATTTTGCATCACAGGTTCTGCTCCAATGCCTGTTGATGTGATGAAAAGATTTGAAGAAATGACAGGAAGTATTATTGTTGAAGGATTTGGTTTAAGCGAGACTAGCCCTGTTGCTCTTTGTAATCCAATTCATGGGCTAAGAAAACCCGGTTCTGTTGGTGTCCCTGTGTCAGATACCTACGTAAAAATAGTTGACCTAGAAACTGGAGAAAGAGAACTTCCTCCAGGAGAAGCTGGAGAGCTTATAATTAAGGGTCCTCAGGTAATGAAGGGCTACTGGAAAAAACCTGAGGAAACAAAAAATGCCCTAAGGGATGGATGGCTTTACACAGGCGATATAGCTATGATGGATCAGGATGGCTACATCTTCATAGTGGACAGAAAAAAGGACATGATCATCGCTGGTGGCTATAACATCTATCCCCGTGAAATTGATGAAGTTCTCTATAGTCATCCAAAAGTCATGGATGCAGCAACCATAGGTGTTCCTGACCCTTATAGAGGTGAAACGGTTAAAGTCTTTGTAGTGCCAAAACCAGGAGAAACCTTAACGGAAGAAGAGATAATAGAATTTTGTAAATCAAGACTTGCCGCTTACAAGGTTCCAAAGCTCGTAGAAATTAGAGAAAGCCTTCCCAAAAGTAGTGTAGGTAAAATTTTAAGAAAAGAGCTAAAGACTGAAGAACTTCAAAAAATTAAAAAATAAGTCAAAGAGGGTCCTTTAGCAAAAGGACCCCTTCTTTCTGATTGTTGTGCTGGTCGTAAAAGAAAAAATAATTCTATCCGCTATAGATTTCTTCTTTCTCCAAAGCCGTGGTTATCCAAGAGACCCTTCTTTGAACTTGGTAGGTAACCGTTACCGCCTTACAAAAGAAGAAAGAAATATTCTCAAAAGAGGTGTTTTTTCTCAGGCTGAAGCCACGAAAAGACTTGGTAAAAAATTCAAGGGGGACATCTCTAATTTGGAACTCCTTGTAGTGGATGGTCATAATGTCCAGATTACATTGGAAAGTCTTATCATCAACCGGCCAATCATAAAGGGAAATGACGGAGCCTTAAGAGACATCGGGGAAATATCCAAAAATTTTAAACCTACCGAGGTAAGTTTATACGCCATAGATATGTTTTTTAATTTCCTATCTTCTTGCAAACCCAAAAAATTAATTGTCTACTTTGACGCTCCTATGAGTAGAAGTGGAGAACTTGCAAGTATTTATAGGAAAAGGATAGGCAGTCTGAAAATCGATGGAAATGCCCTTGCTGTGCCTGTTCCAGAAAGTCAATTTCCCTACGATGAAGCTGTAGTAGCAAGTAGCGATAGTGAAGTAATAGATAAATCAAAAGCATGGATAGATCTTCCCCAGTTGATTTCTTCAAAAATGAACATATTAAAACCCTTTATGGACTTTTCATTTTTGAAAAAATTTTATCAGCCTGTTGATTTATCCTGGATTTAAAAATAACATTTTAAATGCGTCAATTTTTTGAAAGGCTCCTCTTAAAAGGAATTGAAACCATGACCGAAAAACAAGCAATTTTGCTAGCCCTGGGTAACGAAGACATAGCAAACCTAATAGAAAAAAGCCTTGCCAGCTTTAATTTTGAGCTTTTAAAAGCCAAAAACCTAGAAGAAGTCATAAACACCCTAAACAGAAAGGCAATTACCGCTGTAATTTTTGACTCCTCCTTGAAGGAGGATAATTTCGATTTTATCGATTACCTTAAAGCTAGCAATCCCTTCTGTAAAACAATAATCCTTGCAAAAAACGGAACCATAGAAGAAGCTGTTGATTTAATAAAAAAGGGAGCCTATAGCTACATTGAATACAAAACTCCTGAAAAAACCGCAGAAAAGATTGTCTCCATTATTACTTCTCCAGATTTCCAGCCTGAAATGGCCTTGGAGCTTCTCACCCAGTTTGAAAACCTTGTTGGTAAGAGTAGTGTAATGCAAGACCTCTATAAGCTTATAGAAAAGGTTGCAAAGACCGATGCAACCGTTTTGATAACTGGAGAAAGCGGAACAGGTAAAGAGCTCGTTGCAAGGGCAATCCACAATAGAAGCCGAAGAAAGGATAAGCCCTTCATTCCCATAAATTGCGGTGCTATTCCAGAAGAACTTCTTGAAAGCGAACTTTTCGGACACGAAAAGGGAGCTTTTTCAGGGGCAATTAGAACCAAAATAGGGAGATTCGAGCTTGCTAACGGCGGAACTATCTTCTTGGATGAAATAGGGGAAATGAGTCCAAAACTTCAAGTAAAACTTCTAAGATTCCTCCAAGAAAGAAAATTCGAAAGAATAGGTGGATTAAAAACTATTGAGGTAGATGTAAGAGTAATAGCTGCAACGAACAAAGACCTTTGGAAAGCTGTTCAAGAGAACAATTTCAGGGAAGACCTGTATTATAGGCTCCACGTAATACCTATCCATATCCCTCCTCTAAGAAGTAGAAAAGAAGACATTCCCCTTTTAGTAGACCATTTTTTAAAAAATCACTGTCTTAGAAAAGACATAGAGCTCAAAAAAGTAGCCCCTGAAGTTCTTGAATGTTTTATGAATTACAACTGGCCAGGCAATGTAAGAGAACTCGAAAATCTTATCGAACGCCTTATAATTCTTTCTGATTCCAATGAAATAACTATAAACGAACTTCCTGAAAGATTTTTGGCAAGCAGGAAATACTCGCCGGATAAGTTCATATTTAAACTTCCCCAAGAAGGTATCGATTTAAGAGACTTTCTAGAAAAAGTAGAGAAAGAACTCATAAAACAAGCCCTTGAAAGGACAAAGGGAGTGAAAAATCAGGCTGCAAAGCTTTTAAGGCTAAATAGGACAACCCTTATAGAAAAAATGAAAAAACTCAATATAGAACTTTAATTTCTGGCACCTAAATTGCTACTCTAAGGCTATGGAGATAAAAGGCTGTGACTAGAATATTATTACTGGCTCTTACCATAACCTTTCTAACGCCTTTTCATTGCAGGGGAGGTTTCGTCGAAAACGTGACATTTGAAGAAACAAAGGAAGCTCTAAGAATTGTTTTCACTATATCAGGAGAATTGCCAAAAAATATATCAACAAAAACTACCCCAGTTTCAATATCTTTTGACTCTCTTGATGTAACAAAGGATGTGGAAACAAAATTCTTCTCTTTGCCTGCTTTAATAGAAAAAATTGCAGTAAACAAAGGCAAGCCAGGTTCTATGGAGATATTTATCAAGGACAGCAAATCACTAGTAGAACAAATGATTCTTCCAACTATTCCACCAAAGCCAGGTTCCTATCGACTGGTTTTTGACATAATCCCCTCTCAAACTTTGGAAACCTCCTTGCCCCAGCCATCTGAACAAAAACCCTCTCAACCACCACCTCAACAATCTACAGAGTCAGAGCCTAAAGAGTCCAAGGCTATTGCTATTCCCTTTAGGGAGTTTATATTCTTAGAAGCCCAAAGGGCAGAGCAAAATAAAAATTACGAAAGAGCAGTAAGACTCTACAAAAAATACCTCAGCCAAAGTCTTCCCTTAGAAAATGAAAAGGAGGCTTATATTGGCCTAGCTTTGAGTTTCTATAAACTTCAGGAAAAACTCCCTTCTGATAGTTTACTGGAACTTATAGAAATCCTTCAGCAGGCAATAGCCGCAAATCCAAACCATTCTGAAGTTTTGTATTTAAAATGCCTTCTTGGAGCATCCTACAGAAAATTAGGTCTGGCCCAGAAAGCCCAGCTTCTAATTGAAGAAATCCTTGGGAAAAATCCTTCTAAGAGGGATGCCTTTTGTGCATTTAAAGAAATGGGCTTAATCCATATGAATCAACAAGACTATGTGGAAGCTATACAATCTTTCAACAAAGCCCTTGATAATGAATATGACCCAAAGGAATCATCAGAAGTTAGATATCTTCTTTCAAAACTTCTTTCTGAAACAAAAAACTATAAACCTGCCATGGATCATTTAAAAAATACCCTGGATAAAGATCCGACCTATTATTTAAAAAACCCTGCTATTCTTAAAATCCTTGGGGACATCCATTTTGGGCTGGGAAATTACCAAGCCTCTACAAAAGCCTATCTTTGGTATCTAAATACGGATCCAAAGGCGGGAGAAGACGATATCTTATGGGCAAACATAGCAGAATCTCTTATGAATGAAAACAAAACAGCCCTTGCAGAACGCCTCTATGACAAAATAATGGTAGAGATGCCCGATACAGAAGGTGCATACCTTGTAATGCTAAGAAAGGCTCAAATTCTTGAAGGGGGAGATAAATTAAAACAAATGAAGGCTCTTACAATATATGAAGATCTCTCCCGAAGGCAACTTCCGGAGCCTTTAAGGTTTTTAAACCAGTTCCGCTGGGCTTCTCTTATGAAAAGTCAAAAAAGATTCGAAGAAGCCCTTACAGTTGTTGACCAAACCCTACCTACCATAATAGACAACCAAATCTACAAAGAAAGCCTTGTGGAGCTTAAAAAAGACATAATAAAAGACTGGCTTCTTGAAGAATATTCAGCAAAAAATTACGAAAAGGTTGTAGAAATATTTAATAATTACCAGGAAAACCTTTCAACAGAAGACGTTCTACTTCCTTTATCAGAAAGTTTTTACAACACAAAACATTACAGGCTATGTTTTGATTTTTATGAAAAATTAATACGTAGCCAGTCCCTTTCCCAAACCCATTTGTTTCAAGCAGGATACTGTGCTTACATGGTTAAAGAATTTGACAAAGCTCAGGAGATCATCAGTAAAATCCCAAAACCCCAACCCGAACATATTGTCTTTTTTTCAAAGATCTACCTGTCTAAGAAAAGATGTGTAGAAGCGGTAAATACTATAGAAAAGGTTCTTGAAAACTTCTTAAGTGAAAACAACAAAGAAAGCCTTTTTTCCTATCTAGATTGCCTTATAGAACTGAAAAATTATAATAAACTTGTAAAAGTCTTAGATGAGCTGTTTCAGAAGGTTACCACTTTAGACCAAAAAGACAAATTTAACCTTCTTAGGATGAAGGCAAGGTGTTACGAGAAAATGAAGGATCTAGAAAGAGCTATCTCAACCTCCCAAGAAGCTTTAGAACTTGCTACTTCTAGCGATGACAAGTGCGAACTCCTTTATGAACTTTACAGCCTCCATCTCAAAAGGGGTAAAATAAAAGAATCTGAAGTGTATCTAAAAAATCTTTCTGAATGTGAAAATGTTCTTTGGAAAAAATTTGGCTCCCAAAGCATAAAATACATGGAGCTCATGGGAACGCTTTCCCAAAACCCATGAAGAGGGTTTGACGAAAATGAAAATTGGGGTAACCAAAACCCTTTCCATTCCTGTAGAAAAACTTGAACTTGAAGGACATGAAGTATACTTTCTGCCCGATGAGATTTCCAGTAACATTTCACATCTTTCTTCTATAAAGCTCTTTTTTCTTATGCACCAAGCTAATGTAACAGCTCTTTCGGAAACCCTAAAGGAAATAAAAAATCTTATTCCTGACAGTTACATTATAGTCCTAAGCCAAAAGCCAAGTCTCCAGGATGCCATAACCCTGATAAAACAGGGAGCTGACGACTTTTGGGTTGTTCCGGTAGAAGATGAAAAATTTATTAAAACCGTTGAATGGGTAGAAAAAAAGTTTTTTACCCCCTTGGAAACCCAGGAAGAAAGACCCATCATTTCCGTAAGCCAGAAGATGCTTACTTTAAAAAAGATTGCCAAACAAATTGCTCCTACCGACGCCACTGTTTTCATCCAAGGCGAAAGTGGAACTGGAAAAGAGCTTTTTGCTAGATACATTCACCAGCATAGCAGGCGATCTAAAGGGCCTTTTGTAGCTGTAAATTGTGCTGCTATTCCCGAAAATCTTCTAGAAAGCGAGCTTTTTGGCTACGAAAAAGGAGCTTTTACAGGAGCAACCAGACAAAAGCCAGGGAAGTTTGAACTAGGCCAGGGAGGAACCATTCTCCTTGATGAGATAACAGAAATACCTTTACATCTTCAGACCAAGCTTTTAAGGGTCATTCAAGAAAAGGAAGTGGAAAGGCTTGGAGGAATAAAACCCATCCCTTTAAATGTCCGCATTTTAGCAACAACCAATGTCAATGTAGAAGAAAAGGTAAAGGAGGGAAGCTTTAGAAAAGATCTTTATTATCGCCTTAATGTGATTCCCTTAAAAATTCCTCCTCTTAGGGAAAGACCTGAAGATATAATCCCTATTGCTGAATTTCTGCTAAAAAAGCTTTCTAAAGAACAGAAAGTTCCTTTAAAAGAACTCTCTCAAGAGGCAAAATTGAAACTAAAATCCTACTTTTGGCCAGGTAATGTAAGAGAGCTCGAAAATGTAATTCAACGGGCTTTTTTTCTTTCACCAATGAGGCAAATTTCTTCAGAAAGTATAATCTTTGACAGCCTGGAAGAAGAAGCTTCCGCCAGAGAAGAATTTTCTCAAATTATGCCCATAAGGGAAATGGAAAAGAGGCTTATTTTCAAGGCCTTGGAAGCTTCTGACGGTAACAGAACAAAAGCTGCAGAAATACTTGGCATTACCGTGAGAACCCTTAGAAATAAACTGAAAGAATACAAAATGCAAATTAAGGAGTAGCTATGAAAGCCCTTGTTTTATCAGGAGGAGCAGGAACAAGACTTAGACCTCTGACTTACACTGGGGCAAAACAACTTGTTCCAGTAGCCAATAAACCTATCCTTTTCTACGTAATAGAAAATATAGTGGCAGCAGGCATAAAAGACATCGGAATAATAATAGCTCCTGAAACTGGGAAGGAGGTAATGGAAAAAGTAGGGGATGGTAGCAGATGGGACGTTTCTATAAAATACTTTCTTCAGGAAAAACCTTTGGGACTTGCCCATGCGGTTTGGGTTGCAAAAGATTATTTAAAAGATGGACCCTTTTTGATGTATCTTGGCGATAACCTTATAGGCTCGAAGATAACAAAGGAAGTTAAAGAATTTCTTGAAAATAGTGACCTTTCTGCCTCCATATTTTTAAAGCCTGTCAGCAATCCAAAATCCTTTGGCGTTGCCGTTATTGACAATGAGGGAAGAGTAATTGATCTGGTGGAAAAACCAGAGGTTCCTCCTTCCAATCTTGCCCTTGTTGGAATCTACCTTTTTAGACCTGTCATCTTTGAAGCTATATCCCAGATAAAACCCTCTAAGAGAGGTGAACTTGAAATCACTGATGCTATTGCTTGGCTTATAAAAAATCAATACAAGGTTCAAAGTAACATTGTTGAATCCTGGTGGCTCGACACGGGTAAAAAAGATGACCTTCTTCTTGCCAACGATACTGTAATGGATGACTGGTTACAAACGGACATGAGAGGATTAATAGATGCTGGAAGTAGAGTTACGGGAAGGGTTGTAATCGAAGAAAACTCTAGAATAGAGCACTCGACAATAAGAGGTCCCGTTATTATAGGGAAGGGATGCTACATTGTGGATGCCAACATTGGTCCTTTCACAGCTATAGGAGACAACACAAAGATCATAAGGTCTACAGTAGAGCATTGCGTAATTATGGAAGGATGTATTATCGAAGACATACCAAGACTTGAACATTCAGTTCTGGGAAGGAGAGTTTTACTTAGACCGACACCGAGAAACCATGAAGCCCTTTGCTTGATGGTGGGCGACGATTGCATTGTGGAAATAGGTAGAAGATAAGGAGCAAGGCCATGATGAAGCGGAAAGTTTTTAGAGAATACGACATAAGAGGCATAGTTGGCACAGAAATACCTTACGAAGACGTTCCAATCCTTGGAAAAGCTTTTGGAACTTACGTATCTAGACAAGGCAAAAGAAAGATTGTTGTTGGAAGGGACTGTCGACTTAGTTCAGAAAAGTTTAGGGATCTTCTTGTTGAAGGATTATTAGATGCAGGCATGGATGTAGTGGATGTAGGTGTATGCCCTACCCCGGTATTTTATTTCGCTATACGTCATCTCGGTAGAGAAGGCGGCATAATGATAACAGCAAGCCATAATCCTCCCGAATATAACGGTTTCAAGATATGTATAGGTCCCGATACTATCTCCGGAGAAGAAATCCTAAAGATCAAAAAGGTCATGGACGAAGGAGATTTCGTAAAAGCTAAAGGAAGCTATTCTCAACACGATATTATAAAGCCTTACCAAGACTTCGTTGTTAACAATATCCAGATGGGCAGTAGAAGGCTTCGAATAGCTGTAGATGCTGGAAATGCTACAGGAGGCCCCGTTGCCATTCCTATATTCCAAAGACTTGGCTGTGAGGTTTTTCCACTTTATTGCGAAATGGATGGCACCTTCCCTAACCATGAGCCAGACCCAACCGTCATGGAAAATCTAAAGGATCTTATAGCGATAGTAAAAAAAGAAAAACTCGATATAGGCATAGCTTACGATGGCGATTGTGACCGCATAGGAGTGGTTGATCAACAGGGGAATCCTATTTACGGCGACAAACTTTTAATAATCTTTGCAAGAGAAATTCTTAGTAGAAAGCCAGGAGCTACCATAGTTGCCGAGGTTAAATGTTCTAAGGTGCTTTTTGATGACATCGCAAAAAGGGGTGGAAATCCAGTAATGTGGAAAACAGGTCATTCCTTAATAAAAGCAAAAATGAAAGAGGTTAATGCAGAACTTGCAGGCGAAATGAGTGGTCATATGTTCTTCAAAGATAGATATTTTGGCTTTGATGACGGCATATATGCTTCCTGCAGATTGGTAGAAATACTTTCAAAGACAGATGCCAATATTTCAGATCTTCTTAGCGATTTGCCACCTACTTACAATACCCCAGAGATACGGGTAGATTGCCCTGATGAGATTAAATTTGAAGTGGTAAAAAAGGTTCAGGAATATCTTCGAAAGAAGGGCTACAATATTATAGATATTGATGGAGCAAGAGTTGTTTTTGAAGATGGCTGGGGACTTGTAAGGGCATCAAACACTCAGCCTGTTCTTGTCCTTAGATACGAAGCAGAAAGCCCTGAAAGACTTGAAGAGATAAGAAATATTGTGAAATCCTTCATAGAAAAAGCCAAAAAGGACTTGGCATAACCGCTTTTTCCGTGGCCGTTGTTCTTGCAACGGCCACGGTCATAAAAAAACATTTCCTGGGACATCCTCATTTATTAAAATAAATTCTGGCTTTAATCCTAAGTTCGCAAAAAGGATGTAAAGTATGAAAAATAAATTTAATTCCGAAAAGGGCTTTTGGTCTTTCTGGCTGATAATTCTAACAACAATTGTAGTATCTACTCTATCCTTTGGAATTGGGGTAGGACTTTCCCTTTACAAACACATCACTGAGGGACTTCCCTCAGTAGAATCTTTGAAAAATTATCGTCCTCCGGTGGTAACAACCCTTTATGCCTCTGACGGTTCAATTATAGCAGAATTCTACCATGAAAGGCGTTACTTGATTCCCGTAAAGGAGCTTCCATCCCACGTTATCCAAGCTTTTATTGCGGTTGAAGACTCAAGGTTTTACGAACACAAAGGGGTTGATCTTTTGAGTGTTCTTAGGGCAGCCATTGCAAACATCAGGGCTGGAACAATTGTCCAAGGTGGAAGCACTATAACCCAGCAGGTGGCAAAATCTTTGCTTCTTACTCCCGAAAGAACATGGGAAAGGAAAATCAAAGAGGCTATCCTTGCCTACAAAATAGACAATTTTCTATCTAAAGAGGAAATTCTTCATCTCTATCTAAACCAGGTCTATTTTGGGGCAGGTGCCTATGGCATTGAATCAGCTGCTAGAACTTTCTTTGGAAAAAGCGCTAAAGATCTTACAATTGCAGAAGCAGCAATGATAGCAGGTCTTCCGAAGGCTCCATCGAAATTCAATCCTTATGAAAATTTCGAGGAAGCAAGAAAAAGACAGCTCTACGTAATCCAGAGGATGGAAGAAGAACACTTTATCTCCAAAGAGCAGGCTGAGGAAGCTCGAAGGGAACCCATAAAACTCAAAGGAAGACTCTCCTGGAAGATGAATTACTTCATAGAAGAAGTAAGAAGAAGGATGGTAGAAAGATATGGCGAACAGCTCTTCTATGAAGGAGGGCTTCACATTTACACAACCATGGACATAGAAGCTCAAAAGCTTGCTGAAAAAACACTCCTTTGGGGACTCAGTGAGTATGAAAAACGGCATGGTTTTTATGGACCCATCAAAATAATCCATAAAACCAAATGGAATGAATTTGTTCAGGAACTTAGAAGAAATCAAGAAGCTCCTGAAGAGGGATTACTTCTAACAGGTCTTGTGATGGCACAGGATGACAAGAAAAGAGCCTTCCTGGTTTCTTTAGGTTCTGAAGAATTTTACCTCACTCAGGAAGGATGGTCATGGACAAAGAAAAGTTATTCTTCCATGAAAAATCTACTGCCTCCTGGATCAGTTATAAAATGCTCCATCCACGACCAAGGTGGCAGTAAAATCTTGAAACTGGAGCCAGAAATAGAAGTAGAGGGAGCCTTTGTTTTAGCAAATCTCAAAAATGGTGATGTTCTTGCCCTTGTTGGAGGAAAGGATTTTAATGCTAGTCAATTTAACCGTGCTACCCAGGCAAGACGCCAACCTGGTTCTGCCTTCAAACCCATAGTGTATGCAACAGCAGTAGATAAAGGATTTACGGAAGTTACAACGGTTATTGATTCTCCCATAAGTTACAAAGCAGGGGGAGGAAATATCTGGAGACCAGGTAATTATGATGGCAATTACATGGGACCAATGACTCTTAGAAAGGCTCTTGCGTTGTCAAGGAATGTAGTAGCGGTCAAGCTTATGGATGCTGTGGGCGTAGAAGAGGTTATTCAAATGGCAAGAAAACTTGGTATAGAATCTCCTCTTACGCCTACCTTACCGCTAGCTCTCGGAGCCTCTGGTCTTCCCCTTATAGAACTTGCCCAGGCTTATTCAGCTTTTGCAAACAATGGTTACTTAATTCCTTTCAGGATGGTTACAAAAGTTATCGATAAAGATGGAAAGGTTCTGGAGGAATTTCCGGTTGTTCAAAAGGAGGCAATATCCCCAGAAACTGCTTATATAATGACCGACATGATGACAGCGGTTATAAAGGAAGGAACTGGGAAGTATGCTGCCTCTTTAGGAAGACCCGTAGCGGGGAAAACGGGAACAAGTAACGAGTTTAGAGATGCCTGGTTTATTGGCTACACACCAGATTTTATAGCAGGTGTTTGGGTTGGTTATGACGATAATACCAAATCCCTTGGAAGTGGCGAAACAGGGGGTAAAAACGCCTGTCCCATATGGACAGAATTTATGAGGGAATGGCTAAAAGACAAGCCTGTAACCACTTTCAATCCACCACCAGGTATAGTGTTTATGAAGGTTACGGTAGGCAGTAGTGTCGATGGAGAAGAAAGGGTAGCCTATCTTCCTTTCAAGGCGGATGCTTTGCCTGGAAGCAAGTCCCATTTAGAAGAATATATTCACTCCAGCGATTCCTCTGAGGAGGATAGTAGCGAAGGAGAGCAATCAATATACAAATCAGGGCTTTTTTAGAGGAGATTTCTATGGAAGAACTCAAATGGTCTCACTTGGACGATAAGGGACAAGTAAGGATGGTTGATATAACTGAAAAACAGCCCACCTTCAGGGAAGCCCGGGCAGAGGGACGTATAAAAATATCTTTGGATGTTCTGGAAGCCATAGTAAAAGGAGATATTCCCAAGGGAAATGTGTTAGAAGTGGCAAGAGTGGCAGGCATCATGGGAGCAAAGAAAACATGGGAAATTATTCCCCTTTGTCACAATATAAATCTCACTAGCATAGATATAAATTTCCAGGTAGAATGGGATCCTCCAGCAATCTTTATAAGCTCTACCGTTAAGGCTACTGACAAAACCGGTGTAGAAATGGAAGCATTAACAGCAGTTTCAATTGCTGCTCTTACTATCTATGATATGTGTAAAGCTCTTGACAAAAATATGAGTATAGACCAAATACGACTTGTTTATAAAACAGGTGGGAAAAGCGGTGTTTTTAGAAACCCCAACCCAATAAAGACATCCCATCACAAGGAGTAACAATATGAACAGTGAAGATTTGATGTATTTCAAAAAACTTCTCCAGAGCAGACTAGAGGAGCTTTTGAGGGAGGCAGAAAAAACTGTTCAGGACATGAGCGATAACGGCACCTTTTCCCCTGATCCAGCTGATAGGGCTTCAATCGAGACGGATAGAAACTTCTTACTAAGAATAAGAGAAAGGGAACGAAAACTAATAGCCAAAATAAGGGAGGCTTTAGAACGCATAGAGAACGGAACTTTTGGTATATGCGAAAATTGCGGTGACGAAATAGACATAGAAAGGCTAAAAGCAAGGCCTGTTACCACTTTGTGCATTGAATGCAAACGGAAACAAGAGGCCTTGGAAAAAATGAGAGGTAAGTAGTTCAATCAATACTTACCTTTTCCACATCACCAACCCATATGGTCTTATTAATGCCAGAGGGGGAACGGATAATTATTCCCCCTTCTTCTGAAAAATCAATAGCTTCACCGGAGATTGTTTCATTTCCTGTAGTTACTACGACTTTCTTATTAAGAATCATAGATTTTTCTCTAAGCCTTTCAAGCCAGGGCAGGAAACCATCTTTAAGATAGGCACTATAATTTGACTCGAAGTGTTCTCCAAAGGTAGTAACTATATCCTGGCGCCTTATATCCTCTGTAGCCAGCTCGATAGAAAGGGAAGTGGGTAAATAGCGAAATTCTCCTATAAAGTCTTCTGGTTGATAGAACACATTAAGTCCTATTCCGATAACTACAAATTTTACTCGCTGTGGTTCTACCTGGGCTTCAGCAAGGATACCTGCAAGTTTTTTTCCATTAATTACGATGTCATTAGGCCATTTTAGTCTCGCATCCACTCCATAGAGAGCCTCGAGACTTTCTATCATCGTAAGGGCAGAAATAAGAGTTAGCTGTGGTATAAGCCTAGCCTCAACAGGAGGCCTTAGAAGAAATGAAAAGTAAAGACCCTTTTTAGGGAGAGATATCCAGTTTCTACCAAGCCTTCCTCTTCCCTTAGTTTGACTTTCCGCTATTACAAGAGTTCCTTCTGGAAAACCTTCACTGGCCAAGGCCATAACCTTATCGTTAGTGGAGCTAATTTCTTCGTAATAAAAATAGGGTCTTCCAAACCACTTAGTCTTAAGGCTTGTAAGAATTTCTACAGGATGAAGTATATCTAGAACTTCAATAAGCTTATAGCCCACTTTAGTTTTAGTGTCAAAAAGATAGCCGAGACTTTCTAGTTTCTGAATTTTCTTCCAAACAGCTGTTCTGGTAATACCTAAATGTTTGGCAAGTTCTGTCCCTGAAACTGCCTGTTTAACTTTAAAATACCTTACGATTTCCAGAAGAGTTTCATCAACCATTCAAAAGCCCCCTTCTGAAAATTTAGCAAAAATGAGAGCTACCATAAGAACCAATGTTTCTACTATTTCAGAGGTAGCTCCAAAGAGATCTCCCGTAATCCTTCCGAAGTTTTTTAGATAACTTCTTCTGAGAAGGAGAGTAGTAATTATAGAAACAGCCAAAGCGCAAGTAAACAGGGAAATTTTTATAGAAGCCAGAGGTAGTAGCCAAAGAGTAGCAATAGCTAGATACCTACCCTGAAAGCCAGTTAAAAAAAGAGATCCAATACCCTTTTGATTTTTCCTTAATGGAATCCTCCAGGCAAGAAAAACCATAGAAAATCTTCCAAGAGAAGGAGCCATAATTACTCCACTCCAGCACAAAAGTTTTTGAAGCTCCCCATAGGAAGAAGCTCTAATAAGAATAATCATAACAAGGACAATTGCCCCGAAAGTTCCAATTCTACTATCTTTCATGATCTCCAGACGTCTCTCAGGGGTATAACCGCCACCCATGCCATCAACCCAGTCTGCAAGACCATCAAGATGGAGAGCTCTTGTAAGCCATGCGTTAAAACCCACGGTAATTAAACCTGATATAAGGGGTGGAAAAACAAAAGAAGAATATCTAAGAACAAGCAGTGAAAAAAGACCTATTAAGAGTCCAACCAGAGGGAAAAATATAAAACTCTTAGAAAAGTTAACCTCCTTTGTTCCAAAGATCCTTTGGGGAAAAGGAATTCTTGTAAGAAAGCTTAAAGCTGTAAAGAAGTGTGAAATAAACATGTTCTTAGCATTTTACAGGCAAAGGAATTCCTGCAACTACCATTGTTACAAACCTTGAGCGATTGGCAATTAGCTGGTTTGTCCAGCCAGCAACATCTCTAAATCTTCTTGCAAGCTCGTTATCTGGAACAATACCGAAGCCTACCTCGTTAGAGACAATAACAAGGGGTGTATTTTCGTTGAATCTTTCTAGAAGTTCACAAAGCTTTAGGACTTCCTTTTCTACATCTTTTTCTGCCATCATAAGATTAGAAAGCCATAGGGTGACGCAATCAACAAGAATGGGAAAGTTCTTGGATGAAAATTCTTCTAGAACCCTTACTATTTCAAGAGGCACTTCTTTAGTAATCCAGTCTTTACCACGCCTTTGTTGGTGCTTTTTTATTCTTGCTTTCATTTCTTCATCTAAAGCTTCAGCGGTGGCTATGTAAAGATAGGGTGGTTTATGTTGGAGAATAAGCTTTTCTGCATAGAGGCTTTTACCGCTCTTTGCCCCACCTATTACAAAATGGATATTATTCATTTTCACCTTCTATAAGAAGCTTTAGATGTTCCTGAACAAGCTTATCGACAAGATGGGGAAGGGGTTCTTTGACTACTCCAACAACTTGAAGAGGTTCCTGGGTTAGGGGAAGAAGTATTTTATAGGCCTGGGAAGAACTTATTGCCACTGCCATTTCAGGCGTTACCTCCCCCATCATAGAATTAGCTATGATTATGGATATAGGCCCTATTATAATGTCAGCCCTTTCGGCGCAGTAACATATAGCGGAAGGACCTGTAGCTCCCTTATTGGCTCCTACTTTAAGCATTTGAGAAGTGGCAATAGCATTTGTTCCAAGTGCCCAGAGTTCAACCTTTTCGCCATAGACTTCTTTAATTTTTTTGATAATCACCGATCCAATACCTCCTCCCTGGCCATCAATGACTGCTATTTTTTTCATCTCCACCCCCTCGAGTCAGTGTAGAAGCTTTTAAAAGCTCAATAAAATACTCAACCTCTTCTTGAGATTCAAAAAAGAAAGAAACCTGGGCGCCTTTTTTGCGATATTTTTTCACCCGAACCTTAAACCCAAGAATGTTCTTTACAAAATCTTCAACGGAAGAAAGTTCTTTAAAGGAGCTAAACTTTACTTCTTTTTGAGTCTTTTTCTTATAAACCCTTTTTTCTACTTCCCTTACAGAAAGTCCCTTCTGGACAATTTCATCCCTTACTTTAAACATCATCTCTTCTGATTCGATAGAGAGAAGAACTCTTGCATGCCCCATTGAGATTCGCCCTTCCAAAACATCTTTTTTAATGGCATCGGGAAGAGAAAGAAGTCTTAAGGTATTAGCAATAGAGGATCTACTTTTCCCAACCTTTTTTGCTATTTCCTCCTGGGAAAAGCCAAATTCTTCTTGAAGTTTCTGATAAGCCAAGGCTTCTTCTATACAGGAAAGATCTTTTCTCTGAATGTTCTCAATAAGAGCAAGTTCTAGCACCTCTGAAGGAGCTAGCTCTTTAAGAATAACGGGCACCTCTTTGAGACCAGCCTTCATGGCAGCTCGCCATCTTCTTTCTCCTGCAACTATTGTGTAAACATCCTTCTTTTCGCTCTTTGTAACTATAATAGGCTGAAGAACACCTTTTTCGGAGATAGAAGCAGTAAGTTCATCAAGCTCACTATCTTCTTTAATTATTCTTGGCTGGGCTGGATTGGGCTCTAGGTTTTCTATAGGACAAAAGAAGACATGGAGACCTTCCCCAAACATCCAGTCTGCAGGGGAAGAGAGGACATCCCTAAAGTTTTTTCCAAGCCCTTTCTTCTTATCCAACCTAGTCCTCCAAATGGTTTATAAATTCTTTAGCAAGCTCCCAATAGGCTTTTGATCCGGGACAGTGTGGATCATACAAAACCACTGGAAGTCCATGACTTGGAGCTTCCCCCAGGCGAACATTTCTGGGAATAACTGTTTTGTAGACATAAAAAGGAGAAATCTCACTAACTTCTTTTACTACCTGATGGGAAAGATTGTTTCTTTTATCAAACATGGTAAAAACAATACCGTTTATTTTTAGGAAAGGGTTTAACTTCGTCTTTATTTTTCTTATGGTTTCGAGAAGAAAAGAAAGTCCTTCAAGGGCATAGTATTCACATTGAAGGGGAATAAGCACAGAATCAGAAACAGAGATACAATTTACCGTTATTATCCCGAGGGAAGGAGGGCAATCGAAGAATATAAAATCAAAGTCTTCTTTTAACATCTCTATTTTATTTGCAATGATTTTCTCGCCAAGGTTAATCTCAGCTGATTTTTGCCATTCTATGAGAGCTAGAGCTCTGCTGGATGGCATGAGCCAGAAATCTATATCCAAAAAGGGGCGCTTGATCGGAGGGTTTTCTAGATTTTTGGTTAGAAAGTCTAAAAAGGAAGGCTCTTTTGAGTTAATCCTGATACCAAGACCACTTGAAGCGTTTGCTTGAGGATCTGCATCAATCAGTAGCACTTTATAACCCAAACGGGAAAGACAAACAGAAAGGTTTATCGCTGTTGTAGTTTTCCCAACGCCACCTTTTTGATTTGCTACCGCTATAACCTTACCCATTCTAAAAACTTTACCTCAGCTTAAATGTTTCACGTGAAACATTTCCATTCTTCCTGTATCCAGTGGATAGCCAATTACTTCCACATCCCTAAAAGAAGGGATCCGAGGTTACTTTTTAATTTTCACCAGGTTACAAAGCCTAACAGAAAGCTTCTAATGCCCTTTCAACCTTCATTTAGCACCCAAGTAAGTTTTTAAAAAGCCTTCCAAAGAGCTCTTTTATAGTTAAGCTTATAGCTTTCAAAGTCAAGCAGTATTTTTTGACAGGTAGTCTTTCCACATCTACGATTTTGCCATCCCTTTCCACTGTTTTTTTATCGATTCTTTTTTTAAGGAGGGGAACTTCCAAAGGGGACAAATAAAGAAGAGACTACCAGAGCCATAGGCTCTGGTAGATCTAGGCTTTTAGGCAGCGTTTGCTACCACTTTGTCAACATAATCAAAGATATCCTGAACTGTTCTTATTTTTTCAGCATCTTCATCGGGAATCTCAATATCAAAGGTATCCTCGAGAGCCATAATGAGTTCAACTACATCGAGAGAATCAGCTCCTAAGTCGTCAATCACATGAGCTTCAGGCACAATAACATCCTTTTCGATCCCAAGTTTTTCTGCAATAATGTCAACAATCTTTTGCTTGATGGCTTCCTTGTCCATTTTTTCTCCTTTCTTCCAAAAGTCTATATTCGGGAGCTACTGTCCCGTAAAACAAAACTTCCAGGATCATGGGCACTTCATCACAAAGACTATAACTGCAACCACTGTCTATCCATTTCTGGATAATACCATGAATAAAACCCATAAAACCGTAAAATACCGCTTGGAAATTTATTGGCTTAAAGTAGCCTTCAGAGGTTGCTTTAAATATTTTTTTCTTAAGAGGTGCAAGATGCTTGAGAGCTCTTCTTGTATATTCCTTCGCTTCAAAAAGGCTTTTTTCTCTAAAAAGCAGCTCATAAAAACCACGGTTTTCATCGAAAAACTCCATATAGACCCTTATGGAGTTTTTTATGATGTCAATTATATGGTCATCGCTATTTACTATAACCCTAATTTTTTCCGAAAGGGCTTCAAGTCTTGATTCTAGAAGGCTTTTAAAAAGGTCTTCCTTGCTGGGAAAATATCTATAGATAGAGCCTTTGGCAACACCAGCCCTTCTGGCTATTTCATCAATTGTGGCTTCATGATAACCCTTTTTAGAAAAGATTTCTAAAGCAGCAGAAAGTATTATTTCTTTTATATCGGAGTCGGAGCGAAAAAGAGGTGAGGAAGATCTTAAAAACCCGTGAAAAACCAGATTCTCCAGAAAAACCCCCTCTGGTTCTTCGAATATCCTGGAAAGAGCCTTTATAAAATCTTTAAAACAACTTCTATGTAAGAACTTATCATCGCCTCTAAAGAGCTTCATTAAATTTACAACCTGACTATACCACTCCTCCCTTGGAAGACCCTCCAAAAACCCCCTTACTGTCTTCTCCAATTCTTCGGAGCCCTTGCTGAATACAAGCTTCTCTACCTTTAAACCCCTCATCTTTCTTTTCCTTGACTGACTGGTCAGTATTAGCAAATAATCAAAAAGCTGTCAAGGCCAAAGAAATTGACTTTTTTCCGTTATTCCTGTTTAATTTATTTATAATAAGCTACCGGTTTCCAAGTAACTAACTTTTGCACCAGAGGGGGAGTTATGATTATAGAAATAAATCCTAACCACCCAGAACCCCGCAAAATAAAACAGGTTATCGAAGTTCTGGCAGAAGGTGGCATCATAGCTTATCCAACCGATACCTTTTACGGAATAGGCTGTGATCTATTCAACAAAGAATCCATAGAAAAAATCTATAATCTAAAAGGAAGAAGCCATGATAGACCTCTAAGTATTATCTGTAGTGACCTTAAAAACATCAGCGAATATGCTCAAGTTACCAATTACGCCTACAAAATCATGAAAAGATGTCTTCCTGGACCCTACACATTCATCCTGGAAGCCTCTAGATTGGTTCCTAAAATCATGCTCTCTAAAAGAAAAACCATTGGTATAAGAATCCCAAATCACGAAATCCCCTTAAAAATAGTTGCAGAACTAGGTCATCCCATCATTAATACAACCGCTACCGATTTAGAAACCGGAGAAATACTTATAACACCTCACGAAATCAAAGAAAAACTTTCAGGAACTGTGGATCTCATTATAGATGGAGGACCAGTTCCTGGAAAACCATCAAGTATCGTATCCCTAATAAATGATGAACCCCAAGTAATAAGAGTTGGAAGTGGCGACGTGAGCTTTTTCCAATAAACACTATCTGGGCATCACAAAAGCCACCTAAAACTTTGTGGTGCCCCCTAACATCTATAACACTCCATATCCTTTACCACCATCACACACTGGGAATTCAAACCATCCCAATCTAGATGGTAAACAACGTTACAACGATATCCAGGCTTAAGATAAGAAAAATGGCAGGCTCCTTTCCACAAAAGAGCCTGAAATTTTCCATCAAAAATAATCTTTAAGTGCTTGTTATTGTTACCAAAAAATCTTACATCAGTAACCTTCATGTTATAAGATAAAAAAGTTGGAACCGGATTTCCCTGCCCATAAGGCTCCATCAGTTCAATCAGATCTAAAAGTTCTCTGGATATGAGCTTCTTGTTAAGTTCACAATCTATATGGAGCTTCCTTGTAAAAAGTTCTGAAGGCATGTTACTTACAATCTCTTCGAAACGGATTTTAAAATTTTCAAAGTTTTCGCAAGCTATCGTAAGACCAGCAGCAGCATTGTGGCCTCCCCACTTTATCAAATAATCCTCGCATTGAGACAGCACCTTACAGATATCAATCCCAGGGATACTCCTTGCGGAGGCCTTTATAATACCGTCATCACCTATAGAGCCAATAATAACAGGCCCATAATGGTATTCTTGGATAATCTTTGATGCAACAATACCAACAACCCCTTGGTGCCAGCCTTTATCAGCTACCACTAAAGTTCTTCTATTACCAAAAACAGCAGACTGTTCCTTTAGAAATTGAACAACCTTCTTTAAAACTCTGGTTTCTTCTATTTGTCTTTGACTATTGAGGCGATTGAGTTCACTTCCCAGTCTTAAAAGTATGTTTTTATCCCTCGATACCAGGAAATTGTAAGCTATCATCGGGTTAGCTATTCTTCCTGGAGCATTAACCCTTGGAGCTATATAAAAACCTAGATGTCCAGCGGAAAGCCTTTTCCCGGCAAGACCACTTATTTCCTTTAAGACGCTAAAAGGCTCAAAAGGATTTTCATTAATTCCGTTAAGTCCCGATTTTGTAATAATTCTGTTTGCTTCAACAAGGGGCATTACATCCGCAACAGTCCCTAAGGCGGCAAGACTGTGGTAACGACCATCTAGTTTTGGCCTCTTTATCCAGAAAGGAAGGAATTGCCTAAGTTTTGCTAAAAACATCAAAGTAAGGCCAGCACTGCAAAAATCCTTAAACCATGAAGAACAATCAGGGTGTTTTGGATTTATAAGCACCGTAGCAGGTGCAATCCTTGAAATATCCTCTATTTTGTGATGATCTATAACCAAAACATCAGCCTTCAGTCTTCTGGCATTTTCTATGGGAACTTTGTCGTAGGTGCCACAATCAACAACAATGAATAAATCCGTAAAAGGATTTTCCTTCAAAGCCCTTTCTGGAAAGCCATAACCTTCTTTCCTATCGGGAATCACAACAGAATAATTTTGGTAGCCAATGTCTTTTAAGAATAAAGTTATTTGAGCAAGAGAGGTTATGCCATCACAATCGTAATCTCCTACAAGGGTTATTTTGCTGTTTTTTGCTAAATGATCAGCGGTAAGTTTTGCACCTTCTTCGAGATTTCTAAGACATAAATAATTTGCAAGCTTCTTCAAAGAAGGCTCGTAAATAAGATCATAAGCAAAGTTTCTGTTCTTTATCAGAATGGAAAAAACTTCCTCACAGCTTTGGGATGCCAGAGATCCTTCAGCCTTGTGCAGTAAAACCCACTCATATTGCATAAATTACCACCAATAGCCACTCCTTCCTTTAATTTCAATTTTGGATGTTCATAGCCATAAGTTTTTTTACAATAGCCTTCTCTTCGTTGGTAAATATTACTTCCATCTTTTTAGGCGTTCTTACTTTGCTGACCACCCCTAAACCAAAGATAGGATGCAGAATAAGATCACCTTCCTTGTAGCTATCCTTTATAGAATACTGGGGGACATTTTCGGAACTGGCATTAAGAAGAAGCTCATGCCATTCTTCATCAGTTTTAGGCTTTGAGGTGCCCATAAAGAGCACCGAAGGAGAATCGTAAACCTCTTCTTCTATTTCTGCAAGATCATCGGTTATTATTAATTCTTCATCTTCATCGTAGTCTATAAGTTCAACATCCTCACTAACAGCCATTTCATCTGGTTCAATACCTTCAATGTCTTCATCTTCCATGAAGTTTTCATCGTCCTTTAGATCTTTGGAAACCATCTGTTCCCTCCCTACTTCCATGTTTTTTGCGAATTTTTCCCTTTACCACAGCTAGTTAATCGAAGCAATAGCTATTCAATCCTTATTGTTTTCGGCAGTTGCAAATTGCTCAAGTCCATATTTGGAAATTCTATATCGGATTGAACGTAAATTAATTCCAAGAAGTTCTCCTGCCCTTTGTTTATTTCCTTTGGCTCTTAGAAGAGCCTCAATAATATAGTGCTTTTCAACTTCTTCGAGAAATTTGTCAAGGTTCATGCCATCTGGAGGAAGCTCAGGAAGATAATCCAAAGAAACAGTGGAAGGGAACTGTTTTTTAAATTTATGAGAAGCAATTATGAGGCTATCTGGTAAAATAATTCTTGTTTGCTCCAGGGCAACACCTCTTTCAATTATGTTTTCAAGCTCCCTTACATTTCCGGGAAATTGGTAAGATCTAAGAATATCCATAGCATAGGATGAAATCTTGTGAATCCTCTTTCCCAGCTTCCGGCTGTATTTTTTGAGGAAAAACTTTGCAAGAAGCTCTATATCCTTTCCTCTTTCCCTCAAGGGAGGAAGAGTAATGGGAATAACGTTTAGGCGGTAATAAAGGTCTTCTCTGAAAGTCCCCTTTACCACCATATCTTCAAGATTTCTATGGGTTGCTGCTATGATTCTTACATCAACATGGCGATCCTCGGTATCTCCAAGCCTTCTTATGGTTTTTTCCTGAATTACCCTCAAAAGTTTTACCTGTATAAGTGGTGAAAGCTCTCCAACTTCATCAAGGAAAAGAGTTCCCTTTTGGGCAAATTCAACAAGACCTTTTTTATCTTGATCAGCTCCGGTAAAAGCTCCCTTTTTGTATCCAAAAAGCTCGCTTTCTATAAGAGAATCTGGCACTCCTGCACAATTTACGGACACAAAGGGGTAATCACGTCTTCTACTTAAATTGTGTATAGCTCTGGCAACGAGTTCTTTGCCGGTTCCGCTTTCTCCTCTTATCAAAACATTACTGTCCACCTGAGAAACTTTTTCTATCAGGTCATAGACCTTTTTCATTTGGGGGCTTTCGCCAATTAAAAGACTGAAATGAAGAGTAAATTCATCCTCTTCTTGAATATCTTCCGTAGCCTCCAAATATTTTTGCTTTCTTTTTTTCAAAGCCTCTTCAATTACTAGGCACATTTCTTCTATATTGAAAGGTTTAGGAAGATAATCATAGGCGCCTTCTTTCATTGCTTCTATGGCTGTTTCAGGAGAGGCATAGGCAGAGATCATTATGGTAGGAATTTCAGGAATGAGTTTTCGCGCCTCTTTGAGAATACTTAGACCATCAAGGGGCTCCATCTTTATATCAAGAATAAGAAGATCAATACCCCCTTCTTTAAGAATACTAAAAGCTTCATCCGCCGTAGAGGCCCCTGCTACATCGTAGCCCCTTTGGGAAAGCATAATCTTTAAAAATTCCCTCATTCCTTCTTCATCATCAACAACAAGGATCTTAGCCATGTCAACTACCACAAGTATAAACTAAACGTCCCTCCACAATAGTTGCCCTTACAACGCCCTTTAACCTTTTGTTTTCAAAGGGACAGTTTCTAGAAAGGGAATAAAATTCTTCAGACTTCACAGTCCACTCCAGGGTTGGGTCTATCAAGGTAACAAAGGCAGGCTCTCCTGGAGTTATCCTTCCATAGGGAAGATTTAATATTCGAGCAGGATTTATAGTAAGTTTTTTTATCGCCTCCAAAGGAGTCAAATAACCCTTAAAAACCAATTCTAGCAAAAGGGAGAGGGCGGTTTCAAGGCCTATCATGCCTGAGGAGGCGTTATCAAATTCAACATCCTTTTCAATGACGCTATGGGGGGCATGATCGGTTGCCACCACATCAATGGTGCCATCTACAAGACCTTCTATAACAGCTTCCACATCTTCCTGAGTTCTAAGGGGTGGGTTTACTTTAAAGACTGGATCATAATTTATAAGCGCTTCTTCTGTTAGGGTAAAATAATGGGGAGCTGTTTCAGCGGTCACAGAAATTCCTTCCCTTTTGGCTTCTCTTATTAGTTTAACGGAACCCTTTGTGCTTACATGGGCTATGTGAAGCTTTGCTTTTGTCCACGAAGCAAGCATAATATCTCTTGCTACCATTATTTCTTCAGCTATTTTTGGGATGCCCCTGAGCCCGAGCAAAGAAGATATTTTTCCTTCGTTCATTACTCCATCAGCTGAAAGGTTTTTATCTTCCGCATGGCTTATGATTGGCACATCAAAAATCTTAGAATATTCCATAGCCCTTCTCATAACCTGGGCATTCATAACAGGCTGACCATCATCGGAAAATCCAACAGCTCCAGCTTCCACAAGAGCACCCATCTCAGTAAGTTCTTTTCCTGCAATCTCCTTAGTAATTGCTCCTACAGGATGAACATGGCAGTAGCCCTCATTTTTTGCCCTATCGATTATAAATCTTGTCACAGCAGGATTATCATTTGGAGGCTTTGTATTTGGCATACAAGCCAAGGCTATGTAACCTCCAGCTACCCCAGCTTTGGTACCTGAAGAGATTGTTTCTTTGTATTCTTCACCAGGCTCCCTAAGATGGACATGCATATCGATAAACCCTGGTGTAAGCCACAGTCCATCGCAATGATGGATTTCCAGGTGGGGATACTTATCTCTAAGGATTTTGTCCTCTACAGAAGGCATAACTTCTTGCAAAATGCCATTAATGATTACAACATCGGAAATTTCATCCCTAGCTGTGGCTGGATCAATAAGACGAACGTTTTTAAAAATGGCTGAACACAAAGGAGCTTCTTTAAGCTTCATCACCCTATCTTTTCTCATTTTCAAATCTCCCTGGTAGAACTTTGAGCAAGCATGTAAAGAATTGCCATTCTAACCGCTACTCCGTTGGTTACCTGATCAAGTATTACGGAACGAGGACCATCTGCCACATCAGGACTTATTTCTACCCCTCTATTTATTGGACCGGGGTGCATTATAAGAAGATCTCTTTTCGCCTTCTCGAGTCGTTTCTTATTTATGCCGTAAAGGGAGGCATATTCCCTTAAAGATGGGAGAAAGCTAGACTGCTGGCGTTCCCTCTGAAGCCTTAAGACCATAAGCACATCAGCTTCAGGAATCACTGAATCCAAATTAAAGGTGATCTTTACATTATGAATCCTTTCAAATTCTCTTGGTATCAAAGTTGGAGGGGCACAAAGAGTAACGGTAGCTCCCATTTTGGTGAAAGCCCATATGTTAGATCTTGCTACTCTGCTATGCAAAATATCACCAACTATGAGCAAGTTAAGGCCTTCTAAAGATCCCTTATGATCATAGACGGTAAGTAGATCCAAAAGGGCTTGGGAGGGGTGTTCATGAAGTCCATCTCCTGCGTTCACCACTGAAACAGAAGTAAGGGAGGCTATCCTGTGGGGAAGACCAGACTGAGAATGTCTTATCACGAATATGTCGGGCTTCATGGCTTCAAGATTTTTGATCGTATCAAGAAAGGTTTCGCCCTTTACCATGGAGCTCGTTGTAGTGGAAATGTTATAGGTATCAGCACCTAATCTCTTTGACGCAATTTCAAAAGACATTCTTGTTCTTGTGCTTGGCTCGTAAAAAAGATTTATTATAGTCTTTCCCCTTAAAGTGGGGACTTTTTTAATGGCCCTTTCGTTAATTTCCCTTAAAGATCTTGCAAGCTCCAAAATGTGTTCAATCTCTTCTTTAGATAAATCCTCAATGCCTAAAAGGTCTTTCCTATTATAGTAAATGTCCATCCCTAATTGCCTTTCCTAGAACGTTGATCTCCTTCAGGACAAAGGAACACTAAAAGAGGGGGTTATCTCCCCACTTTATCTTAAATCAACTTGTCTGAGATTTTTATCTAAAGAAGGCATCTTTACTAGATTTCAAGTAATTAACAGGAGAATTTTTTAACTTCTAAAATTACTAGGTTTCTGATTCCTTTCGGGGTTTGCACCTTTACTTCATCGCCCACTTCTTTACCTATAAGAGCTCTACCAAGAGGCGACAGGACGGAAATGGTTCCCTTTTCAACCTGTGCTTCAAAGGGACCTACCAGGGAAAATTGCTCTACTGAGCCTGTGTCAAGATCTTCAATGACAACGGTGCATCCAAAAACAACTCTTCCATTGGTATCTTCAAAGGTATCTATTATTTGACATTTTGAAAGTTTATCAGAAAGGTCAGCAATCTGAGCTTCTATAAGAGCCTGTTTTTCTTTAGCCGCTTCATACTCAGCGTTTTCCGACAAATCGCCATGAGCCCTTGCCTCTTCAATAGCTTTTATTACCTTCGGTCGCTCCTCCTTCTGAAGCCTTTCAAGCTCTTTTTTTAGCCTCTCGTAGCCTTCTCTGGTAATTGGAAACATCGTCATTTTACCCATCCTCCAATCGATTTATCTAAAAGGTATCAATATTTTGTATCTTAAATACTCTTCCATTTCAACCAAAGAAAGAAAAAGTCCTGAAGTTTTAGAAGTTATGATATATTCTATAGCACCTAAAAATTTCTCGAGAGGGGTCTATATGGCAGAAAGAACGGTTAATATTGAAGATGAACTTCGTCTCTCATACTTAGATTATGCTATGAGCGTTATTGTTGGAAGGGCTATCCCTGATGTTAGGGATGGCTTAAAACCTGTTCACAGGCGCATTCTTTTTTCCATGTTCGAGCTTGGAAATGATTACAACAGGCCTTACAAAAAATCAGCAAGAATAGTAGGAGATGTGGTTGGTAAGTATCATCCCCACGGAGATGCAGCGGTATACGATGCTTTAGTAAGGATGGCTCAAGACTTTTCAATGCGTTATCCCATTATAGATGGTCAGGGGAATTTTGGTTCCGTCGATGGGGATCCCCCTGCAGCCATGCGATATACAGAAGTGAGAATGGCTAAAATAGCCCACGAATTCATGAAGGATATAGAAAAAAACACAGTGCCTTTTCAACCAAACTATGACAACACGATGATGGAACCTGTTGTTCTACCCACAAGAATTCCTAATCTTATTGTAAATGGTTCCTCCGGTATAGCAGTAGGCATGGCAACCAACATTCCTCCTCACAACTTAAGGGAAGTTTCCAGGGCGTTAATGGCTTACCTGGAAAATCCAGATATAAGCGTTTCTGAAATTATGAAAATAATGCCAGGGCCCGACTTCCCAACGGGGGGCATTATTTTAGGGCTTAGCGAAATAAAAAACGCCTACGAAACGGGAAGGGGCGTCTTAAAACTAAGAGGTAAAGTTACAGTAGAAGAGTTAAAAGGCAAAAAGAAGGCTTTAGTAATTACGGAAATTCCCTTTCAGCTTAACAAGGCTAAGCTTATTGAAAGAATTGCAGAACTTGTAAAAGAAAAAAAGATTGAGGGCATCCAGGATATCAGGGACGAATCAGACAGGGAAGGTTTAAGAGTTGTTTTAACCCTTCGAGCTGATGAAAACCCAAAAGTTATAGAAAACCAGCTCTACAAATTTACTCCTCTGGAAGTAAGCTTTGGTGTGACAATGCTTGCGGTAGTAAATGGTCGCCCTGAAATCCTGAACATAAAAGAGATCTTTGCCCATTTTCTCAATTTTAGGCGTCAGGTTATTATAAAAAGGACAGAGCATGACCTCAAGAAAGCTGAGGAAAGAGCCCATATCCTTGAAGGTTTTAAGATAGCCCTTAACAACTTGGATGCAGTCATTGAAACCATAAAAAAATCTTTAAGTCCCCAGGAAGCAAAGGAAAAACTTGTTAAGAACTTTGAGCTAACCGAGATTCAAGCCCAAGCCATTCTTGATTTAAAGCTTCAAAGGTTGACAGCCCTGGAGCAAGAAAAAATTATTGAAGAATACAAAGCAATTATCAAAGAAATAGATCGATATAAACAAATTCTTTCATCACCTACCATGATAAACCACATTATCAAAGAAGAACTAAAGGAAATCGACGAAAACTACGGAGACGAGCGAAGAACTGTTATTTTACCAGAAGAAGGAACTCTTGAATGGATGGACATCATTCCCGAAAAAGACGTTGTGGTTGTGCTTACCAAGGCAGGTTATATTAAAAGGACTCCTCTTCAAACATATCGAAACCAAAGGCGAGGAGGTAAAGGAAAGAAGGGCATAACTACAAAAGAAGAGGATTTTACATCTTTAGTTATCACTGCCTCTACTCATGACACTTTGCTAGTATTTACGAACACTGGGCGAATGTATTGGCTTAATGTAAGAGACATTCCTGAAATGTCCTCAGTAGCCCAAGGAAAAGCTATTGTGAATCTTTTAAATTTTCAGCCTGGCGAAAAAGTAGCAACTGTTCTTCCTATTCCTTCGGGTTTTACTTTTAAGGATGAACCAGACTCTGAAGAGTCTGAACATCTTGGACCTCCCTACGTGTTTCTTGCAACAAAGCAGGGTATAGTAAAAAAGATGTCTCTTCATAGCTTCAGCCGTCCAATAAGTAGAGGTGTAAAAGCAATAACTCTTGGCGAAAACGATGAGCTTATAAAAGCAAGGCTTACAATGGGAAACAACAAGCTCTTTTTCATGTCAGACCTTGGTAAGGCTCTTTTGATAGAGGAAAGTTCTATAAGACCCATGGGAAGAAGTGCTCAGGGTGTAAGGGGCATCAACACAGCTGGAGGAAATCTTATTGGCATGGAAGTTTACAATGAAAACATGGGAAAGGATTTGTCAGTTCTTGTTATTTCTGAGAAGGGTTTTGGCAAAAGAACCCTTTGTAGCGAGTTTAGAACTCAGGGAAGAGGTGGTATAGGAGTTACCAACTTCAATGTAACGCCGAAAACAGGGAAGGTTAGAGCCTTTTGCGTGGTGACACCGGAAGATGAAATTCTTATCATCACCAACTTAGGAAGGCTAATAAGACTTAATGTATCGGACATAAGGGTAATGAGAAGAATCACTCAAGGCGTAAAACTCATGGAGCTTGAAGAGGAAGAAGAGATTGTGGACGTAACAGTGGTAAGCGAAGTAGAAAGGATAATTGAAAACAATTCGACAGATGAGGAGTAACATAAAACCTATGGCAACCAATGAAAAAACCATTTCCGTTGTTGGTGCTGGGAGCTGGGGAACGAGCTTGGCTCAGCTCCTTGCTGAGAAGGGCTATATTGTTAAACTATGGGTTTACGAACCGGAGCTTTGCGAAATTATAAAAAGAGAAAGGGAAAACACCTATTACCTTTCAGGTTACAGGCTAAGTGAAAATATTTTTCCTTCGAACGACATGGAAGAGGTTGTAAGGGGAAGCTCTTTCATAGTTATGGTAGTTCCTTCCCATGTGTATAGAGCTGTTGCTTCAAAAATGTTACCTTTTGTAAAGCAAGGGGTTATAATTGTGAGTGCTACCAAGGGTATTGAAAATGATACGCTTCTTACCATGGGAGGGGTCTGGAAAGATGTCCTTTCTAAAGCTGGTTTACCGCAGGAATACATTCATTTTTCCTGTCTTGCAGGGCCCTCCTTTGCCAAGGAAGTTATAAGAAAGGTGCCAACAGCTGTTACAGTAGCTTCAAGAGATATAGAGGTAGCAAAATTTATCCAGCTTCTTTTCGCTACCGAATACTTTAGAGTCTATACCAGCACTGACATTATTGGTCTAGAGATTGCTGGAGCTGTAAAAAATGTTATAGCCCTCGCTGCAGGAGCCTGCGACGGACTTGGATTCGGTCACAATACAAGGGCAGCGCTTATAACGAGAGGACTTGCGGAGATGGCAAGACTAGGGGTTCGCATGGGAGCCCATCCTCTTACTTTTTCAGGGCTGGCAGGTGTTGGTGATCTGGTTCTTACCTGCACAAGCGAGCTAAGCAGGAACAGAACGGTCGGTTATCTTATAGGCAAGGGAGAGTCTTTAGAATCTATACTTTCAAACATGACAATGATAGCAGAGGGCGTAAAAACTGCTAAATCGGTCTATTTTCTTGCCCAGAAGATGGAAGTTGAAATGCCCATATGTGAGCAGGTCTATAAAATCCTTTATGAGGGGCAGGATCCGTTAGCAGCTGTAAAACTACTTATGACACGAACATTAAAGCATGAACCGGAAGGGCTTAATATTTTAAGGAGTATCAATGGGTCATCTAACTCTTAATGAAATTTTTCAGAAAGTAGAGCAGAAAAAAGAAGCCTATAGAAAGTATAATTTTGAAAGGCTGAAGGAAGAGGCCTTTGCAACATTTTTTGATCTTGCCCAGGAGTTCACCTTTTTGGAACATCTCTACATGGTCTCAGTAGCTGTTCCAAAAATCTTTTTCGATGTGGATAGCGAACTTTATATCATTGACCCGAAGACGAAGAAGCTTGAAAAGGTTTGTTCCAGCAAAGAGGGGCTTATTGCAAAACCGAACCGGGTTAGCGATCAAAAGATTTCTTCCCTCGAAGCCTTAATAAAAGAGATTGCAGAAAAGGAAGTCTCTACAATCCAGGAGTCCCGTTATCAAATAGAAAAAGATTGGGCTTTCATTATAAGAGGCAACATAGCTCTTACCCAGTGGGTATCCTTTTCCGGCATAAAAGGCATTTTAGGTGTATTTTTGGTCAGTTTCCCTAAGGAGCCAGCAAGCCTTCAAGAAGAACTTTTTTTCTTTGAAAAATTTGCAAATCGCATAGGCTATAACCTTCACCAGAAACTTCTTATCCAGCAAAACCTTGACTACATAAAGTTCATAAACCAGCTGGTAGCTGATATAGAACACAACGTAATCTCTCCAAATCTCTACTACAAACTTTACATAAAGAGGCTTAAGAAAAACTTTGAATCCTATCAAAGCATTCAAAAAAGAATAAGAGACCTTATAATATTCTCCCAGGAACAGGCTGAAGAAGCTATAACTCAGGAGCTTTGCAACGTATATTACGATCTCTCAAACCTAAATGAGATTATGGCAGAGGAGGCGGATGCCCTGGAAAAGCACTATAATCACACAAGTCTCTTCCTGGAAACCCTTTTTAGGAGGGAACATTTTATCCATGGAACCTACGTGCTTAGAAAACAACCCTGCAACTTTAAGCAGGAAATCGTTAATCCCCTTCTAGAAAGATATATGCCAATGTTTGAAAAGAAGGGAATTGCTATAAGAAAAACAGCGGATGATATCCCTGATGAAAATCTAAATCTTTTTGTTGATAAAGGTTTAATATCTCAAGTGTTAGACAATTTACTTTCTAATGCTTTGAAATACACGGAAGAAATAGAGGATCCTTTGGGAAATAGAGTAAAACTTGTATCCATCGATAGGCAAATCCTGAAAAACTTCTTTGGCGAAGGAATTCACGGCATAAGGATAAATGTTTTTACCACCGGCACTCCCCTTTCCCCTGAAGAAGCAGAAAAGGTTTTCGAAGAAGGTTATAGAGTAATAAGAGACGGTAAAGCTTCTTCTACTGGCTCAGGTCATGGTCTTTACTTTGTAAAAAATGTTATAGAAATTCACGGCGGAAAAGTGGGCTGTGAACCTGAAAAATACGGCAATACTTTTTTCTTTGTGCTTCCTTTCAGTTAAAGGATTACTCAATTTTAGGACAATCCAAGAACGCAAAAAAAAACGCCTGCAAAGCCCTTTCGGATGCAGGCGTGTCAAAACATCTACCTACTTACCCAAAGACTTCCCACTTCCATTTTACTTAAAAGCTTTGAACTGCAGGATCCTGAAAACCAACCCTTTATTGTCCCTTCCTTAGCCTTGCTTCTTCCAACAGCCAAAACATTTATATTTTGAGCTTGCATCTTATCAAGGAGAACAACATCAACAGGTCTTCTATCCACTATGATCTCTGTTCTGATTCTGTCGGTAGAAACGCCATTTACTACTATGGCATTCACTGTTTCTTCTACAAATTGCCTTGCTTCATGAAAATCCTCGCCAACATGGCACACAGTAACAATGTGTTTTTCATCTTTTATCATAAAGCCCACATGATCTGCTATTCTAAGGCTCGCCTCCGAACCATCTGTTGCAACCAAAATGTGTTTTTTCGTGTAATCTCCATGCCTACATATCCAAATAGGAAAATCTATTCTAGACTCCATTATCTCCCTGCTCGTGCTGGTTCCAAGAAGGCTTTCAAAGGCTAAGTAGCCCCTTCTTCCTAAAATTACCGCATCATAAAGCCCCTTTCTTCCTTCATTTATAATGTCTTTTACCGTTCCAAATTTCCTTTCCAGAATCTTAGTGTTGATGTTTTTTCTAGGAAAACCAAGAAGCTCCAGCAAATCGAAAGCCATCTTTTGGGCTTCAACACCATTAACCGCTTCAATGCCTTTAGGTTGAGGTGGAGCAACATAAAGAAGGGTTATATGGAAATTGTCTTTATTCTCAAAAAAATTGCCAACAAACCTTACTCCGTAAAAACAACTTGGTTCATCGCTTATAGTAACCAAAACATGCTTATTCATTGCCACAATACCCCTTTTAAAATTTGAAGATTAGCCAAATTTTTTGTATTTTTAAACGGATTCTGGTTTTTTATCAAATAAAAATCGAACAATCTTTCAAGGGTGGGGGCAAGAGATGAAGGTAGGCATAATGGGCGCAGGAGGCGTTGGAGGCTACTTTGGAGGACTTCTTGCAGCATCTGGCAAGATGGACATCCATTTTGTAGCAAGGGGAAAACATCTTCAGTTAATTGAGGAAGAAGGGCTAAAGATCGTTTCCAACGAAAAAACTATGACTGTCTATGTTCATGCTACCTCAGAGCCTGATGAAATCGGTTATGTAGATTTACTTTTGTTCTGTGTTAAAGCCTACGATACGGAATACGCTGCAAAAGCAATGGCTCCAATGGTTGGTCCAGATACCGTCATCTTACCCCTTCAAAACGGGCTGGATCATATAGAGAAACTTGCAAAAATCTATGAAATTACCCAGATAGTGCCGGGCACTACCTACATAGAATCTATGGTAAGCTCACCGGGAGTAATAGTCCATAGAGGTGCTCCAGGAAAGATTATCTTTGGCGAATTAAGTGGAGAAATAACAGAACGAGTAAAAAAGATATATAATCTTTTTAATAGTGCCAACATACCTATTGAACTGTCTGACAGAATTGAAACCGTCCTATGGGAAAAATTTCTCCTTATTTGTGCAGTCCATGGTGTTGCAACCCTTTCAAGATCCTCTATGGGTCAGATTCTTTCCTTTAATGAAACAAGGGAATTATTAAAAGGCTTGATGAAAGAAGTTGAAGAAATAGCTAGAAGAAAAAACATCTCCCTTTCTGAAAACATTATCGAAAAATCTTTAGAGCTATGCGAAACTTACGATAGAGCCTTTAAGCCCTCGATGCTTAGAGACCTGGAATGGAAAAGACCTCTTGAGATAGATGCCTTGAATGGTTTAGTAGTAAAAATGGGCAAAGAGCTCGGGGTTCCAACCCCTTTAAACTTTGCTGTCTATGCTGCTTTAAAACTTGAGGATAAAAAGAACCAGGATCCTTATTGGGCTTGGATAGCTCAAAAAAGTAAAACTTCATTCCAGAATCTCTCAATACTTTGATGGAGTAGAATGGATAACTCCTCATCTAAGGATTACTACAAGATTCTTGGTGTAAGTCAGAATGCCAGCCCTGAGGAAATAAGAAGGGCATATAAAGAGGCGGTAAAAAAATATCATCCCGATGTGGCTGGCAAAGGTGCCCATGAAGTTTTTCTTGAGATAAGGGAAGCCTATGAGGTGCTTTCCGATCCTTATAAAAGAAAGGCATATGATGCCAAAAGATCGATCTCTTCATCAAGACAGCAAACCAATCAGTCTATCTTTAGGGGTTTCAAAGGTGCTATAAAGGCAGAGATTATTCTTTCAAAGGAAGAAGCTTATTATGGAGGTCTTTTTACAGTTTCTGTGCCCTTCAATATCCTTTGTCCTTCCTGTAGTGGGCTCTTATGGCTATCATGGCGGTGTTTCTGCTGCCATGGTCAAGGAAGTATAAGACGATTTGTGCCTATAACTGTAAAGATACCACCAAGAACTATTCCAGGCACTGTTATCTTGCAAAAAGTTAGGGATCCTATGGGAAAAGAACTTTACATTGAGTTTTTATGCACAATTCAGAACTCCTTTTAAGATAAGGAGATTGGTATGAGCTTTCTAATAATGGCAGGAGGATCCGGGACAAGGTTTTGGCCACTAAGTAGAAAATCCCGTCCTAAGCAACTTCTAAGGATTACTAGCCATGAACCCATGATAATGGAAACCTATAAGCGCATAAAACCTTTGTGTCCTAATGATTCAGAGATCTTTATCATTACTGGAAAACAACATGAAGATGGAGTATTTGCTCTTTTTCATCATAGTGGTGTAAATATCGTTGTGGAACCCTTCGGAAGAAATACTGCTCCCTGTATTGGGCTAGGAGCTCTTCTGGCATCCTGCAATAACCTTGAGGAAGCAATGGTTATTCTTCCTTCAGACCATTACATAGGAAAACCGGAAGTGTTTAGAAAAGATATTGAAAAGGCAATCCATAAAGCTAATAGATCTGAGTGCATAGTAACTATAGGCATAACTCCTACAAGACCTGAAACTGGCTATGGCTATATCGAAATAGGAGAACAAGAAGATGTTTCGCTTTATAGAGTGAAATCTTTTGTGGAAAAGCCAGATATTAAGACAGCAGAAGCCTACCTTGCCTCGGGCTTTTATCTTTGGAATGCTGGCATCTTCGTGGCAAAGCCAGCAGTTATTCTTAAGGAGATGTCTCTTTTGATGCCCGAATTTTACGAAGGTCTCATGAAAATCAAACCCTATGTAAAAGAGCCCTCCTTTCCAGAAAAACTAAAAGAACTTTATCGCCAGGCTCCTAACATATCTTTCGATTACGCCATTATGGAAAAAACAAAACTTCCCATTTTTGTGGTTTCTTCTGATTGTGCCTGGAGTGATGTTGGTTCCTGGTATAGCCTTTACCAACTCAAAACCCAAAAGGAAGATGAAAACATATATGAAGGAAATGTAATCTTTATGAAATCTTCGGGAAATTTTGTTGTCTCAAAAACTGACCGATTTATAGCAGTCCTTGGTCTTAAAAATGTGCTGGTGGTGGATGTGGATGATGCCCTCCTTATAGCTGATATGAACTATCACCAGGATGTGAAGGCCATAACGGAGCACTTAGAAAAAATAGGCAAAGAGGATCTTTTATAAGATAATCCATGAACTGGGCACTATGGAAATATTGCCCCCATTGTGGGGCAAACTTAAATAGAGAAAAGGGTTTCTCAGAAAACACAAAGTTAAAATGCTTAAGTTGCGGAGAAGTCTTTTACAGAAATCCTGTTGTAGGAGTAGCGGTTATTCTTCTTGAAAGGGAAAAGATACTTCTTGTCAAAAGAAAGGGCTCCTATGAAAACAGTTGGTGCATACCCTGCGGTTATGTTGAGTGGGGAGAAGAGGTAAGGAAGGCAGCCCAAAGGGAATTCTTTGAAGAAACCGGTCTTGTTGTTGAAGTTAGCACTGTCTTTGATGTCCTCTCAAATTTCCATGATCCTTCAAATCTTACGGTCGGCATATGGTTTATGGGAAAGTTAAAAGGGGGAAACTTAAGGGCAGGTTCAGATGCCAAGGAGGTTGGATTTTTCCCTCTCGATAACCTTCCAAAACCTATGGCATTTCCAACAGATGTGATTATCTGTAGAAAGCTTCTTGAGAACCTGAAAAAGTAACGGTGGGAGGTTTCTTAAATGGAAAAAAAAGTTTCATGGCTTGTAACCGGTGGAGCAGGCTTCATCGGTTCAAATTTCGTGCATTATGTAAGAAAACATTACCCCAATGTTCGAATCATTAATCTAGATAAGCTCACCTATGCAGGACACTTAGAATCTCTTGAGGATTTGAAAGATGATCCTCTTCATATATTCGTTCAAGGAGATATCGGAGATAGAAAACTCATAGAAAACCTTCTTGAAACCTACGAGATTGAAAAGGTTATAAACTTTGCTGCAGAATCTCATGTAGACCGTTCCATAGAAGATCCGGAAGCATTTATTCAGACCAATGTTGTTGGAACCTTTAGGCTTCTTGACACTGTTAAGGAATACTGGCTGGATCTCGATCAAAAAAGGCGATACGAATTTAGATTTCTTCATATTTCCACTGATGAAGTTTACGGTTCCTTAGGACCCGTTGGTTATTTCAGAGAAGATAGTCCCTATGCTCCCAATAGTCCCTATGCTGCATCAAAGGCATCCTCAGACCATTTTGTAAGAGCCTATCACAAAACTTACGGTCTTCCAACCCTTACTACAAATTGCTCTAATAATTACGGACCTTATCAATATCCTGAAAAACTTATTCCCTTGACCATATTGAATGCTCTAGAAGGGAAACCAATCCCTGTCTATGGTGATGGGCTCTATGTAAGAGATTGGCTTTATGTAGAAGACCACTGTGAAGCCATATGCACCGTTCTTGAAAAAGGCTTAGTTGGAGAAACTTACAACATTGGGGGGAAAACGGAAAAAACCAATATAGAGGTTGTAATAACCATTTGCAAAGTTCTTAAAGAGTTTCTTCCTCCAGAAAAAAACGAGTTTTTAAGAAGCCAAAACATTAATTTAAAATCCTACGAAGAGCTTATAACCTTTGTGGTAGACAGACCTGGTCACGACAGGCGCTACGGTCTTGACACAACCAAGATAGAAACCCAACTTGGCTGGAAGCCCAAAGAATCCTTCGACTCGGGCATCCGAAAAACGATTCTTTGGTATCTTAATAACCTTGACTGGTGCGATAAGGTTACAAGGGGTATTTACAATAGAACCAGATTAGGGCTTATAAAGAAGTAAATGAAGTCATTTTGCCTATGGATATTGGGATGGGTAGGAGTTTTTCTTTTTAGCTCATCTCTTGCCTTTTCCCAGCATCCCTTTGAACTGGTGCAAAAACTCCTGGAAGAAGAAGGGCATTCAAAAAGTTCTTTGTCCTTACTTTTTTCTTCAATGGAAAGGCCTGCCTATAGAAATGTGGTTCTTTATATGAAGGTTCGGGAAAGTGCTTTAAATTACAATGCTTTTTTAAAACCCAATGCTTTAGAAAGGGCAAGGCAATTTTGGCGTGTCCACGAAGGAACTTTAGAAAGAATAGGGGCTAATTATCAGGTAGATCCATCCATTATCGTTGCCATTTTGTTGATAGAAAGTTCCCTTGGAGAAAATACGGGAAAGCAACCTGTAGCAACAACCCTTGCTACCTTTGCCCTTATGCTTGATCCTCAAGAAAGGGAGCGTATCTGGAACATGCTTTCCCAAAGAGATCGACTCCACTGGACTAAGGAGGAGTTTCACGCAAAGCTAGAACAACGAGCCCTTTGGGCACTCAATGAGCTTCGGGCCCTTATAACACTTATAGAGAAAGGGACACCGGAGGCGGTAAGATGGCGTGGTTCTTATATGGCAGCTATCGGATTACCTCAGTTTCTACCTTCTAGCATCATAAATTACGGCGCTGATGGAGATGGAGATCGCAAAGTAGATTTAACCAAGCCAGAAGATGCCTTCGCTAGCATTGCTAACTACCTCAAAAGCCATGGTTGGAAAGATGATGCTCCAAGGGAATATCAAGAAGAGGTAATTCTTAAATATAACAAGAGCCGTCCTTATGCTATGACCGTTTTAGAAGTTGCCAAAAGGCTTCAGCAGAACCTAACTTCTCCGTAATTTATCAAACCTAATAACTCATTGACCCTAACAATATATAAGGTTTAAATATAAAACGGTAGCTACCAAGCACCTGCTTGGTCAAAAGCATTTGTTATCATTTTAACAAACTTAAAACAAGGAGGCTTAGTATGGAAGAGCAAAAGAAAGGGGTAAGCGAGGATTGGCTGGCCTTTTGGCTTGCTATCGTTATCTTTCTTCTTTCCCTCCTTTCTTATGCTGGCATTGATCCTTTAGGCTGGGTAGTAAGCACAAAAGAATGGACTGATCCAAGCAAGGCGATAGCTCCAGTAGGAAAGGCCTATCAAGGTTTTAAGGGGGAGATAACAAAAATTGAAGGTAACAAACTCACCATCAAGAAAGCTGATGGAAAGGAAGAAATTGTAACGGTTTCTGATCCAAGCTCCTACAAAGTTGGTGACAAATATGAAAAAAAGGGTCTTTCAGGATTTGTTTCTTTGGTACTCACCTACATCTTTATGGCGGTTGTATTCTCAATAGGTGCTGCCTTTATGCGGGCAAACCTGCTAAAATTTAACATCGGATTTTTCTTTATTTTCTGGCTAAGTTATCTCTGTTGGTTTATAGGTCACTGGGCATACTTTGCTGCAACGGATCCAAAGAAAGCCGGAGTTCCATGGTCTCTTAAGCTTACAGGCGAAGGTGGCTTTATTTTTGCTCTATTGCTTGGACTAATAGTAGGTAACTTTATAAGACCCTTTGCTAGATTCATTGGTGAAGCCCTTAAGCCGGAGTTCTATATCAAGACAGCAATAGGTCTTATGGGCGCTTTGCTTGGCTTAAAATCTGCAGAAGCCTTCGGATTAGCTTCAGCGGTGCTTTTCAGAGGTCTTTGTGCCATTATTGAAGCATATCTTATCTACTGGGCACTTGTTTACTTCATAGCAAGAAAATGGTTTAGGTTCAGTAGAGAATGGGCAGCTCCTCTTGCATCGGGAATCTCCATATGCGGTGTCTCTGCAGCAATTGCAACGGGTGGAGCAATAAAGGCAAGACCAGTTGTTCCAATTATGGTTAGCTCCTTAGTAGTTATATTCGCAGTTATAGAGCTTCTAATTCTTCCGTTCTTTGCTCAGGCTTTTCTTTGGAAAGAGCCAATGGTAGCTGGTGCCTGGATGGGTCTTGCTGTCAAGACAGACGGAGCAGCCTTTGCTTCTGGTGCAGTTGTTGATGCTCTTATAAGGGCAAAGGCGGAAACAGTGGCAGGTATTAGATACGAAGCTGGCTGGATGTTAATGGCAGCCTCTACAACAAAACTTTTCATTGATATCTTTATTAGCATTTGGGCATTCATACTCGCCTACATATGGTGTGCAGTAATTGAATGCAAACCGGGAGAAAAGGTATCGGGAAAGGAGATATGGAGAAGATTTCCAAAGTTTGTTATTGCCTATGCAATAACATTTGTAGTTATTCTCATTATTTCCGCTCCTCATGCTCCAAAGATCAAGCCAGTTGAAGCTCAGATTGACAGGATCAAGAAAGAAATTGCAGCTACAGAAAAACAACTTGCGGTAATAACAGAACCTGAACAGCAAGCTCCATTGAAAGCCAAAATCGAAGAAAATAAAGCCAAGATAAAAGAGCTTCAGGAGAGCATAAAAGATTCAAAGAATATAGTAAGTCGAACACAGGTGGCAACGGCTGGAACAAATGCTTTAAGAGTGCTTTTCTTCCTGATTACATTCTTCACCATTGGCGTAATGTCTGATTTCAAGAAACTCTGGGAAGAGGGAATTGGAAAACTGGCTGCTGTTTATCTTATATGTCTTTTCGGTTTCATTCTTTGGATAGGGTTACTAATTTCTTACATATTCTTCCACGGCGTTAAACCTCCAATAATAACAGGATAAAAAGAGGAGAAATGGGATATGGCGGAAGAACCAAAACTTTCGGAAGAACTTCAGAAAATGGAAGCAGAATATGAGCCTCTGCTTCCAGTAGAAAAGAAACTTATAGTTCTAAGCCTCATCATTGGTATAGTTTTACTCTTTGTTCTTGTGTGGGTAAGTTACACTTTCTTCCCTGCATCACATGGATAAAAACCAAAGAGGGGAGCTAAGCTCCCCTCTTTTTAAAGGGCTCTTTAGAAAACCGGGAGAGTGGGAAGGAAATTTATTGAGAAAAAGAGGGACTCCCTTGCCCAGAGCAAAGGAAGGAGGTAATTAAAGCTTCCTCCTACTCACAGTCAGGGTTCAGATCATCTATCCTCAAGCTGTTCTTAAGGATTGCCACGTTCTTCAATTAAAGAGCTTCTTTTCCTCTTTCAAAAGTTCTAATTCTTATTACATCATCTACAGGAATGACAAAGATCTTACCATCTCCAACGTTGCCAGTATAAGCTGTGTTTCTAATGACCCTTATAACATCTTCCACAAACTCATCATCCACAACAGTTTCTATCTTTATCTTAGGGATTAATCGAACCTCTCTAGCTTCTCCTCTATAGACCTCAAGATAACCCTTTTGCCTTCCAAAACCTTTAACTTCCGTAACGGTCATTCCCTTTATCCCAATGCTATCTAGGGCTGAAGAAATCTCATCCAACTTAAAAGTTCTTATTATTGCCTCGATCTTTTTCATGACCTATTCTCCTAAACATGTAAATTATAGCCCTTCTCGCCGTGAATGCTTGTATCAAGTCCTATGAGTTCATCCTCTTTTTTAACTCTGATACCAACAAAAATTTTTACTACCGAAAGTATAATTAGCGTCGCAAGGGCTGAATACCCCGTTACAATGACTATACTAAAAATCTGAACAAGAAACTGTTTGATATTTCCATATAAAAGACCCGAGGCTTCATTTACCGATGGATCAGCGAAAACCCCCGTAAGTAAACATCCAACAATCCCTGCAACGCCATGAATACCAAATACATCAAGGCTATCATCATAGCCAAAAAGTGGCTTAAGCTTGGAAACTGAAAGATAGGCGATGATACCAGAAACTAGACCTGTTATAAAAGAACCTATAATGTTTACAAAACCTGCTGCTGGAGTAATAGCCACAAGCCCAGCAACTACACCCGATGCTAGCCCTAAAACGGTTGGTTTTCCTGTAACAAGCCATTCCATAAAGATCCAGCTAATAGCCGCTATTGCTGCAGCTGTGTTGGTATTGATAAAAGCCTGACCGGCAAGATTATTGGATTCTAGAGCAGATCCTGCATTAAAACCAAACCATCCAAACCATAAAAGTCCTGTTCCAATAACAACCATGGGTAAATTGTGGGGTATAAGGTGAGGATCCTGTCGCTTTCCAAGCATCAATGCACCAACAAGAGCAGCAATTCCAGCATTTATGTGGACTACTGTTCCACCAGCAAAATCAAGGGCTGAAAGTTTTGCTAAAAAACCACCTCCCCAAACCCAGTGGGCAACCGGAAGATAAACAAAGGTAAACCAAAGGAATGAGAATAAAACCCAGGCGGAAAACTTCATTCTCTCTATGTAAGCTCCCGAGATAAGGGCTACCGTAATGGCTCCAAAGGTAAGCTGAAAATTTAAAAAAACAAACTCGGGAACTTTCTTAGCAAAGTCACTTATAGACTCCTTAGTAACATCGCTTAGAAAGAATTTTAAGGGTTTTCCAATAAGGCCATATAGATCTGGCCCAAAAGCAAAACCGTAACCATAAATAATCCAAAGAATGCTTACCAAGACATAGGAAAGAAGACTCATCATCATAGTGTTGAGAACATCCTTTTTCTTAGAAAGGCCACCATAAAATAAAGCAAGCCCAGGAAATGTCATAAGCATAACCAAAGCAGTAGAAACAATCATCCAGGCTGTATCACCCTTGTTAAATGATACTTCCTCTGCCCAAGAAAGTTCTCCAAAAAGTTCCACAAAAACAATCAACCATAAAATAGAAACCAACTTTTTCATAAAAATCCTCCACCTCCAGAAGTTTTTAGCAATTATCTCAGACCAAATCTTATAAAGGCAAAAGTCGTTCCAACCTTTAAAGAGCGAGCTTATTATTTAAAAGAGGGGATTTTATATTTTGACTTTTTTGTAAAAATGCCTAGAAGGAATTAAAGTGATTTATACATTTATGTCAATTTTATCCACCAATACTTGACATGGGACGGCCTATACATTTACGGATTATTTTAGGTTCTCGAGCTCCTGATTTTTTATTGAGGGCTACCCAAATAGCCCCTTTTAGTTCTTCATCGGACGCACCAGACCTTAAGAGATATCTTAAATCAAGCTCTTCTGAACTAAAAAGACACGTTCTTAGATGTCCCTCAGGGGTAATTCTTATGCGATTACAGCTATCACAAAAATGGTCAGTAATAGGATTTATAATGCCAATTTTCCCCTTAGCATTTCTAAATTGGAAATACTTTGCAGGTCCATTATTGTTAAAGCTTATTGTAGATTGTAAATCTCCAATGGTTTTCAATCTATCCATTATCTCTTCAACCGATACAAAACCTCTTTCCCACTCCACACTTCCAAATGGCATAAATTCTATAAATCTCACGTGAATTTCCTCGGAAAGGGTAAGTTTTGCAAAGTCCTCAATCTCATCATCATTTATATCCTTCAACACAACCACATTGATCTTTACCGGTTTAAAACCAACCATCATAGAAGCTTCAATGCCTCGTAGAACATCATCAAAGAGATTACGTCTTGTGATTTTCACAAATTTGTCCTTCTTTAAAGTATCAAGACTTATATTGACCCTTCTTATTCCCGCAGAAAAAAGTTCCTTGGCAAAATGTTCTAAAAGGGTTCCATTGGTTGTTATCGAAATATTTCCAACGCCAGCAATATCAACTATTTTTTTTGTAAATTCTACAATACCCTTTCTTACAAGGGGTTCACCACCTGTGAGTCTGATTTTAGAAATACCCAAAGAAAAAGACACCCTAGCAACTCTTAGGAGTTCTTCGTAAGTTAAAATGTTTTCATGGGAAAGCTTCGGGATATTCTCTGAAGGTGTGCAATAGATACACTTTAGATTACATCTATCGGTTACAGAAAGGCGCATATAATTTATTTTTCTCATGATACTCACCTCAGTTTGAAATCCTAACAATTATTGCTATAAATAGGGGAAATGGCCAAGGCAAGCAAATTATTTAAAGCTGGAGGAGAATATTATGCCAGATGGAAGAGGACTTGGGATTACAGTTACAGAACATCTTCTGAGAGAACAGAGGGAAACTCCTTATGCTACAGGAGCTTTCACCCAGCTTCTCAACGAATTAATTGTAGCTGCTAAGATAATCAACAGGGAAGTAAACAAAGCCGGTCTTGTGGACATATACGGCTTTACTGGTGCTGAAAATGTCTATGGCGAACAGGTTCAGAAGCTTGACGAGTTTGCCAATAGAACAATCATAAGAAGAGTTATACACACGGGACACGTAGCAGCTATTGCCTCCGAAGAAGATGCAGACATCATTGAGGTGCCATCTCAATATCCTCAGGGTCCTTACATACTCCTTATCGACCCCCTAGATGGCTCCTCTAACATAGATGTCAACGCATCCATAGGAACAATCTTTTCAATAAGAAAACGCACAAAAGAAAGTGGTTCCGTAACCCTCGATGAAATTTTAAGGAAGGGCTCAGAACAGGTTGCTGCTGGTTATTTTATTTATGGTTCAAGCACTATGATGGTATATACTACTGGAAAGGGCGTCCATGGTTTCACACTTAATCCCGCCTTAGGTGAGTTCCTCCTAAGCCATAGAGACATTAAAATACCCAAAAGGGGCAGGATATACAGTGTAAATGAAGGCAACTATAACTATTGGAGTGAACCTGTAAGAAGATATGTTGACTCCCTTAAAGCCAAGGATCCCCAGAAGGGAAAACCTTATACATCCCGTTATATTGGCACTTTGGTTGGCGACTTTCATAGGAACCTACTGAAGGGCGGTATATTTATGTATCCGGAGGACACTAAAGATCCGAAAAAACCAAGGGGGAAACTGAGGCTTCTTTTTGAAGCAGCTCCCCTTGCTTTTATAGTAGAGCAAGCGGGAGGCTTGGCTTCAGACGGCAGAAGAAGAATCCTTGACATAGAGCCAGAGACTCTTCACGATAGAGTGCCTTTGTTTATAGGAAGCCCTGAAGACGTTGAAGAAGCAGAGAAATTTATAAATGGAGGGATGTAAATGATTATCCTCGGGATTGAATCTTCCTGCGATGAAACAGCTGCTTCGGTGGTAAAAGATGGAAGGGAAGTGTTATCTAATGTAGTGGCAAGTCAAATTGCAATTCATAGCCCCTATGGAGGCGTTGTTCCCGAGCTTGCCTCCAGAAAACACGTAGAAGTGATCTTGACTGTTATGGAAGAAGCTCTAAAAAAGGCAAACTGCACTCTAGAGGATATTGATGCTATTGGGGTGACCTGTGGTCCCGGGCTTATAGGTTCACTACTAGTTGGTCTCTCCTCAGCAAAAGCTATCTGCTATGCTACCAACAAACCAATAATACCGGTAAACCATCTGGAAGGTCATATAATGGCTGCCTTTTTAGAAGAGCCAATGGAAGCTCCCTATATATGCCTTGTAGTATCTGGTGGTCATACAGCTCTTTACCAGGTTGAGCCAGGGCAAAGACCAATTTATATAGGGGGCACCTTAGATGATGCGGCGGGAGAAGCCTTTGACAAGGTTGCAAAATTACTTGGCCTTGGCTACCCTGGTGGAGTAGTAATAGATAGGCTTTCCCAGTTGGGAAACCCAAAGGCCTTCGATTTTCCAAGGGCATGGCTTGGTAAGGACTCTCTGGATTTTAGCTTCAGCGGAATAAAGACAGCTGTTTGTAACTTTGTAAGAAAATTTGGAAATCCCACAGAGGGAGGAAACCTACCTTACAGAGTAGAAGATCTAGTGGCGAGTTTTCAAGAAGCGGTGGTAGATGTGCTCGTTGCAAAAACATTAAAGGCTCTTTCTGTGAAAAAATTAAACCATGTGGCTGTTGTGGGAGGAGTTGCTGCAAATAGCAGGTTGAGAAAAAGGTTTGGCGAAATGGCTCTAGAAAATAACTTCCGTCTAAGGATTCCTCCCCCTTCTCTTTGCACAGATAATGCTGTAATGATAGCTTCCGCAGCCTATGAAGTGTGGAAACGGGAAGGCTTTTCAACAGATCTTTTCTCGATAGATGCTATCTCTAGGTGGTATTAAAATGCTAATAAAGCCTGGGGAATACTTTTCCTCCTTTAAAAGGGCTCCTAATAAAAGCAAGGGACAGCACTTTCTTGTCCAGCCCAATACTGCTAAAAAAATCGTAGAAGCTCTGGACATCCAACCTGGAGATGAAGTAATCGAAATAGGCCCTGGTCTAGGAGCCCTAACAGGATTTCTCATAGAAAAACTTTGTAACCTTCATCTTGTAGAAATTGATGAATTTATTGCCAAGGCTCTCAAAAAGGCTCTTGAAGAAAATCAGTCAATAAAAGCCAAAATAACATGGCATATTGAAGACATCCTAAAAGTAGACCTTCATAAGCTTAAAACTACCAGTAAAAAAGTTAAAGTCATAGGAAACATTCCCTATAATATCAGCTCTCCAATTCTTTTTAAACTGATAGAGTCCAATACCATAATAGACAAAGCTGTTCTTATGGTTCAAAAAGAAGTTGGTATGAGGTGGACAGCAGATCCACGAAGTAAAGACTATGGCATTCCAACGGTAATTCTTAGGTGCTCTTCAAAAAGCGTTAAACTCTTTGAGGTAAAGGCGGGTCAATTTTATCCACCCCCCAAGGTAGATTCCCTAGTGGTAGGCATTACCTTTATGGAAAAGCCTCTGTGGGAGCCCCTTCCTTACAGGATTTTTCATAATCTGTTAAAAACCTTATTCCAGAATAGAAGAAAAACCATTCTAAATGGATTGAAGAAGATCGTCAGTTCAAAAGAGCTTATTCAGGAATGTTTAGAGTTACACCACCTTTCTCCATTTCTAAGACCAGAAGAAATCCAGCCAGAAGTATTCGTATCTATGGCAAAGTTTTTGTTTCTAAAGCAAAGAACCCTGTCTTAGATTGTGATCTTTCATGTATTGAATTATTCCGTTTAGAACTTCCTGCTTTTTCAAAGCCCAATGGGGAGCAACTAGCTCTTCTTTATGGGGATCACCGGTAAGGCGTTGAATTACAATGGTGGGAGAAAGGTTGGCAATAAAAAGGCTTGCAAGTTTTATGTATTCATTCTTTTCAAGGCATCTGTAGAGCCCATCTCTATAAAGCCTCTCAAGCACTGTATCCTTCACAACATAAAGAAGATGAATCTTTACAGATTGAATGTCCAATCTGGAAAGAAATCTTGCTGTTTCAATGATTTCTTCCTCTGATTCCCCTGGAAGACCTATAATTACATGGACAGTAACAGCTATGTTTCTTCTTCTTGTTCTTTCCAAAGCATCAAGAAAGGTAGAGACAGTATGCCCTCTGTTTATAGCTTGTAAAGTCCTATCGTGGGCGGACTGAAGGCCATACTCTATAGAGACATAATAATCTTTTGAAAGCTCTTTTATGTAATCAAGAACATCTTCCGGAACACAATCAGGTCTTGTTCCAATAGAAAGTCCGACAACATCTTCCACAGAAAGGGCTTCCTCATAAAGGCTCTTCAATCTTTCAAGAGGGGCGTAGGTATTGGAAAAGGATTGAAAATAGGCAATAAATTTTTCAGCACCAAAGCGCTTTTTAAGATACCCTTTAGGTTCTTCAAGTTGATCTCTTATACTTTTCCCAAGTTTCCATTTTCCTGTTCCAGAACCCCTACTGTTACAATATATGCAACCTCCAACACCAACCGTCCCATCTCTATTTGGACAGGTCATCCCGGCATCAACTGTTATCTTATGAACCCTACAGCCAAAAAGTTCTTTAAGATAAGAGTTATAATCACGATAGGGTTTTTCCATAACAGTCCTCAGGACTGGACTAAACTGGCCATATCTAATTTTCCAAAGACCTCCTTTAATATAGCCCATGCATCGAGAAGAAGAATCATCCTTTTGTCAATCTTGGCAATTCCCCAAATGCCCTTTGGAAGGGAATGGGTAAAAAAATCTTCTTTTTCTTCAATAACATCCCCTTTGATAAACAGAACATCACAGACCTCATCAACTCTCATACCAGCCCAAAGAGTCGAACCCGTCAATGAATATTCAGTTATAATAAGAGATGCCGTTTCTTCTTTATCTCTCTTCGAAAAACCATAGTATCTTCTAAGATCTAGAACTGGCAACACTTTACCCCTAAGATTTATTACACCAGGAACATAGTCAGGGCTTGAAGGAAGGGGAGTAATTGTCAGTTGCCCAACAATTTCCTTTACGCTATTAATAGAAATGCCAAACTCATTTTGACCAAGCTTAAAAGTTAAATACCGTCCAGTTCTCTGGCTAATACGCCGTTTGATTTCTTCCTCTTTCTTTTGCTCCGTCACATCCAAAACAACACCAATAACATATTCTACTTTCCCTTCCGAATCACAAACGATTTGACCCCATTCTTGAATCCATCTGATAACCCCATCCCGGGTTATAATTCTATACTCTCTCATGTAGGTTTTGTCGGTCTTTAGAGCTTGCTTGAAGATTTCCTTAAAGATTGGGAGATCTTCTTTATGGACTATGTCTACCCACTTAACTGATCTCGACAAAAACTCATCCTTTGAGTATTTTGTTATATTTTCTATTTGATTTCCAAAAAAATCAACGGAACCATCTGCATAACCTTTATAGGCTGCACTTCTAATCTTTTTGACATCCCCATCCATTATAAACCTCCCGGCCATTTCAGCCGGATCGAATAAGGACTTTTTACAACCATCTAGTCATTCTCCTTTGAAATATATCACATCTTGGACTAAAAGATAAAAAAAAAGAGGAGGACGCCATGTTGTCAAAACTGAAAACCCTATTATTTTTACTTTCTATTTTATTATTCTGCCATACCGAGATTGACAAGGCATGGGCAACTGAAGGAGGTGGGGGTGCCTATCCTAATGGAGCTGAAGACTTCATGGCAGGAGCAGTTCCACCTCCCGGAACCTACTTTATAAATTATTTCACCTACTACACAGCAGGAGCTTTTAAGGATAACGAAGGAAATGATGCTATCCCAGACTTTGATCTTAAAGTAATCGCAAATACCTTTAGAATTCTCCATGTTACAAAAATGGAAGTTCTTGGTGCCAACTGGGGTTTTCATGCTTTTTTACCTATCGTAAACGTTGATGTGATACTCCCTGTGGGAAGTGAAAGCAAAACGGGAGTTGGGGATATAATAATCGATCCCTTTATATTAGCCTGGCACCTGGAACATCTACACTTTGTGGCAGCAATGGATATTTACATGCCGACGGGATCTTACGACAAAGATAGGCTCGCCAATATTGGTAGAAACTATTGGACATTTGAGCCTATTTTCGCCTTTACTTACCTAAGCAAAAGCGGATTTGAGGTATCAGCAAAACTTATGTATGACTTTAACACGAAAAATGAAGATACCGATTACAAATCGGGTCAGGAATTTCATTTTGACTACACCCTAGGTATGAAGCTCAAAGAAATAAGCTTTGGAGTAGGAGGATACTTCTACCAGCAAGTAACAAAGGACGAAATAAATGGCCAAACTATTGAACCAAATGGTAACAAAGGTAGGGCCTTTGCTGTAGGTCCTCAAATTAAGTACGACTACAAAAATATGAGCTTTATTCTTAAATACCAGAAAGAAATGTTTGTAGAAAATAGGCCAGAAGGCGATAAACTTTGGTTCAAGTTTGTATGGATTTTCTAAAAAGTTGACTAAAAGAAAACCTTCGTATAGATTTGGCTTGGCTTTTAAAACCCACTAGCTTTGAGGTGAAGCGATGGGAAGGCATAAGAAGATTGAAAGAATAAGAGAAATTGAAAGAAGAAGGCGAAGGAGACTTAAAAGACTAAAGCAGAGAGCGAAGGAAAGGGCTCAATGTCTATCAAATCAGGCTCAATGAAACTTTCTTTCTTTTACGTCCCCGATCCTGTAACAGAGGATTTCTGGGGATACGTAGCAGATCACATAACTAAAGGCATCTTTAAAACCTGCGAGGTAGAAGATATTTCCTCGGCGGGCTTTGTAACATGGGAGGATCTTTTTGATTATTCCTTTTCCAATGGTTATCAGAAAGGACAATACATAGTCTTCCAATTTCGACTGGATCAAAAAAAGATTCCTCCTATGGTCTTAAAGCAACACCTTCAACAGGCTATTATCGACCATAAAAAAGAAAAAGGGAAGTTCCCATCTAAAAAGGAAAGACAACTTCTAAAGGAAACGGTAAAAGAAGAGCTTCTTCACAAAGCAATGGCCTGTCCGTCAGGTTTTGAAGTTGTATGGAATCCTGTAAATAAAAGACTTATCTTGGGAACCACTAGCACAAATCTTATAGAAGCCTTCTTAGAAAAATTCGAAAGCACCTTCAAAGTTCATCCCATACCTCTTTACCATCTCCAATTGGCTCTACATCTTGACATATCCCCATCCTTGAAGGACAAGATATCCCAGCACATAAACCCTTCCTCTCCAAAGGCCTTTAAGGAAGGAAGGTTTATTGGATACGAATTCCTTACCTGGCTATGGTTTAAGGCAGAAACTCAGGAAAATTCTAATTTCTATCTCGGAGATAAACTAATTCTTAGCCATCCTGACAACGGCAAAGAAAGGATTATCTGTAGTACCGAAAACCACAGTCTAGAAGAGGCTAGAATAGCCCTTACCCAAGGAAAAATGCTTGAAGAAGCCCAGTGGATTCTCATGGTAAAGGATAGGGAATACTCTTTCCACCTTGATGTCTCTCTTTTCACCATCAAAAACTTAAAAACCCCATCCCCAAAACCGATAGATGGTGATTACGAAGGATCTTTCTTTGAAAGAATGTTTTTTATTGAGGAAGTGAAATCAACTATTGAAGAACTCTACAAAGAGTTTCTAACTACAAGGTTTGACCCCAGATGGCAAACAGATATTTTACCTTTATTGAAGGATTGGATCAGCATGAAGGCGTCTTAAATCTCTCCAATTCCTCCATAAGACCCTGGTAACTTCCTTTGATGGTTCTATCGTAACCTGGAAGACCTACAACAACCGATTCAGCCATATCTGTCAAAAGAAGGTTTTCAAGAGAAGGTAGTAGAAAGGTAACTTGATTTGAAGAGACTGTTTTTAAAAACCTCTCTGAAAAATCTTCTCCTCCAGAAAGGCAAAAGATAAAAAGGCGATTTTTAAATATCTCAGCAAGGCCTAATATCGATTGTTCTACAGTCTCCATCCAATTAATCTTATTAACAAAAGAGGAAGAGGTAACATGCAAAGAATCATCATCCACAGAAAAATTCCACAAGCGATAGGCACTTAAAAGATTAAGGCTGTTGGAATAGATATTTTCTTTTTCGTTTTTTGAAAGCCTAACACCAATGCCTTTATACTTTTCAATAAGCCCCGCTAGGGGCGCCAAAAATTCAGACTCTACCGTAGAAAAACCAATCAAACAGGTTTTCTTCGATAATTCCAACAGAGGCAATCTAAACCAATCAACGTGGGATCCTTCACCTCCAACTATAACCGTTAAAGGCTCGGAAGTAACAGAATAGGGGACAGGGGAAGTCAAATTTGCAATTACCTCTTTAGGAGGTCTCCATATCTTAAAATTTCTAACTTTAGCTGTGGCAACTTTCTTTATGAGTCTTCTTAGCTCCAATCCATATTGTGAGATATTATCTTGCCCCTTGGGTTTGGGAAAGATTTCCACAGCTCCAAGCCTCATAAAGTCAAAAAGATGGTTGGCAGATCCTTCTAAAAAGGCACTCAAAATAATAACGGGAATTCCATAACGAAGCATCAAATGTTTGAGGGTGGTATCTCCTGCCATAACAGGCATAAATACATCGAGTGTAACTACGTCGATATGTTCATCTTCTATATAGTCTAGAGCTTCCTCACCATTTCCTGCAATACCAACCACCCTTATAGAACTGTCTTCCTCCAGTATCTGTTTGAGCTGACGAGCAAAGAAGGTTGAGTCATCAACTATTAAGACTTTTTTGATCTTTCTACTTTCAACTTCATCTCTAAGGCGAGCCATCTCCAGAGCAAGATATTCCCAGGGTTTAGCAATAGTAATAGGTATTCCATCGAGCTGAAGAGGAGATATCTCAAAAGTAGAACCTTCCCAAAGGGCTATTTCCTTAAAAGCATCCTCCCCTTCCTTGGAATTATTTGTTTCCGCATGGATAACTTGACCATCTTTCAAGAAAAAAACACCTTCCTTCCCACCAGCCATAACCTTTACCATAAGAGAGTGCTCACCGAAGCTTATCATTTGAAGAAGCTGAGAAATATCAACATTAGAAATTGTTCCACGAAATCCTTTCAATTTTTCATTTTGATTCTGCATGTATCCCTTCCATCCTAATCCGCGTAAAACTTTTCTACATTTTCAATAATTGCCTGAACATCAAGGATAAGGGAAACGGTACCATCTCCCAGGATAGTAGCCCCTAAGTAATTTTTTATAACTTCCATGGTATCATCAATAGGCTTGATAACAACCTCTTGCTGTCCAATGAACTGATCAACAACAAGACCAGCTTCTTTAACAGGAGTTCTCAAAATAACTATGTAATTTCCTCTCTTGAAGTCTTTTTCCACTTTCCTCCTACCAAAAAGATGTTCTGGAAATATCAAAGGCACCGTTCTATCTTCAAGTCTTAAAAAGTAAACCCCTTTAATCTGGGTAACCTTTTTTTCGTCAAAGGCGTATACCTCTCCCATGGAGGCCAGAGGTAAAGTATAAATCTCCTTTCCAATTCTAACGAGAAGTCCCGGAATGATAGCCAGGGTAAGAGGTATTTGAACAACAAACTGGGTTCCTTCACCTGGCCAAGATCTAACTAGAACATGGCCGTTAATTCTCTTACACTGCTCTCTTACTATATCAAGACCGATACCTCTACCAGCACTCTCATCCTTAACAATGGCTGTGGACACACCGGGAATGAATATTGTGTCTAACAAATCTTCAAGGCTCATTCTTTCAACTTCTTCCGAACTATAAATCCTTTGTTCCACTAAAACAGACTTTAGCCTATCGATAGGAACACCTGAGCCATCATCGGTAACTTCTATAATAACATGCTGACCTCGGTAATAAGCATTAATAGTAATAGTACCTTCTTCAGGTTTTCCCAAGCTTCTTCTCGCCTCAGGATGTTCTATTCCATGGGCTACAGCATTTCTTAAAATATGTAAAAGCGGTTCATAAAGTTGTTCGAGAATTCTTCGATCTACTTCCGTCTCTCCACCTTTTATAACCATCCTAACGGATTTCGAATATTGAAGTGCATGATCCCTTACCATCTTGGGAAATCGCTGAAATAGTTGCATAAGAGGAAGCATTCTTATCTTCATAACCGCATCTTGAAGATCCGCCGTAAGCCTTCCAAGCATAGAAAGGACATCTCTACACCTATACCAAAGGTCTTTAAGAACCTTGTATCTATCAACATCTAGAATACCTTCCTTTGACCATTCATCGGCAATCTGTTTAAGTTCAGCAACTAGAGCCACGAAATGAGATCTTCTAATGACTAGCTCTCCAACCTGATTTAGAAGATGATCAACCTTGGCAGGATCTACACGAAGCATCTCAACAGGCTGAGCGGGCACTTCATCCTCAATAACTATTTCTTCTCTTACCAAGGGAGCAGGCTCAATATACTCCTCAACAATTTGAGAACTTACCTCTTCTTCCTCCTCTTCCCATAACGGTTCATGTTCAATCACCTCTTCCTGAACACTTTGAACAGGCTCTTCAACAAACTCGCCTTCAGGAACTGGTTGTTCTTCAGTTATCCATTTAGCAAAAGCTTCTTCAAGCTCCTTATCAATAAGACTTATTTCTTCTAGACTTTTCTCTTCCTCTTCGCTTTTTTTTTCTACAAAGGCTTTTTCTCTGCCTAAGTCTGTTAAGAGCGAATTATAATCAACAGATGGAACTATCTTTGAAAGCCTCTCTAACTGCTTTCTCGTAATATCGACCATCTCACCCACTGGTAAATTTTGATCAATACCTCTTAGGACTTCACCTTTCCACGACTCAAAGAACTCTACCAAAACCTCGTAATCCATGTATCTGCTAGAGCTTATGAGGCGTTCAAAGAAAGATGAAAGGGTTTCAACATCCTTTAAACCAGCCGATACTGCGGAAACAATGTTACTTAACTGCTCATGGAGATTATCCAAGAATATAGAAAAAAGCTCTGGATCCTGCTCTTCACCAAGAATAGGAGAAACCTCATAGGTAGCTTCTTTTTCAGCTGGTTGTTCAAAAGTTTCTTTAAGGCTACGTTCAATGTTTTCAGGAACTGGTAAATCTTCCCCTTTAAGTTTTATTTCATCAAGACTAACTGATACGAAATCGAGAACTTTAAACATTACGTCTAAAGCTAAAGGCGGAAGTTCCAAGTTACCCTTCGCTATTGGTTCAAGGTAGTTTTCGAGCTTATGAAGCAGTGTTCCAAGTTGCTGAAACCCCATATAGTAAGAAGACCCTTTAAGACTATGAACAACCCTAAAAAGCTTATAGAGTAACTCCCTATCACTCTTATTACTTTCCAAACCTACGAGAGCATCCTCAAAACGATGCACCTGATCTCTGGCGTCTTCCAGAAAATCATTTAAAATATCTGACAAAGACATATTTAAAACTCCCTTAATTTTTGTTTTAGGAAGAAACTTCTTCCTCTTTAACTTTAAACTGGGCAAGAAGCTCAGAGAATTCGGCAGTGGTAATTGCTAATCTTTCGTTAAGCTCGTAAGATCTCTTTGCACCGTCAGCGTTAGTAGAAGCAATAACCGCAACCTGTTTCATAACATCCTCAAGAAGCCTGGATCTTTCCTGCTGATCCGTTGTAAGTTCCACAATTCTTCCAGCTCTTTCATTAGCTCTAGCAACTTCTCTACCTACCTGATCCGCTCCTTTTGCCTGCTCTTTAGTTGCTCCATCAACTTCTTCTGACAGTTGTCTAATCTCCTGAACCATTTCAGCAACCCTGTCTCTTCTCACAATCTGATCACTTGTAAGGTTGGTAATTTCTTCGGCCAAAGAGCTTAATTTTTCCATGGCATCAACAATTCTTTGAACCTCTCTTGCCTGATCCTGGGTAGCGAGATTAATCTCGTGAGTTAAGGCATTAACTTTGTCGGAAGAGGAAACCATACTTCTAAGAACCTGTTGACTAGAAAGGGCAAGATCTGTTCCTTCCTGAACTTTTTCCTGGCTTTCTTTGGAAAGCAAAGCGATTTCTTTCGCAGCTTCACTGGTTCTTTCTGCAAGTCTTCTAACTTCCTCAGCAACCACTGCAAAACCTCTTCCATGTTCTCCCGCACGGGCTGCCTCAATAGCAGCATTCAAAGCAAGAAGGTTTGTTTGATCGGCAATGTCTGAGATGACTTCCACTATTTCCGTAACTTTTTCCGCACTCTCTGCAATAACTCTCATCCTTTGAACCATTTGCTCTATTGTTTGTTGACCAGCGTAAGCTGTTTCAAGGGCTTCCTGAGACTGTCTTGCAGTTTCCTGAGTTTTTTCAGCAATCCTTTGAATAGCTACCCTAAGCTCAGAAACTGCCTGGGATGTTTCTTCAACTGCCTCAAGCTGACTTGCTGTTCTTATAGAGATTTTTTCGTCAGCTTCACTCATCTGCTGGATATATTCCAATGCTTCTACAACCTTCTCAACCTGTCTGGAGGCTGAGCGGGAAATTTCTCTTATGCTAGAGATCATCTCTGTAAGGGAGGTAGCAATACCTTCATAATAAGACTGGCTTTCCAAAGCATTACGCTGACCTTCTTCTGACATTTTTCTCATATCTTCAACCTTTGAGAGAACATCCTGAATCTGGTTAGCCTGTTTTTCAGCGTTTTCTGCAATCTGAAGAGCAATAGCCTTAACCTGATCAACAGCGCTAGCTACCTGGTCTCTTCCCTTTAAAATACCCAAAAAGGTCTGCTGAAGTCTTCCAAGGAGGCCGTTAAAAGCCATCGCCATCTGGCCTATTTCGTCCCTTGAGCCAACCGCAACTCTTTTGGTTAAATCAAGGTTGTGGGTTATTTCAGTCATGGTTTGAACCACATCGAATACAGGCTTACTAACCAAAGAACTTATAACGACGGTAGCTGCAATGATAAAAATAATGTAAAGAACGGTAACAAGATAAAACTGGTTTCTGATTTTGGGAAGGGCTGCATAAATTTCGGAAATATCCGCACCAAAGGCAACAATCCAATCAAAACCCTTAAACATTCCAAAACCTTTACTAATAGCAACACCAGCAACCTTATCAGTTTCCTTACCAGTCTGTGGATCCTTCCATGTATATCTTGAAAATTTCTTACCCGCCTTTACTTCTTCAGCAAGTTGGGGAACACCTAGATCTTTAGCAGTTTTTCCTATCAGAGCCTCCACAGGATGAGCAATTACCATATACTCAGGCTGTTTAGCCATATAGGCATAACCAGTAGCACCAACTCTTGAATTCTTTATGAAATTTTCTATTACACCCCAGTTTAAAAATCCAACAAGACCTCCTAAAGGCTTTCCTTCAAGAATGATTGGCTCACCAATAAGCACCGAAAATCCCTTACTTCCCGGAACAATGTTTTCAAGGAAAGTAAACCTTTGCCAATCAAGAACAACACTCTTTCCAGCAAGAAGCTCACTAAACCATGGCTGATCCTTGAGATTTGCACCTATAGCTTCTGGAATGCTTGAAGAAATCACATATCCAGCAGAATCTAAAACCATAAGCACATAAAAGGTGCCGTAGTTTTCAATCAGGGTTTTTAAGAAATCATCAGATCCAGCCTGTCCACCACCAATTGCCAAAGCTGTTTTGATTGTTTCAACCTGAGACCAGGATTTTATATCTGCTATACGCTCATGCATGAGCACCTCAATGGTGTTAACCATTCTGCCCGCCTCGGCGATAAGCCGATTTTCCACCTCGGTGTCTATATGGTTTTTAAATGTTCGATAATTAAGAAACTGCAACAAAACCAAAGGGACAATGGTAACCAAGAAAAGACCTATAAGCTTGGTTCTGATGCTTGTGCCGGTCATCTGTCCTTTTGCCATCTGTAACTCCTTTCCATCTTAGCTATTTCTAAACCTACTTCTTTCTAAATCCTCTTTAGAGAAATACGATCAACCAGTCAGAAGAATTTATGGGGGGGTTGGGGTTGAACTAGCTTCTGCTAAGAACCCCCTTATATTGTCAAAATCAATGGTTTTAAGCTGAACCTGTTCTTCAGGAGAAAGTAGCTTAGGTATATTAAGAATAATCAGGATTCTCCCTCCAAGCTGAATTACACCCTCAAAAAACTCCCCGCCAACTTGCTTAACGAGGATATCGGGTGGGGGTTTTATATGGCTTTGAGGAATTCTTAAAACTTCCGTTACAGCATCAACAATAAATCCTGTCCATTTTCCTTCAAAACTTATGATCATAACCCTTGTGTATTTACTTGTAGGCTTTATAGGTCTGTTGGCTATTCTCAACCTTTTTCTAAGATCAATCACGGGAACTATTCTTCCTCTAAGATGGATAATACCTTCCACAAAATCAGGCACATTAGGAACAACCGTTAAAGAAGGAAGCCTTATTACTTCCCTTACCCTCCCAATATCTACCGCAAATTCCTCCTCGGAAACAGTAAAACTTACAAAGATCCTCAGCGTTGTGATAGGCTGTTTTCTTTGTTCCAAGGGACCGATAGAATTCGGTCGCATCACTTATTCCTCCCTGTTGATAATCTCAAGCCAATATTCAACAATTCTTTCTAACCCCTCAACTTCAGTGCCAAGCCCGTTTTTCCCGAGCTCAGAAGCCAAACCAGGGTAAAGACATTTGTTAGGAGCAAGATATAATAGTCTTATTCCCTTACTCCTGGTAATTTCTGTAAAGTAATTTATAAGATTTTCACTCCCTGAAAAGGTAGAGACAATCAGATTACTACCAAAAATAGTATGCCCGGAGTCAATAAGGCTTCTAAAGGTTCCACCATAAAGACTGTCTTCTAAAAGTGTTTCTTTGACAAGAATATCATTATTTAAATCCACCTCAATATTTGCTGGTTTATCGTAAGGCACAAGATAAAAGCAATTTTTCTTAACCAACATAGGTTCTTTATCCAAAACTTCTACAGGTTTTATACAGTCAGCTTGAATATACTTTACAAGCTCTTTCAAAGCTAAAGATCTTACAGGAACCACAAAGATCATAGAAGCATTGAAATCTAAAGCATCAAGAAGAAAGAGCACCTTAATAAAATGGGAAAAATCACCATAACCAAAAACGTTTACAAAAAGCTTATCCTTCACGGAAGCTCTTTCAAAAGCAATTTCTCGATGAACAATTTCTCTTCCTTTGTTCTTCCTTAGATAGCGAATCTGATCAATCTGAACCTTTGCAGCCCTAGCTACCCTTTCTCTGATGATACTAGAATTTAGTTCCATATCGTCTAAACTAAAATTTTTAGGTTTTTCAATTACATCTACTGCGCCAAATTTAAAGGCATCATAAGTCATCTTAGAGATCTCCCCAGTAAAGGCACTAAGAACAACAACGGGCTTGGGATTTCTTATCATAATTCTTTTAAGGGCTCCTAGCCCATCAAGTTTTGGCATTTCAAGGTCAAGGGTTATCACATCAGGATTTAGACTATCAACTTTTTCAAGGCATTCTATCCCATCTTTTGCAGTACCAATAACCTCAAATCTTTCGTCTTTTTCAAGAATTCTTCTCAAAACTTTTAAAAAGAAGGGGGCATCATCAACTATTAAAGCTTTGTAACGCTCAACAGGTTTTTCAAAGACTTCTCCTTCTACCTTCGCAACATAATCAGGGTAAATGGCGGTTGCATCACCTAGAGAAATCAGCCTGTTTACGAAAAACAGAGTCCTTATAGGGCTAAGAGAAGAGACATTAATCAAATCAACAATAGAAAGGTTGCTCCTTGAAAGCATAAGACATAAATATTTATAGTGCTCAAACAAAGGATCTGCGGGATCATCGAGGGCACAGTGGGAAGGCTTAAGTTCAATAAACGAATCCAGTGTCCCAACAAGGTTGAATATCTGAACATTTTCCTTTACCATGGAAAAATACTCGTTTAAGATCTCCATTAGAGGTATTTCCAAAGAAAAAGCTTCTTGAAGATAAAGATTGGGCTTCCAAAAATATATTCCTTCTCTCCAGCTCAACAAATCGTAGATTCCATCTTTGTCTTTTAAAGTCCCTGAGGAGGCTTTTATCACTATTCCTTCATTTAGAACCAGTTCTGCTGTTTTCCCATCTCCCCTAACCACCTTTAGAGTGCCTGTGGAATTTTCTATAGCCACAGTCATAATAATCTCAAAGATGGTTGTTTCGTTAAGTCTTCCTTCGCTGGATTTCTTAAAAGAAAGTCCTTTAATCCCTTCAGAAGATATCTCAAGCCATCTTGCACATTCTTTACTATTCCATATCCTGGTAATATAGTCCCTAGACAGACTAGGCCATAAAAATGAATTGAAAGGCTCAATTCCTCTTCCCCATATCCAGCAGGGAAGGGTATAGGTAGCCCGAGAGGTTCTTATGAAAAGGAGTTTTTCAAAGGTGTCGATATCTTTATCTATAGTTTTTGCAATGATACCTTTGATACCAGAAACATCGAAAGCCCTTAGCTCTGAAAGCTTTATTGTGTTATAATTTTCTAAGAAGCTCTTTTCTTGCTCATCCAAATGTTCTTCTCCGATCAAAAGCCAAAAACCTTTCATTAACCAAAAACCTCCAAAGGCTACTTCAATTTATTGTATGTTTTAATAACAAGATCAAAAAAGCTGACACTGCTAGAAAGTGCTTCACCAGCATCCTTAAAACCATAAAGCCCAGAACTGGCCAAAGTATCATCTTGAGGATTCAAACTTTGTAAAGATCTCTTTATCTGCTCTCTAGTGCTGGACTGAACATCAGATCTTACAGCAACTATCCATTCTGGCCAAAGGACTGTGGAATGAACAAAGGGGAAACTGTCCTCTGCTCTATGAAGAATCCTAAGCTTTTTAATATCAATCTCGTTTTTTTCTGCCATGCTTTCTAATACACCAGTTCTTACAATACCAGCATCGACTGCTCCGTTTAAGACTGCAAAAACCACTTTATCTTGGGTCTTTAGTTCTTTTATGGTTATGCTTTCAATTTTAATCCCTTCTTGTTCAAGAAGAGCAAGTCCTCCAATACCCCCACCAAGAGAGTTTTTGCTAGCAATGCCAATTACCTTACCTTTAAGGTCTGGAATGCCTTTTAACTGACCTTCGGACTTAACGAAAATAACGCTTCCATACTTATCAACAGGTTCGTTTCTGACCTTTTGAACTACCACCACCAAAGGAACCAATTGAGCTTTGTCTTTTAAAAGGTAATATATAAGAGGATTCGTAACAACCATATTTACCTTACCCGCCTCTACCCATTGAACAGTGGCAGTAAAATCAAGGGGTGTAACCTTAACGGAAGTGTTTAGCAATTTAGCCAGGTAATTTCCTACCAGTTGCCACTGTTTTGAGGTAGAAACGGGATCTCCTATATAGGTTACGCCAATTATAAATTCCTGAGCCTCTAAACTATGGGGAAGCATTATGCCACAGAACAGACCAAGAATCGCTAACAGTCCTACAATAAGTTCCTTTTTACTCATCTAAATCTCCCTCTTCTTCCGCTCTATAAGTTGATTTACACGAGAGGAACCACCTAAAAACTTCTCAATTATAAGAAGCACCTGGGTAGTGCTTCTCCATCTTTTACCTGGATAAACATGAAGGCATTCCATAACAAGGCTATTTAACTCCTCAGGAATATCTGTTCTGATAACCTGAGGTGGAACAGGTTTTTGGTCGCAATGAAGTATTTCTATCTCCTCGACGGAATCACCCACAAAGGGATTTACCCCTGTGAGAAGCTCATAAAACAAAACTCCAAATTGATAAATATCCGTGCAAACCAAAGGCTTCTTGATACTCCAAAGATAACTTCTAAATTGCTCTGGTGCCCTGTAACTCAAGAAAGAAAGAGGTAGATTTTTGACATTTGAAGTATTAGGGCAGGATTTAATAAAAAGGCTCCATAACCCCCCATAGGCAAGTTTTATTTTTAAACCATCAGCAAAAAAGATCCGTGACGGTCTTAAATCTAGATGATAGATTTTTCTTTTTCCCTTGTCTTTTCCCATATGAAGATGGAGATAACCCAGGCCATCAAGAATCTGATAGGCTATCAAACAGGCTTCTTCTATGTAAGGCCTTTCAGTTCTTTCGCCAAGGTAATCAATCAAAGACTTACTGTAGTAAGGACGTATAACAAAAAAAGAACCATCGGAAGCAACTGCAAGGTCTTCTGGAATGGATAAATACTTGGAATCCATCATCTTGCTAATATAAACCCATTCAATAATAGATTTTTTGCTTAAACACTCTTCCCATTTTGGCACTAACTTCAGGGCAGCATAGGTAAATCCATCTCTTTCACAGAAAGCCTCAAAAACAGCCCAGGTATTTCCAACATGCAAAAGATCCCTAAGGCGATAAGAGGAAGGAAAAAGAGAAAAAGACTGTCCCTTTTCATTAACCCACGAAGATATCTTCTGTCCTATATAGCTAGAGAAAAACTCAACTTGAGCAGCAACAGATAATGATTGAGTTGTTTCGGCTTTTAGAGCACTACCGTAAGAAGTTTTTACAGCAGGTGCAGTATATTTTTCCCTAAGTTTTTTCTGATGACATTTTACAATCTTATCAAGTATACGCTTCTTATCCTGACTTGATATACCAGGGACAGAGTAGACTGTTTCATAATACTTTAATGCTCTTTTTACATCACCAGCCTTAAAGGCACAGTCACCGCAAAGTTCATAACAAGCTTCATATTTGTATCCACTAGCAGCAACAGTTTCCAGAACTTTAATAGCTTCTTCCCAGTTGTGAATCTCCATAAGGCTCTTAGCATATTCAAACTGGCTCTCAGGATCCAAATCATGACCGCCTATTTCTTCGTCCTTAGGTTCAAGCATCAACTTTGCTTTTTGAAGAGAAAACTTCTCAATCGAACCAATTTCTTGATTTATAAAAGATATAAGCGCCTTTCTGTCATCTGAAGAAAGATTGCTATCCTTAATTTTAGAATAAATCTCGGAAAGAAGCTCTTCTACAATGTCATCCATGCCCTGGGCATGATAAACCTTAACCTCTTCAATTTTTTTTACCACGAAGTGCTTCAAATCGAAGGAATCCATAGAACTAACTAGCCTGCCAGAGTTCTAATATTTAAAAGTTCCACATTAACCTTCCTTCCTATATCTACATCACCTAAAACATATTTGGAATCAGGTCTATTATTAAAACCACTAATTTTCAAAGGACTGTTTGACACCATAGAATCAGCAAACAAGACAATTGAATGCTCACGATCTGAAGCAAGAATAGCAACCCCTCCGTATTGCCCACTTTTTGGCCCTGGAAGATTAAAAATTCTTTTAACATCCAAATACTTAAAGGTCAAGGCCTTCAATTCGCCTTCCTTCAAAGACTTCCAATTTCCAAGAACTTTGTATTTAACACCCCTCCAAAAGGGATTAAGATCTTTAATGGTCGCCTGTCCCTTTGTTATTATTTTACTAGCCTTGTGAGAAGAGACATCTTCAATTCTTACTACATAATCTGAAGGCAAAGCAAAATATCTACCGTGACACAAAAAGACATAAACATCCCCAATTTTTCCCGCTACATCTTCCAAAGTGGAAGGAATAATCTCTTCCGCAGGAGGTGGCGGAGGGGGAGGAACAGGTTTTAGAAACTCTTCTCTAAGCCTTTCTTCCAACCGGCTTGTATGAACTTGAAGCTCTTTACTCCATACCCTTTCTATTTCTTTTTCGATAATCTCAAGGTCTTTAGAATATCGCTGGTATTTCGAAAGAACAATCTTTAAACCATCCGCTAGAGGCTTAAGCTTAGGCCTTTTTTCAATGGTGTCTATAACCTTTCCAAATTTAACATTTTCGTTTTTTATATTGGCCACCAGATTCTTTATAGACACCTTCAATTCATCAAAGGATTCCAGGCTTACGCTAATAGGAGAAACTTCTTCAATGGCCGGTGTCTCTACTTCCCTTTTAACAACCTGGACTTCTCTTTCTTCCCTGGGTTTTTCAGGCATGGTTTTGTAGGGCACAAATATCTTAGCCTGGAGATTATACTGTCTTTGTAGTATGCTAAACCTTTTAGAAAGCTGAGCTATTAGCACTTCTTCTGTATCGCCAATTTTTTGATCCCTTTGAAGCACCTTGGTAAGAAGCTGAAGGGCCTCTTTAAAAAGAGTAAGGGAAACGACTGAAACAGTATTTTCGTGATTTTTAAACCAATCAAGAAGGTTTTCCAGGATACCAAAAATAACTAACACTTTTGGAGTAGGAGTTATATGCGATTTTATATTGGCTATGCACTCTTGCATTTTATTCAAATTCTCAAGAGAAAAATCCCAATCTAGACTTAGATAAGTAACATTAGCCTGCTCTAGCAAATCAAATAGAGTAACTTTTTCTTCCTTAGCAACGCTGGTCACAGCTTTTTCACCATAAAGAGGGGTTAGATCAATTGATGGAGTTTCTTCAGGAGTATAATGCCTTGACTCTTCAATTCCTTCTCTTCCTTCAATTGCCAAATCTTCACCACTTTCAACAAAGCCAAGTTCTTCGCCGCTTCGGAAAAGATGGTCAATCCTAGCATCGGCAATTTTTAAAAATTCCTCTATGTCAATACTATCTTCTTTTTTTACATCGTTCCCAAGACTTACCCTTTTTTCCTCACTTTTTTCATCTTTAGGAGGGAAAGAACCCCTTTCTGAGCCGTTTTTAGATGACATCTTTCACTCCTTAGGAACCAAGTTTCAAAGCAACACTTTTTATTGTCCTTTTTGTTAATTCCCTAAGGGTTTCAAAAACTCCAAATCCAACTACGGCGCTTGCCTCGAAAGAGGGGACTTTAAAATTTGCGTTAAGATCCGCTTCAAGCTCCTCTACAGACAAAATAGGAATGCCCGATTTAGCAAGATCTCTTTTATTATACTGGAAAACCAAAGGAATATTGTGAATACTGATTCCGTAGTAACTAAGATTTTCCTCGAGATTCAAGAGACTTTCTATGTTCTTCTGTTTTTGAACTCTCAAAGAATCCGCTATAAAGGCAACACCATCAACCCCCTTTAAGACAATCCTTCTTGTTGCATTATAGATAACCTGCCCTGGAACTGTGTAAAGCTGGATGCGAACACTCATATCCTTTATTTTGCCCAAACTCAAAGGCAAGAAATCAAAAAAAAGGGTTCTGTCTCCTTTAGTATCTATTGTAACCATTTTTCCAGCAACCTGTTTACTCATGTGCTTGTATATATACAAAAGATTGGTGGTCTTGCCCCCACGGGCAGGTCCATAATAAACTATTTTTACCTGAATCTCCTTTTTGGCAAGATCGATGAAGGCCACAGGACATTCTCCATTAATCGCTTAAAATTTTCATTATTTCATCAGAAATCTTACCTATCTTGTAACGAATAAGCCCCAGGGAAACGGTTTTATCGAAAAGCACTACCATGATAAAATTATTGCCAATCTTACTAAAGTGAAGGTTATACTTTTCGCCCTTATGGAAAAGCAAAGTAAAATCTTCCTCCCCAATAAGGCGAGCAATCTCTGCGGTAGCACCAAAATTTGCTGCTGAAAGGGCAGCCAAAGGTAAAACATCCTCAAGCTGGTAATTTCCCTTTTCTACTATCAAAGTTCCAGCTTCATCAACTAAGAATACATGTTCTGCCCCGTTACTTATTAATTCTTTATCGATTAGCTCCATAAGTTTTAATTGTTTTTCCTCGGTAAGAACTAAATCCATAGTTCTCTACTCCCAGTTAGTTATGTCTTTGTTTTCTCCTTCTCCTCCTTCTTGTCCGTCAGCTCCTAGAGAATAAAGATCATACTCTCCGTGATTACCGGGACTTTTATAGACATAGTCTCTCCCCCACGGATCCTTGGGCACTTCTTTGGGAAGATAGGGACCTTCCCACTTATCCAAGCCAGGGTTTTTCCTAAGAGCCTGTAATCCCTCTTCAGTAGTAGGATATCTTCCTACATCCAATCTAAAGGCATCGAGAGCTTGTTCCAACATAGCAATCTGGGCTTTGGCTATTTTCTGTTTAGATGTTCCAACCTTAGTAAAAAGCTTTGGCGCAACCAGTGTAGCCAAAAGACCAAGGATAACTATTACAATGAGAAGCTCAATAAGAGTAAAACCCCTTTTACTTAGAATCCCCATTTGTCCTCCTTATTTCTGGTATGGCTATAACATTAATTTAACATTTTACTTTTTCAATTCAAAAAAAAATATCATAAAAAGCCTTAACGAATACCCATTCTATCTAGGGCATATTTTGCAGAGCCAACAATGGAGGCATTATCTAAAAGTTCACTCTTTACGATCACCATCTTTTCAAAAGGTAACATAGACGAATGATCCTCAAGAGATCTTTTAAGGGCTGGGAAAAATACATCCCAGGCTTTACTTACACCCCCTCCTATAACCGCATGACAAATTCCAAGAAGGGTAAAAACATTAGAAATACCAACACCTAAGAAATATCCAAATTCCTCAAAAAGAGCATTGGCATAAGGATCACCCTTTAGTGCCATATTGAATAAAAACTCACTATCTATTGCCTCAATATTATCCAAATAATCCTTTGCAAAATTAGGTTTAACTTTGGCATTTTCCCAGCCTTCTAAAATATCTTTTTTAACAATTCTTACAAGTCCACTGTTTGAAGCATACGCCTCAAGGCATCCAAGTTTCCCACAATTACAAACCCTTCCACCAGGGAAAACAGTAGTATGACCTATCTCAGCAACAAAGCCTATTCCAGGATCACCTCGCCAGATCTTTCTGTTAAGAAAAAGACATCCTCCAACCCCTGTGCCCAAAGTTATACCGAGCCAATTTTCAAATTCCTTGGCTTTTCCAACCCAGAACTCTCCAATTCCAAATACGTTGGCATCATTTTCTATAAAAACAGGGAGATCAAACTTCTTCTTTATACCTTTGGAAATATTGAAATTATTTAACTGGGGAAGGTTTGGAGAAAAGATTATAGAACCCTCTTCTTGATCTATCTTACCAGCAACCCCTATCCCTATGGCTATAACCTCTAAGCCTTCTCTTTTAGCAACTCCTAGGAGCTCTTCCGTTATATTTAAAAGCTGGTTCAAAAAACTTTCTGCATTTTCCTTGGCTTTACCTTCAACTTTACTTTTAACAGAAACACGGATTTTCCCTTTAGTATCTACAAGAGCAAGCCTTATATGAGTTCCACCTATATCTCCACCTATTACCGCCTGAAATTCATTCATCATTAAATCGGTATAGGACTGATGTAAATGGGCAGACTCCATTTACATCAGTCTACGCTGACTAATTTACTTCAGGTCTTGGCAACAACCCGGCTGCTTTTATTATCTCTGGAGCTTTATGTTCCCATTCGATAGCCATCAAATGAATACCTGCAACTCCAGGAATTTCTCTTATTTCCTGAATCTGTTCAACCGCAATCTTAATTCCTTCTTCAGCTTGCTTTTCTTTAGGAACACCCTGGAGCCTTTTAAGGTAATAATCGGGCACATCAAGACCTGGAACAAACTTAGCCATATATCTTGCCATTCCCAAAGATTTCAGAGGAGTTATACCAGCCAGAATATAGCACTTTTCATGAAGCCCCATATCAACAACTCGTTTCATGAACTCTTTGAATTTTTCCATGTTGTATATACACTGAGTTTGGATAAAGTCTACTCCAGCCGCTATTTTCTTAGCTAGCCTGATAGGCCTAAAATCGAAAGGATCCCCAAAGGGATTCTCAGCAGCCCCAATAAAAAACTGGGGTTTTCCTTCACATTCCTGACCACTCAGTAGCTTTCCCTCATCCCTCATTTTTCTAACAGTCTGTATAAGCTGAATGGAGTCCAGATCAAAAACATTCTTAGCCTGTGGATGATCCCCAAACTTATTATGGTCACCAGAAAGGCATAAAACATTTCTTATACCAAGGGCGTAGGCACCTAAAAGATCACTTTGAATGGCAATCCTATTTCTGTCTCTGCAGGTCATCTGAAGATTTGGTTCTAACCCCATATCATGTAATATTTTACAAACAGCCAGACTACTCATTCGAACAACCGAGGTTTGATTGTCCGTTACGTTAATAGCATCAACAACACCTCTAAGATGTTCTGCCTTTTTCTTGATAACCTCCACATCAGCTCCCCTTGGAGGTCCAAGCTCTCCAGTTACAACAAAATGACCTGCTGTTAAAAGTTTCTCTAATTTGCTCCCTGCTTTCATAGTCTCATATCCTCCCTAACCACTTTGCGTGGTCCACCATCTCTACTTGTTGACCAATCCTTAATCGGGAAAACCTTGGATAATTCATCAAGTTTGCCTAAAGCTTTCATGCGATCGTAAATCAACTGCCATGCACAATCTATTTCCTGACTTACCTCGCACTTACCCTTGGAAGATCCCCCACAGGGACCATTCAAAAGACTTTTAGAACATCTAGAAACAGGGCAAATACCACCGAAGTTATGAATAACGCAGTTACCACAGGCCTGGCAAAACTCTGCCCAAACTCCATGCTCCAGAGATCCACCAATAAAGGTGGTATTCAAAGCGGGATAAACCGGCACGTTATACCTTTTTGCCATGTATTGAGGTCCAACACTACAGGCCATAGAAAGAATAGCCTCAACACCATCTCCTTCAACAATCTGTGAAACTTGCTCAATGTATTCGGGATCACATTGCCTTTCAAGAGTTCGCTCGATTATCTCAATCTCTTTCCCCTCTTTCTTTCTGGCTATTCTAAGAGTCGATGCCAGGATGCCAACCTCTTTTGCGCCACCAGCACAACAAACGGTAACACATCCCTTACATCCCACTAAAAGAATCTTTTTGTAATTGGCCACCATGGCCATGATTTCTTGTAATGGTTTCCTTTGCCCAACAACCATGAGAAAGTTCCTCCTTTTTGGAAGACAAACAGGTTAAACTTAAACTTTATTCCACCTTAAAACACCAAGCCTACCTATCTTTTCCGTCATTTTCCTGGCAACTTTGGCAAAAAGACCGCCTTGGGAAGCACTTATGTGAAACATCTCAACCCTTTCTGGCTCGAGTCCAATTTCTTGAAGAAGTAACTTTAACCTGGCAACCCTTCTTTTTGCCCTGAGATTTCCGCTCTCAAAATGACAGGATCCCTCCTCGCAACCAGCCACATAAACCCCATCAGCACCCTTTTCAAAAGCCCTCAATATGTGAAGTTCGTCCACTCTTCCCGTGCATGGAACAAGCACAATCTTTACGTTTGTAGGATAACTAAGCCTCATAGAACCCGCCATGTCAGCTGCTGCATAAGCGCAATACATACAACAGAAGGCTACAATAGAAGGCTCCTCTAAGATTTCGGAAGAACTAGAACCATCAGCCGAGCTACTTTTTAAGTCCAACATAAACATCTTTTGAAAGAGATAGAAACCATTTAAGAAGAAATATTTCACAAATTTCAAACATCCAATAAACTCATTCTTGCAAATATCTAATGCAACCTTTATTGTCAATTTCTTTCTTAAAAAGATTTGTGTAAAACTTTAACAAAAGGGGGTTAGCCGTGGAAATAATTAACACACCAAAAGCACCTATGCCAGTTGGTCCTTACAGCCAAGCGATTAAAACCAGTCACTTCGTATACGTCTCTGGCCAAATCGGCTTAGATCCGGAAAAAGGAGAGATTCTGTCCAATTCCATAGAAGATCAAACCAAAAGAGCTCTTCTTAACGTGCAAGCCATTTTGGAAGAAGTAAATTGTAAAATCTCGGACGTAGTAAAGGTAACGATATTTCTAAAGAACATGAAGGACTTTCCCGTTGTAAACAGAATTTATGAAGAATTCTTCGGTAGCCACAAACCCGCAAGATCCTGCGTTGAAGTTAGCGGTCTTCCCAAGAATGCTCTAATTGAAATTGAAGTAATAGCTGAAAGAAACTAATCGCTTACAACAGGCATTATAAGAGCCAAATAGGCCGGGTCGCCAGGATCCGTTACAAAACCTCCTTCAAAACCAGGAGCCCACTCAAAATTGAATGTTTCTGAAGAAACAACACTAATTGCCTCACTAAGATACCTTATGTTAAAGGCTATCTCAAGAGGCGGTCCGGCATAACTTATGGCCAATTCTTCTCGTCCAATGCCTATTTCGGCATTTCCTGCGGAAATTTCCAGGGTGTTTTCATTAAAAACAAGCTTAACATGTCTCCAGCTCTGATCGGTAAAAATGGTCATTCTTTTAAGTGCCTGCTTAAAAGGAGCTAAAGGTATTGCGGCAACATTTGGGCGTTCCTTTGGAATTATAGCATCGAAAGAAGGAAAAGCAGATTCCATTAGTCTCATGGAAACCATTATAAAGTCACCTTTGGCATAAAACACATTTTCGTTTGTTCCGATGTAAATTTCCTCCATTTCGGTTTCTTCGATGATTTTCATAAGTTCCTGGACACCCTTTCTTGGAATAAGAATTTCTCCCTGGAATGCCCTTGTTCCGAGCTCTTCCTCCGGAATTTCCATACAGGAAAGCCTGAAGGCATCAAAGGAAATAAACCTGTAGACATTGTCACCTCTATGAGAGACGTATAAACCGGGACTGCTCAGTGTGCTGGAAGTAGTTGGAATGGCATAAAAGGTCTTTGTAAGTATCCTTTCAAGAGTCTTTGCATTACAGGGAGTGTAGATAACATCTTCTTCAAGCTGGTCAACGGGAAAGTCATGGTAATCCAAACTTGGAAGTTGGAAAAAGGCTTTCTCTGCTACTATGTTGATTCTTTCGGGACTTTCACAAACTAGTTCTACGCTACTTTCGGGAAATTCCTTGACTATGTCAAAAAGACTTCTTGCAGGGGCTGTGGCTTTTCCTGGATCTATAACGTCCGCTTTGGAAATCACCTTAATCGTCAGATCGAAATCTGTTGCTGTAAATTTTACTTCTCCCTTCTCTGCTTCTATCAAAACATGGGAAAGTATAGGAGGCCCCTTCTTCTCTACAACGGACTGAACATTGGAAAGAGCCCTTACAAGGTCTTCCTTAGGTGCTTTTATCTTCATTCTTCTTACTCCTTGTAGAAAATATCTCGTGGCAAAGTAGTTATTATTTTACGCATATGGTGTAATAATCACAATAAATATTGGAAGAAATGTTCAAAAGTTTTTTAAAGTATTGAATTTACTTTAGAAAGTTTTCGACAAGTTTTGAACATTTTATGAACATTATCGACAAAAATCGGGGGTATTTTTTTGGAATGTTCAAAACTACAACTTTTTCTACATTGTTTCGACAAGTTTTCGACAATTTGAGAAACATTCCTAATTTTGTAAGTAAAAATTGTTGCTATAATAGGCTAAAAACTTTAAATCAAAGTAGGGATGGAAGATGTTAGTATGGAAAGAAAGATTATATTTTAGACCTTCAATTGAACGAGAATGGTTACGGGGGAAAAATAAAGCTCCAAAGGTAGTTTTGCATGCTGCTTCTGTTGGTGAATTGGAGGGACTTTTTCCTGTTGTTGAAAAGCTATTTAGTATGGACTTTAGGGGAACTATTTTTTTATCTGTTGGGACTTACTCAGGTTATGAAAAGGCAAAAGTTTTTTCCAGAGGTTTTGACCACCTTTGTGTTATTCCAGCTCCTTTGGATTTACCAAAAGCTGTGAATAGATTTCTGGAATTAACTCGTCCAGATCTTTTTTTGACCTTTGAAGCTGAGTTTTGGCCTGTTTTGTTTTATGCTTTGAGGAAGCGAAAGATACCTACGCTTTTAGTTAATGGAAGGGTTTCAAAGAGATCCTTTAGAGGTTATAGACTTTTTAATTTCATCTTTCGTCCTATATTTCAGAACTTTAGGCTTCTTGGAATGGTATCTGAAAGGGATCTCCGAAGGGCTATCTATCTTGGAGCTAGCCCTGAAAAAACCTTTGTTACCGGAAATTCTAAGTATGACAATCTTATTAAAAGAAAAGAAAGGGCTAATCCCACTTTTTGGAAAACCCTTCTTAAGCTTCATGATAGCTTTCCCGTGTGTGTATTTGGGAGCATAAGGGGTATAGAATACCCCTGGAGTGTTGATGCAATAAAGGAGCTTTTTAAGATTTTTCCGAAGTCCTTTGCCATAGTAGCTCCTAGGCACCTTTCAGGAGTTGGAAGGCTTGAGAGAATGTTTTATGAGGTAGGAATTTCTTTTCAGAGGCTTTCATATATAAGGGATAGAAAGGAAGAGATAAGTTCTAGGGTTGTAATAGTGGATTTTTTAGGTTCTCTTTTTGAGCTTTATGCCTTGGGCGATATTGTTTTTTGCGGGGGAACAGTAGCCCCTATAGGTGGCCATAATATAGTAGAGCCTATAGTTTGGGGAAAGAAGGTTTTCTATGGACCTTTTATAGATAAGGTTTATGAGGAACATCTGCTTCTTAGGGCTTTTGATGCAAGCTTTTATATGGAAGATCCAAAGAGTTTTGTAGCTTTAGTTTGTAAGTTGATTGAAGAGGGAAAGGCAATAAGTATTTGCGAGAAGAAGCAAAAGATGATTTTAGAAAAGCTTATGGGTGCTTCCGAAGTTTATACAAGATGGATAATGGAGTCTCTTTAACCATGGAAAAGATTATAGAGCTTTTGAAACAATTTAAGGAAGGCAAAATTGGTATGGAAGAAATTATTGCCTTTCTTAGTAAACTGCCTTATGAATCCATTTCCGGTAATTTTCCTTTTCCCTTCGGAAGAATAGATCACCATAGAGTGGTTAGGCGTGGGTTTCCAGAGGTGATCTATGGAGGGGGAAAGAGTTTTGAACAAATCTTTGCAATTGTTGAAGCAATGGTTAAGGTGGGGTCAAGTGTTTTGATTACAAGGCTTGGCAAAGAAATTGGTTCAGAGCTTTTAAAGCATTTTCCCGAAGGGCGATATTATCCAGAAGCCCGTATATGGATGCTGAAAAACTCTGAAAAGGAGATTAGACCAGGGTATGTGGCGGTAGTAACTGGCGGAACTCTTGATATTAACGTTGCTGAAGAGGCAGCGGTAACTGCTGAGTTCTTAGGTTCTCCCGTTAAAAGGTTTTATGACGTTGGGGTTGCAGGGATTCATCGACTTTTTGATATCTTAGATGACCTTAGGAAGGCTTCTTCAGTTATTGTTGTTGCTGGGATGGAGGGGGCGCTACCAAGTGTAGTTGCAGGCCTTATTGATGGACCTGTTATAGCTGTTCCTACCAGTGTAGGCTATGGTGCCCATTTTGGAGGTCTTGTTCCTCTTCTTTCTGCTTTAAATAGTTGCTCTCCTGGGGTTGTGGTGGTTAATATTGACAATGGCTTTGGAGCTGGCTATGTGGCATCTTTAATTCACAGAAAGATAGTAGTTAGTAAGGAGGGGAAAAACTATGAGTAGAGGAGATTTCAGGCCAGATGGAAGGGAGGCCGCTATTATATCGAAATTAGACCATGCAAAGGAAGCTCAGAAAAATAGAGCTTTAAGGCTTCTTAAAAGACATCTTGATGATTTAAGCGATCGTATTACTACAAGACTTATCGAAGTAAAAGCAATCGAAACAACCAGCAAAGTTGAGCTGGAGAGGCAAATAAACATATGCCTTCAAACTCTTCTTGCTTCAGAGGATTTTGATATTCAGTATTTGGTGGCTCCTTTTAGAAATGTTGTTCCAAGACCTCATTTCATAAGTCTTTATATCACTGCCTGGATAATAGAAAAGCTTGTTCAGCATAAGTGTGTGATAGATATCTACGGAACTGATGAGGAGATTTACCATTATGTTAACTCTGAAGTTTCTAAGCTGATTCCTATGGATTAGTTTTAGTACTTCGAGGGTTTTGATGATGTGAAGTTTTTTAAAGTGAAGTTTTTGCGATTTTGGCTAAAGTAAGTAAGAGCGTTGTGGTGTTTTTTTATCTTATAGGCCAGTCTACTTAGTATCTTTCCTTTATAAAGAATCCTATTAGTTTAGCACCTTTAGCTTTGGCATTAGAAGAAATATTAGCAAATGCCTAAGCCCTGGTTTACTTACTACATTTGACCTAAAAAAGAAACTGGCAAGGGTGCCAGTTCCTTTTTTAGTTTTATCTTCCTTTCCACTGTGGTTTTCTTTTTTCAAGAAAGGCGCTTACCCCTTCTTTAGCATCTTCAGTAGTGCAGAGTCTGGAAAAAACTTCTTCACCATAGTAAAATTTTTGTCTAAAGGGCATATCAATCATTTTGTAATAAAACTGTTTCCCAAGGGCTATTGCTATAGGGCTCTTTGAAGCAAGTTTTTCTGCAAATTTTCTTGTTTCCTCTTCAAGCTTTTCCAGAGGAACAACCTTGTTTACAATACCAAGTCTTTCTGCTTCTTTTGCATCTATCATGTCGCCACAAAGAAGCATTTCAAGGGTTTTGTGTTTTCCCAAAGCGTAAGCAAAAGGAACAATGGGACCTGTGCAGAGAAGTCCAACATTTATAGCAGTGGTTCCTATTTTGGTGCCTTCTGCTACAATGGCAAAATCTGCAGCCATCATAAGACCAGCTCCATTTGCCACAGCATACCCGTGAACCATCGCTATAACAGGCTTCTTCATAGATGCAATGGTAAAGTGCATCTCATCCATAAGACTTATCCATTGGTGGTATTCCGAAGGGGTTTTCCCAGCAAATTCATTAATATCTATGCCTGTAGAGAAAGCTTTGCCCTCGCCTTTAATAATAACAACCAGCACTTCATCATCTTGATCGAAGGCTTTTAAAGCTTCATTTAATTCTCTGGCAAGGGTGTAACTAAAAGTGTTAAACTTATCAGGTCTATTGAGAGTTATCCAACCTAAATTATTTTCTCTCGAGGTGATAATTGTTTCGTAGGACATGGTATTCCTCCTTTTTGGGCTTCTTATGTTTCATATTTTAAAAGGTTGTTATCATAAATTAAACTTCTTTACAAGTTTTTAGAAAAAGGGTAAAGGTACTCAATCAATGTTGAGTCCAGAAGGACTACACTAACGCTTCCTATTGAACATTATCCACGAAGGATCTAGATCATTAAAGGAGGGAAGGTTATGAAGTTTAGAAGGATTGGTATCTTTTTAAGCATCTTACTGTCATTTAGCTGTTCAAGCCTAAAAGGCGTAAGTGTAGCCGAATCTTACAACAATTGGTTCTATGTTGGACAAAAAGCTTCTTATTATGCCCAGTCTCTTTTGGGCAAAGCTTATGGTTATGTAGTTTTGACCAATGCTGGTTACAGTGAAGTAAATGGGCAAGAAACCAAGGGAAGTATTGATGGTATTACATCCGCAAGTGCTGTTAGTATAGGTAACAACACTGTTGTTCAAGTTCATTCTTCCCCATGGAGTAATCTTTGGTTTGCCTTTTATGATCCATTTTCTGGAAATTGTGTATATATGGAGGTTGATTCTAAAGCTCTAGAAGGTAGAAGGGACTTCCACGATTTAAAACCATCGCAGATTTTTAAAAAGACTGTCTTGGAGAAAATAAATTACCAATATGTCATAGAAAAAGCCGATGAATTCGATAAAAAGATTCAAAATAAAATTTTCGGCGGTAATGAATTTCGCATCATTACCATAGCAAACGCCCTAGCTTTGAAAGTTCCTAATTATTTTATAAATGCTATAACCTTTCATGACCACTATTGTCCCGGCGTAACCTCAGGCATACTTATGGTAAATTGGGTCAAAAAGAATTTTCCTTTAGATGGTAGAAATTACTTTGTTCAAACCATAGATCCGTGGTGTAAAGAAGATGCTTTGATAATGATCCTGAATGCAACTCCGGGGAAGAAACAATACAGTGTGACTTATCCTTCTTCAGAAGATAAAGCCAAATGGAAGGAGGATTACAAAAACGCTACTACCATTATTTATAGACAGGATCCTTCAACTAATCAGTGGGAAGGCATAATTCTTGGTTTTACCTTTGCTTCTCAGACGGGTTGTGAAAATATAAAATCTTCAACGATTCAGAGGATTTGTGCCGATATATATTATCTTAGGTTTTTGGAAACTCCAGAGGAGTTTGTAAAACCCCTTTATAAGTTTATTCTCCCGCCGGGAAAAACTCCTCAGGATCTTTCAAGGCCTGGTGTAAGTGTTATGAAGGAGCTTGGACTCACTATTGACTAAAGATATGGCTAGGGGATTGGAGGGTATTTAACAAGTGTTAGACTTTCTTGACAAGGTTAAAAACTTCATTTATGAAATATTTTAAGGAAATGGCGGTGTAGCTCAGCTGGTCAGAGCATGCGGCTCATATCCGCAGTGTCCGGGGTTCGAAGCCCTGCACCGCCACCACAGATAACCAATTTCCAGAAGGAAATAAGCTAATTTTACTTGTGAAATTCTCTATAATTTGCTAAATACCTAAGCTAGTTGTATTTTAAAGGGTAACTGTTTTTACAGGAGGGTGCTAATGACTGTTACTAAAGCTCATCTTGTAGAAAGACTTTTCTCAAAGCTTCAGGGTTACGGAAAGATCACAAGAAGCGACTGCGCCCGCTATGTGGAAACTGTTTTTGAACTTTTGAAGCAGACCTTAGGAAAAGGTGAAGATGTTCTCATAAGTGGTTTTGGTAAATTCAGTGTTAAGTCGAAGAGTCAAAGAAGGGGAAGAAACCCTCAAACGGGAGATTCTATAGTGCTTCCTCCAAGAAAGGTGGTTACTTTTAAGTGTTCAGGAGTTCTTAGAAGTAGAATGAATAACACAAAAAGCTAGTAAATTATGACTGTTACTAAAAAAACCCTTTTCTTTGAAGAAAAGGGTTTTTTGAAACTTGATCTTACTGAGAAAATAGAACCTTCCTATTTGCCTTTGGTTTTCAGGGAGCTTTGGGAGCTTGTAGAAAGGAAAGAAGTAAAAAAGATTCGCCTTTTTGTTTCATCGAAGATTTCAGTTAACTCTTTTATTTTTGTTTTCATAAAAAGCCTTGAAAGACTTTGCAGTAACCGAAGAATCGAACTAGATGTTGTTCTGGAAGATCCCAAAAACAAAGAACTAATTGATATATTTGGAAAATACTTTGTTGAAACTAAAAAAGACTTAGTGATTTCTTTTCCCAAGAGTTTTCAATCTGTTGTTACCCACTTTGGAGACACCTTAATAAAAATGTTAGCATCTTTTCTGAGAGTTCTTTCTTTTACAGAGAAACTTCTTTTTTGCTTATTGCTTTCCCTTAAAAATCCTCGTTCTATAAGATGGAAAGAATTCTTTTATATTATTCAGCAGGTTGGTGCTAATGCTATGGCTATTGTAGCTATTATGAGTTTTCTCATTGGAGTTGTTACTGCCTTTCAAGCAGCTGTTCAGCTAAGGCTCTTTGGAGCAAATATTTTTGTTGCAGACCTTTCTGCCCTTGCCCTTTCAAGGGAACTTTCGCCTCTTATTACTGCAGTTTTACTGGCTGGAAGAACCACCTCCTCTTTCGCAGCTGAGATAGGAACAATGAAGATCAATGAGGAGATCGATGCTCTTAAGGTAATGAATGTTGATGTTTATAACTTCTTAATTTTTCCAAGAATTGCCGGGACAATTATAAGTTCTCCCCTTTTGACATTCTGGTCACTCTTTACGGGACTTCTAGGTGGTCTTCTAATTGCAATGACAGTTCTTGATGTGACTCCTTCTTCTTTTATAAGCGAAGTTTATGGTGCTCTAAGGTTAAAGGATCTTTGGGTGGGATTTTTAAAAAGTTTTCTTTTTGGTGCAATTGTTGGGACGGTTGGATGCTTTATGGGGATGGAAACAGGTTATAGTCCTGAGAGTGTTGGAAAACAGACTACTTCTGCTGTAGTTATAGCTCTTTTTCTTATTATTGTAGCAGATGCCTTTGTAACGGTGCTTGCCCATGTATTCAAGTGGTAATGCAGTAGTAGAAGTAAAAAATCTTACCCTTGGCTATGGTGAAAAGAACATTTTAGAAAATCTTTCCTTTTCCATAGAAGGGGGCAAAATAACTGTCATCCTTGGAACCAGTGGATGTGGGAAGAGCACCCTTCTTAAAGCCCTGGTAGGTCTATTAAAGCCAAAGGCTGGAACCATCAGGATTATGGGAGAAGAGGTAACCCAAAATGGCTACTCCAGGGAGTTACTAAAACAAATTGGTGTGCTTTTCCAATCAGGAGGTCTTCTTGGGTCTTTTACGGTTTTTGACAATGTGGCTCTTCCCCTGAGAGAATCTACCAATTTCCCCGAAGAATGGATAAGGGACATAGTCTATCTAAAACTTGCCATGGTTGATTTGGTTGATCATGCTGATAAATTTCCCTCTGAACTCAGTGGTGGTATGAAAAAAAGGGCTGGCCTTGCCAGGGCTATGGTTATGGATCCTCTTTTACTTTTTTGTGACGAACCCTCTGCAGGTCTTGATCCTGTAACTGCTGTAGAGCTTGACGAACTATTTTTGAAACTTAAGAATTTGCTGGGCATATCCATTGTAGTGGTAACCCATGAACTTCTTAGTATAGAAAAGATAGCAGACTGGTGTATTATGCTGGATAAAAGCGTAAAAGGAGTTATTGCAGAGGGAACTTTTGAGGAACTTAAAAATTCTAACGAACCTACTGTTAAGGCTTTTTTTACAAGGAAGCCTTTATAGAGTGAAGGAGTGTGTAAGAAGTGTCAAGGAAAATAAGCTCTTTTAGAGTAGGACTTTTTTTCATAGTGACTTTTTCTCTTTTTGTTGTTTTTGTCTTGTGGATTGGCTTTTCCCATCTTTTAGAAAAGAAAAAACTTTATGTTTCTTACTTTGCAGAATCCGTAAAGGGTCTCCAAAAAGACGCTGTGGTGAATTACAGGGGAGTTCCTATAGGGAGGGTTGAGAGAATAGCCATAGCACCTGATGGAAGGCTTGTGGAGGTTGTCCTTGCTATTTCAGAAGATTTTATTGTTGATGATTCTTTGGTTGTAAGGCTTAAGGAACAGGGCATTACAGGTCTTAGGTATCTTGAAGTGGACTCTCTTCCTCCTGGGGCTGAAGATTTAAGTCCAAAGATTAATTTTACCCCTCCTTATCCTCTTATTCGCTCTTATCCTTCAGAGATGCAAGCTGTAAAGGAAGCCCTCGAAAGACTTTACTATAAAGTCATTTCCGTAGATTTTCAAACCATTGCGGATGAATGGATAAGGACTGCTAAAAAACTTCAGGAAGTAATCTCTGACGAAGATCTTAGGAATGCAGTGAAATCGATTTCCACTGCTTCTAAAAATTTAGAGTCGCTCTCTTTGGCTCTTGGGAAATCCTTTAAAAAGGAACCGCCTGAAAAACTTCTAAAATCAGCAGGAGAATTCTTAAGGTCTGCCACTAACGCTGCAAACACTATTCAAAACAGGGTTGATAATCTTGATTGGGAATCCATAAACAAAAGTATGGTAGCTATCAATAAAAATATGGAGAATTTTCAACTAATGGTGATGACTCTTAATGAAAACCTTACATCTACTCTTGTAGAAACCCAGAATGTATTAAAACGCCTCGAAGAAACCATAGGAGAAATCAAAAGAGAGCCTGGAAGACTTCTTGTTACACCTGAAATCAGAGAACCCTTTAGAAAGGAAAAGGTAAAATGAGAAGGTGCTTTATTCTACTTTTAATATTTATTTCGTCCTGTTCTGGAGCGCTCATTCCAAAATCAGAACCTCCTTCATTTTACCAGTTAAATTATCAATATCAGCCTGTTTCCTTTTCCCACGGAACTTTTCAAAAGACGCCTTTAAAAGTATGGGTTTTTAAAAGTTCTCCTCCCTATAGTGACACCAACATGATTGTTGAAGGGGAAAACAGTAATATTTTAGTTTCCAGAGAACATCAGTGGATATCTTCTCCAGGCCAGCTGGTTGCAGAATGGATAAGGAAAGATATTGATAGAGATGGTTTTTTTGGTGGTGCCTATTTTGAATCGATTTTACCTGCTGAGCTGGAACTTAGTGGAGTTGTCGAGAAGTGGAGCTGGCAAAAGCAAGGAGACTCCTATAGGGCTTCTTTTGAAATAACCATTACTTTGTGGAGTAAAAAGCCAAGGCCAGCTATTCTTTTCAAGAAAAACTATGCCTTCCAGGGTGAATTGTTAAAAGAAAATAATCCTGACACGTTTGCCAAAGAGATGGCTTTGCTGGTATTGAAGTTTTCTAAATCCTTCCGGGAAGAGCTTTACCAACATCTTTCTAATTATAAAGATTAAGAGTCTTTCCGGGATCCTGGAAGGATGTATTGGGCTTTAAGTTTTCCAAGAACGTAGTCTAGATATTTTTTAATTGGATCCTTTCCTGAATGGAGAGACCTTTCAATTTCTTTGAGAGAATAGATTACAGTGCTATGGGTTCTTCTGAAGGATTTAGCAATGTCTTGAAGAGTTTCGTTGGTGTATTCCCTTGCAAGATAAAGGGCAATCTTTCTTGCCATGACAATGTTTTTCTTTCTGCTCGTTGATAGAAGGTGATCCTTAGTTATGTTGAAGGTTTCACAGACAAGATCTTGAATGGCGGATATGGTTGTAAGATGGGATTTTTCCTGGAGTGCTTCAACCACATCTTTGGCTAGCTCTATTGTTACAGGAACACCCAAAATGTTGCTTTTTGCTATGATTCCCATAAGAGAGCTTTCCAGTTTTCTAACATCTCCTGTCACATATTCTGCAATAAATTCTAAAACCTTAAGAGGAATTTTTGCTCGTTCCCTGGCAGCCTTCTTTTTTAGGATGTTAAGGCGTGTTTCAAAATCTGGGTGGTCTATTGGGGTAAGGAGCGCACTGGAAAGCCTTGATCTTAAGTCGTCACTTAAGCGGGGAATATCCTTAGGAAGTTTTGAAGAGGTATAGATTATCTTTTTCCCCCTATCCATTAATTCATCAAAGGTGTAAATGAGTTCAGATTGGATTTTGTCCTTACCGCCAAAGAATTCTACTCTCTCAAGGAGAAGAATGTCACAGTTTGATCGATAGTTTTGTTTGAATTTGTCCATTGAATCATTCTTTAGAGCCAATACCATTTCATTTGTAAATTGCTCTGCTGTTACATAGCGAACCTTTAGATGAGGCGCATTTTTAAAGACATAATTTCCAATGGCTTGGGAAAGATGGCTTTTGCCAAGGCCGGAATCGGACATTATGTAAAGGGTGGTGAGATTTGGAAACTTTCCCGTTGCTATAGCCATTGATGAGGCATAGGCAAGTTGGTTACATTGACCAGTTACAAACTCCTCGAAGGTAAAGCGAGGATTAAATTTAGAAACGGTTACATTACAAACATCCCCTATACTCAGTTGCCTTGGATTTCCAGCTAATAAAGGGGAATGTTTTTCCTCATCTTCCTGGGATTCTTTAGTGGGTAGATTTCCTTGGTCTTCGTAGCAAATTTTTCTTAAGGAAGGAACAAAGGTTTGGGCAGCTTGAAAAATATTTTTTTCTAGTTTTTCCTTTATCCATTGAATATGGAAGTAATTTTTACATCCCAGTTTAAGAATTTCTCCCTCTATTCCAAGGAATTCAAGCGGTGCAATCCAAAGGTCAAACTGCCCCCTGGGAAGGGAATTTTCAAGTTTGCTTTTTATCTTAAGCCACAAGTCAAGCACCGCCTGATAACCCCCTTTTTAAAGGCTTATGAGGAAGTTTCTAAACTTAGCACCTAAGTATCCTTGCCGTTACTTACTAACTTGATTTAATGGGCTGAGTCAAAAATGATTGAAGGGAATTTTGGAAGTTTTTTTACCGTTTACTTTTACTCTGAATTGGTTTTGCGAACTAAGGGTTTTAAAAGAACAGGGAAGTAAATTTTTGGTCTTTAAGGATTTTTTAAAGGTTTGGAAAATCTCATTATATTCATAGGTTAAAACCGTTTTACCTCCAAAAGGCTCCATCTGATCCTATGAAATCTTTTTTTATCTTATTTTTTCTCACAAAATTTTTATTGTAACTTTTTTGCCATCCTGCCGACTTTGGAAAGCGAGGATGTTAACAGGATAAACTTAGAAAAGGAGGATCAAAATGAAAAAATTTTGTGGGCTTTTTTTAGTATTTATGCTGGCTAGCCTTGTAGGTTATGGTGTTTACAATGGTTATTCCCAGGAACCCCGTCAAAAACCCCCTGAGATACTACCTTTAAAGGAACATCATAAGTTTTCCGACAACCCCTGGTTTGGGAAACATCACAAGCAACCGGGATGTTTTTTAGGGATTAATTTTACCGATGAGCAGAGGGAAAAACTTAGAAAGATTTACGAAAGTTATAAGAAAGATATAGACTCCGTTGAATCCTTGTTGGACGATAAAGCTATAGCCTTAAGGAATGCTTTGATGAGTGGTGATGAGCAAAATGTGAGAAAGGCTCATAAAGAGATGAGCCAGGCCAAAGAGGATGCGTTAGTTTTGAGACTTAGGATTCTTTCGGAAATAAAGGCTATTCTTTCTGAAGAGCAGAAGAATAAGCTTGATTCCTGCCTGAAGGAAAGGTTTTCTAAGGTTCCCCAGAGGTGGCAAAGGGATCTTTTTAGATTTATGGAGCATCCATAAAGGTATTGAATGGCCAAAGGTATCGATGAAATAGCAAGTAGAGTTCTATCTGGAGATGTAAATGCCTTTGAAGAAATTATAAGAAGATACGAAGGGGAGGTGGCAAAAATAGTCTCACGCCGCATCCCCTCTTGTGACATAGAAGATGTTTCCCAGGAGATTTTCATAGCTGTATTTAACTCGCTTTCTAAGCTTGGTGAACCCCCTTCTAACTTCGAAGGCTGGATAAGAAAAATAGCCATAAATCAGTGTGTAAATTACTGGAGACAAAGGGAAAAAGACAAAGAGACCAATTTTACAGAGATTGGTGATGAACATATTAAGGTGCTTGAGACGGTCAGTTCAACCTTTCAAGAAGATACTTTAGAAAAGCTTACTGGACGGGAGGAAGCTTTATTGAACGAACTTCTTGACTGGGCTCTTTCTAAGCTTAGTCCTATTGATAGGATGATTATTGAATTGGTATTTTTCGAGGAACGGGGTCAAAAGGAGGTGGCCTCTTTACTTGGCATTACGGTAGGAAGTTTAAAAGTTAGACTTTTTAGAGCAAAAAGGAAGCTTAAAAAGATTCTTAAAGATAAGGTTAGCATGTATGAGAGAAGATAGGTTTCTTGAAGTATTTAAAAAAGTTTATAACAAGCGCCCTATTCGTGATGGTTTTTGTGATTCTTGGAGAGAAAAATTGATGGTAAGAATCCTTCTTTGTGATGTTCAATATGACTATTCCTTTGGGGTTGACAGATATTTTGCTGGATTTGTTTTAGCCATGCTTTTGATTTGCTGTTTTGCGGGGGCTTTAGTGATAATTTTGCAGTCTTATTCTATTGTAGATCTTTTAGAAATAGTATTTAGCGGAAGGGAGAATGGACTTTTTGTAATATGAAGGATAGAAAAACCCTTGTGAAAGTAGCACTAGTTGTTTTCATTACCATGGTAGCTGGATTTTTTTCTGGTTGGGCCTGGGGAGTTTATTTTTCTAAGAAAAGAATCCATAGCTTTATAGAAAGGTCTCCTGAGGAAAGAAAAGAGATTTTTTTGAAGAAACTTAGTCGGGAGCTAGAACTTACTCCATCTCAGGTTGACAGAATAAGAGAAGTTATGGAGGAAAGCTTTGCTAAAATCCATGAAGCAAGAAAAAGATGCATTCCCGAAGAAGAGGCTATAAAAGCTGAAGGACTTAGAAAGATAGAAGATATTCTTGACGATAAGCAGAAAGTAAAATGGGAATCTATCAAGATAAAGCTTTTAAAGAAAAAACCCTTTCATAGACCCCCACCCCCTCCAGGAATTGAAAGGTAAACTTTTGATAGAGGGATGCTCCAGTGAAATGAGTGCATCCCTCAAAGATTTTATTTTGTTACCATAAAGTGCCTACAACGTTTCTTCCAGCCTCTGTTGCAAGGGCTGCAATTCCACCCTTTAAGTAAACAACATTTTGAAAACCTGAAGCCATCAAAGCCATTGTAGCTGCAACCGCACGGGTTCCAGTATGGCATACAACAACTATCTTTTTGTCATTTGGAAGCTTGTTGAGATTCTCTTCCTTGAAGAGCTCATTCATAGGAATTCTTATGGTGTTTTCGTAGGTTATCCCTACCATTTGCATTTCCTGGGGAGTTCTAATATCAAGGATTACGAAAGATTCTTTGTTTTTGATCATCTCAAAAAGTCCCTTACTATCTATTTCACAGGGTCTTTTTGCAACCATCTCTGGAGTAAACTGAGAGAAAAGAGTGTCAAATTTTTTTGCCATTTCTTTGTCATAGGCAAACCCATTCACTGTAAAAAACGTTACAAGTAGAGAAATTGTAAAAACTAAACCAAATCTTCTCATAGTTCTTACCTCCCACGATTTTTTTGAATAGTAATTTTTATCGTAATTTTTATATACACCATGGTCAATCCCTTTTGCTGTCCCTTTCTGGAATAAGTTTAAAATTAACTTTATGTTCATGTGGGGATTGAGTAAATAAAATAACCTTGAGTTTGTTCTTAAAAAGTCCATGGTAGGAGGAAAGACTTAAAAGAAATGTATAAGGATCGCATAGAAAGGCTAAAGCGGGCAATGGCCTCTGAATCTATAGAGGCAATCTTTGTCTCTTGTCCCCAGAATCGTTACTATCTTAGTGGTTTCAGAGCAGAGGACGTTTCTTTCAATGAAAGTGCTGGTTATCTTCTTATACCTCTTTCAGGTCAACCTTTCCTGTTAACAGATTTTAGGTATCAAGAGGCTGCTAAAGAGGAAGCTCCTCTTTTTAATGTGATAACCTATTCCCAGGAAGATGTTAGTAAATCTGTAATCTCTTTATGTAGGGATCTGGGAGTTAAAAATCTTGCCATTGAGTCCCAGTTTTTAAATGTCTTTATGTTCAAGTCTCTTGAAAAAGTCATAAGGAAAGAGGGGGGTTCTATTGAATTAGTCCCAACTCAAGGGATAATTGAGAAGATAAGGGCTATAAAGAGCGAGGAAGAAATTGAAAAAATAAAGAAATCCCTTGGTCTAATTGAATCTGTTATGGAGGAGGTTTTTGATTTCTTAAAGCCTGGTATGACTGAAAAAGATTTGGCCTGGTTTGTGGAGAAAAGAGCTAGAGAGGGTGGTGCAAAAAGCCTTTCCTTTCCCCCCATTGTTGCTTCGGGAAGTAGAGCTTCTCTACCTCATGGAGAGCCCTCAGAGAAGGTAATTCAAAGGGAAGAGCCCATAGTGATTGATATAGGAGCAAGGCTCGATTTTTACTGTTCTGATATAACAAGAACGGTTTTCATAGGCAAAGTAAGCGATAGATGGCTTAAAGTCTATGAAATTGTTAAGTCAGCCCAGGAAAAGGCCAGGGCTTATGCAAGGCCTGGGATAAGTTCTTCAGAGCTAGATTCTGTGGCAAGGACTTACATAGAGGATGCTGGCTATGGCGAATACTTTGGCCATGGTTTAGGTCATGGTGTTGGTCTCGCCATTCATGAGCTTCCCGGTATAAGAAAGCTAAATCCCGTTACTTTAGAAGAAAACATGGTTTTTACCATAGAACCAGGCATATACCTTCCAGGTGAAGGGGGTGTAAGAATAGAGAATATGGTGGTTCTTAAAAAAGAAGGGGCAGAAGTGTTGAACAACATCTCAACGGAGTTATTAGTAATAGAACGGTAAGTCATGAATTACTTTGAAATTTATCGAGGCTATAAACTTCTTGTTATGATTTTTGTTCTTTTCATTCACGCTACAGTGTTGGCAATAAAGTTCTATGCCTATTCTATTACTGACTCCTCTGCTATTCTTTCGGATGCGTTGGAAGGCATTGTAAATCTGGTTGCAAGTCTTATTACCTTCGGAAGTGTATGGCTTGCTTCCATTCCTCCCGATGAGACACACCCTTATGGACACGGTAAAATAGAATATTTCTCCGTAGGATTTGAAGGATCCCTGATAGTTTTTGCAGCTACCATGATCTTTATTGAAGCTATTCCCAAGTTCTTCGAAGGAGTTAATATAAAAGAACTTTGCAAAGGGCTTGGGTTTGTTGCTCTAGGAGCGTCTTTTCAGGTTATAGCCATAGCTATTTTATGGATTGCAGGGAAAAAAACCAAATCTCCGGGGTTCATAGCAGAAGCATGGCATATATTTTCCGATGTTCTTTCAACAGTTGCTGTTGGGGGAGGTCTTTTTCTGGCAAAGGTAACGGGTTTTTATAAGATCGATCCTTTAATAGCGGTAGCTGTTGCTATTTACATACTTCTTATGGGGGCAAGGCTCGTGAAAGAAGCTTTTAAAAGACTTATGGACACCTCTGACAGGGAGCTTCTTGAAAGAATTACAGAAGTTCTTAAAAAAGCCAGAAAAGACTACTGGATAGACATCCATAAGTTAAGGGCAAGGCGTTATGGAAGCCTCATCCATGTTGATCTTCATCTTATTTTACCAAGAGATATCCATCTTTGGGAAGCCCACCAAGAGGCCAGGGAGATTGAAAAGATTATAACCGAAAGCTTTAATCAGCCAGTAGAGGTTTTGATCCATATTGATCCCTGTGAGGAGTCCCATTGTTCAATTTGCAGAAAATATGGATGTTCTCTAAGAAATCAAGCCCATTCCCTTGAACTTCTCTGGAACTACTCTAACCTTTCTCGCCGTGACTAATTTGTAAAGCCAATGTAACCTTCTTTCAGTTGATTGGTTATTGTTAAGAGGTTATAGTTTGTTAAAAAAGTTTCAGGATGGTGTTGTTAAATGGAAAAAAGGAAAATTCTTTTTTTCTGTGTTCACAATGCCTGTAGAAGTCAGATTGCTGAGGGATGGGCAAAGTTAATGCATTCTGATTGGCTGGATATCTATTCCGCTGGGATAACACCAACTAGGGTTGATCCAAGGGTTGTAGAGGTTATGAAAGAGGTAGGGGTTGATATATCTAGCCAGTATTCCAAATCGATAGAAGATCTTAGCTCTATTGATTTTGACTATGTAATAGCCCTTTGTGACACTTCAAAAGGAGCCTGTCCTGTTATTTCTGCTAAGGTTCTCTATGCTCATGTGCCTTTTGATGACCCTCCCTTACTTTCTAAGGATGCCAAGACAGAGGAAGAGGCTCTTAAGCACTATAGAAGAGTAAGGGACGAAATAAAAGAGTTTGTTGCGGGACTTAGAAAATTTCTTAATGTAGAATCTGCCTCTTCCGTAGGAAACTACTAAAAACCCATAAAGGCCATGGTATCTTCCAGCTCTTTTTTAATTTTTTCAAGTTTTTTGATCAACTCTTCCTTTTTGGATGCTTCAATAAAAGTAAGATTTCTTATAATTCGGTGCTCTAGTTCGAAGAATTTTTTGCCTATTTCATATAGGTAGTCTTCGCAAAGTCTTTCTGAAATCTTTTCAACAGGAACCTTTTCTATTGTTACTGTCTCTCCTCTTTGGGGAATATGAACTAGAAAACCGAACTTTTCTCTGATAAGGGATGCAAAAATCTCAAGAGTTGCCTTTTCGCCGTGAACTACAAAAACCTTCATTGTTTTTTTGGTAAAGTTGGAAATCCACTCAAGAAGCTCTTTTTGTCCCGCGTGGGAAGAAAACCCACCAATTGTAAAGACCTTTGCCTTTACGGTAAGGTCTTCACCAAGGACTCTTATTCTTTTGGAACCATCAATAATTTGTCTTCCCAGACTTCCTTCAGCCTGGTAGCCTACAAAAACAAGAGCACATCCATCCCTCCAGATATTATGCTTTATGTGATGAAGAATTCTTCCTGCTGTGCACATTCCGTTTCCGGCTATAACAATGGCAGGTCCTGGCATTGAATTAATTCTTTGGGATTCTTCAACGGTTTGGCTGAAAATAAGCTGGGGAAAGATAAAGGGGTCGTGGCCTGTTTTTAAGATTTCAAGGGTTTCTTCGTCAAAGAATCTTTGCATTTTGCTAAAGATCTTGGTTGCCTGGATAGCCAAAGGACTGTCTAAATATACAGGCATTTCAGGAATAAGCTTTTTCCTGAAAAATTCTCCAAGAACAAGAAGTATTTCCTGTGTTCTTTCCACAGCAAAGGCAGGGATCAGCACCTTTTCGCCTTTACTGTAGCTATACAAAATGGCTTCTATAAGCTCCTGCTTGCTTTCTTCAAGGCTTTTGTGGTTTCGATTTCCGTAAGTGGATTCAATAAAAAGAGCATCAGCTTCAAAGATTTCCTCAGGATCTTCTACAATAAGCTGATCAGGTCTTCCAATATCCCCAGAGAATACAACCTTTATTTCCTCCGGATGTTCTTCTTTTATCCATAATTCAAGAATAGATGAACCCAGAATGTGACCGGCATTCCTAAAGGATGCTTTAAAATTTTCCGAGATAGTTATTACTTCGTTTTGGTTAACAATATGAAAAAAATCAAAACTTCTTTTTGCATCTTCTTCAGTATAAAGAGGCTTTACTGGTTCAAGACCCTTTCTCAGGTTTTTTCTTGTTTGCCATTCCGCATGGCTTTCTTGAATGTGGGCTGCATCAAGAAACAGGATTTTACAGAGTTCAACCGTTGGCTCGGTTGTGTAAATTCTTCCCCTAAAGCCATCTTTTACCAGCTTAGGGATGCGACCACTATGATCTATGTGGGCATGGGTGAGAAAAAGGATTTCTATGTCTTTTGGGTCAAATCCCCAGGGTTCCTGGTTTTGACTTTCTATATGTTTCCCACCCTGAAAGAGCCCGCAATCTACAAGGTATTTTTTACCATTTACATGAAGAAGATAGCAGGAACCTGTAACTTGTTCCACTCCGCCTAGGCAAGTAACTTTCAATTTACCCTCCTTATTCCTTTGGGGTTATGTAAGTTACATTTTCCTCGTGGCTATACTGCTGAATGACGGATTTTAATTCTTTTCTAACTTCCAGAAATCTTTTCTTCATGTTTCTAAGCCACTCTTTGTGGGTGATGGTATCTTCAAGGGATAGAAAGAGATCATGGAAACCTTTTTGGATGTCGAAAAGTAGTTTTCCATTATGCCATCTATAACTTCCGCTATGGCTACATAAAAGACATCTAACTTTACCATCTTCAAGAAATCTAAAGGAATCCCCACCACAGAGAGGACAAATTGCCTCTTTTTTCTTTTCTCCTTTAAACTGGCCAGCCTGTTTGATCAATTCTGAAATGATTTTTATTTTCTTAAGGTTTTCTTCCCCCAATACCACTTCTCCGGGAAAGGCTCCATATATTACGAAAGAGCCAAGAAGGTTGCCTCCTAATATCTTTATCGCACTATCTACCATCAATTTGGCATATCCTTCCATTCCTTCAATACCTGCGGTAACTATTCCAACCATTGGTTTATTCCAGAGCTTTTCAATGTAGTTGTAAAACATGAGCCCTCTATCGATAAATCTTTTAAGGGTGCTGTTCGCCCCTAAAAAATAGGTAGGAGTTGTTATAATGGCTATGTCGGAGTCAATTATTTCTTCGATGATCTTTTCCATCCCATCCTTTTGGGAACATCCTTCAAAAAGACAGCTGTAGCAAGCTTTACAGGGCTTGATGTCCCATTCAATAAGTCTTATTATCTTAAGATACCATTCCTTTCCAAGTTCTTTCAGGACGGCCTTACAAAGGAGTTCTCCGTTGGATGGTTTCCTTGGAGATGTGATGAGAGAAACGATTTTATTCATATTTGCACCTCCCTTGAAGTAGGTTTATAAAAACCTAACACCAATTTATGGATGGAGAAAGGAGTTTTTATGGCTTCTTCACATCTTCTAAGGGAAGGGAGTAATAGGTTTATATATCTTGACTACAATGCTACTACTCCTGTTGAAAATAGCGTTTTAGAGACGATGTTACCTTACTTTAGGGAGAAATTTGGGAATCCCTCTAGTAGTCATAGGCTTGGCTCTATGGCGAAAGAAGCAGTGGAGGAGGCAAGAGAAAAGCTTGCCTCTTTTATTGGCTCTGACAAGGAGGAAATAATTTTTACAAGTGGGGGAACAGAAGCAAACAATCTTGTTTTATTTGGCGTTATTAGAGCTCTAGGTAAGGAAAAAGTTCATGTGATTACTTCTAAGATAGAACATCCCTCTGTTCTTAATCCTGCCATAGAGCTTATGAACCGTGGTGTTGAGGTAACTTTTGTTTCTGTTGATCGTTATGGAATGGTTGATCCTGATGATATTCGAAAAGCTATAAAACCCCACACAGTTCTTGTTTCTATAATGCATTCAAATAATGAGATTGGAACTATAGAGCCTATAGAAGAAATTGGAAGGATTGTCAGGGGAAAAGGGGTGCTTTTCCATAGTGATGCTTCCCAAAGTCTTGGAAAGGTGCCGATTAATGTAGTTGAGTTAGGTGTTGATTTCTTGACTATAGCAGGTCACAAATTTTATGCCCCCAAGGGGATTGGCGCCCTTTATTGTAGAAAGGGTGCTCCTATTGAGAGAATTCTTTTTGGAGCAGGTCAAGAGAGAGGCCTAAGACCAGGGACTGAGAATGTTCCTTACATAGTTGGGCTTGGCAAAGCAGCAGAAATTTCCATGGAAGCCCTCCAAAAGGGAGAATCTCAAAGGCTTCTTAGACTTAGAAATCTTCTTAGGGATAAAATCCTTGAAAGGTGTGAAAAGGTTATTGTAAATGGCCATCCCGAAAAACATCTTCCCAATACTTTGAGTATTTCCTTTTACAAGAAGTTTTCTTTTGAGATCATCAAATCGCTGAAGAATGTGTTGGTTTCAAGTGGTGCTGCCTGTCATTCTAACAGCGTCAAGGTATCCCATGTAATTGAAGCAATAGGGGTTGACCCAGATTACAAAGCTGGAACCATTAGATTCTCCCTTGGGAGGTTTACTACAGAGGATGAAGTCTTGCAAGCTTCGGAAGAGATCGTAAAAGTGGTTGTGGGTTAACCCCATCGTTCAATACTTGGGCTTTTAAGATTTGTAAGAAGGAGCGACTTTTCTTCTTCGAGGCGTTTTGCAACCGCCTTTCTTATATGGGAAGGTGAGGAAGGGAAATTTTGAGCCCTTAGATTGTATATGTTTTCAATGATTTCTTCCCTCTTTAGAGGGAAAAGACTATCTAGGGTAGCTTCAGTAGCTGCGGTTATAGACTTTATGGCTTTTTTAAAAAGATTTATCGCTCCCTGAACTCCATGCTGAACAGCCATGCTCCAAATCATTTCTTGGATAGCTGGATGTTCCTTTTTTAAGTCGATTCCAGTTTCATTTAGTATAGCTTCACAGACAGGGTCAAAATAATAGGCTTTTATGAATTCATGTTGAAGTTTTCCAAACTCTTCCGGATTTTCTTCAGCAATGGCCTTCCATTCTCTTGGGAAGTTTCCTTCGGTGCTTCCTGTATTGGGCGATCCTGCCGATTTTAAACGATTTGCCCATTCGGGTTTTTTTGTTTCAAGGAAGTTTATAAACTCCTTTACTGTGCCCTGTTTTGAAGACATTTGATAGAGTCCGTAGGAAGTTCCACCATTTGGATCGTAGCCTATAGCACCTACACTTTTTCTATAATCCTTTCCCGATTCGAAGAGTCTTGAGATATAGCCTAGGTCTTCAGGATGTTCCAATTCATTGGTTCTGGAAAGCTGGATGGAAGATTCCGAAATGAAGCGTTCTTTATCACCCTTTTCTTTAGATTCAAAATTTGACAAGCTGGTTTGGGAATATTGACCGTGGACTGATTCAGGATGGTTTAGGAAGTTTCTAATCATAGAAGAAAAAGTAGGAAGTGGTGAAAAGTCTATCTGAGGGTTACTTTCCCCAAGGGTTTCCATAAATAGTAATTCTCTTTGAAGTTTTGTAAGCTGGTAGAGTTTTAAAAAAATCTTTTCTTCTCCGTTTCTATATTGTCCTGATTCTATTTTCATAGGAACCCTCTTTGTGATAGATCTGGTATCCCCTTGGGTCTTATGCATTTATTGTGCCATGGTAATATGATGGTTCAAAGAAAAACGAAGAAATTGTTAGCTATCTTTTAGGGGTTTGATGATGTCCCTATAAATAGGACTAGCCAAGAATTGACACCTCTTTACGGGATGTTTACTATTTTAACCGGAGGAGAGGTGTTATGAAATGTAGTTCCTGTGGCTTAGAGATTCAAGATAGAGTCTATAATTATGGAGGACAGGAACTTTGTGAGGATTGTTATATAGATCGCATGGCAATTACAAAAACTTGCGATCCCTGGGCGGTTTATACAGCCAAGAGAACCAATGCCAAGGATCTTACACCTCTTCAGAAGAACATCTATGAGCTTATCAAGAAGAATGGTCCAATGGGAATGGAGGAAATATGCAATACTCTCTCCATAAAAGAAGAAGATTTTAAAAATGCCTTTGCAACACTAAGGCATCTTGAGCTTTTAAAGGCTTTTAAGGAAGGGGACAAGGTCCTTTACAAGCTTTTCGATGCTTAAGTTATTCTTTAGCTCTGTCAACACAGAAAAGAGCAAGAATAAATAACAGGACTCCTAAGATTGCAAGGATTCCATAGGAATAAAATTGTGGTTCTTTGTTTAAAAGGGCATCTCTCATGGCTTTTGTGGCATGGGTTATAGGAAGAAAGGATAAAATATGCTGGACAATAGGGGGCATTCTTTCTAGGGGGAAAAAGGTTCCTCCTAGAAATCCCATAGGGGTTATCAGGAAATTTACAAGAAGAGCTTGATCTGCATGGGATTTAACAACCATGGCCAGGCATACCGCAAGGGACGAGAATAAAAAGGCATTCAGGACAAGGGCTATCCAGAAGTTGATGTTATAATAGGCTAAATTTACTCCGAAAAGGAGAGCAAATATTATAATTATAAAAGCTCCCATAAAGGCTTTTGTTATACCAAATAAAACCTCCCCCGTAACGTAAGCGATATTTCTTATGGGAGCTGATTGAAATTCTTCAAAGATTCTCCAATAGAACCTTGCAATATTGATTTCGCTTGCGATGTTAAAGCTTTGAACCATGCTGTTCATGGCAAGAAGTCCAGGTATCATAAAGTGCATATAGTTTGAGCCATCAAAGCTTATTCTGTCTCCAATTCCGTAACCAAAAGCCACCATGTATAAAAGTGGCATAATGGACATTGAAGCCACCTGGCGAAAGAATCTTTCTTTGAGAATTAAAATTTCCCTTAAATATACAGCGCTCCAGCCCCTCATTGTTTAAACAACTCTTCGTCCCGTGAAGGATATAAAGACATCTTCCAAGTTTACCCGTCTTACAGAAAAAGAGCCTGGATATAAAAGGGCTTGGGCTTTTGCTTCTTCCTGGGTTTTAAAGTAGAGGGTTTTCATGTGCTCGTTTTCTACAATGTCTAAAGCCCATTGTCCCAGGCTTTCTATAAGAGAAAGGGGTTTGTCTAGAGCAATAAGACTTCCCTCCGAAAGAAAAGCAACTCTATCTGCAAGAAACTCAGCTTCTTCTATGTAATGGGTTGTAAGAAATATGGTTGTTCCATCCATTTGAATTCTCTTTATAAGAGCCCATATTTTTCTTCTTATAGCTGGGTCAAGTCCTATAGTAGGTTCATCAAGAAACAGCACTTTTGGCTCATGAAGAAGGGCTCTTGCTATCATAACTCGCCTTTTCATACCACCTGAAAGTTCCTTTACAAGGGTTTTAGCTCTATCTAGCATACCGATGTAATCAAGAAGGTATTCAATCCTTTGCTTTATATGTTTTTTCTCCATGTGAAAAAGTCTTCCATGGATGTAAAGGTTTTGTTCTACCGTAAGTTCATTATCAAGATTTAATGTTTGAGGAACATAGCCACACTGTTTTTTGACATTTATGGCATCTTTTTCTATGTGAAAGCCATTTACGTAGGCTGTGCCCTTTGATGGTTTAGCAAGTCCTGTAAGGATTTTTATGGTAGTAGTTTTTCCAGAGCCATTTGGTCCAAGATAGGCAAAAAGCTCCCCCTCCCTGACTTTAAACGATACATTTTTCAGAGCTTGAACGGTTTTGTAAGTTTTTGAAAGACCAACAACCTCTATGGCGAACCTTTCGTTGGTTTCTTTCACGAAAATATATCCCCTACACCTTCTTCAAGTTTAGCTTTGCATTCTTCGATGATTTTGTCGAGAGTTGCTTTATCGAGGTTTAGAGCCTCTGCGCTTATAGTTGAGCTTAGCTCAATATCTGGTGTTCCAATTGGACCTATTCCTAGTTTGTGAGCGATATGATTTGCGAGATTTATGATGTAACACATGGTAGGATTTAGTTTTGCCCTTGCTGGCCAGTGATGGTAGCCAATAGCCTCTTCTATTTCATAGGCAAACTGCCATTTTCTAGCAACAAGCTGTCCTACATGGGCATGGGTAAAGCCGAAAACTTCAAGCTCTAGTTTGATGGAATCGGCAGTTTCTCCACTATAAAGAGTTTCAATTACAGTGGTCATTCGCTCGGTAGCCTTTATTTGAAGTATGATTTTCCCAATGTCGTGAAGAAGACCTCCTAGGAATAGCTCTTCGGGATTTTTTAGACGCCTCTTTGTTGCTAAATGTCTGGCAATAAAGGCAACACTTAGAGAATGTTCCCACAGAAGCTTTTCCACAAGCCCGAAGTTTTTAAGAAATTCCCTGACAGCAGAGGCTATAACAAGGGATTTCAACGTGTTCAGTCCTATTACAACGGTTGCTTCTGTGATGGTTTTTATGGTTCTTGGCCTTCCGTAGAAGGGAGAGTTTGCAAGTTTTAATATTCTTGCAGAGAGGGAAGGGTCTTGAAGAATAATTTCTTCTAGCTTTTTTACTGAGACTTCAGGATTAGCAAGCTTTTGTAATACTAGCTGAGCTGTGTAGGGAATTGTGGGAAGATCCCCCGTGAGAGCAACTATTTTTTTTAAAAGAGCTGAAGCTTGCATGATTTCCTCTAAATTTTTTCTTCCTTAAAGTGGGGAAGTAGTTTCTGGTAGGTCTTCTTAAGGTGTTCAGAAATCACCCTTACCTCGTCCATCACAGCAATAAAGTTACTATCCCCCTGCCATCTTGGCACTATATGAAAGTGAAGATGCTCTTCAATGCCTGCCCCTGCCACAGCCCCTATGTTTAGACCCACATTAAAACCATGGGGATTCATGACTTTTCGAAGTATTTTTATGGATTTTTTTATGTATTTCATGATTTCTAGCATTTCCTCATCATTTAAATCTTCTAAGGTTGATACATGTCTCCATGGTGCTACCATGAGGTGACCTGGATTATAGGGAAATTTATTCATAATAACCATGGCCTTTGAGCCACGCTCAAGGATAAGCCTTTCTTCATCAGATTTTCCATGGCCTTCCGGACAAAAGATACAATAGGGTTCTTTCTTTTCTCCCAAGATATATTCAATTCTCCAAGGTGCCCAAAGGTTCTTCAAAGAAACCCTCCTTTATTACAGTATTATAACCTCTGCCCATATCTTTTCTTCGAGATATAGGTAGGCAAGACTTCTTTCTATCGCTCCGCGACCATTGAAAACCGATCCTGGATTTAACCAAAATACACCATTTTCTGTCATTTGATAAGGGATATGGCTGTGTCCAAAAAGAATCACGTTAACTTCTTTAAATTCCTGTCTTATCCTAGGAACGAGATCATAAGGTGCACCCCAACCATGGATAATACCTATACGATATCCGTTCATTCTTACTATTCTTTTAAGAGGAAGAACCCTTCTTATGGCTTCTCCATCGCTGTTTCCTGCAACTCCTATAACATTAAAGCGCTTCATATACTCAAGAACTTCAGAGCTTGTCCAGTCTCCAAGATGGATTACCACATCTACATTTCGTAAGTAAAGATCGCATATCTTTTCAAATTCTGAAGTTACTTCAGAAAGATGGGTATCAGAAATTACCGCTACTTTCATATAGAACTTTGTAACCTCTAACAATCTAAATAACCCTAAGAATGCTATTCAATATGGGTAGCAGGGTCAATATTTTTTGATAAAATAATATTATTTTGGTAGCATTGACCAAAAATCAATTTTTAAGGAGGCTTTATGAAGCGGATAGTCTTAATGTTTTGCTTTTTCGGATTAATAGGTTGTTCGCCCTCTTATAAGCCTCTTTATCCACCCTATGCTATTTCCCCATTGCCTTCGGAAGGGTCTTTTAAAGAGCCATCGACAGAGTTGCAGGGAACTCTTCCCGGGGCAAGAATTACTGAAAAGACCTTGGAGGATAGTTCCCAGCCTGCTTTGGTGTCTCCAAAATCCGAAAAGAAGCCTCTGACAAAAGAAAAGCCTTCCGAAGTGTCTCGGCAGGTTCCTTCCTCTAAGATGGTGGAAAGTGCAAGGAAGCTCAGGCAAGAAGGAAAAATAGATGAGGCTATAAAATCTCTTGAGAGAGCTATTGAGTTAAATCCCAACAACGGGGACGCCTTTTACGAACTTTCTTTGTGCTGGAAAGAAAAGAGAAATTTTAACAAGGCTCTTTTTTTTGCTGACAAAGCGGAGAAACTTTTTTCTGGAAATAGGCAAAAACTTAAAGATCTCTATATCCTTAAGGCTCAACTCTTAGAAGCCCTCGGTAAAAAGGAAGAAGCAAAAGCATACAGAGAAAAGGCTAAATAAGGGGGAGAACTTGAAACAAGATTCCTATTCATCGGAACTTTATCGTCCTTTTTTACTTATCCTTCTTGCTGTAACCCTTTATTTTGCCTATCAGGTTATAAAGCCGTTCATTCACACAATCATCCTTTCTTTTCTTATTGGCACTGTTATTCTTCCGTTGAATGAGAAAATGCTTAAGCTTACGAGGGGTAGGAAAAATCTTTCTGCCTTTATTGTTGTAACCCTTGTGGTTTTTATCATTTTGATTCCCTTTGTGATATTCCTTTCAGCCCTTGTTTCTCAGGCTGTTTATACAGTAAATCAAATAAACGACTGGCTAAAGTCTGGCAGGGTTTACGAATTTCTTCAAAATTCTAATGTTGAAGAGATGTTTTTAAGGATAAATAAATACATTGAAGAGCTTGGTTTTCCTGAAATAAACATAAAAGAGATAGATTTTACGAGTCCCCTTCTTAGTGTAACCAGGTATATCGGGCAGTTTATAGTTTCCCATGGCAAAAGTTTCCTTAGTAATGTTGTCCAGATGTTTTTCCATTTTCTCGTGATGATCTTTTTGATGTTTTATGTAGTAAGGGACAATCAAAGAATCGTTCAGAAAATAAAGAAACTTTCGCCCCTTAGGGAAGAGCAAGAAGAAAGAATATTGAGTCTTATCCGTTCTGTTGCAAAATCGGCAATTATTGGGAATCTTGGGACAGCCATAGCCCAGGGAATAGCAGGTGCTATAGGTCTTGCAATTGTTGGAATACCAGCCCTTTTTTGGGGCACAATGATAGCCATATCTTCTCTTATTCCCATTGTTGGAACAGCCGTTATATGGATACCTACAACCATTTATTTATTGATAATTGGGAAGGTTAAGTCTGCCATCTTCTTTGCTTTATGGTCAACATTGATAGTTGGCTCTGTAGATAATGTTCTTCGCCCAGTTCTTATGAAGGGAGGGGGAGAGCTTTCTACCTTTTTTCTATTCCTTGCCATTATGGGAGGAGTTCAGTGTTTTGGGCTTCTCGGCATAATCTATGGTCCTATCATCCTTGGATGTGCCATTGTTCTTGTTTACATCTACGAAATAGAATACGCCAAGTAGTCCTATTTTTGAACAAGCTGAAATCTTATAGGGATCTTTACGTAACAAGGGACAGGCCTTCCATTTTCTTTGGCAGGATTGAAGGTAGATCTTTTGATTGCCTTTATTGCCTCTTCATCGAAGATCTTTCCACCACTTTGGATAACATCAACTTTTTTCACATTGCCGTATTCATCTATCATAACCCTTAGAAGCACATAACTTTCTTTGCCCATTCTTCTTGCAAACTCAGGGTATTCTGGTTTTACCATGTTTTTAAAGGAAGGTCCAAAGGTTGAGCCAAGATCCATTTCTTTTATTTTATCTTCTTCAGCACCTGTTCCAGTTCCGAAGGGAGTGCCATGAATGGGTTCACTTATTACAGCTGGTGGAACAGCTGTTACCTTTTTTTCTTCGGGAACCTCTGGAACGCTTACACTTTCAATGTCTCGAGTCTTATACTTCTTGGCAATAAGTGGGGAAACGGAAGGAGTATTTCCTTTTTTTTCGGTTCTGGTAGCTTTTTTTATCTCTTGCTTTGGTGGAGGTGGAGGCTCTGGCAGGGGATTACACTTTTCAAGCTGTTTTTCTTTTATTTCTTCCTCGGCTTTTTCTTCTGGAGGTGGAGGCTCCTCTTTTTGAGCAACAATAAGATCGATTTCTATGGGATCCTTTGATTTTTCTCCAATATGAAAACTTCCGGAAAAAAAGGCAAAAATAGCTGTATGGAAAAGAAGCGAGATGATTAGAGCTACAATTGTTATGTATTTTTCACTTTGGCTGAACCTGAATAGCAATTTTTCTTACCCCCTCACCCCTTATTTTATCGAGCATTCTTACTGCGTCACCATAATAGACACCTTCATCGGCGGAAAGAATCACCTGAAGATCTTTATTGGATTCAACTAGTTTTTTAATACTTTCCATGAGCTCTTCCTCTGAAACACCATATCCATTAAGGGCTATCCTTCCATCTTTATCAAGCCAAATTGTTACAGGCATCTCTTTTGACATTTCGGCGTTAGAAGCTTCTGGAAGCTTTACCTTGAAAACAGAAGGTCCAAGCACCTGTGCAACAATAAGAAAGATAATTAAAATCACCAGAATAATATCTACCAAAGGGATTATATTTATTTCTGTGATGAGTTCTTCCTGTCTTTTCATTTCTTAACCTCTCCCATGATTAAGTTATTAATAGCCTCTGCGTAACTCAAAAGATCTGATTCTTTCTTTTTGAAATAGTTGAAGGCAATTGTTGCAGGAATGGCAACGAAAAGTCCAAGGGCTGTAGCAACAAGTGCTTCTGCAATAGCACTCATTATTTGAGTTCCGCCCTGACCAGAAGTGCCCAGCACCTTAAAGGCATGAACAATCCCAATTACTGTTCCAAAAAGCCCTATGAAAGGAGCATTAGAGCCAATGGTTCCAAGGAAGGCAAGCCTTTTATCTAAAAACAGCTTGAGCATGACTTTTTCCGCTTCAAGAATTCCCTGAAGCTTATTGGGTTCGGAGGATAGATTGTTCAATCCTGAAAGAACCATGTCCATTAGAGGAGATTTTATTTTTGAACATTCTTCCCTGATTTTGTCTATTTTTTGCGAGCTCAAGTGGTTGCTAAAGACCATCCAAAGCTTTTGTGTTTCCCTTTCCCATCTTTTAAAGAGGATGTATCTTTCTACTATAAAGCTTAGAGAAATGACGCTAAGGAAGACAAGAATAAGGAGTATCCACCAGCTTCCTCCAATTGCCATTTTCATTACGAAGCTTGTAATGTCCATGATAGTAACCTCTTTTGTGATTTTAACCTTATTAGAAAAAGCAAAAGCCACCAAGGCTTTTTGTGGAAAAAGCCTTCGTGGCTTTGTTTCAACCGTTTATATATTACTAAAACTAGGATAGGTCAAGATAATTTCCCGATCAACGTAAAATGAAAAACTCAAAAGTTTATAGAACAGGATAGGTTTTAGAAACTTTGGCTGGTTTACAAAAGTTTAATCCTATATTTCTAACCAATTGATTATTTTTTGTTCTATTCGTGATTTTTCTACCTTAATAGCAGTTTGTTCGCTACCCATAAATATTTGGTTTAGGAAGGCCTTCCTAATAACTTGCTTAAGTAAAAAGGAGTGAAATCGTTGTTGATTTTTCCCAGAAAGCCAAAATAACTTGTTTTTGCTCCTTTTTCCTCTAATCATTTAATCTTTTCTCCAAGGTTCTATCCATCAACTGAATCTTTGTTCTTTTCCAATATATCAAAGCTAACAACAGTTTTGCTCTGCTAAAACTTTTTCCAGCGATTGTTTTGATAAATATAGGCTTTCCAAATAGTTACATTTTTGTTCCAGACTGTGAATATGCTACGGGCATAGCATTCTATAATCACACCATTTGCACATCTCCTGGTCATCGGTTTTTTCAAAAAAGAGTCCCTCTAAAAGGTGGTCTAAGATAGCATTTAGGATTTTCAAAGCAACTTCTTTATCTTCTGGATTTGAATAGATTTGGAATTTTTCGTAATCATTTTCTTTGCCTGATCCAATAAAATGATAGCTTGCTTTAATGCCAAAGCCTTTTAGAGTATCACAATCAAAACAGTAGATTTTCTTGGTTGGAGAATGACTTTCCAGATAAAGGCTCATTACTAGAAAATAGTGAAGAAGTTGGATGTCACTAATATCTTCTCTTATAACTTGGAAGTATTCCTCTACTTTTTCAGAGGGTAACTCTTTCAACCTGGCTAGGGAACTCCCTTTGAAGTTGCTTTTACTTCCTGTTTTGTAATCTACAATAACTATGGTGTCTTCTTCTATCTTTACCAGATCCATCCTGCTTGTAAGAGATACCTGGCGAGGAATTTTTAAACTGAAAGGTTTTTCTACCCAGAGAATGAAAAAAATGGGATGTTTTTCATGAAGCCACTTTGTGTAGCTTTCAAGCCTATATTTTGCTACCTCCTCCAGGAAAAATCTTTTCTCCGGGCTTAGCCTTTTATATAATTCCGAGCCTCGAAAGAGATCAATAAAGAGATCGCTAATGCTTTTTCCAGACAGTTTGTCATTGCCATACCATTTCCCTTCGAAATCCTTAAAGTATTTTTCCATCGTCTGATGAATAAGAATGCCGATTTCTCTGTAAGCTCTTCCCTCCAGCCCTTCTTCTATTTCACTTAGCGATGTTTCAAGCTCAAGAATGTATCTGTAATAGAACATAACAGGACATTTAAGATAGGTGTTTAAAAAGGTTGCAGAGATTTCCCTTTCTTTTAACATTTTTTCTATCTTTTTCACCATCCATGGCTTTTTTTCTATACCGCCCGGTGTTTTCAATATGCTTTCGGGTATCACAATTGGAATTCTTTTTACCGGCTCTTCAATCTTTCCAGCGGATTTATTTAGTTCCCAGATTAATTCTTCCACAAACCTACTTCTTCCCCTTCCTCCTTCCACAAGGGAGCTTCCTCCGGAGCTTCCAGAACCTACAGAGGAATAAAAAATAAAGACCTCCCTGGAAGATTTTATGAGTCTTCTAAATATATGACGGTTTATAAATTGGGTTCTTTCTTTCTCTTCCAGCTTAAGCTTTATAGCAAGCTCTTCTGGAAGAAGGGAATTTGGTTTCTCCTTTCTTGGAAGGATCCCTTCGTTTGCATCTATTATATAGACTTTGTCAAAAGATAGGAGATTGCTTTCATAAAAGCCCATTACTTGAACGCCCTTCAGGGGACTTCCTACAAAGGGAACTCTTATAAAATCTATTATCTCCTTTATCAGACGATAGATCGGATAAAAGCCTGTGATTAATTCCCGTGACCACTTCGCCATTTTTATGGGTTTTATGACATCTCCAAGAAGTATCTTGTAAAATTCTTTCTCAAGAGAACCTATATGGCTCTCTTCAATGGGTTCCTCCTCGTATGCTAGGACATGCTCAATGGCTTCCATGGCTTCTTTTATAGAAAAGTGTGAATTTCCAATCTTCTCAAATGGATATAGAAGTTTGCCCTTTATAGCTTCTAAGGTTTTCAAAGCTTCGAAACGTTGCTCTTCAGAGGATTCATAGTAGTAGTCAACAATGCCTGCGATCTCATCGATTGTTATATAGGGAGAACCCAGCTCGCAAAGGGCTCTATCTATGAGAGATAGTCCTTCTACGTGATCTTTAAGTAGCTTCTTCGTGTAGGGATGTCTTAAAAGATGAAGATAGGAAGGGGTATGGTATTTTCCGTTTTCTTTCGATGTTTGTAACTCTAGAACACCTAAGACAAAGGAGGCTATGAGACTTCTTTTTAAGGGGTATCCCATAGTTACATTTATATCGAGCTCTGAGTCTTCCGAGGAAAGCTCGTAAATGAGAGGAATGAGAGCGCTTTCGTCGGGAATTATAATTGCAACCTCTGTGGGGGATGTGACCACTTTGTTTTTTATCTCGGGACAAAATTCTAAAAAACTGTGGTGTCTATCGGCTACCTCGAAAAGGTGTATAGAGGGTTCGGGGAAGTTTTCGTGGGAAGGTTCTTCTATTGAAAAGCCGAGTTTTTCCAGCTTTTCCCTTAAAGTGGCTGGTAGTTTCTCCATTTCTATAAAACAGTAGATTTCATCGCTTGAGGAAGCCTTAAGAAGGGCTTGTTCGATGGGCTCCAGAAAAAGTATTCCTCCAAAATATATTCTATCCGCCTTTAGAAGTTTTGGCCTGTAGCCGTCTCGGACAGCAGAGATCAGGGTTTTCATTCGAAGTCCTGAGGTGGTTCTTCCTATTTTTTTTAGAATTTCCCTTCTTTCCTTCTGAAGCCTTGCCAAAAGCTCCGTGAAGTTTGGGTATCCTTCAATCTCTAAGTGCCATTCGGGTATTTCGATCTCTTCCCTTTCGAGTATCTCGAGAAGTTCTACAATCATTATCCCAAGAGGAATGAATCTTTCGAAGGTTTCCATGTGGGTTGAAATTTTACTATAAAAATCGCTACCTTTTGCAACCTGGTAAATTTCCCATACTTCGTCGATAAGAGAAACAAGGGGTTTTGGATCAATAGAGGATGCAAGAAGATTTATTAAATCCTCCAAGGTATAGATAGTTGGGATAAAGGAAGGTTTTTTTAGGACTTCACTCAGATTATACTTGAAATAAAAACTAGCCCTCCTAGATGGCAGAATAACTACTATTTCCTTTTCGAAAGAAAAGGCTTGGGCTATCTCATCTGCCATAGTTTTAAGAAAGTTTTTTTGGGGATGGATGAGTCTTACGGTTTTCATATTGTCCTATTTCTTCAATGGATGGTGGATCGAGATATACAAGATAGCCTTTAAAAGTATAGCTATTGTATTTTGTTCCGAGAGCCTTTTTTGCAAGATAAAGGTATTTTCTGACCTGCCTTCTATGTTCTTCTATACTGAGGGGATGAAGCTTAAAGTCGATGATATGAACCTCTTTTTTTTGGTTGTCTATCCTTATAAGGTCAAGTCTTGAAAAGCCTTTAGTTTCGTCAACAATTTCTATTTCGGACTTTAGAATTTTGTCTTTCTGGAAGAGGAAGTTCCTTATTGTTTCATCTCTGAAAAGGCTACCCAGAAGGCTTTTCAGCATGTTTTTTACAAGTTCTAGAGATTTTCCCCCCTGGCATTCCTTTTTCTGAATAAGTTCAATGTAGTTATATTCTAGATAAGGAGGTATTAAAGCCAGGGCTTTGTCTAGGGCTTTTTCAAGATTGGTTTCTGTAAAATCCTCGTAGTCTTTAAAGAAAAAGTTTAAAGCCTGGTGAGCAATGTCTCCTAGCATCTTTTCGTAACTGTCTTCTTTTTCCCTGGGAACTATCCAAAGCTTTATAGCCACTGTCTTATCCCTTAAGAAGTTTCTGGTGCTTTAGCATCTTTTCTAAAATTTTACCGCTTTCTCTTTCCTTCGAAAGGAATATAAAAAGCCTTTCTTTAGCTCTGGTGAAGGCAACATAGAAGAGATTGAGAGTTTCGATGAAATCTCTAGCTTTTCTGGCGCTTCTTTCTTTAGCGATTTCTTCAGGATAGGGCTTTGAGGATTTCACAAGTTTTCCATCTTCAAGCACCATTATCGAGTCCAACCTAAACTTCCAGTCCACAAATAGAACAAAAACAATAGGAAACTCAAGTCCCTTTGCTTTGTGAATTGTCATAGCCCTTACCGCTCCGTGGATTTTTCCTATTTCTTTGCCAATTTTAGCTCCTATTCCTTCAGGGATTCCCAGCTTTTCTTCAACGCCCTCCTCCTCCCATGCTTCAATGAATTCAGAGATGCTGAAAAACTTTTGGGATCTTTCTTCCATGCTGTTTATTAATTCGAAAAATCTTGCAAGAAAGGATTTTTCTTCAGGGAAGATGCTTTTTAGGGAAAAATATTCAACAATCTTTCTAGCCACATCGTAGGCAGTTTCGTAGCCAGTCCATCTTCTAAAGGGCTTAAATAGGATTTCATAGGCCAGGGGATGCTTTTCTTTTATGTAATGACCGAGAGATCTTTGTTCTTCCTTGGCTTTTATGATGAAATCTTCTTCAAAGAAGATCCCTTTTTCTTCCAAGAATTTTGCTATGGCTCTGTTTTCGAGTATTCCCACAAGGGCTATTTCATCGTGAGGATTGGTTAGGTATCTCATAAAGTTTAAGATTGTTTTGACAATTTCTGATTTCTCTATTTTCAAAGAGTTTTCAGTAATTACAGGGATACCAGCACTGCAAAGCCAGGAGAAAACTTTAAAGGCCTCTTCATTTGTTCGGTTCAGAATAGCCACATCGGATAAATTAACCCCTTCCTCGATAAGTTCTGATATTTTTTGACAAAGCCCTTCTTTTATTGAGTTTTCGTTTTCTACAGCCATTATAACCACCGAGCTAGAGCCATCATTGTTTACAGCCTCCTGGATTACATCATCAAAGTAGGATTTAACCGTTGAGCAAAGAGATTCCGCTTCCTCTTCGCTCAGGTCTTTGAGATTTTCACTGACCAAGGTTTTTACGAAAACTTTGTCTTTAAGACAGGAAAATAGGTTGTTGTTGAATTCTACAATTCCTTTTAAGGAGCGCCAATTCTTTGTAAGAACATCCTTTTCATGATTGTAAGGGAAAGAATTTTCCACCTTGTCGAATAAGTCCGGTTGGGCATCTCGCCACATGTATATAGATTGCTTGGGATCTCCAACGTATATAAGGCTTCCTCCCTCGGAAAGACTGTTTTCTATAAGGGGATAGAGAACGTGCCACTGAAGATGGCTTATGTCCTGAAATTCATCTATTAAAAAATGCTTAAGGCTTTGTCCTAGGTATAGGTAGACTTGGGGAACCTTTCCGTCATCGAGATAGGTCTTTACAAGCTTTAACCAGTCTCCTTCAAGAATAAGCCCTTCTTGGTGGCATATTCCTTCGATATAGCCTTCTACTTTTTCAAGAAGTTTTTTGTATGGCGTTGTTTTGGCACAGGCTAAAGCAAGAAGATATTCATTGTAATGTTTTTTAAGGCCTTTAAAGAGCTCTTCCCTTGTTTCATCTACCTTGCCTTTGGCATCCTTTTTCAGTAGCTCCTTCAGACTTTCTTTTCCAAAATACTTAGAGTCTTTGATTTCTCCTCGGGAAACTGCTTCAAGAAAGTTTTTTGCTTGGGAGTTAAATTCTTTCAGGTCAAAACTTTTAAGGATTTTCAGAGCAAGGTTTTGGATGGTGTTTTTGATGTGGTTTATTTGATCTTCTGAAAAATCCTTTAGGAAGTTTCCCCTAGTTTTCTTTTCTCTTAAAGCTTTAAAGATTTTCAGAGTGGTCTTTCTGAATATTTTTTCTGGATTAAAACCGCTTGCTTTTTCAATCTCCAGGTAGGTTTTTAGGGCAAAAAGAAAAATATTTTTTAAACCAGGGTCGCTCCCAAATCTAAGAAGTGCCTTGTCGAAGGCTCTGTTGAAAATTTTTTCTGTATTGAATTCTACTTCAAGATCTGGTCTTTTGTTTAATTCCAGGCTGATAACCTGAAGAATCTGGAAAACAAAGCTATCTATGGTTTGAACTCTAAAATCATCATAGTGTTCAAAGATAAAGGAGAGCCACTTTGACGCTTCCTCAGAGGAAAGTCCAACCTCACTAGAAAGTATCTTGCCCTTTGGGGTATTAAGGGCTATTTCCTTCAGGAAGCCAATAATTCGGCTTTTCATTTCTTCTACCGCTTTGTTGGTGAAGGTGATAGCGAGGATGGATCTTAGATGGGTTCTATCAGGCATTTTTTTGTTTGCAAGGTGCTCCAGAAAGGAAAGGCCTATTCGATAAGTCTTTCCAGAGCCAGCGGAGGCCTTAATCTTTAGGGTTTTCATGGTTCTTTATTTTTCTTACAAGCTCAAGCAAGCTTTTTATCTCGGACTTTTCAAATTTACCTTCCCTGTAAAGGCACCTGGAGTAAAGTTCAATAAAAGCTTTTACATAGCTTCTTTGAGGCTCCCGAAGGAATTTTTCTATTCTTCCGGAAAACTCCTCCAGGCCTTCCCATGGTTCTCTTTTAAAGCCAAGTTCTTCCATTGTCTTTTCAAATTTTTTGAAGACCCTTGCCTGTTCTTTGGTAGTTAAGATATCATAAAAATACTTAAAAACAACCATCAAGGTCACGAAAACTAAACAAGCTAGAAAAATGTTCTTTATCTTGGCCTTTACTGTCTCTAAAAGGTCTTTCTTTTTAAGTTCTTCAATATGCTTTTTTGCCTTATTGAGGGTTGCAACCTGGGTTTCTGCTGTGTATTGAATAACGGAACGATGCCAATAGTAATTTATAAAATCCAGGTATAGCCTCAGTTTAAAAAGTAAACTTACTTTGAAGTATCCCCTGGAAAGTTCCGGAGGCAAAGGAGTTGGGTCAAGTCTTACCCATCCCTTTTCACCAGATTTTGAAGTTATAAAGGCTTCTACCCAGAGGTGAGCATTTTTTTGAGGTACTATGATGTAATCTAGCAAGGGATGTTTATATCCGCCGTAATAACCCCCAACGAGTCTTGATGGGATTCCAGCTATTCTTAGCATTACTCCAAGAGCGGAAGCAAAGTATTCACAATTGCCCTTTTTATGTTTCAAAAGAAACTCTTCCAAGGGATCTTCTCCTATTGGAAGTCCTGAGAAAGAGTAGGAAAAATCTCCAGAGCTTTTTAGCCATCTCGAAAGCTTCCATGCAATTTCTTCCTTGGAGGTAGAGGAACCTATGAGTTCTTTTACAAGCGATTTTACCTTGGGAGAGATATTATCGGGAAGGGATGTATAAATTGAAGAAACTTCCTCCTTAGGAAAAGCCCTGATTGGTGTGGAATAACAATAGTATTCAATGCGTTTGAAAATTGGACTTTCTGCAAGAAAGATGTTGTGTTCAAGGTTGTGAATTACTTTGAAATTTCCTTCAATTCTTTCGGGCATGTCCAGACAAAAGAGGTATTTGTTACCGTAGGGCTCGAGAATAATCTTTTGCTTTACCAGCTTTTCCTGGGATTTAAATAACTCTTTATTGTAGAAGTCCTTAGAACTTTTAGAAGAAGATGACCAGTTTTTACCGTCAAAGCTATCGAAAACAATACCTCGCCAGTAAAGGGGTAGATCGGTTCTTTCTAAGATTGCTCTGAAGGCAATTTCATTGGTTTCCTGAATCTTTTTAACGTCCCCAAGAGTTACAAGGTCGGTAAAGCCTATAGGAGAAACTGTGCCTCTTTGGAGAAATAGCAAAAGAGGCGTTTCTGTTCTAGGTAGTATAAGGAAAAGACCAGTAGTTACAGGAAGCGAAACAAAGAGGAAAGCAAGGGACAGTCCTGAAAGCCATTTTAAAATAGATGTGTTTTCCCTGGAGGGTAAATCAACCAAAGAAGTTTCTTGCCCTTCAGATTGGCTAAATCCTGCAAGTAGCATAATAACAATGGTTTCTGTGATAAATAGAAGGAAAAGACCAAAGAGATAGTCCATGCTGAAGGTAAAGAAGGCGTGTCCTACCACAAGAAGAAGGCAAAGTAGAGCAATCTGTAGGTAATCCCTTGCCCTGGATCGTTCTATCCATTTTACGGTAATAAGGAGTATAAAGCCTTCCATAAGCACATTAAGGGCATTATCCCAGTTGATTCTCCAAAAAGTTACCCCGATAACAGCTATGGCAAGTCCATTAAGAAACCACCTTGGCACCATGTCTCTAAGGGGTTTGAGCTTTATTGAGCTCAAGTAGTCAATCAAGAGGGCTAGAAAACCAATTATAGGAAATTCCAATCCAACTTCTTTAATGTTAATTAGCCACGAAAAGATTATGATAATAAGGGTAAAAATATCAACAACATAGTTCATGGTGCTTCGATGCCATAGTTTGCAAGGATTTCCAAAATCTTTTTGTAATGAGCCATTCCAGAGGCTGGTTTAATTTTTACATCTTCTGCGATTAATCCAACCGCAAAGCCTTCCTTTAGAAGTTTTATAACAGCCCAGGTAAAACAGGATAGGTAGTATTCTATTTGGTGGGATGGGATGTTTCTAAGGTCTAGGAGGATTTCTTTTGACGTTTCTCCTGTCATCTCGTTTACTTTGAGCTTGTCAGTTTTTGCGGTAGCTTTCCAGTTTACAAATTTTATGGGATCCCCTTGGCTATAGTTTCTTATGGATATTATTTCGTCGTAGCTAGCATCTTTTATGGTGCTATTTTTACTTCTTGTCTCCGAAAGGGATTTCAACCTACCCTTAGTGGTAGTTAGATCCTTACAGCTAATGGGTTTCGGATAGACGACAATTTTTTGTGGATAGTTAATTACCTTTAGCCTGTTAAAAAATCCAAAGGGGAAGTTTGAACTTAGTGTGAGATCCAAAGTCTTATAGGAGCCTCTTCTGGGGAAAGTAGTTGTGATGATGGCTTTTTTTGTTTGCCCTGGTTTCACGAAGGGAAAGAAACACCCTTTTCCCATGAACTCCACTTTCAGAAAGAAGGAGGGGAAAAATTTTTTATCGTTTTTTATGCTTATTGTTACTATGGTTTTTGTTTGGGCAAATATTTCCGGGGGAAATTCTAGCTCTACCTGAATCTTTCTCAGGTTTTGGACAGAAGAAGCGCCTGAGATTATCATGTATGAAAGAAGAAAGGACGATACGATGTAGACCAGATTGTTGGCTGTGTTCATGCCAACAAAGGCCACGAGGATGGTGATTGCGATATAGAAAAAGCCAGCCTTTTCTATCTTTACAACACTGGAACTTTTATTTTGTTTATAAGCGATTTTATGAACTCCTGCTTTTTTATTGCACTTTCTGTCATATATTCTTCTTTGAAGATGATACGGTGGGAGATTACATAGGGAGCTACAAACTTTATGTTTTCTGGTGTTACATAGTCTTTTCCAGAAAGGTAGGAATCGGCTTTTGATGTATTTATCAAGGCTAAAGCTCCTCTTGTAGAGAGTCCAACCACCGCAATATCATTATTCCTTGTTGCATCTACTATATCAAGGATATATTCCATAAGGGCATCTGAAATCTTGACCTCTTTTCTTATTTCTTCCTGCATAGCTATAATTTCTTCGGGGCTCATTACTGGTTTTATGGAGTAGATCTCCTTTCTTCTACTTCCCCCGGTGAGAATCCTTTTTTCGTCTTCCCTTCTGGGATAGCCAATCTGTATCCTCATGGTGAATCTATCGAGCTGGGATTCTGGAAGGGGAAAAACTCCGTAGCTTTCTATGGGATTCTGAGTTGCGATTACAAAAAAAGGCTGGGGTAGGGGATAGGTCTTTCCTTCGATGGTGACCTGTTTTTCTCCCATTGCTTCCAAAAGGGCACTCTGGGTTTTTGGGGTAGCTCTATTAATTTCGTCAACAAGAACTATATTGTGGAAGATCGGACCTTTGTGAAACTCAAAGTTATTTTTGGTTTTATCAAAAATGGAAAGACCAGTAATGTCTGAAGGGAGCAAATCGTTTGTGCACTGGATTCTAGCAAAATCAAGTCCGAGCACTTTGGCAAGACCAAGAGCCAGTGTAGTTTTCCCCAGCCCCGGAAGATCTTCTATTAGCAGATGACCTCTTGCGAAGAAACATACCAGAGCAAGTCTTAGGGCTAGTTCTTTTCCGTGGAGATAATTAGAAAGGATTTTAAATATCCTGGCAACTTTTTCTGGCACATTAGAAGACATCAACTTCCCTAAATGTTAATCGGTAAAGACAACCTGGGGCATTGATGGATCCTTTCTTTGGTCTATATAGCCTATTTCCCAGGCTTTAAGGTTTAGGCTGGGGCACATCTCCAGGATAGACTGGGCATTAGTCTTGTTGGTTATAACAACGAATCCTATACCGTTGTTAAAAACTCTAAACATTTCATTTTCCGATATCTCGCCAGCTTCTTGGAGGAATTTAAATATCGGTGGAATCTCCCATGAGTTTTTCCTGATCACTGCCTGGCAGGATTGGGGAAGGACTCTTGGAATATTGTCGTTGAAGCCTCCCCCTGTGATGTGAACCATGCCTTTTATGGTTATGTTGTTTCTTATGAACCTGATAATAGGAGCAACGTATATTTTTGTTGGTCTTAGAAGCTCTTCGCCAACGCTTGTTCCGCAGGGTTCCAGGAAGGAGTCAACATTGTAGCCTAATTTTTCAAAGATAATTTTTCTTACAAGACTATAGCCATTGGAATGAAGCCCCGTTGATGCAAATCCAATGATGGTGTCTCCAACGCTTATGGAGGAGCCATCTATGATTTTATCTTCATCTACTACACCAACCGCAAAACCTGCAATATCAAACTCTCCTTTGTTGTAAAAGCCGGGCATTTCTGCGGTTTCCCCTCCAATAAGGGCACAGGATGCTTCTTTACATCCGGCGACTATTCCGCTTATGATAGCCTCTAGAACATCTAAATCAATCTCTTCCATAGCGATATAATCAAGGAAAAACAAAGGTTTTGCGCCATGGACAAGAATATCATTTACACACATAGCAACCAGGTCAATGCCAACAGTATCGTATTTTTTAGCCATAATAGCTACTTTTAGCTTGGTTCCCACGCCATCGGTGGAGGCCACCAAAATAGGCTTTTTTATCTGCTGGCAATCTATAGCGAAAAGCCCGCTAAAACCTCCAAGGTCGCTCCTTATCCCGCTTGAAAAGGTCTTTTGAACAAGGGGCTTAATTCTGTCTACAAGCTTTACAGCCTTTTCCAGATCTACCCCGGCCTTTTTGTAGAGGTTTTCTCCTTCTTTCACCTTTTTCTCCCAATCTTGTAATTTTTGCTCAATTTTTTGATTACTAATTTAGCTAAAATGATGGCAAGGTGTCAATTACTTGTGGGTGTTTTAGGTTTGATCGTTTTTTGGATTAAATTTAGTTGACTTGAAGTTTTATTCTTTGCATAATTTTTTAAACGATTGTTTTATAAGGAACAAATCATGAAGGTGCTTGCAATAAATGGAAGTCATCGGAAGGGTAAAAATACTGCTCTTCTTTTGAAGCTTATTCTAGAGGAGCTTGAAAGGGAAGGGGTTGAGACCGAATTTGTTGAAATTTCAGATTTCAAAATAGAGTATTGTATTGCCTGCAATAGATGTCTTTCCAAACCGGAGTGTTCTATTCAGGATGATGACATGAAGGTTCTTGCTGAAAAGCTTTTGACTGCTGATGCCGTTATTATTGGTTCTCCTGTTTATAATGCCAATGTCACGTCTCGCCTTAAAACCTTCATAGATCGAACAAGATGGATGCACATGAGAAAGGAGCTTCTCCATGGAAAGCTTGGTGCTGCTGTAGTGGTGGCAGGTCTTAGAAATGGTGGTCAGGAGATTGCTTACACTGTGCTTGAAAGATTTTTTGCATCTAGGGGGATGAAGACGGTATCGGTTAGAGATCCTGAAGGTGGGATTTATAACATGGCGGTTATGGCAACTCTTTTTGAAAGTCTTGATCCCGACTCTGGGAAAATAACTTGGAAAAGGAGCGTTCTTGATGATGAGCTTGCAGTGAAAACCTGCAAGCTTCTTGCTAAAAACATACTGGAAGAACTTCGCAAAAAATAGCCAGGAGAAATAACCCATGGAAGTCTTTTTAAATCCTTCATCGGTTCTTTTAATAGGGGTTTCAAGAAAAACTGGTCCAGGAAGTTATAATAATCTAGAGACTTTGAAGCTCTACGGTTATAAAGGTAAGATCTTTGTTGTCCATCCTGTAGAAAAAGAAATTCTTGGGATTCCCGCTTACAAAACGGTTGGAGACTGTCCGGAGGTTCCGGATGTGGCGGTTATTTCTGTTGGAAGAGATAGAGTTCTTCCTCTTGTGAAGGATTGTGTGGAAAGGGGCATAAAGAGGATTGTTATTATAAGCCAGGGCTTTGCTGATGCTGACCATAGAGGAAAGGAGCTTCAGGAAGAGATTGTTAGGATTGCAAAGGAAGGCGGGGCAAGAGTTATAGGTCCTAACACCATGGGCATTGTAAACCATTTTTCAGGCTTTACAACAGCCTTTATAGACTTAAAGAGGCTTGATAATCCTCCCCCTCTCGGACTTATTGCTCAGTCTGGGGTTTTTCAGGTTGGCTATGAAGCCTTTACAGGTCCCTATGGGAAAGCCGTGGATATAGGAAATGCCTGTGATGTGGATTTTGTAGATGTTCTTGAGTATTTCGAAAGGGATCCTCAGATAAAGGTTATAGCTATTCACATGGAAGGGCTCAAGAACGGAAGGAGATTTCTTAAGGTTGCCTCCAGGGTTGCTTCCCGTAAGCCCATAGTTATTCTGAAAACAGGCAGAAGTTCTGCTGGGGCGAGAATAGCTCTTTCTCATACGGGTTCAATGGTTGGTGATAGTGAGATTTTTGATGTGGCCTTTGAAAGAGCTGGTCTTGTTAGAGCAAAGAATATGCTTGAGTTTAGAAGTATCGTAAGAGCCTTTCTTAAGTTTAAACCCCTGAATAATCCTTTTATTTCTGTTATAACTGCAACTGGTGCCTGTGGAATAATGACTGCCGATGGCTGTGAAGATTATGGACTTTCTCTTTCTCCCTTTCCGGAGAAGGCAAGGGAAAAGCTTGAAAATCCAAAGATATCCTGGCATCGCCTTAGCAACCCTGTGGATGTGTGGCCCCTTGGGATGGTTTCTGGCTCTTTTGGTAGTGTTTTAAGGGAATCTGCCATTGAAATGCTTAAGCATGAAGAGACGGAAGCCATTCTTTTAATAGTTCCTGTCCTTTCATCGCCTCTTCATCAGGATCTTGATATTATTAAGATCGTTGAGGAGATTAGGGCATACAATGTTTTGGGGAAGCCTATTGTTTTGTGGCCTTACGGAGACAAAGCTCTTAGAATCAGGGAAGAAATCGAAAGTATTTCGGATGTGGAAGCCTTTGGAAGTATTGACGAAGCTTTGATGGGTCTGGCGGGTCTTTGGCGATATAAGAAGCTTTGGAGCGTAAAGAGGTCTGAAATTGGGGATTTTCCTGAAAAGCCAGCTGGAGAAAGAAGGCTTATGTCTGCGGAGGAATTTTTTTCTCTTCTTGAACGTTATGGTATTTCCTGTGCTCCCTTCAGGGTTGCCCAAAGTGTTGATGAAGCCTTGGAGTTTTCAGGATCTTTGGGATATCCGGTTGTGCTAAAGATTATTTCTTCTTCGTGGGTTCACAAGTCAGATCTTGGAGGAGTTATAACGAACATAGGGGATGACAAAAAACTTGTAGAAAGCTTTGAAAGCCTCAAGAAACTTTTTTCAACTCGAACTCCCCAAGCGGTTCTTGATGGAATAATGGTTCAAAAGCAGGTGGATGGTGTTGAGGTAATTGTCGGGTTTAAGAGGGATGAGGTGTTTGGTCCTGTTGTGATGGTTGGTGCTGGTGGGATTTTTACGGAAATTATGAGAGACATAAGCCTTGGTCTTGCTCCTTTATCAGAGGAAGAAGCTGAAGAGATGCTTAAGAAACTTAGGATTTTTAAGATACTTTCCGGTGCAAGGGGTAAGCCTTCGGGAGATATAAGGGGTCTTTGTAAGCTTGTAAGTCTTATTTCCAGGGTTGCCATAGAAAACCCAAATATTTTGGAGCTTGATCTTAATCCTGTAATGGTAAGAGAGAGGGAGGTTTTGGTTGTTGATGGAAGGGCTGTGGCAGAATGAAAGCTTAAGAATTTTTTAACAGCCTTTTAGGGGGATTAGGATGGAAAGTTTTAAGCCCGATTCAGCTCCTTATAGGAAGATGCCAGTAAAGACCAGACCCCCTTTATTTCGTGAGGTTGTATGGAAAAAACTTGAATCTAGTTCCTTTGAGGTTGAATTGGGTGAAAGAGGTAAGGAGGTTTTTCAGGTTAGGGTATTGAATAGGCAACTGGTTGAGTCAGCATCAAGTCTTTGGAGGACAGCCTATCCGGAGCTTTATGGCTCCATTCATGGGTTTTTACTCGATCCCTCTCTTTATGAAATATTTGTGGCTCTTGAAGAGACCTGGGAGGAAGATTCTGTAAGCAAGCCTGTTTGTATGCCTGTTGTTGTTAGGCTTTCTACTTCTGAGGTTATTGCTGGATCGGTTCTTACCAAGATTCCAAGAAACCTTCAGGTAGAGTATTCCTTTGTGGCAACCCATCCCGATTACAGAACAAAGGGTATTACTAAGCCTCTTAGGCAGGTTACCAGGCAGATTGCTTTGTCCTCTGGAGCGGAGTATTTCACAACCTTTTGCGAAACCTGGCATGATATCACTCAGAATTGGTGTATTAAGGGGGGATGGAAGATTGGTGGCATTTTCCCTGGAAATTTTTTGAGATGGAATGGGGATGGTCAGTATCGGGGTTGCGTTGTTTGGTTTTACAGGCTTTCTAAGGAGGCTCAAGAGGTTTCAACATCTCCGCAAAGCTGGTCTCTTGCAGAGGAGGTAAGGGAAGTTTGGGAATGTCTTGAAAGGGTGAACAGGAGGATTGAAGAAAGGTCAAGAAGGTAAGCTATTTTCTTACGTTGGGATAGCCTCCTTTTACTTTCCATAGTATTAAGAGTCCAATAATAAAGAAGCTTCCCACTACAAGAGCTGATGGCCTTTGGCTTCCTGTGATGGCCGATATGTGTCCGAAAAGTGCTGGTCCAAGAACGGAAGAGGATTTTCCGATGGCTGAATAGAGTCCAAAGTATCCTGCAGATTCTCCTTTTGGGATGAATTGAGCAAAAAAAGCTCTTGAGCTTGCTTGGACAACTCCAAGTCCTGATCCAGCAATAGAAGCTATGAGGAAGAATGAGAGCTTAGAGTGGGCAAGGTATGCTCCTATGCAAACTAACATCCAGAAAATCAAGGAAGCAGTAAGCACTTTTTTCGGCCCCCAGTAATCTAGGAATGGAGCTATTCCGAAGGCACCTGCAAGGGCTGTAAGTTGGACGATAAGGTAAAGTGCTATCAATTCTTCTTGTGTATAGCCAAGGGTGGTTGCAGCGAAGATGCTTGAGAAAACGATTATTGTATTTACGCCGTCTTCATAGAGAAGGTATGCTATAAGGAAGTTCCTTTGGTGTTTTGATTTCCATAGTGTTTTAAGTATTGAGAAGGTTTTTTGAAGTCCTTCCCAAAGGCTTTTATTTTCTGTTTTTTTTTCGGAGATGGAGAAGAAGAAGGGCATAGAGAATATCAGGAAAAAAAGTGCCACCATAGGCCATACTAGGTTTATTTTTCCGGCTTTTATGAGAATGAGTCCAAAGATGAGGGATATTACGGAACCAAGATAACCCAAACCGTAACCCCAGGAGGAAGTCCTTCCTTCAAACTCTTTTGTTACGATATCTTTCAGGAATGAGTTATAGAAAACGAGGCCTCCTTCCATGCCTATGTTTGCGAGCACAATAAGGAGGAATCCTTCAAGGGTCATTCCTTTTTCTACGTAGTAGAGTGATGCTGTGGAGAGAATGCAGAGAAGGGTATAGAGGGCAAGAAGGGGTTTTCTTATAGCTTTCCCATCGGCGATACTTCCAACGATGGGGGAGGTTAGGGCAACGAAAGCCATACTAAGGGAGATAGCTCTTCCCCACCAAAGGTCTCCTTTTCCTGCTTCGTTTCCGACGACGACCTGGGTGTAATAGACGGGAAAGATGACTGAAGAGATTACTGCAGAGTAGCTTGAGTTAGCGAAATCGAAGAGGCACCAGCTTATTATTTTTTTCTTTTCTGGTGTTTTCCCCAATTTTTAAGATCCTTACGATTTTTGAAGATTATTAATAGCCTTTAATTTTCAGGATTTCAAGTTTTCAGGCTCTTTTGTTGGATTGAGGCATTTGTTTTCTTTTGTTGTTATTAAGGTCGCAATCCCCTCGAATCGGGTCAAGGTTTCGGACTCTACCCCTTACGAGCATAGAAAACATCTAGCCTCATACCCCATCGTGGGAAAAAGTCCCATTTTTTACCCCTCCAACTTTCATAACAACCATAAACCAAATACTTAAGCTGAAATCAGTCTAATTTTTCTACACCTTATCCAAAAAACCAAAAAATTTTCCCACGAAAAAAAGAAAATCATTTTCATATGTCAAAGAACTCAAAATAACTGTTAAAACCTTAAACTTTCCCTACCTTCCATAAAAAACCTAAATTAAGCATCAACAATAACACACCAACCAAAAGGAGCACAAGCTCGAGCCTTTCTCCTGTCTGGCGATGCTAGCCAGATCGTTGTTGCATGGTCAAGAGTCTTGTTAGGACCCATTATCCTTATTCTCCTATACTCTAGTAACACATTCAGCCCCACTATGACGATCAATGCGTAAAGGAGCTTCATTCTGCTCAAATATGTAATGCTCCTTGCCGTAAAACTTCTTAGTAGAACTAACAATCTTTCCAAAAGAAAGAGGCTTTTTTATCCCCCTCTCTATACCAGGAGACTCCATAACCGTTATAATTCCTTCAAAATCACTTCAAGCACTACCTCAAATATCTGATAAGGACCTCTTCCACTACCACCATCCTTCTTACGGTTTATCCCATACAAAACCTTCGTTTTTACTTCCCCAACAGGTAAAAAATCCGAAACCTTATATTTAAAACCGCCGTCCTTAGAGCTCCCTTCACGGAAGAACCAGGAATAAGCAGTCCGCCCAATCTTTAAATCAGCAATATTTCTGTTTTCTCCCCCTAATACCTGCTGATAATGGCTAATAAAACCATCAGCTACACTAACCCGTCTTGCAACAACCCCTGGTCTGGATATAATGTCTTTTCTAGCCCCAATACTTCTCATGAATTTTACACATATCTAAAAGAGATTTCGAGTTTCTTTTGCGACATATGTTCGAAAATTCTTGCCTGAGATCCTTTAGTAAGAGCTTTTATAAAAGCATCCATGTTAAGAATCAAAAGCTCTTTATTGGCTTCATCAACTATGAAAGAAAGGGGATCGTAAACCTCTCCACAGCCAATATGAAACAAAGATTTTACCATTACTCTGAACTTTTTACTACTTAATACACCCACCGTTAATCCTCCTTCCCGGTTTCCCTGCCTTCTTGAATTTCTAACACACCTCATCCAACACACTGTATGTCCTTGGTCTTGCTAGGCGTGCCAGGCTGGGCTACAAGGCTTTTCTAAAGGTATCAGTTGATCCATTCCACCGCTAAACAGCCCTCCCCTATACCTTCTACGCCAATAAAGCTGTCTCCATAGGCATTCCTCAGGGCACTAAGACCCTTGGTTGAAACCGAGATTGCAGGGAATGACTATCGTATAAACCTGCCCCACCGCTTCCGGTTGAATCTTCGAAAGACCCGTTAGGGCAATACCACAATAAGTTCTATCCCAATTGTCAGGCTTCTTAATTACAGCTCCCTCATCCGCCATAATAACAGGATTTTTAAAGGGTTTTTCCGAAAGGGCTAGATAATTTCCATGTCTTCCAAACATAACAAAGGGCTGAAACCATATTTTGCCAGCAAAATTGGAAGATGGAACAAAGGGTGAAAGGGCATACCAAAAACCACTTAAATCCTTTACCTTAAACCTTCCGAGCCCCGTTGAAACATCCCTTCCAAAACCAAGCTTGCCAATGTATTCCATACCTTAGACAATCACCAACGCCAAGCTCTTTCGCTACTTCCCTATCACTTAGCCTCCTGGATGCATCCGCCTCGAGTATTAAAGCCTCAGAAGATACAGAAATCCACCGCACCGTAAAAATGAAGGGGAATGGTGGGAGCAGGCAGAAAATACTTCTTAACCTTGTGGTTTTCCCTAACGACCGTTAAGAAATTCTTCAGGCGATAGCTCTGTTACGGTGATACCGATGGAACTTTCTCCAAAGGAGATATCAATAAGCCAATCGTT